>Ga0207671_10000028_pt1 | contig 263092 bp, 206 predicted proteins | sample KBSC24metaG_FD_184352 | JGI IMG/M metagenome (GOLD analysis project Ga0207671, IMG submission 184352) | Corn rhizosphere microbial communities from Kellogg Biological Station, Michigan, USA - KBS C2-4 metaG (SPAdes) (version 2) | ecosystem: Host-associated > Plants > Roots > Rhizosphere >...
GGAGTTATCCCAACAGTTGCCGCGCCGGCTCATGCTGACCTCCAGGCCATGCTCGCGACAGAATCGACGCCAGTCGTCGCTACCGTATTGCACGCCTTGATCGGAGTGGATCACCACGCCTGGTGCGGGATGTCGCCGCCAGATCGCCATCAACAACGCATCCATCGCCAGCTCGCGCGCCAGGCTGGATTTCATTGACCAGCCAATCACTACACGCGAATACAAGTCGATGACGACGGCCAGATAAAGCCAGCCTTCGGCCGTGCGAAGGTAGGTGATGTCCGTGACCCACGCTCGATCGGGGTGCTTGACGTTGAACTGGCGTTGCAGTCGATTGGGCGCGACAACCGCTGGCGACGGATGCGCATGGCGGTGAATGGTAACTCACCTGGACCGGGGTCCAGTCAAGTCTCCGTACGGACACTTTCAATCAACGGACGCGGCGGCCATGCGCATCGATCACCACCTCGCCATCTTCCTTCTGAAAGGGAGCGGTGGCCGCGGGCAGAATGTCCAGCACCCGCTCGGATGGGCGGCACAAGCGCACGCCCTTGGGTGTCTTCACGAAGGGCCGATTGATCAGAATGGGCTGCGCAAGCATGGCATCGATGAGCTGGTCATCGGTTAGCTTCGGGTCGGATAGCCCGAGTTCGGAGTAGGGCGTGCCTTTCTCGCGAAGCGCGTCGCGCGGTCTGAGCCCTGCCTCGTCGATCAGGCTGGCGAGTTCGGCACGGGTCGGCGGCGTCAGTAGATATTCGATGACCAGGGGCTCGATGCCGGCATGGCGAATGAGCGCGAGCGTGTTGCGGGAGGTGCCGCAGTCGGGGTTATGGTAGATCGTTACAGGCCATTCGTTGCTTGGCGTCATGTGCAGGCTCCCGCCGCGCAGCAAGGGGTGGATTTCGTTGAGGCCGCGACGGGTGCCGCCTCATCCGCGCGCGCCTGTTCGGCCATGCCTGCAAGCGCGGACAACGCTCGAGCCTCTGCGGCACCCTTGCGTTCGCTATAACGACTCACCAGATAGTCGCTGCGGTCGCGCACCATCAAGGTGAACTTGAAAAGCTCCTCCATCACATCGACCACGCGGTCGTAATAGGGCGACGGCTTCATCCGTCCATTTTCATCAAATTCCTGCCAGGCCTTGGGTACGGAGGACTGGTTGGGGATGGTCACCATGCGCATCCAGCGGCCGAGCACGCGCAGCGTGTTGACCACATTGAACGATTGCGACCCGCCGGAGACCTGCATGACAGCCAGCGTGCGTCCTTGCGTCGGCCGCATACTGCTGTCTTCCAGCGGCAACCAGTCGATCTGGTTCTTGAAGACGCCAGTAATCGTGCCGTGCCGCTCAGGGCTCACCCAGACCTGCGCCTCGGACCACTGCGAAAGCGCGCGCAGTTCCTGCACCTTTGGATTCGTCGCCGGCACACTATCCAGCATGGGCAGATCGTGCGGATCGAACACTCGCGTCTGTGCGCCGAATGCCTGGAGGATGCTCTCCGCCTCCAGCGCCAGTTTGCGGCTGAATGACTGGGGCCGCAGCGAGCCGTAGAGGATGAGTACGCGCGGCGCGTGACCCGCGCCGCGAGGCAACGCCATCCGTTCAAGATCGGGAACGTGGAAGGCATCGGGCGCTAGGTGAGGGAGATCGGAGTAGGGCATGGCATTCGCTCGGGTTGCGTTGCGCCAACAATTCGATCATTATGGAAATATCGAAGTCAAGCAGTTCCACGCCCATGCAGACGAAACAAGCCTTGAGCGCACTGTCGGCATTAGCGCAGGAATCGCGCCTGGCGACGTATCGCCTACTGGTGGAATACGCGCCCGATGGCCTTGCTGCCAGCGCTATCGCCGAACACCTCGGACTGGCCAATGCCACGCTCTCGTTTCATCTGAAGGAGCTGGTGAACGCCGGCCTGATCGAGGGCCGCCAGGAAGGGCGTTTCATCTATTACGCACCCATGTTCGATGCGATGGACGCGTTGATTGGATTCCTCACCCAAAACTGTTGCGCGGGCGGTACCGGGGATTGCTGTCCGCCAGGCAAAAACGGTATTCCCCCGATGCAAGGCAGGAAAAAGGCCCGTACGGGCTGACCGCCACCAGCACCCATCCAGGACTATCTTGTGCTTTGGATCATCACCAAGTACGCCATCACGGCAGCCATCGTTGTCGCAGTGTCGGAGATTGCCAAGCGCAGCGATCGCGCCGGCGCCTTGCTGGCGTCGCTGCCGCTGGTGACGCTGCTGGCGCTGACATGGCTCCACATCGAAAAGCAGCCGGCCGAAAAAATCGCGAACCATGCCTGGTACACGTTCTGGTACGTACTGCCAACGCTGCCCATGTTTCTCGCGTTTCCCCGGCTTTTTGCGCGCTACGGATTCTGGCCGGCTCTGGCATTGAGCGCCGTTATCACCGTAGTCAGCTTTGGCGTATTCGCCTGGGCCGTCCGCCCCTGGGGAATCAAGCTGATGTGATGGGCCGCGCGATGGCTCGCGCACGGAGCGCGCCCCGCGCCACCGACATACCCTAAGCTTATCGATCCGAGAGGTGCACTGTGGCTGACTCCTGCTGCGGTACCACGATTGACGTTCAAAACCTGCAGGCCCGCCAAAGGCGGGTGCTTTATGTCGTACTGGGCATCAATGCGGCCACGTTTGCGCTCATGCTGGCTGCATCCGTGCAGAGCCATTCGATATCCCTGCTTTCCGGTGGCCTGGACAACCTTGGTGATGCCATCACTTACGGCCTGAGCATCGCCGTGGTGGGCGCCAGTGCGAAAGCGAAGGCACGGGTCGCACTACTGAAAGGGGCGTTGATCCTCGGGTCTGCCGCCGCGGTGAGCGTCCAGATTGCACTCCGCTTCCTTCATCCGAGCGTACCCATCTTTGAGACGATCGGAATCGTGGGGGCGCTCAATCTTCTGGCCAACCTGGCATGCTTGACGTTACTCACGCCGTATCGTCACGGCGACGTGAATATGTCGTCGGCCTGGGAATGCTCGCGCAATGACGTCGCCGAAGGCTTGGCCGTTCTAGTCGCTGCCGCAGGAGTCTGGCTGTTCGAGGCGAGTTGGCCAGACTTGGTCGTCGGCTCTGCATTGTTGTTGGTCTTTCTGCGTTCGGCAGTACGCATTTTTCGAAATGGCCTGGTGAAGCTAAGTGCGCCACAGCGGAAAGCAACGCTTCCTACTTCGCTCAATATCGTCTCGACGACTTGGGATTCCACCTGCTGCAAGCACGATTCCGGTTGTGATGGCCCCAGACCACGCTGAATGCCTTCTCAAGCTAATAGAGCGGTCGTCATCTCGTGTAAGCGCGCGATCCAAGGTGCTCTATTGAGCGAAGAAGGTACTGGCATGGCGGCTTCGATCAAGCGTCAATTGCCGTTGTTAGGCAACGACGCATCGCCTGTTCGCTACTGCTTAGTACTCCCCGGCTAGCATTTGAATGCCCGTAAAGGTGCCGAGGGACCTGATACAACCTTGGAAATCCAGCTCTAGTTGTATCAAAGGGTTAGCTCCATCACCGCTTTGTGGCAAGCATCTTCTCAGGGAGATGCTAAATTAATATTTGACTCGGTTTCGGTGTATTAAAACCGATCCATCAAAGGCAGTGTCATGCGCGGAAGTGACCGACCCGCCCCTCCAAGGCGCTCTAGGTCGCAACTTTATTTCCCCGCGTTGGCGGTCGCGCATTGAAGCTGGGTCACAACTTTGTGCCGCATGGATCGTAGAGCGGCTTATTCAATTCAATGAGTTGTCGCATTTCTAGGTCACAACTTTATTTCCTTTCCACACACAGACCTATGATCGGCTGCTTGCATCAATAAGGTGAGCGCGTATCCGATCTGCAAAAAAAAGCCGCGCATCAGCGCGGCTTTTTTTGTCGAGGCGGGACGGCGCGCTCAGGATCTCCCGTACACATCCTCCAGCCGCACGATATCGTCCTCCCCCAGATAGCTTCCCGACTGCACCTCGATGATCTCCAGCGGCACCTTCCCCGGATTGCGCAGGCGATGCACGCTGCCCAGCGGGATATAGGTGCTCTGGTTCTCGCCGAGCAGGAATACCTTGTCGTCGCAGGTCACTTCGGCCGTGCCGGACACCACGATCCAATGCTCCGCGCGGTGATGATGCTTCTGCAGGCTGAGTGCTGCGCCGGGCTTGACGACGATGCGCTTGACCTGGAAGCGGTCGGCCGATTCCAGCGAGTCATAGCTGCCCCAGGGCCGGCGCACGACACGATGCAGCGAATGCTCGGTACGCCCCGCGGCCTTGAGCTCATCCACCACGCGCTTGACGTCCTGCGCCGCATCGCGATGTGCGACCAGGGTGGCGTCCGGCGTGGTGACCACGATCAGGTCGTCCACGCCGACGGTGGCCAGCAGATGCCGGTCGTGCGAACGCAGCAGCGAGCGATGCGTCTTGATCGCGATGGTGTCGCCTTCGCGCAGGTTGTCCTGCGCATCGCGCACGCCGGCCAGCCACAGCGCGGACCAGGAGCCGATGTCGCTCCACGCGCAGGAGACGGGGATGACCGCGGCGTGGCGGGTCTTTTCCATCACGGCGTAGTCGATCGAGTTCTCCGGCACCTGCGCGAACGCATCGGCGTCGACGCGCACGAAATCCAGGTCGGCCTTGGCGGAGGCATGCGCGGCGCGGACGGCCTGCAGCATCGCCGGCGCATGCGCGGCCAGCTCGTCCAGGAAGCGCGCCGCCTGGAACAGGAACATGCCGGAGTTCCAGTCGTAGCCGCCGTGCTCGATGTAGCCCTGCGCCGTCTCCAGCGCCGGCTTCTCGACGAACTCGGCCACCTTGTAGGCATGGCCGCCGATGGCATCGCCGCGGCGGATATAGCCGAAGCCGGTTTCCGGGCGGTCAGGGCGGATGCCGAAGGTGACCAGCCAGTTGTCGCGCGCCGCGGGCAGGGCCTGCTCGACGGCGTCGCGGAAGCTGTCCTCGTCGCCGATCAGATGATCCGCCGGCAGCACCAGCAGCAGCGCCTCCGGATCCTGCCCGACCGCCTGCAAGGCGCCCAGCGCGATCGCCGGCGCGGTATTGCGCGGCAGCGGCTCGAGCACGATGGTCGCATCCTGGATGCCCGATTCGAGCAACTGTTCGGCGACCAGGAAGCGGTGATCCTCGCTCGCCACCACGATGGGCGAGGCCACGTCGGGCAGCAGGCGGGTGCGCGCGACGGTCTGCTGGAACAAGGTGCCCTGGCCCATCAGCGAGAGGAACTGCTTGGGCAGGTTCTTGCGCGAGACCGGCCACAGGCGAGTGCCGCTGCCACCGCTGAGGACGAGAGGGATCAACATGTTTGCGTTCCCTTTGCGGCAAGCGCCTCGAGCACGTCGTCGAGGCCGGCTTGCCAGGATGGCAGGTGGATGTGGAAGGTCTGTTCGAAACCGCGGTTGTCGAGGACCGAATAATGCGGCCGACGTGCGGGCGTGGGGAAGTCGGCCGTGCCGATGGGGCTGACCTTGGGCTGCTTTTCCAGCAGTCCCAGCGCATGGGCGCGGGCCATGATGGCCGAGGCGAAGCCGTGCCAGGTGGTGCTGCCGCCGGCCACCAGATGATGGATGCCTTGCAGGCGCTGGCGCGTTGCGGCGTCAGCCTCCAGCCATTGGCTGAGCGCGGCGACGCTGCCGTCGGCAATGAGGCTGGTCGTGGTCGGCGCGCCATGCTGGTCGGCGACCACGCGCAGCTCGTCGCGCTCGGCGCCGAGCCGCAGCATGGTGCGCAGGAAGTTGTGTCCGACCGGCGCGTAGACCCAGGCCGTGCGCAGGATCAGATGCGCGGCGCCGCTTTGCTGCAGCGCCTGCTCTCCGGCCAGCTTGCTGCGGCCATAGGCGCCGATCGGCACGGTGGCGTCGCCGGGCCGGTAGGGTGTCGCCGATTCGCCGTCGAAGACATAGTCGGTCGAGTAATGCAGGACCAGCGCGTCATGCGCCTGCGCCCAGGCACCCATGACACCCGGCGCCTCGCCGTTGATGCGCGTAGCCAGGGCTTCTTCCGTCTCGGCGCGATCCACCGCGGTGTAGGCCGCGGCATTGATCACGACATCGGGCTGCACCTTATTGAGCAGAGCTTTCAGTCCTGCGAGGTCCGAAAGATCGGCCACCTCGCCGCTGCCACCGTCCGCCAGCTTGCCGTCGCGCGTAGCGACGACCACGCTGCCTAGCGCGCGCAGCCCGGCATGGCTGGCCAGCGTCTGGCCCAGTTGTCCGTTGCCGCCGAGCAGCAGGATCTTCAACGCGGCAGCTCCGGCAGGCGATGCTCGGGAACGTCCTTGAGCAGCGGCGCCTTGAGGTCCTTGTCGGACAGCTGCGGCTCGGCGATCGGCCAGTCGATGCCGATGGCCGGATCGTTCCACAGCACGCCGGCATCGGCCTTGGCGTCGTACAGCGCGGTGCACTGGTAGCTGAAGGTGGCGTAGTCGCTCACCACGCAGAAGCCGTGCGCGAAGCCTTCGGGAATCCACATGTGCCGCTTGTTCTCGGCGGTGAGCATGGCGCCGAACCACTGGCCGAAATGCGGCGAGCCGCGGCGGATGTCCACGGCGACGTCGAACACCTCGCCCTCCAGCACGCTGACGAACTTGCCCTGCGGATGGGGCCACTGGTAGTGCAGGCCGCGCAGCACGCCTTTGGCCGAGCGCGAGACGTTGGACTGCACGAAGCGCGCGTCGATGCCGGCGTCGCGGAAACGTGCCTCGTTATAGCTTTCGTAGAAGAAGCCGCGCGCGTCGCCGAACACCTGCGGTTCGATCACCAGCACGCCGGGCAGGGCGGTCTCGATCACTTTCATCGGATATGGCCCTGCGTGACCAGCCGTTGCAGATACTGGCCGTAGCCGGTCTTGGCCAGCGGCGCCGCGGCACGCAGCACCTGCTCGGCGTCGATCCAGCCGTTGATGAAGGCGATTTCCTCGGGGCAGCACACCTTCAGGCCCTGGCGGTTCTCGATGGTCTCGATGTAGTTGCCCGCTTCCATCAGCGATTCGTGCGTGCCGGTGTCCAGCCAGGCAAAGCCGCGGCCGAGCTGTTCCAGGTGCAGGGAGTTGTCCTGCAGGTACACGCGGTTGAGATCAGTGATTTCCAGCTCGCCGCGCGCGGAAGGCTTGAGGCTGGCCGCGTAGTCGCACACGCGGTTGTCGTAGAAATACAGGCCGGTCACCGCGTAGCTGGACTTCGGCTGCGCAGGCTTCTCTTCCAGCCCGATCACGCGGCCGCTGCTGTCGAATTCGGCCACGCCGTAGCGCTCCGGATCGCGCACCCAGTAGCCGAACACGGTGGCGCCATGCTCGCGCGAGGAGGCACGCTTCAGGCGTTCGGTAAGGCCGACGCCGTAGAAGATGTTGTCGCCCAGTACCAGGCAGCTCGGGTCGTTGCCGATGAACTCGCGGCCGATCAGGAAGGCCTGCGCCAGGCCGTCCGGCGAGGGCTGCACCGCATAGCGAATGTCGATGCCCCACTGCGAGCCGTCGCCGAGCAGGCGCTCGAACAGCGGCTGCTCGTGCGGCGTGTTGATCACCAGGATCTCGCGCACGCCGGCCAGCATCAGCGTGGCCAGCGGGTAGTAGATCATCGGCTTGTCGTAGACCGGCAGCAGCTGCTTGCTGACCGCCTGGGTGATCGGATACAGGCGCGTGCCCGATCCGCCGGCGAGGATGATGCCTTTACGTGTGCTCATTGGCCCAGTCGCTCCATACGGTAACTGCCGTCAAGGACCCGCTGCACCCAGGCCTGGTTGTCCAGATACCAGTGCACCGTCTGCGCGATGCCGGACTCGAAGGTCTGCGACGGCGTCCAGCCCAGCTCGCGCTGCAGCTTGCTGGCGTCGATGGCGTAGCGGCGGTCGTGGCCGGGGCGGTCCTTGACGAAGGTGATCAGCGCCTCGCGCCGGCGGCCGTCGGCCAGCGGATGGCGTTCGTCGAGCAGGGCGCAGATGGCTTTCACCACGGTGAGGTTCTCGCGCTCGGCATTGCCGCCGACGTTATACGTCTCGCCCACCTGGCCCGCTTCGAGCACGCGCGCGATGGCGCTGCAGTGATCGCCGACGAACAGCCAGTCGCGGATGTTCATGCCGTCGCCGTAGACCGGCAGCGGCTCGCCGGCCAGCGCCTTCTGGATCACCAGCGGGATCAGCTTCTCGGGGAACTGGTACGGGCCGTAGTTGTTGGAGCAGTTGGTGGTGAGCACCGGCAGGCCGTAGGTGTGGTGGAACGCGCGCACCAGATGATCGGAGGCCGCCTTCGATGCGGAGTACGGCGAGTTTGGCGCGTACGGCGTCTGCTCGGTGAACTTGCCTTCGCTGCCGAGCGAGCCGTAGACCTCGTCGGTGGACACGTGCAGGAAACGGAAGCTCTGCGCCGCGCCGCCTTCGAGCGACTTCCAGTAATCGCGTGCCGCTTCGAGCAGGGCCAGGGTGCCGACCACGTTGGTCTCGACGAAGGCGGCCGGTCCGTCGATGGAGCGGTCCACATGGGATTCCGCGGCGAAGTTCACGATCGCGGACGGGCGATGGGTGGCGAGCAGCCTGGCGATCAGTTCGCGGTCGCCGATGTCGCCCTGCACGAATACATGCAGCGGGTTGTCCTGCAGCGAAGCCAGCGTGTCGAGGTTGCCCGCGTAGGTGAGCTTGTCCAGGTTGACGACCTTTCTGCCCTCGGCGATCGCGCGCAAGACGAAGTTGGCGCCGATAAAGCCCGCGCCACCCGTAACCAGAAGGGGCGAGGATCCGGGAAGAGGACTGCTCATATCGATTAGGTCCGTAGCTGGGGGAGGGAAAGGGGAGTGGCGGGCAGCACGGCGCCCGCATGCATCCTTTCAATGATGCCTGCACGAAACCCAGTTACCAAGCTTCGGGTGCCGCGGAATGCGAGCCCGGTCAGGTCGCATCTGCCGCGGATTCAGCTGCGGGTCGCGGTTGTGTACGCCGGGAGAGGCACGGCTTACGCGGCGCGGGTTGTCGCGGTGGCGTGATCGAGCAGGGCGCAGGCATGGTGGTACAGCGCCAGGTCGAGCGCATTGCTCGCCATGAAGCGTGCGTGCAGGTCGCTGCCCAGCAGGGCTTCGAGTTGATCGAGCTGCGTTGCCGGCGTGGTGCGCTCGATCGGCGACACGTTTTCGCAGTCGTAGGCCAGTTCCAGGCCAGGCAGCAGCGGCGCATAAAGCGCCTGATAGGCGTCGATCGAGCGCTCGTACTGTTCGACCACGCCAGCCATGCCCCAGCCGTCCAGCAGCGCGCAGGCCTCGGCGAGATCGGCCTCGTTGGCGCAGGCATCCAGGATGTGGCCGCAGCGCCACGAAGCGCTCGACAGGTGCACCACCTGGTAATCGCGGATCACGATGCTGCCCGGTTCTTCGCGCAGGGCCCAGCGGATGTAGTCGGCGAAACCGTTGTTGATGGCGGCTTCGGCGAAGGGTTGCTGCGGATCGCGGCGGGTGAACAGGTAGACCGAATAGGCGCGCAGCAAGGGATGGCGGATGAAGACGACAGGCAGGCTGTCGTCGAAGGGCAGCGGCGGTCGTGCGAGGTGGCTGGAGATCGCCCGGTAGCCAGGGTTGGCGAGCATGAACCGCCGCAGCTGCTCGGCGCTCTGGATGTCATGGGCGTGCTGGCCTTCGAAACTGCCCCAGCGTTCGCCGAAGCTGCGGCGGAGGCTGGCGTCCACGCTGGATCCGGCGTTCTTAAAGATGTGGTAGTGAATGAGAGTGGTTACTCGGGTCATATTCGTAAGCTCCGTGAAATTTTTATCAATTTCATCGGGGCAAAACGCTGAGCCCGTGACGGGGTTGTCAAGGAAATTTGGTTTTAAACCATCGTTTGATTTTCCATTGTCAGGATGACGATCTCGAACGTCTTAGGCCTCTCAGGCATGAACGCCTGTCGCGCGAACATTCGGTGGAATGCGGCCAGGCAGGTAAGATGCGCGTTTGTCCCGAGCTGGAGCAGGTTCGCTACGTATGGCCAAGTCGAAGAAGAGCGCGGTAGGGCAGTCCTCCCTGGGATTGGGGACCTTGGCCATTCATGCGGGCCAGTCGCCCGACCCGACCACCGGGGCGATCATGACCCCGATCTACGCGACTTCGACCTACGTCCAGGAAAGCCCCGGCAAGCACAAGGGCTACGAGTACTCGCGCACCCAGAACCCGACCCGCATGGCCTACGAGGCCTGCGTGGCGGCGCTGGAGGGCGGCGTGGCCGGTTTTGCGTTCGGCTCGGGCCTGGCCGCGGCCGCCACGGTGCTGGACCTGCTCGACTCGGGCAGCCACGTGATCGCGATGGACGACCTGTACGGCGGCAGCTACCGCCTGTTCGAGCGCGTGCGCCGCCGCTCGGCCGGCCTGGATTTCACCTTTGTCGACTTGAACGACGCCCAGGCGCTGAAGGCCGCGCTGAAGCCCAACACCAAAATGATCTGGGCCGAGACGCCCACCAATCCGATGCTCAAGCTGGTCGACCTGGCCAAGGTCGCGGCGTTTGCGAAGAAGCACGGCCTGATCCTGGTGGTGGACAACACCTTCTGCTCGCCGATGATCCAGCGGCCGTTCGAATCCGGCGCGGACCTGGTGCTGCACTCGGCCACCAAGTACCTCAACGGCCATTCGGACATGGTCGGCGGCATCGTGGTGGCGCGCGAGCAGGAACTGGCCGAGCGCATGGGCTTCCTGCAGAACTCGGTCGGCGCCGTGGCCGGCCCGTTCGACTCCTTCCTGGCCATGCGCGGCCTGAAGACCCTGCACCTGCGCATGAAGGCCCATTGCGAGAGCGCGCTCGAACTGGCGCAGTGGCTGGAAAAGCACCCGGAAGTGGAGCGGGTGATCTATCCCGGCCTCAGGAGCCATCCGCAGCACGCCCTGGCGCGGCGCCAGATGCACGGCTTCGGCGGCATCATCAGCATCGAAGTGAAGGGCGGCCTGCGCAAGGCGCGCCGCATGCTGGAGCGCTGCCACCTGTTCGCCCTGGCCGAGTCGCTGGGCGGCGTGGAGAGCCTGATCGAGCATCCGGCGATCATGACCCACGCCTCGGTACCGCCGGCCAATCGCAAGCGCCTGGGCATCAGCGATTCGCTGATCCGGCTTTCGGTGGGCGTCGAGGATATCGCCGATCTCCGCAGCGAGCTGGCGGAAGCCCTGCGCTGAAGACGGCTACAAGGTGGGCGGGGCGCGCGCCGGCTGGCGCCGCTTTCGCCATGGATGCACTTATCGGGTCCACTGTCAGCGCATGATTTCGAAGTACAGCCTTATCGATCCCCTGTCGCCTTACCGGGCGCTGCAACGCCATTACCACCTGGTGGTGCAGATGGCGCGCCGCGATGTGATCGGCCGCTATCGCGGCTCGTTCATCGGGCTGCTGTGGTCCTTCTTCAATCCCCTGCTGATGCTCGGGGTGTACACCTTCGTGTTCGGCTTCGTGTTCAAGTCGCGCTGGACGGGGCAGGGCGGCGGGCATTTCGAGTTCGCGGTGATCCTGTTCGCCGGCCTGAACATCAATACGCTGTTCCAGGAATGCGCCACGCGCGCGCCGACGCTGATCATCGAGAACCGCAACTTCGTCAAGCGCATCGTGTTCCCGCTGGAGACGTTGTCGTGGAGCACGCTGGGCTCGGCGCTGTTCCACCTGCTGATCTCCACCATCGTGCTGCTGGCGTTCTCGCTGGTGATCCGCGGCTACGTGCCGTGGACGGTCGTGTATTTCCCGATCGTGGTGCTGGTATTCATGCCGTTCATGGCCGGCCTGACCTGGGTGCTGTCCTCGCTGGGCGTGTTCATGCGCGACCTCAAGCACGCGATGGGCATCATCACGGTGATGATGATGTTCCTGGCGCCGATCTTCTATTCGAAGGAAATGATCCCCGAGCGCTATCGCCAGCTGCTCTATCTCAATCCGCTCACGGTCATCGTGGAAGCCTCGCGCGACGTGTTGATCTGGGGGCACGCGCCGAACTGGCTGCACCTGGGCGCCTATACCGTCGCCGCCTGCCTGTTCGCCTGGCTGGCCTTCGCGTGGTTCGAGAAGACCAGGAAGGGGTTTGCCGATGTCCTCTGAAGCGATGATCTCGGTCGAGGCGCTCGGCAAGAAATACGACATCTACGCGCAGCCGCTGGACCGCCTCAAGCAGATGGTGCTGCCGCGCGTCGGCCGGATGATGGGCCGCCATGGCCTCACCTACCACAAGGAATTCTGGGCGCTGCGCGACGTAAGCTTCAGCGTGCGCCGGGGCGAGACGGTGGGCATCATCGGGCGCAACGGCTCGGGCAAGTCCACCCTGCTGCAGATGGTCTGCGGCACCTTGCATCCCACCGAGGGCGAGGTGCGCACGCAGGGCCGCATTGCGGCGCTGCTGGAGCTGGGTGCGGGGTTCAATCCCGAGTTCACCGGCGAAGAGAACGTCTACCTCAGCGGCCTGCTGTACGGCATTCCCGAGGTCGAGCTGCGCAAGCGCTTCGATTCGATCCTGGCCTTCGCCGACATCGGCGACTTCATCCGCCAGCCGGTGAAGACCTATTCCAGCGGCATGTACGTACGCCTGGCATTCTCCATCGCCGCGCATGTGGATGCCGACGTGCTGATCATCGACGAGGCGCTCAGCGTCGGCGACGTGCGCTTCACCCAGAAATGCATGCGCTTCCTGCGCGAATTCCAGAAGAACGGCACCTTGCTGTTCGTCAGCCACGACACCGGCGCCGTCACCAACCTGTGCGACCGCGCGGTATGGCTGGACCGCGGCAAGCTGGTGATGGACGGCGTGACGCGCGACGTGGTGGAGGCCTACCTGGCCGCGCAGCACGCGGCCGATCGCGCCGGCACGGGCGATGCGGTGACCATCCATGCGGCAAAGAACGACGACGAATCCAGCAAGCGGCGCGCCATCGTGGAAGCACCGGCCCAGGATGCGATCGACTGCCGCCAGGATGCACCGGACGGTTCGAGACCTGGACATTTCGTGAAGGTTTTCCAGTTCGATCCCGATAATGTCGGCAGCGCTTTCGGCGCCGGCCATGCGGAGATCGTCGCGGTGAACCTGCGCGATACCAACGGCGTTCCGGTACAGATTCTCTATGGCGGCGAGCTGGTCGACCTGACCATCGACGCGCGCGCCAGCGTTTCCATCGAAGGCCCCATCCTTGGCTTCTACGTGAAGGACCGCCTGGGCCAGCGACTGTTCGGCGACAACACCTATATGCCCTATCAAAACCGGCCGGTGAAACTGGAAGCCAACACCGGCGTGCGCGCCGTGTTCCGCTTCCGCATGCCGATCCTGCCGACCGGCGACTACTCCATCGATGTCGCGTTGGCCACCGGCTCGCAGGACGACCACACGCAGCAGCACTGGATCCATGACGCCCTGGCGTTCCGCGCCAGCGAGAGCACCATGCGCCATGGCCTGGTAGGCATTCCCATGCTTTCCATCGAGCTGCAGCCGACGGGAGGACGCTGATGGAATTCACCGGCGAACGCTTCGTTCCCACCGAAGCCGGCGAGATCCGCCACGAGCATCTGCACCGCTATGCCTGGTGCCGCGCGCTGGCGCGCGGCAAGACCGTGCTGGATATCGCCTGCGGCGAAGGCTACGGCAGCGCCATGCTGGCGCAGACCGCGGCGTCGGTGATCGGCATCGACATCTCCGACGAGGCCGTGGCGCATGCGGCGCATACCTATGCGGGCATCGCCAACCTGAGCTACCGGCAGGGCGATGCGGCGGTCATTCCGCTGCCGGACGACGCGGTCGACATGGTGGTGTCGTTCGAGACTATCGAACATCACGACCGCCACCAGGAAATGATCGACGAGATCCGCCGCGTGCTGCGTCCCGGCGGCGTGCTGGTGCTGTCCTCGCCCAATCGGCCGGTGTATTCGGACAAGGCTGGCCACCACAACGAGTTCCACGTCAAGGAACTCGATTTCCAGGAACTCGACGACCTGCTGCGCACGCGCTTTCCCAAGGTGCGCTACTACGGCCAGCGCCTGGCGGTCGGCTCGGCGCTGGCGCCGATGGCGATCGAGGACACCGGCGCCGACATGCAGGCCTTTACCGACACCGGCGACGAAGTGCTCGAGCGTTCGGTGCGCCTGATCGATCCGGTCTACTTCGTGGCGGTCGCGACCGACGGGCAGACCGAGCTGCCGAAGCTGCCGCCGGCGGTGTTCTTCTCCGAGTCCGAAGACCTCTACAACCACCACCATGACGTGGCGAAGTGGGCGCAGGGTATCGACGCCGAACTCACCGAAGTGCGCGGCAGGTACGGTGCCCTGGTCGAGGAGCACGAGGGCGTGGCGAAGTGGGCGCAGAGCCTGGATCGCGAGCTGGAGGGGCTGAAGCGACGCGAGGTGCGGGTCACCGAGATCGAGCGCAAGCTCGACCGCCTCGGCAGCCAGCTGCTGGGTGAGGAGTTCCTGGAAAGCCCGACGGCTGCCTCCGCGCGGCGCGACGATACCGTGGTCGGCGCCCTGGTCCACGAAGTCAGCGAATTTCACCAGGAGAACCGTCTGCTGCGCGAGCGGCTGGAGCATGCGCAGGCGCGGATCGAGGGCCTGCGGGCCCTCATCGACAAGCACGAGCTGTTCGCCCGCCACGCGCGCGAGCGCGTCCAGGAGTTGACCGAAAGCGAGCGCCGGTTGCGCGCGTCCTTCGACACGGTGGTGTCGTCGCGCTCCTGGAAGCTCACCAAGCCGGTCCGCTTCATGGGGCGCCTGCTGCGCGGCGACTGGGCGACCGCCGCCGAATCCGTGCGGCACAACGCGCTGGTGCGCTCGGCCGCGCTGGCGCCGGTGCGCAAGCTGGTCAGGAAGCATCTGCTCAAGACCGGCCAGGTGCAGCCGGCGGTGGTGGCGGAGCCGGACGAGACGCCGGCGGAGATCGTCGCCAAGCTGGCTTTCCCCGAATACGCCAACCCCAAGGTCAGCGTAATCATTCCCGCCTACGGCCGGCTCGATCACACCGCGGCCTGCCTGCGCTCGATCATGCAGCACATGCCGAAGGACGCGATCGAGATCATCGTGGCCGAGGATGCCTCCGGCGACGAGGAGATCCACCTGCTCGCCCAGGTGCCGGGGCTGCGCTACGAGGTCAATCCGCAGAACCTGGGCTTCATCCGCTCCTGCAATCGCGCGGCCAGCCTGGCGCGCGGCGAGTACGTCTACTTCCTCAACAACGACACTCGCGTCATGCCCGGCTGGCTCGACGGCCTGTTCGACGTGTTCCATCGTTTCGACGATTGCGGCATGGTCGGTTCCAAGCTGGTCTATCCGGACGGCCGCCTGCAGGAAGCCGGCGGCATCATCTGGGACGATGCCTCCGGCTGGAATTTCGGGCGCCTGTCCGACCCGACGCTGCCGGAGTTCAACTACGTGCGCGAAGTCGATTACTGCTCCGGCGCATCGCTGCTGATCAAGGCGGCGCTGTTCCGGCAGCTGGGCGGCTTCGACGAGCTGTATGTGCCAGCCTATTGCGAGGACTCGGACCTGGCCTTCAAGGTCCGCGCGGCCGGCCTCAAGGTGTACTACACGCCGTTCTCCACCGTCGTGCACTACGAAGGCATTTCGCACGGCACCGACGAGACCGCCGGCATCAAGGCCTACCAGGTCGAGAACCAGAAGAAATTCGCCGCCCGCTGGCGCGAGGTGCTCGAGCGCGACCACTATCCGAATGCCCGCAACGTGTTCCGCGCGCGCGAGCGCTCCAAGGACAAGCCGGTGGTACTGGTGGTCGACCACTACGTGCCGCAGATGGATCGCGATGCCGGCTCGCGCACCATGTTCCAGTTCATCAAGCAGCTGTGCGCGCTGGGCTGCTCGGTCAAGCTGTGGCCGGAAAATCTTTGGCGCGATCCTACCTATACGCCGTTGTTGCAGGAGATGGGCGTGGAGGTGATCTTCGGCGCCGACTGGGGCGGCGGCTTCGAGCGTTACGTGCAGGAAGCCCAGGGCCAGATCGATCGCGTCCTGCTCAGCCGGCCGCATGTCGCCGGCAAGTTCATCCGCGCCATCAAGAAGCATCTGCCGGACGCGCGCATCGCCTACTACGGCCATGACCTGCACTTCGCCCGGCTGCGCCAGCGCTACGAGCTGACCCACGAACCGAAGTACCTGGACGAAGCACGCGAGATGGAGGCCGATGAGCGCGCGCTGTGGCGCAAGAGCGACATCGTGCTGTATCCCTCCAGCGACGAGGCGGACGTCGTGCGCCAGCTGGAGCCGGGCGTCGATGCGCGCGCGATCCAGGCCTATGCCTACGAAAGCTTCCCCACCGACGGCCTTGCGCCGGAGCGGCGCGCGGGCCTGCTATTCGTCGCCGGCTTCGGCCATCCGCCGAACGAGGATGCCGCGGTGTGGCTGGTCGAGGATATCCTGCCGAAGATCCGCGCCCGCGTGCCCGAGGTGACGCTGTACCTGGTCGGCTCCAATCCGACCGCGCGCGTGGAGGCGCTGTCCAGCGCCGGCGTGGTCGTCACCGGTTTCGTGGACGATGCGGCGCTGCAGGATTTCTACGCGCGCAGCCGCGTCGCCGTGGTGCCGCTGCGCTTCGGCGCAGGCGTGAAGTCGAAGGTGGTGGAAGCCTTGCAGCAGGGCCTGCCGCTGGTGACCACCGCGGTGGGCGCCCAGGGCCTGGCCGGGCTGGAGCAGGTGGCGAAGGTCGCGGACGACGCGGATGCCATCGCTGCCGCGGTGGCGGACCTGCTGACCGGTGCCGACGAATGGAGCAGCCTGTCGGCCGCGGGCACCCGCTACGCGCAAGCGCATTTCTCAACCGGCTCTCTGCGTAGAGCTCTCGCCGACGCCCTGGAATTGAAGAGTCTTTCATGATCGTCCGATCGCGCGCCCCCTTGCGTCTTGGCCTGGCCGGCGGCGGCACCGACGTGTCGCCGTACTGCGACATCTACGGCGGCCATGTGATGAACGCCACCATCGACAAGCACGCCTTCGCCATCCTCTCCGAGCCCGAATCCGGCCAGCGCGAGTTCTGCGCGATCGACGTCGGCGTGTCCGAAGTGCTCGGCGGCGACGAGGCGCTGGTGCCGGATGGTCCGCTCAAGCTGCTGAAGGGCGTCTACGCGCGCATCTGCAACGAGTTCCTCGGCGGCGAGCCGCGTCCGCTGAAGGTGCAGACGTTCTCGGACGCGCCGCCGGGCTCGGGCCTGGGTTCGTCCTCGACCATGGTGGTGGCGCTGGTGCAGGCCTTCGCCGAATACTTCGCGCTGCCGCTGGGCGAGTACGAAGTGGCCCATCTCGCCTACGACATCGAGCGCAAGGACCTGGGGCTGGCCGGCGGCAAGCAGGATCAGTACGCGGCGGCGTTCGGCGGATTCAACTTCATGGAGTTCTACAAGGACGACCGCGTCATCGTGAACCCGCTGCGCATCAAGGACTGGGTGTGGTCGGAGCTGGAAGCCTCGCTGGTGCTGTACTTCACCGGTGTCTCGCGCGCCTCGGCCGACATCATCGACCAGCAGTCGCGCAATGTGGTCGAAGGCAATCGCAGCTCGATCGACGCCATGCACAGCCTCAAGCAGGAGGCCGTGCAGATGAAGGAATGCGTGCTGCGCGGCGACCTCCAAGGCCTGGCGCGCACGCTGCAGGCCGGTTGGGAAGCGAAGAAGAACATGGCCAGCTCGATCAGCAACCCGGTGATCGAGCAGGTGGAGCGCGTGGCCTTCGCCAACGGCGCCCACGCGGCCAAGGTATCGGGCGCGGGCGGCGGCGGCTTCATGATGTTCATGTGCAGCCCCGACAAGCGCATCGGGTTGACCCGGGCATTGGCCGAACAGGGCGGCCGTCTGCTCGATTTCCATTTCACGCAACAAGGAGCGACGTCATGGCGCATCATGTGAAAGCCATGCTGCAATCCGAATTCAGCAAGTCCATCGCCCTGCTGCAGACCATGTCCGGGGACGAGACGCTGCACGGCCAGGTGCAGCAGGTGCTGGAGCTGTCGGTGCAGGCACTGAAGAGCGGCAACAAGCTGCTATTCGCCGGCAACGGCGGCAGCGCGGCCGACGCCCAGCACTGGGCGGGCGAGCTGGTCAGCCGCTTTTACTTCGATCGCCCGGGCCTGCCCGCGATCGCGCTGACCACCGACACCAGCATCCTTACCGCGATCGGCAACGACTACGGCTACGACTACGTGTTCGCGCGCCAGGTCGAGGCGCTGGGGCAGGCGGGCGACGTGCTGTTCGCCATCTCCACCTCCGGCAATTCCAAGAACATCGTGCGCGCGATCGACGCGGCCAGGACCAAGGGCCTCAAGGTGGTCGGCTTCACGGGGCAGGGCGGCGGCGCGATGGCTGCGCTGTGCGACGTCTGCTTCCGCGTGCCGTCGCCGGAGACGCCGCGCATCCAGGAAGGCCACGAGGCGCTGGGCCACCTGATCTGTGCGCTGATCGAGCAGGAAATCTTCGGTCAGGAAAAGACGGGCGATGCCGGGCACTGACGAGGCGATCATCCTCGCCGGCGGTTTCGGCACGCGCCTGCGCAGCGTGGTGAAGGACCTGCCCAAGCCGCTGGCGCCGGTGGCGGGGCGTCCGTTTCTCGCTCATGTGCTGGACCTGATCGCCGGCCAGGGCATCCGGCGCGCCGTGCTCGCCACCGGCTTCATGGCCGATCGGGTGGAGCAGGAGCTGGGCCACGACTGGCACGGCATGCAGCTGGTGTACTCGCCCGAGACCGAGCCGCTGGGCACCGGCGGAGCGATCGCCAAGGCCATGCCGCTGCTGGCCGGCGACGCGTTCTTCGTCTTGAACGGCGATACCTTCCTGTCGCTCGATTACGCCGCGCTCGACCGCGCGGCGCGTGCGGAGGATCGAAGCATGTGCATGGCGCTGGCCGCGGTGCCCGACGTGGCGCGCTACGGCGCCGTGGTAGTTGAAGATGCGCGCGTCACCGGCTTCCGGGAAAAGGGCCAGCCGGGCCCCGGCTTCATCAATGCGGGCGTCTATCGGCTGCGCCGCGAGGTGCAGGAGCGTTTCCCCGCGACGGCGAACTTCTCGTTCGAGACGGACGTGATGGCCGCGCTGGTGGCCGCCGGCCAGGTGAGCGCGTTCGCGCAGACGCAGCGCTTCATCGACATCGGCGTGCCGGAAGACTACGAACGCGCCCAGACCGAGCTGGCCGCATGAGCGCGCCGTCGGCGCAGGGTCCGCGCGTGTTTCTCGATGAGCGGGCCGTACTCGCCGCCAGGACGCCGCGACCGGCGTTGTTCCTCGACCGCGACGGCGTGATCAACGTCGATCACGGCTATGTGCATCGCGCCGAAGACACGCAGTGGCTGCCCGGCATCTTCGAGCTGGTGCGGCGCGCCCGCGCGGCCGGCTATCTGTGCATCGTGGTTTCCAACCAGGCCGGCCTGGCGCGCGGCTACTACACCGACGCGCAGTTCCGCGCCTATACCGCGTGGATGCATGCCGAGTTCGCCCGGCATGGCGCGCCGCTCGATGCCACCTATTACTGCCCGCATCACCCCGAGGCCGGCCTGGGCGATCTGAAACAGGCCTGCGACTGCCGCAAGCCGCAACCGGGCATGTTCCTGGCCGCGCGCGATGCACTGGGCGTCGACCTGCCGGTCTCGATCATGGTGGGCAATCAGGCGACCGACATGCAGGCGGCATTGGCCGCCGCGGTGGGCCGTTGCTATTGGCTCGACGGGGAACGCGATCGTGCCGCCAAATGGGGTGGCAAGGTGATCGTCGCCGCGGGCCTGGACGACATCATGCCTGCGGGGGAAATTGCCGCGCAGCCCGGTTGAGGCGATGCGTGCAGCGACGCTTTCGCCTGAGCCGCAATCGAGCTGGATCGATCATGGAGCTGGACAATGCATGTATTCCGTTTTGAAGCCTACGCCGCACGCCAGGAAAGCAAGGAGCTGGTGGGTTGCTGGCTGCACAGCAGGGACTTCTGTGAAGCCGCGGGCAGGCGCAAGTCGGTCGCGCGGCTATGCAGCGCCTGTGGCGAACTGGTCGACCTGGCGGTGTCGGCCCCCGGTGGCCAGGTCGAAACCCGCGAAGGCCTGCAGTGCCCGCGGTGCGGCCTCAATGCCCGCGTGCGCGCCGGCATCAGCCTGCTGCGCGGGCTGGTCGATCCGGCGTCGGCTTCGATCTATGTCACCGAGCAGGCGACTTCGACCTACGCGTGGATGCAGGCGCATCACCAGGGCGCCCTGTACGGCAGCGAATTCGAACCCGATGCCGCCAAGCGCGGCAAGCTCGCCGCGAACCTGCAGCACCTGGGCGGTCAGGGCGAGATCAACTTCGAGGACGTCACCCGGCTGACCCTGCCGGATGCCAGCCAGGACGCGGTGCTGACCTTCGACGTGCTCGAACACGTACCCGACTACCGGGCCGCGCTGCGTGAATTCGCCCGTGTGCTCAAGCCCGGCGGCAGCCTGGTCGCCACCTTTCCCTTCACCGACCAGCCGCCCACCATCACCCGCGCATCGATTAATGCCAAGGGCCAGATCGAGCACCACCTGCCGCCCGAATACCACGGCGACCCCATCAGCGGCGGCGTGCTGTGCTTCTACCACTTCGGCTGGGACGTGCTGGAGGAGGCGCGGCAGGCCGGCTTCGGCAAGGTCGAGATGGTGATGCCCTGGGCGCCCGAGCAGGGCATCGTCTATGGCAACTGGACCCTGCTGGCCACGCGCTAGGAATAGCCTGAACTTGGCCGCATGACCGTCGCCATTCTGTAGGCGCGCCGCGTGCCGCCTGAACGGCGCAGGCAGACTGCCGGCCTTGGCTCAATACCCGTGCGGGTGGATGGAGTTTCCATCCACCCTGTCTCAGCCGTCTGAAGCTCTCAGGTGCTCCCACGGCGGGGGCGCCCGCTTTGCCATGCCTGGCTGAGCCGCCAGTACGTATAATTCTACGGTGATATTTCGCGATCCACCGGGGGTGGCTCGCTGGATCCCGGGGGGAAATACAGGGGACCTGCAGGTGGAAAAACAAGAGTTTTCGGGCGCTGCGGCTACGTGGACGACACGGCTGCTGTCGCTCGGCGGATGTGTCGCGGTGCTGGCCGGCCTGGCTCTTACGCCGGTCCTGCAGGGCCTGCACTCCATCGTCACGGGCCATAACCTGATCCTTTTTGCCGCGGCGCTGCTGATCGCCGTGGCCGTCTCGCGCTTCATGCGCTGGTCCGTGGCCAGCGCGCTTCTGCTGGTCGGACTGGTGCTGCTCCTGCGTTTCGTCGGCGCCGGCGCCCTGCTTGCAGCCGCGCTGCTGGTGGCGGCCGCCGCGGTGATCGGCCAGGGCATCTGCCGCTCCGACGCCTGGAGCCATCCCGGCGTGGCGATCCTGGCCGGCCTGGCGGTGCTGGCGGCGATCGCCGGCTGGCTGCTGCCGTTTCGAATCCACTACTTCCTGACTTACCTGACCGTGCTGGCGCTCATTGCCGGCCTGGGACGCCATCGCCTGCATTGCCTGGCGCGCGCGGCGCAGGTCAGCTGGCGCGAGGCCGTGCGGCAGGCGCCGGTGCATGCCGCGTTCGCCATGCTGGCGGTGCTGCTTGGCGGGGCCGCATTGTGCGTGCCGACGCTGCAGTTCGACGACATGGTCCTGCACCTCATGTTGCCCGAGCAGCTGGTCGCGCTGGGCTACTACAAGATGGACCTGGCCTCGCAGGTGTGGAGCGCCTCGCCCTGGGCCTCCGATGTGATCCAGGCCTATGTCGCGGTGCTCGCCGGACACGAAGCGCGCGGCGCGGCCAACCTGATCTGGTACGGGTTGGGCATCGCCATGGTCTGGACCCTCGCCAAGGAACTCGATCTGCCGCCGGGTCTGCGCTGGCTCGCCGTGGCGCTGAATGCGTCGATGCCCATGGTGGCCGCCCTCAACGGCAGCATGCAGGCCGATGGCGCGATCACCGCCGTCACGGTGGCGTTGACCGCGTTAATGGTAAGGCTGGTACGCACCCACGAGCGGGGCCTGCTGCTTCCGTTCTTCGTCCTGTCGGCGCTGGCCTTGGCCTTGAAGGCCACCCAGGGCCTGCTGGTGTTGCCGCTGGCGCTGGTCGCGCTGGCCTGCACCGGCTGGCGCGCCTTCCTTCGGCAGGCGCTGCGCGCCGCCATCCCCTTGGCCTTGTTGGCGGGATCGAGTTACTTCTATGCCTTCTACGTCACCGGCAATCCGTTCTTTCCGCTGTTCAACGGCGTCTTCAAGTCGTCCTTCGCGCGCCCGGAGAACTTTGCCGATCTCCGCTGGGGGCAGGGCCTGCACCTGGATTCGCTGTGGCGGCTGACCTTCGAAACCGATCGTTATCTGGAAGCGGTCCCGGGAGCCATCGGCTTTTCCATGCTGGCCCTGTGCGGCAGCGTGCTATGGACCCTGGTCTTGCCGCGCATCCGCTGGATTACGCTGGCTTTGCTGGTCGCCACCATCGGCATGTTCCTCGGCATCCAGTACGCGCGCTACGTGGTGCCGTTGTTCGCTGCGCTGATTTCGCTGGGGTTGCTGGCATGGGATCGTGCGCGGATGCGCTGGGGCGGGGAGGCTCTGCTGGGCGCGGTAGTGATGGCGAATATCGTCTTCATGCCGGCGTCGCTGTACATCTACGGCGACGACCTGTACTGGAACATGTTCAGCAATCTCAACAGCAGGCCCAGCGACGTCAGGCTGGAGATGCAGCGCAGGTATGCCGTGGAGCTGGTCTTTGCCCAGTACCTCGACATGACCCAGCCAAGGGGGTACTCGCTGTATCTGGCGGATCCGGATCGCCCCTTCATCGCTCCATTCGAGGGCCAGGCATTCGGCGGCGCCTGGTACGACCCGACTTTCAACGCGATCCTGGAGCCAGCCAACCAGGACGAATCGGGCGCGACCTGGTCGGGCATTTTCGAACGCACCGGGATGTCGCACGTGCTGGTCAACCGACGGACGCCCAAGGCGGTGCTGGCCTCGTTGGAGCGGATCAAGGCCGTGCCTGAGCTGGCCATCGGCGACACCACGCTGTGGCGCTTGTGCGCCGACCGCTGCAGGACCCAGGTGCATGCGCTGGTGAATGAGCGCGACATCAGCCGCAATCTGATCCGCGCCCGCCGGAATTAGTTCGCGACATCGATCCGGCGGCTATCGAAGGCGATGCGCTCACCGTTGAGGAAGTCATGAAGTTACTCAAGCAAGGGTTCGGCTACGGTGTGGTGGGCGGCGTCCAGCTCGGCCTGGACTGGATGATCTTCGTCGCACTGACGGCGGCGGGTCTCGCCACCGGCGGAGCGAATGTCATCGGGCGCGCCACGGCGGCCATGCTGGGCTTCTGGCTCAACGGCAAGTGGACCTTCGCCGAGGGCGGCAAGCCGCTGGGCATGCAGCACTTCAGGCGCTACGTGATCACCTGGCTCAGCATGACCGCGCTGAGCACCTGCATCGTCGTCGCTACCAGCAAGTCGCAAGGCATGCATGCGGCGTGGATGGTCAAGCCAGCGGCGGATCTGTTGCTGGCGGCCCTGGGCTTCACCATTTCCAAGTACTGGGTCTATCGCTGACTGTGCCCGCACCGGATATGCCATGAACACAAAAGCAGACTTGCCTGTGGCTCCGATCGCCGTCGTCATTCCCTGCTACCGCGTCGGCCGCCTAGTGCTCGATGTGATCGCGCGCATCGGCGGCGAGGTCGGCTGGATCTTCGTAGTGGACGACAAGTGCCCGGTCGATACCGGCGACATCGTCGAGGCCCAGTGCACGGACCCGCGCGTCAGGGTGATCCGTCACGAGGAGAACCAGGGCGTGGGCGGGGCCACCGTCACCGGCTACAAGGCGGCAATGGCGTCGCTGGCCAAGGTGGTGGTGAAGATCGACGGCGACGGCCAGATGGATCCGGCGCTGATTCCGCAGCTGTCGCGCGCGATCCTGCTGGGGCGCGCCGACTACGTGAAGGGCAATCGCTTTCATCGCATCAGCGACGTGCACGGCATGCCGGCGGTGCGGCTGCTCGGCAATGCGGGCCTGTCCTTCCTCACCAAATTGTCCAGCGGCTACTGGCAGCTGTTCGATCCGACCAACGGCTTCACCGCGATCCATCGCGAAATCCTGGCCGAGATCGAACTGGACAAGCTGGCCAGGCGCTACTTCTTCGAATCGGACCTGCTGTACAACCTCAACCAGGTGCGCGCGGTGGTCGCCGAGATGCCGATGCGCGCGATGTATGGCGACGAGCCGTCGAGCCTCAGCCCGATGAAAGTGCTGCTGCCGTTCTTCAAGGGCAATATGCGCAACTTCTTCCGGCGCCTGCTGTACACCTACTTCGTGCGCAATTTCTCCGCCGCCTCGCTGGAACTGCTGCTGTCGATCCCCTTGATCCTGATCGGGCTGGTCTACGGCACGGCGCACTGGTTCACCGGCATGGAGACCGGCATTCAATCGGCGCCCGGCGTGGTGATGGCCGCAGCGCTGCCGCTGATCATCGGCACGCAGCTGCTGCTGTCCTGGCTCAACTACGACGTGGCGGTGCAGCCGACGCAACCGATCCATGTGTCTCTCGAAAAAGCGAGGGAAGGCTGATGGACAGACGCTGCGCTTTCATCCTGCTGGCCGCGCTTGCACTGGCCGCGTGCTCCGACCGGCAGTCCGCCCCGGTGCCCGGCGCCGACCTGATCACCGGCAAGGCCAGCGCCACCCGGGTGGTGGGCGTCATCATGGAGCTGTCGCCCGATCTGCTGCGCACCTGCGAGCATCCCGACGGGCGCATGGTGGCCAAGGTGAGCTGGAACGCGAAGAGCGCCGGCGCCAAGTCGGTGACGATCTGGGTGAGCGACCGTGAGAACAGAGAACGGAGCTGGCATCACGGCAAGACCGAAGGGACGGCCGAAACCGGTCCATGGGTCGGTGACGGCACGGTGTTCCGTATGACGGACAGCAAGGCCAAGGGACGCACGCTTGCCGAATGGGAAGTCCATGCGGTCGATTGCACGACCGCCAAGCCGGAAGCGCCGCCGAGTCCCGCCTCGCCGTAGGCGCGGTTTCGCTCAGCGCACCATGCTGAGCTGCTCGACCTTGGCCTGCAGCCCCAGCGCCCACTGCGCCCGTCGCGTGGACTCGTCCTGGAAGAAATACGAGCGCGCGGATTCGAACGCGGCGACGTAGAGCAGCGGGCATTCCTTCAGCAGCTGCTGGTTCTCCGGCAGTGCATGATAGAAGCGCTGTTCGAACGGGATCGGCGAAAAATCGGGCCGATACTCGACCAGGAAGGCGAAGCTCTTGCCCGGCAGGTCCAGCACGCGGAAGCCGTGCGGCTCGAAGATGCGCCGCAGCGCCTTGATGCCGTAGGACACGATATGCCCGCGGTGCTTCGGATCCAGGTAACCCGGATCCTCGTGCCGCACATAGGAAGGCATGCCGGTATTGAACAGCCAGCAGGCGTTGACGTTGCTGATCCTGGCCAGCCCGCTGGCGAGACCATCGAGCATGCGCGGCGTCAGGTGCTCGACCACCTCGATGCACACGCCGGCGTCGAATTTTTCCGTCAGGCTGCCGACGTCGCCGACGATGTAGTTCGGATGGGGGCTGCGTTCTTCCGGCGGGAACAGCTCCACAGCGTGGAAGGTGTCCGGATGCGCCGGATACCTCGCCGCCAGTTCGTCCAGCAGATAGCCGGGACCGGCGCCGACGTCGAGAAAGCGCTTTACCGGCCGGCGCGCATAGATGATCGCCTCGCCCGCGCAGACCAGCCCCTCCGCCTGCGAGCGTTCGCGCGCGGACTTCAATTCGCTGTTCCAGTAGTCCGCGTCATATTCGCGGGTGGTGTGGCCTTCGTCGATCCGGGCCAGCACTGCGGGCTCGATGTAGAGCGAGTCGCAGCTGCTGCAGGCGTAGTAGTCGTAACCGTCGCGGACGCCGAAATGGACCTGTTCGTGGCGGCCGTTGCAAATGGGACAAGCGACGTGCATCGAAGCTCCTGCTGGCGGCTGGGCTGGCGGTGACGACTCGTTGCTGACGGACCGGTCGCGCGCGCGACCGTTTTCTCCCCGAATCCCGAATCTATCCCGGTGCCCGGAACGGAGCAAGGGCAGAAACGCACGCCCGTGCGCAGGCCCTGCATGCGCATGTCGTTGCGTGGCATGGTTCGCGGATTCGCCCTGTACCGCCGCGCGCATGTTGGCCGGCGAGGGTGACTGGCGCGCTACAGCGGTATGAAACCGGCGCGGAAAACGGCGAGGCCCACTGAACGTGATGCTGCCGTGATGAAACGAAGCGAGCGGAACTTCGCCGCACGGGAAACCGCGCGGCGAAGTTCGTCGTGCCGTGCCGCTTAGCCCAGCGCCTGCTCGATCTCGGGGATCAGCTTGAACAGGTCGCCGACCAGGCCGATGTCGGCGATCTCGAAGATCGGCGCCTCGCCGTCCTTGTTGATGGCGACGATGGTGCCGGCGTCCTTGATGCCGGTCAGGTGCTGGATCGCGCCGGAAATGCCGAACGCCATGTACAGCTCCGGCGCGATGATCTTGCCGGTCTGGCCGACCTGCAGCTCGTTTGGCACATAGCCGGCATCGACCGCCGCGCGCGAAGCGCCGACCGCCGCCCCGATCTTGTCGGCGAGCTTGTAGATCACCTCGAAGTTTTCCTTCGAGCCGACACCGCGTCCGCCGGACACCACCTTGCCCGCGCCCTGCAGGTCGGGGCGGTCGCTCTTGCCCTGCTGCAGTTCGACGAAGCGGGTGTGCGCGGGCAGGGCCGCATCGACAGCGAGCGCTTCGACCGCGGCGCTGTCGCCGCGGCTGCCGGCCGCCGGCCAGGAGGCCGTGCGGATGGTGGCGACCACGGCATGCGCCGGATTTGCCTCGACGGTGACGATCGCGTTGCCGGCGTAGATCGGACGCTTGAAGCTGTGCGCGCCTTCCACGCTCATCACGTCGCTGACCTGCGACACGCCCAGCAGCGCGGCGACGCGCGGCGCGACGTCCTTGCCGAAGGTGGTGGACGGGAAGAACACGTGCGAGTAACCGGCAGCTGCCTTGGCCACCTGCGGCGCCAGCACGGCGGCCAGCGGATGGGCGTTCTCGGCGCGCGCGATGGTGAGGACCTTGCCGACGCCGTCGATCTTCGACGCTTCGGCGGCGATGGCGTCCACGCTGTCGGCCAGCACCAGCACGTCGATGCTGTCGCCCTTGACGGCGGCGGCGGCGCTGACGGCGGCGGCGGCGCTGACGGCGCGGGCGGTGGAGGAATTGAGCTTGCCGTTGAGGTGTTCGGCGACGACCAGAATCTTGCTCATGTCTATCTCCCGGCCCTGCTTACAGCAGGCCCTTCTGCTTCAGCACCGCGACCAGCTCGGCCGCGTCCTTGACCATCACGCCCTTGCTGCGCTTGGGCGGCGCGGCGTAGTGCGTGGTCTTGAGGTGATCGTGCGCCTCCACCCCGAGCGAGCCGAACTCGATGCTGTCGATCGGCTTGGACTTGGCCTTCATGATGTCCGGCAGCTTGATGAAGCGCGGCTCGTTGAGGCGCAGGTCGGTGGTGATCACCGCCGGCAGCTCGGCCTCGATGGTTTCCAGGCCGGCGTCCACTTCGCGCGTCACCGTGGCCTTGCCGCCGGCGATCTCGACCTTGCTGGCGAAGGTGGCCTGCGGGCGATCCCACAGCGCGGCGAGCATCTGGCCGGTCTGGTTGGCGTCGTCGTCGATGGCCTGCTTGCCGAGGATCACCAGCTCCGGCTGCTCCTTCTCGACCAGCTTCAGCAGCACGCGCGCCGCGGTCAGCGGCTGCACTTCGTCGGCGGTGACCACGTGGATGGCGCGGTTGGCGCCCATGGCCAGGCCATTGCGCAGGTGCGCGGTCAGGTCGGCGGGGCCGATGCCCACCACCACCACTTCGGTGGCGATGCCCTTCTCGCGCAGGCGCAGGGCTTCTTCCAGGGCGATATCGTCGAACGGATTGGCCGAAAGCTTGACGCCGTCCGTCATCACGCCGGTGCCGTCAGGCTTCACCTGAATACGGACGTTGAAGTCCACCACCCGCTTGTAGCCGACAAGAATTTTCATCTGAGGACCTTTGGTGCGTGGCCGCCTGACGGTGGCCGGAAGCCATCGATTGTACCCGCCGGCAAACAATCGTTTGAAGTGCCGCTCGCTTGAAGTGCCGGCCCGTTTGAAACGCCGGCCGGCGGCCCGTTCAGGACAGCGCCGCTTCCAGCGTGGCGCGGGCGATGGCGGGGGAGAAATGCTCCTGGATGTTGCGCAGGCTGGCCTCGGACAGGCGCAGCCACAGTGCCGGGTCGTCGTACAGGCGCAGCACGGCGGCGACGTAGGCATCGGTGTCGTCGCCGATCAGCACGTTCTGGTCGTCGACCAGGAACATGCCCTCGGCGGCGATGCTGGTGGCCACCACCGGCAGGCCGTGGCTCATGGCGGTGTTGACCTTGCCCTTCACGCCGGCGCCGTAGCGCAGCGGGGCCAGGGCGATGCGGCAGCCGTCCATCCAGGGATCGAGATCCTCGACGCGGCCGTGCGCGACCACGCCGTTGCCGTCGAGCTCCTGGCGCGTGGCCTCGGGCATCTGGCCGATCAGGTGCAGTTCGATGTCCGGCCGCGCGGCGCGGATCTTCGGGAAGATCTCGCCGACCAGCCACTGCACGGCATCGACATTCGGCGGATGGCCGAAGCCGCCCACGAAGACCAGGCCGCTGCGCTGCGCGAACGGCTGCTTGCGCCCATGCACCTCGTGCATGTTCGGCAGCAGCATCACGCGGGCGTCGGGCACCGCCTTGCGCAGCAGTTCCAGTTCCACCGTGCTGACCACGAAGGTGGCGTGGCAGGCGCGGATGGTGGCGATCTCGCGCTGCTGCGACACCGCGGCGCGGCGCGCCAGGGTCGGGTTGTTGGTGTGGTCGGCGGCGCGCTGCTCGCGCAGGAAATGCACGTCGACGGTGTCGAACAGCAGGCGCGCCTGCGGCGCCATGCGCTGGACCAGCGGCAGGTTGGCGTCGGCCACGTAGTGGCGGCACAGCAGCACCGCGTCCAGGCCGGCGCCTTCTTCCTTCAGCCAGGCGGCCAGCGAGCTCAGCGTCGGCTTGCACAGCACGCGCACGCCGATCGCGCCCAGCGTGCGCAGGTCGGCGGCGCTGGCCTGGGCGTTGTCGGCCATGAAGGTGACGCGCCAGCCCATGCCGCGCAGCAGCTGCATGATGTTGTACAGCTGCAGCGAGCCGGCATCGCGCTTCGGGTCCGGGGTCAGCGCGTCCATCACGAAGATGTGCCGCTGGCCGGCGTGGATCGCCTTGTTCACCGGCGTGCCGCGCGCGGGCTGGCGCTTGAGCGCATCGCCCCACTTCTCGATGAACTTGGCGCGGTTGAGCACCTGGTACTGCTTGGTGCCGGCGGTGAGGTCGGTGCCCGAGCTGATGCCCTCGCAGTGGATCACCACGCTGGCCGGTTCGTAGACCACGCGGCGGCCGGCGGCGCGCACGGCGAAGGCCAGGTCCATGTCCTCGCAATAGGCCGGCGCGTAGCGCGTATCGAAACCGCCCAGCTGCATGAACAGCTCGCGCTCGATCAGCAGGGCCGCGCCGGAGACGTAATCGACGTCGCGGCGATACAGGTAGCGCGGATCGTCGCGCTGTTCGAAGCGACCCACGTTCCAGGCTTCGCCGTCGTCGTAGACCAGCGCGCCGGCTTCCTGCAGGCGGCCGTCCGGATAGACCAGCTGGCTGCCGGCGATGCCGCAGCCCGGTTCTTCCAGGTAGGTCTGCAGCAGCCGGTCCAGCCAGCCCGCGGTGACCTGCGTGTCGTTGTTGAGGAACAGCAGGTACGGCGCGCGCGCCGCCGCGGCGCCGGCATTGCAGCTGCCGATGAAGCCGAGGTTGCGCTCATTGCCGAGCACGCGCAGGCCTTGCACCTGGGCCAGGGTGGCCGCGGTGTCGTCGGGCGAGGCATCGTCCACCACCAGGATCTCGATCGGCGCCTCGCTGCCGTACTGCGCGATGGAGCGCAGGCAGGCGAGCGTCCAGGCGAGCTTGCCGTAGACGGGAATGATCACGCTGACGCGCGGCGCGTCGTCATGCGGCACCTCGAACGGCGCGAACGGCTGCTCCAGCGGCAGCAGTTCCAGCGCCAGGTCCTCCGGCGGCAGCGGACGGAACTCCTGCATCATGCGCGACAGCGTTCCGCGCAAACCACGCTGGGCGATGCTGCCTAGGACGCGCTCGGACAGATAGCGCAGGCGCTTGACCCGCCATGGCAAGGAACTCAAAGGCATTCGTACCTCTCGACTGCGGGCGTGCGCGGCACGCCCGCGAAGGACAGCGGCGACCGCACCGGTGTCTTACAGATTCTGATAGTTCGGACCCGAGCCGCCTTCCGGCGTCACCCAGTTGATGATCTGGTACGGGTCCTTGATGTCGCAGGTCTTGCAGTGCACGCAGTTGGCGGCATTGATCTGCAGCCGCTTGCCGGCCTCGTCCTGCACGATCTCGTAGACGTTGGCCGGGCAGAAGCGCTGGCAGGGGTTGCCGTATTCCTCCGCGCACCGGGTCACGCAGATCGAGGTGTCGGCCACGTGCAGGTGCACCGGCTGGTCCTCGTCGTGCTCGGTGGCGGCGAAGTACACGCCGGCCAGGCGGTCGCGCGGCGGCAGCTCGCGCTGCACGTAGTCGCGCCTGGGTTCTTCCTGCTGGCCGAGCTTGTGCAGGGACGACCAGTCGGCCTTGTTCTTCAGCGTCCACGGCGAGGCGCCGGCGGTGACGGTTTCCCAGGCGGCGTTGAGCATGCCGATCCACAGGCCCTTCTTGAACGCGGGCTTGATGTTGCGGACCTTCTTGAGCTCCGCCATCACCTCCGAGCCGCGCAGCTTCGCGTCGAAGCCGGCCGGGTCCAGCGCATTGCCGGCCAGGTGCTCGGCGGCGAGCATGCCGCTCCTGATCGCCTGGTGGGTGCCCTTGATCTTCGGCACGTTGAGGAGGCCCGCGGTATCGCCGATCAGCAGCGCGCCGGGCATCTCCAGCTTCGGCAGCGACTGCCAGCCGCCGGTGACGATGGCGCGCGCGCCGGCGGAAAGAATGCTGCCGCCTTCCAGCAGCGGCTTCATCGAGGGATGGTTCTTCCACTGCTGGAAGGCCTCCCACGGCTGGTAGTTCGGATCGCTGTAGTCCAGGCCGCTGACATAGCCCAGCGCGACGCGGTCCTTGTCCAGGTGATACAGGAAGCTGCCGCCGTAGGTGTGGCTGTCGGCCGGCCAGCCGAAGCTGTGCACGATCTTGCCGGGCGTGACGCGGCCGGCGGGCAGCTGCCACAGCTCCTTGATGCCGATCGAATAGCCCTGCGGGTCGCTGTCCTGGTCCAGCTTGAAGCGCTTGATCAGCTGCTTGCTCAGGCTGCCGCGCGCGCCTTCGGCCAGCACGGTGACCTTGGCCTTGATATCGATGCCCTGGGTGTAGCCGCTCTTGTGCGAGCCGTCCTTCGCCACGCCCATGTCGCCGATGCGCACGCCGGCGACGGCGCCGTGCTCGTCATAGATGTTGTCGGCGGCGGCGAAACCGGGGAATACATCCACGCCCAGCGCCTCGGCCTGCGGCGCCAGCCACGCGCACATGGCGCCCAGCGAGACGATGAAGTTGCCCTTGTTGTGCATGCCCGGCGGGATCGGCAGGCTGCGATGGCCGGTCTTGCTGAGCAGCCAGAACTCGTCCTCGACGGCCGGCACGCAGATCGGCGGCGGGTTGTCGCGCCAGCCGGGCAGCAGGGCGTCCAGCGGCTGCGGCTCGATCACCGCGCCGGACAGGATCTGCGCGCCGATGGTCGAAGCCTTCTCGATCACGCACACGCTGACGTCGGGCTTGAGCTGCTTGAGCCGGATGGCGAACGACAGGCCGGCGGGGCCCGCGCCCACGACGACGACGTCGTATTCCATGATTTCGCGTTCGCTCATCGGCTGCTCCGGAAGGTTCTGGCTGGCGGTGGTTCTGGCTCGCGCGAGGCGGCCGCGGCCACCCCAGCTGGCCATTGTCCGGTTTCATGCACCGTGCGGCAACGCATGGTGCGTGCACGGCATGGTGCGGCACCGCTTGCAAACGCTTAACCGCCCACGTCGATAATCGATCCCGCCACCAGGGAGAGTTCATGAATCAGTTGCCGCCGATCTCCGACCGTGACCTGCGTCGCGCCACACTTTGTCAATTGCTGCACTGGCTGGCCGCCGGGCGGGTTCATCCGGAGGGATTGGCCGAGGTCTACCTGGAAGCCATCGAGCGTCTGAACCCCCAACTCAATGCCTACGTCGGCCTCAGCGCCGGCCTGCTGCGGGAACAGGCCCGCGCTGCGCAGCACCGTCGCCGCGATGGCGTGCTGGGCCGCCTCGACGGCCTGCCGGTGGCGATCAAGGACAACTTCGACGTGGCCGGCTGGCCCACCCGCGCCGGCCTGCCCGGCCGCGCGCAGCCGGCACAGGGCGATGCCCATGCGGTGGCCCGCCTGCGCGCCTCGGGCGCGGTGCTGCTGGGCAAGACCAATATGGACGAGGGCGCGCTGGGCGCGTCCACCGACAATCCGCACACCGGCCCCACCCATAACCCGCACCGCCATGGCTACACCGCCGGCGGCTCCTCGGGCGGCGCGGCCGCGGCCGTGGCGGCGGGCATGGCGGTGGCGGCGATCGGTTCGGACAGCCTGGGCTCGATCCGCATTCCCGCCAGCTATTGCGGCGTGTATGCGCTGAAACCGACGCACGGCGAGATTTCCGCGCGCGGCCTGGTGCCCGCCGCGCGGCGGCTGGACGCGGTCGGCCTGCTCGCGCGCAGCGCCAACGACCTGACCGTGCTGCTGCAGGTGCTGGCCGGCTATGACGCCGACGATGCGCGCTCGCGCCGCCGCCGCGTGGCCTTCGCGCCGCCGGACTGGGAGCCGGGCAACCTGCGCTGCGGCCTGCTGCCGGACCTGGCGGCGGTAGGCGTGGAAGCGGCGGTGATCGACGTGTTCGAGGACGCGCTGTCGCGACTGCCGCGCGAGCTGGGCGAGCGGCGCCAGGTCGACTTCAGCGATTGGGACTTCGCCCGCACGCGCCGCGCCGGCCTGTTCCTGATGGAAGCGGAGATGCTCAGCACCTTCGCCGCCGACCTGGATGACGCCGAGCATCCGGCCTCCGAGCGCTTCCGCCGCATGCTTTCCTACGCCGCGACCAAGAGCGCGGCAGACTACGCCGTGGCCGACCGCGTGCTGGATGCGGCCACGCTGAAGATGCGCCGCCTGTTCGCCCAGATCGACGTGCTGGTGCTCCCCACCACGCCGCAGGGCGCCTTCCCGCTGGGCGGCGCGGTGCCGGATTCGCAGGCGGACCTGACCAGCTTCGCCAGCCTCGCCGGCTGCCCCGCGGTGAGCATCCCGATGGGCACGCTGCCGGACGGCATGCCGGTGGGCATGCAGCTGGTCGGCGCGCGCGGCTCGGATCTGCGCCTGCTCGAACTGGCCGAGGTCTGCGCGGCCACGCTGGATGCGGAGCCGGTCTATCCGGTGGAGCCGCGTCCGCTGGCATGAGTCCGCCCTGGTGAGTCTGTTCCCTGCGCAGTGGCAGGCGATTCCGCTGCCGGATGCGGAGCTGCGCCTGCTGCCGCAGTGGCTGGCCGCGGACGAGGCCGATGCCTTGTTCGAGGAACTGCAGCGCAGCATCCCCTGGGAGGTGCACCGCATCCGCATCTTCGGGCGCGAAGTGGATTCGCCGCGCCTGAGCTGCTGGATCGGCGATGCCGACGCGACCTATGTGTACTCGCGCACGCGCTTCGAGCCGCATCCGTGGACGCAGGCGCTGTCTTCGCTGCGCTGGCGCGTGCAGCAGGCCTGCGGCGCGCGCTTCAACAGCGTGCTGGCCAATCTCTATCGCGACGGACGCGATGCGATGGGTTGGCACAGCGACGACGAGCCGGAGCTGGGGCCGCGGCCGGTGATCGCCTCGGTCAGCCTCGGCGCGCAGCGGCGCTTCTGCCTGCGCCGGCGCGAGCAGGGCGTGGCCAGACGCGAAGTGCGCGGCCTGGAACTGCCGCACGGCAGCCTGCTGTGCATGGCCGGCGAAACCCAGCGGCACTACCAGCATGCGTTACCCAGGACGAGCGCGGCGACCGGGCCGCGCATCAACCTCACCTTCCGCTGGATCGACGCGCGCCGCTGAGCGGATTCAGTCGTGCGCGTCCGCGCGCTGCTGCAGCGTCCAGCCCACTACCTGTGCGGCCAGCGCATCGCCGGCCTGGCCGAACGCCGCGACCACCTGCGGCACCGCGGTGCCGTTTACCGCCTGAGTCACTTCGAAGCGGCGCGCGGCAACGATCTTCAAGCCGCTGTTGCGCACCAGCCGCGCGTCGTAGCGCACGACCACCACCGGATCCTTGCCGCGGTATTCCGACTGGAACGCGGTGAGGTCGGCGTCCAGCACGTAATCGGCCTGCAGGCTGGTGTCGTCGCTGCTGAGCGCCGTGATGCGGCCATCGTTGCGGAAGCCTTCGAGCAGGCGGTTGCGCAGCAGCACCGGCACGCGGTCGCTCCAGCGCGCGCCCTTGTACACGCTGACCGTGTCGCCGGCGGGGAGCACCGCGATGCGCGCGCTGTCGAGCATGCGCTCGGCCTGCGGCGTATCCACCCGCAGCGACCAGCTCACCACACCGGCCTGCGCCTGCGCCTGCGGCAGCGATGCGGCGGGCAGGCGGTAGATTTCCGGCGTCTCGGCCTTGGGCAGCACCGAGCAGGCGGCGGTGGCGAGCAGGGCCGCCAGGAGCGGGGCGCGGCGGGCGGCGGTCGTCATGGCACGCGTCATGGCTCGAACTCCTTGCTGCGGTCGCGGCCGAGCAGGAAGCCGGCCGGGTTGTCGTCGAACTTGCGGGTGATGCCGCGCAGCGAATTGGCGGCGTCGCGCAGTTCGCGCACCGCCGGTCCCAGTTCGCCCAGGCCCTGCATGCCGCCGTTGAGCGCGGCGCGGTTGTCGTTGAGCAGGCGGTCGATCGCCGCGGTGGAGCGCTCCAGCGAGGCCATCGCATTGCGCGCGCTTTCCAGCGTGGCGCGGCCCTGCTGGTCGACCAGGCCGTTGGCGCTGCGCGCCAGCTGCTCGGTCTGCGCCAGCGTGGCGTTGGCCTGCTTGCTGGCCTGGGCCAGCTGGCTGAGCAGGGCGCGGATGTCGTCGCGCTGGTCCGCCACCGCGCCAGTGGCCTTGTCCAGGTGATCCAGGGTGCGGCTGATGCGCGCCACGTTCTCCTCGGACATCAGCTGGCTGGCACGCGAGACCACGTCGTTGATATTGGTCATCACATCTTCGCCGTTGGACAGCAGTTTGCTGAGCGGCGAGGGGTCGGCCACGATCACCGGCAAGCCGCCTTCCGGCGAAGTCAGCGCCGGGCTGCCGGGCGAGCCGCCGCTGAGCTGGATCACCGCCATGCCGGTGACGCCGGTGAGCGCGAGCTTGGCGCGGGTGTCCTGCTTGATCGGCGTGTCGGCGCCGACGCGGATGCGCGCGAGCACGCGGCGCGGATCCTGCGGATCGAGCTTGAGCTGGTTGACGTCGCCGACCTTTATGCCGTTGTACTGCACCGCGCTGCCCTGCGAGAGGCCGCTGACCGCTTCGTTGAAGACCACCTGGTATTCGGCGAACTGCCGGTCCGTGCTGGACTTGGCCAGCCACAGCCCGAACAGCAGCGCGGCGGCCACCACGATCACCGTGAACAGGCCGATCAGGACGTGATGGGCGCGGGTTTCCATCTCATTTCACCTCTCGCGTCTGTTCTGCCGCGTCGAGTGCGGCACGGCCACGCGGGCCATGGAAATACGACTGGACCCAGGGGTCCTCATTCTGCGCGACCACGTCCAGCCGATCGCACGCCAGCACCTTCTTCTGCGACAGCACGGCGACGCGGTCGCAGATGGTGTAGAGCGTGTCCAGGTCGTGGGTGACCAGGAACACGGTGAGGCCGAGCGCGTCGCGCAGGGTCAGGATCAGCTGGTCGAACGCGGCGGCGCTGATCGGATCGAGGCCCGCCGTGGGTTCGTCCAGGAACAGGATTTCCGGATCCAGCGCCAGCGCGCGGGCCAGCGCCGCGCGCTTGACCATGCCGCCGGACAGCTCGGACGGGTATTTGTGCTCGGTGCCGGGCGGCAGGCCGGCCAGGGCCAGCTTCACCGTGCCCAGGGCTTCGGCTTCGGGCCGCTTCAGGCCGGCGTGTTCGATCAGCGGCATGGCGATGTTCTCGACCACGTTCTGCGAAGAGAACAGCGCGCCGTTCTGGAACAGCACGCCGAAGCGCCGCTCGATGCGCGAGCGTTGTTCCGGCGGCAGGCGCAGCAGGTCCTGCCCGAACACCTGCACCTGGCCCGAGGTCGGCCGGCGCAGGCCGACGATGGTGCGCAGCAGGACCGACTTGCCGGTGCCCGAGCCGCCGACCACGCCGAGGATCTCGCCGCGGCGCACGTCCAGGTCCAGGTGCTCGTGCACGGCCTGCGTCCCGAAGCGGTTGACCAGGTCGCGGACCTGGATCACGTCTTCCTGCGCGGAGTGTTCCTGCGCGACGGCGTTCACCAGTCCATCTCCATGAAGAACAACGCGGCCACGGCGTCCAGCAGGATCACCACGAAGATCGACTGCACCACGCTCGAGGTGGTGTGCTCGCCCACCGACTGCGCGCTGCCACTGACCTTGAAGCCCTCCAGGCAGCCGATCACCGCGATCAGGAAGGCGAACACCGGTGCCTTGGACAGGCCGACCAGGAAATGGCGCACGCCGATGTCGGCCTTGAACAGCGTCAGGAACATGGTCGGCGAGATGTCCAGGGTCAGCGCGCACACCACGGCGCCGCCGAGCAGGCCGCAGATCATGGCCAGGAAGGTCAGCATCGGCAGCGATACCAGCAGGGCCAGCACGCGCGGCAGCACCAGCAGTTCCAGCGGGTCCAGGCCGAGCGCGCGGATCGCGTCGATTTCCTCGTTGGCCTTCATCGAGCCGATCTGCGCGGTGAAGGCGCTGGCGGTGCGGCCGGCCATCAGGATGGCGGTGAGCAGCACGCCGAATTCGCGCAGGAAGGAGAACGCGATCAGGTCCACCGTATAGATGGTGGCGCCGAAGTCGGCCAGCACGGTCGAACCCAGGAAGGCCACCACCGCGCCGACCATGAAGGTGAGCAGGGCCACGATCGGCACCGCATCCAGGCCGGTCTGCTCCACGTGCGCCACCAGCGAGGTGACGCGCCAGCGGCGCGGGTGCAGGATGCCGCGCGCCAGCGCCTCCAGCGTCATGCCGATGAAGCCGAGCAACTGCAGCTGCTGGCGCCACACGCTGTCCATCGCGCGGCCGATGCGCGCCAGCACCTCGACCACGGCGGAGCGCCGGCGCCTGGCCTTGGCGGGGATGCGATAGGCATCGAGCGCCTTGCCCACCGTGTCGAGCAGGGCGCGCCGCGCGGGCGGCAGGCCGTCGGCCTGGGCCAGTTCCGCGATGCGGTCCGGGCCGAGCAGGCGCACCAGCAGCGAGGCGCCGGCGGTGTCGAGCGCCGCCAGTGCGGCCAGGTCGATCCGCGTGCCCTGCGGCAGCGGCGCGGCGAGGGTCTCCACGCGGCGTTCCAGATCGGCGTAATGTGCGAGAGTCCAATCGCCCGAGATGCGCAGCTGCGGGGGCTGCGAGCTGGCATCCAGTTCGGCGCTTCCGGTCGCGGTCGATGGGCTCATGAAAGGCGATCTTATAGGCACCGCCGGGTTTTGTATGCGCGCTGCCGTGTGGGCGGCGTGCACGGCAGAGAGGGGACAAATGCGATGAGTTCCGCATGCCGCGGCGGCGCGGCGACCGCTCGTGTCGTCCGATTGGCGCCTGCCGCGTTAGCGGTGCGTTCGGGCGCGGCGCGCCGGCCCGATTTCATTCTTCAAGCGGAATCGACGTGAACGAAAACGCCGTATGGCCCAGCTCCTGGCTCGACGTCCTGGAGGCGGAAAGCATCCACATCCTGCGCGAGACCATGGCCGCGTTCGCGCGGCCGGTGCTGCTGTATTCGATCGGCAAGGATTCGGCCGTGCTGCTGCACCTGCTGCGCAAGGCCTGCTATCCGGCGCCGCCGCCGATGCCGCTGCTGCACGTGGACACCACCTGGAAGTTCCGCGAGATGATCGAGAGCCGCGACCGCCTGGCCGCGCAGCCGGGCATCCGCCTGCTGGTCCACGTCAACCAGGACGGCCTGCGCCAGGGCATCTCGCCGCTGGTGCATGGGCCTTCCGTGCATACGGACGTGATGAAGACCGCCGCGCTGCGCCAGGCGCTGGACCACTATGGCTTCGATGCCGCGATCGGCGGCGCGCGGCGCGACGAGGAGAAATCGCGCGCCAAGGAGCGCGTGTTCTCCTTCCGCGGCGGCCAGCACCGCTGGGACCCGCGCCGCCAGCGCCCCGAGCTGTGGGGCAACTACAACACCCGGCTGCATCCGGGCGAGAGCGTGCGCGTATTCCCTCTGTCCAACTGGACCGAGCTGGACGTGTGGCGCTACATCCGCCGTGAACAGATCGAGGTGGTGCCGCTGTATTTCGCCAAGCCGCGCCCCGTAGTAGAGCGCGACGGCGCGCTGATCATGGCCGACGACGAGCGGCTGGTGCTGCGCGAAGGCGAGCGGCTGCAGACGCGCATGGTGCGCTTCCGCACCCTGGGCTGCTATCCGCTGACCGGCGCGATCGAATCCAGCGCGGCGACGCTGGACGACATCATCGAGGAGATGGCCGGCTCGCGCTGTTCCGAGCGACAAGGGCGGATGATCGACCACGACGGCGCCGCCTCCATGGAGCGGAAGAAGCAGGAGGGGTACTTCTGATGGCCGTCGCGATGAAAGACCTGCCGATGGAGACGCAGCCCGGCCTGCTGCGCTTCATCGCCTGCGGCAGCGTGGACGACGGCAAGAGCACCTTGCTGGGCCGGCTGCTGTACGACGCCGGCGCGGTGCCGGACGACCAGCTCGACGCGCTGGCGCGCGACAGCCGCGCGGGCCCGCTGGATTTCTCCCTGCTCACCGACGGCCTCGATGCCGAGCGCCAGCAGGGCATCACCATCGACGTGGCCTACCGCTATTTCCAGACCGCGCGGCGCGCCTTCATCGTGGCCGACTGCCCCGGGCACGAGCAGTACACCCGCAACATGGCCACCGGCGCGTCCGGCGCGGACCTGGCGGTGGTGCTGATCGATGCACGCAAGGGCGTGCTGCCGCAGACCCGCCGGCATACCTATATCTGCGCCCTGCTCGGCGTGCGCGAGGTGGTGCTGGCGGTGAACAAGATGGACCTGGTCGGCGGGCGGCGCGAGGTTTACGACGAGATCGTCGCGGCGTACCGCGAGCTGGCCGCGTCGCTCGGCATCGCCGCGGTGCGCTGCCTGCCGGTGATCGCGCCGGAGGGTGACAACGTCGGCAGCCGCTCCACGCGGATGCCCTGGTACGACGGCCCCAGCCTGCTGGAACTGCTGGAAGCCGCGCAGCCGGCCAGCGCGCGCTTCGCGGATTTCCGCCTGCCCGTGCAGTGGGTCAATCGTCCCGATGAGTCGTTTCGCGGCTATGCCGGCACGCTTTGCGGCGGCGCGGTGGCGCCGGGCGACGAGATCGTGGTGCAGCCGGGCATGCAGCGCGCCCGCGTGGCGCGCATCGTCACCGCCGACGGCGATCTGTCGTGCGCCGTCGAGGGTCAGGCCGTGACCCTGACCCTGGATCGCGAGCTGGACATCATCCGCGGCGACGTGCTGGCCTGCGCGGCGCGGCCGGCGCCGGTGTCCGACCAGTTCGCCGCGCACCTGCTGTGGCTGGGCGACGAGGCCCTGCTGCCCAACCGCACCTACGAGCTGAAGCTCGGCACGCGCAGCGTCCATGCGCGGGTGTCGTCGATCAAGCACAAGGTGGACGTGAACAGCCAGGCCGAGCTGGCCGCGCGCCGGCTGGAGCTCAACGAGGTCGGTTACTGCAACCTCGACCTGGACCAGCCGGTGCCGTTCGAGCGCTACGCCGACAACCGCACGCTGGGCGGCTTCATCCTGGTCGACCGCCAGAGCCAGGCCACGGTGGCCTGCGGCATGCTCGACTTCGCCCTGCGCCGCGCCACCAACGTGCACTGGCAGCACCTGGACATCGACAAGCACACGCGCAGCCTGGCCAAGGGCCAGGGACCGCGCTGTCTGTGGTTCACCGGCCTGTCCGGAGCCGGCAAGTCGACCATCGCCAACCTGGTCGAGCGCCGCCTGCACGCGCTGGGGCAGCACACCTACCTGCTCGACGGCGACAACCTGCGGCTGGGCCTCAACAAGGACCTGGGCTTCACGCCCGAGGCGCGCGTGGAGAACGTGCGCCGCGTGGCCGAGGTGGCGCACCTGATGGTCGACGCCGGGCTGATCGTGCTGGCCTGCGTGATCTCGCCCTACCGCGACGAACGCCGCTTCGCGCGCGAGCGCTTCGAGGACGGCGAGTTCGTCGAGATCTTCGTCGATACCCCGCTGGAGGAGTGCGAGCGGCGCGACGCCAAGGGGCTGTACCACAAGGCGCGCCTGGGCGAGATCCGAAATTTCACCGGGATCGATTCGCCGTACGAGGCACCGGAGACGCCGGAGCTGCATCTGCTCGCCGGGTCGATGCGCGCCGAGGCGCTGGCCGAGCGGGTGGTGGAATACCTGCTGGCGCAGGAGCGGCACGCGCGCTGACGTCTGGATGTCCATGCGGCCACGTATTCAAGGCTGCATGGAATCGATCGGGGCACCCCCAGCGCCGCATCGCAGCATGGCCTTGGCTTGGAATGCGGCATGGCGCCCGGCGATAATGCGGCTTTTCCCCAGGCGCACTTTCGATGACCGAGAAGACCGTACTCAATGCCACCCATCGTGCGCTCGGCGCGCGCATGGTCGACTTCGGCGGCTGGGACATGCCCATCAATTACGGCTCGCAGATCGAGGAGCACCATGCCGTGCGCCAGGACGCCGGCATGTTTGACGTCTCGCACATGACCGTGGTCGACCTGCACGGCGAGCGCACCCGGGAGTTCCTGCGCCACCTGCTGGCCAACAACGTCGACAAGCTGAAGGCGCAGGGCAAGGCGCTGTATTCCTGCATGCTCGACGAGCAGGGCGGGGTGATCGACGACCTCATCGTGTATTTCTTCGACGACCGGCACTTCCGCCTGGTGGTCAACGCCGCCACCCGCGCCAAGGACCTGGCCTGGATCGAGCAGCAGGCCAAGGCCTTCGGCGTCGAGGTCAAGGAGCGGCCGGACTTCTCCATGATCGCCGTGCAGGGCCCCAATGCCCGCGACAAGGTGATCGGGCTGCTGCACGAGGTGGATCGCGAGCGCATCCGCAAGCTCGGCAAGTTCGTCGCCGCGGCGGCGCAGGGTCCGCACGGCATGCCGCTGTTCATCGCCCGCACCGGCTACACCGGCGAGGACGGCTTCGAAATCATCGTGCCGGAAGAGCACGCCGTCGCCCTGTGGGAAGCGCTGCTCGCCGCGGGCGTGAAGCCGGCCGGCCTGGGCGCGCGCGACACGCTGCGCCTGGAGGCCGGCATGAATCTCTACGGCCAGGACATGGACGAGACCGTCAGCCCCTGGGAAGCCAACCTCGGCTGGACCATCTCGCTGGACGAGGGCCGCGACTTCATCGGCCGCAAGGTGCTGGAGGCGCAGAAGGCCGCCGGCGTGAAGCGGGTGATGGTCGGCCTGGTGCTGGACGAGAAGGGCGTGCTGCGCCACGGCCAGAAGGTGCTTACCGCCAACGGCGAGGGCGAGATCCTGTCCGGCAGCTTCGCGCCGACGCTCAACAAGGCGGTGGCGTTCGCGCGCATTCCGGCCGGCGAGCCGGGCGAGGTCCGTGTGGACATCCGCGGGCGCGAGGTGCCGGTGCGCGTGGTGAAGTATCCGTTCGTGCGCGACGGCAAGCCCTGCGAAGGCATCTGAGCTGCAGTGTTGTCGCTGCGGCGAAGCGGCTAGAATGCCGCGCATTCTTCCAACCCAACCTCCTTCAACCCAGGACTGGACCCGATCATGAGCGAGATTCCCGGCGATCTGAAATTCCTCAAGTCCCATGAGTGGGCTCGCGCCGAAGACAACGGCAACGTCCGCGTGGGCATCTCCGACCACGCCCAGGGCCAGCTCGGCGATGTGGTGTATGTGGAGCTGCCGGAGATCGGCGCCAGCGTGCAGGTCGGCCACGGCGTGGCGACGGTGGAATCGGTCAAGGCCGCTTCCGACATCTACACGCCGGTGTCCGGCGAGATCGTCGAGGTCAACGAGGCGCTGGCCGATTCGCCCGAGACCATCAACGAAGACGCCTACGGCGAAGGCTGGCTGTTCGTGGTCAAGCCCAGCGATCGCGCCGAGCTCGCCGAACTGCTCGACGCGGATGCCTACGCCGAGCAGCTGGAGAACGAAGACCACTGATCGCCACGCGCGAAAGTGGATCGAACGACGGCCGCGCAAGCGGCCGTCGGTTTGTCGGAGGAGCGTCGTCGTCGGCGCGTGGCGAGAGCCGATGCGCGACGCGGGCGGTCCCGTCGTCGCGACCGGTTGCACGGGCCGAAGACGTCTCCGGGAGGGTCGGACGGGTCGCCGAGGGGCCTTCGGTCGAATTTCGTTCATCCACCCAAAATGGCCATGACGACGGGTCTAAGTCCTTGCCTGGCAAGGGGTTGCGCGTTCGATGCGATTGGCTCACGCGATTATGAGCGAGTGCGCCGGAATAGCGCGTTTTATGCGGGATTTAAGCGGTTTTTCGATTTTTTCCGATTTTCTCTTATAGCCGTATGGACGTCCAAACGAATTATCCTCTTCGACCCCGTGGAGCCTTGTGGGACGGGGCTTCCGGGGCGGATGGGGCGGGCCGGCCAGATTGAATTCCCGGTTGAAATCAATTGACACCAGAAATAATCGGGAATAGTTTTCGCACCAGATAACGGGGAACAGGCGTTATGGCACCATCGAAGTTCATCAAGCCGTATGTGGAACACGGCGAGAAGGCCGGAGCGGTACGCAAGATCACGGTCTCTATTCCGGTCCACGTTTTACGGCTGCTTTCGGACGAACGTACCCGTCGTCAAGTGAACAATTTGAGGCACGCCACCAACAGCGATCTGCTGGTTGAGGCGTTCCTCCACGCTTTTACTGGGCAACCACTGCCAACTGATGAGGAGCTGAGACGAACTATGGCCACTGCCAAGAAAGCTGCGAAGAAACCGGCCGCCAAGAAGGCTGCCAAGAAGACCACCGCGAAGAAGGCCGCTACCAAGCGTCCGGTCGCGAAGAAGCCGGCCGCCAAGAAGGCCGTGAAGAAGACCGCGAAGAAGGCCGCCGCGCGCAAGCGTCCGGCCGCTGCCAAGAAGGCGTCCGCCAAGAAGGTCGCCGTCAAGAAGGTTGCCAAGAAGGCCGCCAAGAAGGTTGCCAAGAAGCGCACCGTGAAGAAGGCTGCCGCTGCCAAGGTGGTCAAGGCCACCAAGACGGCCAAGCCCAAGGCTGCCAAGAAGTAAGCACGACTAAAAAAGCTTTACCTCGATTTTCTCTCCCTGCGGTGCCCAGCGCAGGGAGAGGCACTTCGAAAAAGTTTCGTCCCGGCCTCCGTGCCGGGACGCTTCGTTTCAGGGGCCCGGAAATCCACTTTTCGCCCGGACCCCGCTAGCGCATTCCCCCGCCTGGCACCGTGAAATTAAGCGCGATTTGCCGTACTGCTGCATTGCGGTTACCTTTCGCGTATCCGCGCCGCGGCAGGCCGGGGGGTCCGCCGCTCCTGGGTACACAGGGGGAAAAAGCGCGGGTATCTGATGACACTCAGCGAGAGACCATGGATACCCGATACATACGTCATGCGCGCACGCACGCGCGCGGGGCTATCCAGCCCGTTGTCATAGCAGCCCTGGTGGTCGTCGTCGTGTTGGCGGCGGCAGCCTGGTTCCTCATCATCAAGCCGCATCAGGACCTGATGCAGTCCGATAACGGCGGCCATCCGTCCACGCCGGTATCGGCCGGGCGCGAAGCGGCGCCGCCGCCGGCGAACGTGGAGGCGATGAGCCTCAACCAGCTGCTGTCCGAAGCGCGCCGCGCGATGAACGAGCAGCGCCTGCTCGCCCCTGCCGGCAACAACGCGTTCGAGTTCTACCTGAAGGTGCTGCAGAAGCAGCCCGGCAACCAGGTGGCCACCGACGCGCTGCGCGAGACCTTCCCGTTCGCCGCCAATACGGCCGAACAGGCGATCAACCAGCGTGACTTCAACGATGCGCAGCGCCAGATCGACCTGCTTGCCAAGGCCGACCCGGCCAACTACACGCTGACCATCCTGCGCTCCAAGCTCGACGCCCAGCGCAAGCTGCAGGATCGCGAGCAGCAGCTGGCGGCGGACAAGGAGAAGCAGGCGCAGCTGGCCGCGCAGAAGGCCGCCGCCGACAAGGTGGAAGCCGATCGCCAGGCCGAGCTGAAGACCCAGCAGGCCGCCGCCGAGCAGACCCGCCTTGCGCAGCAGGCGCGCCAGGCGCAACAGCAGCAGGCCGAGGCGGCACGCCAGCCGCAGGCGGCGCCGGCCGCCGCGGCCGCCGGTCCCGCGGACGCGGCAACGCATGCGGCCGTGCTGGTGAAGAACACCGCGCCGCGCTATCCGACCGCGGCGATGCGTTCCAACCAGGAAGGCTGGGTGGAGCTGTCCTTCACCATCACCCCCAGCGGTGACGTGAGCGACGTCAAAGTGGTCGACGCGCAGCCGCGCCATGTGTTCGATCGCGCGGCAATGGACGCGGTGAGCCGCTGGAAGTACCAGCCGGCGACCCAGGACGGCACGCCGGTGGCGTCCACCAAGCGCCAGCGCATCGAGTTCAAGCTGTAAGGCGGCGCTCCGGCAACGCAGACGAAAGAGGCGCCGCTATGGCGCCTCTTTTTTTACGCGCCGTCCAGCATGCTCGTCATTCCGGCGCAGGCCGGAATCCTGTGGCGAGGCGTGGGATGAAAGCCGTGAACCCGGCGCATGCGCTTGGCGACAATCGGGGTTGACGTCACTGGATTCCGGCCTGCGCCGGAATGACGAGCTTTGACGGCTCAGCGCCGGTGTCCGCGCTTGCTCGACGCCGCCTTGGTGCCGCCGCTCTTGCGCGCCTTGAGCTTGCCCTTGGCGCTGGACTTGGTCGCCGCCACCACCGGCGCGTCGCTCTCGACGCCGGCCCAGTCGACGTGCTCCAGGCCCAGCATGCTGTCGAACACCATCGGCATCAGGCCGGACGGCATCGGGCTGGCGGAGTTCCACATGGTCACCACGCCCGTGCGGTACTTCGGGAAGAAGCCGATCATGGTGCGGTAACCCTCGACCGCGCCGGCATGGAAGATCAGCGTCTCGCCGCCGTACTGGAACACGCGCCAGCCGAGCGCGTACGACGCCTCGGTCAGCCGCTCGCGCCGCCACGGCGTGGAGCGCAGTTCCACCGGCGTGCTCACTTCCGGCGCGTGCAGCGTCTCCAGCAGCTTCGGCGGCAGCACGTCCGGACGGCCGCCCATCTGCGCGATCAGCCACTGCTCCATGTCGCGCAGGCTGGCGTTGACGCCGGCGGCCGGGGCCACGCGGTAGTACGCCTCCTTCGGCTCGAACGGACGCCAGCTGCCGGCGCCGGCGGGACGATGCGGGCGCGCCCAGCTCGCGCTGGCTTCCAGCGCCTCGCGGCCGTAGCTGGCGGTCTTCATGCCGAGCGGGAAGAAGATGCGCTTGTCGACCTGGCGGTAGAAGAAGTCGCCGGTCATGCCATAGATCACGTCGCCGATCATGCTGAAGGCCACGTTCTGGTAGCCGTAGCACTGGCCCACGCCGCAGGTCATCTTCACTTCGTCGAGCCGGCGCACCAGCTCCTCGTAGGGCACGTCGCCCTCGAGCATGTTGTCGTAGGTGTTGCGCGGCAGCCCCAGGCGCTGGCCGAGGATGTCGCGCACGGTGGCCTTCTCCGCCGCCGCGGCGTCCTTGAGCTTGAAGAACGGCAGCACGTCGGCGAGGCGGGTGTCCCAGCTGAAGCGGCCGTCGTTGACCAGCACGCCGGCCACCGCCGTGGCGAAAGCCTTGGACAGCGAGGCGAGGCGGAACACCGTCTCCGGCGTGATCGGCTCCGCGGTACTGGCATTGGCATAGCCGAGGGTGTGCTCGTAGACGACCTTGTTGTCGACCACCACCGCGGTGGCCAGGCCGGCGACGGCATGGCGCTGGTCAAGCTTGTCCAGCCAGTCCTGGTAGGCGGCGAGCGTGGCCTTGATGCGTTCGTCCGGCAGGCGCTGCGGCGCCGGATTGGCGCTCTGCATGGATACCTGGGGCTGGGTAGGCGGCGGCACCAGCGGCGGCGCCGAAGCCGGCGCGGTCTGGGGTGAGGCGACCTGAGCCGGCGCGGACGCGGCTTCGGCTGGGAGCGGACCGCCGGCGAGGCCGAGCGCGCCGGCGATCAACAGAAAGATAGGGCGAAACTGCATGCTGCTCTGGCGTCATGTTGGCGCGGTGCGCCGTAAACGGGGAATACCTGGGCTCCCTGAGGCTATCGGCGGGATCCGTCCCGGTTTTAGACCGTCCAATTGTCGTGCACTTCGTGCCGCTCCACAACGGACCGCCGGCGGCGTGAAAAGGCGGCAGTCATGCGCCAGGCGGGCTCGACGATGCCCCCTCTCAGGCATCGCCAAGCATCAGCGCCGCGGCGCGCTCGGCAATCATCAGCGTCGGCGCATTGGTATTGCCGGTCACCAGCGTGGGCATCACCGAGGCATCGGCCACGCGCAGGCCCGGCAGGCCCCACACGCGCAGCTCGCTGTCCACCACCGCTTCGTGCTCGCGCCCCATGCGGCAGGTGCCGACGGGGTGATAGATGGTTTCGGCGCGGCGGCGGATGAAATCGGCGTATTCGGCATCCGTGCGCGGTTCGCCGGCGGGCTGCACCGGCGCGCCGCGGAATGCGTCGAACGGCGCCTGCGCGAGGATCTCGCGCGACAGCCGGGCGGCTTCGATCATCAGCTTCAGGTCGTGGCCTTGCGCATCCCCGAGGTAGTTGGCGTGAATGGCGATGGGCACCGCCGGATCCGGCGAACGCAGGCGCAGCCGGCCGCGGCTGCGCGGATGCAGGTAGCAGGCGTGCACGGTGTAGCCGCGGCCGGGCAGGGCGTGCGCACCATGGTCATCCAGCTGCGCCGGGATGAAATGGAACTGGATGTCGCAGCGCTCGTCCGGCGCATGGCGGCTGCGCACGAAGCCGCCGGCCTCGGCCGCGTTCGAGGTGCCAATGCCGTCGCGATGCCGCGCATAGCGCCAGGCCACGGCCAGGTCATTGAGATGGTCGAAGGTGGCGCGGCTGTGGGTGCCGACCACGCTGCAGATGTCCAGGTGATCCTGCAGGTGGGCGCCGACGTGCGGCTGATCCAGCAGCACCGGCACGCCGTGTTCGCGCAGGTGACCGGCCGGGCCGATGCCGGACAGCATCAGCAACTGCGGCGTGTTGACCGCGCCGGCCGCGAGGATCACTTCGCCGGCCTCGATGCGCCGGCCGCCGACCTGCACGCCCACCGCGCGGTCCTGCTCGATCAGCACGCGCTGCACCAGCGCGCCGGTGCGCACTTCCAGATTGGCGCGTTGCAGGGCCGGGCGCAGGTAGGCCACCGCGGCCGAGCAGCGCGCGCCATCGCGCTGGGTGACCTGGTACAGGCCGAAGCCGTCCTGCCGCGCGCCGTTGAAATCGTCATTGCGGGCGAAGCCGGCCGCGGCGCCGGCGGCGACGAAGGCATCCGACAGCTCGCTGTGGAAGCGCAGGTCGGCCACGCTCAGCGGGCCGCCCGCGCCATGCCAGGGACCGGCGCCGCGCGCATTGTCCTCGCCGCGCAGGAACCAGGGCAGCACCGCGTCCCAGCGCCAGCGTTCGTCGCCGGTGGCCTGCGCCCAGGCCTCGTAGTCGCCAGCGGCGCCGCGGATGTAGCACATCGCGTTGATCGAACTGGAGCCGCCCAGCGTCTTGCCGCGCGGCCACCACAGGCGGCGGTTCATCAACTGCGCCTGCGGCTCGGTGCGATAGCCCCAGTTGATGCGGCCGCTGCCATACAGCCGCGCCAGGCCGCGATGATCGCCGACCAGCTTGGCGATGCCGGCGGGCATGTGGATCAGCGGATTGAGATCGCGCGGTCCGGCTTCGAGCAACAGCACGCGCTTGCCGGGCTGTGCGCTGAGCCGGTTGGCCAGCACGCAGCCGGCGGAGCCGCCGCCGACGATCACGTAGTCGTAGTCCATGCGCTCGCCCACTCCCCAGCCCCCTGGATGCGTCATGGTCGCATGCTAGTCTTCGCGCGACCCACGCAGGATGTCCCCTGGTGAACTCACCCCGTCCTACCGAGACCGGCCAGGTCTACGCGCCCGTGATGTCGGCGCTGGCGTTCTTCTTCGTGATGGCGTCCTACTACATCATCCGGCCGGTGCGCGATCAGCTGAGCGGCGTGGTGGGCTCGCAATCGCTGTGGTTCTTCTACAGCGTGGTGTTCGTAGTGATGCTCCTGCTTACGCCGGTGTTCGGCATGCTGGTGGCGCGCTTCCCGCGCAAGCGGCTGCTGGCCTGGAGCTACAGCTTCTTCGCGCTGTGCCTGCTCGCCTTCGTACCCGCCTTCGTGGCGCAGGACCGCATCGGCGCGCGCTCGCTGGGCGTGGTGTTCTACGTCTGGGTCAGCGTGTTCAACCTGTTCGTGGTGTCGCTGTTCTGGAGCTTCATGGCGGACATCTTCAACAGCGCCGGGGCGCGCAAGGTGTTCTCGCTGATCGCCATGGGCGGCATGGCCGGCGCGATCGTCGGGCCGCTCGCGACCAAGATGCTGGTGCAGGTCATCGGCGTGGCGCCGCTGCTGGTGGTGTCGGCGGTGGCGCTGCTGGCGGCGCTTGGCCTGCTGCTGTTCCTTTCCGGCAACCAGGAGCATGGGCGCGGCACCGACGAACCGGTCGGCGGTTCGATCTGGGCCGGCATCAAGGAGCTGTGGTCGCGCCCCTTCCTGCGCTACATGGCGATCCTGATGCTGCTCGGCGACGGCATCGGCACGCTGGCCTATGCGCTGATGGCCGACTACACCAAGGCGCATATCGTCGACAAGGTCGCGCGCACCGCTTTCTATAACGACCTGGATCTGTATACCAACGCGATCGGCGCCGTGCTGCAGCTCACCGTGACGCGCTGGCTGATGATGCGCCACGGCGCAGGCTGGGGCCTGGTCGTGCCGGCAATGGTGAACCTGCTTCTGCTGCTCGGGCTGGCGCTGGTCGGCAGCGGCCAGATCGAGATGTTCGGCGTGGCGGTGCCGATGCTGGCGGTGACCATCGTCGGTTCGCGCGCCTTCGCCTACGGCATGACCAAGCCGGCGCAGGACGCGCTGTACACCCGCGTGCCGCGCGAGACGCGCTACAAGGGCAAGAACTTCGTGGAGACCGCGGTGTGGCGCTTCGGCGACGTGCTGGTCACCAGCGGCGTCAACCTGTTCGGCATGCTGGGCGTGACCCTGTCGGGCATGGCCTCGGTCGGCGTCGGCATTTCCGCGCTGGCGGCGTGGATCGCCCGCCGTGCGGGGCGCGCGCCGGACCTCGCGCCGGAGGCGCCTGCCTCGCGCGGGACACCGTCCGGGCCCGCGCTCAAGGCCTGATCAGCGGCCGGCGATGTACTGCTCGAGGTGGTCGATCTGCTCGGCCTGCTCCTCGATCACCGCCTTCACCAGGTCGCCGATCGAGATCACGCCGATCACGCGGCTGTCGTGCACCACCGGCAGGTGGCGGATGCGGCTGTCGGTGCACAGGCGCATGCAGTATTCGACTTCGGTGTCCGGGCCGACGGTGAGCGCGGGACTGCTCATGATCTCGGCCACCGAGGTCTGCGCCGACGAGCGCCCCTGCAGGATCACCTTGCGCGCGTAGTCGCGCTCGGAAACCATGCCGACCAGCTGCTCGCCGCGCATCACCAGCAGCGCGCCGACCTGGCGTTCGGCCATGTGCTTGATGGCGTCCAGCACCGTCGCGTCTTCCGCGATGCTGAAGACCTGGTGCCCCTTGCTGTCCAGCAGATGCTTGACCTGACGCATGCCTTGCCTCCCGGAATGACCGTGGACGAACGACTGCGAAACGGTGCGTATCAGTCTAGCGCCGCCGCGCGGCGGAGGTGTAGCGCGGACGTGAATCCGTGCCGGCGCCGCTCAGCGCCGTCGCTCCTCGATGAAATACAACGGCCGCTGCTTGCTCTCCGCATAGTTGCGGCCCAGGTATTCGCCGATCACCCCCAGCGCCAGCAGCTGCACGCCGCCGAGGAACAGGATCACCAGCATCAGGGTGGGATAGCCGCGCACCGGATCGCCGTAGAGCATGACCTTGGCCAGGACCCAGCTGCCGTAGACGAAGGCCAGCAGCGAGGCGCTCAGGCCGATCCAGGTGGCCAGGCGCAGCGGGGCGGTGGAGAACGAAGTGATGCCCTCGATCGCCAGCTGGCCCAGACGCCAGTAGTTCCACTTGGTCTGGCCGGCCTGGCGCGGCTCGCGCTGGTAATGCACGGCGGTCTGGCGGTAGCCGATCCAGGCGAACAGGCCTTTCATGAAGCGCTGGCGCTCGCGCAGCTGGCGCAATGCGTCCAGGGCACGCCGGGAGAGCAGGCGGAAGTCGCCGGTGTCGCGCGGCACCGGCGTGTCGGACAGCTTTTCCATGGCGCGGTAGAACGCGGCCGAGGTGAAGCGCTTGAAGCCGCTCTCGCCGGCGCGCGCGCTGCGGGTGGCGTAGACCACGTCGTAGCCGGCGCGCCACTGTTCGACCAGGGCGGGGATCAGCTCGGGCGGATCCTGCAGGTCGGCGTCGATCACCACCACGGCGTCGGCGTCGGCTTCGTCCAGGCCGGCGGTCATCGCCGCCTCCTTGCCGAAGTTGCGCGAGAGCTTGAGCGCGGCGGCGCGCGGATCGCGCTGCGCGAGCGACTCGAGGATCTCCCAGCTGCGGTCGGTGCTGCCGTCGTCGACGTACAGCACGCTGGCCTCCAGCGGCAGCTGGTCGAGCACCTGCGACAGGCGCTGGTGGAAGTGCTCCAGCACCGCTGCTTCGTTGTAGGCGGGCACGATGACGGTCAGCTGCGGCATGCGCGGGTCCATGCGGGCGATGCGCGCATGCTAGCGGAGCGGCGCCGGCTTCAGCGCGTGCGCCGGACCTGCGCCGGCGTGTCGCCGCGCAGATAGCCGGGGCCGCCGAGCTGGCCCATCTGCTGCTGGATCCACGCCGCGCGGCCCAGCACGTAGGGACTGGGCTGGGCCACTTTGAAGCGGCGCGGGCTGGGCAGCACCGCGGCCAGGCGCGCGGCCTGCGCCGGCGCCAGGCGGGCCGGCGGCGTGCGGAAATAAGCGTCGCTGGCGGCGCCCACGCCGTAGACGCCATCGCCCAGCTCGGCGATGTTCATGTACACCTCGAGGATGCGCTGCTTGGGCCAGGTCAGTTCGATCAGCACGGTGAAATACGCTTCCAGCCCCTTGCGCACGAAACTGCGGCCGTTCCACAGGAACAGGTTCTTCGCGGTCTGCTGGCTGATCGTGCTGGCGCCGCGCAGGCGCTTGCCGTCCTCGGCGGCGTCCATGGCGTCATGGATGGAATCGAAATCGAAGCCATGGTGGAACGGGAATTTCTGGTCCTCGCCGGCCACCATCGCCATCGGCACATAGGGCGATACCTGCGACCAGGGCACCCAGCGGTAGCGCAGGTGGAAGTCCTGCTCGCCATGGATCAGTGCGCTCAGGCGCCGCTCCATCATCACCGCCGAGGTCCATGGCGGCACGAAGCGCAGCACCAGCACCGCGAACCAGCTCAGGGCGAGCCAGGCGACCAGCAGGATCGCGAGCGGGCGCAGCAGGCGGAAAAGCAGGGGGCGGCTGGGCGGCATGGCCTTGGGTTCGGAAGGATGGGGTCGGCAGCGACGCGGCAGTATAAGAGGCTGCCTCGCCGGCTTGGCATACACTCGGGGGCCAGCGGCGCCCCGGCGCGCCGACTTGCATGGCCCTGCGGCGCCCCCATCTCTCCGCGCTTGTCCTCAGAGGTTCGCATCGTGGAAACCGTTCTTGTCGAAGACGTGCTGCACCGCTTCCTGCTCGAGCGCGCCGGCGTGCGCGGCGTGCTGGTGCGGCTGGGCGCCGCCTGGCGCGAAGTGGCCGGCCGCGCGGATTACCCGCCCGCGCTGAACGCCCTGCTGGGCGAGTCGCTGGCCGCCAGCGCGCTGCTCACCGGCAACATCAAGCTGGAAGGCAACCTCTCGATCGAACTGAAGAGCAGCGGCCCGCTGCGCCTGCTGTTCACCGAGTGCAGCGACCAGGGCCGGCTGCGCGGCCTCGCGCGCTGGGACGGCGTGCTGCCCGCGCCGCTGGAACTGGAAGCGCTGCCCGACGCGGTCATGGCCATCACCATCGGCCACGCCGAGCGCGGCCAGCGCTACCAGGGCCTGGTCGACCTGCGCCATGCGGAACTGGGCGGCGCGCTGGAAGGCTATTTCACCCAGTCCGAGCAGCTGCCGGCGCGGATCCTGCTGGCGGCGGACGGCGAGCACGCCGTCGGCCTGATGCTGCAGCGCCTGCCCGGCGAGGGCGGCCGCGACGGCGTACAGGACGAGGATGCCTGGCCGCGCATCGGCCATCTGGTCGACACGCTGGGCAAGCAGGAAATGCTCGCCACCGCGCCGGAAGAGCTGCTGTACCGGCTGTTCCATGAGGAATCCGTGCGCCTGTTCGATCCGCGCCCGCTGGCCTTCGGCTGCAGCTGCACGCGCGAGCGCGTGGAATCGATGCTGCGCTCGCTGGGCCGGGCGGAAGTGGAAGCCGCGCTGGAAGCGCACGAGGGCGAGATCGAGGTGACCTGCGAGTTCTGCGCGCAGCGCTATACGTTCGACCGCATCGACGCCGAGCACCTGCTCAGCCATTCCAGCGTCAGCGCGCCGGGCACGGCGCAATAAAAAGGCTGGGGACGCTCTGATCTATTCCACGCGCCCGGCATGGCGTCCAGAAGGCCCGCCGGCGGTGCTGCGTGGCGCAGGGCAGACTGGCCGTCTGTTCAAGCCGCGCGGCACCGCCGGCGGGCCTTCTGGACGTCACCCCATCATTCAAGTTCAACAGGCGGGGCCGTTCTGCAAGAACGGTGACGGGTGCGTGGAATAGATCAGAGCGTCCCTAGGGTAGCGCGAAGTGATATTCGCGCTGCAGCCACACATCCGCCGCATGCGGCGTGGCGAACAGGAAACCCTGGCCGTAGCGGCAGCCGACGCGCAGCAGCGCGTCGCGCTGGTTCTCCTGCTCGATGCCTTCGGCGATCACCTGCATCTGCAGCGAATCGGCCAGCACCTGGATCGCGCGCACCACGGCGAGGCTGTGGCCGCCTTCGCGCGGCAGCTCGGTGATGAAGGAACGATCCACCTTCAGGGTGCTGATCGGGTACTGGTGCAGGTAGCTCAGCGAGGAGTAGCCAGTGCCGAAATCGTCCAGCGCGATGCCCACGTCATGGTCGCGCAGGTTCTCCAGGATGCGTTTGACCTGCGAAGCGTTTTCCAGCAGCGCGCGCTCGGTGACCTCGATGCGCAGGCAGCGCGTCGGCAGGCGATGGGCGGCGAGCAGGTCGAGCAGGCGGCGGTCCAGGTCGGGCGAACGGAAGTGGCGGCCGGAGACGTTGATGCTGACGAAGCCGTCGCTGCCGGTGAGCGCCTCGGCCTGGGCGCAGACCTGTTCGAAGATCTGCCAGTCGATGCTTTCCGAGCAGCCGCTTTCCTCCGCCACGGCGAGGAAATCGCTGGGCGTGAGCAGGCCGCGGTCCGGGTGGCGCCAGCGCAACAGCGCCTCATAACCGACCGTGCGGCCGTCCTCCAGCGAGACGATCGGCTGGTAGAACGGCACGAATTCGTTGCGGCTCAGCGCGCGGCGCAGGTCGCCTTCCATCTCCAGCAGCGACAGCGCCTCGCGGCGCAGGCGGTCGTCGAACACGGCGGCGCGGTGGCGGCCTTCGTCCTTGGCGCGGTACATCGCCGCGTCGGCGTCGCGCAGCAGTTCTTCCGGGCGCTGGTAGTGCGGGCCGGGCAGGGCGATGCCGATCGAGGCGGAGGTGAAGATCTCCTTGGCGCCCAGGCGGAACGGCGTCTGCAGCTCGGCGATGATGCGCTCGGCGATCACCAGCGCCATGCGGTAGTCGGTGATGCCTTCGGCCAGCACGGCGAATTCGTCGCCGCCCAGGCGGGCGACCACGTCGCGGGTCTTCAGGCAGGCGCGGATGCGGCCACCGACCTGGAACAGGAGATCGTCGCCGACCAGGTGGCCGACCGAGTCGTTGATGACCTTGAAACGATCAAGATCGATGAACAGCACGGCGAACATATCGTTCGGATTGCCGTGATAGCGCTGCAATGCCTGCTCCAGCCGCTGCAGCAGCAGGGTGCGGTTGGGCAGGCCGGTGAGCGAGTCGTGCAGGGTTTCGTACTTGAGGCGGCGCTCGACGCGCTCGCGCTCGGCGATCTGTTCGCGCAGGTCGCGGTTGGCCAGCGCCAGCGCGCGGGTGCGCTCGGTGACGCGGCGCTCCAGGCTGGCGTAGGCCTGCTTCAGCGATTCGGTGGTGTGCTTGCGCTGCAGCGCGTTGGCGACGTGGTAGCTGACGAAGGTGAGCAGCTCCTGGTCGCGCACGTCGTAGGTGTGCTCGGGCGAATAACTCTGCACCGCCAGTACGCCCATCGCGCGTTCGCCCCAGATCAGCGGCACGCCCAGCCAGCACACCGAGCGCGAGCCGTGGTGGCCGATCTCGCCCTGGCGGGCCAGGCGGTCGATGTCGTCCGGCGAGGCCAGCAGCGGCTTGCCGTGGCGCAGCACGTACTCGGTGAGGCCGCGGCCGTGCGAGCGCGGCAGGCGCACCGTGTCGAACTCGTCGACCGAATACGGGAAGGTGAGCTGGTTGGGCTCTTCGTCCAGCAGCGCGATATAGAAGTTGCGTGCGTACAGCAGGCCGCCGATCACGCGGTGCACGGCGGCGTAGAAGTTGTCGAGGCTTTCCGAGGCGTTGGCCAGTTCCGCGATGCGGAACAGCGCCGCCTGCAGCCGCTCGCCGCGCTGGCGCTGCAGCACCTGCTGGCGCAGCACGCGGTTGGCCTCGCGCAGTGCGGCGGTGCGGCTGGCAACGCGGCGTTCCAGTTCGGCGTGCGCCTCGCGGCGTTCCAATGCGGTCTGCACGTGCTTGGCGACGTAGCTGAGCAGCTCGCGGTCGTGTTCGGTGTAGTGGGTGTCTTCGCGATAGCTCTGCACCACGATGCCACCGACCACGCGCCCGTCGCGCTGCAGCGGCACGCCGAGCCAGTCCTCGCAGACCGGCCCGAGCAGCACGAACTGGCCGGCGAACTGGCGCGACAGCTCTTCCACCGAGCCCATGATCGGCTGGCCGCTCTGCAGCAGGTTCCAGGTGAGGCTGTGGCGCATGTCCTGCAGCGGCACGCTCTGGTCGGGCAGGGGCGGATCCTTGTCCATGGTGTCGACGTAGTACGGGAAGCGCACGCTGTCGGTGGCCGGGTCGTACAGCGCGACGTAGAAGTTCTCCGCGTACATGAGGCTGCCGAGGATGCCGTGCAGCGCGTGCATCATCTCGGCCATGTTGTGTTCGGTGCTGGCCTGGTCGGCGATCGCGTAGAGCGCGCGCTGCAGGCGCTCGGCCATGGCCAGGCGGGAGATCGCCTCGTACAGGCGCGAAGTCTCGGCCAGCTGGCGCAGGCGCGAGGCGGCCATCCGGCCCAGCCAGGCGATTTCCTCGGCGGCGCCGGCCGGCAGCGGGCCTTCGGTGGCCACGGCCAGCAGGCGCTGGCACTGCGGGTCCTCGGCCAGGGCCAGCTGGCCCGGCAGGAGCGGGTCCGCAGGGGCCTCCAGCTGGCGCCAGACCAGGGAGCCGCGCACCCCGAGGGCGCGGATCATCGTCCCGCAGATTTCCATCACGGCGGCCGCGTCACCCGCCCGGAACAGACCCTCGACAGCCGCATGCAACGCCGCGGAGCCGGGCTCCGGGGGCGGGTACATGGGGGCGGCATTGGTGGGTACTGAACTCATCCGGCGTGGACCGGTCCATCGCTTAAGGTCACATACGCCTTTATATCGTCTCTGTTCAGCGTTGTCGCTGACGGAACGGGCCGGCGTAGCCGCTTTTTGGCCGGATGGGACTCCAGAATATTTTGCGGTCTGGATCACCCAATTACCGGGGCAAAATGGATGTAAGTAAAAGTTAAATTGTGGTAAGCTCCAACCACCCGAGCCCTGGGGAGGGTGTGGGTTCCATCCACGTAGAGCTTTATTCCGGTCGAACTCCATGCGTCGCCTGCTGTTGCCCATGCCATTTCTGCTGATGCCGCTTGCCGCGGCAGGGCAGTCGCTGGCCGGCGATACGCACGAGCTGGCCAACCGCCTGCTGGCCCAGAAGCCGGACCAGGTGGTGCAGGTCGGCCCGGATACGGCGGTTCCCCTGTGGCGCGGCAGCGATGGCCGCTGGCTGACGATCAAGGCCGATAGCGGCACGTTCGGCTCTGCCCAGCACAGCGACGGCCCGCTCCAGTTCAGCGTGGTCGACGCTTCCCGCGCCGTTTCCACCGACCTGACCTACGGCCTGGGCTCCAATTTCCAGGCGCATGTGGGCGTCAGCGAGCACAGCTGGATCAACAACCGCGTGCCGCGCGTGATCGGCAGCGAGATCGGTGCCACCTACAGCAGCGGCCGCTACAGCGTGGGCCTGAGCCTGGGCGCCAACAGTACGCCGAATGCCTCGGTGCTGCCGCGCCTGCTGCCGGGCGCTCCCGCCGGCGTCAACGGCCTGAACGCGTTCGACAGCAGCGCGCAGCTCAATGCCCGCGGCCGCGTGGCGCTGGACAACAAGAGCGGCATCGACCTGGGCGCCAGCGTGGGCCGTGTGCGCCTGCTGCCCGGCAACCTGCTGGGCGTCAATACGCTGGACCAGAAGGCGCTGAGCTTCGGCGTCGACCGCGGCCCGCTGGCCGTCGGCGTGGCCGGTCGCGTCATGCAGCCGGTGCTGCCGGGCACGGGCTACAACAGCGACCGCCGCTGGAGCAGCATCGACCTGGGCGTCACCCTGCGCCTGCCCTGGCAGGGCGAGCTGAGCATCGGCGCGCAGAACGTGTGGTCGTCCGGCAATGCGGTGAATACGCCCGCCGGCCCGGAGCCGGACCAGTCGCGCACGCCGTACGTGCAGTACCACCAGGATCTCTGAGTTCGTCGGCCTGATTTGATCGGCCTGAATTGATCGGCACGCAGTCGAACTCGATGCAAAACAAGAAGCCGTCGCCACTGGCGACGGCTTCTGCGTTTCGGGGCCCGTCCGAGCCGGCGCTCAGTCCTGCCGGCGGATGCGCAGGTCGCCGCTGAACGTCTCCAGCTTGATGGTCGAACCGCCGCTGCCGGCCGTGGTATCCAGCTCCGTACCCGGGCCGTGTTCCACCTTGCGCGGCGAACCGAAATCGCTGCGCAGGTCGCCACTGAACGTATTGGCGTGAATCTGCGCGGCAAGGTTGCCTGGCACCTGCACCTGCACATCGCCGCTCATGCTGTCGATGTTCATGTCGCCGCCGCCGGCCATGCCGCCGCCCACCTGCACGTCGCCGGAGACGGTGCTCAAGTTGAGCCGCTTCCACGGTCCGCCGTTGACGTGGATGCGGCCGGACACGGTCTGCAGTTCGGCCTCGCGTCCCACCGACGGAGCGAGGATGTCGCCGCTCACCGTCTGCAGGTCCACCTTGTCGGCGTGGCCGGCCAGTTCCAGGCTGCCGCTGACGCTCTCCGCTTCCACCGAGGGCGCGCGCGCGTTGATACGCACCTTGCCGCTCACCGAATTGATCTTGATGCTGCCGCCGTCGATGCCGTCGATGCTCGCCGGCGCGCTGACCACTTCCACTTCCAGCGAGGCGGCCTTGGGCACGCGCACGTCCAGCGTGGTGTTGCCCATCGCAGTGTCGTTGCTCCAGTTGAACCAGCGCGACTTGCCCGTCGATTCCACTTTCAGTTCGAGGTTGCCGTTGTCGCCCTCGAACTCCAGCGGCCTGGCGCCTTCGCCCAGGCGGCCGGTGACCTGCACCTGGTTGCGGTCCCAGGCGGTGACGGTGACCGAGCCTTTGACGTTGCTGATCTGCAGCTGCACGTTGGGCCTGGCGTCGTGGCTGAGGTTGATCGGCGTATCGGCGTAGGCCTGGCCGATCGCCAGGGCCAGCAGCAGGACAGGTAGATTGCGTGCGGTTTTCATGATTGTGCTCCGGTGACTCAGCCTGCCTGTTGTTCCATCTGGCGCAGTTGCGACTGGCGTTTGGCGGTGCGGTCCAGCAGACGCTGCAAGGCGGGGGAGTGCGGTGCCTGCTGGATGGCCTGTTGCAGTTCCATGCGTGCGGCGTCCAGTTCCACCGCCGCGCCGGCCAGGCGCGGGTCGGAGGGTTTCCAGTTCGCCGGCACCTGCACTTCGAGCGTGGCGGGCGCTTCGACCCGCAGCCGATGATTGATCGCGACAGCCAGCAGCGACAGTCCGGCGAAGCTCGCCGCGAGCATCCAGGCGTGGCTGCGCCGTGCGCGCGGGGTTACCGCGGCGGCGGGCGCTGCGGCATCCAGCTTCGCTTCGATGTCCGCCCACAGGTCTCGCCGCGGGGACACCGGCTCACGCAGGGCGCGCATCTGGCGATGCCATTCGAATTCATTCATGACGCTTCTCCAAGTACCTTGCGCAGCAGTCCGCGTGCGCGGTGCAGCTGCGCTTTCGACGAGCCGACGGCCATGCCGAGCTCGGCGCTGATTTCCTCGTGCCGCCAGCCTTCCACGTCGTGCAGGACCAGCACGGCGCGCGCGCGTGGCGGCAGTTTGCCGATCGCACGTTCCAGTTCGTCGCGTTCGGCCGCACAGAACGGAGTCTGGCCGTGATCCGGCAGGTCGTCCTGGTCCATCGTGCTGACCGGGTCGGCGCCGCGCGAGCGGATGTCCATCAGCGCCACGTTCACCGCCAGGCGATACAGCCAGGTGCCGAACGCGCTTTCGTGGCGGAAGCCGGCGAGTTTCTGCCAGGCGCGCACGAAGGCATCCTGAGTCAGGTCCTCGGCGCGTGCGTGGTCGTAGCCGGCCAACCGGAGTACCGCGCCGTAGACGCGATCCGCATGCCGGCGATAGAGCCGCTGGAACGCTGCCCGGTCGCCGTCCGCAGCGGCGCGCACGTCGGCGGCGTCGTCGTCGGGCGCTGCGACGATGGCAGGCGGCATGGGGTTTCCGGTGGTGGCGCAGGCGCTGATCATCTTGCCAGCTTGGATGCGCCGTGGCGCGGCAAGGTTTAGAGGAGGGGGCTCATCGGCCATCGGTCATGGCCGCGATGCGGAAGGCGGCGGCCGGGCCTTGCGCCACGGCCGCCGCGAACGTCAGGAGGCGACCGCGGAAGCCCGCGGCGCGCCGGCAAGCGCGCCGGCGACGCGCTGCAGTTCGTCATGCAGGCGCTGCGGCATGCGCTGGCCGAACTCGCTCAGGTAGCCGCCGATGGCGGCGGCCTCGGCCTGCCAGCCGGCTTCGTCGACGTGCAGCAGCTCGTCCAGCGCGGCGGCGTCGAGGGCCAGGCCTTCGGTACGCAGCTCGCCCCGGGCCGGCAGCGTGCCGATCGGCGTATCGACACCGGCGGCCTTGCCTTCGACGCGCGCGATCATCCATTCCAGCACGCGCAGGTTGTCGCCGAAGCCCGGCCACAGGAACTTGCCGTCCTTGCCTTTGCGGAACCAGTTGACGTGGAAGATCTTCGGCAGTTGCGCGCCCGGCTGGTCGAACGACAGCCAGTGCTTGAAGTAGTCGCCGTAGTGGTAGCCGCAGAACGGCTTCATCGCCATCGAATCGCGGCGCAGCACGCCGACCGCGCCGGTGGCCGCGGCGGTGGTTTCCGAGCCCATCGCGCCGCCGACCAGCACACCGTGCGCCCAATCGCGCGCCTCGAACACCAGCGGCACCAGGGAGGGGCGGCGGCCGCCGAATACGATCGCGCTGATCGGCACGCCCTGCGCGTCCTCGGCCTTGGGCGACCAGGTCGGGCACTGCTTCGCGCTTACCGTGAAACGCGCATTGGGATGCGCGGCCGGTCCGTTGGCCGGGTCATAGGCGCGGCCCTGCCAGTCGAGCGCCGGCTCACCCGGCAGGCCTTCCCACCACGGCTGGTTGTCGGCGGTGACGGCGACATTGGTGAAGATGGTGTCGCGCGCGATGCTGGCCAGCGCATTGGGATTGCTGCCCGCGCTGGTACCCGGCGCCACGCCGAAGAAGCCGGCCTCGGGATTGATCGCGTACAGGCGGCCGTCCGCGCCGGGGCGCATCCAGCAGATGTCGTCGCCGACGGTCCACACCTTCCAGCCGTCGCGGCGATAGCCTTCCGGCGGAATCAGCATGGCCAGGTTGGTCTTGCCGCAGGCCGAGGGGAATGCGGCGGCAACGTAATGCGTCTGCCCCTGCGGATTCTCGATGCCGACGATCAGCATGTGCTCGGCCAGCCAGCCCTCGGACTTGGCCTGCCAGCTGGCGATGCGCAGCGCGTGGCACTTCTTGCCCAGCAGCGCGTTGCCGCCGTAGCCGGAGCCGTAGGACTTGATCGCCAGGTCCTCGGGGAAATGCATGATGAAGCGGCGCTCCGGGTCCAGCTCGCCGGTGGAGTGCAGCCCCTTCACAAAGGTCTCCTCGCGCTCGATGCGCGCCAGCGCCGCGGCGCCCATGCGCGTCATGGTGCGCATGTTGGCGACCACGTAGGGGCTGTCAGTGATCTCCACGCCGCAGCGGGCCAGCGGGGAGTCGATCGGGCCCATGCAGTACGGGATGACGTACATGGTGCGGCCTTCCATGCAGCCGTCGAACAGGCCGTCCATCTTGGCGTGGGCCTCGGCCGGGTCCATCCAGTGGTTGTTCGGGCCGGCGTCCTCGCGCTCCTTGGTGCAGACGAAGGTGAGGTGTTCGACGCGGGCCACGTCGGAAGGGCTCGAGCGGTGCAGGTAGCAGCCCGGATGGGTCTGCTGGTTCAGTTCGACCAGGTCGCCCGTCTGCAGCATCTGCTGCACCAGCGCCTGGTATTCGGCGTCAGAGCCATCGCACCAATGGATGCGGGCGGGGCGGGTCAGCGCCGCCGCCTCGTCGACCCAGCGCTGCAGCGCCTCCAGCTTGCTCGCCATGCGTTCCTCTCTCTGGTCTTAGAACAAAAAAGAGCAGAAACGGTAGTTTGCGTGTACTGGCATTGCAAGGCGGAGTGCAGCAAAGCGGCCCTGCAGTGCCGCCAAGCCGCTGATGCGGCTGGTCTTTCAGCCAGGCGTGAGCGTCTTGATCATGTGCTCGACGTAGGCATCGAACTCTTCATGGCTGATGCGCGGTAGACCCAGCGTGAAGTTGAGCTGGAGGAAGCCCACGTAGGCCGCATAGGTGAGGCGCGCGCGGTTCAGTGCCTCGTCCGGCGCCAGGCCGGCCTCGCGGTAGATGTTGGTGAGGAATTCCATGCGCCGCTGCGAGACGCGGGCCATCACCGGCACCACCTGCGGGTGGTCCAGCGCCTTGAGCAGGGCGGCATAGACGCGGTGCGGGGCGATCTCGTGGGCGACGCGGCGGAAAAGTTCCGGCAGGCGGGCGCGCGGGTCGGGCATGGCCTCGATCTGGCTGATCACTTCGCGCTCGCCGTACTGTTCCCAGCGCTCCAGCGCCGCCTGCAGCAGGGCCTCGCGGGTGCGGAAGTGCCAGTAGAAGCTGCCCTTGGTGACCCCGAGCTGGCGGGCCAGGGCCTCCACGGCCAGGGCGCCTACGCCCTGGTCGGCAATCAGCTTGAGGGCGGCATCTTCCCAATCTTCGGCGGAAAGACGGGTGCGTTCGGGTTTGGCGCTGGCATTCATTCCAGCATGGTAGCCCCAGTCCTAGGCTTTGCAATCCGAACGCGCATGGTTGACGGCGGCTTGGAGGGCAATCCATACTCGTCCGTATGGTTACTGTCGCGTCCATTGCCGATTCGTCCTCGCGCTTCACCGCCGCCGATGGCGTGCGGCTGGCGATCGACGTGCGCCAGCCGGAGGGCCGGCCGACCCTGCTGTTCGCCCACGGCTTCGGCCAGACCCGCCACGCCTGGACCGCCACCGCGGATGCGCTGGCCGGCGAGGGTTGCCGTTGCGTCAGCTTCGACAGCCGAGGCCATGGCGAAAGCGAGCGCGTGCCCGGCGGCGATTACCACATGGAACAGTTCGTGGCCGACCTGGTCGGGCTGGCCCGCGCGCAGCCGGAACCGCCGGTGCTGGTCGGCGCCTCGATGGGCGGCCTGCTCGGCCTGGTGGTGGCCGGCGAGATCGAACCCACGCTGTTCCGCGCCCTGGTGCTGGTGGATATCACCCCGCGCTGGGAGACCGCCGGCGTCGAGCGCATCCTCGCCTTCATGCAGGCGCATCCGGACGGTTTCGCCGACTACGCCGAAGCGGCCGAGCAGATCGCCGCCTACCTGCCGCACCGGCCTGGCCGCAAGAGCGAAGACCAACTGCGCCCGCTGCTGCGCGAAGGCGCCGACGGCCGCCTGCGCTGGCACTGGGACCCGGCCCTGCTCGGCGGCGACCTGGTGCGCGAGAGCGAGCGATACCAGCCGCGCCTGATGAGCGCCGCGGCCAATGTGCGCGCGCCGCTGCTGCTGCTCTCCGGCGGACGCAGCGACGTGGTCTCGCGCGACACGGTCGACGAATTCCTGCGCCTGGCCCCGCATGCCGAGCACGTGGAACTGCCGCGCGCCACGCATATGGTGGCCGGCGACGCCAACGACGCTTTCACCCGTGAGATCGCACGCTTCCTGCGGACTCTGGATGGTGAAGCCACGCATTGAATGCCGCACGGACGCGGAACCTGATCGAGTAGTTCTTATGCCTGTCCATCGCAACAACGCCATTCGCGACGAGGTGCTTCCATGTCCGTGATCCTCACCCTGCTGGCGGCGCTCATCGCTACCGGCGCCTGTGCCTACCATCGCAGCAGCCTGCGGACCTGGGCGGTCGTCACGCTCGGCGCCACGATGATCGTGGGCCTGATCGCGGGCGCGCCGGTCACCACCGTGGTGCTGCTGGTCATCGAGCTGCTGGTCGCGGTGCCGCTGCTGATGCTGGACTTCCGCCGCAAGAAGATCAGCGCGCCGCTGCTGAAGCTGTTCGCCAAGGTCACGCCGAAGCTGTCGGAGACCGAGCAGACCGCGCTGGAGGCCGGCACCGTAGGTTTCGAAGGCCAGCTGTTCTCCGGCAAGCCGGACTGGCACGAGCTGATCAAGCAGCCCAAGCCGGAGCTGACCACCGAGGAACAGGCTTACATGGACGGTCCGGTCGAGCAGCTCTGCGGCATGCTCAACGACTGGCAGATCACCCACGAGCTGGCCGACCTGCCGCCGGAAGTCTGGGCCTTCGTCAAGAAGCACAAGTTCTTCGGCATGATCATCCCGAAGCAGTACGGCGGCCTGGGCTTCTCGGCGCTGGCGCATTCGGCCGTGCTGCAGAAGCTGGCGACCATGTCGGCCACGGTCGCCTCCACCGTCGCGGTGCCCAACTCGCTCGGCCCGGCGGAGCTGCTGCTGCACTACGGCAGCGACGAGCAGAAGAACTACTACCTGCCGCGCCTGGCGGTGGGCGAGGAGATTCCCTGCTTCGCCCTCACCGGCCCGTACGCCGGCTCCGACGCCACCTCGATCACCGACTACGGCATCGTGTGCAAGCAAGTGGTCGATGGCGTCGAGACGCTCGGCATCCGCCTGACCTTCGACAAGCGCTACATCACGCTGGCGCCGATCGCCACCGTGGTCGGCCTGGCTTTCCGCATGTACGACCCGGACCAGTTGCTGGGCGACAAGGACGACCTCGGCATCACCCTGGCGCTGATTCCGCGCTCGACCCCGGGGCTGGAGATCGGCCGCCGCCACTTCCCGCTCAACATCCCGTTCCAGAACGGCCCGGTGCACGGCAAGGACATCTTCGTGCCGATGTCGGTGCTGATCGGCGGCCCGGGCATGGCCGGCCACGGCTGGCGCATGCTGGTGGAATGCCTGTCGGTCGGCCGCGCCATCTCGCTGCCGTCCAATGCCACCGGCGGCGTGCGTTCCGCGGTTGCCGCGACCGGCGCCTATGCGCGCATGCGCAAGCAGTTCGGCCTGTCCATCGCGCGTTTCGAAGGCGTGGAAGAGGCGCTGGCGCGCATCGGCGGCCTCACCTACGCCACCGCCGCGCTGTCGCGTGCCACGGCCGCCGCGGTGGACCGCGGCGAGAAGCCGGCGGTGCCCTCGGCGATCGCCAAGTACCACGCCACCGAATGGGGCCGCATCATCGCCGGCGACGCCATGGACGTGCACGGCGGCAAGGCCGTGCAGCTGGGTCCGAAGAACTACGCCGGCCGCGCCTGGCAGGGCGTGCCGATCGCCATCACGGTGGAAGGCGCGAACATCATGACGCGCAGCCTGATGATCTTCGGCCAGGGCGCGATCCGCTGCCATCCCTACGTGCTGAAGGAAATGCAGGCGCTGTCGATCAACGACTACGGCGACCGCCTGAAGACTTTCGACCGCCTGCTGTTCAGCCATATCGGCTTCGGCATCTCCAACGCGGTGCGCGCCTTCACCTTCGGCATCACCGGCTCGCGCATCGGCGAAACGGCGGGCGATGCCTACACCCGCCGCTACTACCGCAAGCTCGACCGCTACTCGGCCGCGCTGGCGCTGTGCGCGGACACCTTCATGGGTGTGCTCGGCGGCAAGCTGAAGTTCAAGGAAAAGCTGTCCGCGCGCCTGGGCGACGTGCTGAGCTACCTGTACATCGCCAGCGCCATGCTCAAGCGCTACGAGGACACCGGCCGTCCGGAAGCGGACCGCCCGCTGCTGGCCTGGGCTTTCCACGAATGCATGTGGCGTACGCAGATGGCGCTGGACGGCGCGATCCGCAACTTCCCGGTGCGCCCGGTCTCCTGGCTGCTGCGCGCGCTGGTGTTTCCGTTCGGCCGCCGCGAAGTGCCGCCGTCCGATCGCCTCGGCCGCCGCGTCGCAGCGATCATCACCGCACCGGGCGAAGCCCGCGACCGCCTGCTGGAATGGGTCTATCTCACCCCGACGGCGAACAACACGGTCGGCCGCATGAATGCGCTGCTGCCGGACGTGATCGCCGCCGAGCCGGTGGAACGCAAGTTCCTCAAGGCGCAGAAGGCCGGCCAGTTCAAGTCGCACGACTACCTCGGCCAGCTGGCCGAGGCCGAGAAGGCCGGCCTGATCGACAGCGCCGAGGCCGCCCTGCTCAAGCGCGTGCGCGAGGGCGTGTTCGAGTTCATCTCGGTGGACGATTTCGATCCGGCCGAGCTGGGCGCGGCCAAGGCCAAGGACGAAACGAAGAAGCTGGCCGACGCGGCTTAAACCAGCGATTTAAACCAGCGGCATGCAACGGCGGGATCCGGCGTATCCGGGTCCCGCCGTTTTTTATGGCGCCATCACGCAACGGTTCTTGCCGTCTTCCTTGGCCTTGTACAGCGCGCGGTCCGCGGCCTGGATCAGGTCCTCGTCGTTGCGCGCATCGCCGGCCCACAGCGCGATGCCCTGGCTGGCGCTCACCTGCGCGATGAACGGCCCGCGGCGTCCTTCGAGCGGGTAGGGCGCGGCCAGTTCGCCGCCCAGTTCGCGGCAGCGATGCAGCAGGCCGTCGACGTCGGAGACATCCTCCAGGACCAGCGCGAACTCGTCGCCGCCCAGGCGCGCCACGGTGTCGCTGGCGCGCAGCGCCGCGTTCAGGCGTCCGGCGATGGCGCGCAGCAGGTCGTCGCCGGCCGGATGGCCGTGCTGGTCGTTGACGCCCTTGAAGCCGTCGATGTCCAGCAGCACCAGCGCGAACGCACTGCCATGCCGCGGCGCGCGCTGCATCGCGGTGCGCAGCCGGTCGTGGAACAGCACGCGGTTGGGCAGGCCGGTGAGCATGTCATGCGTGGCCTGGTGGCGGATCGCCGCCTCGGCCCGCTCGCGCTCGGCCATCTCGATGCCGAGCTGGTGGTTGCGTTCGGACAGCTCGCTCAAGGTCGCGCGCAGCTGCGCGCGCGCCTCGTACAGCTCCAGGAACACGCGCACCTTCGATTGCAGGATGGTGTCGTTCACCGGCTTGGCGATGTAGTCCACCGCGCCGAAGCGGTAGCCCTTGAGCCGGTGGATATCGTCCGCATAGGCCGCGGTGACGAAGATGATCGGCGTCTCGTGCAGCTGGCCGGATTCGCCCATCAGCGAGGCCACCTCGTAGCCGTCCATGTCCGGCATGTTCACGTCGAGCAGGATCAGCGCGAACTCGTGGTCCAGGCACAAGGTCAGCGCCTCGTTGCCGCTGCTCGCCTCCAGCAGATCGGCGCCGCAATTGGCCAACAGCCGCCGCATCGCCACCAGGTTGGCGTGGGTGTCGTCGACGACCAGGATCTTCGGGCGGGCGATGTTCATGCGAGACAGAGCCGGTTGAGTAGCGAGGGAATATCCGCCAGCGGCAGGCAATGATCGGCGCCGGCGCGTTCCAGCGCGGCCTGCGGCATGGTGGGGCTTTCCGCATCGCCGGGCTCCTGCACGATGGCGATGCCGCCGTGGCCGCGGATCGTCGCCAGTCCTTGGGCGCCGTCGCTGTTGGCGCCGGTGAGCACCACGCCGACCAGGGCGTCGCGATAGGCCTCGGCGGCGGAATCGAATAATACGTCGATCGACGGGCGGGCGTAGCTGACGCGCGGATCCACGCTCAGCGCGAAGCGGCGGTCGTGTTCGATTAGCAGGTGATAACCGCTGGGCGCCACGTGCACCGTGCCGGCCTGCGGCAGCTCGCGCTCGCGCGCTTCGGTCACGCGCAGGCGGGTATGCCGCGCCAGCAGCTCGCACATCAGCTCGACCGTGGCCGAGCCGGTGTGGCAGCACACCAGCAGCGGCTGCGGCAGGCGCGGATCCACTTGCGCCAGCAAGCGTTCCAGGGCGGTGAGGCCGCCGGCCGAGCACCCGATCGCGATGGCTTCGGGCGCCACCTCAGCCTGCCCTGGGCGCTTTGGCGCCGAGCCGGTAGATGCGCAGGCCGGCGTCGACCGGCACGAAGTCCGCCGCGGCCGGCGCGAAGTCCAGGCTTTCGCGCGTGCCCAGGCAGAGGAAGCCGCCGCGCACCAGGCTGTCGCGGAACAGGCCCAGGGTGCGGTCCTGCAGCGGGTCGGAGAAATAGATCAGCACATTGCGGCACAGCACCAGGTGCGCTTCGCAGAACACTTCGTCGGTGACCAGGTTGTGGTTGGCGAAGATCACGTTGCGGCGCAGCCGGCTGTCCAGCTTCAGCAGTTCGTAGCGCGCGCTGTAGTAGTCGGCGAGCGTATGGCTGCCGCCGGCCGCCAGATAATTGCGCGACCACAGCTGCGCTTCGCGCGCCGGGTAGATCCCTTCCTGGGCGTGGCGCAGTGCGGCCGGATTGAAATCGGTGGCATAGATCTGCGTGCGTTCGTACAGGCCCGCTTCCTCCAGCAGGATGGCCAGCGAATAGACCTCCTGCCCGTGCGCGCAGCCGGCCTGCCAGATATTGATCTGCGGATACGAGGCCAGTAGCGGGAGCACCTGCTCGCGCAGCGCGCTGAACACTTCCGGGTCGCGGAACATCTCCGACACCGGCACCGACAACCCCTCCAGGACGGTGGTCAGGAAATCCGCCTCGTGCAGCAGGCGGCCGGTGAGCGCGCTGATGGTGCCGGTGCCATGGGCGTGGACCAGCTGCTGCACGCGCCGCTTGAGCGAGGCCGGCGCGTACTGGCTGAAGTCGTAGCCGTGGCGCGCCTGCAGCGCGCGCACGAACAGCTCCACCTCGATGTCCTCGAGTTCGCCGTCCGTCCTGCCGGCGCTGTGCTCCTTCATCGATGCAGCCACACGCGCAGCATCGAGGACAGCTTGTCGATGTCGATCGGCTTGGACAGGTAATCGTTGGCGCCGGCCTCCAGGCATTTCTCACGATCGCCGCGCATGGCCTTGGCGGTGAGCGCGATGATCGGCAGCTTGGCGAAGCGCGGCTGCGCGCGGATCTCGCGGATGGTGTCGTAGCCGTCCATCACCGGCATCATGATGTCCATCAGCACCAGTTCGAGGCCGCCCTGCTCGTCCAGCGCCTTGAGCGCCTTCAGGCCGTCCTGCGCCATGTTCACCTGCATGCCCCAGCCGCGCAGCACCTTGGACAGTGCGAACAGGTTGCGCATGTCGTCGTCCACCAGCAGCACCTTGCGCCCGCTCAGCTCGCTGGGCATGCCGTTGATGGCCGGCGCCTGCGCCGGCGCGGCAGTGGTGGAAACACTTGCTGTCGCGGACGGCACGCTGCGGCCCTTGCCGTCGCGGATGCTGTGCAGGAACAGGCTGACCTCGTCCATCAGCCGCTCCGGCGAGCGCGCGCCCTTGATCACGATGCTGTCGGTGTACTGGCGCAGCTTGAGGCTTTCCTCGCGGCTCAGCTCGCGGCCGGAATAGATCACCACCGGCGGAGTGCTGGCGCCGTTGCCCAGGCGCTCGAGGAACTCCATGCCGTCCATGCCGGGCAGGCCCAGGTCGAGCACGATGCAGTCGTAGCTGCCTTCCGCCAGGCGCTGCTGCGCTTCCTCGGCACTGCCGGCCTCGTCGATGGTGACGTCGTCGCCGCGCAGCAGGGTACGCATCGCCGCGCGCGAATCCGCGTCGTCATCGACGATCAGCAGCCGGCGCGCCTGGCCCTCGGCGAAATGCAGCAGGCGGTCGAATGCACCGTCGATCGATTCGCGGCTCACCGGCTTGGTGAGGAAGCCCACCGCGCCGAGGTCGCGGCCGCGGCTGGCGTCGTCGACGGCGGAGATGAAATGCACGGGGATATGGCGGGTCGCGGCGTTTTCCTTCAGGCGCGCGATCACCGTCCAGCCGTCCATGCCCGGCAGCATCACGTCGAGCAGGATGCCGGTGGGACGGAAGCGCTGCGCCAGCTGCAGGCCGGACTCGCCGTCGGCGGCGGCCAGCGCGCGGTAGCCCTTGCGGCGCACCATGTCGGCGAGGATGCGCGCGAACACCGGATCGTCCTCGACGATCAGGATCGCGGTGTCGCCCGGCGCCAGCGTGTCGCGATCGTCCTCGATGGTCTCGGGCAGCAGTGCGCTGCTGAACGGCGCCGGCCGGGCTTCCATCGGTGCGCTCTGCGTCGGCGAGGGTGCAGCGGCACCATCGACGCTCTCGGGCAACAGCATGGTGAAGATGCTGCCGCGGCCTTCTTCGCTGTCCAGCACGACGCTGCCGCCGAGCAGCTCCACCAGCCGGCGCGAGATGGCCAAGCCCAGGCCGGTGCCGCCGTACTGGCGGCTGGTGCTTGCATCGACCTGCTCGAACGCGTTGAACACGCGCTCGGCCTTGGCGCGCGGAATGCCGATGCCGGTGTCGTGCACGGCGATGGCGATCGCGGGCTTGCCTTGCAGTGCTTCCGGCAGCGCCAGACCGGCCGGCGGGCGCGTAATGCGCACGGTGACGCCGCCCTGGTGGGTGAACTTAAAGGCGTTGCCGACCAGGTTGTTCGCCACCTGTTCGAGCTTGGCCGCGTCGGTATGGATGCTCGCCGGCACGCCCGGCTCGATCTCCACGCGGAATTCCAGCCCCTTTTCCTGCGCCACGTGGGCGAAGGTGCGCTTGAGCGCGCGCTCCAGGTCCGTCAGCGGCAGGTCGGCCAGTACCAGTTCCATCTTGCCGGCCTCGACCTTGGACAGGTCGAGGATGTCGTTGATCAGGCGCAGCAGGTTGCTGCCGGAGTCATGGATGATGCGCGCGGATTCGACCTGCTCGCCGTCCAGGTTGCCCTCGCGATTCTCGGCCAGGCTGCGCGACAGGATCAGCAGGCTGTTGAGCGGCGTGCGCAGCTCGTGGGACATATTGGCCAGGAATTCCGATTTGTACTGGCTGGCACGCGCCAGCTCGTCGGCCTTTTCCTGCGTCTCGTGCTGCAGTGCTTCGAGCATGCGTTTCTGCTCGTTGAGCGTCTCGGTCTTCTGGCGCAGTTCCTCGTTGCTGGCCTGCAGTTCCTCGGTCTGCACGCGCAGCTCCTCCTCGGAGGCGAGCAGGCGCTGCGACTGCTCCTGCAGTTCGTGCGTCTTGTGGTTGAGTTCCTCGTTGCTGGTCTGCAGTTCCTGCTGCTGGTTGCGCAGGGTTTCCTCGGAGGCGCGCAGCTCGTCGGCCTGTTCCTGCGTCTGGCGCAGCAGTTCGCGCGTGCGCACGGCGCGGCCGAGGTTTTCCAGCGAAAGCGCGGCGATCGGCAGCAGTTCCTCCAGCAGGTTTTCCTGGGCATAGCTCAGGTGCTGGAAGCTCGCCAGCTCCAGCACGCCCAGCAGCTTGTCGCGCGACAGCAGCGGCAGCACGCTGATGCTGGCCGGCGGGGCCTCGCCGGTGGCGGAATGGATGCGCACATAGTCGGCGGGCACGTCCTGCAGGGTGATCGGCTTGCGTTCCAGCGCGCTCTGGCCGACCAGGCCCTCGCCCAGTGCATAGGTCGTGCTCAGGTGGCGGCGCTCGCGATAGCCGTAGCTGCCCTGCAGTTCCAGGCTGCGCCGCTCCTCGTCGTAGACGTAGAACACCGCCACGCCGACACCCAGCAGCGGTGCCAGGACGCCGGTGAGGCGGTCGCCGAATTCGCGCTGGTCGCCCACTTTCTGTAGTTCGCCGGCGATCTCGGTGGCATGGCCCTTCACCCAGGCCTGCTCGCTGGTCTCGATCGCCATCTGCTTGAACACCTGCAGCGCGCGGGCGATCTCGCCGATCTCGTCGCGGCGTTCGGTCTGGCGGATCTCGATGTTGTGGTCGTGCGAGGCCAGCTGGGTCATCAGGCCGGCCATGCGGATGATCGGGCGGGTGATCAGCTTGGAGGTCAGCACGATCACCCACCAGCCGAAGCCCAGGCTCAGCAACATGGTGCCCCAGGTCATCGCCCGCACGATCATGACGTCGCGGCGCTGCGTGGCCTCGCGCTGGTCGAGCAGCGCCTGTTCGGAGTCCTGCATCTGCTTGACGATGGTCAGCAGGTCATCGATCCGCAGCGCGCTGTGATTGAGGTAGTTCTGCTGGATATTGGTGCGTTCCAGCGCCGCCGCCGCGGGATCGGCCGCATGGATGTCGTTGATGGCGTCGATGCCCTCGTGCCGCACGTCCTTGTGCCATTGGATGGCCATGGTGCGCAGGCGGTCCAGGCGGGTCTGCTGGACCGGGTTGTCCTCGGTCAGCTTCCACAGGATCTCGATGTTCTTGGCGAGCGCGCTGTTCGCGCGTTCGAAATTCGCCAGCTCCTGCGGGGAGGGCGCGAGCAGATAGCCGCGCAGGGAGGCGCGGCCGTGCAGCAACTCCTGCGCCACGTCGTCCAGGCTGCTGAGTACCGCCAGGGTATGCCGCGTCCAGCGCGTGCTTTCTTCCTGGCGCGACAGGGTGGTGAGCGTCACCACGCCGCAGATCACGAACAGCAGCACCAGGCTGCCGATGGCCAGCTGGATCTTGTGCTGGATCGGCTGGTGCGCCAGCCAGGAATAGCGGCGGGGGGCGGTGGCCATGCGGGTTCCCTGTATCGTCTGGCCGGGGCTGTCCGGCCTGCGGTGCGCGCAGGGTAGCGCAGCCGGCGTCAGGCCGGCGTGGTCGGCGGGCGGCGCTTCCAGGACGGGGGCACGATCGAGCCGCGGCGCAGGGCAATGGCCAGCAGCAGGGCGCTCAGGCTGCTGCAGACCAGCAGGGCGACCACCGAGGCCTCGGCGCCGAAGCCGTCGCCGCTGAGCCAGGCGGGACCGGTCAGGCTGGCGACCAGGAAGCCATGTGTCGGAAGGCCGGATACGGCGATGCCGAACACGGTGCCCTGCATGACGTTCCAGGCCAGGTGCATGCCCACGCAGATCCACAGCGAGCGGGTCACGTGGTAAAGCAACCCCAGCAGGATGCCGGCCTCGATGGCGATCGCCGCCGAGCTCCAGGCGGTCGCCCCGGGGTTGCCCAGGTGCGCGGCGCCGAAGAACAGCGCCGAAATCGCCAGCGCCCACCAGGTGCCGAGGCCTTCCTCGACGATGCGGAACAACACGCCACGCGACAGGATTTCCTCGCCCAGCCCCGCGCCCAGGCCGACCACCAGTACGGCCGGCACCCAGTCGGCGGCGGGGTCGGTACGCAGCACGTGGTAGCTGCCGAGCAGCCACAGCGCGGCCACCGTGATGCTCATCAAGGCGATGCCGATCAGCAGGCCCAGGCCGCCTTGCGCCGGCAGGCGGCGCAGCGACAGCTCCGCGACAGGACGGCGCTCGACGCCACGCACAAGCGCCAGGTAGGCGATCAGCGCGGGCAGGACCTGCTCGAGCAGCATGGCCAGCGCGCGCAGCGCCGGGTCGGCGTCCTTGGCGGTCCAGCCCAGCAGGTGGAGGAGGGAGCCGAGCAGGAAACCGGCCGCGATCATCGTCACCACGAAGCTGACGATGCGCGCCACCGGCGAGAACACCAGCCGGCGCTGCCACCTGGTGGCATTCGCGGGGGTGGCGAAGGCGAGCTGGGTTCCGATTGCGTCCATGCGGTCCAAGGGTCAGACGTCCAACGAGGCGGCGTGCTCGCGCGTGGCCGAGAAGCGTACCTGCGGCCAGCGCTCCTGCGCCAGCTGCAGGTTGACCCGCGACGGCGCCAGGTAGACCAGCTCGCCGGCGGCGTCCACCGCCAGGTTCATCGCGTTCTTCTCGCGGAATTCTTCCAGCTTCTTCTCGTCGCCGCAGTGCACCCAGCGCGCCGTGGCCACGCCGACCGGCTCGAACGCGGCATCGACGCCGTATTCGTCCTTCAGGCGGTACGCCACCACGTCGAACTGCAGCACGCCGACCGCGCCCAGCACCAGGTCGTTGCTCATCAGCGGGCGGAAGAACTGCGTGGCACCTTCTTCCGACAGCTGGGCCAGGCCCTTCTGCAGCGCCTTCATCTTCAGCGGGTCGCGCAGGCGCGCGCGGCGGAACAGTTCCGGCGCGAAGTTGGGGATGCCGGTGAACGAGACCGGCTCGCCCTCGGTGAAGGTGTCGCCGATGCTGATGGTGCCGTGGTTGTGCAGGCCGATCACGTCGCCGGGGTAGGCGCTCTCGACGATCTCGCGGTCGCTGGCCATGAAGGTCAGCGCATTGGCGATGCGCACTTCCTTGCCGGTGCGCGTCTGGATCATCTTCATGCCGGCGGTGTAGGTGCCCGAGCACACGCGCATGAAGGCCACGCGGTCGCGGTGCGCCGGGTCCATGTTCGCCTGGATCTTGAACACGAAGCCGGTGAGTTTCTCCTCGTCCGGCTCGATCTCGCGGCTGAGCGTGGCGCGCGGCTTGGGCGAGGGCGCGTGCTCGACGAAGAAATCCAGCAGCAGCTGCACGCCGAAGTTGTTCACCGCCGAACCGAAGAACACCGGCGTGAGCTTGCCGGCCTGGTACTGCGCCAGGTCGAACGGATGCGAGGCGCCCTGCACCAGTTCCAGCTCGTCGCGCAGCTCCGCCAGCGCCTCGGCGCCGATCGCGGCTTCGAGGCCCGGCGCGTCGAGGCCCTTGAAGATGGTCGAATCCTGGCGCGTGAAGTTCTTGCCCGGCTCGAACACGTGCACTTCGTCCAGCAGCAGGTGGTACACGCCCTTCAGGCGCTTGCCCATGCCGATCGGCCAGGTCAGCGGCGCGCAGGCGATGCCCAGCACGGCTTCCACTTCGTCCAGCAGGTCGATCGGCGAGCGGCCCTCGCGGTCGAGCTTGTTGATGAAGGTCATGATCGGCGTGTCGCGCAGGCGGCACACCTCCATCAGCTTGATGGTGCGTTCCTCCACGCCCTTGGCGCAGTCGATCACCATCAGCGCGGAGTCCACCGCGGTGAGCACGCGGTAGGTGTCTTCCGAGAAGTCCGCGTGGCCGGGCGTATCCAGCAGGTTGACGATCTTGCCTTCGTAGGGGAACTGCATCACCGACGAGGTGACCGAGATGCCGCGCTCCTTTTCCAGCGCCATCCAGTCCGAGGTCGCATGGCGCGCGGCCTTGCGGCCCTTGACCGAACCGGCCATCTGGATCGCGCCGCCGAACAGCAGCAGTTTTTCCGTGAGCGTGGTCTTGCCGGCGTCGGGATGACTGACGATGGCGAAGGTGCGGCGGCGGAGGGTTTCGTCGAGGTGGGTGGGCATGCGCGGTGATCGGGCGGTGAGGCGAACCCAATATTCTACCGTGCCTGAGCGTTGCCCGGCCCTTCGAGCGCCACCCGCCGCCGCTCCAGGCTTTCCTCCGGCCACACCTCGCTACGCCGGTAATACTCCGGTACCGCCCGCGCGCCCTCGGGGATCACCACCCATGGCTGCTTGCTGGCGGTGAAGACGTGGATGTCCGGCGGCAGGCGGTCGGGGTCGTCCAGCGTGCCGACGCGGACGAAGGCGAAGGTGGCGCCGCCGCCGGCGTAGTGGCTCCACAGCGCGACCATGCAGTCGGGGCAGCGGGCGACCTGCTGGCCCTTGCCGCTGAAGCTGGGGACGGTTTCGACCAGGGGGCGGCCGCGCAGCAGTTTCAGGCGGTCGGTTTCGATCACGGCGTTCAGCGCGAAGGCCGCGCCGCTTTCGCGCTGGCACCAGCGGCAATGGCAACAATGGACGATCAGGGGGCCGCTGGTGAGGCGGTAGCGGACGTCGCCGCAGCTGCAGCCGCCATCCAGGGGCAGGAACTCGACGGTCATCGGGAAGGCTCCCGGCGCGGTTCGGACGGCCCAGCCTAACCGACCAGCAGGTCCTCGTAGAAGGCGCCGTAGGGCTCGCTGGGGTGGGCGATCTGGATTTCCAGGATCCACAGGCCGCTGGAGGGCGCCTGTTCCAGCGTGCCCAGGTCGCCGGCCTTGTGGATCGCGTGCGGGAAATCGCCCACGCGGTGGCCCTTGATGGCGTGGTTGAAGCGCCAGCCCATGGCCTGGGCCCGCTCGCCGGCGAAGGCGTACAGCGCCTCGCCGCTCAGGCCCCGCGTGCGCCAGGCCGCGGCGACCTCGTCGAACAGCGTGCGCGCGGCCTCGGCGCAGGCCTGCCTGGCGGGGTCGGCGCCGGTGGTGAAGGTGTCGCCGACGTCGCCCTCGTGGCCTTCGAAGACCAGGCCCAGGTCGATGAAGTAGATGTCGTCCTCGCCCAGGCGCAGGTCGGGGTTGGAGCGCTCGCGGAAGCTCAGCGTGGTGTTCGCGCCGATGCGGATCACCACCGGGTGCCACAGCCGTTCCAGCCCGTGGGCGTGGAACACCTCGGCGGCCTCGGCCCTGGCTTCGTCCTCGCTGATGCCCGGACGCATCCGCTCGCGGATGCCCTGCAGCACCGCCCAGCTGCGTTCGCGGGCGCGCAGCATCAGGGCGGGGTCGTAGGCCTGGCCGACCGCCTCGCGCGGCGTCGTGGTCATGGGATCAGACCCAGCTCAGGGCCAGGCCCACCGCGGCGGGCACGGCCTGGAACAACAGGATGCGGCGCGATGCGGTGAAGCCGCCATACAGCCCGGCCACCAGCACGCAGCCCAGGAAGAAGCGCGCCACGGCGACGCCGTCCGCACCCAGCCACTGCGACCACAGCAGGCCGGCGGCGAGAAAGCCGTTGTACAGGCCCTGGTTCGCGGCCAGCACCTTGGACTGCGCGGCGAATTCCGCGGTGGTGCCGAAGGCCCTGCGGCCGGCCGGCTTGTCCCACAGGAACATTTCCAGCACCAGGAACCAGATGTGCAGCAGGGCGACCAGGGCGATGACGATGTGGGCGGCGATGGACACGGCGGCTCCTTGGTTGATCCCGCATTGTAGGTTGGGGTGAGCCGCAGGCGAACCCCAACGGGCGCAAGGCTTCATGTCGGATGTGGGCGCACGATCGGATGCCTGTTGGGGTTCGCCTGCGGCTCACCCCGACCTACGTCTGGCGGAACGTCACCACCAGCACGTCGCGGTGCGCGGGGCGGCCCGGGTCGCGCGGGGTCACCGGCGTCACCCCGTGGAACACCCGCCCGTCGTCCACCAGCGCCGCGTCCAGGGGATGGGTGAGGGTGAAGCTGCCCAGTTCGGTACCGTCCGCGGTATGGATGGTGGTGGTGCCGCTCTCGATGTTCGCGCGGTCCACCAGCAGCACCAGTACGTAATCCACGCCGTCGCGGTGCACGCCCTCGGGCGTGGGCTCGCCGGCCAGCCCGGCGCGGGCCTCGATGCGGAACTGGTGCACCTCGACGTGCCAGCGCGCGACCTGCGGCGCCAGCGGACTGAAGAACTCGCGGACGAAGCCGAGGATGCGCTGCAGGCTGGATCCCGCGGCGATGGCCGGTTGCACCGGCTCGAACCAGCGCTCGATGCCGCCCTGCAGGTTGTTGTAGTCCAGGCTCTGGTAGTGCGGCTGCCGCGGGCGCAGCTCGAACGGCCCGGTTGCCCCCGCCGCGAACACTGCATGGCGCCGCCGCCGGTGGCGGCCCTTGGCGGCGAGGTAGTCGTCCGGCCCCAGGTCGTTCCAGCTGCCGGCGAACGCGGCCCAGTCCGTCATGGCCTGGCCGGACCCGTCGTCCAGCAGGTGTTCCATGGCCAGGTGGGTGGCGAAGGCGAAGCCGTCGCGCCGGAGCAGCTCGCGCAGGCTCCCGGGCGAGGTGGCCTGGTGGTCGGAGGCGGTCATGGGCGTCCCTGGGGAGTGGGAAAGCGGCCAAGCATAGCGCCGACGCGGGCGCGGCGTATGGCCGGTCGATGCGCGCCGGCCAAGGCGTCGCAGGCCTTGCTGGTGCTGCGTTTGGGGTGCTTTCGCCCGCTTCGGAGAGGGCATTTGGATTTTATGGATGTTTAGACGTTTGGACGTCCAAACAGTTGACACCGCCGCTCGCGCGCCGATACAGTTCGCGTCACTCATCGAGACCGGCTGAGGGACAGGCCCTTTGAAGCCGGGGCAACCTGCGGGATAGCCCGCCACGGTGCCAACTCCTGCGGAGGCGCAATCAGGCGCCGCCGAGAGATGGGCGAGCTTCGTGCCGGCACTGCGCCGGCTCCGTGGCGACCTCTCTCCGATCCGCAGGGCGATGCCCGAACCGGAGAGCGAGATGTCCAGCCAGCCCCAGCCCGTCACCAGCGCAAGCGCCCCCTGTACCGTGGCGGGTGCTGTCCGCGTGGACCTCACGACGCAGCGCAGCTCCCGCCGCATCCGTCTCTCGCCCAAGTACGGCAGCCGTCCCTGCGAAGTGGACGTGCGCTACCTGTGGTGCGGCGCGCCCGACGCGCCCACCGTGATCGTGCAGGGCGGCATTTCCGCCAACCGCGAAGTGGTCGCCCTGGACGACGAAGCCACGCCCGGCTGGTGGCAGGAAGCGGTCGGCGCGGGCCGCCCGATCGACCTCGACCGCTACCGCGTGCTGTGCATCGACTGGCTCACCCCGGCCGAGCTCGACGGCGCGACCGCCGTCTCCAGCGAGGATCAGGCCGACGCCCTGGCCGCCCTGGTCGAGGCGCTGGGCATCGCCCGCGTGCATGCCTTCATCGGTTCGTCCTACGGCGCCATGGCCGGTCTGGCCTTCGCCGCGCGCCATCCCTACGCGCTGGACCGCCTGGTGCTGCTGGCCGGCGCGCACCGTCCGCATCCGCTGGCCACCGCGCAGCGCGCCGTGCAGCGCGGCATCGTGCGGCTGGGCGTGGAGACCGGCCAGCCGGAGCAGGCGCTGTCGCTGGCACGCCAATTGGCCATGACCACCTACCGCGGCAGCGAGGAGTTCTCGCGCCGCTTCACCGCCGCGCCGGAATTCCGCGAAGGGCGCTTCCATTTCCCGGTCGAGGATTACCTGGTGCACCAGGGCCGCCGCTTCGTCGAGCGTTTCGACGTGGAGCGCTTCCTGGCGCTGTCCGAATCGATCGACCTGCACGACGTGACGCCGGAGCGCATCGCCGCGCCCGCCACGCTGATCGGCTTCCCGTCCGACCGCCTGGTGCCGCTGTCCGACCTGTGCGAGCTGCAGCGCCGCCTGCATGGCCCGGCCACGCTCGAAGTGCTCGAGTCGCCGTACGGCCACGACGCCTTCCTCAAGGAAACCCATCGCCTCGCGCCGCTGCTGCGCGACGCGCTGGCCTGAAGAATCCATTCGTCCCATTCGCCCCCACGCGCACCAAGCAACAAAGCAACGGAGATCCACCATGAGCGACACCACCGCCCCCTGTAGCACCAGCACCAGCACCTGCGCGGTGCGCGCCGGCATCGAGTCCGATACCCAGCACGGCGCGGTGGTGCCGCCGCTGCATCTGTCGACCAACTATGCGTTCGACGGCCTCGGCGGCAAGCGCGCCTACGACTACTCGCGCAGCGGCAACCCCACCCGCGATCTGCTCGGCAATGCGCTGGCGGAGCTGGAGCAGGGCGCGGGCGCGGTGGTGACGGCCAGCGGCATGGCGGCGGTGGCGCTGGCGCTGGAACTGGTGCCGGCGGGCGGCCGCGTGCTGGCGGCGCACGATTGCTACGGCGGCACCTGGCGCCTGCTCGACGCCTGGGCGAAGAAGGGTCGCTTCACGCTGGAGTTCGCCGACCTCACCGACCGCGTCGCGCTCGCCGCCGGCCTGGCCAGCAAGCCCTCGCTGGTGTGGGTGGAGACGCCGTCCAACCCGCTGCTGCGCATCACCGACGTCCGCCACGTGGCGCAGGCCGCGCACGCCGCCGGCGCGCTGGTGGTGGTGGACAATACTTTCCTGTCGCCCGCACTGCAGCAGCCGCTGGTGCTGGGCGCCGACGTGGTGGTGCACTCCACCACCAAGTACATCAACGGCCATAGCGACGTGGTGGGCGGTGCGGTGGTCGCGCGCGACCAGGCGGTGGCCGACCAGCTGAAGTGGTGGGGCAACTGCAACGGCCTCACCGGCGCGCCGTTCGACAGCTTCCTCACCCTGCGCGGGCTGCGCACCTTGAGCGTGCGCCTGCGCCAGCACCAGGAGAACGCGCAGCGCATCGCCACGCTGCTGGACGGCCATGCCGCCGTGCGCAAGGTCTACTACCCCGGCCTGGAAAGCCACCCGGGCCATGCATTGGCCGCGCGCCAGCAGGCCGGCTTCGGCGCCATGCTCAGCTTCGAGCTGGAAGGCGACGTGGCGCAGATCGAAGCCTTCGTCAACGAGTTGAAGTACTTCTCGCTGGCCGAGTCGCTGGGCGGCGTCGAAAGCCTGGTCGCGCACCCGGCCTCGATGACCCACGCCTCGATGGCGCCGGAAGCGCGCCGCACCGCCGGCATCGCCGACAGCCTGCTGCGCATCTCGGTGGGCATCGAGGACGGCGACGACCTGGTGCGCGACGTCGACGCCGGCCTGGCGCGCGTGTTCGCCTCGCTGGCCAACAAACGCCGGGTGACCGCGTGAGCGCGCTACTGGCGGAAGCGGACGTCCAGACGGCCGGCGCCAACGCGGCCGCCAGCGGCACCGCCATCGTGCTGTTCGGCACCGGCGTGGTCGGCGGCGCCCTGCTCAAGCTGCTCAACACGCCGGCCGCCGCGTCGCTGCGGCTGGTCGGCGCGGCCAATTCGCGCCGCCAGCAGACCTCGGCGGAGCAGCTCGCCGACCGCGCGCTGCGCGAGAAACTCAAGAGCCATGGCGATCCGCGCGACGACGCGACGCTGCTGCGCGCGCTCGATACCAGCGGCGCGGCGGTGAAGGTGATCATCGACGCCACCGCCAACGCGAATCTCGCCGCGCGCCACGCCGACTGGCTGGCGCGCGGCTACCACGTGGTCACCGCCAACAAGGCGCTGGCCGGTGGCGAGCTGCCCGGCTGGCGCGCGCTGCAGGCGGCGGTGGCCCAAGGCGGCCGCTACGGCGATGCCGCCACGGTCGGCGCCGGCCTGCCGGTGCTCTCCACCCTGCGCCGCCTGCGCGCCTGCGGCGATGCGCTGCTCACGCTGGAAGGCGTGTTCTCCGGCTCGCTGTCCTACCTGTTCAACCAGTACGACGGCAGCCAGCCGTTCTCCGCCCTGCTGCGCGAGGCGCGCAAGCTCGGCTATACCGAACCGGACCCGCGCTCCGATCTGTCCGGCGAGGATGTCGCGCGCAAGCTGTTGATCATCGCGCGCAATGCAGGCTTTGCCCTCGGCACCGACGAAGTGGAAGTGGAAAGCCTGGTGCCCGAGGCGCTGCGCGGCGTGGATACCGACAGCTTCCTCGCGCGCCTGGAGGAACTGGACGAACCGCTGGCGCGCCGCCACGCCGAGGCGAAGGCCCGCGGCGGTGTGCTGCGCTTCCTGGCGCGCCTCAACCAGCGCGGCAAGGCGCGCGTCGGCCTGGTCGAAGTGTCGGCGACGCATCCGGCGGCGCGCCTGTATGGCACCGACAACCAGTTTGCGCTGACCACCACGCGCTACCACTCGCAGCCGCTGGTGATCCAGGGGCCGGGGGCGGGGCCGGAGGTGACGGCGCAGGCCTTGTTGGGCGATGTGCTGGCGCTGACCTGACATCCACTCGTAGGTTGGGGTGAGCCGAAGGCGAACCCCAACAGGCGCCGAGGCATTTCGGGACGTTTGTTGGGGTTCGCCTGCGGCTCACCCCAACCTACGCCTCAGGTGTCACGCCTCGGGGCTCTCTTCTTCCTCAACCACCGGCGCCCGCACCACCGGATACGCCCATTGCGCAATCATCGGCGCGAACTTGATCAGCACCAGGCCGATGACCAGGTGCGCAACCAGCTGGTTGAAGTAGGCCCTGGCAACGTATACGTCGGCCTCGCCCAGGCCACGCAGGGCATTGAAGCCCGTCACGCCCAGTTCCAGGCCAGTGACGATGACCCATACGCCGATCGCACGCAGCGCCACGCCGAACCACAGGAAAGGGGTCATTGCATCCTCCTTGATGATGTATCGCCGGCCGGCCGGCCGGATTCGGCGCGAATGCTAGCGCATTCGCTGCGCAATCGAATGACATAAAAAAAGCGCGGCTTTCGCCGCGCTTTTTTTCGGAAGCAAGGGGGATCAATGCCCCGTCATGCGCTCCGACTCCAGCTCATCCGGAGGCACCAGCGGCGCACCCGGATGCGCCTGCGCCTCCAGCTCGGCCGCTTCCACCGACGGCGTGCGCCAGCCGGACTTGACGCCCCACAGGTAGAACACCAGGCCGATCACGCCTACGACGACCAGGTCCACGCCGTACGAGAGATAGCCCTTGCCACCGAAGGTGGTGCTGCCGGCCCAGGAAATGGCGGCGAGCGAGGGCAGGTAGAGGATCAGCCACCAGGCGCCCGACAGATGGTTCTTGAAGGCCGAAAGAGTCTTGGCGTCGGCCCGCATGCGGAAGGTCGGAATGACCGCCGTGAACATCACCCAGACATACAGCAGGGCGGCCACGAGCAGTGCGGTGACCAGTTCGCCCATGCTCGGTGCATACAGATAGAACGCAGCCGCCAGGGCGACCAGTAAGACGGTTGGCGCGGCCGCCGCCAGCAGGAGAATCATGCGCTCCGCCGGCTTGAAGAAATCGTCGGCCATCGTCTGGAAATAGAAGTACACCGGCAGCGCCACCACCATCAGCAGGATGATTTCGCCGGTCAGCGGCCACTTCGCCCAGTACAGCAGTTCGGTCGCCATGACGAAGGCGACGCCGGCCAGGATCGGCAGGCCGGCTATGCGCAGCGGACGATGCAGGTTAGGGGCAGTGCGGCGCAGGGTCATCGCGCTGACCGGGCCGGTGAGGTAGGAAATGATCGTCGCCACCGAGATCACCGCTGCCAGCGTGCCCCAGCCGCGGAAGAAGAACAGGAACAGGAACGAGACTGCCAGGTTGAACCACATCGCCGAGCGCGGGATGCCCCATTTCGGATGGATGCGACCGAACATCTTCGGCATCGTGCCGTTGCGCTCCATGCCGTAGATCATGCGCGCGGTGGTGGCGGTGTAGGTGATGCCGGTGCCGGACGGGCTGATAAAGGCATCGGCATAGAGCAGGATGGCCAGCCAGTTAAGGTTGACGATGATCGCCAGCTGCGCGAACGGCGAGCTGAAGTCGATGCCGTGCCAGCCGGCTTGGGCCAGCATCTCCGGCGGCACCGCGCCGAGGTAGGCGATCTGCAGGATCACATAGACCACGGTGGCCAGCAGGATCGAGCCGATCACCGCGAACGGGATGCTCTTGCCCGGGTTGCGCGCTTCGCCGGCTAGGTTCACCGGGCTCTGGAAGCCGTTGAAGCTGAACACGATGCCGGCGGTCGCCACGGCGGTGAGCACCGCGGCGAAGTCGATCGCGTGCGCGTCGCCATGCACGCCGACCGAGAAATTCTCGCGATGGAAACCACTGGCGATCAGAGCCAGGCCGGTCGCGGCCGGCACCACCAGCTTGAACACGGTGATGGCGGTGTTGGAGCGGGCGAACAGCTTCACGCTCCAGAAGTTGAGCAGGAAGTAGACGATCACCAGCACCGCCGCGATGGCCAGGCCCGGCGGGGTCAGTTCGCCATGGCCGCCCGGGACGTGCATGTACAGGTCCTGCGCCCACTGCCACTTCCAGCCGGCCATGTACTGCACCGAGGCCTCGGCTTCCACCGGGATAACCGAGACGATGGCGATCCAGTTGGCCCAGGCGCCGATGAAGCCGACCAGCGAGCCGTGCGAATAGTGGCTGTAGCGCACCATGCCGCCGGACTCGGGGAACATCGAACCCAGTTCCGCATAGGTCAGCGCGATGGTGGTGATGATCGCCGCGCCCAGCACCCAGGCCCAGACCGCGCCGGGACCCGCGAGGCCGGCGGCTTTCCACGCGCCGAACAACCAGCCGGAGCCGATGATGGAGCCCAGGCCGGTAAGCATGAGCGCAAAAGGACCGACGTCGCGCCGGATGGGGCTGGAAGAGGACATGCAAACTCCCGGATCTGGATCTCGAAGGCCGCCCCCTCGGACGGCACAAGGGCCGGATCATGACAGCCCCTGGCGCGGCTGTCAGCCCGGCGCGGGCGCACTTCGAAAGTTTCTGCGATGCGGGCAAATGCATGGCGCGGCGCAGCATTTGCCGTCAGGGCAAGGGGTTTGCGGCAGCTTCGGGGCGTATGGGGGGCAGGCCGAGAGGGCACGCGCCGGTTGGCCGGCGCGCCCTTGAACCTGGCCATCGACGGCGATGGCCGATGTCGCTGCTCACGCAGTCTCGTGGAGTTCCAGCCAGTCGGCGGCGTTCTCCAGCGCTTGCGCTCCCTGCGCGTTGGCATTCCGATCGCCGGCGGTATCGCTGCGCTGCTGCTGTGCGATCGCACGCAGATCATTGGCCAGCACAACCTTGTTGTGCGCGCTGCCCAGCCCGTACCAGGTCGGATTGCCGAGCACCTTCATCACCTCGGAGACGCTGACGGCCGGCGTCTTGGATCCCGCTTCGGCGGCCTTGAGCATGTCGTACACGTCCTGGCCGCTGAGGCCCGCGCCCTTCAGCCAATCGATCGATGGGCCGCCGGAGCTGTCGCTCTGCAGCAGCTGCGGCTGGAGCCGCGCCAGTTCCTGCAGTTCCTCGGGCGCGATGCCGGTCGCCAGCCAGCCCCGGACCTGGCCCGGATCACTGCCGGACATCAGCTTGACGTCGGCCGGATCCAGGTTCGCGCCGCCGGGGCCGAGGTATTTCTCGACGTCCTTGTGCAGTTGTTCCGCATCGGAATCGCCGCCGAACAGCGTGCCGGCGAACTGGAACGATCCGGAGATGAAGGCGCCGCCCCCATTGATGAAGGCGCCTGGCACTTCACCGGCGAGGGTAGTCTCCATCCAGCTGCCCATCATCGAGAAGACATCGCCGATGACCGCGCCGGCATAGAGCGGATTGTCGCCGGCGCTGTTGATGTCCGAAACGAAGGCGGAGGTACTGGCGATCACCGACAGACCCGGAATGAGGCGCGAGCTGAAGTTGGTGAAGGACTGGGCTGACTCGGTGTAGCGCCCGAGTTCGCCGGCGTCCGCCAGGGACTGCACGGCACCGGTGGCGAGCGTGACGCTGCCGCCGAGGGCGGAGGCATAGGAGTTGATCATGCTGCTCATATTGTCCGCCTCGGTGCCGTTGAAGAGGCTGATGACGATGGCAGCCTTCGCCAGCATTTTGTCGCCCGGGCCGAGCTCCTCGAATTCCTTCTTCAGCTGCTCCGGGCTGAAGGCGCGATCTTCGTTATTGGCGAGCCGCTCATAGTTGGTCTTGGTCGCCGCCCAGCCGTCCTTGGCCTGGAGCAGGGGTTCGGCCAACTGGGTCAGGCCGTATACGGCGGCCGTGGGGTCTCCGCCCGACTTCACCAGCAGTTGAGCCTGCGCGGAGGCGAGCGCATCGGGCAGGAAGCTGTCCTCATAGCCGGACAAGCCATCGAAGATCTTCAAGGTGTCCGGGTCTGCCTGAATCGCATTGGCGAACTGCATGGCCGTCACGCCCTGGCCGGACTGCACCGCGTCCTTCATGCACTGGTACAGCTGCGCGGCCGCATCGGGATCGACCTTGGCGGCGGACAGCAGATCGTCCTTGTGCGCGTTCATATAGGACGTCAGGTTCTGCGCGGCGTTGGCATAGGTCTGGTAGACCTTTGCGTTGTCCGGATCCGCCATGTACGCCTTGCTGAAATTCGCCTGTTGCGTGGCGGTGAGCGGGCCGGCGTTTTGCAGCAGCTGGCGCAGGCGCTGATCCTTGGCTTGTTTGGCGGTCTGTGCGTCCTCGTAAGCCTGGCGCGGATTGCCTTTGCCGAACGCGAGATAGCGCTGCAGGCCCTGCACGGCGGCGATATTGATGCCATCGGCCTGGTTCTGCTTGCCGTCCTGCTGCAGGCCATTCGCCAGAGCCTTGGCTAGCGCGGGGTCGACGCCGCCGGAGATCGCGTTCTGGATGGAGTCGAACGCCTGGCCGCTCCAGCGTTCGGCCTGCGGCAGGTAGGCGCTGGCAATCTGCGCGGTGAGCTTCGACGCGTCCGCATCATTGCCCAGCGCGCCGACCACGCGCTGCATGGTGCCGAACGCCTGCTCGCCCGGCCCATTCATCGAGACCTGCGCGAATTTCCGGATCGTCGGCATGCTCTGGCGCACCACCGCGGCGGCCAGCGGAGGCGGCAGATCCTGCACGGTATCGAGCAGCGCATGCGCCGCAGCGGCAGCGGAGGCGGGGTTGTCGTCGTGATAGGTCTGGCCGATCTAGTCGGCGGCATCCTCGATCCAGCCTTGCACACGCGGGTCGGCGAGCACGGCGGCAACCACCTCCGGCGGCTGTCCCTCCAGCTCGACGCCCTTGAGCTTGGCGGCGGGGCTCTCGTCCGGGGTCGTGCCTGGAATCGCCGTATTGACCTGGTTCTGGAATTTGCAGGCCTGTACCGAACCCTTGATCGTCGCGTCGAGCGTCGCGTCACCAGGATGCCGCGCCACGATGGCATTGCCGGCGCTGTCGATCAGTTGATCGGCCGGCGCGCGGAACGCGACCGGCGTGCTCTGGTTGCGAAACGCGACTTCACCGGCGACTTCATCCGCAATCGCCTGATCCATGGCTTTCTTAGCAGCGTCGATCCGATCCTGCCCGGTGCTGTCCAGATCGGCGCGTAAGCCGGCGTTGCGCGGCGCACTGCGCATGTCGTCGTCGCGTTGCTTGAGTGCGCCCTGGTAAGCGGCAATCGCGGCGTCGGTCTTCTGTGCAGGCGTCTGCGTTGCGGGCGCTGCTTGCGTGGCATTCGCCACCGCATGCGGCGGCAGAGTCAACGCTTGCCCGGGCGACAACACAGTGTCGACACTGATGCGATTGGTGCTGGCCAGTTCTTCCGGGGTGACATTGAACTGCTGCGCCACCTGCGTGACCGTCTCCTTGCCGGTGACGGTATAGGTCGGGGCGGGAGGAAGCTGCGGCTGGGCGTAGTTGATCGATGAATCTGCAGCGATGACTGTCATGGCGGACTCCTTGCCGTGTTGCCGTGGGGACTGGCCCAGGCATTTAGGCCCGCGGCCAGCGCGCGGCAATACGTACTTTCCCTAGACACAAAATGTTGCGGACACAAAATGTTGCGATGGTTGCCGCGGGGCGCATGTCGCGCGCCGCGGCGTGTGGGAGGTTCGGCGCGAGAACCTGCGCCGTCAGTACGGCCGCCCCTGGCCGTCCGTGCCATAGGCGATATGCAACAGGCGCGGATCGGTCTCGGCGATCTCCTGGATGTGCTCCGGCGTGATGCCGCGGGCGCGCATCGCATTGAGCTGGTCGGGACCGGCGCCGATCAGCGCCTCGCGTTCGTCCTTGTTCTCGATGCCGGCGCCTTCCAGGAACTTGTTCTGCGCCTCTTTGTATTCCTGGTCCTTGTGGTGCTGCTCGATGAAGTGCAGCGCCACCACGGCGACCGTCGCCACCGCGATGCCGATCGGCCCGGCGAAGCCGCCCAGCATTTCCTCGCCGCCGAAGGCTGCCAGCGCCGCGCCGCCCGCACCCACGCCCGAGAAGATCGCGGTGGGGTAGTCGTGGTCGGCCACGCCCTGCACCGCGCCGGCGGCGAAGTAGGCGACGTTGAGCACGCCGATGAATTTCTCGGTGATCTCCGGTGCCGCATGGCCCCATTGTTCCAGCACGTTGTTCTTGTCCAGCGCCTGGATGGTGCCGGTCATGGCGTTCTTCGCGGGAGCCAGGTCCAGGCCGAAGGCCAGCGAGCCGATCACGTTCTGCACGCTGGGGTCTTCGATGGTCTTGCCGGTCTGGCTGATGAAGGCCGCGCCGGTGATGCCCAGCGCCATCGTGCGGAACAGCATGCCGGCCCTGGCGTCGCTGAAGGGCAGCTCCTTCAGCTCCTGCAGTTCTTTCTGCACCGAGGCGAATTCGTTGACCGCCTTGCCCTGCCTGGCGTCTTCCAGCGTTTCGGTGCGCAGCGAGTTGACCACCTCTTCGAGCTTGTCGATGCCCTTGTCGACCTCGCCCTGCGGAATGCCGAGCATCTGCGCACCGATGCCGCGGAACGATTCCAGCGCCTGCTTGACCTTGGCGATGCTGGCGTCGTCGGACGGGTTCATCTCGCCCAGCGACGGCATCAGGTGGCTGACCACATAGGCCTTGCCGACCGCGGCGGTGAAGTCCTTGTCCTTGTGCCCCAGTTCGATCAGCAGCTTCGCTGCCTCGCCGCCTTCCTCGCCTTCGAACACACTCGGATCCTGCGTGGCGGCGAATTCGATGGACTGCCTGGTGGTCTCATCGTCCAGCAGCTTGGCGGCGCCCTCCTTGGTCAGGCCGTAGGCCTTGAGGTTGTCCGGCACGTCGGTGAGCGAGGTGATGTCCAGGTCCAGCGCGCGCACGTCGGCGACCAGCTTGTCCTTGTGCGCCTTCAGCTGGTCCTGCCAGTCCTTGCCCTTGTCGTCGATGTACTTCTGGATCGCCTGCTGCTTCTGTGCGTCGGTGAGGCCGGGGCCGAGGTCCTTGATCAGGTTGTTGAGCTCCTCGGTCTGCTTGGCATAGGCCTGCATATCCTGCTTCAGCGTCACCTTCTGCAGGTTGCCGATGCCGAGCTTGACGGAACTGACCATCTGCATGGCCAGGTCGTTCTTGCCGTCGGCTTGCAGATGGCTGGCCACCGCCAGCGCCAGCGCGGGATCGCCGCCGTCGGAGATCGCCTGCGTCACGTCGGTGCGGTTGGCCAGCATGGAGTTCTTTTCCAGATACTTGGCCACGTCGTCGGCGAAGTCCTGCTGCATCGCCTTGCCGGCATCGCTGCCGCCGAGGTTGCGGTAGACCACGCCCAGGTCGCGATAGACCTGCGGATCGGACATCGCGCTCAGCACTTCGCTGTTGCCCGACATCCAGGAGCGGTCGTCCTGGGCGTTCCACCACGTCGTGGTGACGGCGCGGCCGAGGTCGGGCGACTGGCGCGTGAGATCGGCCAGATACTTCGCGCAATCGGCGGCGGATTTACCGGCGGCATCGTGCGCCGCGTCGGCCACCCATTGCTTGACGCGCGGATCGGCCAGCACCGCATCGACCACTTCCTTGGGCTGGCCCTGCAGGTTGATGCCCTTGAGCTTGTCCGCGGCGCTCCAGTCGCCGTAGTAGCCGGGGATCAGCGAGTCGGCCTTGGCCTGGACCTGGTAGCCGTGCACCGCGTCCTTGATCAGCGGCGTAGCGCCGGCGTCGCCCTGGTGGCGCGCGAGGATCGCGTCGCCCGCACTGGCCACGAGCTGGTCGGTCGGCGTGCGGAACTGCCCCGGCACGCCCTGGTTGCGCGCAGCCACTTCGCCGGCGATCTCGTCGTGGATGGCCTGGTCCATCGCGGTCTTGGCCTTGTTTACCGCGTCGTCGGCACCCTGGCGGATCTCCTGCCGCAGCGCGCCGTTCTGCGGCATGTTGCGGGTCGCGTCGGTGCGATCCTTCACCGCCTGCTGGTAAGTCGCGATCGCGGCGTCGGTCTTGGCGGCAGGCGTGGCCGGGGCGGCGGACGAATCTTCCTTCGCCGGCTGCACCGCATTGGGCGGCAACTGAAGTTGCTGTCCCGGGGCGAGCTGGGTGTCCACCGTGATGCGGTTGGTGCGCGCAAGTTCTTCCGGCGTCACCCGGTAAGTTTTTGCGATGGTGGCGACTGTCTCCTGCGGTTTCACCACGTGCGGAGGCGGCGCGGGCGGCGTGGCCGGCGGCGTGTAGCGAACGGAAGATCCTGCGTCGACGGGAAGCATGGCGCGCACTCCACGAATGAAAAGACCGGCGCATTCAGCGCCGGCCTGTCATGGAGTCGCAATAAGGAGTTTCCCTAGGTGACAGCGGTGCTACCGCTGTGCGGCATCAGCACTCGATCACGTTGACGGCGAGGCCGCCGCGCGAGGTTTCCTTGTACTTGTCCTTCATGTCGCGGCCGGTGTCGCGCATGGTGGCGATCACCTTGTCCAGCGACACGCGATGCTTGCCGTCGCTCTTCAGCGCCATGCGGCTGGCATTGATCGCCTTCACCGAGCCCATCGCGTTGCGCTCGATGCAGGGAATCTGCACCAGGCCGCCGATCGGATCGCAGGTGAGGCCGAGGTTGTGTTCCATGCCGATCTCGGCGGCGTTCTCCACCTGCAGCACGTTGCCGCCGAGCGCGGCGGTAAGTCCGCCGGCGGCCATCGAGCAGGCCACGCCGACTTCGCCCTGGCAGCCGACTTCCGCGCCGGAGATCGACGCGTTCTCCTTGTACAGGATGCCGATCGCCGCAGCGGTGAGCAGGAATTCGATCACGCCGTCGTCGTTCGATTTGGGACAGAAACGGTGGTAGTAGTGCAGCACCGCCGGCACGATGCCGGCCGCGCCGTTGGTCGGCGCGGTGACCACGCGGCCGCCCGCGGCGTTTTCTTCGTTCACCGCCAGCGCGTACAGGTTGACCCAGTCGAGAATGGTCAGCGGATCCTTCAGCGCGGCCTCCGGCTGATTGCGCAGTTCCTGCGCCATGGCCGGCGCGCGGCGCGTCACCTTCAGGCCGCCGGGCAAGGTGCCGGGCGAGCGCAGGCCGCGGGTGACGCAGTCCTGCATGGCCTTCCAGATGGTGAGCAGGCCGGCGCGCGTCTCCGCTTCGCTGCGCCACACCTTCTCGTTCTCCATCATCAGCTGGGCGATGGTCAGGTGGTGCTGTTCGCACAGCGCCAGCAGCTGGTCGCCGGTGGAGAACGGATAGGGCAGGGCGGTGGTGTCGGCGACGATGCGGTCTTCGGCCGCCTCGTCCTGGTTGACGACGAAGCCGCCGCCCACCGAGTAGTAGTCGCGCGTGCCCAGCTCGTGGCCTGCGGCGTCGTAGGCGGTGAAGCGCATGCCGTTGGTGTGGAACGGCAGCTTCTGGCGCTTGTTGAACACCAGGTCGCGCTTCTCGTCGAATTCGATCTCGTGCCTGCCGAGTACGCGCAGGCGCTTGGTATGGCGGATGCGTTCCAGCGTTTCCGGGATGCGGTCCGGATCGACGCTGTCCGGATGCGCACCCTCGAAGCCCAGCAGCACGGCCTTGTCGGTGCCGTGGCCGCGGCCGGTCATGGCGAGCGAGCCGAACAGCTCAGCGCGCAGGCGCGCGACCCGGCCCAGCACGCCCTTCTCGTCCAGCCAGCGCTCGGCGAAGCGCGCCGCGGCGCGCATGGGGCCTACCGTATGCGAGGAGGACGGCCCGATGCCGATCTTGAAGAGGTCGAATACGCTGACGGCCATGGCTGTGTGCTGGGGCTGATGGGGAACCGGCTATTCTACGCGCGCTCTTGCGACCCCGCAGTCCGTACGCTGCCGTCCGGTTTCCCCGATCCGTTCCCCATGGCCGACCTGATCCTCTACCAGCGCGATTACTGCCACCTGTGCGACCAGGCCCTGGCCGTGATGGCCGAGGCGCGCGCGCCGGATTTCGACAGCGTGTGGGTGGACGATGCCCAGGAGCTGGAAGAACGCTACGGCACCCGCGTGCCGGTGCTGCGCGATGCGCGCAATGGCAGGGAGCTGGACTGGCCGTTCGATGCGGCCGCCGTGCGGGCGTTTCTGGCGGTAAAGATCAGCCCGATGCTATGAGCGTGTCCTGAGCCGGCGCAGGATCTCTTCGCGCGCCTCGCGCAGGATCGAATCGCGATCCAGCCCCGCCACGATCTCCGCGACCGCCCGCTTCGCTCCCAGCTCGCCCCAGGACTTGCCGGCGACCAGGTAGCGTTCCGCCGCGCGCCCGATCAGCACGGTGGCATACCAGGCCAGCGCACCCTGCGCCGCCGCGGTGACCAGCACGGACAAGCCCGCGCTCACGCCCTTCAATGCCGAGGCGACCAGCTGCATGCCCCATACCGCGCCCATCAGGGCAGCCAGTTGCGCGGAGATCACCGCCACCAGCCGGCCGGATTCGGCGCGGCTCAGCGGCAGGCCATATACACGCGACAGTTGCAGCACCATCGCCGCGTCCATGCCGGCCGCGGCGAGCAGGTCGGCCACCGGAATCGGGTTCAGCGCCACCGCCACGCCCTTGGCCAGGCAGTAGTTGCGGATCAGCTTGTCGGCCAGGCGGCGCCGGCTTTCGGCGATGCGCGCACTGACCTGGTCGGTGAGCCGGCTGGCGTAGAGGCCGGCGTTGAGCGCGGACAGCGTCTTGCCCTCGCGCCGCGCGATGGCGAGCAGGCGTTCGCGCAACGCGGCCACCTCGGGTGGCGCGGGCAGTTCGCGCAGGTGTTCGCGGCCGTGTTCGTCCGTTTCCATGCGGCGCTGCGGCGTGGGACGCGCGGCGACGGCGACCACGTCGTCCTCGCGCACCAGACCGCGCGCATGCTCGCGCAGCTGCGCCAGCAGCGCGTCGCGTTCGGCGGATGCATAGCGATCGGCCTTGTTGAGTGCGAGCAACACCGGCCGCTGCGTAGCGGCCAGGGTCTTCAGCGCGTCGAGTTCGTCGCGGGTAAGGTCGCCGTCGGCGACGAACACCACCAGGTCGCTCACTTCGGCCACGTCGAAGGCCAGGCGCTCGCGCGCCTCGCCGTCGAGTTCGTTGATGCCGGGCGTGTCGATCAGCACCAGGCCGGCTTCGCGCGCTTCGTCCAGCGCGGCCTGCTCGGCGCGGGTGGTGGTGCCGTGCAGGACGCCGACGGTGAACGCCTCGCGGCCCAGCAGCGCATTGCCCAGCGCCGACTTGCCGGCGGAAACGCGGCCGAACACCGCGACATGCAGTTCGCCGCGTTCGAGCCGTTCGAGCATGCTCTCGATGCGGCCGAAGTCGCCGGCGAGTTCTTCGCGGATCGCCGGCGGAATGGTGGCATCGTCGAGCAGGCGGCGCAGGCTGTCGACCATGCGCGCCTGCGCGTGCTCAGCATCCGGCGCTGCGGCGGCGTTCTGCGCGTCCGGCTTGACCAGCCAGCCGCGCAGGCGTTGCCACAGCGTGTCGCCGGTCATTATTTGGCGGCAAGCACGAGGTGTGCGTTGACCTTGACGTCGGCGCCGATCACCGAGGTATCGGCGTAGTCGCCGCCGCCCACGCCGAAGTCGAGGCGCTTGACCGTGCCGCTGACATCCAGCGTGGCGCCGGTGCCGGCCGGCTTGAAGTTGACGGTGAGGCTCACCGGCTTGGTCACGCCGCGCAGGGTGAGGTTGCCGTCGGCGATCACCTGCGCACCGTTCTGGCGGAAGCCGGTGGTGACGAAGTGCGCCTTGGGAAACTTGGCGACGTTGAAGAAATCGGCGCCGGGCAACGCACCGTCGCGGTCCTTGTCGCCGGTCTTTACGCTGGCGAGGTCGACTTCGACGTCGAACTTCGACGTGGCGAGCCTGGCCGCGTCATAGCTGATCGCGGCGGTGAACTTGCCGAAGCTGCCGTCGAAGGACGCGCCCTGGAAGCTGCTGGTGAAGCCCAGCTTGCTGCCGGCGGGCTGCACCGTGTAGTCGGCGGCGCCGGCCAGGCCGGGCAGGGCCAGCGCGAGCAGCAGCGGGGCGAAGGCATGGGATTTCATCAGCGATCTCCTTGGGGGGTGTCGCCGCGCAGGCGGCGGAAGGGAAGCATGCGCAGCAGGGTGTTGTCGCGGTCTTTCAGGTGATGCTTGAGCGCGCCGCCGACATGGGCCACCAGCAGCAGCACCAGGAACCAGAACAGGTACTCGTGCACATCCTGGGCGAACCCGGTCATGTCGGGATTGGCCTGGGCCAGCGCCGGCAGGTTGAACTGCTTGAAGAACTGCAGCGGCTTGCCGGCGATCGAATTGAACCACCAGCCGCTGAGCGGCAGCGCCACGATCAGCAAGTACAGGAGTGCATGCACCGTATGCGCGGCGATCTGCTGCAGGCGTGGCGCGGGATCTTCCCGCGGACGCCGCTCGCTCAGGCGCCACAGCAGGCGCAGCGCGAACAGCGCCAGCACCGTCAGGCCGATCGACTTGTGCAAGGCCAGCCAGTTGATCTTCTGCATCGGCCCGTGCGCCAGATCCATGCACAGGCCGAAGATGCCGTTGCCGATGATCAGCAGGGCCACGGTCCAGTGGAAGAACTTGGCGACCGAGCCCCACTGGCGGTCGTTGCTGCGCAGGCTCATGGTGTCTCCTTGTCGCCCTTGGTGTTGTCGGTCTTGCCGTCGTCGAGGATCGCTTCCAGTTCCAGCCACACGGTGACGGTGCGGCCGATCGAATTGGGGTTGGCGGTGATGCCGAAATCGGTGCGGTCCAGCGTGGTGCGCGCGGAGAAGCCGGCCACGGTGTGCAATCCGTAGATGGTCTTGCCGACGCGGTTGGCGCTGAACGGCAGTTCCACCTCGCGCGTCACGCCGCGCAGGGTGAGCCTGCCGCGCAGCACGCCGTTGTCGCCGTCCTTGCGTTCCACCGAAGTGGAAACGAAATGGGCGTAGCGGGCGCCCGCGCTGTCGAGGTACGACCTGCCGAGTACCGCTTTGTTCCACTCGGCATCGCCCAGGTCCAGCGAGGACAGATCGATATCCAGTTCGGTGGCCGACTTGCTCCAGTCATCCGGATCGAAGCGCAGCCAGCCCTTGGCGATATGCAGCCGTCCGAACGGGCGCGAATAGCCGTTGTGGTCGATGCTGAAAAGGATCTGGCTGTGGGTGGTGTCGTAGCGGTAGGTCGACGGCGCGGCGTGCGCATTGGCGGCGAAGGCGGCCAGGATCAGCGTAAGGACGATGGCGCGGGCGAAGGACATGGCGGGGAAGTCTGTACGAAGGTGGGAGAGGGCGCCAGCCGGCGGAGGCCGAACGGATTGTTTCCCTGGCGTGGAGCTGGCGGGCTCTAGTGAGTGCGCCATGCCACGAGGATGGTTCTTGCGTGGGCCTGAGCCCCTCTCCCTCCGGCGACCCGAAGGTAGTCCCCGTGGGAGAGAGGGGTTGGGGTGAGGGTACGGGCGGAGTGGTGCGCACCACTTCGGCCGTACCCTCATCCGGCTGCCGCCACCTTCTCCCGGAGGGAGAAGGATTCGTGCTGGATAGGTTTTACCTACGATTGTGCTTTTTCCTTCCACGCATCCAGCGTCAGTGCCGCCAGTTCCTTCATGCGCGCGCCGCTGCCGTCGGCCAGCAGGGCCTTGAGCTTGTCCGCCGCGTCGGCCTGGTCCAGCGACTGCCGTTCGGCCAGCGAAGCTGCCAGGGCGCGGCCCAGGCTGTCGAAGATCAGCGCATAGGCGAACGCATGCAGCACGCCGCCGCCGAGCGTGCCCAGTCCGGGAAACGCCTTCAGCGCATTGCCGGCGATGGCCAGCACGATCGAGCTGCCGGTGCGCAGGGTCAGCCGTGCCTGGCGCACGAAGTCGTCGACCTGCACGTCGCTCGCCGGCACGCCATACAGCCGGGCCAGTTCGCGGGTGAGCGCGGCGGCGAGTGCGCCCTGGATCACCAGGTCGCTGCCGGGTGCGATCGCGGCCAGTGCGCCGACCACGGCGCGCTGTGCATAGCGGCGCACGATGCGTTCGGCTTCGGCGGCGCGGGTCTGCGTTTCCAGCGTGCCGACGCGCTCGTGCAGGCCGGCCAGCACCGCGCGTTCGCGCTGTGCTTCCAATCCTTCGGCGCCCGGGGATGCGAGCCGCGCGAGCGCTTTCCACAACGCATCGATGACCGGCTTGCGCTGGCGCTCGACCTGTTCGACGCCACCGTCGGGCAGCGTGCGCTGGAAGCGTTCGCTGCCGCCGGCGCTGACCGCGATCACCATGGCGGCATCCTCGCCGGTCTGCTTGCGCAGCCGCTCCAGCAGCTGCGCGAGTTCCGCCTCGCTCCACTGGTCGGCCTTGTTGAGCACCACCAGCAGCGGCTTGCCGAACGCGGCGAGCCAGCGCACTTCCTCGGCTTGCGTGCGGGTGAGGTCGCCCGCGCAGACATACGCCACCACGTGCGCGCGCAAGGCTTCTTCCCGCGCCAGGGTTTCGCGCGCCTCGCCGCCGGCCTCGCGGCTGCCCGGCACGTCGGCGAGCGTGAGCGGACGTCCATCCGGCAAGGCGCCATCGACATGAACCACCTGCCGCGTGGTGCCGCCGCGCGCGTCGCTGGCTACCGTGGCCTGCGGTGCGAGCGCGCGGATCAGGGTGGACTTGCCGGTGGAGATCTCGCCGAACAGGGCGAGGTAGATGCGCGCCTCGGCGCGGCGGCGATCCAGTTCGCCCAGTTCCGCATGGAGCGTGCCGGTATCGGCGCCGCGCGTGTGCAAGCGGTCGATGCGCTGTTCCAGGGTGCCGCGGTCCGGCGCGTCGACCGCGCGCCGCGCGCGGCGCGGCCGCACGATCCACCACAGCACCGCCAGGCCGGCCAGCGCGAACAGGCCCAGCGCGCTGCCCAGCGTCCACTGCAGCCAGCCCGGCAATTGCAGGAAGCGCTGGGCCAGGGCCAGCGCGCGTTCGGCCGCCGCGAACAGCAGCCAGGCCAGGGCGGCGAACGCGAGCGCGGCGATCAGCAGGCGGGGGCGGGGCATGGCGGGCATTCTATGTGCAGCATCGGAGGAGGGCCCCGGCGCATGGCTGGCGCGCCGTGCTCGCAGGGGTTTGCAAAGTGAAGCCCATCTTCACACTTTCGGTCTCGTACCCGCCTGTCCGATTTGGCATGATCCCTCCGCTTAGGGGGAAATTCATGTTGTCTTCACTGCTGCTGGGCCTAGCGCTGCTCGCGCCATCGGCATCCGTCGCCGACAAGGCCGGATCGCCGCACGCACCGGCGGCCGCCACGGCGCCGGCACCGAACGCGGCCGGCGTGCTGCCCACCCCGCAGTTCCGCCGCTACGGCACCTTCAACGGCCTGCCCAGCAGCAGCGTGTATGCGGTGGCGCAGGCGCCGGACGGCGCGATGTGGTTCGGCACCAAGGGCGGCATCGCGCGCTACGACGGCGTGGCCTTCAAGGTGTACCGCCATGTGGCGGACGATCCGCGCTCGCTGCATGACAACGGCATCGCCACCTTGCTGTTCGATCGCCAGGGCCAGCTGTGGGCGGCGGGGCTGGAAGCCGGCCTCAATCGTTTCGATCCGGTCACGCAAAGCTTCGAGCACTGGTCGCACGATCCGGCCCGTCCCGAGAGCCTGGCCAGCGACAAGGTCTGGGATGCCGTCGTCGGCCCCGATGGCGCGCTGTGGATCGGCACCCAGCATGGCCTGGACCGCATGCGTCCCGACGGCAGCGGCTTCGACCATATCGCCGCGCCACCGCCGAGCGACGACCCCAGCGGCTTCGGCGCGGTGGGCGCGCTGTATGTCGACCCCAAGGGACGCCTGTGGATCGGCACCGACGAAGGCGTGTACGTGCGCGACGCCGAAGGCCGCGTCAGCCAGGTACCGCAGGAAGACCCGAAGGAAACCATCTCGGTGTGGAGCATCGAGGGCGACGGCGACGAAGTACGCATCGCCGCTGCGCACGGCCTGCTGGTGGTCGGTGCCGACGGCGTGGCGCGCAAGTTCGACAAGGACATCGCCGACTTCAACGTGCTCACCAGCGTGCGCGACCGCGCCGGGCGCCTGTGGATCGGCACGCAGCGCGGCCTCTACCTGCAGACGCGCCGCAGCGGCCCGGTGAAGAAGGTGCTGGACCAGCCGCTGCTGTACGGCAACCTGCCCGGCACCTGGGTGTGGAAGATCAGGCAGGACCGCGAAGGCGGCCTGTGGGTCGCGCTGTTCGACGGCGGCATCGGTTATCTCGCGCCGGGCTGGAGCGGCATCAGCCGCTTCACGCATATCCCGGAAGACGCCGACAGCCTGCGCGACAGCGTGGCCACCTCGATGGCGCGCGGCCACGACGGGCGCGTATGGGTGGGCGAGCGCGGCGGCCGGGTGGACAAGCTCGATCCGGTCACCGGCAAGAGCGAGCACGTGGTCAGCGACATGCGCGGCGACGTCATCGGCATGACCGAGGACGACCAGGACCGCCTGTGGATCGCCACCCAGGGCAGCCTCTATCGCTATGCCCGCGGCAAACTCGACAAGGTGCCCACCGCCGAACGCGGCATGGTGCATCCGCTGGAAGTGGAGGTCGGCCCGGACGGCAAGCTCTACGCGCGCACCTTCGCCGAGGGTCTGTTCCGCGTCGACCAGGACACGCTCGAGGTGACCCCGGTGAGCTTCCTGCCGGCGGAAGAGCGGACCCGCTGGGGCGCGCAGCTCACCCTGGTCGATGGCGTGTTCTGGTATGCCAGCGACGGTGGCCTGTGGCGGCTGGACCGCAGCTACGACCACTTCGAGCCGGTGCCCGGCATCCGCAATGACCGCAAGGTCGATGCTTTCATCTTCACGCCCGACCACAAGTTCCTGTGGATGGCGCGCCCGGATGCGCTGGAGCGCTATCGCCGCGAAGGCGACCATTTCGTGCTGGAGCGCCGCGTCGACGCGCGCCAGGGCTGGCCCTCGGTGAACGTGGCGGACCTGGCGCTGGACAAGCGCGGCCGCGTCTGGATGCTCGGCCGCGACGGCATGCGCCGCTTCGATCCAGAAAGCGGCAGCTTTCGCACCTTCGGCCTGCAGGACGGCCTGAGCAACGGCGAATTCGTGCGCGGCTACGCCGCCATGCCCGACGGTTACATCTATGCGCCGACCATGGGCGGCGTGGTCGCCTTCAATCCCGACCAGACCGAAACCGAGGCGTCCTCGCCGCAGGTGGCGATCACCGGCGTGAGCGTGCGCGGCAGGAACGGCCTGCAGCCGGCGGTGCTCGGCCAGGGGCCGCTCGAGCTGGACTGGCATGCGCGCGGCCTCAATATCGAAGCACGCGTGTTCTCGTACATCGATCCGGCGGTGAACCGCTATCGCTTCCACCTGGAAGGCCTCGACACCGAATGGGTCGACACCGGTACGCGCGGCGAACGCGAATTCGCCAGCCTGCCGCCGGGCGACTACACGCTTACCGTGATGGGCGCCGGTGCCGACGGTGTCTGGGGCCGCCTGTCCGCGCCGCTGCAGGTGCATGTGCAGGCGCCGCCGTGGGAGCGCTGGTGGGCCTGGTGCATGTATGTGCTGGCGGTGGCCATGCTGGCGTGGATGGCCTTGCTGGTATGGCGCCGCCGCCTGGCGCAACGCCACCAGATGCAGCTGGCCGAACAGCGCAGCCGCCTCGCCGAGCAGGCCAGCGCGGCCAAGACCCAGTTCCTGGCCACGCTCAGCCACGAGATCCGCACGCCGATGACCGGCGTGATGGGCATGGCGGAGCTGTTGCTCAACAGCGGCCTGGGCGCGCAGCAGCACGAATACGCCGAGGCGATCCAGCGCTCCGGCCAGATGCTGCTGAAGCTGCTCAACGATGCGCTGGACCTGGCCCGCATCGAGGCCGGCAAGCTGTCGCTGGACCTGGCGCCGTTCGATCCGCGCGCGCTGCTGCGCGACGTCGCCGCGCTGGAGCAGGGCCAGGCGCGTGCCAAGGGCCTGGCCTTCAAGCTGGAGATTGCCGACGACCTGCCGGCGCGGGTGATGGGCGATGCGCTGCGCGTGCAGCAGATCCTGCTCAACCTGGCCAACAACGCGCTGAAGTTCACCGAGCGCGGCAGCGTCATCCTGCGCGCGCGGCGCGAAGGCAACGAGCTGCGCTTCAGCGTGATCGATACCGGCCCGGGCATTCCCGAGGCGAGCCAGGCGCGGCTGTTCCAGCGCTTCGAGCAGGCCAACGGACCGCAGCGGCGCGCCGGCAGCGGCCTGGGGCTGGCGATCTGCCGCGAACTGGTCGCGCTGATGGGCGGCCATATCGAACTGGAATCGAAGGTGGCGCACGGCAGCAGCTTCCATGTGCACCTGCCGCTGGAAGTGGTGCAGGAAGACGTTGCCGCCAGCGCTGCGCCGGTGCGTGCGCCCGGTGCCTCCGGCCTGTGCGTGCTGCTGGTGGAGGACGACGCGATCATCGCCGCGGTGGTGCGCGGACTGCTCGAACGCCAGGGCCACCAGGTGCGCTATGTCGGCAACGGCCTGGCGGCGATGACCGAGCTGGCGCAGGGCGATGCCGACGCGATGCTGCTGGACCTGGACCTGCCGGGCGTGGACGGGTTCCAGATCGCGCGGCTGATCCGCCAGCGCGAAACGGCGGGCGCGCACTTGCCGATCATCGCGATCACGGCGCGTTCCGGCGGCGATGAAGAAGAGCGTGCGCGGGCGGCGGGAATGGATGGTTTCCTGCGTAAGCCGCTGACGGGCGAGCAGCTGGCCGAGGCGCTGGCGACGGTGGTGGTGGCCGAGCGGCACGTCGAGCCGGCGGCGTATCCGTGAGCTTTCCAGGTTGGAGCCCTTCTCCCTCCGGCGACCCGAAGGTAGTCCCCGTGGGAGAGCACGCGGGGAGCGCACATGGATGTGCGCGGCTCTGAGGAGCGAGGAAGGTGGCGGCAGCCGGATGAGGGTGCGGACGGAGCGGTGCACATCACCCTTGCGCTCCGCCCGTACCCTCACCCCAACCCCTCTCCCGAAGGGAGAGGGGCTCCAATTACATATCGTGCTTGGCGACCTCGATGCCGAGCCGCTTGTACTCCCCCCAGCGCGTGCGCGAACCCTCGCGCTCGGCGGGCTCCGCGGCGACCACTTCCAGCACCCGTTCGTAGCGGCCGGCTGGGCAGGTCTCGCGCAGGTTGATCAGCATCGGGCGGTCCGGCGTTTCCACGCCCGGCGGCACGATCAGCACGGCGGTGTTGTCGTCGTCTTCGTCGCCGGCGATCTGGTGCGGAATCCAGGCGTCCTCGTCGAAGTTCCACAGCAGCTGGTCGATCGCCTCGGCCTGCTCGAAATCGCGGGCGAGCACCAGGGTGGGCTGCTGCGCCGCATAGGCGCGCCTGGCCAGCTCGCACACCAGCAGCAGGGGCTGTTCGCGGAAGCGCGGCTTGTCGATCAGGTAGAAGTCGGCGCGGGGCATGGGCTTTGCCTGGGAATAGAGAATCGGGAATAGGGAATAGGGAATAGGAAGAGCAGGTTGCGCGAGCCTTGGAGGCTTTGCGATTCCCTATTCTCTATTCCCGACTCCCCGCGCGTTCACGCGCCCGCGCCGGAGGCGCGGTCGATCAGCCACTGCGCCAGCAGCGGTACCGGGCGGCCGGTGGCCATGCCCTTGCGGCCTTCGTCCCAGGCGGTGCCGGCGATATCCAGGTGGGCCCAGCGCTGGCCTTCGGTGAAGCGGGCCAGGAAGCAGCCGGCGGTGATCGCGCCGGCGTTCTTGCCGCCGATGTTGGCGACGTCGGCGAAGCCCGAATCCAGCTGTACCTGGTAGTCGTCCCACAGCGGCAGGCGCCAGGCGCGGTCCAGCGAGGCTTCGCCGGCGGCGAGCAGCTCGGCGGCCAGGTCGTCGTGCTTGCTCATCAGGCCGCTGGCGTGCTTGCCCAGCGCGACCACGCAGGCGCCGGTGAGCGTCGCCGCGTCGATCAGCACCTTGGGCTGGAAGGTCTGCGCGGTGTAGGTCAGCGCATCGCACAGGATCAGGCGGCCTTCCGCATCGGTGTTGAGCACTTCGATGGTGAGGCCGGAAAGGCTGGTGAGCACGTCGCTGGGACGGTAGGCGTCGCCGTCGGGCATGTTCTCCACCGCCGGCACCACGCAGGCGAGGTTCACCGGCAGGCCCATCTTCACCGTGGCGACGAAGGCGCCGAGCACGCCGGCCGCGCCGCCCATGTCGTACTTCATTTCTTCCATGCCGGCGCCGGGCTTGAGGCTGATGCCGCCGGTGTCGAAGGTGATGCCCTTGCCGACGAAGGCGTAGGGCTTGTCGCCCTCGGTGCCGCCCTTGTATTCCAGCACCACCAGCTTGGGCTTGTTGGCCGAGCCGCGGCCCACCGCAAGCAGGGAGCCGAAGCTGAGCCGTTCCATTTCCTCGTGATCGAGCACGCGGCACTCGACCTGGTCATGCGCCGCGGCGAAGGCCTGCGCCTGCCCGGCGATATAGGCGGGGTTGCAGATGTTCGGCGGCAGGTTGGCCAGCTCGCGGGCGAAGCGCACGCCTTCCGCGATGGCGGCGGCCTGGTCCAGGCCGGCCTGGCCGTCGTCGCCGCCGGCGAAGGCCAGCGCGCCCAGTTCCGGCTGCGCGCTCTTCTCGCGCGGCTTGAAGGTGGCGGTGTAGCGGTAGGCGGCATGGTCGGCGGCCAGCGCGGCGGTGCGCACGCGCCAGGCGGCGTCGCGGCCGGGCACGTCGACTTCGGTCAGGCAGGACACCGCCGCGTCGATCGGCAGCCGGCCGAGGGCGCGGGCGGCTTCCAGGCAGATCTTCTGGAAACGCGCGCCGTCGAAGGATTTCTGGCTGCCCAGGCCCACCACCAGCACGCGCCTGGCGGTGACGCCTTCCGGGGCGAACAGCAGGTTGATGCTGCCGGCCTTGCCGCTGATGTCGCCGCTCTCGACCTGGCGCTTGATCGCCCCCTGGGCGGCGGTGTCCACGCGGGCGGCCGCACTGCTGAACACGCCGTTCTCGTAGACGCCGACCACCACGCAGGGGGTGTCGACGGTTTCGGGAGCGACGGGGCCGAGGCTGAACTGGAGCGTCATCGATAAGATCCTGCGGAGGTCCTGCCGAAGCGGCGGACAGGCTAGACTTGGGGTTTGCCGGGCCCGAGCGGGGCGAGGCACGGAGCTTTTCACTTTACCTCATGCTGAGCATCCTCGACCGATACTTCCTGCGCGAACTGGCCCAGACGGTCGCCGCCGTGGCCACCGTGCTGCTGGTCATCATGGCCGGCTCGGCGTTCGCTCGCGTGCTGCAGCAGGTGGCCAACGGCAGCTTCCCCGCCAGCGTGATGTTCCAGGTGCTGGGCCTGAACATGCTCGACGGCCTGTCGAACCTGCTGCCGCTGGCCGGGTTCCTGGGCGTGTTCTGGGCGCTGGGACGGATGTACCGCGAGAGCGAGATGCACGTGCTGGCGTCCTCCGGCATGGGACCGACCGGCCTGCTGCGCCCGGTCGGCATCCTGGCGCTGGGGCTGGCGGTGCTGTCGGGCATCATGTCGATGTGGCTCGGGCCCTGGGCGGCGCGCACTTCCGACGCGCTGGTGGCCAATGCCAACCGTTCGGTGATCGCCGCCGGCCTCGACGCCGGCCGCTTCACCACGCTGCCCGGCAAGGGCGGCATCATTTTCGTCGACAGCCTCAGCCGCGACGGCAGCGTGCTGGGCAACACCCTGATGGTCACCGAGCGTCCCGGCAAGGAGAACGGTCCGCCGGTGCTCAAGCTGGTCACCGGCAAGAGCGGCCAGCTGTATCAGGACACCAGCGGCGACGGCCGTTATCTCTCGCTGCACGACGGTTGGCAGTACGAGCTGCCGCTGGGCGCCGACAACTGGCGCAAGATGAGCTACGCGCGCAACGACGCCTCGCTGTCCAACGTGCAGAACGACGACAGCGACGAGGATCCCGCGCATACGCTGGACACCATCGCGCTGTCGCGCGTCACCAATGCCGACGCGCGCGCCGAGCTGGCCTGGCGCGTCACCGTGCCGTTGATGGCGGTGGTGCTGATGATGCTGTCGCTGCCGATGTCCAAGCAGACCCCGCGCGAGCCGCGCTACGGGCGCATGCTGCTGGCGGTGGCGGCGTTCTTCCTCTACTTCAACCTGCTGGCGCTGTGCCGCGGCCAGATCATCAAGGGCCACTGGCACAACGCCGGGCCGATGTGGCTGGTCAGCCTGCTGGTGTTCGCCGGCGCCGCGTGGATGTTCCGCAACCAGTACGTGGCGCGCGCCCCGCGCAAGGGTAAAGCCTGATGGCCGTGTCGCTCCGCCTCAAGCGCGTCGACTGGCTGATCGGCACCACGGTGCTGGGCTCGCTGCTCACTGTGTGGCTGCTGCTGACCGGCCTCGATGCCGTGCTGCAGCTGCTGCGCCAGCTCGGCGCGGTGGGCAAGAACGGCTACACGCTCACCAACGCGGTGGTGTACGTGCTGGTCACCTTCCCGCGCCGCATGTACGAGATGTTCGGCCACTCCGCGCTGATCGGCGGCCTGCTCGCGCTGGGCGGCCTGGCTGCCAGCGGCGAGCTGACCGCGCTGCGCGCGGCGGGCATGTCCAAGCTGCGCATCGGCGTGTCGGCGGTGGGCGTGGTCACGTTGATGATCATCGGCGTGGTCATCCTGGGCGAGACCGCGGCGCCGTGGGGCGATCGCCAGGCGCAGGCGATGCAGTTGCGCATGAAGTCGAGCAATCTCGGCATGGCCGGCAATACCGGCCTGTGGGCGCGCGACGGCGACCGCGTGATCAACGCCAAGGCGGCGATGGCCAAGCAGACCGGCGAGCGCAGCACGGTGCAGCTGGCCGACGTGCGCGTGTTCACGCTGAGCAAGGACGGACAGCTCACCCGCTTCGACTGGGCCAAGACGGCCGAGCACGACGGCCGCCACTGGGTGATGAGCGATGTGCGCAGCACCACCTTGGACGATGCCGGCACGCATAGCCGGGTGAGCCCCAGGGAGCAGTGGGATTCGAGCCTCAATCCGCAGGTGCTGGAGCAGTCGGTGATCCAGCCGCAGTATCTGCCGATGCGCGATCTGCGGCGGAATATCCGCTATCTCGAAGCGAACAACCAGAACCCCGGCGTCTACGCGGTGGCGTTCTGGACGCGTGCGCTGTATCCGCTGAATGTGCTGGTGCTGGTGTTGTGTGCAATGCCGTTTGCGTTTGGCACCTTGCGTTCCGGTGGCCTGGGCAAGCGCATGTTCATCGGCATCCTGCTGGCGATCGGCTGGTACTTCCTGCAGAAGGCGATGGTGAATTTCGGCACGGTGTATGGCGTGCCGCCGATGCTGGCGAATCTGTTGCCGGCGGTGATTCTGGCGGTGGCCGCCTGGCTTTATTTTCGCAAGCACGGATAGCCGCCCGCACCACAGGGAAGGCTGGACCGGAAAGTCCACGCGCTATTCGTCTCGGTGGCCTTCGTTGCCGTCACGACGTTTAACCCATGTCATGCTTGCCGGCGAGGCAGCGGATCTTGCCTCTGATCCGGATACAGCTGTTCGATTCCGAGCGGCACGGTCAGCGTTTCGGAATCCATCGATGCCCAGGCGACGCGGAGGCGCCGTGCGCATCATTGCATCGGTATTGCGCCGGATCGGTCCATTGAGGCACGCCTTTAGGCTAGTCCGACATCGGAATCGGAACGATCGCTCTGTGCCTCTTCGCTACGCTTTTGAACGGATGTGGCCTTGCGGTCGCGCAGAAACCTCCGTCCGATAGGTAGTTTCGACGTCCACGCATGCAGATAAGAGGCGGCCATCGATGTCAGGCATTTTTCTGGTCGAGGACGACGATCGCCTGTCCGAGCTGATGCGCGACTATCTGACCGGCCATGGCTACCCTGTGACTGTTCAGCGGGATGGCGCCAGGGCCGTGGAAACGTTGCAGCACATCGATCCTGCGGTGGTTCTGCTGGACCTGCAGCTGCCCGGAAGGGACGGCTTCGAGGTATGCAAGGAGATTCGCGCGCATTACCGCGGCGTCATCATGATGCTCACCGCCCGGACCGACGATATCGACCAGGTGCTTGGCCTCGAACTGGGTGCCGACGATTACATCGCCAAGCCTGTACAGCCGCGGGTGCTGCTTGCGCGGATACGCGCGCACCTCAGGCGCAAAACCGTCGAGCCATGCGCGGGAGCGCTCTGTTTCGGGGAATTCAGGATCGAGCGCGCCGCACGTGAGGTCGTATGTCAGGGACGCACGATTGAAATGACCACCGCGGAATTCGATCTGCTCTGGTGTCTGGCCAAAAAGGGCGGGGAGGTGCTGAGCCGGGACGCTCTGATGCGAGACCTTCGCGGCATCGAGTTCGACGGCCTGGACCGCTCGATCGATGCGCGCATCTGCCGCCTGCGGCGCAAGCTCGGTACCGACGATGAAGGGCAGGAGTACATCAAGACAGTGCGCGGCAAAGGCTACCTGTTCTGTCGAAAGAACGGCCTGCCATCGGCATGAAGTGGGGTGGGCTTCGGGCTTCGTTGTTGCCGGTGCGCTATTTCGTGGGTGCTGCACTGTTCTATGTGCTGCTCCTGATGATGCTCGGCGGACTGTTCGGGTGGCTCGAGGCGACCGAGTGGGCCGAGGCCTCCGCTCGCTATGAGCGAGCGAAAATGCAAGGGCTCTACCGCCTTATCGAGCAGCGCTATCTGGTCACGCCAAGGCAGGACTGGGAGGCATTGACCAAGGCCATGAAAAGCGATTTTGCCTATCCGTTCCGGCTGATCGACCATGAGCAGGCGCGGAAAGAATTGCCGGACGCAGAGCACGCCTCCCTGGCGGAGGGGCTGATTGTCCTCGACGCGGAAAGAGTGAACAGCTACAAGGCGATCCCAGGTACGCCAATGGTCGTAGCGCTGAATCCTTATGCGATGAGCGTCTATGGAGAAGACGAATCGAATGCGCTGCTGGAAGAGATCGCCCCCTGGCTGATCATCGCCATGGGCCTCGCCCTGCCGTTCTATGTGCTGGTCTATCGGCTCTGGCGCGATATCCATCTTCTGTATGGCGTGGCATCGCGATTGGGTGCGGGCGATCTATCCACCCGTGCGGACAAGCTGAGTAACCGCCTGATCGTGCCCCTGGGGCATATCTTCAATCGCATGGCCGATGACATCCAGCGCCTGCTGGAGGCCCAGCACCTGCTGGCCCAGGCGGTGGTGCACGAGATACGTACGCCGCTCGCGCGCATGCGTTTCGGGCTTGATCTGATGGATGGCGCCGGCGACGCGGCATCGCGAAACAGCTATCGGGCGAGCATCGAGGCTGATATCGATAGCCTGGATCGACTTGCGGAAGACAGCATGGCGTATGCGCGCGTCGATCGCTGCGGGAGCGTGAACAGGGGTTACGTGGATGCCCGCCGGTTCATCGATACCTGCAGAGCGGAGCTCGCTTCCGGCGGAAAGGCGACGGTGACCTTTGCGGATCCGGACATTGCCGGCTTCCGGGCGGATGCGGAGCTGGTGAAGCTGGCCCTTCGCAACCTGATCGGGAATGCGCGGCGCTATGCGTCGGATCGGATCGAAGTCAGCCTGTGTCGCGTCGATGAGGCGATATTGTTCGTTGTCGAAGATGATGGTCCCGGTGTGCCGGCTGGGTTGCGTGGACGCATCTATGAACCGTTCGTGCAGGTGCGCAACGGTGGCGGCAATTGCGGCCTTGGGCTGGCGCTGGTCCGCGTCGTTGCGGAAAAGCATGGCGGCTGGTGCGACGTAGGCGATTCAAAGCTGGGTGGTGCGCTGTTCCGCCTGGCCCTGTCGGCGTGAGCGATTCGCGGATGAACGACGCGTTGTTTCGTGTTGCCTTCAGGCAGCGCAGTCCGGTTACTTGCTGTTACGAACGAAAAGCATGGCGTTGCCTTAAGGCCATCAAAAGCCTACTGAGAGGGCCTGCTCGTTCCGACAGCATGGCGGTGCGGGAATAGTCCCGCCCTCTGGAGTAGTCCGCCCATGAAATTCAAGAGTACAGCCTTTGTCGCAGCGGCGGTGTTCGCTGCCGCCTCGCCATGCGTCACCCAGGCGGCGGAACAGTCGAGCCGGAAGGAACGTCATGGGGCCTATCTTTTCGGCGACATCGGCTCGGCCAGCGTCCAGGCCGCCGCGCTGCAGGCACGCGTGCCAGGCGGCAAGGCGCTCAAGAAATCGACATCCTCGGCATTGGGATATGGCTTTGGCGTGGGCTATCGCTTCGGCGACCACTTCGCGCTGGAAGGAGGCTACCGCGGCATGTCGGGCGCCAATGTGCCGATGCTTCCCGCCGCTGACGGGCGAGCGCAGGGCAGAAAATTTCGCACGAACGGTCTGCAGATAAGTGCGCTCGGCATCATTCCGCTCGGCCAGCACTTCGAGCTGTATGGCAGGGCCAGCCTTGCATACATGCAGAACAAGTTCGGGCCGATCCCGCGCCAGGCCCAGCCGCCGAAAGCAGGGGCGCGTCGCGGCCGGTCCTCGAGCAATCTCAGCGATAGTATGGGGATCGTCACGTTTGGCCTGGGAGCCCAGTATCATGTGAACGATAAACTGGCGATTCGCGGCGAGATCGGCGGTCTCTCGGCGGCGGGCAAGAAGATCGAGCGGGCTGCCGGCGGTAGAAAGCTATGCGTCGGTCAGGCAACGCTCGGCCTGGTGTATCGCCTGGATTAGCCGCGTAGTTCGGACGGGATGTGTTGCAAGCGGATCCGGGTGCATGCGCCGCGTGGCCTGGACCCCTTCTTTTACCAGCCGACTCTGATCCAGCACCAGGATCAGGTCGGCATTGCGCACGGTGGACAGGCAGTGTGCGATATCGCCCGCGCGATCGGCGGGTGCTGGCGCTCGCCGCCGGACAACGAGCGCCCGCGCTGCGCCACCATCATCTCGTAGCGTTCCGGCTTGCGCGCGATGAACGCCGCTGTTTCGGCTGCGACTACGGCAACCTCGATTTCAGCGTGATCGGTGCCGGTCTTGCTCATGCGCAGATTGTCGAGGACCGGGCGATGGAACACGCCGGGATCCCGGTACGCCACGCCAATATTCCAGCGCAGCGATTCCAGTACAGCAAGTTACGAAAACAGGCTATGCGCTCACTAAGGGAACACCAAATCTGCACTGACGGGTAGGGCGGATATCACCAGCATGGCTGAAGGCGATCGTCGCCGATCAAGGAATTTGCCATGACACCCATGCATGTTGCTCTTGCCGCCATTTCGCTGGGATTCGCCGCAGCCGCTCGTGTCGCCGCAGCGGCCAGCCCGGTAAGTCCGGAACAGCGCCACGGCGCATATGTCTTCGCCGCGGTGAAGAAGGTCAATGTCTATGCCGCAGCGGCCTGGGACGGGCTCCGCCACGGTCAGGCCCAGCATAAATCGAAAAGCTCGGGGGCCGGCTACGGGATCGGCCTGGGTTATCGATTCGGCGATCATTTCGCCGTGGAAGCGGGCTATGGCGGAATGACTCGCGGCGCGAACGTGTCCGCGCTGCGGGCTGGCGGCGGTCAGGTGGTCAATGCCAAGTTTCAGAAGGTCGGCGTGCAGTTGAGTGCACTGGGCATCATGCCATTGGGGAACCGCTTCGAGCTGTATGGCAAAGTCAGCCTCGGATACATGCAAGACAGGCTTGGGCCGGTTCGTGACGGTGTGCGTCACAACGCTGAAGCGCGCAATCGTGCCATCCGTACCGGCCGCCCGGTGCGGGTCCAACGATACTCGCGCGATGTCAGCGAAAGCGGCATGGAGCTATCGATTGGCCTCGGGGCTCAGTGGTACCTCAATAAGCAGCTGGCCATTCGCGGCGAGATCAGCAACCTGTCGGCCATGGGCAAGAAGATCGAACGCACCGCCGTCGGCAGGAAGCTGCGAACCAGCCAGATGTCGCTAGGCCTGCTCTATCACTTCGATTGACAGCCGAACCTGCTGCGGTACGAGCCATGGATTGCGCAGAGCTCCGCAGGGGTCGGCGCTATATGGCCTCTTCCGCGTCCGCGGCGAATTTGCCCTCTTCGGCCAGTCGGGCAAACAAGCCCCCGCGCCGGATCAATTCGGCGAATCGGCCCTGTTCCACCAGCCGGCCCTGATCCAGCACCAGGATCAGATCGGCATTGCGCACCGTGGAAAGGCGATGGGCGATCACGAACGTCGTTCGCCCTCGCGTCAGCGCATCCAGCGCCCGCTGAATGCGCGCCTCGGTGGTGTTGTCCAAGGCGCTGGTCGCTTCATCCAGCACCAGGATCGGCGCGTTCTTCAGCATCGCTCGCGCAATCGCCAGCCGCTGCCGCTCGCCGCCGGACAGCGAACGCCCGCGCTCGGCGACCATGGTCTCGTAGCCTTCGGGCTTGTGCGCAATAAACGCCGCCGCTTCGGCCGCCACCACGGCAGCCTCGATCTCCGCCTGATCCGCATCCGGCTTGCCTACGCGCAGGTTGTCGAGAATGGAGCGGTAGAACATGCCCGGATCCTGGAACACCACGCCCACATTCCAGCGCAGCGATTCCAGCGTGATGTCGCGGATATCGTGACCGTCAATGCTGATGCGGCCGGCGCTCGGATCGTAGGCGCGATACAACAGGCTGAGCGCGGTGGTCTTGCCTGCGCCGGTCGGGCCGACCAGCGCAACCGTGCTGCCGGGCTCGGCGCGGAAGCTGAGGTCGTGTAAGGCCGGCTGCACCGGGTCGTAGCCGAAGCTGACATGCTCGAACGCCACTTCGCCGCGCACCGCCGGAAGATCCTTGGCGCCGACGGTGTCGACAATGGCGGGGCGCTCGTCGAGCACTGCGAAGAAATCGCGCAATGACTGACTCTGGAAGAACAGCCCTGAAATAAAGTTCGCCAGCTGCTCCAGCCGCCCGATCAGCATCATCGAAAAGCCCACGAAGCTGACGATGCCGCCCACCGTCACCTCGCCGCGCGCATGCAGCGCACTGCCCAGCGCGAAGATTGCCACGATGGTCAGCGTGCTTGCCGCGCGGTTGAGCACGGACAGGATGGCCCAGCCGCGCAGCACGGGATATTGCGCATCCAGCACGCGGCGCATCATGTCCTTGAGCGCGGCGGATTCGGCGGCCAGGCGGGTGAAGCTCTGCACCACGGTGACGTTGCCGAACACATCGCCCGCGCGCGTGGCGATCTGGTGATGCAGTTCCTCCACCTCGCCCTGCGCGCGGTGCGTGCGGCGCACCGCCACCGCGTTGAAGGTGGCGAAGCTCAGCATCAGCGCGACCATCAGCAGGGCCAGCTTCCAGTTCATCCACAGCGCCAGCGGAATCATCACCACGATGGCCAGCAGGGTCGCCAGCTGTTCGCGGAAGAAGCCCAGCCACAGGCCGAACAGGTTACCCACGCCGTTGTTCATGATGCGCGCGAGGCGGCCGGTGTGATGCTCGCTGTGGAAGCCCAGCGACAGCGCCGCCGCGTGCTCGAAGAACAATGCGATGGCCGCCAGCCGGCGCCGGTGAGCGAGACGGTCCGCATGCAGCGACACCCACACGCCGGCCAGCACGCCGCCGAAACCCACGGCCGCCCACCAGGCGATCAGCCGCGGCGCCCCGGCGGAGGAGGGCGCGGCCAGCGCATCCACCACGCGGCCGAACAGCACCGGCTCCAGGAAGAACACGCCGGCCAGGGCCAGGTTGGCGAGCCCCAGGGTGATCGCCAGGTTGCGTTCCGGCGCCAGCAGGCCGAGCACGCGCAGGTAGAGGCGCAGGAACGACAAGGCGACGGCTTCCCGTAAGGCGCGGTATCGCGTGGCGCGTAGCATCGCATGGCGCGGCGCATGGCTGGAATTCGGCCACATCGGTTAGAGCGGGTGGTAGTCGCTGCAACTTTTGAGCTGGGAGCTTTCTCACGGCGGGAGCATGCGCGGCGCTGAGAGCGAGGAAGGTGGTGGCACCCTCACCTCACCCCCCCCTCTCCCGGAGGGAGAGGGGCTCAACGGGCGGTGCTTACAAACGCTTCCCTGTTCCTCGATCTTCAAATTGGAACCTTCTCCCTTCGGGAGAAGGTGGCGGCAGCCGGATGAGGGTGCGGGTGGAGCAGTGCACATCACTTCCGCGCTCCGGCCGTACCCTAACCCCCCACCCCTTTCTCCCACGGGGATTGCCTTCAGGTCGCTGGAAAGACAGGGGCTCGCCCGCGGCTTCATCCGCCCATATCGCGCGCTGTGACAGACACATCACCGCCACGTCACAAAGCCCTTCTAACCTGCCTCACTTTCGCCACCCGTTTTGGGCGGCTTTTCTGGGGGCGGGCCTCAAATCCGCCGGACAAAGGGAAGGAACCACATGAACGTCAGTCCGCGTGCGCGGCTATTGCCGCTTGTCATCGCTTCGCTGCTGGCCGGCCAGGCCTATGCGCAGAACACTTCCTCCTCGCTGAGCGGCCGCGCGCTCGATGCCGCGGGCCAGCCCGTGGCCGGCGCCCGCGTGCAGATCGTGCACGTGCCCTCCGGCACTACCCAGGCGGTCAGCACCGACGCCGATGGCCGCTACAAGGTGCAGGGCCTGCGGGTGGGCGGTCCGTTCGACGTCACCGTGAGCAAGGACGGCCTCGCTTCCGGCGAGAAGGACGGCGTCTACCTGCAGCTGGCGCAGGAGACCACGCTGGACCTTAGCCTCGGCGCGGCTTCCGCCAATGCCACCAACCTGCAGGGCGTGCAGGTCAGCGCCGACAGCGCCAGCGTCGCCATGGCGCAGATCTTCCAGCCCGATGCCAAGGGCATCAGCACCAATGTCTCGCAGCGCGAGCTGAAGGTGCTGCCGATCCCCAACCGCTCGATCCAGGACATCGCGCGGATGGACCCGATGATCACGGTGACCAACAAGAGCAAGGGCGAGATCTCCGCGCTCGGCCAGAACAGCCGCTACAACAACATCAGCATCGATGCGGTGCCGACCAACGACTCGTTCGGCCTGGAAGACAACGGCCTGCCGGCGCTCAACCAGCCGGTGGCGCTGGATGCGATCGAGGAATACAACATCTCCACCGCCAACTACGACGTGGCCAACAAGCGCGCGGTGGGCGCGGCGATCAACATCGTCACCAAGAGCGGCACCAACGATTTCCACGGCTCGGCCTATTACGCCTACCGCAACGCCGACGGCTGGGTAGGCAAGGACCGCGCCGGCAACCAGTTCACCGGCTACAAGCGCCAGTGGACCGGCGGCGCCACCTTCGGTGGCCCGATCATCAAGGACAAGTTGTTCTTCTTCGCCAACGTCGAGGAATCCAAGACGATTGCCGCCGCACCGAACTTCGGTCCGCTCGGTTCGGGCAAGGGCAATATCGTGCCGATCGCGCAGTCGGATATCGACCGCATCACCCAGATCGCCGGCCAGCGCGGCATGAAGCCCGGTGTGGTCAACGCCGCCGGCGCCGACCAGGACGAGAAGCGCGCGCTGTTCAAGCTGGACTGGAACATCGCCGACGGCCATCGCGTGAGCTTCCGCTTCGACCGCGTGAAGAGCACCCAGCCCAACCTCAACGGTTACAGCACCTCGTCCACCACGCCGAGCCTCAGCCTTTCCAGCTACTGGTTCACCAAGCACCGCCAGAGCAAGCAGTACGTGCTCAACGCGTACGACGCGTGGACCGACAGCTTCTCCACCGAGGCGGCGGTGTCGTACACCACTTATGACGCCACGCCGGTGCCGTTCGCGCAGCAGCCGCAGGTGCGCGTGTTCACCAACGGCAACATCAGCGGCAGCACCATCACCGGCCCCAGCGTATACCTGGGCGAGGAAGAGTTCCGCCACTACAACATCCTCAACATCAAGAGCCTCAACACTTTCTTCGCCGGCACCTGGGCGCTGGGCGACCACAGCGTGAAGGTGGGCTTCGACTTCCAGCGCGACAAGTTCTACAACCTGTTCGGCCGCACCGAATTCGGCGCCTATACCTTCCCGAGCATCGATGCCTTCGCCGCCGGCAACTGGTTCCAGTACACCGTGTTCCGTCCGACCGACGGCGACCTGCAGAGCATCGCCGCGCGCTGGACGCTCAACCAGTGGGGCTTCTTCGCGCAGGACACCTGGCAGATCGGCAACCTGTCGCTGCAATACGGCTTCCGCTACGACCTGCCCAAGGTCGGCAGCACGCCGCTGGCCAATCCGGTCTTCAATGCGGCCTATCCGGGCACGCCGAACAACGCCAGCTTCGACGGCAACGGCCTGTTCGAGCCGCGCATCTCCTTCAACTACAGCTTCGACGGCGAGCGCGCGATGCAGTTGCGCGGCGGCGTAGGCCTGTCCGAAGGCGCACCTCCGGGCGTGTGGCTGTCCAATCCGTACACCAACAACGGCGTGTCGCTGACCAGCTACTCGGCGTCCAATGGCGTCGGCTTCTCGGCCGATCCGAACAACCCGCTGATCCCGGCCGGTGCGCGCAAGGGCGGTTCGCCGGAAGTGGACGTGACCGATGCGCGCTTCCGCATGCCGTCGGTGTGGAAGGCCAGCCTGGGCTTCGATCGCCAGCTGCCGTGGTGGAACACCGTGTTCACCGCCGAGGTGGAGCACCTGTCCACGCGCGATGGCGTGTACTTCCAGGACCTCAACCTGGGCCGCGCCAACGGGGCGTTGCCGGACGGTCGCCTGAGCTACTGGAATACCACCGACCCGAACGCCTTCCTGGTCACCGGCAAGAGTCCGACCGGCCAGTCGCTGTGCGCCACGGCGGATCGCAGCTGCGCGGTGGCGCGTGCCAACCGCGACCAGCGCTTCGGCAACGTCATTTATCTCAGCAATACGCGCAACGGCTCGGCCGATTACCTGACGCTCAAGCTCAGCCGCCCATTCACCGCCGACTCCGACTGGTCCGGTTCGCTGGGCGTGGTGTTCGGCCACTCCACCGACGTCAGCTCCGGCAACGAGAAAGTGGCCGCGAGCACCTGGGCCAATGACGCCGTGTATCAGCCGAATGCGGACCGGGCCAGCCACAGCAATTTCGAGATCGCGCGCCGCGTGATCGCCTCGCTGACCTGGCAGCACCGTTTCTTCGGCGACTACGCCACCAGCATCAGCGCGTTCTACGACGGCCACACCGGCCAGCCGTACAGCTGGGTGTTCGGCAACGACGTCAGCGGCATCAAGCCCGCCGGCCTGTCGGCACCGCCGGGGCTGATCTACATCCCGCGTGCGGGCGAGGTGCAATTCCAGAAGGGCACGCCGCAGCAGGCGATTGACCAGTTCTACGCCTTCATCCAGCGCGACGACTATCTGCGCGAGCACCAGGGCAAGGTCGCCGGCCGCAACGGCGCCCACTCGCCGTGGGTGAACGAGCTGGACCTGGCCTTCCGCCAGGAAATCCCCGGCCTGTTCAAGGGCAACAAGGGCGAGCTGCGGCTGGACCTGTTCAATGTGCTGAACATGCTCAACAAGCGCTGGGGCCAGGTGCGCGACGTGGGCTATCCGTATATGCGCAGCCTCGCCAACTTCGCCGGTGTCGATCCGGCGACCGGCAAGTACGTGTATGCGTTGCCGACCGACAAGAACGGCAACTTCAACAGTGGCGGTTATGTGCTGGAGGACGATCGTGCGCAGTCGCGCTGGTCGGTGCAGGCGACGTTGCGCTACACGTTCTGATCGATTCGCCAGGCTCACCGCGTAGGTTGGGGTGAGCCGCACGCGAACCCCAACAGGTGCCACGCAATATCCGGCGTCCGGTTGGGGTTCGCTTGCGCTCACCCCAACCTGCGTCGCGTTGATTGATCGTCAGAGCTTGATATAGACCTTGCGCTTATCCAGTGTGTAGACGACCAGCCACCACAGGCAGAGGAAAGCCAGCGCGTACGCCAGCGAGGTGACGCGCGGATCGATGCTCCATGCTGTGGCCCACGCGTTCAGTGCGGCCGCCTGTGCCTCTGGCGTAAGCACGAGCGGCAACAGCGTCTGCATGGTTTCCGCGCCCGCGTAAGCTGCGACGGCATTGACGCCGAAGCGGCGGCCGAGTGGCGGCCAGTTGCGCTGGTCAACCAAGGTGTGGAACAGCCATAGCGCCAGCATCGCCAGCCCTGCGGTCCACAGCGCGAACGAGGAAGTCCACAGGTTCTTGTTGAAGGGCAGTGCGTACGACCACGCCCACGCCAATGCGGCGAGCGCGAAGCCAACCGCGATAAGAGGCCGAGTTTGTCCCGCCCGCAGCGTGTGGCCCGCCCACAGGCCAACCAGGCAGGTGGCGAGCGAGGGCAGGGTGCTGAGCAGGCCTTCCGGGTCGTGGCCGCGGCCGGTGGCGGCGTCGAACTGGTAGGTGCCGTGGCCGAACACGAAGGTGTCGAAGCGGTCGGGGATATTGGCGAAGGGTTCCAGGGTGCCGCCGGCCAGCAGCAGTGCCCAATAGCCGAGGGCGAGCGTGGCGATGGCGGCCCACCAGCTGCGCGGTCCCGTGTACAGCGCAAATACGCTGACCGCCGCGAAACACAGGCCGATACGTTGCAGTACGCCTGGGATGCGCAGGTGGTTGTCCGGCGAGGCCAGGACATCCAGCAGGTGGATCGCCAGACCCAGGGCGATGATGCGCGCGGCGCGTATCAGTGCCGTGCGCAGCAACTGTCCGCGCGCCGCGCCCTGCGCGAGCTTCGGCTCGAACGCCAATGCCGTGGATACGCCGACGATGAACAGGAAGAACGGGAAGATCAGGTCGGTCGGCGTGCAGCCATGCCATGCCGCGTGGGCCAGCGGCGCATAGACATGGCTTTCGTCGCCGGGATCGTTGACCAGCAGCATGGCGGCGACCATGCAGCCGCGCAGGGCGTCGACCGAGGCCAGGCGCGAGCTCATGGCTGGCCGCCGCTCTTGGCCGCGGCCTTGTCCAGCTGCACGCTGCCTATGCCGTAGTAGGGGGCTGCCGGCGCGCCGGTGATGATCAGGCATAGCGCGTGCGAACCTGCGGCGCTTAGCGGCGCCTCCAGCGCGAAATGCGCGGGCGAGGTGCCCGGATCGGGCAGGGGAAGTACGGCAAACGGCTTGCCGTCGCAGCGATCCATACGCAGTTCCAGGTCGCCGTGCGCCGTCGCGGCCTGGCGCGCCACGATCAGATGGGCATCGTGCGCCAGCGCCACATTGCGCGGCAGGCGCGCCAGCTCGATCGCTGCCGAACGCATGCCATCGGCGGCCAGCGCCGGGGTGGTGCGGCAGCTGTCGAAGTTGTTGATCACATAGACTGGCTGCAGCGAGGTGGCGTCGGGCGCGGGCTGCGCGCGCATCTCATCGATGTCCTTGGCGGGACAGGCGGTGATCTCGCTGCCTTCGGCGCGGCGCAGCGTGGCGTCGTTGAGCGCACGTTCGCGGGTGGCGGTGAGTTGCAAGCTGTCAGAGAAGGCCGTCGCTTTGATGGTGGTGGGCAGCGGCACTACGAAATCGCCCTGGTATTCCATCGACGCTGTCGTGGGTTCGCTGCCGTCCAGCGTGTAGCGGATCACGCCGCTGCCGACCTGATTGGCCAGATGCACCTTCGCCTTGCCATCGCGTAGTGCTTGTGCACGATCGACCTCGATATCCACCGCATACGCACTGTCGCCATACGCGATCTTCTCCAGGCGATAGCGTGCGAGCTGCTCCGGCAGGCGCCGCAGAAAGTCCTGCCAGTCGTGCCGTGCCGCGGGTGTCCATGCGTTCTCCGCCAGCGCATCCAGGCGCGGGAAGATCGCATGCTGCAGATGCGCCGCGGTGGGCATGTGCTCGCTCCACACATTGGCCTGGGCACCAAGCACGCGCGCGGCCTGGCTGGCCGGCAGGCCAGGCGGAACGATATGGAAGGTGTACACGCTCTTGAGCGTCTGCACCGGCAGGCGCCCGGCGGTTTCGTCGGCGCGCGCGCTCTGCACGTAATCGAAGTACAGGTAGGGATCCGGCGCGACAACCACGTCGTGTCCCGCAGCCGTCGCCTTGGCGATACCCTTGGTGCCGCGCCACGACATCACCGCCGCATCGCCCGGCACGCCGCCTTCAAGAATCTCGTCCCAGCCGATCAGGCGCCGACCATGCTGATCCAGGTAGCGGCCAAGGCGGCTCATCAGCCAGCCCTGCAACTGCTCCGGGTTGTTCAGGCCCAGCGCCTTCATGCGCTCGCGTATCGCCGGCGAAGCCTCCCACTGATCCTTGATCGCTTCGTCGCCGCCGAGATGGATATAGCGCGAGGGAAACAGCGCCATCACCTCGTCGAGCACGTTCTCCAGGAAATGCAAGGTGGGCTCGTCGACGTTGTAGAGATAGGGATTGATGCCCCAGTCCGCGGAAACGGCGGGGCGCTGCCCTGTCACGCCATATTCGGGATACGAGGCCACCGCGGCCTGCGCGTGCCCCGGCATGTCCAACTCCGGCACCACGGTGATATGGCGCTCGGCGGCGTAGGCCACGATATGGCGGATATCGTCCTGTGAATAGAAGCCGCCATAGCGCGCGGGTTCGCCATCTTTGCCCATACCCGGCGGCGTGCGCCATGCACCGATACGGGTCAGCTCCGGATAGCGCTTGATCTCGATGCGCCAGCCCTGGTCATCGCTGAGATGCCAATGCAGCACGTTGAGCTTGTGCAGCGCCATCTGGTCGAGGATGGCTTCCAGCTCGGCCACGCTTTGCATATGCCGCGCCGAATCGATCATCAGGCCGCGCCAGGCGAAGCGCGGCCAGTCGGCGATGCGGGCAGCGGGCAGGGCGGTCATCTGGCGGTCGCCGGTCGGCAGCAGCAGCTGGGCCAGGCTCATCGCGCCGTTGAACAGGCCGGCTTCGTCGCGCGCTGTAAGCGTGGCGCCGCTCTCCGTCACGTCGAGCACGTAGCCCTCGCGCTGGGCCACGGCCGCCTTGGCATCCAGGCGGATCGCGATAAAGCTGTTTTCCGTGGCCGCCCGTCCCCGCGTCGCCGATCCATCGACGACGGCCAGGGACGGGCCACCATATCGCGCCAGCGTTTGCTTCAGGACCCGGGCGACGCGGAGAGAAGGCGCGTCGTCTGGGTCGACGTGCAGCATCGCCACGGGGCCGATGGCCAGCTGGCCGTCGCGGGCTTCCACCGTTGAGGGGCGGGGAATCAGCGACGGTTCGCTGCCCTGGGCAAACGCCAGGCACGAACCGGAAAGCAGGATGCCGAAGCAGAGCGTGCGTATGGTCATGGGCGGCTCAGAACTTGAAATGCGCGTTGAGCATGTAGCGGCGTCCGGTGGTGTAGGTGTTGAGCGGCTCGCGCTTGGTGTCCTGGTACTGGAAGTATTTCTCGTCCAGCAGGTTCATCGCGTCCAGCGTCACCGAGAAGTTCGGATTGAACGTCCAGCCGAAGCTGGCGTCCAGCTCGGTATAGGCATCGACCGTGGCCGGGGCCGCGCCGGCGATGAAGCCGCCGGCCAGGTATTTGCTGCGCCAGCCGTAGATCAGCCGCGCCGACAGCGGCCCCTTCTCGTAGTAGGGGCTGAGGTTGACCGCATTGTCCGAGCTGTACGGCAGCGCTTCGCCCGCGCTGTTGCGAGCATGGGTGTAGGTGTAGTTCGCCGACAGGCCGAAGCCGCTGCTGCCGAACGGCTGCTGGTAGTTCAAGGTGAAGCCGCGGATCTTGCCGGCGCCGGCGTTGTAGGGGCGGATCACGGTGTAGTCGCAGAAGCCGGAGACATCGCAATTGCCGAGCTGGCCGTTGACATATTTCTGTACGAAATTGTCGTGGTCGCTGTCGTTGAAGCTGTTGTACTGGCGCTCGATCTTGGCGACCTGGTCGATGTAGTTGAGCACGTGCTTGTAGAACACCGACGCCGCCAGCACCGACTGCGTATCGAAATACCACTCGGCCGAGGCATTGAAGTTGTAGGACTTGTACGGTTGCAGACCGCTGTTGCCACCCGTGCCATTGAGGATGTCGTCGTTGAGGAAGGTGTTGGGCACCAGCTGGTTGTACGGCGCCCACGAGATCACCTTGGCCGCGGAGAAGCGCAGCACCACATCGTGCTGGGTGTCGTAGGCCAGGTTGAAGGTTGGCAGCCAGTCGTTATAGGTCGCCTTCGAGGTGCGGTGCCAATCGCCGGGGACCGGGTATACCGGCGCGCCGACCGCCTGGATGTACGTGCCATCGATCTTGGTATGCACATAGCGCACGCCGAAGTTGCCACGCAGCGAGTCGAAGGCAAAGTTGCCCTGGGCGTAGAGCGCTTCGGCTTCCTGGCGCACGCCCCAGGTGCCGTTGATGTAGTTGGCGGCGCTGACGTCGGAGTAGTCGATCGGGCTGTGGTCGATCCAGGATAGCTCCGCGCCATTGCTGGTCTGCACGTGGCGGCGCTGGTCGGCCGAAAAGCCGGAGAAGGCGCTGCTGTTGAGGAAGTCGGTGTAGCTGATGCTGCCGACGTCGGCCAGCGAGCCGTTGGTGATGCCCTGGGCGTAGGAGCGGTAGTCCGAGCCTTCGTTATGACGCGTATAGCGTGCGCCGATCAGCAGCTGGTTCACTGCGCCGTCGAAGTCCTTGCTGAAATCCAGCTGGCCATAGACGTCGCGCGAGGACAGCGGATTGCGCAGCAGGCTGTCGCTGCCGTCCGGCGCGATCCAGTTGGCCGGATCGCGCGCCGCCGACGGGTCGTCGAAATGGATGCCGCGCTTGATGTCCCAGGCATAGGCGCCGCCGTAGAGGAAGCCCAGGTAGTACTCCTGCAAGGTGTTGCTGGCCTTGCTGGCCCCGGCCTGGCCGCTGAGATTCCAGCCGTCGCCGCGATAGCTGCCCTGCAGGTCCAGGCCCTTGGTGGTGACGATGGATTTGCGCGCGAAGGAATCGAGGTAGATGGTCGGCGCACAGTTGACCGGATCGTTGCCGCAGACGTGGCCGCCGCGGACCACGCCTTGCTGGGCCGGGGTCTGCAGGCCGTCGAGGTTCTGTTCCGGACCCTGGAAGTACAGCGATTGCTCGAAGTTGCTGAAGTTCTCGCGCACGTACAGCGCGCTGGCGCGGAACTCCAGGCGATCGGTCGGCTTGTACTGCACGGTGGCGGTGACGGTGTCGCGCTTGCGGTGCTGCTGGAACCAGGCGGCGTTGAGCGAATCGGGCATCAGGTCGCTGCCCTGGACCTTGCCGTTGGCGAGCAGGTCCGCCACATAGGGGCTGACCTGCGCGGCGTCGCTCATCGATTCGTAGTTGAAGATCTCGGTGCCCTGGCGATCGGTCTGCTCTTCGTAGTGCGAGAGCGAGACCAGTGCGCCGAAGGTCGACGACGGGTTCTTCCAGCTGTACAGCACCGAGGCGTTCGGGCGGCCTTTGTCGGCCTGGTCGCCGTAGTTGTAGCCGAGCGTGCCGGTGACCGTGTTCGCCTTGAGGTCCAGCGGCTCGCGCGTATGCATGACCACGGTGCCGCCGATGCTGCCCTCGGGCAGGCGCGCTTCCGGCGACTTGTAGATCTCCAGGCGGCCGAGCACTTCCGGCGCCAGCAGGGTGTAGTCGAAGCCGCGGTTGGGCTGTTCGCCGACCAGCCACGGCGTCTGCGCCACCGGGTGGCCGTCGAGGAAGGTGAGGTTGAGGCTGGGGTCGGTGCCGTCGATGCTGACGCGCTCGCCCTGGCCGAAGCGGCGGTCGATGGTGACGCCGGGAATCTGCGCCATCGCCTCGGCCACGTTGGTGCTGGGGAACTTGCCGATGTCCTCGGCGGTGATTGCATCGACGATGGCATCGGCATCGCGTTTGGTGTCCAGCGACCTGGCCATGCTGGCGCGGATACCGGTGACGGTGACGCCGGCCAGGTCCTTGACGTTCTTCTGGTCGGCAGGCGTTTGCCGGGACGCGGCGGCGCCCGTGTTGTCCTGCGCGCTGGCAGGCAGGGCGAGGCAGAGCAGGCTGGCGGCGATGGCCACCGTCAAAACAGACATCCGGTACGGCATGACAGGTTCTCCCCAACGGTCGTGCGTGTGCGGTGGCGGACGATGGCGGCGCGCGCGGCTCCCCCCGGTGCGCGTGGTCGCTTCGGGCTTATGGCGGATTTGGCATGGTGGGTTGCTGCGTGCCGGCGGGCTCCGTCGTGCCAGCGGTGGCGTCATCGAACAGCGTTGCGGGCAGCGCCGGCAGGCCGGCTGCGCGGCGCGCGAGTTCCAGCGCGCCCCACAGCGGCGCCTCGTCGGCGAAGTGCGCGCGGACGAGCATGGGCGGGAACGGCACCAGGCGATCCATCAGGCCGGACAGCGTCGCTTCGAACAGTGCGAACTGCCGGTTGATGCCGCCGCCGATGGCGATGCATTCCACATCCAGCGCGATGGCCAGGTTCACCAACTGCGCGGCCAGCGCATGCACACGGCGCTTCAGCTCGTGGCGAATCTTCGGATCCTCGCTGGCGAACAGGTCTTCCGCGCGGCGGTCTTCGCCGAGCGCCTGGCGCGCGAGCGCATCGAGCGAGGCGCCGGAGAACGCGCTTTCCATCGGCGCCACGCCATCGCGCCAGCCGCGCCAGTGCTCGGGTGTCTGCGTGCTATCGGCGGGAGTGAGCTGGTAGCCGATCTCCAGCGCTGCGCCATTGCGGCCGCGGTAGACCTCCCCGCCGATCATCGCGGCTGCTGCCAGCCCGGTGCCGACATTGAGATAGAGGCTCGGATCGCTGCCGCGCAGCGCACCCCAGGCGTGTTCGGCGAGAGCGCCGGCTTTGACGTCGTTGTCGAGGGTGATGCCGGTCGAGGCGAAGGCCGCGGCCAGTTCCTCGAACAGGTTCAGGCCTTCGAGACCCGGCGTGTTCGGGGCCAGCAGCAGGTGCTGGCCGCGCATGACGCCGGGGAAGACTGCGGCGATGCCCAGCGGCGGCGTGTCGTTATCGAGCGCGAGTCCGCGCTTCACGCCATCGATAAGGCGATGCAAGGCCGCGGCGCCGCGCTGGTTCGGCGCATGCGTTTCCAGGCGGCAGCGGCGCAGCGCGCCCGAGGCCGGATCGTAGCTGGCCGCCTGCGTCTTGGTGCCGCCGACGTCGATGGCCAGCAGCGTGCGCGCGGGCGGGAGGGAGGCGCGGTGATTCATGCATGCTCCGTGCGCAGGCCGTGCATGCGCGACCACAGCCGGTGCGCGATCGAACCCAGCAGCAGCCAGGCAAGCGACCACTGGATCGGATATGCGCCCGGCGCGTTGGCGTTGGCGGAAACGTAGATGTAGCTCCAGCCTGCCAGCGCGATCAGCGCGGGAATCGGATACAGCCACATGCGGTAAGGACGCCGCATTCCGGGACGCCGGCGACGCAGTGCGAACAGCGCGGCGATCTGCGCGATCGACTGCACCAGGATCATCACCGTGGTGAGCAGCTGGATCAGTGTGGTCAGCGAGGTCGCGCGTCCGACGGCAAAGCCGAGCGAGGTCAGCACGCCCATCGCCAGCAGGCCCCAGGTCGGAAAGCCCAGTCGCGGATGCAGTCCGGCAAAGGCGCGGAAGAAGACCCCGTCGCGTGCCGCTTCGTACGGCACGCGCGAGCCGCCGAGCACGCCGGCGAACACCGAGGCGGCGCAGGTGACCAGGATCAGCACGGTGACGATGCGCGCCGCCGTGGTGCCCCAGGTCTCAGCCAGCACCACCGAGGCGATCGAGTTATAGGCCGGCGAGCCGGTGTCCAGCATGCGATGCCAGTCGACCACGCCGAGCATGCCGACCTGCATGGTGAAGTACACGACGAACATGCCGAGGATCGAATAGACGATCGACGCGGGCAGGATGTGGCCCGGGTTCTTCAGTTCCGCGGCGATATAGGCGGTGGTGTTGTAGCCGAGATAGTCGTAGGTGCCGATGGTCAGGCTGCCGGCAAGGCCCAGCCAGAACGCGACGCCGCCGAGGTCGAAGGCGCCGGGCGGCAGGGTGAACGCGCGTGCAGCATCGAAGTGAGTGAGCGAGGCGACGATCAGGCAGCCGATGCTGGCCAGCATGATCGCCCACAGCACGATGCCCAGCCGGCCGATCGAGCCCGTGCCGCGCCACAGCGCCGCGATGGTCAGCCAGATCAGCGCCAGCCCCAGCAGATGCCCCTGCATCGACGTCATGCCCGGCCACAGCCAGCCCGTGTACTGCACGAAGCCGATCACGCCGGTGGCCATGGTCATCGGGATGAACAGCATCGCCGTCCATACGAACAGGAACGGCAGCAGGGTGCCGGTGCGCTTGCCGAAGGCCTCGCGCAGATAGACGTAGGTGCCGCCCGAACCGGGCAGGGCGGCGCCCAGTTCGGCCCATACCAGGCCGTCGCACAGGGCGAGCAGGGCGCCGAGCAGCCAGCCCAGGCAGGCCTGCGGGCCGCCCATCACCGCCACCATCGCCGGGATGGTGATAAACGGGCCGGCGCCGCACATCTGGCTCATGTTGAGCGCGATGGCGGCGGGCAGGCCCAGCAAGGGCTTGAGCCGGGGCGCGTCGGGAAGGGGCGAGGTCGGGTCTTGCATGTGCTCGGGAGGCTCCGGGTACAGCAAACGACTGGCTGGAATAGCCCGCTGGCAGGTTGGGCCAGGGCAAGCAGAACACAGGACTTCTATTAATTCAAGTTGAAGAAATTAATTGCGACGGGTGTAGTCTGGCTCCGGAATCGCGCCAGGCCGGGCCGTTCCGCTTCGAACCGCCCGTAAAATGCCCAGGCGCCCGAACCCCGCACGGAACAAGCCCCAGTCAGCGATGCACACTTCGTCCCGGTCCAACCGGCCCACCACGGGCACCAACCTCGAGCACGCGCGCCTGCATAACCGCCGGGTGGTGCTGGAGGCGATCCGGCAGGCAGGACGGCTGACCCGGGCGGACCTCACCCGGCTGACCTCGCTCACGGCGCAGACCATTTCCAACATCGTGGCCGAGCTGATTGCCGAGTCGATGCTCACCACCCACGCGCCGGAAAAGACCGCGCGCGGGCAGCCGCCGATTCCGCTGTCGATCAATCCGGACGGCGGTTTCTCGGTCGGTTTCCATGTGGAGCAGCACCAGGTGCTGGCGGTGCTGCTGGATCTGAAAGGCAGCACCCGCGGCCGCCGCGTGCACGCGGTGAGCTACCCCAGCTTCGCCGACGCACTGCCGCTGCTGGCCGGCACCGTCGAAACCTTCCGCGCCAACCTGCCCCCGGACCGCCTGCTCGGCATCGGCATCGCCTTGCCCGGCCCGTTCGGCGTGGAAGGCATGAGCGCAGTCGGCCCCACCAGCATGCCGGGCTGGGACGACGCGGCCAGCCTCGCGCGCCTGCGCGAACTGACCCGGCTGCCAGTGCTGCTGGAGAACGACGCTACCGCGGCGGCGATGGGCGAGCGCCTGTACGGCGTCGCCGGGGGCCTGCGGGATTTCGCCTATCTGTTCTTCGGGCACGGCCTGGGCGCGGGTTTCTATCTCGACAACCGGCTGTACTCCGGCCACTGGCGCAATGCCGGCGAAATCGGCCACGTCATCGCCGTGCCCGACGGCAAGCCCTGCTATTGCGGCAAGCGCGGCTGCCTGGAGCGCTACGTCTCCGGCGCTTCGCTGCTGGAGCATCTCGGCATCGGTGTCGACCAGAACCTGATCGACGTGGATATCGCCGACCCGCGCCACGCCGCCGGCATCGAGCGCTGGCTGGCCGAAGCGGTGCCGGCGCTGCGCCATGCGGTGAACGTGCTCGAATCCCTGCTCGATCCGGAGACGGTGCTGGTGGGGGGCACCCTGTTCGACGACATTCTGCGCCGATTGATCGACGCGGCGTTTCCGCTCCATCCCTCGGTAAGCGCGCGGGCGGACCGCGGCCACGAACGCCTGCGGCTGGGCACGGCCGGCCCTGATTGCGTGGCGCTGGGCGCGGCTGCGCTGGTCGTGCTGGCGGAGCTGAGTCCCGACTACCAGGCGCTGTTGAAGGCCTGATCCATGGCGCCGGCGCGTGCGCGACCGGCCGCCTTCATCGCATGAACTTGCCGGCCACCGCCGGGGACGCCTGACGCGCCCATTGCGCAAGCGAGGACACGCATCCTGCGCCGTGCCGATGCACCCTGAGGCAAGCCGTGCGGCCGGAACGGCCCGTCTCATGGCCAATTTACCCCCCTGCCGTCAGTCTCATTGACTGCTCGGCAATTTCGGTTCAATAATGAGAATGATCGTTCACTCTTGATCTGTCGCCTCCCCATGCGACGGCGACCGAGGTCTTCTCATGTACTCAAAGCGTATTTTCTTGCGCGGCCTGGCCCTGACGGCCCTGGCCGCCTCTGTCCTGGCCCTGGTCGCCTGCAAGGGCCAGCAGGCCGCTCCCCAGCAGGGCGGCCCCGCCGAAGTGACGGTAGTGACGCTCAAGCCGCAGGCGGTCACCGTGACGCGCGAATTGCCGGGGCGCACCAGTGCCTTCCAGATCGCCGAAGTGCGGCCGCAGGTGAACGGCATCGTCAAGCAGCGCCTGTTCGAAGAAGGCGCGCTGGTGAAGGCGGGGCAGCCGCTGTACCAGCTCGACGACGCGGTGTATCGCGCGGACAACAACAATGCCAAGGCGGCGTTGGCGAAAGCGAAGGCCGCGCTGTATTCGGCCCAGCTCAATGCCAAGCGCACGAGTGAACTGGCACGCATCGACGCGGTGAGCAAGCAGGACGATGAAACCGCTACCGCAACATGGCGCCAGGCCGAGGCCGACGTCGCCGCGGGGCAGGCGCAGGTGGAAAGCACCGGCGTGAACCTGGCCTTCGCGCGCATCGTGTCGCCGATCACCGGACGCATCGGCAAGTCCGCGGTGACGCCGGGTGCGCTGGTCACCGCCAACCAGGCCGAGCCGATGGCGCGCGTGCAGCAGATGGATCCGGTCTTTGTCGACGTCACCCAGTCCAGCGGCGAGCTGCTGGACCTGCGCAAGCGCATCGCCGCCGGCTCGCTGAAGGAAGCCGGCGGCACGCCGGTGAAGATTTTGCTGGAAGACGGCAGCACCTATGCGCACGACGGCAAGCTGCAGTTCGCCGACGTCAGCGTCGATCCCAGCACCGGCAGCTTCGCGCTGCGCGTGATCGTGCCCAATCCGGAAGGCGTGCTGCTGCCCGGCATGTATGTGCGCGCCGTGCTCGACAAGGGCAGCAATCCGCGCGGCATCCTGGTGCCGCAGGCAGGCATCTCGCGCGATCCCAAGGGCGGCGCCACCGCGATGGTGGTGGACAAGGACGGCAAGGCGGCGCTGCGCGAAGTGCAGGTCGGCCGCACCGTCGGCGACCAGTGGCTGGTCGAGGGCGGCCTCGCGGCCGGCGACCAGGTCATCGTCGAAGGCCTGCAGACGATCCAGCCCGGCATGCCGGTGCACGCCAGCGAAGCCGGCGCACCGGCCGCCGCGGCTGCCGGACATGTGTCCGCGGCGCACTGAGGACACCGACCCATGGCACGTTTCTTTATCGATCGCCCCATCTTCGCCTGGGTGATCGCCATCATCGTGATGCTGGCCGGCGCGCTGTCGCTGCTGCGCCTGCCGGTGTCGCAGTATCCGGTGATCGCGCCGCCGCAGGTGACGATCAACGCCAACTACCCCGGCGCCTCGGCGCAGGCGGCGGAAGACTCGGTGACGCAGATCATCGAGCAGAACATGAAGGGCCTGGACGGCCTGCTGTACATGTCCGCCACCAGCGATTCCGACGGCTCGGTGCAGGTGACGCTGACCTTCGAGAACGGCACCAATCCCGACATCGCCCAGGTGCAGGTGCAGAACAAGCTGCAGCTGGCCACGCCGCTGTTGCCGCAGATCGTGCAGCAGCAGGGCATCAACGTGGTCAAGTCGAGTTCCGGCTTCCTGATGGTGGTCGGCTTCGTGTCCCAGGACGGCCGCCTGGACGGCGAGGATATCTCCGACTACGTCACCGCCCACCTGGTGGACCCGCTCAGCCGCGTGGCCGGCGTGGGCAATATCGAAGTGTTCGGTTCCAAGTACGCCATGCGCATCTGGCTGGATCCGAACAAGCTCGACACGTACAAGCTGACGCCGCCCGAAGTGGTGGCCGCGCTGCGTGCGCAGAACCAGCAGGTGGCGGTCGGCCAGATCGGCGGCAATCCCGCGGTGAAGGGCCAGCAGATCAATGCCTCGGTGATCGCGCAGCAGCGCCTGCAGACGCCGGAGCAGTTCCGCCAGATCGTGATCCGCAGCAACACCGATGGCTCCGTGCTGACCCTGGGCGAGGTCGCCCGCGTCGAGCTGGGCCTGCAGGACTACGGCTCGGCCAGCAAGTACAACGGCAAGTCGGCCACCGGCATCGCCATCTCGCTCACCTCCGGCGCCAACGCACTGGCCACGGCCGAACGCGTGAAGGCCGCGCTGCAGCAGATGGAGCCGACTTTCCCGCGCGGCGTGAAGTCGGTGATCGCCTTCGACACCACGCCCTTCGTGCGGGTGTCGATCGAGGGCGTGATCACGACCCTGCTCGAAGCGATCGTGCTGGTGTTCCTGGTGATGTATCTGTTCCTGCAGAACTTCCGCGCCACCCTGATCCCGACCATTGCGGTGCCGGTAGTGCTGCTGGGCACCTTCGGCGTGCTGGCTGCGATGGGGTACTCGATCAACATGCTCACCATGTTCGCCATGGTGCTGGCGATCGGCCTGCTGGTCGACGACGCCATCGTGGTGGTGGAGAACGTCGAGCGCGTGATGAGCGAGGAAGGCCTCTCGCCGCTGGAAGCCACGCGCAAGTCGATGTCGCAGATCACCGGCGCGCTGGTCGGCATCGCCCTGGTGCTGTCGGCGGTGTTCGTACCGATGGCCTTCCTGAGCGGCTCCACCGGCGTGATCTACCGGCAGTTCTCGGTGACCATCGTGTCGTCGATGGCGCTGTCGGTACTGGTGGCGATCGTGCTGACGCCGGCGCTGTGCGCCACCTTGCTCAAGCCGATCGCCAAGGGCCAGCATGCTTCGGATCGCGGCTTCTTCGGCTGGTTCAACCGCCGCTTCGACCAGGGCACGCGCAAATACCAGGGCGCGGTGGGCGCGATCATCGCGCGCGGCCGGCGCTTCCTGCTGGTGTTCGTGGCGATGAGCGCGGCGATGGTGGTGGTGTTCCTGCGCCTGCCCACCTCGTTCCTGCCGATGGAAGACCAGGGCTTCCTGTTCACCATGGTGCAGACGCCGGTGGGCGCGACCACCGAGCGCACTGCCCGCGTGATGGGCCGCATCGAACAGCACTTCATGGCCGACCCGGCGGTGGATTCGGTGTTCTCGGTGCTCGGCTTCAGCTTCGCCGGCAACGGCCAGAACGCCGGCATGGCCTTCGTGCAGCTGAAGGACTGGAGCGAGCGCCACGGCAAGGACATGAGCCTGGATGCGGTGGCCGGCAATGCCATGGGCGCCTTCAGCCAGTACAAGGATGCGATGGCCTTCGCCTTCGCGCCGCCGGCGGTGCCGGAGCTGGGCAACTCCGCCGGCTTCGACTTCTATCTGAAAGACAACAATGGCCTCGGCCATGAAGCCCTGGTGGCGGCGCGCAACCAGTTCCTGCAGGAAGCCGCGCAGAGCAAGCTGCTGGCCAACGTGCGCGCCAACGGCCAGGACGACACGCCGCAGTTCCGTATCGATGTCGATTACCAGAAGGCCGCGGCGCAGGGGCTGTCGATCGGCGACCTCAACGACACGCTGAGCATGGCCTGGGGCGGCCAGTACATCGATGACTTCATGGATCGCGGTCGCGTCAAGCGCGTGTTCGTGCAGGCCGATGCGCCGTTCCGCATGGCGCCGGAGGATTTCGAGAAGTGGTCGGTGCGCAACGCTGCCGGTGCGATGGTGCCGTTCCGCGCCTTCGCCAGCACGCGCTGGGATTTCGGTTCGCCGCGCCTGGAGCGCTACAACGGCGTGTCGGCGATGCAGATCAATGGCGAGGCCGCGCCGGGCGTGAGCTCGGGCGACGCCATGGCCGAAGTCGAGAAGCTGGTGGCGAAGCTGCCGCGCGGCGTCGGCCTGGAATGGACCGGGCAGTCCTACCAGGAGCGCGAGGCCGGTGCGCAGGCGCCGATGCTGTACACGCTGTCGGTACTGGTGGTGTTCCTGTGCCTGGCGGCGTTGTACGAGAGCTGGGCGATTCCCACCGCGGTGCTGCTGGTGGCGCCGCTGGGCATTCTCGGCACGGTGCTGGCGGCGACCTTCCGTGGGCTGGATCGCGATGTCTACTTCCAGGTGGCGATGCTCACCACGGTCGGCCTGTCGAGCAAGAACGCCATCCTGATCGTGGAGTTCGCCAAGGAGAACCTGGAGAAGGGCATGGCCCTGCTCGACGCCACCTTGCTGGCGGTGCGCATGCGCCTGCGTCCGATCCTGATGACCTCGCTGGCCTTCGGCCTGGGCGTGCTGCCGCTGGCGCTGGCCAATGGCGCGGGTTCCGGTGCGCAGCGCGCGATCGGTACCGGCGTGCTCGGCGGCATGGTCGCCGGCACGGCGCTGGGGCTGTTCTTCGTACCGCTGTTCTTCGTGGTGGTGCAGCGCGCGTTCGGGCGCAGGAAGCGCATCGCCGTGAGCGGCGCGGCCGTCGCCGGAGACAGCTCGCATGAATAAGTCTTTCCTTTTGATTTGTGCAGCGGCTCTGGCCCTGGGCGGCTGCGTGAGCCTGGCGCCGAAGCTGCCGGCCGCGCAGCCGGATGTGCCGGCGGCGTGGCCGCTGCCCGAGCACGCGGACGCAGCGGCGACGGGTGCCACGCAAGGGCGCGCAGCCGACATCGGCTGGCGCCAGTTCTATGTCGACCCGCGCCTGGCCACGCTGATCGAGCAGTCGCTGCGCAACAACCGCGACCTGCGGGTCGCCGTGCTCAACGTGGAGAAGGCGCGCGCGCAGTACCGCATCCAGCGCGCCGATCGCCTGCCCTCGATCGCCGCCACCGCCTCGCTGCAGCGCGCCGGCGGCAGTGGCCAGCCGCCGGGGCAGGCGGGGCAGGCGGGGCAGCAGTACCGCGCGGAGCTGGGCACCACGGCCTTCGAGCTGGATCTGTTCGGTCGTGTGAATTCGCTGAGCACCGGCGCGCTGGAGCGTTACCTGGCCCAAGGCGAAGCCAGCCGCAGCGCGCAGCTGAGCCTGATCGCCGAGGTGGCCAATGCCTGGCTGACCCTGGCGGCCGACCGCGAATCGCTGAAGGTGGCGCAGGCCACGCGCGAGACGCAGGAGGCTTCATTCAAATTGACTGAACAACGTCACGCGCTCGGTGCGGCATCGAGCCTGGACGTCAGCCAGGCGCAGACCACGGTCGAATCCGCCCGCGCCGACATGGCGCGCTACACCGGCCAGGTCGCGCAGGACGTCAACGCACTGCGCCTGCTGGCGGGCGGTGCGCTGGACGAGGCGCTGCTGCCGTCGGGCCTGGGCGACGACGCCAGCATGCTCGGCGCGCTGCCGGCGGAGCTGCCGTCCGAGGTGCTGCTGCGCCGTCCGGACATCCTGCAGTCCGAACATCTGCTGCGCGCGGCCAATGCCGATATCGGGGCGGCGCGCGCGGCGTTCTTCCCGTCCATCCTGCTCACCGGCAGCGTGGGCTCGGCCAGCGGGCAGCTCAACAACCTGTTCGACAGCGGCACGCGCGTGTGGAGTTTCGCACCGCAGATCAGCCTGCCGATCTTCCAGGGCGGCCGCCTGCGCGCGCAGCTGGCCGGCGCCAAGGCCGACCAGCAGATCGCGCTGGCGCAGTACGAGCAGGCGATCCAGGCCGGCTTCCGCGAAGTGGCCGATGCACTGGCACTCACCGGCACCCTGGCCGGGCAGCGCCAGGCGCAGGAGGCCCTGGTCGGCGCGGCAGCGCGCGCGGACGAACTCTCGCGTGCGCGCTACAAGGCCGGCAAGGACAGCTACCTGGTGGCGCTGGACGCGCAGCGCGCGCTGTACGCCGCGCAGCAGCAGCTTATTGCGACGCGACTGGCCGAGCAGACCAATCGGGTCACTTTGTATAAAGTGCTCGGAGGCGGCTGGAACGAACGCAGCCCTTGATCCCGACAGCTCATGACCCGTGACGAGAAAATCGACGAAGCATCCCTGAGCCCGCGCGCCCGCGAGCAGCGCGAGCGCATCCTGGTCGCGGCCCAGCACTGTTTCGTCAAGTACGGCTTCCACGCCGCCAGCATGGCCAATATCGCCGAGGCGGCGGCGATGAGCGCGGGCCTGATCTATCGCTACTTTCCCAATAAGAGCTCGATCGTGCTGGCCATCATCGAGCGCCAGAGCGAGATGGAGCTGGAAGACATCCGCGCGCTCAGCGCCTCGACCGATCCGGTCGAGGCGCTGATGGAATGTTTCGTCGAGTGGAGCCGCCCGCGGCCGGACATGCGCATCATGAATGCCGCGCTGTTTCTGGAGACCAGCGCCGAAGCCACCCGCGACAAGCAGGTGGGCAAGGCGATCCATCACGCGGACGAGCTGGCCTGCGCGGAGTTTCGCCAATGGCTGGAGCAGCCGGCCGAGCAGGGCGGCATCGGCATGTCCACCACGATCAGCGAGCGCCGCTCGCTGGCCATGATGCTGCTGATCGAGGGGCTGGCGGTGCGTGCCGCGAGGGATCCCAAGCTGGATACGCAGCTGCTGCGCGAGGCGCTGGCGGAAGTGGTGCCTTATCTGATGGGCGAGTGACGTAGAGCCCCTCTCCCTCCGGCGACCCGAAGGTAGTCCCCGTGAGAAAGAGGGGTTGGAGTGAGGGTTCGGGCGGAGCGCAAGGGCGATGTGTGCCGCTCCGCCCGAACCCTCATCCGGCTGCCGCCACCTTCCTCGCTCCTCAAAGAAGGGCACATCCATGTGCCCTCCCCGCGTGCTCCCGAAGGGAGAAGGGCTCCAGCTTGGAACGGTGAGGTGATCCCCTCTCCCAGCGGGAGAGGGGCAGGGGTGAGGGTTCGGGCGGAGCGCAAGGGTGATGCGTACCGGTCCACCCGCAGCTTGAGGATTGCAGCAGCAATCGCCAAGCTTGGCCTCCGCCATCGAGGAGCCATGCCGTGGACTGGGTCGACCTGCGCAGCGATACCGTGACCAAGCCCACCCGCGCCATGCGCGAGGCCATGCTGCTGGCCGAGGTCGGTGACGACGTCTACGGCGAGGACCCCACGGTCAATGCCCTGCAGGCGAAGCTGGCGGACGAACTGGGCTTCGAGGCGGGCCTGTTCGTGCCGACCGGCACGCAGTCCAACCTGCTGGCGTTGATGGCGCACTGCGAACGCGGCGACGAATACCTGGTCGGCGCCGACGCGCATACCTACAAGTTCGAGGGCGGCGGTGCGGCGGTGCTGGGTTCGATCCAGCCGCAGCCGATCCCGCACGACGCCGACGGCACGCTGCCGCTGGACAAGCTGGCGGCGGCGATCAAGCCGGTCGATCCGCATTTCGCGCGCACCCGCTTGCTGGCCTTGGAGAACACCTGGCACGGGCGCGCCTTGCCGCTCGACTATCTGCACGCGGCGCAGAAGTTCGCGCGCGAACGCGGGCTGGGTTTTCATCTCGACGGTGCGCGGCTGTTCAACGCCGCCGTGGCGAGCGGCGTGCATGCGCGCGAGATCGCCGGCTTGTTCGATACGGTGTCGGTCTGCCTGTCGAAAGGCCTGGGCGCGCCGGTCGGTTCGGTGCTGCTCGGCCCGGGCGCGCTGGTCGAGAAAGCGCGGCGCTGGCGCAAGGTCGCCGGCGGCGGTTGGCGGCAGGCGGGCATGCTCGCCGCGGCGGCCATCCATGCGCTGGATCATCATGTCGCGCGCCTTGCCGAAGACCACGCACGCGCGGCCACGCTGGCGACGCGGCTGGGCCATCTGCCCGGCGTGAAGCTGCTGGGCCATCACACCAACATGGTGTTCGTCGACGTGCCGGCCGCGCGCCTGCGCGAACTGGATGCGCATCTGCGCGAGGCGCAGGTGCGCATCAGCATCGGCTATCTGCCGACCTTGCGCCTGGTCACGCACCTGGACGTGGACGACGACGGCCTCGAGCGCGTGGTGGACGCGTTCGAGGCGTTCTTCACCGCCAGGAAGTGACCGGCGTAGGTTGGGGTGAGCGCCAGCGAACCCCAACGTCGGTGCATTCGGGAGCGGCTGTTGGGGTTCGCTGGCGCTCACCCCAACCTACGTCGTCGGTCAGCCCGCGGGCCGGTCGAAGCGCTTGATGAAATCTCGCACCTGCGGATACACCACCTCGCGCCAGCGACGGCCGCTGAAGATGCCGTAGTGGCCGGCGCCTTCGATTACCTTGTGCGCGCGGCGGTCGGTGGGGATGCCGCTGCACAGCGTGTGCGCCGCCTCGGTCTGGCCCAGGCCGGAGATGTCGTCCAGTTCGCCTTCCACCGTGAGCAGCGCGCTCTTGGTAATGGCGGCGGGCGTCACGCGCTCGCCGCGCACGTCCCACAGGCCGCGCGGCAGCAGGAACTGCTGGAACACGGTGTGGATGGTGTCGAGGTAGTACTCCGCCGGCATGTCCAGCACGGCGTTGTATTCGTCGTAGAACTTGCGGTGCGCCTGGGCGTCGTCCAGGTCGCCGCGCAGCAGGTCGAGATAGAAATCCCAGTGCGAGTTCAGATGGCGGCTGGGGTTCATCGCCACGAAGCCGGCGTGCTGCAGGAAGCCGGGGTAGACCTCGCGGCCATGGCCGGGATAGTTCGGCGGCACGGTGTGGATCAGGTTGCCCTTGAACCAGCTCAGCGGCTGCGTGGTGGCAAGGCTGTTGACGCCGGTGGGATTGCTGCGCGGCTCAATCGGGCCGCCCATCATGGTCAGGCTGAGCGGAGTGGTCTCGCCGCGCGCGGCCATCAGCGACACCGCGGCGAGCACCGGCACGGTCGGCTGGCACACCGAGATCACATGCAGGCGATGCGCACCGATATGGCGGATGAATTCCTGCACGTATTCGACATAGTCGTCCAGATGGAACGTGCCCTGTTCCTTCGGCACCATGCGCGCATCGACCCAGTCGGTGATGTACACCTTGTGGTCGCGCAGCAGGGTGCGCACGGTGTCGCGCAGCAGGGTGGCGTGGTGGCCGGACAGCGGCGCCACCACCAGTACCGACGGCTCGTTCTTGAGGCGCTCGATGGTGTCCTGGTCGTCGCTGTAGCGCTTGAAGCGCTTCAGTTCGCAGAACGGCTTGGCCAGCACGGTGCGCTCGACGATGGCGATGTCCTGCCCGTGCGATTGGATCTGATGGATGTCGAAAGCCGGCTTCTCGTACTCCTTGCCCAGGCGATGCAGCAGCTCGTAGCCGGCGGCCATGCGCTGCGCGCCTGGCACCTGGGCGAACGGGCTGGACGGATCGCTCAGCATCTTCGCGCTGGCATCGGCGTAGTGACTGAGCGGGCCGAGGAAGGCGCGCTGCCATTCGTGGATCTGATAGAGCATGGCTTGGGGAAGACGCGGGCGGAAAGATCTCATTCTATCCGTTATCGCCGTTCCGTGTTGCGATGCCGCAAGAATGTTATGCAAATGTAATCAGTCGCTTGGCGTAGGTTGGGGTGAGCCGCAGGCGAACCCCAACGTTGCGGTGCGAATAGGGGGCGATGTTGGGGTTCGCCTGCGGCTCACCCCAACCTACGTTTTGCGGCAGACCAGCAGGATTTCGTCGACGCCGGCGGTATCGCCCAGGCCCGCGCGCCATTGCAGCGGCTTCTGCATGCGTACGGCGATCGGCATGAATACGCGGTTGTACCACCACATCGCGCGTTCGCGTTTGTGCGTGAGATACCACTGGCCGATCTCGAGCAGGCGCGAGGATTTCGGCTGCATGCCGTAGATCGCGCTCTGCTCGATGCGGAAGCCGTGCCGTGCGAGCAGCGCGGTGATGTGTTCCGGTTCGTAGCGGCGGCAGTGGCCGACGAATTCGTCGAACGGCGTCCATGCCGCGATATGCAGCGGCACCGACAGCAGCAGCGTCGCGCCGGGCGCGGCCACGCGGGCGAGTTCGCCCAGGGCGCCGTGGTCGTCCGCCACGTGTTCCAGGATGTCGAAGGCGCAGACCAGGTCGAACTGCGCGTCCGCATAGGGCAGGGCGCCGATGGTGCCATGCACGGCGCTGGCGCCCTGGCGGCGCAGCTTGCGCAGCGCCTCGGTGCTCAGGTCGACGAAGCAGGTGTCCTGCAGCGGCAGGCGCGGGCGCAGGCCCGGGGCGATTTCCAGGCGGCGCGTCGACAGCGCGGCCAGTTCGCGCACGAGCGGCCAGGTATTGAAGCGTTCCGGCGGCACCAGCCGGGCTTCGGCCCACAGCGGCTCGTAGAAGCTGCGATTGGCGGCGAGCAGGTCGGCGTCGCTGCGCGGCGCGGGCGCGAAGTGGGTGGGCATCGGCTTAGTGTGGCGCTGGCCCGGCTGACAAGCGAGTGAATCCGTCCGCGATTTCTTGCGTCAGGCGATGCGGATCAGCTCGGTGCCGGCGATCACGTCGTGCAGCGTGCGGCGGCGCGGATTGGTCAGCGCCCAGGCGAACCAGATCGTCCACGCGACCAGCACGGCCCACAGCGATGCCGCCGTGCCGAGTACGCGGGCCAGTTCCAGCAGCAGCAGCGGCGCCGCGCCGGCGAGCAGGCGGATCGCCGCCTGCGCGAAACGCACCGGTCCGCCGTCGCTGCGCACCAGGCGCAGCCGCCACGGCCGCATGCCCAAGGTCTGTCCGCCGCGCAGCCACGAGGCGATGAAGTACGCCGACAGCACCAGGCCCTGCAGCGGCTGGTACCACCACACGGTTTCCACGTGGCCCGCGGTGGCGATCAGCTGGCCGCCGGTGGCGCGCTGGCAGATGTAGCCGACGGTGGCGACGATCGCGATCACCGCCCACAGGTCGTAGAACAGCGCCAGCAGGCGGCGCGGCAAGGTGGCGGGTACGAGGGCGGCGTTGGGGATGCTCGGGTTCATTCGTCGGCTTGCGTCCGGCGCGCGCTATGCCCAGCATCTCGCGCATGTCAGAGAAAGCCGCAAGTATCGCCGAAGCCGACCAGCGCAGCATCGCCGCCTTCCTCGAGCGGGTGTGGTCGGAGGACGGCCTGTCCGATCGCACGCTCGAGGCCTATCGCCGCGACCTCGAAGGCCTGGCCCGCTGGCTGGCCGGCCGCGGGCTGGGCTTGAGCCAGGCGCGGCGGCAGCACCTGTCCGAGTATCACGGCGCGCAGCCGGTAGCCGTGCGTTCGATGGCGCGGCGGCAGTCCTCGTTCCGGCGCTACTACGGCTTCGTCGCGCGCAACGAGCCGGGTTTCGAGGATCCGACCCTGCTGATCGAGCGTCCGCGCACGCCGCGCAGCCTGCCCAAGGCGCTGGCCGAGCGGGAGATCGAGAGCTTGCTGCAGGCGCCGGACCTGGAAACCACCCTGGGTCTGCGCGACCGCGCGATGCTGGAGCTGATGTACGCGTCGGGCCTGCGCGTGTCCGAGCTGGTCGAGCTGCCGCTGGCCTCGCTCAATCTGCGCCAGGGCGTGCTGCGCGTCACCGGCAAGGGCGGCAAGGACCGGCTGGTGCCGGTGGGCGAGCTGGCGCTGGAACGGATCGAGGCCTATCTCGCCACGGCGCGCCCCGTCCTGGCCAAGGGCCGCCAGCCGGCGGCGCTTTTCTTAAGCAAGCGCGGCGAGGGCATGACCCGGCAGATGTTCTGGACCCTGGTCAAGCGCTACGCGCTGCGGGTCGGCATCGTGGCCAAGCGCATCTCGCCGCACGTGCTGCGGCATTCGTTTGCCACCCACCTGCTCAACCACGGTGCCGACCTGCGCGCCCTGCAGATGCTGCTGGGCCACAGCGCGCTCAGCACCACCCAGATCTATACGCTGGTGGCCAAGGAAGGACTCAAGCGGCTGCATGCGCAGCATCATCCTCGCGGTTAGGACGTGTCCGACAAAGCGTTCAAGCCGCCTGTGCGAGAATCCGCCATCCCCGATCATTCCGTACCCGAACGGAAGCCAGAGAGGTTTGCGATGTTCAAGAATGGATGGCTGGCCCTGTGCGCCAGCGTGGTTTGCGCGTTCGCGTTCGCCCAGCCGGCACGCGCCGCCGACGATGCGGCCAAGGATGCGCCCAAGGCCAGCGCCGAAGACATCGTGCGGCAGGCCGTGACCGGCCTGGCCAGCAAGGCGCAGATCGAATCGATCAGGCCCTCGCCGATCCCGGGCTTCTACCAGGTCATCGCCTCCGGCCAGCTGGTCTATGTCAGCGCCGACGGCAAGTACATGTTCACCGGCAACCTGATCGACCTGGCCAGCAAGAAGGACATGAGCGACCTGCTCTGGGCCGATTTCCGCAAGGCCCAGCTGGACAAGCTGCCGGCGTCCGACCGCATCGTGTTCGCGCCGGCCAGGCCGCGCTACAAGGTGAGCGTCTTCACCGACGTCAACTGCGGCTACTGCCGCGCGCTGCACCAGCACGTGGAAGACTTCAACAAGGCCGGCATCGCGCTGGAATACATCGCCTGGCCGCGCGAGGGCGTGCTCAGCACCGGCGGCAACCCGACCCCGACCTATACCGAGATGGTCTCGGTCTGGTGCGCGGCCGACCGCAAGGCCGCCTTCAGCGCCGCCAAGGAGGGCAAGCAGCCCAAGGCCGCCAGCTGCGCCAACCCGGTGAAGAGCGAGTTCGACCTGGGCGTGCGCCTGGGTGTCACCGGCACCCCCACCATCGTGGCCGAGGACGGCACCGTGCTCGGCGGCTACATGACTCCGGACCAGCTGCTGCAGGCCCTGCAGAAGCGCGGGATCAAGCCGGCCAGCTGAGCCGCCACCGCCAGGCGTAGGTTGGGGTGAGCCGCAGGCGAACCCCAACGGACGTTACGTACGCGGAGGCCTGTTGGGGTTCGCCTGCGGCTCACCCCAACCTACGCCGGAGGCCAGGGGCGGGGCGGGCTCGGATGTTGTCCTGCAGCATGGGGTAGAATGGACGGCTTCTCCGTAGAGCTCCCGTTCCCCGCAATGATCGCACTCGACGGGCAGGCCGCCCTTTCGCCGTTCCGCCTCGAACGCCTCAATGCCCGCCTGGATGCCCTGCATCGCGGCGCCCGCGTGCAGGCCTCCTGGTTCGTCTATTTCATCGACGCTGACGTCGTCCCCGAGGGCGAGCAGCGCCGGCGCCTGCTGGAAGTGCTGGAGGCCAAGGACAGCGCCGCCGAGACCGCTTCGCTGTGGGTGGTGCCCCGCCTGGGCACGATCTCGCCGTGGTCGAGCAAGGCTACCGACATCCTGCATGGCGCCGGTTTCGCGGTGCGCCGGGTCGAGCGCGGCGTGGCCTACCAGATCGCCGGCCTGCCCGAACCGGGCGCGCCGGAATACGACGCGATGATGGCCGTGCTGTGCGACGCCATGACGCAGTCGGTGCTCCACCGCATCGACCAGGCCGGCGGCCTGTTCCTGGCCGGCCAGCCGGGCGAGCTGGTGCACATCCCGCTCGGCGGCGACGCCCGCGCCGCGCTGGCCAAGGCCAATGCCGAGCTGGGCCTGGCCCTGGCCGAGGACGAGATCGACTACCTGGCCGAGCGCTACGCCGAGCTGGGCCGCGATCCGACCGACGCCGAACTCTTCATGTTCGCCCAGGCCAATTCCGAGCACTGCCGCCACAAGGTATTCAACGCCAGCTGGACGCTGGACGGCCAGCCGCAGGACAAGAGCCTGTTCGGCATGATCAAGAACACCCACCAGCACTCGCCCGCGTACACGCTGTCCGCCTACAAGGACAACGCCGCGGTGATCGAGGGCAGCCATGGCAAGCGCTTCTTCACCGACGCCGACGGCATCTGGCGTCGCCACGGCGAGCGCATCGACTACGCCATCAAGGTGGAGACGCACAACCATCCCACCGCGATCGCCCCCTGGCCGGGCGCGGCCACCGGCGCCGGCGGCGAGATCCGCGACGAGGGCGCCACCGGCCGCGGCGCCAAGCCGAAGGCGGGGCTCACCGGTTTCTCGGTGTCCGACCTGCGCATCCCGGGCCATCCGCAGCCGTGGGAAGTGGAACGCCCGCTGCCGCCGCGCATGGCCAGCGCGTTCGAGATCATGCGCGATGGCCCGCTGGGCGCCGCCGCGTTCAACAACGAATTCGGCCGTCCCTGCCTGGGCGGCTACTTGCGCACCTACGAGCACGAGACCGGCGAAGCCGGCGTGCGCCGCGGCTACGACAAGCCGATCATGATCGCCGGCGGCCTGGCCAACATCCGCTCCGAGCATGTGCAGAAGCTGGACATCCAGCCCGGCCACAAGGTGATCGTGCTGGGTGGCCCGGCCATGCTGATCGGCCTGGGCGGCGGCGCCGCCTCGTCGGTGGCTTCCGGCACCTCCAGCGCGGAGCTGGACTTCGCCTCGGTGCAGCGCGACAACGCCGAGATGGAGCGCCGCTGCCAGCAGGTGATCGACAGCTGCTGGTCGCTGGGCGACAACAACCCGATCGTCAGCGTCCACGACGTGGGCGCGGGCGGCCTGTCCAACGCGATTCCGGAACTGCTCAACGACGCCGGCGTCGGCGGCGTGATCGATCTCTCCAAGGTGCCGTGCGACGACCCGTCGCTGTCGCCGATGCAGGTGTGGAGCAACGAATCGCAGGAGCGCTACGTGCTCGGCATCGCGGCCGAGCGCCTGGCCGAGTTCGAGGCCTTCTGCGTGCGCGAGCGCTGTCCCTACGCGGTGGTCGGCGACGCCACCGCGGAGCGCCGCCTGCTGGTGACCGACCCGCGCCGCAACCTCACCGTCATCGATCTGCCGATGGACGTGCTGTTCGGCAAGGCGCCGCGCATGCACCGCGACGCCAGGCGCGTGAAGCCGCGCATCGACGTGGTGCCGGATCTGTCCGGCATCAGCATGGACGAGGCGCTGCGCCGCGTGCTGCGGCTGCCCACGGTGGGCAGCAAGAGCTTCCTGGTCACCATCGGCGACCGCACCGTCGGCGGTCTCAATCACCGCGACCCGATGGTCGGCCCCTGGCAGGTGCCGGTGGCCGACTGCGCCGTGACCATCGCCGATTTCGACGGCTACGCCGGCGAAGCGATGGCGATGGCCGAGCGCGCGCCGGTGGCCCTGCTGAGCAGCGCCGATGCGGCGCGCCTGGCGGTGGGCGAGGCGATCACCAACCTGGCCGCTGCGCCGATCGCCTCGCTGGGCGAAGTGCGCCTGTCGGCCAACTGGATGGCCGCAGTCAATCATCCGGGCGAGGACGCCGCGCTGTTCGACGCGGTGAAGGCCGTGGGCATGGAGCTATGCCCGGAACTGGACATCTCCATCCCGGTCGGCAAGGACTCGCTGTCCATGCAGACCGTGTGGACCGACGGCGACCAGCCGCAGCGCACGATCGCGCCGGTGTCGCTGGTGATCACCGGCTTCGCGCGCGTCAGCGACGTGCGCCGCACGCTGACCCCGCAGCTGCGCCTGGACCGTGGCGACTCCGACCTGTGGCTGCTCGACCTCGGCGGCGGCCGCGACCGCCTTGGCGGTTCCGCGCTGACCCAGGTGTTCAACCGCGGCGGCGGCGTGCCGCCGGACCTGGACGACGCCAAGTACCTCAAGGGCCTGTTCGAGCTGGTGCAGGAGGCCAATGCGGCCGGCCTGCTGCTGGCTTATCACGACCGTTCCGACGGCGGTGCCATCGTCACCCTGCTGGAAATGGCCTTTGCCGGCCATTGCGGCCTGGAGATCCAGCTCGAAGGCTGGGCCGAGGCGGCGCTGCGCGCGCTGTTCAACGAGGAACTGGGCGCGGTGGTGCAGGTGGCCCAGGCCAACCGCGAGGCCTTCGAGGCGCTGCTGGTCAAGCACGGCCTGGCCGGCATGAGCTACCGCATCGGCCATCCGAAGGAAAAGCTCGGCATCAAGCTGTTCCACGGCGGCGAGAAGCAGTTCGCCTGGAAGTGGACCGAGCTGTTCGCGGCGTGGAACGAAACCAGCCACCACATGCAGCGCCTGCGCGACAACCCGCTCGGCGCCGATGCCGAACTGGAATGGCGCCTGGACGATGCCGACCCGGGCATCAGCCCGAAGCTGTCGTTCGATCAGGCTGACGACGTGGCCGCGCCGTACATCGCCAAGGGCGCGCGTCCGCGCGTGGCGGTGCTGCGCGAGCAGGGCGTCAACGGCCAGGTGGAAATGGCCGCCGCCTTCGACCGCGCCGGTTTCGACGCGGTGGATGTGCACATGTCCGACCTGGCCAGCGGCCGCATCAAGCTGGCGGACTTCCGCGGCTTCGCGGCCTGCGGCGGCTTCTCCTATGGCGACGTGCTCGGCGCGGGCCGCGGCTGGGCCACCTCGATCATGTACAACGAGTTGCTGCGAGCGGAGTTCACCGCGTTCTTCGCCGATGCGAGCAAGTTCGCGCTGGGCGTGTGCAACGGCTGCCAGATGCTGTCGCAGCTGAAGGACATCATCCCGGGCGCGCAGCACTGGCCGAAGTTCCTGCGCAATGCGTCCGAGCAGTACGAAGGCCGCGTCGCCACGCTGGAAGTGCTCGATTCGCCGAGCATCTTCTTCAAGGGCATGGCCGGCTCGCGCATTCCAGTGGCGGTGGCGCACGGCGAAGGCCGGGTCAGCTTCCCGCAGGTCTGCAGTCCGTCGAAGTCCGGCGGCGCGGTGCGCTTCGTCGACAACCGCGGGCGTCCGACCGAGCACTACCCGCTCAACCCGAACGGTTCGCCGGGCGGCCTGGCCGGCTTCACCGCGGCCGACGGCCGCGTGACGATCATGATGCCGCACCCCGAGCGCGTATTCCGCACCGCGCAGATGAGCTGGCATCCGGACCACTGGGGCGAGGATTCGCCGTGGATGCGCATGTTCCGCAACGCCAGGGTGTGGTGCGGCTGAGGGTCGCCCATGTCTCGATGAGCGGGCGCGCGGCGTGAGCTCGTCGCCCGGCCAGCGCTTCGCCAGCCGGCTGTTGTTTGCCGGATGGGCGGTACTGCTGGCGTTGTTGCCATGGTGGCTGGGGTTGGCGCTGCTGTTTGCGCTCACCGTGGGTGCGGTGCTCTGCACGCGCCGCTCCCATCCTTGGGGTGAGCTTTGCCGCAGCGGTCTGAAGTGGGGCCTGCCCGGCATGCTGTTCGCGCTGCAGCGCGCGCTTGGCGGCGACCTGGTCGCCTGGGGCGCGGCCTTGCTGGGTGCGCTGGTCGGCTATTCGCTGGTAGCCCTGCTCGAATCGCTGCTGCTGCATCGCGTGCGGCACAGCGCGGCGCCTTCGCCGGAGTGGAGCGACATGGCGATGGCGCCGATCGGGCCGCCCGCGCGCATCATCGAGCTGGTGCCGGTGGCGTGGCGCGATGCCGTTGCGGACATGTCCCGCGAGAGCCTGCGCTACGAACTTACGGCCGCAGACGAAGGCAACTATCGCTTCGCCGATGGGCACACACTGCAGCGCCTCGGTCCGCGCCATGCCTTCAGTCCGCAGGGACGATGGTTTGCGGCGAACCAGCCTGCGGGCCGGGGCGACCTCCTGTTCGATCGCGCGCGCGGCAGGCAGCATCGCCTGCGCGGCTGGGAGCTGTGCGGCTGGGACGGCGACGACAGCCCATGGCTGGCACGCCATGCCGACGGCGTGCCGGTGCCTCTGCACCAGGCGCTGGGCCAGGATGCGCCGCGCGATTGATGGTTCTTCCACCGGGATTTCGCGCAGCGGCTATTCCGTTCGCCGGCGGCTCCCCCATACTTGGCCGCTATGAATTCAGCCTTCCAAACCACTCCCCTGGTCAGCGTGATCGTGGTCGCCGCCGACAGCGGCCCGACGCTGCGCGAATGTGTACGTCGCGTGATGGAGTGCGAAGTGCCGCTGGAGCTGATCCTGGTGGACAACGGTTCCTCCGACGGCATCCCGCAGGCGATCGAGCGCGCGATGCAGCAGGAGTGGCGGCTGCGGCCGATCTACAACCACGCCAACCTCGGCTTCGGTCCGGCGGTGAACCGCGGCGCCGCGCAGGCGCGCGGCGAGGTGCTGCTGATCCTCAACCCGGATTGCATGCTCGACGATGCGAGCCTGCGGCGCCTGCTGGAGCTGCTGAAGGCGCACCCGAAGGCAGGCGTGGTCGGCGCCGTGGTGTGCGACGAGCAGGGCGCGCCCGATCGCGCCTCGTACCGGCGCGATCCTTACCTGGGCCGCGCGCTGCGCAGCCTGATGGGGCAGGGCGAGGGCGTGAACATCGGCGGCGAGATGCCGGCCGGGCCGGTGCGCGCCGAGGCAGTATCCGGTGCGCTGATGGCGATGCCGCGGGTGGTGTTCGAGAACCTGCGCGGCTTCGACGAGGATTACTTCCTGCATTGCGAAGACCTGGACCTGTGCCGCCGCGCGCGCGACGCCGGCTACGAGGTATGGCTCGCTGGCGATGTGCACGTGCTGCACGGCAAGGGCGGTTCCAGCCGGCATCGCCCGGTATTCGTCAGCTGGCACAAGCATCGCGGCATGTGGCGCTGGTTCCGCAAGTTCGATCCAGCCGCGCGCAATCCGGCTTTGTCCGCCGTGGTGTGGCTAGGCGTTTGGGTGCATTTCCTGCTGAAGATTCCGGGCCAGTGGCTGCGCCTGCTCCGGCGCAAGGCGGCACCTGTGGCAGGCAGCGCATGAGCGCTGCGCAGGCGCGCGTCGCCACGCTGGCGACGCTGGGGCTGGTCGCGGTCACCACCATCTGGGGTTCCACCTTTTTCCTGATCAAGGATCTGGTCGGGCGCATGGCGCCGGCGGATTTCCTGGCGGTGCGCTTCCTGATCGCGGCGGCGTCGATGCTGCTGCTGTTTCATCGGCCTTTGCTGCGGCTGACGCGGCGGGAATGGCTGCAGGGTGTTGCGCTCGGTGTGGTGTATGGGGTCGCCCAGCTGCTGCAGACGAGCGGCCTTGAACATACCTCGGCCAGCATCAGCGGCTTCGCCACCGGCATGTATGTGGTGTTCACGCCCCTGCTCGGCACGGTGCTGCTGCGGCAGCGCCTGCCGTCGATCACCTGGATCGCCGTGCTGCTGGCGGTGGGCGGCCTGGCGCTGCTGGCGCTGCGCGGTTTCAGTCTTGGCTACGGCGTGTGGATCACGCTTGCGTCGGCCTTGCTCTATGGCCTGCATATCGTCGGGCTGGGCGCGTGGTCGCGGCCGGGGCAGGCGTTCGCGCTGTCGACGCTGCAGATGCTGGTGATCGCCGCGGTGTGCGTGCTGGCGACCTTGCCGCATGGACCGGCCCTGCCGCCGGATCCGCAGGCATGGGCAGCGGTGGTGTACATGGCGCTGGCCGCCGGCGCGGGCGCGATGCTGGTGCAGACCTGGGCGCAGGCGCATATCAGCGCGACGCGCGCGGCGATCGTGATGACCACCGAGCCGGTGTTTGCCGCCGGGTTTGCGGTGGCCTTCGGCGGCGAGGGGCTGACGTGGCGGATGCTGGGCGGCGGGGCGCTGGTGCTGGCGGCGATGTATCTGGTGGAGCTGGCGCCGCGGCGTTCGAATGCATTGCCCGCCGAGGCTGCGCACCACGAAGTGTAGGTTGGGCGAGCCACAGGCGAACCCCAACGGACGTTTCCACACGCGACGCACTTGTTGGGGTTCGCCTGCGGCTCACCCCAACCTACGCCGGTTTCTTCGGCCTCGGCTGCATCGCAATCCGCACCAGGTACACCACGATCGCGATATTCCCCAGCAACACTATCAGCTTCAGCCAGCTGAAGTGCGCGATCGTCTCGTAGAACTCCACCGGCACCAGCGAGCCGGTGGCGATCACCGTGAACCACTCGGCCCAATGCTTGCGCAGCCATAGCCCGGTGCCCTCGGTGGCGAAGATCGCCGCATAGGCGAGCGCGACGATGCCGACCGCCACGAACTTGCTCGGCCCCTGTTCCATCAGCAGATGCACCAGCTGCCAGCGCAGATGGTTGCTGTCGGTCAGCGACAGATGCTCCAGCCAGCGCACCAGGTGATCGAAGCTTTCCTGCCGGTTGAGCCGGAACGCGGCGATCGCGACCAGGATCAGGCCCACGGTCTTGATCGCCTTGTAGATGGCGATCACGCGCAGGCCGAGGCTGTGCTGCGCCTCGACCGCGGAACTGGGGCCGGTAAGGTGGTGGTCTTTGAGGGACATGGCTGCGGGGATATGGGGACGCCTGGGGTATCCCGAAAGGGGGCGCCCGGGACGGGCTCATCGGAGGACGACGAAAGATAGCCGGTGCCGCCCGCCGGGGCGAGTGCGCCTGGCTTTCCGGACTCCCTGCCGCCGGCGCCGCCGCCTATTGGAAAAATCCTGGCGTTCGATCACCGATGCTCTTGAGATATTCAACGCTTCTTCAAAAGCGCATCAAGGGCTGCAACATGTGGCTTTGCCCGGCGGACATTGCAGTCCCTTCCGGCTCCATCCGGCACCACTCAAGCGCATTTGCGCCAGCCCGCGCCCGACCACGCTGGTAACGGCGCCGCCCCCGCAGTATCGCCCACAAGTCCTTCATTCCCACCGGCCCGAGAGGCCGGTGCTGCATTGCGGTGGGCCAAGGATGGTCCACGGCCAAAAAAGGGGTATCCAAAGTGAGGCAATTCCGTATGTCGAAGTCGAATAACAACATGCCGCGCCGCCGCGAGTTGTATGCCGCGCTGGCGCTGTTCCTGCCGGTCACTGCGTTCGCGGCCATCACGCCCGCGGCAGGCGGGCCCGGCGTGGTTTCCGGTACTACGCCGGTGGTCAATATCGTCGCGCCCAACGGGGCCGGTGTATCCCACAACCGTTTCGAAGCCTTCGGCGTCGATGCCTCGGGTGTGGTGCTCAACAATAGTGTCAACGCTGTGCAGTCGCAGCTGGCCGGCCAGATCAACGGCAATGCGAACCTCACCGGTGGCGCGGCCAAGGTGATCATCACGGAAGTCACCGGCCAAACCGCGTCGGCATTGAATGGCGCCATGGAAATTGCCGGCCAGAAAGCTGCGCTGGTGCTGGCCAATCCGAATGGCATCAGCGCCGACGGTGCAAGCTTCATCAATGCCTCGCGCGTGACCCTCGCCACCGGCACTCCGCAGCTGGACAAAGCGGGCCGGCTGAATGCCATCACGGTCGGCCAGGGCGCCATCAGCGTGACCGGCAAGGGGCTGGACGCCACCGGCGTCGATCGCGCCGACCTGTATGCCCGCAGTGTGGAACTCAACGCCAAGCTCCAGGCCAAGGAGCTGAACGTAGTGACCGGCGCAAACAAGATCGGCTACAGGAGCGATGCGGTGACGGAGCTCAAGAAGGGCACCGGCACGGCGCCGACCGTGGCGCTGGACGTGAGCGCACTGGGCAGCATGTATGCCGATTCCATCATGATGCTCGGTACCGAGAAGGGTGTGGGCGTGAACGTGGCCGGCACGCTGCAATCGCTCGAGGGCGAACTTTCGATGGACGCTCAGGGCGCCGTGAAGATCGCCGAATCCGCCGTCGTAAAGGCGCAGACCGATCTGGGGATTCACTCCGGATATCACGAGGAGACGGCCAAGGTCACTGGTTTGACGATCGCCGGCAGGGCGGAAGCCGTGACGGGATCCGCGGATGTGTCGACCGCTGGCGCGCTGAACATCGCCGAGTCCGGCGTGCTGAAAGCACAGAACAACGTGGACATGCACGCCGGCTACGACAACTACACCATCGAAGACACGGGTATGACGATTGCCGGCCAGGTGGAGGCGGTGAAGGGTTCAATGAATGTGACGTCTACGAGCGTGGTGGACATCGCCAAGACGGGCGCGCTGAAAGCGCAGAACAACCTGAACCTGTACTCCGGCTATGACAATTACACCGTTGAAAACTCGGGGGTGACGATCGCCGGTAAGGCGGAGGCCACGAAGGGTTCATTGAATGTGGCCACCGCCGGCGCAGTGGACATCGCCGAATCCGGAACGCTCAAAGCCGGGCGGAATCTTGGCTTGAGCGCGGGCTACGGCCGCTGGGATTACCTCGTGACCGATGACCGTGGCGTTAGCGTGGCCGGTAAGGTCGATGCGAACGCTTTGACGGTGCGCAGCGCCGGTATGCTGGATATCGCCAAGACCGGCGTGCTGACGGTGAAGGGCGACCTGTCCCTGCGTGCCGGCAGCGGCGCTGGCAGTTCCGGCTATGGCTACAGCTATGGCTACGCTTCGAGCTACGGTTACAGCTACGGTTACAGCTATGGCTACGGCTATGGCCGTTATGGTCGCCCGTCCAGCAGCGGCATCAACGTGGCCGGCAAGGTCGAGTCGACGAACGGCTCGCTGTACGCCAATGCCTCCGGCGCGATGAATATCGCCCAGACCGGCAGCCTGAAGGCGCAGAAGAACCTCAGCATCAGCACCGGCCGCAATACCGACGCCGTGCTGACCGACCTCGATGAGAACGTGGGCCTGAACGTGGCCGGTGCCGTGGAGTCGCTCACCGGTTCGGTGGACGTGAACTCCTCTGGTGCCGTGCAGCTTGCCGATACCGGCTCGCTGAAGGCGCAGAAGAACCTGAGCATCGCCGCCTCCGACGTGGACAACGCGGGTACGCTCACCGCGATCAAGGGCAACATCGTCATTCGCGGCCGCGGCATCTGGGCACCGCAGAGCAGGTTCAGCACCACCGGTACGATCTCGGCGGGTGGCAAGGCCTCCGTCTCCGGCTTCGACGACAAGGAAGTGAAGGGGACCATCAAGGCCGGCACCACCGATTTCCTGCTGGATGAGTATGGTCACAAGCTGAAGTCGGGCAGCGAGGACCATACGGGCTCGCAGGCCCGCGCCTACTGGCCGAGGTGGATGCATTGGGCGATGTGGTAAGACGGCATCGACCCGGCATGGAGTGAACAGGCAATAGCCGTCAGGCGGCCGGGGCGAAAACCCCGGCCGTTTTTTTCATGGGTCGAAAAACAAAGGCCGCGCACCGCTGCGCGGCCTTCGAAGAGCGACACGAGCGGCTCAGCAACAGCGCCCGCCCGTCCCCTTGTATCTCGCCACCTGCCGCTCGCGAAAGAACTCCGCATAAGTGGGCACCTTGCGCTCCGGATGATGCTCGCGCAGGTGCCTCACATAGACGTCGTAGTCCGGTACGCCGCAGCAGAGGCGGGCGGTCTGCACCGCCCATTTCCGGAATGCCTGGAAGCTGGCTGTCATGGTCGGGCCCTCAGCGGGTGGGTGCGCCTTCCAGCGCCACGTAGGGTTCTTCATGGGCGGTGGGATGGTTCACGCGCCAGGCTTTCAGGATCGCGTTGATGGCGAAGCCGGCCATGGTCACCACCAGCAGCATGAAGATGCCGGTGAGCGCGGCGTCCACGTAGTTGTTGGTGACGATGCGCTGCATCTCCGCGACGCTCTTGGCCGGTGCGAGCAGCTTGCCTTCGGCGGCGGCGGCCGCGTACTTCTGCGCCGCGGCAGTGAAGCTGATCGAGCCGACCAGCTTGTAATAGCCCGCGGTGAGCGTGCACACCACCAGCCAGATCGCCGGGATGCCCGGCACCCACACGTAGCGCTCGCGCTTGAGCTTCACCGTCACCACCGTGGCCAGCATCAGCGCCACCGCGGCGAGCATCTGGTTGGCGATGCCGAACAGCGGCCACAGCGTATTGATGCCACCCAGCGGATCGACCGCGCCCTGGTACAGGAAATAACCCCACAGGCCCACGCAGATCGCGGTGGCGATCAGGTTGCCCGTCCAGGATTCGGTGTGCTTCAGCGGCTCGTGGATCAGGCCGGCGATCTCCTGGATCATGAAGCGGCCCACGCGTGTGCCGGCGTCCACTGTGGTCAGGATGAACAGCGCTTCGAACAGGATCGCGTAGTGGTACCAGAACGCCATCATGCCTTCGCCCGGGATGATGCCATGCAGCAGCTGGGCCATGCCCACCGCCAGGGTCGGCGCGCCGCCGGCGCGGCTGAGGATGCTGCTCTCGCCGATGTTCCTGGCCGTGTTCAACAGTTCGTCGGGCGACACCACGAAGCCCCACTGGCTGATGGCGGTGGCCGCGCTCTGCGCGGTGGTGCCGATCAGCGCGGCGGGCGAGTTCATCGCGAAGTACACGCCCGGATGCATCGAGGCGGCGGCAATCAGCGCCATGATGGCGACGAAGGCCTCCATCAGCATGCCGCCGTAGCCGACCATGCGCGCCTCGCCCTCATTGCTGAGCAGCTTGGGCGTGGTGCCGGAGGAAATGATGGAGTGCCAGCCGGATACCGCGCCGCAGGCGATGGTGATGAACAGGAACGGGAACAGGTTGCCCTGGAACACCGGGCCGGTGCCGTCCACGAACTTGGTCAGCGCGGGCATCTGCAGCGTCGGCGCAGCCAGGAAGATGGCCAGCGCCAGCAGCGCGATGGTGCCGATCTTGAGGAAGGTGCTGAGGTAATCGCGCGGCGCCAGCAGCAGCCACACCGGCAGCACCGAGGCGCAGAAGCCGTAGGCGATCAGCAGCCAGGCCAGCGCCTTGGCGTCGAAGTCGAACGCGGCGGCCCAGGCCGGCGAGGCGGCGACGTAAGCGCCGGACCAGATCGCCAGCAACAGCAGGATCAGGCCGACGATCGACACTTCGAGGATCTTGCCCGGCCGGATAAAGCGCAGATAGATGCCCATCAGCAGCGCGATCGGAATGGTGCAGGCCACCGTATAGGTGCCCCAGGGGCTGTGCGTCAGCGCCTTGACCACCACCAGCGCCAGCACCGCCAGCACGATCATCATCAGCACCAGCACGCCGAACATCGCCACGATGCCGGCCACCGGGCCGAGCTCGTCGCGCAGCATGTTGCCGAGCGAGCGGCCGTCGCGGCGCACGGAGAGGCCCAGGATCATGAAGTCCTGCACCGCGCCGGCGAACACCACGCCGAACAGGATCCACAGCGTGCCCGGCAGATAACCCATCTGCGCGGCGAGCACGGGGCCGACCAGCGGGCCGGCGCCGGCGATCGCGGCGAAGTGGTGGCCGAACACCACCCATTTGTCGGTGGGCACGTAGTCCAGGCCGTCGTTGCGCAGCACGGCAGGCGTGGCGCGGGAAGGGTCCATGCGCAGTACGTACGTGTCGATGAACTTGCTGTAGAAGCGATAGCCGATCACGAACACGGCGATCGCCGCGGCGACCAGCCAGATCGCATTGATCGGCTCGCCCCGGCGCAGGGCCACGACGCCGAGGCACCATGCGCCGACGATGGCGATGGCGGCCCACAGGATCTTGCCTGCGGGACTGGGTTTGGTAACGGCGGTATGCATGAAGGGACTCCCTCGGACGTTCTTTCGCAAGAGTCCGCCCCGCGCTGGCGGGGGTCAATGCCCTGAGCGCGCGCGAGCATTAGCCATTGGTCGAATGCTGCAGCGGCGCCACGGCATGCGGCGGCGCCGCAAATTCAGCCGGCGATCTCGGCCGGTGCATCCACCAGCACCGCCGCCAGCGCCTGCGCCAGCTGTTCGCCGTGCAGCGGCTTGCGCAGGAAGCCGTCCATGCCGGCGGCAAGGGCGCGGCTTTCCTCGTCGCCGCCGGAGCGCGCGGTGATGGCGATCATCGGCAGGCGGTCCTCGTGTTCGCGCGAGCGCACCAGCCCCGCCCACTGGAAGCCGTCGAGGCCGGGCAGGTCCAGGTCGACCAGCGCGGCATCGAAGCGCTGGCGTTCCAGCGCTTCCATCGCACGCAGCGCGTTCGGCACGTGCTCCACCGTGTGCCCCTGCGCTTCCAGCAGGCCGGCGATCACCGCCGCCACGGTCGGCTCGTCCTCCAGCAACAGCAGCCGCCAGCGCGGTCCGCTGTCGCCGCGCGCCACGCGCTCCGCCGGCGAGGCCGTGGCGGGCAGCGGCAGGTGCACGCGGAAGCTGCTGCCCTTGCCGGGCGCGGATTCCAGCGCGATGCGGCCGCCCATCAAGGTGGCCAGCTCGCGGCAGATGGCCAGGCCCAGGCCGCTGCCGGAGCCGCGCTGCGGGCCGTCCAGCTGCTGGTAGTGCCGGAACAGCTTGGCCTGGTCGGACGGCGCGATGCCGGGACCGGTGTCGCTGACCACGAACACCAGGCCGTCGCCGTCGGTGTCCAGGGTCAGGCGCACTTCGCCGCGCTCGGTGAACTTCAGCGCATTGCCGCTGAGGTTGAGCAGAATCTGGCGCACGCGCACGGCGTCGCCGTGGACATGCGCCGGCACGCCTTCGCGCACGTGCACCTGCAGCGACAAGCCCTTGCTCACCGCCTTGCCGCGCTGCAGGTCGGCCACGTCGAGCAGCAGCGCATGGGGATCGAACGGCGCGGGATTGAGCTGCAGCCGCCCCGCCTCGATGCGCGCCAGGTCCAGCGCATCGTTGACCAGGGTCAGCAGCACCTCGCCGGAGTTGCGGATGGTCTGCGCGTAATGCCGCTCGGTCGTGCCGAGCGGACGGCTGAGCAGCAGTTCGGCCATGCCCAGCACGCCGGTCATCGGGGTGCGGATCTCGTGCCCCAGCTCGGCCAGGAACTGCGTCTTCGCGCGGCTGGCCGCCTGCGCCAGCTGATGTTCCTGGGTGATCAGGGCCAGCCGGTGGCGCTGTGCCTGGCGCCGGCGCATGGCTGCCAGCAGCGCGGCGAACAGCAGTGCCAGCAGCAGCGCATAGGCCAGCCAGGCCCACCAGCGCAGCCAGGGCGGACTGTCCGCATGGATGCGCAGTGCGGGTAGCTCGCCCCAGGCGCCATCGGGACCGGCGGCCTGCACGTGCAGCACGTAGTCGCCGCCGGGCAGCTGGGTGAAGCTGCGGTCGCCGCGCGCGCCGGTGTCGACCCAGTCGCTGTCCAGCCCGTCCAGGCGGAAGCGATAGCGCGTGCGCTCCGGCGCCAGGTAGGTCAGGGCGCGCGCGCTGACGGTGAGATCGCGGTCGCTCCATTGCAGCCGCCACGGCTGCGCGTCCGCGGCCAGGCGCAGCGTCTGGTTGCCGCGGCGCACGCTGCCGTCTTCCAGGCGCATGCGCGGCTCGCGCGAATATTCGCCGAGCGCGTTCGGCGCGAAGATCGCGATGCCTTCGTTGGTCGCCGCCGCCACGCGCCCGTCCCACAAGCTGGCGTGGCTGACGTTGGTGAACTGGCTTTCCGGCAGGCCCTGTTCCAGGCCCGGTTCGCGCACCTTGCCGCTGACCGGGTCGAAGCGCCACAGGCCGCTGCGCGAGAAGAACCACACGCGGCCCGGCCCGTCGACATGCATGCCCAGCACATCGCTGAGCGGGTGCTGGCGATACAGCGGATAGCTTCCGGCCGGCACGGCGCGCTGGCCATCCAGCTTGAACACGCTGAGGTTCTCGTCGTCGAGCAGCCACAAGCGACCATCGCCGAGACCCAGGAAGTGGAAAGCCGTCGCCGGCACGCCTTCGATGAAGCTGGCTTGCGCATCGCCAGGCGTCCAGCGCATCACGCCCGCGCTGGTGGCGAACCACAGCGCGCCGTCGTACAGGTGCATATCGGCGAACGTGAGGTTTCTGGCGCGCGGGCCGAAGTCGAGCGGATGCCCCTTGAGCGTGCCCGGATCGCAGGCGTACACGCCGTCGTCGTTCTGCAGATAGGCCGTGCCTTCGGGGCCGAACAGGATGCGTTCGGCCATCGGCGCTTCCAGCTCGATGGCCTTGTCGCCGTCGAGCACGAAGCTGCCGCTGGCCGAGGCGATCCACAGGCGGCCGCGCGCATCCTCGCGGATGGCATTGGCGCTGCGCCCCTGCGGCAGGTGGAACGCGAGATGGCGCACCTTGCCGGTGGCGAGGTCCAGGCGATCGATCGCACCGTTGCTGCCGGCGATCCACAGATGATCGCCGCGGTTGCCGGCGACGGCGTGGTACGCGCCGGGCACGATGCTGTCCGGGTTCTCCGGCACATGCGTGACGTACTGGAAGTCGTTCCAGCGCGGCGACAGATAGGCCAGGCCGTTGTAGGTGCCGATCCACATGCCGCCTTCGTGGTCGCGCAGCAGCTGGGCGATGAAGCCGTTCGGCAGGCCGTGGCGCAGCAGCGGGCGCGGCTCGAGGCGGCGGTAAGTGCCGTCGGCGTCGCGCAGGTAGACGCCTTCGTTGGTGCCGATCCACAGGCGGTGCTGCGCGTCGGCGGCAAGCGAATAGATCAGCTTCTGCGGCAGCACCTCCGGCGCCACCGGCACGGCGCCGGTCGCATCCGCCGCCAGCGCGTACAGGCCGCGGTTGCTGCCGATGTACAGCGTGCCGCCGAGGTGGGCGAGCTGGTAGATCTTCAGCGGCTTGTCGCGGAAGGCGTCGTCGGGGCGCGCGAATGCCACGTGGCTGATGCGCCCGTCGGGCGCACGGCGGTCCAGTCCGCGGCCGGTGCCGATCCACAGCGTGCCGTCCGGATCCGCCAGCAGCGAATACACCGTGTCGGACGACAGCGTGCCGGGGTCGGCCGGATCGTGGCGCAGATGATCGAAGCCGCGTCCGTCCGCGCGCATGCGGTCCAGGCCCACGTCGAAATGGCCGACCCACAGCGGGCCCTGGCCCGCGCGCGCCAGCGCGGTGACATCGTCGCTGCCGGCGGAGGCCGGATCGGCCGGGTCGCGGCGCCAGTGGTCGAAGTTGCCCTGCGCGGGGTCGTAGCGCACCAGGCCGTCGCGGCTGCCGCCCCACAGGCGTCCGTCCGGGTCCACCATCAGGGTGGCCAGCGGCATCGCCGGCAGCGAACGCGGATCGCGCGGATCGTGCCGCCATACGCGGAAGCGCTCGCCGTCGTAGCGCGCCAGCCCGGATTCGGTGGCGACCCACACATAGCCCTGGCCGTCCTGTGCCAGTGCATCGATATTGCTGCTCGGCAGGCCTTCGGCCATGCCGTAGTTGCGGAAACTCGGCACGGTCCAGGCCGGTGGCGGCGCGCCGGCACCGGCGGCGGCCAGCAGCGTTTGCAGCATCAGGGCGGAAAACAACAGTCGATCTCCTCGCCGGCCGGGCGGCGCCTTGCCAAAACAGGTGGTATGGGTGGATGCGGTGCCCCCGGCGCAGCCGGCCCATCCTTCGCCGGCGTAGTGGGTCGATGATGCCGCATCGGCCATGCGCCTGCTGTTTCCGGGTTCACGGTGCCTGCACGGCGCACCCCGCCGGGATTAAGCTGGCGCCCCCCGCCGCGCCTTGCAAAGGCGCCGCGCGGCCCTCAGTCAGAACGCAACGCCAACGCATCGAGGTCAGCATGATCCGCGAGATTCTCAAGATGGGCGACCCGCGCCTGCTGCGCGTGGCGCCACCGGTGCCCGACGCGATGATCGGCAGCGCCGAGCTGGACACGCTGATCCAGGACATGTTCGACACCATGCACCACGCCGGCGGCGTCGGCCTGGCCGCGCCGCAGATCGGCATCGACCTGCAGCTGGTGATCTTCGGCTTCGACAGTTCCGAGCGCTATCCGGACGCGCCGGCAGTGCCGCGCACCATCCTGCTCAATCCGGTGATCATGCCGCTGTCGCAGGACATGGAAGAAGGCTGGGAAGGCTGTCTCTCGGTGCCCGGCCTGCGTGGCGCGGTGAACCGCTACACCATGATCCGCTACCAGGGCATCGATCCGAAGGGCGAGCACATCGACCGCAATGCGCAGGGTTTCCACGCGCGCGTGGTGCAGCATGAATGCGATCACCTGATCGGCCGGCTGTATCCGTCGCGCATCACCGACTTCGGCAAGTTCGGCTTTACCGAAGTGCTGTTCCCCGGCATGGATCCCGGCGCGGACGAATAAGCCGGTGCCTCAGCCCGCGCGCCGCCACGCGCTCCACGGCCCGTGGCGCCCGCGCGGCGCGCGCCGTTCCGCCAGCGGTGCTTCCGGCAGGTCGAACCAGAACGTGCTGCCCTGGCCCGGCGCCGAACGCAGGCCGATATGCGTGCCGAGCAGGCGCGCCAGCCGGTCGCCGATGGTCAGGCCCAGGCCGTAGCCGTCGCGGCGCGGATTCTCCGCGTCGGGCAGTTGCACGAATTCCTCGAAGATCTGCTGCTGGTGGTCCTGTGCGATGCCCGGGCCGTTGTCGCGCACCTCGATGCGCACGGCATGGTCGTGCCGGCGCGCGGCGATCAGCACGCGGCCCATCGGCGCATTGGCGATCGCGTTGCTGGCCAGCTGCAGCAGCAGGCCGGCGGCCAGTTCCGCGTCGCCGTGCAGGCGGTGGTGGCTGCCGCGCCAGATCAGGGTGACGCCGCGCCGCGCGGCTTCCTCGGCCAGCCAGGTGCGGTCGTGCAGGAACAGTTCCGCGGCGCTGAATTCCGCCGGCCGCACCACCACCACGCCGGCGTCCAGGCGCGAGATCTCCAGCAGGCCTTCGAGCAGGCGCGTCATCGAGCTCACGCTGGCGCGCATATGCGCGAGCAGGGCCTGCTGGTCCTGGTCGGGGCCGGGATCGAAGTTCGCCGCGAACAGCTGCAGCGCCTGCAGCGGCTGGCGCAGATGATGGTTGACCAGGGCGATGAAGCGCGACTTGCCGCGCGCCGCGGCATGGCGCTGGCGCATGACGTCCTGGCGCGCCGAATGCCAGGCGCGCGGCCAGCCATCGGCGAGGCAGTGTTCCAGCGCGCGCTCCAGCTCGGCGAACTCGCGGGTGGAGGCGGTCACCGCCAGCGGCGGCAGGCGGTCTTCCTCGAGCGCCCGGCGCAGCTCGGCCAGCGGCCGCAGCACGTGGCGGCGCAACGACCAGCGCGCCAGCCAGCCCAGCAGCAGGATGCCGCAGGCGCACAGCGCGCCGAGCAGCCAGGTCACCGCCTGCGCGCGGCGCAGCGGGCCCAGGTCGGCCTGCGCGGTCAGCCAGGGCCGGTTGCCGGCGGTGCCGGCCAGCTCGCGGCGGTAGTTGCCGGCGTCCTGGTCGGGCAGGGCGCTGCCGCTGTTCCATGCCGGGCCGTCGGGGTAGCTCAGTCCCGCCTGGCGCAGCAGGCCGTCGCGGCGGGCCTCGTCCAGGAAGCCTTGCGGGGCGGCCAGGGCCTGGTCCGCGGCCAGCGCGCCGGCCAGCTGTTCCACCCGCAGGGCGGCCCGCGCGTCCGTTCGCTCGCCCTGCATGCCGGCGACCTGCACGGTCAGTACGGTGACCAGCACCAGCGCCGCGAGCGTCGCGGGCAGTACGGCGTCCAGGAGCAGCCGGCGGAGGAGGGACTCGCTGGCCATGCGCTCAGCCTTCGCCGCGCCGGCTGCGGCCGGGCAGTTCCCATGGCCGGGCTGAAACAGGGCACTGCGGCAGGGGCACGGCGGGAGTCGTGGACATGAATGGTCGCGGCAGCGGTTGTAGGCGAGGCGCGATGGGCGCCTTGGAGCCCATCCATGGCATGCGACCACTCTAGGCGAGGCGCCAGGGCCATTCGATACGCTGTTCGACCTAGCTTCTCGGCGTATGGCGCCGCGCCCGTGCATGACGCCGCCATCATTTGCCGTTACCTTGCGCGGCCAGGGGCCCGCCGGGCCACCACCGAGGCTCTGGAGAAAAGCCCATGTCCACCCGTTTCCGTCCGTTGTTCGCGCTGTCCCTGCTGTGCCTGGCCGCCTCCGCGGCCGCCGTGGAGCTTCCCGCCAACCTGCCCAAGCGCAAGGCCGGCCTGTGGGAGATGCAGATGGGCATGGCCGGCGGCCAGTCGCAGACCATGAAGGTGTGCCTGGACGAGGCGACCGACAAGGCGATGTACCAGATGGGCGCGCAGATGAGCGGCTCGATGTGCAGCAAGTTCTCGCTCGCCGTGAAGGACGGCGCGGTGGTCGCCGACGGCGTATGCAACCTGCCCGGCCCGCAGGGCAACATCACCATGACCAGCCATAGCGAGACGCGCTTCCAGGGCGACAGCGCCTACCGCACCACCGGTCACGTCAAGTACGACCCCGCGGTGATGGGCCATAGCGAAGCCGACGTCGACAGCAGCGGCAAGTGGGTCGGCGCCTGCGCCGCCGGGCAGAAGCCGGGCGACATGATCCTGCCGAACGGGCAGAAGGTGAATCTCAACGACATGGCGAAGGCGAACGGGAAGTAAGCCGCGCAAAACGCTCGTCATTCCGGCGCAGGCCGGAATCCAGTAGCGATGACGTTCGATTTTCGCGATGCGCTGCCGCCGGAGGCTGAGTTGCAGTGCTGTCGCGACAACCGATCCATGACGTCACTGGATTCCGGCCTGCGCCGGAATGACGGCCTTTGGGCAGCGGCGCGGGTTTGCTACGGCGACGAGGCGTTCAGCCGCTTCACCAGCGCCTCGTGGTCGGTATCGAGTTTCTTCAGCCGCGCATCCAGCGCCGCGCTGTTCACCCATTGCGCGCCCAGCGCGCGCCGCCGTTCCAGCGTCCAGGCGATGTCCGCGAACGGCAGCAGGGTGTCGTTGCCGGCGGGGGCGAAGCCGCTGATGTCGTGGATCAGCTTGAGCTTGGCCAGTTCCGCCGCGCCGTTCTTGCCCTTGGCGTAGCCGGTGAAGAACGCCGCGATGCGCTGGCGCAGCTCCGGCGGCAGGTCGGTGCGCACGATCACCACCGCGTGCGGGATCAGGTTGGACTTCCACAGCACGCGCAGCCGCGCGTACTGCTCGGGAAAGCGCTGGGCAAAGCGTTCCAGGTCGGCGGTGTTGTTGGTGGCGACATCGGCTTCGCGGTTGGCCACCGCCAGCGCGTTGTTCTGGTGGTTGTCCACCGCGACGCTGGCGAAGAAGGTGTCCGAATCCAGGCCGCGGCCGGCGAACAGCTGCGTCTCCGGCACCACATAGCCGGACACCGACAGCGCCTCGCCGCGCGCGTAACGCCAATGCCCCGGCTGGCGGAAGATGTCGTCCACGCTGCGGATCGGCGAGTTCTTCTCCACCAGCAGCACCGAGTAATAGCCGCGCGAGCCGTCGCCGCGGGTGAGCTGGGCGAGCACGCGCATGCGGTCGCGCGCCACCGCGTCCAGGGCCAGCTTGCCGGAGACGAAGGCCAGGTCGATGCGATCCTCGGCCAAGGCTTGCGCCAGGCCTTCGTAGGTGCTCACCGACAGCGGCCGCACGCTGCGATGCAGGCTGCGCTCCATGTCGTCCAGCATCGGCCGCCAGGCTTCCAGCGACTCGGAGGGGCCGCCGATCGGCAGGATGCCGAAAGTGAGCGGGCGTTCGCCCGGCGCGGGAGCGGCCGTGGCGGCGCCGGCCAGCACCGCCATCAGCAGCGCCATGGCGCGCAGCACGAAAAAAATCGCCTTGGCCAGTCGCGACCGGCGATGCCGTAAGCCTGCGGTCCGTCCCTTGCGCAACGCCTCTCTCCCCCGGCGGACGGCGAACGGGTCGCCGTGTCGGGGCGGTTCCTCCACCCCGGATGGGGCCGAAGCATACGCCATGGGCGCGCCGCCGGAAGCGGGCGCGCCGCACGTCATGAGGTTTCCTACAGCCCGCTGATGCGCCGCGAAGCCACCACCGCCTCGACCCGGTTGCGCACGTTGAGCGCGCGGAAGATCGCCGCCAGGTGGATCTTCACCGTGCCCTCGCTGATGCCCAGGTCGCGCGCGATCAGCTTGTTCGGCTTGCCCTGCGACAGCAGGCGCAGCACGTCGATCTGGCGCTCGGTGAGCAGCTTGCGCAGCCGCTCTTCCAGCGTATCGATGCCGTTGGATGCGCCGGGCGGCGGCGGCACGGCGACGTGCCGCTCGTCCAGCATCATCGGCGGGACATAGGTGCCGCCGGACAGCACCAGCCGCACGGCCGAGAGCATCACCTCGGGCGAATAGGCCTTCGGGATGAAGCCGCGGGCGCCGGCGGACAGCAGTTCCTTCATCAGCGCCGGATCTTCCGAGCCGGACAGCACGATCACCGGCAGTCCCGGCAGCGCGCGGATGGTTTCGAGCAGATGCGAGGTGCCGTGCGCGCCCGGCATGGCCAGGTCGATCATGGCCAGCTTGAGCTGGCGCGCGTCCTCGCTGCGGATCAGGTCGCGCAGTTCGTCCACGTCCTGCGCCACCGCGAAATCAGTCTCCGGCCCGAGCTCAGCGAGCTTGAGCTTGACTCCTTCGACGATCAGCCGATGGTCGTCCGCGATCAGTATCCGCATGTCGCTCCCCAGGCGCCCAGCTCCCCGTCCCTCATGGCGCGCGGATGAAACATAGTGCCAGCGCTTGGCCGGAGCAACCGCGCTCTGCTTCGCCATATGGCCTAGACGCTAGGTGATAGGGGCGTGAACCCGGCCGTGGAGATCGGCACGCCCCGTCCGGTCACGCGCAGGGTGACCATCGCTTCGCGCAGCTGCTCGGGCGAGACCGGCTTGTACAGCACCGGAATCCGCGCGGCCATGATGGCGCGCAGGCGGTCGCTGCGCGTCTCGCCGGTGATCAGCAGGCGCGGGAACGGCTCGAAGCCCAGTTCCGCATAGCGACGATCCAGCTCGGCCAGCACATCCAGCCCGTTCTCGTTGTCGCGCAGGCGCAGGTCGGACATCACCAGGTCCGGCGGCGTCACCCAGGTTTCCATCGCTTCCAGCGCCTGCACGCGATCTTCGGCCACCGCCACTTCGCAGCCCCAGCTGCGCAGCAGATAGCGGATGCCGGAGAGGATCGCCGGTTCGTCGTCGATCACCAGCACGCGCATGCCCGAGACATCCAGCGCCGCTTCTTCCACCTCCAGGCGCGCCGGATGCTGCGGCGGCACTTCCGGCAGGTGCAGGCTGAACACGCTGCCGCGGCCCGGCGTGGACTTCAGCTGTACCCGCGTATCCAGCAGCTCCGCCAGGCGCTGCACCGTGGCCAGGCCCAGCCCCAGGCCGCGGCGCGGGCCGGAGTCGTGCTCGCCGCTGCCGTGATGGTCGACGCGGTAGAACTCGTCGAACACGCGCGCCTGGTGTTCCGGCTCGATGCCGCTGCCGGTATCCCACACGTCCACGCGCACGGTGCCGTCGTGGCGACGCCGGGCCACCACCAGCACGCCGCCTTCATGCGTATAGCGCAGCGCATTGCTGACCAGATTGTTGAGGATGCGCGCCAGCATGGTGCGGTCGCTGCGTACCCACAGGTGGGTGGTGCGCATCACCAGGCGCAGGCCGTGCTGCTCGGCGATCATGCGGAAGTTGCGGCTGACTTCTTCGAACACGTGGTCGAGCGGGAATTCGCTGATCTCGATCTGCATCGCGCCGGTTTCCAGGCGCGACAGGTCGAGCAGTTCGCTGAACAGGTGATCCAGCGCCTCGACGCATTCCTGGATATGCGCGATGCGATCCAGCCGCACCGGGTCGCGCTCGTCCACCGACAGCGAGGAGGAGAACAAGGTCAGCGCATACAGCGGCTGGCGCAGGTCGTGCGAAGCGGCGGCGAGGAAGCGCGCCTTGGCCACGCTGGCCGCTTCCAGCGCGGCGTTCTTGCGCGCCAGCTCCACCGTGGCGTGTTCGATCTCCTGCTCCATGCCGCGCTGCACGTCGAACAGCGCGGCGGCGGCGCTGTTGAAGCCGCGCTGCAGTTCGCCGATCTCGTTCTCGTCGGTGACTTCCACTTCGACGCGCCGGTCGCCGCGACCGAGCTTGTGCACCGCGCCGGCCAGGCGGCGCAGCGGGGCGCTGATCCAGCGCGCGGCCTGCCAGCCGACCACGCCGGCAATGAACAGCGCCAGCGCCAGCGCAATGAGGGCGTTGCGCAGGCTGGCGCGCTGCGCGGCGATCGCCTCGCCCAGGCTCAGGTCGATCAGCACCGAGCCGAGCGCGGGCTGCAGGGGCTGGTCGCCGTCCTTCACATCGCGCACCACGGTGAGCACTTCGCGCGCCCGGGCGGCGCTGTCGCCGCGGCTGTCGGCGAGGATCTCGCCGTCGGCGGCGCGGATCTGCACGTGCGCGACATGCGGCAGGTCGCCGACCGATTCGGCGATGCGCTTCAGATCGCGCCGCTGCATGTTGCGGATGGCTTCGGCGGAGACCGAGGCGGCCTGGGTGGCGATCGCGTCGGCGGTGCTCTGCGCCATGCCGCGCAGGGTGTTGAGCTGGTAGCGGGTGAGCATCACCACCAGCAGGGCGGCGGTGACCAGGGTCGGCATCAGGGCGATGAAGGCCAGCCGCTGCATCAGCGACGTACGCCTCCACAAGCGTACCGTCCAGTTCGCCCCGGCGACGGCCATCGATGCTTTCCCCATGCGGCGCGAGGCGCCGGCGCGCTGAGCCTAGCGCGAAACGGGGGTGGCGGAGCTAGTCGGCTTGAGGAGGTAGCCCGGATGCCTGTCGCGAGGCTGAGGAGGCCCGCCGCAGGCGTCCCCGCAGCACCCGTTCCAGCACCAGCGGCAGCAGCGCGAGCAAAGCGATGCAGCCCAGCGAGAGCAGGATCTTCGGCTGCAGCAGGATCGAGCTGTCGAAGCGGCCATGCGTGCGCGCGAGCGCTTCGCCCAGGCCGGCGCCGATCGATGTCTCGAACACCAGCGACACCGTGCCGCCCAGCCAGCTGGCGCCGAGGAACAGCCACAGCGGGCAGCGCAGCCAGGCCAGGCACACGGTGATCAGACCGAACGGCGCGACCGGCACGAAGCGCAGGAACAGGGTGTAGGCGACCGGGTGCTGTTCGAAGCCATGGTGGATGCGTTCGATCAGCGCCGGCGGATGGCGGCCGCCGTTGCCGAAGGCGTAGCGGCTGGCCAGGTACAGGATCAGCGTGCCCAGGGTCAGCCCGACCGAGGCGTAAGCCGTGCCTTCCAGCGTGCCGAACACGAAGCCGCCGGCCATGATGATCAGCACGGTGCCGGGCACGCCGGTGGACATCGCCAGCGTGAGCACGCCGATGAAGGCGATGCGGCTAAGCCAGGGGCTGTCGGTCACCTGGGCGCGCAGCTGGTCCTGGTGCTGCACCAGCTGCTCGGGATGCAGCTGGTCGAGCGCGCCGGAGAGGAACAGCACGACGCCGGCGAGCACCAGCAGGAGCAGCGGCAGCGCGGCGCGCAGGCGGCTCACGCGGGCTTAGTAGCTTTGTCCGCGTGCGCCGTACGCGGCCAGCACGGCACGCGCCTCGTCGCGCAGGATGTCGCGGCGCACGGCGATGCCGCGGCGTTCCAGCTCGCCGACCCAGTCGGCGGGCAGCGGGCCTTCGTCGAACGCGGTCAGCTCCATCACGTCCTCGGCGCGTGCGCCGATCAGCAGCTCGTCCACGCCCGCCCACACGGTGGCGCCGTAGCACTGGCAGCACGGCTGTGCGCTGGTGGCCAGGGTGTAGCGGCCGCCGTCGGCGTTGAGGCGGAAGCTGGCCATGCGCTGCTGCGCGGCCATGTAGGCCATCATCTCGGCGTGCGCCACCGAGCAGGTCTGCGGCACCACGCGGTTGACGCCGACCGAGATGACGCGCCCGTGCGCATCGAACACCGCCGCGCCGAACGGACCGCCCAGGCCATGCTCGATGTTGTGGCTGGACAGCTGGATGGCCAGGTCCACGCGTTCCTCGTCGGTGAGATAGCGCTTGCCGGTATCGACCAGGTCGCCCAGCCACGGCGGCAGGGTCAGGTGGATCTGCAACGGCAGCATGCTCATGCCTGTTTGGCCCAGGTATCGCGCAGGGTCACGGTGCGGTTGAATATCGGCTTCTGCGCACCGTGCTCGACGCGATCGGCGACGAAATAACCCAGGCGCTCGAACTGGAAGCGCTGCTCCGGCGCGGCGGCGGCCGCGGACGGCTCTACCCAGGCCTGCACGATGCGCTTGGCCTCCGGATTGATGTGCTCGATCCAGGTCTTGCCGTCGCTCTCGTCGTCCGGCGCGGCCACGTTGAACAGGCGGTCGTACACGCGCACTTCGGCGGCCACCGCGTGGCGCGCGCTGACCCAGTGGATGGTGCCCTTCACCTTGCGGTCGGCGCCGGGCATGCCCTGGCGCGAGTCGAGGTCGAGCGTGCAGCGCAGCTCGATCACGTTGCCGGCGGCGTCCTTCACCAGTTCCTCGCACTTGACGATGCCGACGCCGCGCAGGCGCACCTCGCCCTCGGGCTTGAGGCGGTGGAAGCCCTTCGGCGGCACTTCGGCGAAGTCCTCGCGCTCGATCCACAGCTCGCGCGCGAACGGCACCTCGCGCGTGCCGAAGCTCTCGTCCTTCGGATGATTGGCGAAGGACAGGGTTTCCTCGTGGTCTTCGGCCAGGTTGGTGATCACCAGCTTGAGCGGATCGAGCACCGCCAGGCGGCGCGGCGCGCTGGCGTCGAGGTCCTCGCGCACGCAGTTCTCGAAGATGGCGTAGTCGATCACGCTGTTCTGCTTGCTCACGCCCAGGCGCTCGATCAGCAGGCGGATGCCGCCCGGCGTGAAACCGCGGCGGCGCAGGCCGCGCAGGGTGTTCATGCGCGGATCGTCCCAGCCGTCGACCAGGCGTTCGTTGACCAGCTGGGCAAGCTTGCGCTTGCTGGTGATGCAGTAGCTCAGGTTGAGGCGCGAGAACTCGATCTGGCGCGGCTTGGCCGGCTCGGTCTTGAAGCCGCCTCCGCGCAGGTGGGTCCACAGCTCCGGATGGTTGGCCAGGTCGACCTTGTCGACGAACCAGTCGTACAGCGGGCGGTGGTCCTCGAATTCCAGCGTGCACAGCGAATGGGTGATGCCTTCCAGCGCGTCGGAAAGGCAATGCGCATAGTCGTACATCGGGTAGATCGGCCAGGCGTCGCCGGTGTTCTGGTGCGGGATGCGGCGGATACGGTAGATCGCCGGGTCGCGCATGTTGATATTGCCGGAGGCCATGTCGATCTTCGCGCGCAGCGTCTTGGCGCCGTCGGCGAACTCACCCTCGCGCATGCGGCGGAACAGGTCCAGGTTTTCCGCCACGCTGCGCTCGCGGTGCGGCGAGTTGCGGCCCGGCGCGGTCAGCGTGCCGCGGTATTCGCGCATCTCGTCGGCGTTGAGGTCGTCGACGTAGGCGTGGCCGTCCTCGATCAGCTTGACCGCGGCGCGGTAGAACACCTCGAAGTAGTCGGAGGCGTGGCGCAGGTCGTGCCAGTCGTAGCCGAGCCAGCGCACGTCGTCCTTGATGCCCTCGACGAACTCGGGGTCTTCCTTGCCCGGGTTGGTGTCGTCCAGGCGCAGGTTGCACCAGCCGGCGAATTCGCGGGCGATGCCGAAGTTCAGGCAGATCGCCTTGGCGTGGCCGATGTGCAGGTAGCCGTTGGGCTCGGGCGGGAAGCGCGTGCGGATGGCGTGGTGCTTGCCGGTCGCCAGGTCGTCGCGAATGATCTGGCGCACGAAGTCACGCTGGCCCTCGGCCGGGGCGGCGCTGGCGGACGTGGTTTCGGCGGCGGCGGGTTCGGTCGACATCGGGCGGGGCTCGCGGGTGATTGGCTGAAACGGCCAAGTTTACCTTGGAGGGAATAGGGAATGGAGAATAGGGAATAGGAAGAGCGGGTCACGGCGATCTGAAGCGCTGTGAGCGGAGCGCGAGGTTTGCATGACCCCAAGCTCGATTCCCTATTCTCGATTCTCTATTCCCTTGCGCCGTCAGGCGCGGCCGCTCAGGCCGGCGTGGGCGCCACACGGCTGCCGCCGCCGCGGGCCGGCGCCACGCAGACGCGGTTGCGGCCCTGCGCCTTGGCCCGGTACAGGGCCAGGTCGGCCTGGCGCATCCAGGCGCCGACGTCGCGGGCGTCCTCGCCCACCGAGGCCACGCCCAGGCTGATCGTCCATGGGATGTGCTGGTCGCTGCGTTCGGGGCGGCTGTTCTCGGCCAGCAGACGGATGCGCTCGGCCACCGCGCTGGCGCGCTCCAGGTCGGTCTCCGGCAGCACGATGCCGAATTCGTCGCCGCCGAGGCGGCCGGGCGTGTCCACGTCGCGCAGGCCGCGCTGCAGCAGGCGGGCGAGGTCGCCCAGCAGCTGGTCGCCGGCGGCGTGGCCGTAGCGGTCGTTGATCTGCTTGAAGCCGTCCACGTCGAGCAGGATCAGCGCGGCCGGACGCTGGTTGCGCTGGTAGCGCAGCCATTCGACGCCGACCGCTTCGAGCCAGTGGTTGCGGTTGTTGAGGCCGGTCAGCGCGTCGGTGCGGCTGAGCTGGTCCAGCTGGCGGTTCTGCTGGCGCACCCTTTGAGTCAGGGTGAAATTCACCATGCTCATCCATACCGGATAGATCACCAGCATCGGGATGGAGGCCATGACGTTGAGCGTGGTCGACACCGGCTGCAGGCGGAAGCCATCCAGCCACCACACCGCCAGGCACACGGCCACCTGCAGCGCGAGCGACTTCAGCACCAGCCGCAGGCCGCCGGCGCTGATCCGGTCCATCGCCATCATCGCCACCAGCAGTGCGCTCGGCAGCAGGTTGAACTGCATCAGCGCGACCCAGGCGCCGCCGATGGCCGCATCGATCACCAGGTGGGCGTGCTCGGCTTCGATCGGGCGCGGCGAACGGGTGGAACGCAGATAGGCCAGGTGCGGCCACACCAGCGCATTGACGGCCAGCAGGCCCCACAGCCACCACGCGGCGTGCAGCTGGTAGAGCACGCTGGCAACCGGCAGCGCGCCCAGCCCGAGCCCGAGCAGGCGGAGGCGGTAGACCCGCGTCACGAACCTGAGGTGTCCTTCCCGTGCCGCACTAGACATTCCGCCTCTTCCCCTAAAAGAGCCGCCTTCCGTGGACGACCTTAAAGCAGCGTCCGCGCGGTTGCCACTAGGCCGCACGGCCGGCTCGGCAAGCTCTTGCGGCTCCAGCGGACGGGGGGTAGCTTGCCGGCATGCGCATCGCCTACCGAGCCGAGACCCTGATCGACGCCCACCTCGTGAAGGACGCGCTCGAACGCGCGGAAATCCCCGCCTTCGTCGCCGGCGAATATCTCACCGGCGCGGTCGGCAACCTGCCCGCGCTCGACTACGTCGCCGTGCTGGTGCCGGAAGCGAGCCTGCCCGCCGCCGCGGCGGTGGTGCGCGAGGTGGAGCGCGAGCTGGCCGATGCGCGGCTGGCGCTGGACGAGGAAATCGACGACGGCGCGCCGTCGTTCATGCCTGCCTGAGCGGCGCTATGCTTGCGCGTTCCTCTTCGCAGCACAGGCAGCGCCCGCTCCCATGGAATCCAATCTCCGACAGATCGAGGCGCTGATCCGCGCCGTTCCCGATTTTCCGCAGCCGGGCGTGGTGTTTCGCGACATCACGCCGCTGCTGGCCGATGCCGGCGGCTTCGCGCGCTGCATCGACGCGCTGGCCGAGCCCTGGCAGGGCAGCGGGGTGCAGGCGGTGTGCGGGATCGAGTCGCGCGGCTTCATCTTCGGCGCGGCGCTGGCGCAGAAGCTGCACGCCGGCTTCGTGCCGCTGCGCAAGCCCAACAAGCTGCCGCCGCCGGTGGTGTCGGTCGACTACGCGCTGGAATACGGCAAGGACCGCCTGGAGGCACGTAACGATGCGCTGCGTCCGGGCGAAAGAGTGCTGATCGTCGACGACGTGCTCGCCACCGGCGGCACCCTGGACGCCGCCTGCCGGCTGGTCGAAACGCTGGGCGCGGTGCGCGTGGGCGCCAGCGTGGTGATCGAGCTGGAGGCCTTGCAAGGCCGCCACCGCCTGCCCGGGAATACGCCGCTGCACGCGTTGCTGCGCTACTGAGGAGCGCGGGCAGGGCGTTGAGAAGCCGGTCGATCGACGCCACTTTGTCCACTCTCGAAAGCAGGAGAATCGCCATGCTCGGTATCGGTGCCTGGAAACAACGCTTGCCCCAGCGCGAGCAGGCGCTGCCCGGCCGCACGCAGGCCATCGCGCCGCCCGCGGCCCATGATGTACACGGCCGGCCGCTGACGCCGGCGTCCTTCCCCGGCAGCGAGGTGCTGCAGGTCGGCATGGGCTGCTTCTGGGGCGCGGAGCGCAAGTTCTGGCAGCTGCCCGGCGTGCTGACCACGGCGGTCGGCTACGCCGGCGGCTACACGCCCAATCCCACCTATCGCGAAGTGTGTTCCGGCGAGACCGGGCACGCGGAAGTGGTGCAGGTGGTGTACGACCCGGCGCAGGTGAGCCTGGATACCCTGTTGCGCACGTTCTGGGAGAGCCACGATCCGACCCAGGGCATGCAGCAGGGCAATGATGTCGGTACGCAGTACCGTTCGGCCATCTATACGTCCACGCCGGCACAGCGCGAGGCGGCGGAGGCATCGCTTGAGCGCTACCAGGCGGAGCTGGGCCGCGCAGGGCATGGCCGGATCACCACCGAGATCGCCGACGCCGGCCCGTTCTACTACGCGGAGCCGGAGCACCAGCAGTACCTGTCGAAGAATCCCGGGGGTTACTGCGGGCTGGGCGGTACGGGCGTGACTTGCCCCATTGGCCTCACCGGCGGCTGAGAGCCTGCTCCCTCTCCCCGTCGGGGAGAGGGTTGGGGTGAGGGGGGCGGGCGGAGCGCGGCGATGAATCTCGCGTCGCGCTCAAAAAGCTTTTCTGTGCTCCATCGAAACGTTCCTGCGAGCCCCGACCCCTCATCTGTTGCGACCGAAGGGAGTCCCCGTGGGACCGGCATCTTCCTCGCTCCTCAGAGCCGCGCACATCCATGTGCGCTCCCCGCGTGCTCTCCGGAGGGGAGAAGAGTTCTCTCATTTCACTCCGCGAGTAGCCTTGATTTTCCAGTACCCCCACAACGTGGGGTGATACCACTGCTTCGATGAGCCCTCACCGGCGCGCGGAGTCAGCGTGCCCTCTGCAGCATCGCGCAGCGCCGCCTTCATCAACGGCAAGGCCGCCGCCAACTGCAACACCGGATAGGTGGCGAAGCTGTCTTCCTCTTCTACCTCGATGCGCGCCTGGTACAGCACACCCCCGGTATCCACCCCTTCATCCACCAGATGCACGGTCACGCCACAGCGCTCGCGATCGTCGTTCGCCAGCGCCCAGTAACCGCCGTGCACGCCGCGATACGCCGGCGTGATGCCCATATGCGTATTGATGAATGGGGCATCCACCGCCGCCAGCAACTTCTTCGACAGGATGCGCGTGCCGTTCACCACCACGGCCTGCGGCGCCAGCTTCTTCAGCAATGCGGCAACGCGTTTGTGGTTGGCGCTGTCGACAGGGGTTATCGCGATGCCGGGTATCGGCGTATCCGACAGGCCATGGCGATGCATCAGCATCGCGATGCGCATGTCTGCGGCGCGGCTCAATAGCCGGCTGTACAGGATGAAGCAGAACTGGCCGAAGGTTTCCCACCAACCCAGCGTGCGTGCGCGATAGCGCAGCATCTTCAGCGCGGACGGCTTGCGTTCGACGATTACCGCGACGATCTCGAATTCGTCGCGCAAGCCATTGTATATCGCGTTGGTCGACCAACCCTCGCCCGCGAGCAGGGCAATCCTAGGCTTGGCCGGCATGCATGTCCTCCAGCAAGTTGGCCACTTCGCCCATGTTGAGCGACTGCATGCCGAAGCGCTCGCGCAGATAGCCGTAGTAGCCGAGCACTTCGGCCAGGCAGGCGAGATTGCGTGCGGTATTCGCGCCGAAGTTGTGCGGATGCCACCACAGGTGGAACAGCCGTTCGCCGGTGGCCGCGTCCAGCATGGCGCGCTTGATGCGGCGCAGGCGCAGGCCCTCCAGTGGCGCGAGCGAGCGCGAATACGGCCGCAGGAAACGGCTGGACGGAATATTGAACGGACGGCTGCGCGCGCAGTCCTCCAGCGCGTAGGTGTGGTAGCCGCTCAAGTTGATATACGAGTCGAGCAGGCGCGAGGCGCGCACGATCAGATTCTGTTCGCGCTGGTTGCGCGGCGTATAGAACGCCGCGTTCTCGTTGCCGCGATAACAGGCGATGCCCAGCTCGTCGAGCACCGCCAGATACTCCTGGTTGCTCTGGTTGCGCGGGAACACCAGGCTGGCGATGGGGATGCCATGCGAACGGGCCGCGGCGAGCGCCGCCTTGAGGTCGGCACGGAACGCCTCCAGCGTCTGTCCATCCTCAAGACAGTAGTAATGCGAGAACGTGTGCGTGCCGATTTCCTGGCCGTCGTAATCGCGGATCAGCTCGACCATCTCCGGCGCGAAGTGATACGGGTCGTCCGCGGTATTCCACGCATGCTCCTGCAGGTATCGATACGAGGACAGCTGCTGCCGGCGATAGTCGGGCAGCACCTCCGGCAGGTTGCGCCGCAGTTCGTCGGCGTCCTTGTAGAACAGGAAGCCCAGCGTGGCCCAGGTGGCGTGGACGGCGTGTTCGTCGAACAGCTGCAGCATGCCGCGGATGGCATCCCGCTCGCCGCGCAGGTTGGATTCGTAGCTCGCGATGCTGCGCGCGTCGCGCACACCCCAATAGAGCTCGAGATCCAGCGAGACGGTGAAGATGCCCGGCATGGTCTGCACTTAACCTCGTGATCTGATTCGCCGCCGCATTCCGCCGTGCATCGTCCGCCGCGCCGCGCAGGCGGCGTGTGGCGATCCAGGCAGTCCTTCTGCCCCCCTTTGTTCAGCCTCGAGGCGTGCGTCGAGCGAACAATCTCGCGGATTGTTCTGGCGCCAATATGAAGGCTTGATGAGGGGGCGGCCCCGAGCGGATCCGCCGTTTAAGTGGCCGTTTGTGTGCGCACGCACATCCAGGCGCGACAGGCTCTTAGGTCGAGGCGCGCGGGCGGTTCGCCGGCTTGGCTCCGTTCAGTTCCGGCCGCAGCAGCTCCGGCGGCATGCCGCGGATCACCTCGGCGAAGCGTTTCAGAAATGTGCCAGTCGACGAACTCTTGCGCCACACCAGCGCGATCCGGCGGCTGGGTGGATGACCGGCGAATTCCACCAGGTGCACATTATCGGTGCGCGCCACCGGCGGCTTGATCGCCAGCGTGGGCAGCAGGGTGATGCCGACATTGGCGGCGACCATCTGGCGCAGCGTTTCCAGGCTGGTGGCACGGAAACCCGAGCGTTCGCCGGCGCCGGCCAGCTGGCACACCTCCAGCGCCTGGTCGCGCAAGCAATGGCCGTCTTCCAGCAGCAGCAGGCTTTCGTCTTCCAGGTCGCCCAGCTTGAGACGATGTTTCTTGTGCGCCAGCGGATGATTCTCCGGCACGGCCAGCACGAAGGGTTCCTCGAACAGGAATTCGGTGTGCAGGCTGTCCTCGTGCAAGGGCAGGGCCAGCACGCCGACATCCAGCGAGCCTTCGCGCAGCATGCGGATCACCTGCTCGGTCTTCTCTTCCACCAGCAGCAGTTCCAGCCGCGGGAAGCGCTGGCGCACCAGCGGCACCAGGTGCGGCAGCAGGTAAGGGCCGAGGGTGGGGAAGATGCCCAGGCGCAAGGTGCCGGATTCCGGATCGCGCGTGCGCTGCGCGATCGCCTTGATCTCGTCGACCTCCGACAGCACGCCGCGCGCACGGCGGGCGATCTCGCGGCCGGTCTCGGTCAGCAGCACCTTGCGCGGGGTGCGTTCGACCAGCGGCACGCCCAGTTCGTCCTCCAGCTTCTTGATCTGCGTCGACAGGGTGGGCTGGCTGACGAAGCTGGCCTCGGCGGCGCGGCCGAAATGCCGGTGCTCGGCCAGGGCGACGAGGTATTGGAGATCGCGCAGATTCATCAGGCGGGGCCGCGGCAGGCAGGACAATAGCCGGAATCTATCACGATCATGAGAACAATCAATTAGAACAATCCGTGCGAAATGCCTAATCTTCGCATCACCAAGTCTTGCTCCATCCGCGCGCCACTCTTGCCCCTCCCCCCGCAGGCGCGCGGTTCCCCACCGGTGGCGAAGCCTCTTCGCCGCCGGTTTTTTTCGTGCACGAAGCGAAGCGCAATGCTGCGCAGCAGCGGGAATGCCATGTCTTCTGGCACTGTGTCCGAAGTCATGCCAGCTCCTAGCTTGCAAGGCTCTTTGTGTCCCCTGGGGAAATTCTCATGCGTCGTTTCGTCCGCCCGCTCGTGCTGAGCGTCCTTGCCGCGTCCTGCGGCGCCGCCCTGGCCGCCACCCCCGCCGCCTCCGACCAGCCGCAAGGCAAGCTGCCGCGCTGGGCGATGCCGGAGTCCTATCAGCTGGCTTTCAAGGTGGATCCGAAGCAGCAGGATTTCTCCGGCACCACCGTGATCAAGCTGAAGCTGGAGCAGGCCTCCGACCACATCTGGATGCACGGCCGCGAGCTGAAGGTGAGCAAGGTCACCATCACCGACGCCAAGGGCAAGACGCACGCCGGCAAGTACGTGGAGGCGGCACCGAAGGAAGGCGTGGTGCGCATCGACCTCGGCGGCACCATGCAGCCGCAGGAGCTGATCGTCGCGATCGAATACGCCGCGCCGCTCAACCAGCAGCTGCAGGGCCTGTACAAGGTCAGCCACGAAGGCCAGCCGTACGCGATGACGCAGATGGAGCCGATCAGCGCGCGCTTCGCCTTCCCCGGTTTCGACGAGCCCTCGTTCAAGACGCCGTTCGACCTGAAGCTGACCATCCCCGCCGATGAAGTCGGCATCGCCAACACTAAGCAGGTGAAGGAAGAGAAGGCTGCTGCCGGCTGGAAGACGCTGACTTTCGCCACCACCCAGCCGCTGCCGACCTACCTGGTGGCATTCGGCGTGGGTCCGTGGGACGTGGTCAACGGTCCGACCATCCCGGCTTCCGAGTACCGCAAGCAGGCCACCGACCTGCGCGGCATCGCCGCCAAGGGCGAGGGCCACCGCATGCAGCACGTGCTGGGCGAGACGCCGAGCATCATCAAGGCGCTGGAGGACTACTACGGCTTCGGCTATCCGTTCGACAAGCTCGACCTGCTCGCCGCGCCGGACTTCTCCGCCGGTGCGATGGAGAACCCGGGCCTGGTCACCTTCCGCGACTGGCTGCTGCTGCTCGACAAGGATTCCGCCGCCCAGTACGTGCGCGGCTCCTTCAACGTCACCGCGCACGAACTGGCCCACCAGTGGACCGGCGACACCGTGACCATGGGCTGGTGGGACGACCTGTGGCTCAACGAGGCGTTCGCCACCTGGATGCAGCAGAAGGTCACCCAGAAGGTGCATCCGGAATACCGCGCCGACCTCGACCGCGTGCGCGGCGCGCAGGGTGCGATGAACGGCGACAGCCTGGTTACCACGCGCAAGATCCGCCAGCCGATCACCGGCAACGGCGACATCGAGACCGCCTTCGACGGCATCACCTACCAGAAGGGTGCGGCGGTGCTGGGCATGTTCGAGGGCTATGTCAGCGAACCGGTGTTCCAGAAGGGCATGCGCGCCTACATCCAGGACCACAAGTTCGGCAATGCCACTGCCGAGGACCTGATCGACTCGATCGCCAAGGCCGCCGACAAGGGCGAGGACTTCAAGAACGCGTTCAAGAGCTTCCTCAACCAGCCGGGCGTGCCCTACGTGCAGACCAGGCTGGCGCAGGAAGGCGGCAAGACCGTGCTGCACCTGAGCCAGAGCCGCTACCTGCCGCTGGGCAGCACCGGCGACGCCAACCACCTGTGGGGCGTGCCGGTGTGCGTGCGCTACGCCACCGCCGACGGCAGCAAGGTCGCCTGCGAATTGCTCGACAAGGCGCAGGGCACCATGGCGCTGCCGGGCGCCACCGCGCAGACCTGGGTGATGCCCAATGCCAACGGCAGCGGCTACTACCGCTTCAGCATGGACAAGAGCGACCTGGCCAACCTCGGCAAGCAGATCGGCAAGCTGGCCGACGCCGAGCAGCTGGCCTACGGCGATGCGGTGAACGCCGCGTTCCGCCGCGGCGATATCGACGCCGGTTCCGCGCTGGCCGCGCTCAAGCCGCTGACCGCCTCGAAGGTGCGCGAGGTGTCCACCGCGCCGATGAACACCTTCGGCTGGATCTACGACCAGCTCGCCACCACCGACGCGCAGCGCGCCAAGCTGGTGGCCTGGGCCAAGTCCTCCTACCTGCCGGAACTGCAGCGCCTGGGCTACCAGCGCAAGGACGGCGAGGCCGACGGCGACTCTTTGCAGCGCGCCACCCTGGCCAACTTCCTCGGCCTGGACGTGAAGCTGCCGGAAGTGCGCGCGGAACTGCTCAAGCAGGGCGACGCCGTGCTCAAGGGCAAGGCCGACGGCAGCCTGGACTTTGCCGCCGCCGACTCCAACCTGCTCGGCAGCGCCCTCGGCGTGGCGGTGCAGGAGCACGGCAAGAGCGCGGTCGATGCACTGATCGCCCAGCTGCCGAAGACCAGCGACCCGGCCCAGCGCAACGCCATCCTGGCGGGCCTGGCCGAGGCCAGCGATGCGGCGCAGGCCGAGCGCGTGCGCGACCTGTCGCTGGACAAGTCGGTCAAGGTCGGCGAGATGGCCGCGCTGCTGCGCGGCAACCGCGACACCCAGGCCGGCCGCGATGCGGTGTGGAAGTGGTCGGTGGCGAACTACGACAAGATCGTGGCGCGCACCGGCAGCTTCGCCGGCGGTCGCCTGCCGGGCCTGATGGGCGGCGGCGGCTGCTCGAAGGCCGAGGCGGATCGCCTGCAGGAGTTCTTCAAGACCCGCGCGAAGGAAGTCACCGGCGCCGAGCGCGGCCTGGCCCAGAACACCGAGGCCACGCTGCTGTGCTCCGCGCTGAAGGGCAAGCAGGATCCGGCGGCGATCCTGCGCTGATCGACCGGCACTGATTGTCACGACAGCAGTAACCAACCGGGCGGCGTGAGCCGCCCGGTTTTTTTTCGCCCGGGCCAACCCCGCCCCGCGAGCCGCCACGTTGGACCCTTCACGGCGTTGTCACCGATGGCGCCGTTCCACCACACTGCGTCGCGGCCACTGACGGCCCAAGGGAGACAGGTATGCGTCGATGGGGATGGCTGTTGGGTCTGTGGGCGCTCGCGGCGCCGTTGCTGGCGCAGGATGTGCCGCCACCGCTGCGCGATTGGCAGGCGTGGGTGCTGCACGACGTGCCCCAGCATGCCTGTCCGTTCCTCGCCAACCAGGGACCGGGCAACGTGCAATGCGCCTGGCCGGGGCGGCTCGGCATCGACGCCGGCAAGGACGGCGGGCGCTTCTCTCTCGATGTGCATGTGGATGCGCCCAGCTGGGTGGCGCTGCCGGGTGACGCACGCAGCTGGCCGCAGCAGGTGACGGCCGGCGCGAAAGCGCTGGCGGTGCTCGAGCGCGGCGGCGAGCCGTCGGTATGGCTGGAGCCGGGTGATTACAGCCTGCACGGCACGCTGCCCTGGTCGTCACGGCCCGCGCGGCTGCGCGTGCCGCCTTCGATCGGCCTGGTCGCCTTGAATGTGGATGGCGCCGCGGTCACGCGTGTCGAGCGCAATGGCGATCGATTGACGCTGGGCGAGGCGGCCGAAGCGCAGCGCGCGGCGGACGCCTTGTCCCTGCGCGTCTATCGCCGGCTGGAGGATGGCCTGCCGGCGACGCTGGAAACGCATCTGCAGATCAACGTCACCGGCAGCGCGCGCGAGCAATTGCTCGGTCCGGCGCTGCCGCAAGGTTTCGTTGCCACGGCGCTGAGCAGCGACCTGCCGGCGCGCCTGGAAAGCGATGGCCGGTTGCGCATCCAGTTGCGCCCGGGCCAGTGGACGCTGGACCTCATCTCGCGCGGCACCGATGTGCTCAAGCAGGTCGCGCTGAAGCTGCCGGCCGAGCCCTGGCCGCGCCAGGAAATCTGGAGCTACCAGGACGCCACCGACCTGCGCAGCACGCGCGTGGAAGGCCAGCCCACCGACGCCGCGCAGGCCGGCGTGCCGGATGACTGGCGCGAGCTGCCGGCGTTTGCGCTGGACGATAACCAGGGCCTCGCCGTCGAGCAGGGCACGCGCGGCAGCGAAGGTGGGCAGGGCGACCAGGTGCAGGTGCAGCGGCAGATCTGGCTGGATTTCGACGGCCGCGGGCTCAACGTCAGCGATCACCTGAGCGGCACGCTGCGCAAGAGCCAGCGCCTGGACGTCGGCGCGCCCTGGCAATTGCAGCGCGCCGCGCAGGGCGAGACGCCGCTGCTGGTCACCAGTGGCAAGGATGGACGCAGTGGCGTGGAGCTGCGCGAATCGCAATTGGACCTGAGCGCGGGCTTGCGCCTGCCGCATGGCGGCTCGCTGCCCAGCGGCGGTTGGCAGTTGCCGCTGGAGAACATCGAGGCGACCTTGCATCTGCCGTACGGCTACCGCCTGCTCGGTGCGTCCGGGGCGGATCGTTCGCCGGATTCGTGGATCGCGCAGTGGAGTCTGCTCGATCTGTTCGTGGTGGCTTTGATTGCGCTGCTGGCGGGCCGCCTGATGGGGTGGCCGTGGGCGTTGCTGGCGATCGGCTTCCTGGCCTTGTCGCAGCACGAAGCCGGCGCGCCGCGCTGGACGCTAGGTGTTGCGCTGGCGCTGGCCTTGCTGGCGCGCGCGCTGCCGGAAGGCAAGCTGCGGCTAGGTTCGCGCATCGGCGCAGGTGCGGTGCTGGCCTTGGCGGCGCTGTGGTCGCTGCCGTTCGCGGCGACGCAGATGGATTACGTGTTGCATCCGCAGCTCGAAGAGGGTGGTGCGAGGACGGTGGCATCGATAGCCCCGAAGCCGACGCCAGCGCAGGAGGCGATGGACCGGATGGATAAAGCGACCATGGCGCGCCAGGCCGCGCCTCCCGCCGGCATCGACGAAGCGTCCAGCGAGCCGGTCGCGGAAGCAGTGCCCGCTCCTCCGCCGCCGCCTGCGCCAGCAGCGGCGCCATCGCTCAATTCGTATAGCGCCGGCTATGCCAATGACGCCAAGGCGCAGAAGCTGGAGGGCGTCACGGTACTCAGTGCGCCCGGGATGTCGTCGGGCAATCGCTTCTCGCAGCAAGCCGACACCCGCAACATCATCCAGGCCGGCCATGGCGAACCTGGCTGGAATCTCGGCAACAACTATCGCCTCGGCTGGTCAGGCCCCGTCACGGCGGAGCAGACCACGCGCCTGGTGATTGCGCCGGCATGGCTGGTGCGACTGCTGCGCCTGGGGATGCTGGTGCTGCTGGCGGGCTTGCTCGCACGCATCGTCCTGCGCGTGTTCCGTCCTGGCGATGGCGGCACGCCGCGCTGGCCGTTCGCCCGCGCGAGCGCGGCGCTGCTGCTGATCGCGCTGGTGCCGCAAGTGACGCACGCACAGGATGCGCTGCCGAATGACGCCCTGCTGCAGCAACTGCGCCAGCGACTGACCGAGGCGCCGAAGTGCGTGCCGAACTGCGCGGCAGTTGCGTCCGCGCAGATCCAGGCCAACGCCGACCAGGTCGACGTCGATCTTGAATTGCACGTCGGTGCGCCGGTGGCGGTGCCGCTGCCGCAGGCGGATGCGTCGTTGCAGCTGCAGAGTGTCGGTGTCGACGGCCACGCCGATGCGGCCCTGGCGCAGCGCGGGGCGCAGACCCTGGTGCGGCTCGAGCGCGGCGTGCATCGCCTGTCGTTGCGCTATCGCGCGGTGGCGGCCGATACGGTGAGCCTGCGCTTCGCACTGCACCCGCAGCGGGTGGGCTTCGCCGGGCAGGGCTGGGCGATCGATGGTGTGGACGAGGGCCGCGCCCTGGGCGACAGCCTTTCGCTGCATCGCGTGCATGCGGGCGCGGATGGCAAGGAGGTCACTGCCAACAGCCAGACCTTCCCACCCTACGTCACTGTGCAGCGTGTGCTGGTGCTGGGCGTGGACTGGACCGTGGAAACCACGGTGACTCGCGTGGCGCCGCACGACGGTGGTTTCAGCCTCGATTTGCCGCTGCTGCCGGGCGAACACCCGCTGGGCGACGATGCGCGTGTGCACGACGGCCGCATCGGCGTGACCTTCAACGGCAACCAGGAAGAGGTCAGCTGGACCAGCCGGCTCGATCGCGCCGACAAGCTGGAACTGAAGGCGCCCGCGCTCGGCGAGCGCGCGGAGTACTGGGAAGTGCAGGCCGCGCCGATGTGGCATGTCGACGGCGAAGGCGTGCCCGTCAGCCAGAACGACGGCGCGCTGTCTTTCAGGCCGCTGCCCGGCGAAGTCCTGCGGCTGGCGGTGACCCAGCCCAAGGCGGTCGCGGGAGACAGCCTTGCCTTCGACTCGGTGCAAGTGGAAAGCGCCGTCGGCGATCGCGCCACCGAAACCACCGTGCAGTTGCTCGCACGCAGCACGCGGGGCGGCGAGCATGCGATCGCGCTGCCGGCCGGTGCGGAATTGCTGGAAGCACAGCGCGATGGCGTGCCGCTGAGTCTGGCCGTGCGCGACGGCAAGCTGAGCCTGCCGCTGCTGCCCGGCGCGCATCGCTTCGAATTGCGCCTGCGCGAACCGCATGGCATTGCGGCCGCGACACGCAGTGCGTCATTGGCGCTGGGCGCGCCGGCGGCGAACTTGTACCTGGGCGTGAACCTGCCGCAAGACCGCTGGGTGCTGTGGACCTGGGGCCCGACTGCAGGGCCCGCGGTGCTGTACTGGTCGCAGCTGGTCGTGCTGCTGCTGGTCGCCTGGCTGCTGGCGCGCTATGCGCCCACGCCGCTGCGCTTCCATCACTGGCTGCTGCTGGGCCTGGGCTTCTCGGCCTTTGCCTGGAGCGCTTACGCCCTGGTGGTGGTGTGGCTGATCGCGCTGGGACTGCGGGCGCGCCGCACACCGCCGGAGCGGCTGGGCGTGGTGGGTTTCAACCTGCTGCAGGTCGCGCTGGCATTCTTCACCCTGGTCGCGCTGGTCGTGCTGATCTCCGCGGTGCCGAAGGGCTTGCTCGGCCTGCCGGACATGCACGTGGCCGGCAACGGTTCCACGGCGTGGCAATTGCGCTGGTTCGCCGACCAGACCGTCGATGCGCTGCCGCGCGGCGGCGTGTTCAGCGTGTCGCTGTGGGCCTACAAGATCGCCATGCTGCTGTGGGCGCTGTGGCTGGCCAATGCCCTGATCGGCTGGCTGCGCTGGGGCTTCGAGGCGTGGACGCGCGAAGGCTATTGGCGCAAGGGCGAGCCGCGCGCGGAAGCGCCGCACGTCATGCCGCCGGAGCTGCCGCCGCAGCCGCCGGTGGAGCGTCACGATGGTTGATGTGCGCGGCGCGCTGGCCGCGGCGACGGGGCGCCTCGGCGAACGGATCGATGCCGAGGCGCTGCTGCTGCATGTACTGGACAAGCCGCGCAGCTGGCTGGTCGCGCACGACACCGATGTATTGGACGACCAGATCCGCGCGGCCTTCGAGGCGATGGTCGCGCGGCGCGAGGCGGGCGAGCCGGTGGCTTACATCACCGGCCGCCGCGGCTTCTGGTCGCTCGAACTGGAGGTGACTCCGGCCACGCTGATCCCGCGGCCGGAGACCGAGCTGCTGGTGGAACTTGCGCTGGAACGCCTGCCGCCGGACCGGCCCGCTCGCGTGGTGGACCTGGGCACCGGCAGCGGCGCGATCGCGCTCGCTATCGCCAAGGAACGTCCGCGCGCCGCGGTGACCGCGGTGGATCTGAGCGCGGATGCGCTCGCGGTCGCCCGCGGCAATGCGCGGCGGCTCGGCCTGGAGCGCGTGCGCTTTCTGCATGGGACTTGGATGACACCGTTGTCCAGCGAGCGCTTTGAGCTGATCGTGTCCAATCCGCCGTATATCGAAGCCGCCGATCCGCATCTCGGGCAGGGCGACCTGCGCTTCGAGCCGGCCACGGCGCTGGCCTCGGGCGCCGACGGGCTCGACGCCATCCGCGAGATCGTCGCGGCGGCGCCGGCCCATCTCGAAGCCGGCGGCTGGCTGCTGCTGGAGCACGGCTGGGACCAGGGGGCGGCGGTGCGCGCCCTGCTGGACCAGGCGGGCTATGCGGAGGTGTTCACCGCCACCGACCTGGAAGGACGCGACCGCGTCTCCGGCGGCCGGCGCTAGCGCCGGCCTTACTCCGTTTTCACCTGTCCGCCACGCCCGCGGCGCGCCGGCTTGCGCATGCGTCGCAAAAACGTGCCCTGGCGCGCAGTCTTGCGCAGGTCAGGATTGACAACGTTGTCAGCCAGGAGTCCATTGGCCCGGCTGGCGCCTGGGCGCCAGTGTTGATGGGGAGCCGGGGAGGGCGCCACATCGTCGGGAGGGAGGCGGGCATCCGGTAGGTCCGGGCATCCGTTTTTCGGGCAGGCGCGTCGCGTGCCTGCGCCAGCGCATCCGGCGTTCCAGCGTCGTCACGTCCGGCGTTCGAATCCTTTCGATCACGGAGTCGTGTCATGCGCAAGCTGTTGAGGGTTCTCTTGCTGCTGGTCGTACTGCCGGCGGCGCTGTGGAGCGGAGCGGTCGGCGCGCAAAGCGCGAGCTGCGCGGGCGTGGCGGCCTGGAACGCCACCACCATCTACAACGCGGGCGACAAGATGGTCTACAACAACCATCTGTACCAGGCGTCCACGCAGATCTGGAACACGCCGCCGAACTACTGTCCGAGCTGCGGTTGGTACCAGGACCTGGGCCAGTGCGGCTCGGGCAGCAACCAGCCGCCGACGGTCGGTCTCACTTCGCCGGCCAACGGTGCGACGTTCACCGCCGGTGCCAACATCACGCTCAGTGCGAACGCGAGCGACAGCGACGGCACGGTCGCCAAGGTCGAGTTCTTCAACGGCTCCACCTCGCTGGGCGCGAAGACCGCGACACCGTATTCGGTCACCTGGAGCAACGTGCCCGCCGGCAGCTACACGCTGAAAGCAGTGGCGACTGACAACGGCGGACTGTCCACCACCTCGTCCACCGTCAGCATCACCGTCAATCCCGTCGGCGGCGGCGATACCACACCGCCCAGCGTTCCGCAGGGCCTGGCGTCGCCGTCGCAGACGGCCAGCACCGTGTCGCTGACGTGGAACGCGTCCACCGACAACAGCGGCGGCAGCGGCGTGGCCGGCTACGACGTGTACCGCAACGGCACGCTGGTTGGTTCCACCTCCGCCACCAGCTATACCGACACCGGTCTCGCCGCGAGCACCACCTACAGCTACACCGTGCGGGCTCGCGACAACGCCGGTAACGCATCCGCGCAGGGCCCGGCCATCAATGCCAAGACCAGCGCGGGCGGCGGTGGCGGCGGCAAGCGCGTGATCGGCTACTTCACCCAATGGGGCATCTACGGCCGCAACTACCAGGTGAAGAACATCGATACCAGCGGTTCGGCCGCCGTGCTTACGCATATCAACTATGCGTTCGGCAACGTGCGCAACAACAAGTGCGAAGTGGGCGTGACGCAGCCGTCCGATCCGAACACCGGCGTGGGCGGCGACGCGTATGCGGACTACACCAAGTCGTACGACGCCGGCAGCAGCGTCAGCGGCGTGGCCGATACCTGGAACCAGCCGCTGCGCGGCAACTGGAACCAGCTGAAGGAGCTGAAGGCGAAGTATCCCAACCTGAAGGTGCTGATCTCGCTGGGCGGCTGGACCTGGTCGCGCGGTTTCGCCAGCGCGGCGCAGCCGGCCAATCGGCAGGCTTTCGTGGCTTCGTGCATCGACGCCTACATCAAGGGCAACCTGCCGGTGACGGACAGCGCGGGCGGCACGGGCGCTGCCGCAGGCGTGTTCGACGGCATCGATATCGACTGGGAGTATCCGGCCGCGTGCGGCCTGAGTTGCGGCGGCAGCGAAGACACCGCCAACTTCACCGCGCTGCTGGCCGAGTTCCGCCGCCAGCTCGACGCGGTGCGCCCGGGCCTGCTGCTGACCATCGCCGGCGGCGCCGGCGTGGACAAGATCCGCGTCACCCAGCCGAGCCAGTACGCCTCGTCGATCGACTTCGTCAACCTGATGACGTACGACTTCCACGGTGCATGGGAGAGCCCGACCAACTTCCACTCCGCGCTGTACAAGCCGGCGGGCGACCCCTCCACCGGCGACGCGGCCAAGTACAACACCAACGACGCCATCCAGGCGCTGATCGCCGCGGGCATGCCGGCCGCCAAGATCAATCTCGGCATCGGCTTCTACGGCCGCGGCTGGAGCAATGTGCCCAACGGCAACAACGGCCTGTTCCAGCCCAGCACCACGGCCGCGCCGGGTACGTACGAGGCGGGCATCGAGGACTACAAGGTGCTCAAGAACCTGGGCTATCCGTCCTACGACGACACGGCCGCCGGCGCGCACTGGATCTTCAACGGCAGCACGTTCTGGAGCTTCGACGATCCGGCCAACATCCAGCGCAAGATGAACTACGTGAAGGCGCAGTCGCTGGGCGGTGCGTTCTCGTGGGAATTCAGCGGGGACGATGCGAATGGCACGTTGATCAAGGCTATTTCAAATGGATTGAAGTAAGCGGTTCGCGTGAAAACGAAAAAGCCACCCCGGCGATCGGGGTGGCTTTTTTTTACTCGTCATTCCGGCGCAGGCCGGAATCCAGTGGCGATTACATTGGGTTTGGCGACATCGCCACGGCGCTTCGCTTCATTAAGGCAGCACGTGTGCCTCGACGCATCAATCGAGCGATATCGCTACTGGATTCCGGCCTGCGCCGGAATGACGGCAGAGAGAGGTTTCTAGGAATCAGGCCGAGGCGGCAGCGGCAAACTGCGGAAATCGCGCGCGGATCGCGTTGCGTATCCCCGGCAGGTCCAGCCCTGCCATGGTCAGCACTTCCTCGCGGCTGCCGTGCTCGAGATACACGTCGGGCAAGCCCAGGTGCAGGATCGGCAAGGTCACGCCATGTGCGGCCAGGCATTCGGCCACGGCCGACCCGGCACCGCCGGCGACGGCATTGTCTTCCAGCGTGACGAAGGCTTCGTGGGTCTTGGCCAACTCCAGGATCATCGCCTCGTCCAGCGGCTTGACGAAGCGCATGTTGACCAGTGTGGCGTCGAGTTCCGCGGCGATCTCCACCGCCGGCGCCAGCATCGCGCCGAAGCTGAGCAGGGCCAGGCGGCGGCCGCGGCGGCGCAGTTCGGCCTTGCCCAGCGGCAGCGTGTCCAGTTCCTTGTGCATCGCCACGCCGGGGCCGGTGCCGCGCGGGTAGCGGATCGCCGCGGGACCGTCGTAGGCGAAGCCGGTGCTGAGCATCATGCGGCACTCGTTCTCGTCGGCCGGCGCCATGATCACCATGTTCGGCAGGCAGCGCAGGAACGACAGATCGAAGCTGCCCGCATGCGTGGCGCCATCCGGACCGACCACACCGGCGCGGTCGATGGCGAAGGTCACGTCCAGGTTCTGCAGCGCCACGTCGTGGATGGCCTGGTCGTAGGCGCGCTGCAGGAAGGTGGAATAGATCGCCACCACCGGCTTGGCGCCTTCGCAGGCCATGCCCGCGGCCAGCGTCACCGCGTGCTGCTCGGCGATCGCCACGTCGAAATAGCGTTGCGGGTATTCCTTGGAGAAGCGCACCAGGCCCGAGCCTTCGCGCATCGCCGGGGTGATGCCGAGCAGGCGTTCGTCGGCGGCGGCCTGGTCGCACAGCCAGTCGCTGAACACGTCGGTGTAAGTCTGCCTGGCCGGAGCGGCTTTCTTCGCCAGGCCGGCCTGCGGATCGAACGGGCCGACCGCGTGGTACTCGATCTGCGCCTGCTCGGCCGGGGCGTAGCCCTTGCCCTTGGTGGTGACCACGTGCAGCAGCTGCGGGCCGGGCAGATCCTTGACCATGCGCAGCGCATGCAACAGCTGCGGGATGTCGTGGCCGTCGATCGGGCCGGTGTAGTGGAAACCCAGTTCCTCGAACAGCGTGCTGGGCACGAACATGCCCTTGGCGTGCTCTTCCCAGCGCTTGAAGAAGCGGCCGAAGAACGACTGCTTGGGGATCGCGCGCTTGGCCCGCTCGCGCCAGGCGTTGAGCGTGTGGCTGGCCATGGCGCGCGCCATCATCTTGGTCAGCGCGCCGACGTTCTCGCTGATCGACATGCCGTTGTCGTTGAACACGACCAGCATGTTGGGCTCGACGTCGCCGCCGTGATTGAGCGCCTCGAAGGCCATGCCGGCGGTCATCGCGCCGTCACCGATCACCGCCACCACCTTGCGGTGGTCGCCCTTGCGCTGCGCGGCGATCGCCATGCCCAGCGCGGCCGAGATCGAAGTGGACGAATGGCCGACGCCGAAGGTGTCGTACTCGCTTTCCTCGCGCCGCGGGAACGGCGCCAGGCCGTCCTTCTTCTTGATCGTGGTGATGCGGTCGCGCCGGCCGGTGAGAATCTTGTGCGGATAGCACTGGTGGCCCACGTCCCACACCAGGCGGTCGCGCGGCGTGTCGAACACATGGTGCAGCGCGACAGTCAGCTCGACCACGCCCAGCCCCGCCCCGAAATGCCCGCCGGAGCTGGCCACGGACTCGATCAGGTACTGGCGCAGCTCGTCGGCGACGGCCGGCAGCTCCTCGTCGGGGACGCGGCGCAGGTCGGCCGGCGTCTCGATCGTCGCCAGGTGGGCGAAGCGGGTAGGAATATTCATAGCTGCGTATTGTTGAACCAGCGGGGGGGCGGAGCAAGGGCAGGACCGTGAAGGAACGCTGTCTGTACGGCTTGACGCCGGGCCGATCTCACGCCGTACCCACGTGGCGGCGGCCAGTGTGGAGCATCCTGAACCGAGGGAGCCCGTCATGTCGCGACCGACCGCATTCCGGCGTTTCGCCGAGGCCACCGCGCACTATGCCGGCCGGCCGGGAGCCTTCCTGCTGGCCGTGCTGCTGATCGTGGGATGGGCCATCACCGGCCCGATCTTCCATTTCAACGACACCTGGCAGCTGGTCATCAATACCGGCACCACCATCATCACCTTCCTGATGGTGTTCCTGATCCAGAGCACGCAGAACCGCGATACCGCCGCCCTGCAGATCAAGCTGGACGAGCTCATCTGCAGCAGCAAGGCGCATAACGCGCTGCTGAACCTGGAGAATCTGGACGACCAGCAGCTGGAGCGCATCCGCCGCCATTACACCCGGCTGGCCGAGGGCGCCAGGGACGACCTGAGCCAGTTCGAGGAAATCGTGGAGGAGGCGCGCAAGGAGCCGCGCGAATAGGAAGAGGGGACGCCGCCAGCCGGCTCCGACCCCTCAGGTCCTCAGGCCATCAGGTGGCGGCGGTCGCGCGGCAGGTGGCTGACCAGGAATTCCATCTGGTCGGCCAGGATGTTGCGGTTGGACAGGATCAGGTGTTCCACCCAGCTGGGCCGGTACGGTACGGCCAGCAGCGGCATGTTGGCCTGCTGCGGGGTGCGGTTGCTCTTCCTGAGGTTGCAGGCCAGGCAGGCGCTGACCACGTTCTCCCATTCGTCCTTGCCTTTCTTGGAGATCGGCAGCACGTGGTCGCGGGTCAGCTCGCCGCGGCTGAAGTGATCGCCGCAGTACAGGCAGATATAGCGGTCGCGGGCGAACAGGGCGGTATTGGTCAGGGTCGGCGCCGGCTCGATCGCATGCTCGCGGCAGTGGCCGCTGCTGGCCACGATCGGATGCAGCTGCAGGGAACTGCGCCGGCCCAGGTCGCGATTGTGGCCGCCGTAGACGGTCAGGCAGGGGTCGCCCAGGGTCCAGGCGACGGCGTCGCGGACGTACAGGCAGACGGCGTCCTGCCAACTGATCCAGTCGAGAATGCGGCCCGCGGCATCCAGCGAGAGGATGCGGGTCGAATGCAGATCGGCGACCTTTCCCGGCCCGTCGATCAGCCGCATGGGAACTTCCATCGGCATGTGTTCCGTCCTTCAGGTGACCCTTGGGAGCGTCCAGACCATGCAACGGTGCTGGTTCGCCCGAGCATAAACCATGTTTAGTTGCAAATTGCGTGCAAATACTTGTCGCTGCTGAAAACTGTCCCGGGCCGGCCGGGATTTACGCTTCGCCACGGGCCTGCGATATAGTGGCTGTTCATCTGTAGACCCGACGCCGGGTTTGGGAGGGGAAGCCTGGGTGGCGACCCCGGCACGGCGGGGCAGAGGTAAACGACGTGGCTGAAGTTCTTTTCTACGAGCGCCCGGTGCCGCTCAACCGTACCCAACACAAGGATCTGCGCCTGAAGGGCATCCCCAGCCTGCGTTTCGCGGCGGGCGTGCACTCGGTGCCGCTGACCGGCGTGGAATTCCCCGCCGCCGCGCGCGACCTGCCGATCCTGTTCGCCGGCAGCAGCATGGAAGAAGCCGGCCCGATGGCCCTGCTGGGCCTGCGCCAGAACGAAAACCTGTTCATCGACGCCGACGGCCAGTGGGCAGCCAACACCTACGTGCCGGCCTTCGTGCGCCGCTATCCGTTCGTGCTGGCCGAAAAGCCGGCGGGCGAGGAAGGCGACGACTTCACCGTGTTCCTGGACGAGGCCTATGAAGGCTTCGGCAGCGACGAGGGCGAGCGCCTGTTCCAGGACGACGGCACCGACAGCGAGATGCTGAAGAACGCCGTGAACTTTCTCGGCGAGTTCCAGCAGCACGTGGGTCGCACGCAGTGGTTCATGGAGCAGCTGCGCAAGCACGACCTGCTCGAGCCGCGCAACATCCGTCTGGAGAAGGACGGCAAGGCGATCAACCTCAATGGCCTGTACGTGGTCAACGAGGAGAAGCTGCGCAAGCTCGACGCGAAGACCTCGCACGAGTTCCTGACCGAGGGCGTGTTCGGCTGGATCTATGCGCACCTGCTGTCGCTGGCCAACATCGACCGCGTGGCCCAGCGCCTCGACTCGCGCGAGCAGGTCGAAGGCAAGGCCACCAAGAACTGAGCGTGCTTCGGCGCGAGCGAAAAAACGGCACCCTCACGGGTGCCGTTTTTTTTGCGCGCTTTTTCAGCGCGCGGCCTACGGCCTGACCGCGATCACCTCGATCTCCACCCGGTATCCCGGATTGCCCAGTGCCGCGATCTGGAACGCCGAGCGCGCCGGCAGTTTCGGCTGCTGCGGCGTGCCGAAGTACTGGCGATAGCCGGCCATGAAGCCGGCGAAGTCCATGTGTCCGCCATGGGCCTCGTCGCCCACCAGGAACACCTGCATCTTCACCACGTCGCCCAGCCCCAGGCCCATGCCCTTGAGCTGCTTTTCGATGGCGGCGAGCACGCCCACGGTCTGCGTCCTGGTGTCGCCATACGCGGCCACCGAATCCTTGGGCGCCTTCGGGTCGACCACCGGCGGCACGTTGCCGCTCACGTATACGGTGGCCTTGCCGGCCGGCACTTCGACGGCGGCGGAAATCGGGAAGTCGCTGTCCGGAATCTTGTAGCGCTTCACTTCCTGCGCCTGTGCGGACGCCGCGGCGAGCGCGAGAAAAGCCAGGGCAAGGCGGGAGGGCAATCGCATGGCGAACTCCTGTGGGGAAGGGATCATTGCCGCATCGCGGCGACTTCATCGACGCTGATGCTATCGGTGTACCGGTTGCCGAAGTGGGTGCGGATGTAGTTGATCACGCCGGCGATCTGCGCATCGCTGAGGCCGGTGCCGCGCAGGAAGCGTTCCTCGCCTTCCGGCGCGGGCTTGAACGAGGGCATGTCGCGCCGGCCATGCAGGATCACGGCCGCCATGTACTGCGGCGACGCCAGCCGCGGATTGCCGGTCAGCGCAGGATAGTTGCCGGCGCCTTGCGCACCCTTGGCATCGGGCATGTGGCAGCCCTGGCAGATGCCGCGGAACACCGCTTCGCCGTCGGCCGCCGTGAGCCCGCCGCCAGCGTGGCCGGCGTTGTCGGACGACTGTGCCCGCGCGGCGCCTGCGGCGAGCAGCAGCGCGACGCCGGCCAGTATCAGTATCGATTTTCGCTGCATCACACGCCTCCTGTCGCGCGCCGATGGATGCGTTCGATGGCATCGAGCGCGGACGTCACCGCACCCTCCTGCCACGCCGGCAGGTACGAGGCATGCTCGCCGGCCAGCACGATGCGGCCGTCCACCTGGCACAGGTTGTCGTAGTGGCGCTCGCGCGCCGCGTCGGACCACACGCCGAAGCAGCCCAGGGTGAAGGGCGAACGGTGCCAACCCACGGCGATGCCATGCTCGAACTCGTCGCGGTACTGCGGATGGATCCGGCTGCCGTATTCGACCGCCTTGCGTACCCGCTCCTCGGGCGACATCGCGGTGAATCGATAGGCATCGGCTCCCCACATGTAGGCGCCCAGCAGCACGCCCTTGCCGCCGCCATGGAAGCCGGTGCTCGGGTAGCTGATGTTGGCGATCGGCAGGTCCGTATAGGTGATGCCGCCGTAGATGTGCTCGTCCTCCTCCCAGAAGCGCCGCTTGAATTGCAGGCCCACTTTCACCGAAGCGGCATAGGGCACCGCGGCGATCGCCTCGGCCATGGCAGCGCCGACATTGAGCGGCAACTGACCCAGGATCGACAGCGGGATGGTGCACACGCACCAGTCCGCGCTCGCCGTATGCGTGGCGCCGGGCGCGTCGGCATCCTCGTAGGCCACGCTGACGCCGCGTTCGTCCTGCTGGATGGCGGTGACCTTGGCGCCATAGCGGATCAATCCCTTCAGCTCGCGGCCGAAAGCCTCGCCGATGCGTCCCATGCCGCCGACCGGTTGGAACAGGGTGGTCTGGAACTCGTAGATCTCGCCGGCCACCAGGTGGCTCCACAGGCGGGAGCCCAGCACATCCTTCAGCTGCAGCGGAGTCGAGGGCAGCGGCTTCGCGCCGAGCCCGCCGCCGGCATCGCGGTCGTAGCCGCGCCGGTTGCTGCTGGCTTCGCCGCGCGCGTAGGCGAACTGCTTGTCCAGCGCACCCCATTCGCGCAGCGATTCCAGCAGCAGCTCCTGGTCTTCTTTAGTCACCGCCTGGTCCAGCTGTCCCTGCCGCGTGCTCTTGGCCAGCAATTCGGCCACGTGGCCGCGGTAGTCGGCATGGATGGCGCGATAGCGCTGCGGCTTGCCGCCGAAGGCGCCTTCGCTGTGCAGGTAGGCGTTGTAGTTGACCTGGACGAACGGCTCCAGCGCCACGCCGAGTTTTTTGCAGTAGGACAGGATGCCGTGGTGGTGATAGGGCAGGCGCCATGGCCCCGGATTGATATACAGCCCGTCCTCGAACTGGCAGTGCTGGGTAAAGCCGCCCAGTTCGGTGAAGCGGTCGCCGCCGCGCAGCGACCAGTTGCGGCCGCCGGGCCGCCGGTTGTACTCGAGCACCTGCACCCGGTAACCGGCCTGGCGCAGCTCGTAGGCCGCCACCATGCCGGCAATGCCGGCCCCCAGCACCAGCACGGACGCGCCGCGCGGGGCGCCCTCCAGCCGCGGTTGGCCGCGGAACGGGGATTCGGCCGCGAGGCCGAGACTGCTCATCGCCTGGTACATCGCCGCGCCGCCGGCGGCGGCACCGATCATGCGCAGCAGATCGCGCCGCCTCATCGAGCGCGGACGCTCGCCGGCAACGCTGTGAAGATCGTCTTGCATGGATCACCTCTGACGTGGATGGGACATGCCGCGAGTGCGCGGTTCATCTCGCCCCTCCGCGCCGCCTGGACGCGGAGGGGATGCCGTCAGAAGCGATACGCGACCTTGCCGTACCAGTAGCGGCCGTTGAAGCCGAACGGCGACAGCGACGAATACTGCAGGCCGTCGGCGCGGTCCTCGTATACGTTGGCCAGCGAGGCCTTGGTCGGATACTGGTTGGTGAGGTTGTCGACGCCGGCGGTGAAGGTCCACGCCTGCCATGCGTAGCTGGCGGAAAGGTCCAGCAGCCAGCGCGCGGCGAACTTCTGGTCCTGGCTGCCGTCGTCGGCGTCGCCGCGGCGGATCACCGAACCGTAACGGGTCAGGTTGGCATGCAGCCCGAAACCCTGCAGCTGCCAGTCGCCGCTGAACACGTACTTGGTGCGCGGCGTCGACGCGGTGAGCAAACCTTCGCTGGCGCGGCCGAAGGCCGGCGTGGAGACATCCAGCACCTTGGTCTTGTTGTAGTTGCCGCTGGCGGTGAGGTTGAGCCGGCCCCAGCCGTCCAGGTCCATCCGGTAGTTGGCGATCAGGTCCGCGCCGCGCGTGCGCGTGGTGGCGCCATTGACGAAGAACTGCGCGCCGGTGACCTGGCTGTTCGGGATGCTTACCGCGATCTGGTCCGAATACAGGATCGCGTCGGCCACGCGGATCTGGTACAGGTCCAGCGTCGCGCTGAAATCGTTCCACGGCTGCCAGACGGCGCCCAGGCCATAATTGGTCGACTTCTCGGGTTTCAGCGCCTTGGCGCCGAGCGCGATCGCCACCGGGTCGGAGGTGCGGTAGGTGCCGATCTGCGCGAGCGTGCCGTTCTGGATCAGCGTCACCACCGATTCGTAGTTCTGCTGCGCCAGCGACGGTGCGCGGAAGCCGTTGGAGGCCGTGCCGCGCAACGCGAAAGTATCGGTGAACTGGTAGCGCGCCGAGAGCTTGCCCGAGCGTGTCGAACCCGCATCGCTGTAGTGCTCGTAGCGCCCGGCCAGGCCAGCGGACAGCTTGCTGGTCACGTCCGTTTCCAGATCCACGTAGGCCGCCTGGCTGTGCCGGCCGAACGTGCCGGCGACCTGGGGTGTCAGGCCCGGGAATACCTGCGAGCCGCCCGCATAGGGTGTGGTCGTGCCTGGAATGAGCGTGGTGGGATCGAAGAAATAGGAGTCCGGATCGCCCGCGTCGATCACATAGGTCTCCTTGCGGTACTCCGCGCCGAACGCCAGCGTGACCGGGTTGGGCAGGAAGCCGACGTGGACGTCCTTGCTCAGGTCCAGGTTCGCCACGCTCTGCTTGTTGCGGAAGGTGCCGGCATTGAAATACGTCGGCGAATAGCCGTGCGTGTAGTACAGGTTGGTATTGACGCTGTTGGCGATGTCGAAGGCCAGGTTGTTCTCGCCGTGATCGGCGGAGAAGTCCCAGTGCCAGCCGCCGGCGGTGGTGCCGCGCAGGCCCAGTACCGCGGCGATGTCGTTGCTGTGGTTGACGATCTGCGGCAGGAAGCCATTCGGGTAGAGCGCCGGTACGTTGCGGGCGGAGTTGTAGGCGCGGTAGTAGCCGTTGGAGGTCACGTCGCGCTTGCTGCCGTTGAGATAGCCGTACAGTTCGATGCCCGGCGTGATGTCGTAGCCGAAGTTCAGCAGCAGCTGATAGGTCTTCACTGCCGGATCGCCGTAGCGTTCGTACGGAATGCCGCTCGGGTTGGACGCGCCCGCCAGCGTGGTGGACTTGTCGCGATTCTCCGCGCGGTTGGTGTTCATGGCGTTCTGGTAATTCCATGCCACGCGCATCCAGCCCGGCGCGCTGCCGTTGGGCCCACCCAGAGGAATGCCCATGCTGCCCTGCACGCCGTTCTGCGCGCCGTCGCCCTTATCCATGATGCCGCCGCTGGCGGTGACGCTGTTGCCGCCCTCGACGCTGCCGCGCTTGAGCACCACATTGATCACGCCGGCGATGGCGTCGGAGCCGTACTGTGCCGCCGCGCCGTCGCGCAGCACTTCGATGTGATCGATGGCGGCGATGGGAATCGAGTTCAGGTCCACCGGCGCCGAGCCGCGCCCGATCGCCGAGTTGTAGTTGACCAGGCTGGTGGTGTGATACCGCTTGCCGTCGACCAGTACGAGCACCTGGTCCGGCGACATGCCGCGCAGGCTTGCCGGCCGGATCGCATCGTTGCCGTCGTTGATGGCGGGGCGGGGGAAGTCCAGCGAGGGGAGCAGGGTGCTCAGGGCGCTGGCCAGGTCGGTACTGCCGGTGGCGGTGAGGTCCGCGGGGGTCAGTACGTCGATCGGTGCGAGGGATTCGGAAGCGGTGCGGTCGGTGCTGCGCGTTCCGGTGACGACGACTTGCTGCAGCTGTTTGGCTTTTTCGGGCGATGCCGCGTCGGCGGCGGGTGTTTCGTCGGCCCAGGCCGTCGAGGCGGCGAGGGCATGCATACAGCAAAGGGGCAGTAGCGCGGCCGCCGGCAGGCGCCGCTTAAGTCGTTTGGTCATTGGTGGTTTCCCCGGTCAGGCGGTCAGTGGCGGGCTCCTTGCCTGGATCCTGCGTCGCAGCAAATCCTCCCCAGGGCTGCGACGATTCGAGGCTAAGCGCGATTGTTGCGGCGCGTCAATATCTGGTCATTCTGGCGTCATTGCGCTGTAATCACCGGCCCGGTCCGTTTTTGCATTGCGGCAAAATCTTGCGCCGCCGACGGGCCTAAGCGCGGTCTAAGGCGCGGCTCGGATGATGCGGTGGATGCGCTACGTTTCCCTGCTCCGACGCCGGTCCGGCGGTTTCCGCGCCACCGGCGTCGCCGTGGTGCTCGTGCTCGCCGGCTGCGCGCACTACCAGGCGCGGCCGATCGATCCCGCCGTCACCGCCGCGCAATGGCAGGCTCGCCGCCTGGACGATCCGATGCTGGCCGAGCGCCTCGCACCTGTGCTGCGCGAAGCGCAGCTGGACTGGCCGCCTGCGCGCTACGGCAGCGGCGAGCTGCTGCTGGCCGCGCTGGTGCTCAATCCCGACCTGGCCGAGGCGCGCGCACACCTGGCCGAGGCCGATGCCGCGGTGCGCACCGCGAAGGCCTGGCCCAACCCTTCCGTCAATCTGGCGCTGGAGCGCTACGCGCAGGACCAGGCCGGCAGCAGTCCCTGGCTGTGGGGCGTGACCACCAACTGGCTGATTGATACCGCGGTGCGCCGCCGCCTGCGCGCGGACCTGGCCGATGCCGGCGTACGCGGCGCGCGCCTGGATTACGCCGGGAAAGTGTGGGATGTGCGCCGCACGCTGCGCGCGGCGCTGGCCGATGTGTTGCTGGGCGAACAGCAGCGCGCGCTGGCCGATGAGGCGGTAAACAAGGCGATGGCATTGCAGGCCGCGCAGGAACAGCGCCGCGCGCTCGGCGAAGCGATGCCGGCGGATGTGCTGCAGGTGGCGCTGGTACTGGCCCAGGCACGCGATGCCGCGGCGTCGGCCGCACAGCGCGTGGCCGACGCGCGCGCGCGGCTGGCGCGCGCGGTGGGCGTGCCGGTGCAGGCGCTGGAAGGCGTCGCGCTCGCCTGCGACGACCTCGAAGCGCCGCCCGAATGGCCGGCCACGCAACTCGACGCACTCGCTTCGCGCGCACGCCTGTCGCGCCCCGACCTGGAGCGCGCCCTCGTCGACTACGCCAGCCGCGAAACCGAACTGCGCCAGCAGGTGCGCATGCAATACCCGCAGATCAGCATCGGGCCGGGCTACACCTACGACCACGGCGCACGCAAATTGCAATTCAACCTCGGCGCCACGCTGCCGCTGCTGGACCAGAACCAGGGGCCGATCGCCGAAGCCGAAGCGCGCCGCGAAGCAGCCGGCCGCCACGTCGAAGCCGTGCAGGCCGGCATCGACAGCGAGATCGCCGGCGCCGCGGCCAGGCTGACCGCGGCGCGCGATGCATTGAACGCCGCGACGCACGGACATGACGCCGCCGAGCGCCTGCGGCAGCAAGTCGAAACCGGCTACGCGCACGGCGAGGACGATCGCGTCGCCCTGCTCAATGCGCAGCTGGCCGCCATCACCGCCGCCCAGGCGCGGCTCACCGCCGTCGACCAGGCACAGCAGGCGCTGGGCGCGCTGGAAGACGCGGTGCGCACGCCGCTGGAAGGCAACGAGGCCGGGCTGCTGCAAGCCGCTGGCCGCGCAGGAGACAAGCCATGATCGTCCGCCTCTCGTTACCTCGCGCGGCGCGCATGCTGTGCGCCGCATGGCTGATTGTCGCCAGCGCCACCGCCGCGGCGACCGAAGTGGATGCCGCCACGCAGGCGCGGTTAGGCCTCGCGCTGGCGGAACTGCACGCGGCGCAGGCGCCGCTCGAACTGTCCGCCACCGCCGAAGTGCTCGATCCCTCCACGCTGGCCAAGGCCGCCGACGACATCGCGGCATTGCAGGCGACGGCGGATGCGTCGCGTGCCGAAGCGCAACGCGTGCAGGCGCTGTACGCGGCGGACGGCAACATGTCGCGCAAGGCGGTGGAAGCGGCGCGCGCGCAGGCCGCGGTGGACCAGTCGAAGCTGCAGCAGGCGCGCACCCAACTGCGCATGGATTGGGGCGCCGCCATCGCCGGCATGGATGCAGGCACGCTGCACGCGCGCACCGAAGCGCTGCTGGACGGACGCACGGCCTGGCTCAAGGCCGAGCCGCTCGCCGCACCCGCGTCCGGATTTCAGCCGGCTGGCGCGCTCTTGCATCCGGGCGACATCGCTGCGCGCGTGCTCAGCCCCTTGCCGCGCAGCAGCGCGGGCCTGGCCGGCGGCTGGCTGCTGGAAGCGCCGGGCGCCGGACTGACACCGGGCATGCTGCTCACCGCGCGACTCCAGGGCAGCGGCGCGGGCGCGTCCGGCGTGCTGCTGCCGCGTGGCGCGGTGGTGCGCTGGAACGGCGTGGCCTGGGCCTATGTCGCCACCGACGCGACGCATTTCGAACGCCGCGCGGTGACCGCGCTGGCGATGACCGCCGCCGGCTGGATCGTCGGCGCACCCTTCACGGCGGGCGAGAAAGTGGTAACCCGCGGCGCGGGCGCGCTGATCGCGCTCGATGCGGCGCCGGCCGAACCCGGCAAGCCGGGCGACGACGACTGAATCATGCTGACCTTCATCGTCCGCGGCGCGCTGCGCCATCCGTGGTGGATCGCGCTGCTCGCCGCGTTGCTGCTGGCGGTGGGCGTCGCCCATCTGCGCAGCGCGCGCTACGACGTATTCCCGGATTTCGTGCCGGCCGAACTCACTATCCAGGTCGAGGCGCCGGGCTTCACCGCCTTGCAGGTGGAACAGCGCGTCACCCAGCCGATCGAGAACGCAGTCAACGGCGGCACCGACGTCGATACCGTGCGCTCGCAATCGATCCAGGGCCTGGCGGTCATCACCGTGGTGTTCAAGCAAGGCAGCGATCCCTTCCGCGACCGCCAGCTGCTGGCCGAGCGTGTCACCGAGGCCGCCGCGCAACTGCCGCAGGGCGTGCAGGCGCCGTCGCTCAGCCCGATGGTGTCCTCGACCATGGACCTGCTGAAATTCGGCCTGCTCAGCGACAAGCTCGATCCGCTGGCGCTGCGCTCGCTCGCCGACTGGACGATAAAGCCCCGCCTGCTCGCCGTGCCCGGCGTGGCCGATGCCACCGTGTTCGGCGGCGGCGTGCGCGAATGGCAGGTGCGCGTGCATCCGGACCGCCTCGCCGCGTTCGGTCTCACGCTTGAAGACGTGCGCGCCGCCGCGGCCGCGGCCGCGGCCAGCGGCGTGCGCGGAGCCGGCTATGTCGATACGCCCGCGCAGCGCGTGGTGCTGGAGGCCGATGGCACGCTGACCGCGCCGGCCCAGCTCGGCCAGGCCGTGATCACGCAGCACGCGGGGCGCAACGTCACCCTGGCCGATGTCGCGGATGTCGCCGAGCACGCGGCGCCCGCCTTCGGCGACTCGCGCATCATGGCGCGGCCCGGCGTGCTGGTCGCGCTGAACAGCCAGTACGGCGCGAACACGCTGGAAGTGACGCATGCGGTGGAAGCCGCGCTGGACGAGCTCAAGCCGATGCTCGCGGAGCAGGGCGTGAGCCTGGTGTCCTCGCTGCACCGCCCGGCCACCTTCGTCGAAGTCGCGCTGGCCAATATGCGCGGCGCGCTGCTGTTCGGCGCCGTGCTGGTGCTGGCGGTGCTGGTGCTGTTCCTGCGCGACTGGCGCACCGCGCTGATCTCGTTCCTGAGCATTCCGCTGTCGCTCGCGGTGGCGGTGATGGTCTTCCCCTGGTTCGGCTGGACCATCAACACCATGACCCTGGGCGGCCTCGCCGTGGCGCTGGGCGTGGTGGTCGACGACGCCATCATCGACGTGGAGAACGTGATGCGCCGCCTGCGCTGGGCCGGCGCCGCGGCGGCGCGCGCGGAAGTCATTCTCGACGCCTCGCTCGAAGTGCGCCGCCCGGTGGTGCTGGCCACCGTGGTGGTGGGCCTGGTATTCCTGCCCATCCTGCTGCTGCCGGGTTTGCAGGGCAGTTTCTTCGCGCCGCTGGCCGGCGCCTTCCTGTTGGCGACGTTCGCCTCGTTGCTGGTGGCGCTCAGCGTGACGCCGGCCTTGTGCCTGCTGCTGTTGCGCGCCGACCGGCGCCACCGCGAGCCGCGCTGGCTCAAGCGCGCGAAGCTGGCGCAGCACCGGCTGCTCGAGCGCGCCATGCCGCACGCGCGGGCCTGGTTGATCGGCGCCCTGCTGCTGGGCGCGGCGGCGATCGCGGTGCTGCCGTTATTCGGCGCGTCGTTGTTGCCGGAGTTTCGCGAAGGCCATTTCGTGATTCAGCTGCAAGGCCCGAGCGGCACCTCGCTGGAGGAAATGACGCGCATCGGCGAGCGCATGGGCAGGGACGTGCTGGCCGTCCCCGGCGTCGCGACGGTGTCGCAGCAGGTCGGCCGCGCCGCGATGGTGCAGGACACCTGGCCGCCGAACCAGAGCGAGTTCCATGTCGAGCTGAAGCCGGGGCTGGGCGCCGCCGACCAGATCCGCATCGAGCGAGCGCTGAAGCTGGTGGTCGACGGCTATCCGGGCTTCGGCGGCGAAGTGGTGACTTTCCTGGGGGACCGCATCGGCGAATCGCTGTCGGGCGAAACGGCACCGGTGACGATCAGCCTCTACGGCAGCGACCTGGACACGCTCGACCGCTTGGCCGGCAAGGTGAAGCAGGCGATGCCGGCCGTGCCGGGGAACGGCAGCGTGCGCCTGTCGGACGCGCCGACGGTGCCGACCCTGCGTATCGTGCCGCTGCCCGAACGCCTGGCCGCGCACGGCCTGCGCATGACCGACGTGCTCGACGCCGTGGCCGCCGCGCACCAGGGCGTGGTGGCGGGCGAAGTGTTCGACGGCGTGCAGCCCATCGCCATCCGCCTGCAGCTTGATCCGTCGGCGCAGCGCGACCCGGAGACGGTGGGCGAGCTGCTGCTGCGCAATCCGGCCGGTCGCAGCGTGCCGTTGTCGGCGGTGGCCGAGATGGATCTGCTCGAAGGCCGCGCCAACGTGCTGCACGAAGGCGGTCGCCGCCGGCTGGTGCTGGCGGTGTATCCCGCCACGACGGATGTGGTCGGCTTTGTCGACCGTGCGCGCGCGCTCCTGGCCAGGAGCGTGGCGCTGCCGCCGGGCTATTACCTGGAATTCGGCGGCACCGCCGAAGGCGCCACCCGGGCGCGCCGCGATCTGCTGCTGCATGGCGGACTGGCCGGCATCGGCATCGTCGCGCTGTTGCTGGCGGCGTTTCCCGAGCGCCGCAGCGTGGCGCTGATCCTGGCCAATGTGCCATTCGCACTGGTGGGCGGCGTGATCGCTGCCGCCCTGACAGGGGCCGTGCTGTCGATCGGTGCGCTGGTGGGCTTCGTCACGCTGTTCGGTATCTCCGCGCGCAACAGCATCATGCTGGTCTCGCATTACGAGCACCTGGTGCGCGAGGAGGGGGCGCACTGGAATCGCTACACCGTGCTGCGCGGCGCGCGCGAGCGGCTGACGCCGATCCTGATGACCGCCCTGGTGACCGCGCTCGGCCTGCTGCCGCTGGCGCTGGGCAACGGCGAGCCGGGACGCGAGGTCGAGGGGCCGATGGCGATCGTGATCCTGGGCGGCCTGGCCAGCTCCACCGTGCTGAACCTGCTGGTGCTGCCGGCGCTGGCCGGGCGCTATCTGCGCCTGCGTCCGCCGGCGCCTTAGTGCACCGGCTTGGCCAGGCGCAGCAGGTCGGCGCCGTAGCCGGCTTCCTCGTAGATCTTGCGTGCGCGTTCGTTGCCGGGGAACACGGCCAGGGTGATCAGGTGGCAGCGATGTTCGCGCGCCCAGGTTTCGGCGTGGTCGAGCAGGGCGCGGCCGACGCCCTTGCCTTCATGCGAGTGCGCCACGGCGAGGTCGGAGATGTGGCAGTTCACGCGGCCGGTGAAGTAGTCCTGGGTCTTCTGCAGATGAACGAAGCCGACCGGGGTGCCGTCGTCGTCTTCGGCGACGAACAGGAAGCTGTTGGCGGGTTGTTCTTCCAGGTGGCGGGTGAGGTCCTTGCGGATGCCGTCGATGCATTCGTGGCGTTTGCGCCAGGCCGGCAGGTGGAAGTCGACGAAGCGGGGGACCAGGGCGAGGATGAAGTCGTCGTCGTCTTCGGCGAGACGGATCAGGAAGGTCGGGTCGCTCATGCGCTTTGGTGTGCTTGGGAACCGGAGTCCGGTTCTACACCCGGAGCGAGGGAGCAGGGAAGTCCCCACCACCCGCCGCTCCGAAAAACGGCGCAGGGCGGGGTTCGCTGCGCTCACCCCAACCTGCGCCGGTGGCGATCAGGCGACGGCCGGCAGCGTCCCCACGCCCGCCTCGATCGCCGCCTTGTGCATCAGGCAGCGCGGCAGCATGCGGGCGAAGTAGAACGCGGCGGTGTCGCGCTTGGACTGCTTGAACGCCTCGGACTGGCTGCTCGCGTTCGCGGCGGCGACGCTGCGGGCCCACATGTAGGCCAGCGTGGCGTAGCCGGAGTAGTACAGGTAATCGCTGGCGGCGGCGCCGAGTTCTTCCGGGTTGCCCTGCACGCGTGCGGCCACGGCCAGGGTCAGGTCGGCCCATTCCTTGGCGTTCCTGGCCAGCGGGGCGATCAGCGAGGCCATCGCGGCGTCCTGGGCATGCCGCTGGCAGAAGGCCTGGATTTCCTGCAGGAACAGCTTGAAGCCGGCGCCCTGCAGCTGGAGGATCTTGCGGCCCAGCAGGTCGGCGGCCTGGATGCCGGTGGTGCCTTCGTACAGGGTGATGATGCGGGCGTCGCGCACGAACTGCTCCACGCCGCTCTCCACGATATAGCCGTGGCCGCCGTAGACCTGCAGCGCTTCCTTGGTCGACTCCTGCGCCAGCTCGGTGACCAGGCCCTTGGCGATCGGAATCAGGAAGGCCACCAGTTCGCCGGCGTTCTTGCGCGTGACCTCGTCGACGCCGCGCGCTTCCACGTCGGTCTGCAGCGAGGTGTACAGCAGCAGGGTGCGCGAGCCTTCCACGATGGCGCGCTGGGTCAGCAGCATGCGGCGCACGTCCGGCTGCACCAGCAGGTTGTCGGCCGGCTTGTCGGGGAACTGCGGGCCCGACAGCGCGCGGCCCTGCAGGCGCTCGCGCGCATAGTTGGAGCTGTTCTGCAGCGCGCGCTCGGACAGCGCCAGGCCCTGCACGCCCACGCCCAGGCGCGCGGCATTCATCATGGTGAACATCGCGGCCAGGCCCTTGTGCGGCTGGCCGATCAGGTAACCCTCGGCGGCGTCGAAATTCATCACGCAGGTGGCCGAACCGCGCAGGCCCATCTTGTGCTCGATATTGCTGGCCACGACGGTGTTGCGCGTGCCGGGCGAGCCGTCGGCGTTCAACTTGAACTTCGGCACGATGAACATCGAGATGCCGCGGCTGCCGGCCGGCGCATCGGGCAGGCGGGCCAGCACCAGGTGGATGATGTTCTCGGCCAGGTCATGCTCGCCGGCGCTGATGAAGATCTTGGTGCCGGTGATCTTGTAGCTGCCGTTGTCGCCGGGTTCCGCGCGGGTCTTCAGCAGGCCCAGGTCGGAGCCGGCCTGCGGCTCGGTCAGGCACATGGTGCCGGTCCAGCGGCCTTCGACGATGGGCTTGAGGTAGGTGTCCTGCTGCTCCTTGGTGCCGTGCAGCTCCATCGCGTGGCAGGCGCCTTCGGACAGCAGCGGATACAGGCTCCAGGACAGGTTGCCGGCCTGGAAGATTTCGGTGGTGGCGGTGCCGACCGTGTTGGGCAGGCCCTGGCCGCCGAAATGCTCGGCCTGGGTCAGGCCGGTCCAGCCGCCTTCGGCGAAGGCCTTGAAGGCTTCCTTGAAGCCCTTGGGCGTGGTCACCGTCTGGGTGGCCTTGTCGTACTTGCAGCCTTCCTCGTCGCCGCTGGCATTGAACGGCGCCAGCAGCGCCTCGCTCAGGCGGCCGGCTTCTTCCAGCACGGCGTCGAGCAGGTCGCGGGTGTGGCCTTCGCCGCCCTGCAACTGGGTCAGGGTGGCTTCCGCGTGCAGCACGTCGTAGAGGGCGAAGCGCAGATCGTCGAGGGGGGCCTTGTAGATGGTCATGTGCGGTTTCCTGCCTGGAAGGCGATACGGGATGGTTCGATAAGGGTGTGGCGCGTGCTCAGCGCCAGGTGTTGGCGATGCCCGGCACCGGCGACAGCCAGTCGTTGCCGTGGAATTCGAAGTCGCGCGGTTGTTCTTCCTGCTCCGGCTTGGCGTTGGCGCGGCCGACGACGCCATACGGCACCGAGCCGCCGCTGCCCTTGGCCGCCGCCGCGGCGAGCGCCTGGCTCATCTCCGGCGTGGGCAGTACGTTGACGCGGGTGATGTCGCCGGCGAAGGCGGGGATATCCAGGTCGAACTTCGCGTGCAGGCGTACCGGCACCAGCTCGGCCACCTTCAGTTCGCCGTCGAGCGAGCGGAAATTCATGCCGCCGTAGCTGTTGTTCTGGATGCGCACGGTCAGCTGCCACTGGCCGTCGGGGCGCACCGTCATTTCCTGGATGCTGACCGTGGGCGGGAACACGCTCTTGCGCGGCGGGCCGCAGGCGACCAGTCCCAAGGACAACAGGCCCAGCACCAGCAGGCGGGGGATCAGGCGGTACAGCCGAGGCAACATGGCCACTCCAAACGATCGTTTGAATGGCGATTCTAACCATGAGAGGGGGGAGGGGCGCCAGGGCCCGGATGGCCGGGCCGGCACCATCGCGCAAAACCGCGCCGCGGCCGGTGTATTGCGCCGCAGCGATTCCACCGTCACGCGGAACAGGGCATCATCGACGTTTTCCCCGAACCAGGTCCTTCGCATGTCACGTCGTTTCGTCGCGCGCCGCTCCCCCATCCACGGCAATGGCGTGTTCGCCACCGCGCCGATCAAGAAGGGCGAGGAGATCGTCGAGTACAAGGGCACGCTGATGACGCACCAGCAAGCCGACGTGATGTATGGCGACGGCGGCGAGACCGGCCATACCTTCCTGTTCACGCTCAACGACGAATACCTGATCGACGCCAACCGCAAGGGCAATACCGCGCGCTGGATCAACCACAGCTGCGACCCGAACTGCCAGGCGGTGGTGCTGGAGGACGAGGATGACGACCGCCGCAAGGACCAGGTCTTCATCGAGGCGATCCGCAACATCAAGCCGGGCGAAGAGCTGACTTACGACTACGGCATCATCCTGGATGTCCCGCACACCGCGCGCCTGAAGAAGGTGTGGGCGTGCCTGTGCGGCTCGCCGAAGTGCATCGGTACGATGCTGAAGCCGAAGCGGGGGCGTTGAGGTCAGGGTTCGCCTGCGGGCGCAGCAAGTATCGAAAGCCGCGGGCGCAGGTCTGCGGCTTTTTTTTTGCTCGTCATTCCTGCGCAGGCAGGAATCCAGTTGCGGTGCGCTTGATGGTCGCGTTACCGCGAATGTGTCTCGCCTTTCAGGCGAGTGTTTCGAGCCGCTGCCGCGGCCCGAGTTACTTTCTCTTGCTTGCCCAAGAGAAAGTAACCAAAGAGAAGAGCACCCTGCACGGCGCCCTCCGCAGCTGAAGCTGCTGCGGGTACGTGAGGGCTGGCCGGGCTTTTTGACGGGACATCCATGTCCCGTCAAAAAGGCGAGGACTCCTGTCCTCGCCCCCTTCGGGGCCTGATCGTCCAGCCCTCACCGCCGCGCCAAGGGGTTCGAAGATCAAGAGCCAGAGCAAAAGCCAGAGCAAAAGCGCACAAGCGGAACGCCGCGGGCTGCGCCGCGTGCTCTCGTTGGATCTCCGCAACGCCCTGCATCTCCCTCTCCCCTCCGAGGAGAGGGTTGGATGAGGGGCCGGGGCTCGCCTCGACGTAACAACCGCAGGCCGAGGTCATCGCCGGCGAATTCGCTTCCAACAGCCGTCATGCGCCGGTCCGGAATCGCCCCTATACTCGCCCCTCAGTGCCTGTCATGGGGGCTGGCACGGATCAACAAGGACGGAACCATGGAACAGGAACGGAATTACTACGCCGCACCACAGGCTGCGGTGGACGATGTCGGGGGCTTTTCGGCGGAAGATCTGGAAGCGCGCAAGGCCGGTCGCGGACAGCGCCTGGCGGCGGTCATCCTGGATAGCGTGATCTTCGCCGTGGGTGGCGTGTTCGCCGGCATCGGCGGCGCGGCCGCCGGCAGGGGCGATGGCGGCATGGTCGCGATGGCCGTGGGCTCGCTGATCATCCTGGCCCTGATCGTGGTCAATTGCGTGTTGTTGCACCAGAACGGGCAGACCCTGGGCAAGAAGCTGCTGGGTATCAAGATCGTGCGCAGCGACGGCGGTCGCATCGGCCTGGGCCGCATCATCGGCATGCGCGTCATCCCGATGGGCCTGCTCGGCGCGATCCCCTACCTCGGCTTCCTGATCTCGCTGGTCGACTCGCTGATGATCTTCGGCGTCGAACGCCGCTGTGTTCACGACATGATCGCCGACACCATCGTCATCCAGGCCTGATGCTCGACACCCTTCGGCAGATCGAGACGCCCGAAGGGGTGTTTCTGCGCCTGCGCGCGGCCGGCGCGCTGCCGCGCGCGCAGGCGTGGACGATCGATTTCGTGCTGCGCCTGGTGGTGTTCTCCGCCGCGATGATTCCCTTGTCGCTGTTCGGCTCGGCGGGCTCGGGCGTCGGCGCGCTGCTGATGTTCGTGCTGATGTGGGCCTACGCGGTGGTGTGCGAGGTGTGGTTCGGCGGGCAGACGCTGGGCAAGCGCGCGATGGGGCTGCGCGTGGTCAGCGCGGACGGTGCGCCGGTCACCCTGGTGCCGTCGGTGCTGCGCAACCTGCTGCGCGTGGTGGACATCCTGCCCGGCGTGTACGCGGTGGGACTGGCCAGCACGCTGATCGATCCCTACGGGCGGCGCCTGGGCGATGTGATTGCCGGCACCCTGGTGATCCATGGCGGCGAACTGCCGGTCGGCAGCCAGGTGCCGAAGGTGGCGCCGATGGCGCCGCCGCCGGGGCTGGCTCCGGACGAGCAGGCGGTGATCGTGGAATTCGCCGAGCGCTGCGGGCAACTCACGCCGCAGCGCCAGCAAGAGCTTGCCGACCTGCTGCAGCCGTTGACCGGCTGCAGCGGCGAGGCCGGCGTGCAGCGCCTGCTCGGCTACGCCAACTGGCTGCTGGGGCGGACATGAAGCAGGAACGGTTCGTCGCCTTGCATCGCGAGGCCTGGAGCGAGCTGCAGCACTGGCTCGACCTGGTCGACAGCAAGCCGCGCCAGGCGCTGCGCGATGCGCGCGCGAGCGGGTTTCCGGTCGAATACCGGCGCCTGTGCCACCACTTGGCGCTGGCGCGTGCGCGCGGTTACAGCGGCGAGGTCACCGATCGCCTGCAGCGCATGGTGCAGCAGGGCCATCGCCTGCTGTACCGCCCGCCGGCGCCGCGCTGGCATCGCGCGCTCAGCTTTCTGGTCGCGGGTTTTCCGCGGCTGGTGCGCAGCGAGTGGCGCTGCATGGCGGCGGCGGCCGTGCTGTTCTTCGCGCCGGCGCTGTTCTGCCTGGTCGCGCTGCAGTTCCATCCGCAATGGGCGCATTCGATCTTCGGCAGCGCGCAGCTGGCCGAATTCGAGAAGATGTACGACCCGGCCAACCACAAGATCGGCCGCAGCAGCGGTACGGACCTGGCGATGTTCGGCCATTACGTGATGAACAACGTCAGCATCGCCTTCCGCACCTTCGCCTCGGGCCTCGCGCTCGGCGTGGGCGCGGTCTACGTGCTGGCGGCCAACGGCGTGATCATCGGCGGCGTGGCCGGCCATCTCACCCAGATGGGCTACGGCGGACCGTTCTGGCGCTTCGTCGCCGCGCACGCGGCGTTCGAGCTCACCGCCCTGGTGATCGCCGGCGGCGCGGGACTCAAGCTCGGCCTCACCCTGCTGGCGCCGGGCCGGCAGCGGCGCGGGCCGGCGATGGTGGCGGCCGGATGGATCGGCGCGCAGCTTGCGCTGGGCGCCTTCGCCATGTTGCTGATCGCCGCGGCGATCGAAGCGTTCTGGTCGTCGGTCGCGTGGTTTCCGGACCTGCTGAAATTCGGCAGCGCCGCGCTGCTGTGGCTGCTGGTGCTGGGCTGGCTGTGGCGCGGCGGCGCGCAAGCGGAGGGCGGCGATGGAGCTTGAGCGCATCACCGTCGCGCTGCGTCCGCGCACGGCGCGCGAGGCGATCGACCTCGGCGCGGCCATGCTGCGTGCGCATGCGCGGCCGGTGTGGACGGCGTGGTTCGTGTTCAGCCTGCCGATCGCGGCGCTGTGCATCGCGGCGGGCTGGCTGCTGCAGCTGCCGTGGCTGGCCACGCTGCTGATCTGGTGGCTGCTGCCGCTGTTCGACCGGGTGCCGCTGTACGTGCTGTCGCGTGCCGTGTTCGAGCGCGCGCCGCGCTGGCGCGAGACGCTGCGTGGCCAGCGGCAATGGCGCTGGGGCGGCACCATCGCCTCGATCAGCTGGCGGCGCATCGACAGCCATCGCGCCTTGCGCCTGCCGATGGAATTGCTGGAAGGACTGGCCGCGAAGCAGCGCCGCGAGCGCTGGCGCGTGTTGCGGCGGCCGATCGGCGCCGACGCGACCGGACTGGCGTTCGGCTGCCTGGAACTGGCCCTGGTGATGTTCATGGGGGCCTTCCTGTTCGTACTGCTGTTCATTCCGCCGGAGCTGCTGCCCGACTGGCTGCGCGGCTCGGTGGGCGGCGTCGCGCACCGCACGCCGGAAGTCACCGGCGCGCTGATCGCCGCCGTGGCCTACCTGGCCTGGAGCGCGATCGAACCGCTGCACGTGGCCGCCGGTTTCGCGCTCTATCTCAACCGCCGCACCCAATTGGAAGCCTGGGACGTCGACCTCGCCTTCCGCCGCCTGCGCGACCGCTGGCTCGCCGCCGGCCGCGTCGCCGCCGCCTTGCTGCTCGCGCTGGCCTGCGCCTGGCCGCATGGCGCCTGGGCGCAGAAGACCGCCGCGCCCGCCGAACACAAGGACGTCCCGGTCACCCACATCGAGGACACCTTCGCCGCGCCTGCCGGCAAGGACGACCAGCGCTTCGTCGAGGCGGCGGCGCAGGCTTTCCGCGATCCGCGTTTCGGCGGCGAGCACAAGGAACACGCCTGGATGCCGCGCCAGTGGTCGGACAAGCCCAAGGAGGTGAAGCCGGGCCCCATGCCGCTGGAAGGCATCGGCAATGCGCTGGCGCTGGGCATGAAGTGGCTGCTCCTGCTGCTGCTCGCCGCCCTGGTGGTGGCGATCGCGGTGTACGTCGCACGGCGCGCGCGCCTGCCGGTGCTCGCCGCGCAGCCGCGCCGGCAGGCGGTGCTGGACACGCATCTGGAAGCCATCGAGGCGCAGGAGCGTCTGCCGGACGACCTGGCCGGCGCCACGCAGCGCCTGTGGAGCGGTGGCCGGCGCCGGGAGGCGCTGGCCTTGCTCTATCGCGGCTGCGTGGAACAGGTGGCGACCGCCTTGCAGTTGCCGGTCGAGCCGGATGCCACCGAGGCGGATTGCCTGCGCAGCGCGCGCCGGCTGGACGACCGGCAGCAGCGCCAGCGCGCCGAGGCGATCGTGCGCGCCTGGCAGTACGCGGCGTATGCCGACCGTTATCCGCGCGACGAGGATTTCGAGCGCCTGCTCGACGGCTGGCCGGCGCGGCACGGGAGCGCGGCATGAACCGTGCGCCGATCCTGGTGATCGTGGTGGCCGCGCTGATCGCCATCGCGGCGACGGCGTTCTTCACCGCCTTCGAGCGGCGCGAAATCACCGTGCCGGCCGAGGCGAAGGGCGAGGCCAGGTACAACCGCTTCTTCGCGCTGGAGCGCACGCTGGCCAGGCTCGATATCCCGGTCAGCTCGGTCGCCACGCTGTCGCCCGAGCGCGTGCCGCTGGCGGAGGACGACATCCTGGTGCTGGGCGACGGCCTGGAGCGCATCGGCGTGGACGACGCGCAGCGCATCGCCGACTGGGTGCGCTCCGGCGGCCGGCTGGTGCTGTCGACGGGCCAGTCCGAAGACGCGGCGCATACGCCTTTGCTGGAGGCGCTGGAGGTGCTGTCGTCCAAGGCCGTGAAAGCCGGCTGCGACCGGCTCGTCGCCGACGTGAAGGACAACAGCGGCGACGGTTTCATGCTGTGCGGCCCGCGCTTCCTGCTCAACGACGAGACGGCGCAGGATCTCGACCTCGGCGTCGGCGACGACCAGCGCGGCTACTCCTTCGCGCGCTTCTTCGTCGGCGACGGCGAGGTGAGCCTGCTGTCCGACCTGGCGCCGCTGTCCAACCGCGCGCTCAGTCATCCGGCGCAGCAGCGCTTCGCCTGGCGCCTGCTGGAGCCCTCGCGCGAGGGGCACGTATGGCTGCTCTACGCGCTGGACGGTCCTTCGTTCTGGCGGGCGCTGTTCACCCGCGGGTGGCCTGGGCTGCTCGCGCTCACTGCGCTGCTGCTGGCCTGGATGGCGATGCGCGGCACGCGGCTGGGTCCGCTGATGCCGGTGCCGCCGCTGCAGCGCCGCGCGCTGCTGGAACATGTGCAGGCCGCCGGCGAGTTCCTCTATCGGCGCGACGCGGGACTGGGCCTGCACGCACTGGCCTGCCGCGCCGCGCTGGCGCGCGCGCGGCGGCTGGACCCGGTCTGCGCCGAACTGGAAGGCGAGGCACTGTACGAACGCCTCGCCGACCGCCACGGCATCGAATCCGCGCAGCTGGCGCGGGCTTTCCAGATTCCCGCGAACGCGCACGCGTTCCGTGACAGCATCACCACCCTGGCGCGACTCAGGAGCCGCCCATGACCACCGATTCCACTTCCCCCGCGCTGGCGCCGGAGCCCGCCGCACCCGCCGTGTCGGCGCTGCCGCTGGACCAGCTGGTGACGCGCATCGCCTCGCTGCGCGAGCAGGTCGCGCGCGCCTTCATCGGCCAGGAGCGGGTGTTCGACGAGGTGCTGCTGGCGCTGCTGGCCGGTGGCCACGTGCTGATCGAGGGCGTGCCGGGCCTGGGCAAGACCCTGCTGGTGCGCGCGCTGGCCGCGGCGGTGAGCTGCAGCTTCGGCCGCGTGCAGTTCACGCCCGACCTGATGCCGACCGACGTCACCGGCCACGCGATCTACGACCCCAAGGCCGAACGCTTCCAGATCCGCCGCGGCCCGGTGTTCGCCAACCTGCTGCTGGCCGACGAGATCAACCGTGCGCCGGCCAAGACCCAGGCCGCGCTGCTGGAATGCATGCAGGAAGGGCAGGTGACCATCGAGGGGCGCCGCTTCCCGCTGCCGGCGCCGTTCATGGTGGTGGCGACGCAGAACCCGATCGAGCAGGAAGGCACCTATCCGCTGCCGGAAGCGCAGTTGGACCGCTTCCTGATCAAGGTGCTGATCGACTACCCGACCCTGGACGACGAAAAGCGCATGGTCGACGAAGTGCTCAGCGGCCGCGTCGCCGCGGACCTGGACGTCTCCCGCGTGAACCCGGTGCTGAGCCAGCCGGAACTGCTCGCCCTGCAGCAGGGCGTAGCGGCGCTGCGCGTGGATGCGGCGGTGATCGATTACGCGGTGCGCATCGCCCGCGCCACCCGCGAATGGCCCGGCGTGCTCGGCGGCGCCGGCCCGCGCGGCGGCCTGGCGCTGGTGCGCCTGGCGCGCGCGCAGGCGGTGCTGGAGGGGCGCGACTTCGTCACGCCGGACGACGTGCGCCAGGTGGCGCTGCCGGCGCTGCGCCATCGCCTGCTGCTGGCGCCCGAGGCGCTGATCGAGCGGCAGCAGCCGGACGACGTGCTCAAGGCGCTGCTGCACAAGGTCGCCGCGCCCCGCCAATGATGCGTCCGGCTTCCACCCTGCTGTGGCTGCTGCTCGGCTGGACCGGGCTGGGCGTGCTGGCGGCGATCGGCTGGCTGCCGCTGGCGGCATGGCTGGCGTTCGCCGTGCTGGTGATCGTGATGGCCGCGTTCGATGCGCGGCGCCTGCGCGCGCAGCCCAGCCCCGCGGTGCAGCGCGAACTGCCACCGGTGGTGCCGCTCGGCCCCGAGCTGGTGGTGAACCTGCGCCTGCGTCCGCAGGGCAAGCGCTCGCTCGCCTTCGAACTGCACGACCTGCATCCGGGCGGCTGGCCGGTGCGCGGCATGCCGCGCCGGCTGAGCCTGCCGCCGGGCCGCGAACTCGCGCTCGACTACGCGCTGACGCCGACCGGCCGCGGCCGCTTCGATTTCGCCGGCACCCATCTGCGCCTGCATTCGCCGTGGCGGCTGTGGACGCAGCGGCGCACCGTCGGCGAGCCGGCCGGCCTGCGCGTGTATCCGAACTTCGCGCCGCTGGCGCGCATGGCGGGCCTGAGCGTGGAAGTGGCCTCGCGCAGCGTCGGCGCGCGCCTGCAGCGGCGGCGCGGCGAAGGCACCGAGTTTCACGAGCTGCGCGATTACCGCATCGGCGACAGCCTGCGCAAGATCGACTGGAAGGCCACCGCGCGCGTGGCGCGCCTGGTCTCGCGCGAATACCGCGACGAACGCAACCAGCAGGTGGTGCTGCTGCTCGACTGCGGCCGCCGCATGCTGGCGCAGGACGACCGGCTGGCGCATTTCGACCACGTGCTCAATGCCTCGCTGGCGCTGGCCTATATCGCGCTGCGCCAGGGCGATTCGGTCGGCATGCTGGCCTGCGCCGGCGAAGACCTGCGCTGGATGCCGCCGCAGCACGGCAACGGCGGCATGGACATGCTGCTCGGCGCCGGCTACGACCTGCAGCCGCAGGCGGTGGCCACCGATTACCTCGCGGCCGCCAGCGCCTTGCAGGCGCGGCAGCGGCGGCGCGCGTTCGTGGTGCTGGTGACGAATGTGCGCGACGAGGACGACGAAGAATTGCGCATGGCGGTGCGGCTGCTGTCGCGGCGGCACCTGGTGCTGGTGGTGAGCCTGCGCGAGCTGGCGCTGGATCAGGCGGCGGCGAATGTGGATCACGAACTCGATACCGCCATCCGCGCCGCGGCGGCGATGGATTACCTGGCGCAGCGCGACGCCATGCACGATGCGCTGCGGCGCGCCGGAGTCGCCATGCTGGATGTCAGCTGCAGCGAGCTGTCGGGTGTATTGGTGGAGCGGTATCTCGCCGTGAAACGAGCGGGCCGCCTCTGACTTTAAGCCCCTCTCCCTCCGGGAGAGGGGTTGGGGTGAGGGTACGGGCGGAGCGCAAGAGTGATGTGCACCGCTCCGCCCGCACCCTCATCCGGCTGCCGCCACCTTCCTCGCTCCTCAGAGCCGCGCACATCCGTGTGCGCTCCCCGCGTGCTCCCAGAGGGAGAAGGGATTCTTCGTTTGATGTTTCGGCAAGGTCAGGTATCGTCGCCGTAGTCGATGCCGACGATCTCCACCCTCAAATCCCCCGCCGGCCGCTGCCACGTCACCTCCTCGCCGATCCGCGCCCCGATCAACGCCCGCGCCAACGGCGACACATAACTGACCAGCCCGCGCTCCACATCCGCCTCGTCCTCGCCGACGATGCGATACGTACGCTCGCCTTCCTCCGCCGAATCCACCGTCACTCCCGCGCCGAACGCCACCCGGTCGCGCGGCTGCTGCGCCAGGTCGATCTCGATCGCGCCGGCCACGCGCGCCTTCAGCCAGCGCAGTTCGCGTTCCACCGCGGCCAGCTCGCTCTGCTGCGCCAGTGTCTGCTCGCCGGCCTTCAAGGCATCGCGCCGCGCCTGCGCCGCGTCCAGGCGTCCGCACAGCAGTTCCAGGCCGTGCGGGGTGACGTAGTTGGGATGCTCGCTCAGCGGGATTTCCGGCAACGCGTCGCCGGCGTCGTCGGTGTCCTTCACGAAGGCACGGCTCATGACATTCTCCTGCGCCCCGGGACGCGGGGCGCCATGCTTGGTCTATCCATCGACATGGCGCCGGCGCGACCGCGGCTCAAGCGCCGGACGGTCGCGATGCGTCAGATGTGAAGGCGCCGTCAGTCTTCCTCGGCGTGGGGCTTCCAGGCCTCGCTGAGCTGTTTCTGCACCGGCGGCGGCACCGGCTCGTAATGGCTCAGGTCCAGGCTGTAGCGGCCGCGGCCGCCGGTGACCGCCTTCAGTTCGGAGGGATAGTCGATCAGCTCGGCCAGCGGCGCCTGCGCCTTGATCACCAGCTCGCCGCCGCGCTGCGCATCGGTGCCGAGGATGCGCGCGCGCTTGCCGGCCAGGCCGCCGGTGACGTCGCCCACGTTCGCCTCGGGAATCGCCACCTCCACATCCACGATCGGCTCCAGCACGATCGGCCGCGCCTTGCCGACGGCATCCAGGAAAGCCTTCTTGCCTGCGGAGACAAAGGCCACTTCCTTGGAATCCACCGGGTGGTACTTGCCGTCGTACACGATCACGCGCAGATCCTGCATCGGATAGCCGGCCACCGCGCCGTTCTCCATCGCCTGGCGCACGCCTTTCTCGATCGCCGGCAGGAACTGGTTGGGAATCACGCCGCCTTTCACCTCGTCGACGAACTGGAAACCCGCGCCGCGGTCCAGCGGTTCCACGCGCAGGAATACTTCGCCGAACTGGCCCGCGCCGCCGGTCTGCTTCTTGTGGCGGTGATGGCCTTCGGCGCGGCTGGCGATGGTTTCGCGATAGGCCACGCGCGGCGGGTGGGTGATCACCTCCACGCCGTAGCGCTCCTTCATGCGTTCCAGCATCACCTTCAGGTGCAGGTCGGACAGGCCGCGCACCACGGTCTCGTTGAGTTCCTTGTGATGCTCGACGCGGAAGCAGGGATCTTCCTCGGCCAGCCGCGACAGCGCCTGCGAAAGCTTCTGCTCCTGGCCCTTGTGCTTCGGTTCCAGGGCCAGGCCGAACATCGGTTGCGGAAAGCGCAGGGGCGCCAGGTGGATCAGGTCCTCGTCGTGCGAATCGTGCAGCACGGCATCGAAATGGATTTCCTCTACTTTCGCCACCGCGGCGATGTCGCCCGGGATCGCCTGCTCGATCTCCACGTGCTGCTTGCCGTTGAGCCGGAACAGATGGCCGACCTTGAACGGCTTGCGGCCGTCGTCGATGAACAGCTGCGTATCGCGGCGGATGGTGCCTTGCCACACGCGGAACACGCCGAGCTTGCCCACGAACGGATCGTTGACGATCTTGAACACGTCGGCGATCACGTGCCTTGCCGGATCGGCGCCGACCTCGATGCTTTCGTCCTTCACGTTGAGGAACGGCGGCGGATTGCCTTCGGCGGGATTGGGCAGCAGGCGTTCGGCCAGTTCCAGGAATTCGGCCACGCCCGCGCCGGTGCGCGCGCTGACGAAGCAGATCGGCACCAGGTGGCCTTCGCGCAGGCACTGCTCGAAGGCATCGTGCAGCTGCTGCGGGGTGAGCGCTTCCTCGCCGGCATCGAGGTAGGAGCCCATCACGGCTTCGTTGATTTCCACCACCTGGTCGAGGATGCGCTGGTGCGCTTGGGCCAGCGAGGAGAAATCGGTGGCGCCATCGTTGTGGAAGAAACAGTCCAGCACCTTGGCGCCGCTGTCGGCAGGCAGGTTCACCGGCAGGCATTCGGCGCCGAATTCCTCGCGCAGCGCCTCGACCAGCGCCTCCAGGCGCGCGACGTCGGTGTCGATCTTGTTGACCAGCAGCACGCGGGCGAGGCCGCGTTCCCTGGCGCGCTCCATCATGCGGCGGGTGCCGTATTCGATGCCGTTGGCGGCGTTGACCACGATGGCGACGGTCTCGACCGCGGCGAAGGCCGACAGCGCGGCGCCGCGGAAGTCCGCGTAGCCGGCGGTATCGATCAGGTTGACATGGCAGCGCGGACGATCGATCGCGGCCAGGCAGCTGTCGATGGAATGGCCGCGGGTCTTTTCCTGCGGATCGGTATCGGACTGCGTGCTGCCGCGTTCCACCGAGCCCTGCGTCTGGATGGCGCCGCCTGCATGCAGCAGGGCCTCGAACAAGGTGGTCTTGCCGGAACCGGCATGGCCGGCGAGCGCGATGTTGCGGATGGTTTCCGTGTTGTACGACACGATGCGACCCTCCTCTGCTGAAGCCGGAGGCGCGGGTCCTGCGGTCGTCGACAGTCGGCGCCGCACGACACCGCGCATGGCGGCTGACGATGGCGGGGCGTCATGGCGAGTCCGGGCGTCGGGGACGCGGGGGCGGTCATGGCGGGGTACGGCGCGGGGCGCCGTCCGCATAGCCTTGAGCGAGGGGACGGCGGGGTCAAGCTGCAGCGCGGGGAACCACGACGGATGGGATTTGTCTTGGATGGGTTGTGCGCGGACCATCCGCGCTTTTCCCCGCTTCCAGGTCGCCCGCCATCGAACACGCACCGCAGGTCGAACATCACCGCTGGAACGCGCCGGACGGACGCGACCGTGGCCTGGCTCCGCTGGACGGTCCCACCCGCGCGCTGCTGCACGAGCTGCGCTGGCGCCGGCCTCAGCGCGACCGGCGGCGTTTCTGGGGCGGCATGGCGCTGGCGCTGCTCCTGCACGTGGTCTTCATCGGCATCACCTGGTGGGAAATGCAGCCGCGGCCCGGCGAGCCGCTGCCTCCGCCCCGGGCTGGCGACGCCCTGCAGGTGCGCTTCATTCCCCGCGGCGAATCGCAGGCCGCGCCGCCACCGCCCGCCGAGGCGTTGCCGCCGCCACCGTCCGTGCCGCGCGTGGCGCCGGTGCGCGAGCCGCCGGCCAAGAACGCGATGACGGCCAGCCTGCCCACTCCTGCGCCGGCCCCGGCCACCAGCGTCGCCACGGCGGCGCCGCGCCTGTTCGGTCCGGATGGCCGGCCGCTGCTGCCCTCGGCCCAGCCGGCGCGGGCCTCCACTGCGGGTTATGTCGAGCGTGGCGTGGTGGGCGACAGCCAGGTGATGCGGCACGACAACCCGGTGAAATACCAGGCCACGCGTTTCGACAAGGACTGGAACAAGGGCAATGCGCTCGACAGCGCGCTCAAGCGCGTGGTCGATGCGACCACGGTGAAGAAGACCGTGACCCTGGCGCCCGGGCTGCGCATCCACTGCGCGGTTGCACTGGCCGCGCTGGCCGGCGGTTGCGGCGGCGATCCGCCGCCGCCGCCCTCGGCCAAAGATGGCGACTTCCGCCTCAGCATGGCGCCGGCCCGTTCGCTGGCGCCGGAGCCGAACCCGCCGGCGCCGCCGAGCGAAGAGGAGTGCATCAAGATCTATCGGGACGGCAAGCCGTTGCCGTATGGATGTCCGGTGGATACGCCCACCCGCGCGGTGGATGCCGAATTGAAGCTGCACGCACCGAAAGAGCATCCGTAGGTTGGGGTGAGCCGCAGGCGACCGCGAAGGCAGGATGCCGAAGCGAACATCCGCGTAGCGGATGGCCCGTAGGGCGGGCTGCTGATGCAGCTCGTAACCCCAACAATGCGCTGCGTTTGAACGTGGTGATGTTGGGGTTCGCCTGTGGCTCACCCCAACCTGCGCCCGGCCGGAGGGCCCGCCCGCTACACTGCGCGCCATGTCGCCAGCCGCCCCGGAACCCTCCCGCGCCATCGTCTCGCTGCCTTCGCCGCGCGACGCAGCGACGCGCGCGGCGGTCTACCGTAACCGCCGCAGGGACCGTCCGCGCGACCGCCTGCTGCGCGTGCTGGGCCTGGTCGGCACGCTGCTGGTGCACCTGATCGTGCTGTTCAGCGCCATCCTCGGCCCGGCCTACGACCTGGCGGAGCCGCCGGAGGAACACAGCGCCCCACTGCAGGTGCGCCTGATCGAAAAGAAGAAAGACGAGCCGCCGCCTCCGCCGCCGGTGCGCGGCACGCCGCCGAAGGAAGTCGGACCCGTGCGCAAGGCTGGCGGTGCGCCCGCGGTGGCGCGCACGCGGCGCGAGAGCAGCAGTTCCACCCGCGTCGAGGCGGATCTGGCGCCGGTGCCGGTGCCGGCGGTGGAGACGCCGGTGATCGTGGTGAAGGCGCGCCCCAGCGCGCCGAAGCCCGAAGCGGTCGCCGCGCCGCGTCCCGCGGTGACCTTGCCCAAGCCGTCGCCCGCGCCGGAAATGCAGCCCGTGCCGACCAGCGCCGAGCCGCCGCAGGTCACGCTGGAGACGCCGCCCGCGCCGCAGCCGGTGCCGCCGAAGTTCCAGCCCGAGCCGGTACGCAAGGCGCAGGCCGAAGGCACCGCGCCGATGCCGCCGCCGGCCTCGCTGGCGCTGCCCGACGTGCCGGCGCAGTCCGCGCCGCAGGTCAGCGCGCCGACCATCGCGATGGAACACGCGGTGCCCAAGCCCACGCCGCCCAGCCCTCCGCAGGCGATCCGCGCCGAAACCGTCGCCGCGCCTGCCGAACCGGAGCTGCAGGCGGTGCCGCTGCCGGCGCAGGCCGCGCCGACGGTGAACCTGCAGGCCCAGTCCACCAGCACGGCCGTGGTGCCGCGCGAACAGCAGCGCATCCAGGCGCCTTCGATCCGCGTGGCCGAGGCCGAACTGGAAGCGGTGCCGCTGCCCGACAACACGCGTCCGAGCCTTGACCGTCCGCAGGCGCCGCCGGTGCAGACGCTGGCGCCGCAGTCCGTCGCCATCGACAACAAGCCCGCGCTGGAACGCCCGCAGCTCCAGGCCGCGCCGTCGCCGGCGCAAGCCGCGCCATCCACCAGCCAGCAGGCCGCACCCGCGGAAAGCCAAGCCGCCAGCTCCACCGCCGGCCCCAAGGCCAGCGCGCCGGCCGGCGAAACGGCCAGCGCCGAAAGCGGCAAGAGCAGCGCGCCGAACGCTACCCCGCAAGGCAGCGAGAGCGGTACGCCCGGCGCCTCGCCCAACGGCGTCGCCGCTTCGCCCGGCGGTCCCGGCAAGAGCGGCCTGAACCTGTCGCTGCCGCCGGGGCAGGGCACCGGGCAGGGCAATGGCAAGCAGGGCGGCGGCGAAGGCCAGAACGGCCTCGCCGGCAACTACATCCAGCTGCAGCCGCGCGGCAACAGCGAAATCATGGAGCACCGCGCGCCGAACATCGGCTACAAGTCCACGCGGTTCGAGAAAGATTGGACGCCGGAGGGCGAGAGCTCGATCGACACCGCGCTGCGCCATGCGGTGGAGAAGACCACCGTGCGCCACACCTTCCACCTGCCGCGCGGCGTGCGCGTGGAGTGCGTGGTGATGCCGCTGTTCCCGGTGGGACTGTTCGGCTGCGGCAATGGCGATCCGCCGCCGAAGCCGGTGGATGACAAGGTGTACGAGCGGATGGTGCTGGCGCCGGCGAATCCGCTGGTGCCGCCGGTGCCGGCGACTTCCGCGGCTGCCGTCGCTGCGCCGATCAAGCTGGACAACAGCGCGCAGTGCGCGACGGCGAGAGTGAGCGGCGGTCCGTTGCCGCCGGGGTGCGTGGACGATCGCCTGCCGGCGGGGCGCGCGGCGCCGGCGAAGGCATCCACCTCGTCATGGGTGCCGGCGAGCGATCAGTTTCACTGATCCGCCCCCGCCGTAGGTTGGGGTGAGCCACAGGCGAACCCCAACAAACGTCACGAAGTGCCTCAGCGCCTGTTGGGGTTCGCCTGCGGCTCACCCCAACCTACGGCGGCGTTGCGTTGCCGGCATTACTTGAAGTCGATCGCCACGCGCGCGAACCACGACGCGCCATTCAGGCCGAACTGCACCGCTTCGTACTTGAAGCCGTTGTCGGTCTCGTTCGGATCCTGCCTGGTCGGGAACTTGTCGAAGATGTTCGAACCGCCCACGGTCAGCTTGATCTGATCGTTGAAGTGATAGGTGAGTGCCACGTCGGCTGATGTCTTGTCCGAATAGTGCTGATTGGGCACCGGCGGTCCGCTGAAGGTGCCCAGCGTCATCGGGCCGAAGTAGATGAACTTCCAGCTCGCTTCCCATGCGCCGCGGGCGTAGTCGAAGCCGAGGATCGCCTTCGAGCTCGGCGCGCCGTCTTCCAGGAACAGGCGCTCGCGCTCGGACAGCAGCACGTCCTCGCGGCCTTCGAGGGCCGGCGGTGCGTGGATCTTCTTGACGCGGGTGAACGAGCGGTTGAAGCCGAAGTTGGTGCGCAGCGTGCCGCCGCCCAGTTCCATGCGGTGGCTGGCGGTGAAGTCCAGGCCCTTGGTGCTGGTGTCGACCGAGTTGACGAAGAACTGCGCCTCGCCCACGCCCAGCTGTTGCAGGGTCGCGCCGATGTTCGGGTCGGTGGTGTCGAAGCGGCCGCTGAGCACGATGCGGTCGTCGATATCGATGCGATAGCCGTCGAGGGTGAACTGCAGGTCGTTGCTCGGCGACCAGGTGGCGCCCAGCGTGTAGCTCTTGGACTTCTCTTCCTTCAATGGCGGAATGCCCGCGGCGTTGGCGATCGCGCCGCCGTTCGGCGCCAGCACCACGTCGACCGGCTGGCCGCTGACGAAGTCGGTGAACGTCGAGGAGAACCAGCGCTGCTGCAGCGACGGCGCACGGAAGCCGGTCGACACCGAGCCGCGCAGCAGCAGTTTGTCGGTGGCGTGGTAGGCGCCGGCCAGCTTGCCGGTGGTGGTGGAGCCGAAATCGCTGTAGTGCTCGTAGCGCACCGCGGCGTCGGTGAGGAAGCGTTCCGTCCAGTCGGTTTCCACGTCGGCATAGGCCGCGTAGCTGTGGCGGCTCTGGTTGGTGGCGTCGCCGGGCTGGAAGCCGGGGAAACCCTGGCTGCCGGCATTGCCGCCGCCGGGGCCGTCGGCGTCGATGTACGAGCCGGGCTCGCCGGGGGTGATGCGGTAGTTCTCGCGGCGGTATTCCGCGCCGAACGCCACGTTGAGGCCGTGCAGGATGTCGCCGTAGTAGCGCGACAGATCCAGGTTGGTGGTTTCCTGCTCGAAGGAGAAGCCGCCGGCGTGGAAGCGGTTGGGACTCAAGCCTGCGCCGCCGGCCAGCAGGTCGGCGTTGGCGATGGAGGCGTTGAGCGTGTTGCTGATGATGTCCTGCAGCGAGTTGTAGCCGTAGGTCTGCGACAGGTCCGCGCGCCAGTCGCCGAAGTTGTCCCACACGCCGAGGATGGCGTAGCGGTCCTTGATCGAGCCGTTGATGTACGGCACGAAGCCGTCCGGATACATCGCCGCCGAGTTGCGCGAGGGAATGTCGTCCGAGCCGAGGCCGCCGCGCGCGAACGCCGCGGAGGAGGCCGAGCGGTTCTGGATGCCGCCGGTGAAGTACAGGTGCGCCGATTCGGCCACCGGCACTTCGCCGTTGACGTACAGCGTCTCGTTGTCGACCTTGGTGTCGCCGATGGTGCGCGGATCGCCCGGGTCGGAACGGTTGGAGCGCCCGCGCTTCTGCCACTCGCCGGTGACGCCGACGCTGCCGCCGTTGTCGAAGCGGAAGCCGCAATAGGCAGAGGTGAGGTAGTTCTTGCCGTCGCCGCGGGTGTATTCGCCGAAGCCGGCCACGCTTTCGCAGCCGGGGCTTTTCTTCAGCACGATATTCATCACGCCGGCGATGGCGTCGGAGCCGTACTGCGCGGCGGCGCCATCGCGCAGCACTTCCACGCGTTCGATCGCCAGTGCCGGAATCGCATTGAGGTCGGTGCCGGTATTGCCGCGGTTGCGCGCGCCGAACAGGTTCACCAGCGCCACGCTGTGGCGGCGCTTGCCGTTCTCCAGCACCAGGGTCTGGTCCGAGCCCAGGCCGCGCAGCGCGGCGGAGTCGACCAGGTCGGCGTTGTCCGAGCCGGTCTGTCGCACCGAGGTGAACGAAGGCACCGTGTACTGCAGGTTCTGCGCGAGATCGAATTGCGGGCTCTGCTCGGCGAGCTTCTGCATCGGGATCACATCGACCGGCACGGGCGTTTCCGTTTCCGAACCGCCGACGCGGCGCGAACCGAGCACGGTCACGCCTTCGAGATTGGTGGCTTTCTTCTGGTCCGCCGCTGGCGCGTTGGCGTCGGCGCTCTTGGCATCCTGGGCCGCCGCGGTGGCGGCAAAACCCATCATGGCCATGGCAACGGCCGTGCACAGCAGTGTCTTGCGCGAGTAATGCATTCCACCCTCCCCGGTGAATGTGGATCCCCCCGGGCGAGACTAAGCGACGCATGCGCCGGCTGAAAACCTGCGCAGCGCACATTGTGGACGATGTCAGCTATGCGCAAGCTTGAAAGGTAGGTCGGGGTGAGCGCAGCGAACCCCAACGGGCGGTCGTTTCAAACGCCCGGTTAGCCGTGTGGCGTTTTGTTGGGGTTCGCTGCGCTCACCCCAACCTACGACGTGCGTCTACAGCAGGCGCAGCAGTCCCTTCATCAGCGGCAGCCGGCGCACGCGCACTGCGCTGACGCGGAACACCGCATTGGCCAGTGCCGGCGCGGCGGTGGGCATGGCCAGGAAGCTGGCGGCGGCCGGATCGCGGTCGCCGGGCACGATGATCACGTCCACCGCATCGGGCAGCTGGGCCATGCTGGCCAGCGGATAGTCCTTGTAGCTGCGCTGCTGCGGCTGGCCGTCCTTGAAGGTGATGGCGAGATTGAGCGCGGCGGAGAGCGCATCCAGCGTGGCGCCGGCGATCTGTCCCTCGAGGCCGAGCGGATTGATCACGCGGCCCACGTCGACCGCGCAGACCACGCGTTCGATATTGAGCTTCTCGCCCTGCAGCGAAGTCTCGATCGCATGCGCCACGTAGGCGCCGTCCATATGCCAGCAGGCCATGCCCAGCCCGTTGACCGTGCGCAGCCAGTTCTTCCACTCGATGCGGTCGGCGACCAGCTTGAGCACATTGATCAACCGGCCGGTATCGAACGAGCCGCCGCCCTGCAGCGGCACCTCGCGCGCCTCGCCGAGCAGGCGCAGGCGCGTGACGAGCGGGTCTTCCTTCAGCGCGTTGGCGATCTCGTCGACGAAGCTTTCCACCGCGAACGCGTTGCTCACATGCGGCATGCCGCGATGCGGGCCGCGCGGGAGCGCGGACTGCAACGCATACCAGTCGCTGCGGTAATTGGGCACCAGGCCGGCGGGCAGCTGGTTGACGTCGACCTCGGAGGTCCACAGCCGCTGTTCCGGCGTGCCGCGGCGGGCGAGCGCGGAGGCGCTGGCCATGCGCTGGTCCCAGGTGACGATCTGGCGCTTGCGGTCCAGCGTGGCGCTGAGCCGGTGCACGCTGGCGGGGCGATAGAAGTCGTGCGCGAGGTCTTCCTCGCGCGTCCACAGCAGGCGCACCGGGCGGTCGGCCAGCTTGGCCAGCATCACCGCCTCGGCCACGAAGTCGTGGTCCAGGCGACGGCCGTAGCCGCCGCCGACGCGCGGCACGCGGATCTCGATCTGGTCCGGCTTGAAGCCGGTCAGCCGCTGCACCACCGACCAGGCGCGCTGCGGCGCCTGGGTCGGCGCGACCAGCACGGCGCGGTCCTTGTCCACCCGCGCCAGGCAGTTCATCGGCTCGGCGGTGGCATGGGCCAGCCATGGCTGCACGTAGGTGGCATCGACGCGGCGCGCGGCTTTCTTCGCCACGCCGTCGACGTCGCCGTCGTTGCGCACGCGCATGGTGGGGGTGTTGTCCCTGGCGGCGGCATCCTTGGCCGCGGCGCCCTTGGCGGTGGCCTCCCTGGGATTGACCAGGTCGTTCGCCTGCTGCTCCAGCGCGGCGCTGGATTCGCTGCCGCTGGGGCCCGGCTTCCATTCGAGCTTGAGCTTGGCGCGCGCCTGCAGCGCCGACCAGGTGTCCTCGGCCAGCACGGCCACGGACGGCGCCAGCGGCGTTTCGCCGGGCAGCAGGCCGGGCTCGGGCTTGAGCTCGACGATCTTGACCACGCCCTTGACCGCTTCGGCCTCGTGGAAATCCTTGTCGGCCAGCGTGCCGTCGACCCACGGGCAGTGCACCAGCACGGCCACCAGCGCGTCGCCGAAATAGTTGTCGATGGCGAACTGGGCCTGGCCGGTGACGATGGCGCGCGCGTCGACGTCGCCGGCCGGCTGGCCGATCAGGGTGTAGCGGTCGGGCGTCTTCACCGGCACCGGCGCGGTGGGCGGGGCGACCTTGGAGGCGGCCTCCGCCAGCGAGCCGTAGTCGAAGCGGCGGCCGTCCGGCGAGATCACCGCGCCGCCCTGGGTGCGCAGGCGGTCCGCCGGCACGCCGAGGCGGCGCGCTGCGGCCTGCATCAGCAGCCAGCGGGCCAGCGCGCCGGCCTGGCGCAGGTCGTGCCAGGCGGCGGGGATCGAACTGCCGGTGCCGCCGACCTGGTGGCCGTAGATCCAGCGCGGCTCGCCATTGCCGTTCTCCACGCCCAGGCCCAGCGGCACCACGCTCACGCGCGCCCAGTCGGCATCCAGCTCGTCGGCCAGGATGCGCGGCAGCGCGGTGGCGACGCCGGTGCCGGTGTCCGGATCGCGCGCGCCGATCAATACATTGCCGTCGGCGTCGATGCGCACATAGGCGCCCAGGCCGTACAGCGCGTCGCCGAGCATGGCCGGCGGCACCGGCGCATCGCCGGCCTCGGCGTAGCGCACGCCGACGATCAGCGCGCCGGCGGTGCCGGCCAGCACCTGCAGGAAGCGGCGGCGCTGGGGCAGGGCGGGAGTGTTCTTGCGGCTCATGCATGGCCTCCGGCCATCGCCGCGGAAGCGCGCTTGATCGCGCGGCGCACGCGGGTCTGGCAGCCGCAGCGGCACAGGTTGGGCAACTGGTCGATCTGGTCGTCGCTCGGCTGCGGATGGCGGTTGAGCAGGTCCAGCGAGGCGATCAGCCAGCCCGGCGTGCAGTAGCCGCAGCCGATCGCGTCCTCGTCCACGAACGCCTGCTGCAGCGGATGCAGCTTGCCATCGGCGGCCGCCAGGCCTTCGACGGTGGTGACTTTCTTGTCGGCCAGCTCATGCATGGGCACGCTCGCGGCCGACACCGGCTTTTTGTCGACCAGCACCAGGTCGGCGCCGCCCAGGCCATGGTCGCTGGCGTACTTGGTACCGGTGAGGCGCAGCACGTCGCGCAGGTACCACAGCAGCGGCATGTCCGGATCGCCGGTATGGCGGAACGGGCGCCCGTTGATCTCCACCTCGATGCCGTCGCGCACCTTCTCGGGAGTGATGCTGCTGGTCGGATTGCTTGCCAGGGCCTGCGCCTGCGCCATCGTGAAACTCTCCTTGCCGATCCGGTGCATTGTGGCATCGCGGAGGCGGCTTGGGGACTCGCCCGCGCGTCCGCGCCGGGCCCATGGTTCATGTGACCGGTGCTGACGAGCGCCGCGAGGGGATCAGGGCGACCGCGAAGGCAGCGCCGACGCGGGGAACATCCGACGCCAGACATGGAACACCGGAATGCCCACCGCCATCACGGCGAGCACGATGCACGCCTGGATCGGTTTGGCCAGCAGGGTGGCCACGACGATCCAGCCGACGACGCCGACGAAGATCAGCGGCAACACCGGATAGCCGGGCACGCGGAAGTCGGCGCCACCTTTGTCGCGCGAGCGATACCAGAAGATGGTGACCACGCCGACGGCGCAAGCGAGCCAATCGCCAAAGGTCGCGTAGTCGAGCAATTGGCCGAAATTGAATGCCATGGCGAGAAACACGGCCCAGCCGGACAGGAGCAGCAGCGCCACGTTCGGCGTGCGGTGGCGCGGGTGCAGGCGCGCCACGTTGCGGAAGAACAAGCCATCGTCGCCCATCACCTGCAGCACGCGGGCGCCGGCCACCAGGGTGATGTTGCAGAAGCCCAGGGTCGAAACGGCGATGCCGATGGCAATGACCTTGGCGCCGATCGGGCCGAACACGCGGCTCATCACGTCAGCGGCAGGCGTGTTGCTGCGGGCGAGACCGTCGTGCCCGAGCACCGCCAGATAGGCGACGTTGACCAAGGCATACACCACGATCACCGCGAGCATGCCGAAGAACAACGCCCGCGGCAGCGTCCGCTGCGGCTCGCGCACTTCGCCGGCAAGATTATTGAGATAGGTGAACCCCGAGTAGGCAAACAGCACCGGCAGCGCCGCGCCGATGAAGCCCACATCGCCGCGCGCCGGATCGCTCGCCAGCACGCCCGCGCCATCGGCGCCGGCCAGGAACAGCCCGCACACCACCAGCACCGCCACCGCCAGCAGCTTCAGCAGGGTGAACAGGTTCTGCACCTGCGCGCCGAGCTTCAGGCCGAACAGGTTGATGCCGGCCACGAACACCAGCGCGCCGGCCGCCAGCGGCTTGATCGTGCCCGGCGGCAGGCCGAACACGCCGGAGGCGTAGCTGGCGAAGATCGTCGCCACCGCCGCCGCCGAGCCGGAATAGATCACCAGCAGCATGGTCCAGCCGAACAGGAAGCCCGCGAGCGAGCCGAACGCCTCGCGCAGGTACACATAGCTGCCGCCCGCATGCGGGCGCCGCGCGCCGAGCTCGGCGTAGCACAGCGCGCCGATCAGCGTGAGCACGCCCGCGCCCACCCACACCAGCAGCAGGGCCAGGCCCGATTCCGTGCGCTGCGCGGCAATGCCGGGATTGAGGAAGATGCCCCCGCCGATGATCCCGCCGACGACGATCATGGCGGCATCCCACGAAGTCAGTCGCCGCATGTAACCGGATGCCGGGGTATCGCTCATGGAGGGGCCGCCCTGTGGAAAAAACTGGCGGCGAGCATGGCGGGTATCGAAGGAGGGGGCAAGCGTTCGGCCGCTCTGGCCGAGCTGGGGCCGAGGGGGAACACCATCGCTTTCCAGGGCACTCGACGATTCCGTACGCAGCCGCGTGCGCTCCAGAGCTCCAGATAAATCCGGGTTACCTGCTTTTTTGCGCTCCCTACGATGCGCAGCCCCATGACTTTCTATGACAGAAATGCCGCCGTCGAAGCGGCCGGGGTTCATCCGCAACGGGGCTGGTTAATGCGCTCCCTTATTCATCAATCTCCAAATCGGTAAATCAAATGAAGCATTGGATTTCGAAGACCGCTCTGGCGGTGGCAATGGTGACCTCCGGCGCGGCGATGGCGGCCGACGGCGGCCAGTTCTTCGTCAACGGCCAGATCGGAAGCCAGAAGGTTTCCACGTCCAAGGCGCTGAAGGGGGTGAAAAAGAACGAGCTGATCGGCACCTTGCGTGCCGGCTATATGTGGAACAACGGTCCGCTCTCCTACGGCGCCGAAACCGGTTATGTCGTGCTGGGCAGCGAAAACGGCGTTATTGCCAAGGAGTCCAACGGCGTTTCTCCCCGTATCGTGATGCCTGAGCAGGCGTTGAGGGTCAAGACCAATGGTTGGCTCTTCGGCGGCAACGCAAAGCTGCATATCGGCGACAGCTGGTTCGTGTCCGGCCGTGGCGGCCTGTTCCGCTCCAACGTCAGGGTGCGTACCGGCGAGGTCAACAAGCCCGCGAGTTCGTCCCACCAGAGCACCAAGAACGGCTATTACGCCGGCGTCGGCGCGGGCTACGATTTCAACGAACACTTCGGCCTGGGCGCCAACTTCGACTACTACCGTGCCCGCGTGAATCTCGGGAGCGGCGTGAAAACCATCGGTGGCGGCTATGAAGTCTATGGTGTCACCGCCGAGTATCGGCTCTAAAAAAGCGACATCACCCGGTGTCATCCGATGCAATAGGACAGCGGCCGCTTGATGCGGCCGTTTTCTTTCGGGAGCAAGCCAATCGCGCCAAAAAAAGCCGGCCCCTCGCGGGGCCGGCCAATGTCGTTGAAGCGGCTCCACCGCAGGACATACACCACGGTCACTGCCAACATGCCTCCGCTTCAGTCGGCACTGCCGGCGATTCCACGCAATGAATACAGCGGCTCCAGCAGCCACTCGTAGATCTTGCGATGCTCGCCCAGGATGTCCGCCTCGAGTGCCATGCCAGGGCGCAACGGCTCCTGCCGGCCGTAGGTCATGACGGTTTGCGCCTCCAGCGTCACCGACACGCGATAGTACGGTTCGGTGACCTGGCCGTTACCGGCCAAGGCCGTCGATTCGCCGGGATTGACCGCGCTGCGCGAGATCCGGCGTACCCGGCCGCGATAGTGCCCGAACTTCTGGTACGGGTACGCCTCGTAGCGCAGCAGCACGATGTCCCCCGGCTTGACGAAGCCGATGGCGCGGCTGGGCACCATCAGCTGGGCACGCAGTTCCGAGCCTCTGGGCAGCAAGCTCAGCAAGGGTTGTCCGGCCTTCAACGCCTGGCCCCCTTGCACCAGACGGCTGGCGACCAGGCCTGCGACCGGCGCTTTCATCAGCAGCTCGCCATGGGTCTCCTGCTGCACGCGCTCCTGGTTGAGCAGGGCGCGATCGCGCCGGATCGTCGCCAGCTGTGCCTGCCGCTGTGCCCGCAGTTCGTGCAGGGATTGTTCCATCTGCGCCATGCCGCGGTAGATCGACGTCGCCTGCCGCTCTAGGGTCTGCCGCTCGCCCGTCAGTTCCAGCAAGGCCTGTTCCTGCTGGTTGACCTGCAGCTGGCTGACGTATTTCGCGTGGGCGATGCGTCGATAGCGCTCGAGGGTATCGCGGCCGAGACGAATCTGTTCGCCCCGCGTCGCGAGGGATTCCTTCACCTGGCGCAGTTCCTTGCCTGCCATCGCCAGCTGTCTTGATGCACCGGCCATCTGCGCGTCGATCTGCGCGACCTGCGCGTCTCCCAGCCGCTGCACGTTGAGCTCCCGCACGGCCAGTTCCTGGCGAATGACGGTCAGTACGTCCTGCCCGGCCGCAGTGGCGCGCGGTACGTCGATCCGTGCCAGCGGGTCACCGGCGGCGACCAGATCGCCTTCTTCCGGAAACAGGCGTCCGACCACGCCGGCAACCGGCGCCGCCACGGTGGACAGGCCCAGGCTAGGTACGAGCTGTCCGGTCACGCGCGAGCGCCGGCTGTACTGGCCGCAGACGAGGAAGCCGATCACGGTCGCCGCGGCGGCGACCGAGAACCCGGCCAGCACCCACGGTCGTGCTGGCTGGGCCAGCGAAATTCCGCCGAGCTGGATGCTCCGCCTGGACTCCAGTACTTCGCGGCGAAAGAGTTCGCCCGTCATGCAGGACCGGTGGGCATGGCTTGGGCTGGCCGCGGTGGTGGCCGCCATTCCTTTGCAATGCGGCCGCCATGCAGCACCAGCACCCGGTCGGCGCTGGCGATGGTTTCGGGGCGATGGGCAATGATAATGCGGGTCATCTTGAGCGCACCGACGGCCTCGTTGACCAGGCGTTCGCGCTCCACATCGAGATGGCTGGTCGCCTCGTCCAGGAACAGGAAGCGGGGATTGCGGTAAAGCGCGCGTGCCAGGATCACTCGCTGCTTCTGCCCGCCCGACAGCGTCGTACCCATGTCGCCGATCAGGCTGTGATAACCCATCGGCATGGCTTCGATCTCCTGATGGACTCCGGCACGGCGGGCGGCGTCCTCGACGCAGCGCAAGTCGTAGCCGTCATCGCCGAAGGCGATATTTTCGGCCAGGCTTGCGGCAAACAACTGGTCTTCCTGCATCACCGCGCCGACCCAGCGGCGGAAGTGTCGTGGGCCAAGACGCTGCAGATCTTCACCATCGATGAGGATCGAGCCCGCTGTCGCCGGCAGCAGTCCCAGCAACAGTTTCATCAGCGTGGTCTTGCCGCATCCGGAGGGGCCGACGATCGCCAGCGATTCGCCGTCTTCGACGGCGAAGCTGCAGTCCTTCAACACCCACGGTTCGCCTTCGGCGTAGCGAAAGCCCAGCCCTGTCACCTCCAGCCGCGCGTGCTCGGGCATCGCAGGTTCGGACCGGCCCTGGTCGGTTTCCGGCTCGGCCAGCGCGATGTCCGCCAGGCGTTCCCCATGCAGGCGGAGCATGCGAAATTCGACCCACTTGTCGATCAAGGTGGCCACGCGCTGGGCGAACTGGTCCTTGTAGGCCAGGTACGCCACCAACATGCCGACGGAGAAGGCGTCGGAAAGCGCCAGCACCGAGCCGATCCAGATCACCGCAATGCGCTCGGCGCCGAAAATCAGCTGGCTGGCGGAGTTGAAGCCAAGGCCAAGCCTAGCCAGGCAGACTTCACTGTTGAGCGTATCCTGCATCAGGTTGGCATGACGCGAACGACGCACGGATTCGCAGCCGGCGACTTTCACCGACTGGATGCCGCGGATCGATTCAAGCAGATGGGTCTGCTGCAGCGCGGCCGCGACCAGCTGCCGCTCGGTGCCTGCGCGCAGCGGCCCATAGACCAGCCAGCGCAGGCTCAGATAGAGCGTCGCTGCCAGTAGCGTCACCAGAGCGAGCCTGGCGCTGTACAGGAGCATCATGCCGAGTGTGACCACCGCCATGAGGCCGTCGATGAACGCCTCGACGAAGTGGGTGGTAAGGGTCTGCTGGATCGCCTGCACCGCGCCCATGCGCGAGGTGATGTCGCCGAGGTGGCGCTTCTGGAAGAAGTCCAGGGGCAGGCGGAGCAGGTGGGCGAACACATTGCCCATCCATTGGAAGCCGAGCCGGGTCGAAAGGTAGATGACGCTCCAGCCACGCAGCAGGCCGATGCCCAGCTGCAGCAGCAGGGCAAGACTGAAGCCGAGGCCCAGCACGGCGAGCAGATCGCGGTCGGCCGTGACCAGCACCTGGTCGACCACCCACTGCATGAAGAACGGAGCCAGCAGCACGAACACCTGCAGGGCGACCGACAGGAGCAGGATCGGCGTGATAGCCCGGTACAGGCCGCTGATGCGACCCGTAAGCTGCAGCACGGAAATCCGCGGGAGGGCACGCCGCGACTGGAAGGTCGAGGTCGGCGTCAACTCCAGCGCGATGCCGGTGAAGTGCTTGGAAGCTTCGGTGCGCGGAAGCGTGCGCTTGCCGGCCGCCGGATCATGGACGGTGAGCCGGTCGCGCTTGACCTTCGCCAGCACGACATAGTGGTTCAGGTCCCAATGCAGGATGCACGGCAGGCTGAGTCGATCGAGCTGTTCCAGCTCCAGCCGCAGCGGGCGGCCTTGCATCTGGATCTGCTCCGCAACATGCATCAGCCGCAGCAGGTTCATCCCCCGGAGCGACGCCGGAAAGCGGCGTCGCAGTTCGAACAGGCCGATGTGTTGTCCGTGCGCCGCGGCAATCATGGCCAGACACGCCAGACCACATTCCCCAGTCTCTGTTTGGACGATCGCCTCCATCGTCAATGTGCCAAGGACCGGCAGTCGCCCCGATCGATGGCCGCGGAGGCGAACCACGAGCCCGATGCATGCCGGGTGCAGCACACAACGGGGAAGTGGCTTTCAAAGCGGCAATGCAAACCAGGGCTCCTTCTTGGGTAAAGGTGCCCGCTCCGAAGAAGGGGGCACGGGATGATTCTGGTGTGATTGAAATCAGGGCCGGCATTCGGCGACGTAGAAGACTCCGCGTCGCAGGAATATCGGCGGGCCGAACATGCCCGGTGTGGGGTAATTGCAGATTCCAGGCGCCGTGATCCGCTTCCCGTCGTCTACCAGCCAAATAATGCGGCCGTTGCCGCCGTTGACGGTTTCCAGTTCTTGCATGGTGAGTTCTCGCATTTTCTTTCTTTCCGTTCTGGCAATGCTGCACGGGTAGAAAAACACACGGAGAGCTTGCGCGAAATCGATAGACGTCCAGCAATCGACGCAAAAACGCCAAAAAAAACCGGCCCCTCGCGGGGCCGGCCAAAGTCCTGTATCGCTTAAGACGTTTCAGAACGCGCGCAGGAACAGGTCGAAGTTCGCCACGTTGAGCGTGCCGATGCCCGAACCCGGCTCGTAGCCGCCCTTGCCCTGGTAGAACCAGTTGTCGCCCTGGCGGATGTCGTTGAAGCCGCTCCAGCTGCCGTAGCCGAAGATGTTCTGCAGCGCGTACACCTGCGGATTCCAGAAGCCCACGCGATGGCCGGCGCTCTGCGTCAGCAGCGCGCTGATGCCGTTGAGCTGCGGCGCCACGAAGCTGGTGCCGCCGTTGCCGGCGGTGGCGCCGCCGTCGACGCTGGAGACCACGATGTAGCCGGTCTCCGGATCCGCATTGAGTGAGATGTCCGGCAGGTTGCGGCCGTGGAAATTGCCCGGCAGCTTCAGCAGCACCTGCGGACCGGTGGTGTCGTTGTAGGTCAGCGTCTGGTTCTTCTCGCTGGCGCGCACGCCCTGGGTGAACAGCTGGTAGAACGGCCGCTTCCAGTACACGCTCACGCCGCCGCCGGCGCCGACCGAAAACAGGTCGATCGCGCCCTGGCCGACGTACTTGTCGAAGTAGTTCTGCAGGTAGTCCCAGCCCCACACCTGTTCCTTGGTGATCGACTCCACCGGGCCCGTGCGGAACTTGTAGCTGAAGGGCGTGGTGGTGCCGCCCGCGGCGGTCATGAAGGGATCGGAGGCCGGCGAATCCACCGTCAGCGGTGCGTTGAAGGTGCCCGGCGTGGTGCCGACGCCGAGGCCGCGCACCGTGTCGTAGGCGCCGGAATCGCCGGTGGCGGCGAAGAACGACTGACCCTGCACGGCCGCTTCCAGCAGGATCTGATGCCAGATCTGCAGGTCGCCGACGTCGGTGGTGTCGGTGTTCTTGGCGCCGTCCACGTTGAGCGCGGCGAAGTTGTAGATCTCCGGCAGGCCCCAGCTGGTGGAGATGGTGTCGGCCACGTTGTCCGACACCGCCTGCAGCGCGGCGTTGGTGAAGCTGCTGCCCGAGTTGGGCCCGTGGTAGACCAGGATGTCCGCCTCGGGCGCCAGGCCGCCGGCCTGTTCCACGTCCAGCGAAGTCTCGCCACTGCCGCCGTCGATCGGGGCGCCGCCATCGACCGGAACCTTGGTGATGCGGTTGGCCTTGGTGGTCAGGCCGATGCCGTCCCAGTAGGCCTGCACGTCGTCGACATAGAAGTCCGACAGCGTGACGATGGCGACCGTGGTGCCCTTGCCGGTGATGCCGCGCGCGTACAGCGGATTGATGTTGTACAGGTTCGCCACGTCGCCGACGGTGTACTCGCCCGGCACGCCGGTCGCGGTGGGATTGCCGGCGGCGGGCTTCGCCGCGGCGGCGATGCTGGCCTGGGTCTTGGCCGCGGCCTGCAGCGTGACCTTGGCCGCGTCCGGCGCGGTGATGCGGTGCGACAGCACCTTGTGCTCATTGCTCAGGCTGGAGCCGAGCAGCACGCTGTCGGCGATCGAGGCCGGCAGGACCGGCGCCTTGGACGGACGATGGAAGACATCGCCGCTTTCCTTCGACCGGTAGTTGTGGATCGGCGCCTGGAACGCGGTGGCGAACTGGCTGATGGTGCCGCTGGTGCGGATCGCCATGCGGTTGGGCAGCAGCGTGCCGGTGAGGCCGTTCTGGCGCAGGAAGTCCTGCACCCGCTTGATCTCCTGGTCGGTCGCGCCGTACTTGTCGGCGAACTGCGCGGTGCTCAGGAAGCGGCGGAAGTTCGGATGGCCGGGTGTCACGGTCTGCTGGATGTACTGCTCCAACTGCGCCTGGTTGTGCAGCTTGAGCACCAGGGTGACATTGACCTTCTGGTCCGCGCTGGCGGCGCCCAGGTCCGCGGCGGGCTTCGTGCCGGCGGCGAATGAAGCGGTGGAGACGGTGGCGAACAAAAGCGTCAGGGACGCGGCGAGGGTCTTGCGGTGAAGCTTGGCGAGCATGTGCGTTCCTCCGTGGATGGACCCGGATGCGCGGACACGAACGAACGGCGAGGCGACAGGTGCCAACGCCGCGCTCCGCAGCCAGGCCGGCTAAGCGCTGCTTTGGTCAATGCGAAGAACTTCCCCGCCGATACGCGGCTCCCCTGAAGGCCGAGGTATCGGTTCGGCAAAGCTAGCGCTTGGCGGTGCCGGAGCCAAGAAGTTTCCTATGGAAATTTTCTTATTAGATCGCCGAAAAATCCGAGGCTGCGACCGGATGGCTCTCGGCAACTCGTTGGTTCTCAAGGGAAAGAATGGGCGAGTGTCGGCCGTTATTTCTTAGGGCTTAATCCATCCGGTTTGGGAGCCAGCGCACGCTTGCGGCACAATGGCCGGGTTGTGCACCGCGAAAAACCATCGCGCGGCGCACCGCTTCTTCCCTCCAGTCCCCAGCCGCCGCCATGACCACCATCAAGCAAGACGATCTGATCCAGTCCGTCGCCGACGCCCTGCAGTACATCAGCTACTACCACCCGGTCGACTACATCACCAACCTGGCCCAGGCCTACGAGCGCGAGGAATCGCCGGCGGCACGCGATGCGATGGCGCAGATCCTGATCAATTCGCGCATGGCAGCCGAAGGCCATCGCCCGCTGTGCCAGGACACCGGCATCGTCACCGTGTTCCTCAAGGTCGGCATGAACGTGCGCTGGGATGCCACCCTGTCTCTGGAAGACATGGTCAACGAAGGCGTGCGCCGCGCCTACAACCATCCGGACAACAAGCTGCGCGCCAGCGTGCTGGCCGACCCGGCCGGCAAGCGCCTCAATACCAGGGACAACACGCCGGCGGTGATCAATGTCTCGATCGTGCCGGGCGATACGGTCGAGGTGATCGTGGCGGCCAAGGGCGGCGGCTCGGAGGCGAAGTCCAAGTTCGCCATGCTCAACCCGTCCGATTCCATCGTCGACTGGGTGCTCAAGACCGTGCCGACCATGGGCGCCGGCTGGTGCCCGCCCGGCATGCTGGGCATCGGCATCGGCGGCACCGCCGAGAAGGCCATGCTGCTGGCGAAGGAATCGCTGATGGAGCACATCGACATCCAGGAGCTGATCGCGCGCGGCCCGCAGAACCGCATCGAGGAACTGCGCCTGGAGCTGTACGAGAAGGTCAACGCGCTGGGCATCGGCGCGCAGGGCCTGGGCGGCCTCACCACGGTGCTGGACGTCAAGATCAAGGACTATCCGACCCACGCCGCCAACCTGCCGGTGGCGATGATCCCCAACTGCGCCGCTACCCGCCATGCGCACTTCACCCTGGACGGCTCCGGCCCGGTGATGCTCGAGGCGCCGTCGCTGGAGCATTGGCCGAAGCTGACCTACGACTCCTCCAAGGGCCGCCGCGTCGACCTCGACACGATCACCCGCGAGGACGTGGCCAGCTGGAAGCCGGGCGAGGTGCTGCTGCTCAACGGCAAGCTGCTCACCGGCCGCGACGCCGCGCACAAGCGCATGGTCGACATGCTCAACAAGGGCGAGCCACTGCCGGTCGACTTCAAGGGCCGCTTCATCTATTACGTCGGCCCGGTCGATCCGGTGCGCGACGAAGTGGTCGGCCCCGCCGGCCCCACCACCGCCACCCGCATGGACAAGTTCACCGAGCAGGTGCTGGCGCAGACCGGCCTGCTGGGCATGGTCGGCAAGGCCGAGCGCGGCCCGGCGGCGATCGAGGCGATCAAGAAACATCAGTCGGTGTATCTGATGGCCGTGGGCGGCGCCGCCTACCTGGTGTCCAAGGCGATCAAGTCCTCGCGCGTGGTGGGCTTTGCCGACCTCGGCATGGAGGCGATCTACGAGTTCGACGTCAAGGACATGCCGGTGACCGTGGCGGTCGACTCGGCCGGCACTTCGGTGCACCAGACCGGCCCGAAGGAATGGCAGGCGCGCATCGGCAAGATTCCCGTCGTCGTGGCCTGACCAGGGAGTAAGCCCCTATCCCTCCGGGAGAGGGGTTGGGGTGAGGGTGCGGGCGGAGCGGTGCGCCTGACTCCGCCCGTACCCTCATCCGGCTGCCGCCACCTTCTCCCGGAGGGAGAAGGACTACACCTCCGTAGACTTCCGTCCAGCCTGATTTTCCGGCCTATATCCCATTGCATTCTTCCCTGGTGCAGCGCAACACTCGACGGATCATTTCCCCCACCACACCACCGAAGGTACCCGTGAACCCGCAAAGCCCCGCGTCGCTTCCTGCCGACGCATCCTGGATCGTGATGAAGTTCGGCGGCACCAGTGTCGCCACCCTGCCGCGCTGGCAGAACATCCGTGAGCTGGTCGCCAGCCGCCGCGCCGAAGGCGCCCGCGTGCTGGTGGTCGTGTCCGCGCTCACCGGCATCACCGACGCACTCAAACAGATGTGCGCCCAGGAAGACAAAGGCAAACGCGTCGAGGCTGCACGGGCGATCGCCCAGCGTCATTACGACCTGCTCGATCACATGCAGCTGGCGGTTCCGGCCACCCTCGCGGAGCGGCTGTCCGAACTGGCGATGCTGGCCGAGGACGGCCCCGGCGCCATGGGCGAACTGGCCTGGGCCGCGCTGGTGCAGGCGCATGGCGAGCTGATGTCCAGCGCACTGGGCGCCGCGTTCCTCTCGCATGCCGGGCTGCCCACCGAGTGGCTGGATGCGCGCGACTGCCTCGCGGCGGTGGCGCTGCCCAACCAGAACGAGCGCACCAAGCTGCTGTCGGCGATGGTCGAGGCGCGCCCGGACCCGGCGCTCAACGCGCGCCTGGCGGAGCTGGGCGAGGTGTTCATCACCCAGGGCTTCATCGCCCGCGAGGCGCAGGGCCGCACTGTGCTGCTCGGCCGCGGCGGCTCGGACACCTCGGCTTCGTACTTCGGCGCGCTGCTGAAGGCGCAGCGCGTGGAGATCTGGACCGACGTGGCCGGCATGTTCACCGCCAACCCGCGCCAGGTGCCGGGTGCGCGCCTGCTGCAGCGGCTGGATTACGAAGAAGCCCAGGAAATCGCCTCCACCGGCGCCAAGGTGCTGCATCCGCGCTGTCTCTCGCCGCTGCGCGAGCCGCGCGTGCCGATGCTGATCAAGGACACCAACCGGCCCGAGCTGGAAGGCACCGTGATCGGCCCCGAGGTGCGCGAGCACGCGCCCAGCGTCAAGGCGATCAGCGCGCGCAAGGGCATCACCCTGGTCTCGATGGAATCGGTGGGCATGTGGCAGCAGGTCGGCTTCCTCGCCGACGTGTTCGCGCAGTTCAAGCAGCACGGCCTGTCGGTGGACCTGATCGGCTCGGCCGAGACCAACGTCACCGTGTCGCTGGATCCCACCGAGAACCTGCTCGATTCCGACGCCATCGCGGCCCTGGCCAGCGACCTGGCCAAGGTGTGCCGGGTCAAGGTGATCGCGCCCTGCGCGGCGATCACCCTGGTCGGCCGCGGCATGCGCTCGATGCTGCATACGCTGTCCGGCGTGCTGGCGGAGTTCGGCCAGATCCGCGTGCACCTGATCTCGCAGTCGTCCAACAATCTCAACCTCACCTTCGTGGTGGACGAGAACGTGGTGGACGATCTGCTGCCGCACCTGCACGAGCTGCTGATCGCCGCCGGCGCGCTGCGCACCGACGACAGCGCACTGTTCGGCCCCAGCTGGCAGGCGCTGTACGGCAGCGGCGAAGTGGCCGCCCCGGCGGCCTCGTGGTGGCGCACGGCCGAGCGCGAGCGCCTGCTCAGGCTCGGCGCCGAGCGCACGCCGCGCTATGTCTACCACCTGCCCACCGTGCGCCAGCAGGCACGCGAGCTGAAGTCGCTGGGCGCGGTCGACCGCCTGCACTACGCGGTGAAGGCCAATACGCATCCGGCCATCCTGAAGGCGCTGGCCGAAGAGGGCTTCGGCTTCGAATGCGTGTCGCCGGGCGAGCTGAAGGCGGTGCTGGCCGCGGTGCCGGAATCGGCCCCGCTGCTGTTCACGCCGAACTTCGCGCCGCGCGCCGACTACGAGTGGGCGCTGACCACGCGCGCCACCATCTCGCTGGATGCGCTGTACCAGCTGGAAAATTGGGGCGAACTGTTCCGCGGCCGCGAAATCGTGCTGCGCGTGGACCTGGGCCGCGGCCTGGGCCACCACGAGAAGGTGCGCACCGGCGGCAGCGGCAGCAAGTTCGGCCTGCCGGTGGAACTGGTGGACAGCTTCCTGCGCCTGGCCGACGCGCACGGCGTGATCGTGCGCGGCCTGCACGCGCACCTGGGCTCGGGCATCCTCGACGAAGGCCACTGGGGCGAGGTCTACGGCCAGCTGGCCAGCCTGGCCGAGCGCATCGGCAGCGTGGCCTTCCTCGACATCGGCGGCGGCCTGGGCGTGCCCTCGCATCCGGGCGAGGCGCGGCTGGACATCGCCGCCCTGGACCGCGTGCTGCGCAGCGTGAAGGCGGCCTATCCGCACTACCAGCTATGGATGGAGCCCGGCCGCTACCTGGTGGCCGACGCCGGCGTGCTGCTGGCCCGCGTCACCCAGCAGAAGGGCAAGGGCTCCTGGCGCTACCTCGGCGTGGACACCGGCATGAACAGCCTGATCCGCCCCGCGCTGTACGAAGCCTGGCACGAGATCGTCAACCTCACCCGCCTGGACGAGCCGGCCACTGGCCTGTTCCAGGTGGTCGGCCCGATCTGCGAAAGCGGCGACGTCCTCGGCACCGACCGCCGCCTGCCGGAAGCGCAGGAGGGCGACGTGGTGCTGGTGGCGCAGGCCGGCGCGTACGGCAAGGTGATGTCGTCGCCGTACAACATGCGGGATGAGGCGGAAGAGGTGATCCTCGACTAGCTACTTGCCCTTGCCTCACGGTGTGAGGTGGAATCCTTCTCCCTTCGGGAGAAGGTGCCGGCAGGCGGATGAGGGTACGGGCGGAGTGGTGCGCACCACTCCGCCCGTACCCTCACCCCAACCCCTCTCCCGAGGGGAGAGGGGCTCTGCGCCGCCGCACGATCAGCATTCAGCCACTTTGCTGCCGACACAGTCAGGCAAGGTGACAAAACGGAGCCACTAATAAAGTGACCACCCCCATCCAACCCCGCCTCACCCAGGTCTTCCGCTTCGTCCGCTGCAGCTACGCCGATGGCGTGGCCGAGCTGGCCTATGCCTTCGACAATGGCGAGGAGCTGGTCGAGCGCGTGCGTTTCCCCGGCGCCCCCGCCGTGCCGCCCGCGTATGCCGCCGCCTTCGAGCGCGCGCTGCAACTGCTGCACCTGGTCGCCGGCGTCAGCTACTACAAGGCCGGCGTGCCGCCGCGCATCGAAGTGGCGGGCGGTCCGCTGGACGACGGTACAGCCGATCTGCTGGATGCGCTGTACCTGCATGGCCTGGCGGAATTCGCCTATCGCAATGGCCTGGATCTGCGCGGGCGCATCGCCTTTCCACGCGGCGCCGCCGCGGCTGCGCCGGCGCCCGCGCTCAACCTGCCCAAGCGCACCCTGGTACCGATCGGCGGCGGCAAGGACTCGCTGGTCGCGGTGGAGGCGATCAAGTCCGTCGGCGGCGCGGCCACCGCGGTGTGGGTGGGCAATTCGGAGCTGATCGCGGCCTGCGCGGCTCGCACGGGCCTGCCCACGCTCAACATCCAGCGCGAGCTGGCGCCGCAGTTGTTCGACTTCAACCGCCTCGGCGCCTGGAACGGGCATATCCCGGTGACCGCGGTGAACTCGGCGATCCTCGCCCTGGCCGCGATCCTGTACGGCTTCGACAGCATCGCCTTCGCCAACGAGCGCTCGGCCTCGGCCGCGACGCTCGAATACGAAGGCCAGCAGGTCAACCACCAATGGAGCAAGGGTTACGCCTTCGAGCAGCTGCTGGGCGACTGGCTGCATGCGCAAGTGGCGGCGGATCTGGACTATTTCTCGCTGCTGCGGCCGTACTCGGAGCTGGCGGTGACCCGCGCCTTCGCCAAGCTCACGCCGTACTTCGATGCGTTCTCCAGCTGCAACCGCAACTTCCGCATCCGCGGTCCCAAGCCGGCCGACCGCTGGTGCGGGCAGTGCCCGAAATGCCATTTCGTGTTCCTCGCGCTGGCGCCGTTCCTGCCCAAGCCGCGCCTGCTGCAGATCTTCGGCCGCAACCTGCTGGACGACGACAGCCAGGCCGCCGGCTTCGACGCGCTGCTGGAATACCAGGACCACAAACCGTTCGAATGCGTGGGCGAGGGCGCCGAGGCGCGCGCCGCGATGTACGCGCTGAGCCAGCGGCCGGAATGGCAGGAGGACGCGCTGGTGGCACGCTTCCGCAGCGAGATCCTGCCGCAGTTGGATGTCTCGGCGCTGGCGCTGGAGCCCTGGCTGCAGCCGTCGCCCGAGCAGCGCATCCCGGCGCGCCTGCGCGGTGCGCTCGACTTCTTCGCCTGAGCGGCCCGCATGCGCATCGCTGAGCTGGACGGCAGGCGTGTCGCCATCTGGGGTTTCGGCCGCGAGGGCCGCGCCGCCATCGCCGCTCTGCGGCAACGCCTGCCGCAACTTCCGCTGACGCTGTTCTGCAGCGAGGCGGAGGTCGCCGCGGCACAGGCTTTCGACGCCGCGCTGGCCGTGCATGGACGCGAGCCGGATGCGATCGATCTGGCCGCGTTCGACGTGGTGGTGAAATCGCCCGGCGTGTCGGCCTACAAGCCGGCACTGCTCGCCGCGAAAGAGGCGGGCCTGCGGGTCACCTCGGGCACCGCGCTGTGGTTCGGCGAGAACCCCGCGGCCAAGGTCATCGCGGTCACCGGCACCAAGGGCAAGAGCACCACCACCGCGCTGCTCGCGCACCTGGCGCGTGCGCTCGGCGTGCGCACCGCCCTGGCCGGCAATATCGGCATGCCGCTGCTGGAACTGCTCGACCAGTCGGCCGAGCTGTGGACGATCGAGCTGTCCAGCTTCCAGACCGGCGAAGCCGGCCCGCTGGCGCTGGGCGTGATCACCAGCCTGTACGAGGAACACCTGGACTGGCACGGCTCGCGCGAGCGCTACGTCGCCGACAAGCTGAAGCTGGCGGACGTCTCGCAACGCCTGCTGGTGAATGCCTTGCAGCCGTCGCTGCTGGACAAGACCGCCGGCCATCCCGCACGCCTGCTGTTCGGCGAGGCGCATGGCTGGCATGTCGCGGACGGCTTCATCCGCCGCGGCGACCGCAACGTCTTCGAGGCGAAGCGCCTCGCCGCCCCCGGCGCGCACAACGCGCTCAATGCCTGCGCCGCGCTCGCCGCACTGGAAGCCATGGGCTACGACGCCGTGACCGCGGCGCCGGCGCTGGCCAGCTTCGTGCCGCTGCCGCATCGCCTGCAGCCGCTGGGCGAGCGCGACGGCATCCACTGGGTCAACGATTCGATCAGCACCACGCCGCTGGCCACGCTGGCCGCGCTGGAAAGCCTGCACGGCCGCGCGGTGACGGTGCTGGCCGGCGGCCATGACCGCGGCCTGGACTGGTCGGAATTCGTCGCCGCCGAACTGGCGCATCCGCCGCATGCCATCGTGTGCAGCGGCGCCAACGGTCCGCGCATCGCCGCCGCGCTGCGCGAAGCCAAGGTCGCGACCACGCTGGTCGAAGCCGCCACCCTCGACGCCGCGGTGGCCGAAGCGCGCAGGCTCACGCCAACCGGCGGTTGCATCCTGCTTTCGCCCGGCGCGCCCAGCTTCGACCAGTTTCATGACTATGCCGAGCGCGGCCGCCATTTCGCGGATCTTGCCGGCTTCGACGGGCGCGCGATTACCGGCATCGCCGGCCTGGGCATCGCCTGACCGAAACGGATGGCGTAGGTTGGGGTGAGCCGCAGGCGAACCCCAACAGGCCTCTCATCACGAACGCCACGTTGGGGTTCGCCTTCGGCTCACCCCAACCTACGAGGGATCTTCATGGGCCGCGTCGCCGCTGTTTCGATCGTCTCCACCGACACCGACTACCTGCACCACATCCAGGCCGGCCATTTCGCCCTCGACACCGACGAGCCCAAGGCGCTGGGCGGGCAGGGCGCGGCACCGGCGCCGTTCGACCTGCATCTGTCCTCGCTGGCGGCATGCACCGCGATCACTTTGCGCATGTATGCGCAGCGCAAGGGCTGGAACCTGGGCGAGTTCCGCGCGGAACTCAGCCTCACGCGCGATGAGGAAGGCAAGCTGCATATCCATCGCGTGCTGCGCTCGGACCAGCCGCTGAGCGAGGAGCAATGGAACCGCCTGCTGGAAATCGTCGCCAACACGCCGGTGACCAAGGCCATGCGCGAAGGCGCCCAGATCAGCAGCGAGCGCGGGGCTTTCATTGCCCGTTAAAGGCGGTTGCTACCCTCACCCTCAGGCGCGACATGACAAGACCGTCATTCCGGCGCAGGCCGGAATCCAGTAACGACCACGTCCGGTCTTGGCAGGAAAGCTTCCCGCCTTTCATCGCCTCGCAAACATCCAACGATATCGCCACTGGATTCCGGCCTGCGCCGGAATGACGGGCTTTGTAAGGCTGCTGCCGACTTGTAGCGCCACGACCTAGGGCGCAGCGACTGCTCCCAGCTGCTTCGCCAGCGCATACAGCACGCGCATGTCGTCGATATCGAGCGTGTCGCCGTCCATGCCGCGGAAATGGTGATGGAACGAGCGCACCGCCGCCGCGCGGTTGTCGAGCGAGTAGCCGATCAGGCCCAGCGCCATCCACGGATCGAAACCCGCCGGCGGATCCACCAGCCATCCCTGCGGCCACAAGCCGTAGCCCGCATCGGCCAGCCGGTTCCACGGAAAGAGCGGGCCGGGATCGTCCTTGCGCCCGGGCGCGAGGTCTTCATGACCGATGACCTGCGTGCGTGGAATGCGCAGGCGCGTAGTCAGGTCGCCCAGCAACCGCAGCAGGCTGTCGATCTGCGGCTGGGCGAATGGCGTGTGGCCGTCGTTGTCCAGCTCGATGCCGATCGAGGCGGAGTTGACATCGGTGATGGTGCCCCAGCGTCCGGGGCCGGCGTGCCAGGCGCGCTGCTCGTCCGCCACCAGCTGGTAGATGCCGCCGTCCGCGCCGATCAGGTAATGCGCGCTCACCGGGCCGCCGCTGTTGGCGGTGCGCAGCGTGTGCAGGCTTTCCTGCACCGAGTGCTGGTCGGTGAAATGCAGCACGATCAGCACCGGCCGGCGGATGTCGTGATTGGGCGAGGGCACCCAGGTGGCCAGCGGATTGCGCGCCGGCAGCGGCGCGCAGGCGGCCAGCCAGGCCAGCGGCAGCAGGATCAGGCCGCGGCGCGCGGCATGGCACAGGGCAACGCAGGCGGAACGTGACAAGGCGCTCTCTCGCGGCAGGAAACCCGGCGAAAGCTGCCGCAGCGCAGGGACAGCGTCAAGGATGCCGATCGCCGGTTGGCGGCCGCCGGTCCCGCGGCTAGGATCGATGCGACCACGATTGCGCGCCCCGCCATGCAGATCCGCCTCGACGACCTGACCGATCCCCGCATCATCGACCTGCTCGGCGAGCACCTGCGCGACATGGCGCGCCACTCGCCGCCGGAAAGCATCCATGCCCTGGACCTGGACGGCCTGCGCCGGCCGGAGCTCAGCTTCTGGACCGTGTGGGACGGCGAGGACCTGCTGGGCTGCGGCGCGCTCAAGCAGCTCGACGCCGGCCATGGCGAGATCAAATCGATGCGCACGGCCAACGCGCACCGGCGGCGCGGCGTGGCGGCGGTGATGCTGCGGCATATCGTGGATGAGGCTGCCGCGCGTTCGTATCGCCGGCTCAGCCTGGAAACCGGCTCGATGGCGGCCTTCGAGCCGGCCCGAAAACTTTATGCCAGCTTCGGCTTCGCCTTCTGCGGACCCTTCGCCGACTACGTCGACGACCCCAACAGCGTCTTCATGACCCGGCTGCTGTAGCCGTCACGCACGCCGCTTCGGGCTGGGCAATAATGCGGCCGTCTGCACTTTAGGGGGCGCCGCTTTTCGGCGCAGGGGTGTGCGATGCATCTGGACCTTTTCACGCTCGGCGTCATCGGACTCGCCGTCGGGGCGACGATTTCCCTGAGCTTCACCCTGCTCGGCCTGGTGCTGCGCGGGCTGCCTGCGCTGCGCATCTGGGCGGCGGCGTTCTGGATCATCACCCTGGCCGGCCTGGCACAGGGCCTGGACGAGCGCGAGACCTTCCTGTCGGCGATCGTCGGCAACGTGCTGATCGCCATCGCCAACGCGGCAATGCTGATGGGCATTGCCGTGCACGTGCGCTATGCGTTGCGCTGGCGCTGGCCGCTGTTGCTCTCGGGTGTTTTCCTGGTCATGCAGGTGGCCTTCCTGCTGGCGCCGCCCGGGCAGCGCGTCGAGGCGCTGGCGTTCGGCGGCAGGAGCGTGGTGTGGGATGCGTGGATGATCTGGGTGCTGCTGCGCCGCGCGCCGCGCGACCTGCGCGTCAGCTGCGTGTTCACCGCGCTGGTGTTCGGTTCCGACGCCGTGTTCTACGCCATGCGCTCGATCGTGATGGTGGCGCCGGCCACCACCTCGCAGGTGTTGCTGGCCACGCAACTGGTGACGGCCAACTATCTGTTTGCGATCTTCTGCACCTTCCTGGTCAGCACCGGCTTCACCCTGATGCTGGCCGAGCGCCTGACCCTGGACCTGCGCAGCATGGCGCGCACCGACGGCCTCACCGGCCTGCGCAACCGCAACGCGGTGATCGACGACGGCCGCCAGGCGGTGGCAGCCTGCCGCGCGCAAGGCCGCACCTCGTCGGTGCTGCTGCTGGACCTGGATCGCTTCAAGGCCGTCAACGACAGCTGGGGCCATGCCGCCGGCGACGAAGTGCTGCGCCACTTCGTGAAGATCGTGCACGCGGTGCAGCTGCCGGATGGCGCGCTGCTGGGCCGCTACGGCGGCGAGGAATTCCTGCTGGTGCTGCCTGGCATCGACGCCGCCCAGGCCATCGTCGCCGCCGAGGAAGTGCGCTCGCGCCTGGCCGCGGCGCCCGCCGCGCACGGCGAGCTGCGCATCGCCGTCACCACCAGCATCGGTGTCGCCGGCGGCGCCGGCCTGGATATCAACAGCCTGATCACCGCGGCGGATGCGGCGCTCTATCGCGCCAAGCACCACGGCCGCAACCGCGTCGAATGGGCCGGCTTCCGCGAGGCGCAGGCGGCGGCGGTGTGAGATTGACCCTGGCGTAGGTTGGGGTGAGCGCCAGCGAACCCCAACATCGCGAACAGGTGTGAGGTCTGTTGGGGTTCGCTGGCGCTCACCCCAACCTACGGCGAAGCAGGTTTTCAGCGCGGCAAAGCCAGTGAGCCTTCGATCTTGAATTCCGTCCCGGTGTTGCCGGCGGGTTGTTGCCCGCCTACGAACAGCACGTACCCGCCTGGCACCACGTTCCTTTCGCCCTTGAGGTTCACCACGCTCAACTGCCGCGGATCGATCTCAAAATGCACCGTCTTCGACTCGCCCGCCTTGAACGCCACCCGCTGGAAGCCAACCAGGCTATGCCGCGGCGCTCCCGCCGCCTTTGAACTCAGATACACCTGTACCACCTCGTCGCCATCCCGCTCGCCCGCATTGCGCACCCGCACATCGACGCCAAGCTTGTCACCCGCCTTCAAGGCTTTGCTCGACAAGGTCGGCGCCTCATAGGCAAAGCGCGTATAGCTCAGCCCTTCGCCGAACGCGAACAGCGGCGTGCCACGGAAATACCGATACGTCCTTCCTTCCATCCGGTAATCGTCGAACTTCGGCAGATCGTCCGCGGACGCGTAGAACGTGACCGGCAAGCGGCCCGCCGGGTTGTAGTTGCCGGCCAATACATCCGCGATCGCCGTACCGCCTTCCTCGCCGGGGTACCACGCGGCGACGATCGCGTCGGCGTGCTGCCTGGCCCAGTTCAGCGCGACGGCGCTGCCGCTGGTCAGCACCACCACCAGCGGCTTGCCGCTCGCCTTGGCCGCCTCCAGCAGCTTCTGTTGAGTGGCGGGCAGGGCCAGGTCGGTGCGGTCGCCGCCGGAGAAGCCCGGCACGCTGACCTGCAGTTCCTCGCCCTCGACATCCGGCGACAGCCCGACTACCGCCACCACGACATCGGCCTTGGCGACCGCTTCCTTCGCTTCGCGCAGCTGCGCATCGGCCGGCGCGTTCCATTGCAGGCGGATGCCCTGGTCCTCGCCGCTGTGGCGCAGTTCCAGCTTCAGCGGGCGCGGGCGCGTGTCGGCGAAATGCAGCGGCACGTTGAGGTCGTAGTCCTTGCCGTGGTCGTCCAGCACCAGCTTGCCGTCGACGTACAGGCGCACCGGATCGTGGCCCTTGCAGTCGAAGCAGCGGTCGATGTGCACGTTGAGGTTGTAGTCGCCTGCGCCGGGCGGCAGCAGGTCGCCGGTCCAGCGCACGGCGTAGTTGGCGGCGGCGAAGCCCTTGGCGGGCGGGACTTCGTCCCAGTCGAAGTCGATGCGGTGGTCGGTACGCACGAGCTTGGGTGCGCCACTGAATTGGGCGTTGTCGAAATACTCGCCACGCAACCCAGGCGCCGCGTCCTTGCCCCCCGTGCGCAGCGCGCTGGCCGGCACGGGAACGGACACGCCCTGCGCCAGCGTCGCGCCTTGCGCATAACTCACGCGCGCCGCGCCGAACTGCTTGCGCAGGCCCGCCAGTGGCGTGACCGGATCGACCGCGGTGCCGTGGTAATTCGCCTCCAGGATATTCAGCGCATCGGCATTCGGCCCGATCACCGCGATGCGCGTGTCCTGCTTCAGCGGCAGCGCGCCGCCTTCGTTCTTCAGCAGCACGATCGATTCGCGCGCGGCCCGCAGCGCGAGCGCGCGATGCGCCGGGGAGTTGATGTCGGCGGTGCCAAGTTTGACGTACGGGCCGTTCGGCTCGTCGAGCATGCCCATCCGGTAACGCGCGGCGAACAACCGCCGCGCAGCCTGGTCCAGCACGGCCTCGCTCACCTGGCCCTTGCGCACTGCCTCGCCCAGCGCCGCGTAGGCGATGCCGCAATCGAGATCCGTGCCCGCGGCAACCGCGGCGGCCGAGGAGCCGGCGTTGTCGGGCTTGTAGTGGTGGAACTGGGTCATGTCGTCCACCGCGTCGCAGTCGGAGACGACGTAGCCGGCGAAGCGCCAGTCGCGGCGCAGCCGTTCCTGCAACAGCAGCGGCGAGGCGCAGGCCGGCGTGCCTTCCAGCGCGTTGTAGGCGCACATCACCGACGCGGCCTGGCCTTCGGTCACCGCCATGCGGAACGCGGGCAGGTAGGTGTCTTCCAGGTCATGCGGCGGGGTGCGCGAATCGAAGCCATGCCGGCCTTTCTCCGGTCCGCTGTGTACGGCGAAATGCTTGGGCGTGGCGGCAGCCTTCAGCTCGGCCGGGTCGTCGCCCTGGATGCCGCGCACGAACCGGGTGGCGAGCGTGCCGGTGAGGAACGGATCCTCGCCGTAGGTTTCCTGGCCGCGGCCCCAGCGCGGGTCGCGGAAGATATTGATGTTCGGCGACCAGATGCTCAGGCCGTGATAGCGCGGATGATCGCCGCGGCCGGCCAGGTTGTACTTCGCGCGCGCCTCGGTGGAGACCACCTCGCCCACCTCATGCAGCAGCGCCGCGTTCCAGCTCGCCGCCAGGCCGATCGCCTGCGGGAACACCGTGGCATAGCCCGCGCGCGCCGTGCCGTGCAGCCCCTCGCTCCACCAGTCGTAGGCCGGCACGCCCAGGCGCGGGATCGCCGGCGCCGAACTCTGCAGCTGCGCGATCTTCTCCTCCAGCGTCATGCGCGCCACCAGCTCCGCCGCGCGGCGCTCGGCCTGGGCGGCGTCCATGGCGACGGCGTGGCCGGCGCAGGCCAGGCCCAGCGCCAGGGCGGCCAGGCGCCGGAAACGAAGGGGACGAACGCGGGAACGGGACGACGGCTTCACGGACTCTCCTCGCAGGGCAGGGGAGTCCCGAGTCTGCCACGTTCAATTTTTTGGACGGGACAATGCCGAGGCCGCCGGGGCAGGGCCGTAGCTGGCCTCCATCAGCGTCGTCGCCAGCTCGCCGAGCTTCAGGTGATCGAAGCTGGTGTTGTTCAGCACGATCACGCTGTGGCCGTCGTCCAGCGTGCGCCAGGCGAGCGCGCGGAAAGCGCCGTTGGAGCCGTATTCCCAGGCGACGGGGTGCTCGACGCCGGCAAAGGAGAGCGTCTTGGTGCGTCCGCCCAGGGCGTAGTGCTGGGGCGGGCGCTCTACGCTCATCAGCGTGCGCGTACTTTCCGGCGACAGCAGCCTGCCGCCGAACAGGCCATCCATCAGGGCGAACAGATCGTTGGCGCTGGCGTAGTAGCCGCCGGCAAGCGCCATGAAATTCGGCGAGGGCTTGTCCAGCGCGATGGGTTGCGGTGCGAGCTGCCGATAGCCGAGCGCCATGCCTGGCACCTTGGACGAGCTTCCCGTATAGACGCCGCTGTGGCGCAGCGCCAGCGGCTGGACCAGATAGCCGTCCACCAGGGACGCATAACTGCGCCCGGTGACTTTCTCGACGATCGCTTTCACCAACAGCCAGTTGGCGTGTGAGTAATCCCAATCCGTGCCGGGCGCGAAGCGCAGGTCGCCACTGGCGTAGCGGCGGACGGCTTCGGCGTTGTCGAGCGACAGGAGGCGCACGGACGGATCGCGCTTGATCGCCTCGTCGATCTCGTTAGGTACGCCGCTGGCGTGGCTCAGCAGATGGCGCAAGGTGAGCTTGTTGCCGTTGTCGCGGCGATAGTCCGGCAGATAGGTCGAGATCGGCCGGTCCAGCGCCAGTTCGCCTTGCTGCACCAGCCGCATCACCAGCATCGAGGCGATCCATTTGGAGATCGAGCCGCTTTCGAACGGCGTATCGGCAGTCAGGGGGCGCTGTGTCTGCGCATCCGCTACGCCGAAGCTCTCGACATAGTCCACCTGCGAGCCATGGCCCACCAGGATGACACCGTTGAAGTGCTGATCCACGGCGAAGCGCCGGGCGGTGGCGGCGCAGGCAGCGCAATCCGCGAGGGCGGGGAAGGCGGCCAGCAGGAAAGGCGCTGCCAGTATCCATCGCCATCCCGCCCATCCATGCTTACGCTTGCGCAACTTCGACGAGCCATTCATCGGGGCACCTTGCGGGAGAGAAGCTCCAGTTCGGATGCCCGGCGGCGCTGCAGGGTTTAAGCGCGCCGCGATCTTTCCTCGCCGTGTCGGCTCAGCGGCTGGTGGACACCGCGGCGTTGCTGGCGACCGAGGCCGGTACCGAGACCTGCGTGGTCAGCATGCTGCCCAGCACCAGGGCGCAGACCAGCAGACCGGCGGCGAAGAAACCGTGCAACATGATGTTCTCGAATTTCATGACAGCTCTCCCAGGCGCAACCGATGGGTGGCATCCGTACGCGCCGTCTTGCGCGTCGTATCAACGGCCGGCGGTAACCACCGCGGTGGCGGCGATCGCCTGCGGAGCCGCGGCGTGGGTGGTCAGCATGCCGCCCAGGACCAGGGCGCAAACCAGCAGGCCGGCGGCGAAGAAGCCTTGCAGCATCACGGTCTCGACTTTCATGACATCTCTCCTTGGTGGGTGATTGAGTCTTTCGAGGTATAGATGGCAAGGGGCGTGCCAACCTCGAAGAAGGCTCGCAGGCCGCACCGTTGAGCCATTTCTCGAAAACGTCATGAGGCGCCGAGATTGTCCGCGGACAGATGGACGGCCATATCCGGACACGGCGGACACCGGACACCAACGCGCCGTACTAGGGCAGCGCGTCCCGCTGCCGCTCCAGGAATGCACCCACCAGGCCGGCCACTTCATCCGGCGCATCCAGCGTCGCGAAGTGCGTCGAATCGAGGATATGCACCTCCGCCTGCGGCGCCTCGCGCCGGTAGGCCCAGGCGCCGGGCACGGTGAAGTACTCATCCCGCTTGCCCCACAGCACCAGCACCGGCGCGTGCAGCTTGCGCAGCAGCGCCTGCCAGGCCGGATAGTGCTCGACATTGCTGCCGTAGTCGAACCACAGGTCGTTGCGCGCCTCGACCACGCCGGGCCGTTGCGTGGCGGCGCGCATCAGCGTCCAGGCGTCGGGGCCGGCGTGATCTTCGTCGTCCCAGTCGTCGGCGCCCGGGTACGGCAGCCTGCCGGCATACGCCGTACGGCGCATATCCAACTGTTCGTTGCGCTCGCGCCAATGCCGCCGCAGCTCGCCCTGCGGATCCTGCGCGGCGGGAAAACCATCGAGATGGATCACGCCGTTCTGCACCATCACGGCGGTGATCGCCGAGGGATCGGCGCCGATCAGGCGGAAACCGACCGGCACGCCATAGTCCTGCATGTACAGGCTGTAGCGATGGATGCCGCGTGCGGCCAGGAAGTGCGCCACCGTCTGCGCGAGATGGTCGAAGCTGTAGCGATAGCTCCGGCGATCCGGTGCGTCGGAATAGCCGAAGGACGGATAGTCCACCGCGATCACATGCAGATGCCGGTCGGCCAGTTGCTCCATCACCCGCGCGTACTGGATCGACGACAGCGGATAGCCATGCAGGAACACCACGGTCGGATCGTCCGGCGAGCCGCCCTCGCGATAGAACAGGCGCAGGCCGTCCACCGCCTGCCAGCCTTCCCGCAAGGTGCCGGCGCTTGACGTCATCGGCATGCAGGCCAGCGCGAACAGCCACAGCAGGGACACGAGCGTCTTCATGGGTTCTCCGGCAAGATGGGCAGCCCCGAGCGGGGTGCGCCGAGTATTCGGCGCGGTAGCGGGCCGGTGAAGCGAAGAGTCTTCATCGCGCCATGAATGCCCTTCATGCCGCCGGAGCACCATGCGCTACACGCTGCCGCCGATGCACACGCTGCGCGCCTTCGAGGCCGCGGCGCGCCTGCGCAACTTCACCCTGGCCGGCGAGGAGCTGCACCTGACCGCCAGCGCGGTGAGCCACCAGATCCGTGCGCTGGAAGCGTTCTACGGTACGGCGCTGTTCCGGCGGCAGCGGCACGAGGTGGCGCTGACCTCCGCGGGCGAGCGCCTGCTAGACGCGGCGCAGCCGTTGCTGGAGCGGCTTTCCGCGCTGGGCGATGCGCTGCGCGCGCGCGACGCGCAACGCCTGTCCCTCACCGCGCCGCCGTCGCTGGTGAGCCGCTGGCTGATGCCGCGGCTGGGCGCCTTCCTCGCGGCGCATCCGCAAGTCGACTTCAGGCTGCATGCCACCACGGCGCTGCTCGACCTGGATGCGGAGCAGGCGGACCTCGCCATCCGCTATGGCGACGGACGCTGGCCGGGCTTGCATGCGGAGAAGCTGTTCGACGAGTCGATCTTTCCGGTGGCCGCGCCGGCGTATGCGCGCGGGCTCAAGCTGGTTGGCGACGATTTCCATGCCGCCACGCTGTTGCGCGATGACTTCCACAGCTGGGAGCGCTGGCCCGGCGCCGCGGGCGCAACGCCGTCCGGGCCGGTGTACAGCGATTCCGCGCTGCTGCTGCAGGCGGCCGAGGCGGGGCACGGCGTGGCGCTGGGGCGCAGCGTGCTGGTCGCCGATGCCATCCGCTCCGGCGCGCTCGTCCGGCTGGGTACGCGTGCCATCGCCGTGCCTGGCGCCTATTACCTGGTTTCCGCCCGTGACGTAGCGGACACGCCGGCGGTGGCCGCGTTCCGCGCATGGCTGGCAACGGCCACGTAGGTTCGGGTGAGCAGAGCGAACCCCAACGGTCCCTCGATGGCCGCCGTCACGCTGGGGTTCGCTCTGCTCACCCCAACCTACGCGGTGCGGCTTGCTCCCGGGCATTGGTCATATCGCGGCCGCTTATGGCCGAATGCTTACCAGGCTGGTCATCGCGTCCACGTAGGAAAGCTTTTCGTCCACCAGCAACGGCAACAGCGGCGTCACCGACACTTCGTTGGTCTTGGTCCAGCGCAGCTTTCCTTCGCCATCGCGGAACACCAGTCCGCCCACGTCCTGGATCACGTACGGTTCGCCATTGACGCGGCCCAGGAACATCATCACGTGGCCGGGGATGTAGATCAGGTCGCCGACCTGGGCATGGGCCAATGCGCGCATGCGCTCTTCGTGGTTGTCCCTGGCATCGAAGAGCCGATGCTTCAGCACCGGGCTTCTGGCTTGATCGCCGCTGTTGCGCGGCAACTGCAGGCCCATGCTGCGATAGACGTCGGAGACGAAGCCACTGCAGTCGCGGCCGTTGTAAAGATGGCCCCAGCCGTAGCGCTCGCCGAGGAACTTGAACGCCTGGCGGATCAGGTTGGCGCGGGTCAACGGCAGATAATCGGCGGCGCTGTCGGCCTTGCGCTGGAGCAGCGCCGGTTGCAGGTGCAGCGAGCCGTCTTCCGTGCGAGTGGGCAGCGACAGCGTCCAGGCTTCGTAGGGTCCCTGGCCATTCACCGGCTGATCCGGCGGCAGCTGGGCCAGCGGGATGCGTGTGCCCATGTCCAGTTGCGTTTCCGATACGGTCGGCGCTTCCGGCGTGAACACGGTGCGCTCCTTGTCGCCGGTGATTACGCGATACGAGGTCTTGGCCGCATAGGCCAGCACTTCGTCGCGCGTGCCGATACCGATGGCCGTGCGTTCCACCCAGGCGGCGTAGCGCGGGCTCACCACGAAGAACCAGTGGCCGTCTGCGCTGGTGTGCACGATGGCCACCGGGTCGCCGGGGAACAGCGTGCTCTCCTGGAACTGCTCGAAATCCTGCAGTCCCTTGCCGGGGAAGGCGCGCAAGCCGGTGGGCAGGTTGCGCATCGATACGCGGTGCGTCACCAGGCCGTAGCGGACCGGCGCACGCGCGGGAATCTTGTCCAATGCCAGTGCGGCGACCGCCGCGTCGATCGCGGCCTTCGGCACCAGCTGGTCGTGTTCGTCGTACAACGGTTTTGCTGGTGCCTTCGACAGCTTGGCGATCCAGGCCCGCACTTGTTCGCCTGCCACTTCGCTGCCGAGCCTGGACAGGTCGTACATGCTCGGATCGTTGGCGAGCAGGCGCGCATTCAAGGCGTCGATCGCGCTCTTGTCCAGAATGAGCTTGTCCGTTTCTGAAGCGCGCGCCACCCAGTATTCCGGCGAGAGCATCGCATCGTCGGTGCCGATCACGCCGGAAGGCGGAATGGGCAGCACATCGCCGGCGACGACCGGCGCGCAGACCAGGGCAAGCAGCAGCGCGCCGGCGAGATGGGTGGTCAATCGCATGTTTCGTTTCCCGGATCAGCGGTGAGCGGATACGTTGCTGGCGACCGACTCCGGCGCAGACACATGCGAGCTCAGCATGCCGCCCAGGGCCAAGGCACAGACCAGCAGGCCGGCGACGAAGAAACCCTTCAGCATCATGGTCTCGAATTTCATGACATCTCTCCTTGGGGTGGTGATTGAGGCTTTCGAGGTATAGCTGGCAAAGGGCGTGCCAACCGATGCGATGGCTCGCAAACGGCGCAGTTGAGCCATTTCTTCAAAGTGTCGCGGCGCGGGAGGGTTGTCCGCGGACAGGCGGACGCCCGTGTCCGGACAACGGGGCGGACAGCGGACGCGGGCCTGCCCGCGGCGGGCGGATAGTGGGGTGTCGGTCACGCGGCCCGGCGGCATGCCCCGCTAAAATCGCCGGACCGCGCCGCGCGGCAACCGCTGAAAAGGAGTTTCACGGTATGCGCATCGAAACCGTCGATGAGCTCAAGCACCACCTCAAGATCCTGTTCGACGACCCCTCCCTGCAGTTCGACGACGACCTCGGCTACGGCGTCACCTTCGGCGTGCCCGGCAAGGCCAGGGACGTGATGCTGTCCCTGCAGGACCGCACCGACGCCACCCGCTGGGGCGGCGAGGCCGGCAATCTGTTCTACAAATGCGACGACCAGAACTGGCTGCTCTACCTGCGCTCGATTCCGCACGCGGTGGTTTGCATCGCGTTGGTGCGGTCGCTGCATCGGCGGCATCTGGAGCAGTACCTGGGGATGGGTTCGCAGGCGTGAGAGCGTGGCCGGCTGGAACGGTCCGTTGAAGTCGGGCAGGCTAGGGGGAGATGGGCTGCGACCGGATAGGGGCGTCATGGCCATACCGAAAGTCTGGAATCCCGGGTCGAAGGCGCGGCTCGGCATCGCGTTGTTCGCGCTGGCGTATCTCGCGGCGACTCATCCGTGGACGTCGGACGAACGCTCGATCGCGCAGGGCCACTATCAGTTGGCGCTGGCGTTCTTGATGATGGCTGCGTTTCCGCGCGGGACGAAGCTGTACGTGGCGCTTGGCGTTACGCTCGCGGTGCTCCTGCTGGTGGGGGCGGCCCTCGATGGGCTGTCCATGAGATGAGACCTCAGATAGTGCGGCGTGCCGGAACCGAGGTGATGTCGATGGAGTACATCAGAGTCTTGTGGAAGGGCGTAGGCCTCGGCTATCCCATCGAAATCCTGCTGGAGATCGGCCCGGACGGTTACCAGCGGCGCAAGGTGGAGCGTTTCGCCGATGGTCGCGTGGCGCTGGCCAGCGCGAGGTTTGCGGAAGGCGATACGCGGTTGGATGAAACGCCGTCGCCGTCGCTGGCGGAGATCGATGCCGATCCGGAATTCGTGGCGCAGCGGATGACGAGGATGGAGTTCGAGCGGGCGTGGAACGCTGGGTTCCAGCTTTAGGCTGAAAATAACAATGGAAGCGTATATGGGCTCGAAAAGTCGTCGGGCGAGGTGGCTGGTCTGGTGCGTGGCGATCGCTGGGTTAGGTACATCCGCCTTCGCCGTGGCCGAGCCGAGCCGTACAGGAGACGAGGCTGCCTCTGTCGTGCGGCTTCTCTATAAGAACTACGCATGGGAAGCGCTTTTCGCCCAGTCCGAATTCACCCCATTGGTAAACCAGACGGATGAGGAACTGGCCAGATACTTCTCACCGTCCATGGTGCATCTGCTGCATACGGACAGGGTGTGCCGGGAGCAGACCCATGAGATCTGCAGCCTGGATTTCGATCCTTTGTTCGCGTCGCAGGACCCGTCAGGGGTCTATGACCTCGAGGCCGTACGCCAGGGGGGCCATGTTTCGGTGACCTTCCGTCAGGACGCTGACAAAAAAGTGTTGGTGGACTTCAAGGTTATCGCCACGAAGGACGGCTGGAAGATCGATGACATCCGCTACCCCGATGGTTCGCAGCTCAGTCTGCTCCTTCGCAATGGCAAGTGAGCCTGCGGCGGAAGGTGGCGTGAGGAGGAGTGGGTAGTGGACGAGCGGCACCTGCTGATTCTGGACCTGGACGAGACGCTGGTGCATGCCACCCGGCAGCCGTTGGATTACGCGCCTGTAAGTCAGATCGGTCCGTATGCAGTTTATCTTCGCCCTGGCGTGCAGGACTTCCTTGAATCCATCGCAGGGCATTTCCGACTTGCCGTGTGGACGTCTTCTTCCGCGACCTACGCCGAAGCTATCGTGGCGATGCTTTTCGCGGATGCGTCGGCGCTGGAGTTTGTGTGGTCTCGCGAACGCTGCACGCCGCGGCGCGATTTCGAGCGGGATGTGTGGGTCGATACCAAGTCGTTGCACAAGGTGAAGCGACGTGGATATGACTTGCGCAAGGTCGTGGTGGTGGACGACACGCCGCAGAAGTATGCGCGAAGCTATGGCAACCTGGTCATTGTCAGGCCCTTCGAGGGTGATCGAGCGGACGATGAACTGACTCACCTGGCGCCTTATCTGCAGCGCCTTGCCAAAGAGCCCGATGTGCGGCGAATTGAGAAGCGCGGTTGGCGGCGGTCGAATAATGAAGCGCTTTAATTTTTTCGTCGCTCGTCCTGACGGGAGTCCGGTGCGGATCGAAGATTCCCTTGCTCTCTTCCAGAGAATGGATTCAACTGGTTAGTGCTGTATTTCTATGGCGTAGGCGTAGCGTGCCGGAGAATGGGCATGCTAGCGTTCGAGGATGCATGCCTGAACTCGGAGCATGGGTTTTCGCTGGCCTAGAATGAATTGATCGTATTCGTCGGCAAGATCGATCAAGCCTATGATGCTCGAGCGTGGCCTCCAAGGAGTTGGGTCGTATCGATGCAAAGGCTGTGTGCGGACTATTCTGGCTGCGACTTCGTATTGAACCTGTTCGATGGCACGTCATTGGAAATCGCTTAGGATGAAGTGCTGGAAATATCTTTTGGGGTGATGCGCGAGGTAATCATTTGAGCGGGATGTATCGGAAGCTTTTCATAAGGATAATTTATCCTCATTGCGAGGCTTGGTTTATTACAAATCCGGCCGATCTCACGACATTGGCATACTGAGCAATGTCATGTCTATGGCTAAAGTCTATTGATCTTCCGTTTAAATCTCTCATTAAATCCATGGCTATGCTGTACGGATATTCATAGGCTTGGCTGTTGTTAGCTTCTTTGTCGATGTTGTTTATATCCATTAGCGACCATGTGTGGTAATGCCTTATCAGGATGGCAATGCTCGTCTCTGCTGGTCCATGTTGTCGGTTGCTATAAGGTATTTTGGGGTTTGCGCTAAAGAGCTTATCTAGTTTTTCGTTGAACTGGCTTGCAGATAGAAGGTCCTCGGCAATCTGATTAAGAAAATTCTTGTCTTTGTAGAAGAGTCCGCAAAGGAAGAAGAGCCAAATTACATGTACCCGGGAATTCATACTCAGAGGAAGAAACGCCTCCTCAATGAGAAGGATGAGTTGTTTTTGTGATCGAAGGTCAAAATTGAATGCTGTTGTAATAAGGCTGAAGGCCCTATTTGCTTGGTCCGTCGGCTTTACTCTTGGCAGTGGGGCATATGCTTTCCCTTGAGTAAGCGTACTTTCACCCGCAATTAGTGTTTGAGCAAACTTTTCGTTGTCGGGAGCTGGTAGGACGTATTCTCGATCAAAGAGTCTTTTTAGGTATAGCGATCCGTCGAAGTCGTTTCCATATATGGATTTCACGGAATTTGATAGTTGAGTTAGATTGGTTGAGATGATAAAAATAACGTCCATAATTCCGAAGATGTGCTTGATTTCCTCCAGTAATTTAATAGCGTATGGTGGCCTGCATCGATCCAATTCATCAATGAATATGAATACAGGGAGCTTTGCATCGGTGTTTTCGGTAATTAGGTTGATTAAGGAGTGTAGTGAGTTCTTGAAAGTCTCTAGATTTTCTTTTCTCGACTCATGCTCTTTGAGGCTTTTCTCGAAAAGTTTGTCAAGTATCTTGTCGACGGAGCTACCAATGTCTATGCCGTCGTCATCGGAGGTGTCAGTTATTGTTTCGACTACCTTGTCGATGGCGATTCCCGTCCCTTTTTGGATCAATCCTTTGGCAACAATTCCAAGGGCGGGGATGACGGTTTTTCGTAAATTCTTTACCGCGCTATTTTGAAACTTCTTTGCTTGATCTGCCAGCTCGTTGGCTTTTGGTATCCTGTCTTTCCATGCTTTTAGATCTGCAAGAATAACCGCCATGAGAGCTACGGATGCTTCGTCACCGATGTCATTCTCCCACGCATCAAAGTAGACGATTGGATGATTTGCTTGGCGTAGATCGTCTATCCAATGCTTGACGAAGAAAGTCTTCCCTGCTCCCCACGGGGCATCAAGAGAGATGGTCAGTCCTCTTTCTTGCTCTCTTAGTCGGTATGACTGAGTTGTCAGTGACTTTGTTAGATAGTCAGCAAGCGGTTTGCGATCGAGCGCATCCATGGGCCAAGGGATTGGGCAATCTACTGCTGGGTTCGCGTTATTGGTCACAGGCGCTCATTCCATGAACTAATGGAGGGGGGCAGTATGCGCGTGTCATAGCGTTGGGCCAATCTGGGGAATGCCCCATACTGACCATCGATGCTTTTATGCCTCCGGCGGCGTCACCCCGCATGCCGCCAGCATCTCCGTAATCTTCGCGCTGACCCAATCGAAATCCTCCGGCCCCGCCGCGGCCAGCGGCGGGTCGGTGAGGTTGGCGAAGGCGGTCCAGAATTCGTCGCGGTCGTCGGTTTCGCGCAGCAGGTGCGGGACCTGTTGCGCGATGTTGTCGAGCATGGCCTGGAGCTGGTCGCGGGGCGTAGTCATTCGCGAAAAGTACGCCGCTGGTTGCTATGGCGGCGTGTAGGTCTTGGCCTCAGCGATATCAGGCAATGCCCCACAGCTTTTTCGCTTCTTCTGCGACCACGTCAGGGAATTCCTCGGGGAAGAACAGGTTCGCGCCTTCGATCCGGCGTACGCCCTTGGAGTTGCCCAGCGTCTTGTCCAGGTAGTCCGGATCGGAACCCTTGAAGATGGTGTCGCCGGTGCCCCAGAGGATGCGGGTGGGGATCGTACTCTGCTTAAGCTTCGCCTCGACGCCGGCCAGCGGGTTGGGATCGAGGCCGAGCGCGTAGGCATCGGCCAGGGCCTTGCGCTGTGGCGTGGCGACGATCGGGCCCAGGTACATGTCGAAGGTTTCATCGGCCATGCGCGCGGGGTAGGTGAAGGTCGAGCCGCCCAGGCCCTTGGGCGAGCGAGCGAAATTCTTGTCGAGCACGTTGGGGACCAGCCACTCGTCGGCGAACTTGCCGCGGCGCGCGGCTTCCAGCACCGGCAGCACGGCGGGCGGCGGGCTGTCCGGCTCCACGTCGCAGTTGGTGAGCAGGACGGTGCGCACGCGCTCCGGATGCGTGGTCATGAACAGCTGGGCGACGGCGCCGCCGCTGTCGTTGGCGATGAGATCCACTGTGCCGATGTTCAACTGGTCGAGCAGGGTGGTGAGCATCTGCACCTGGTCGGCGGGTGTCACGCCCTGGCCGGGCGCGGGGCGGGTGTAGCCCAGGCCCATCGAGTCCGCCGCCACGCAGCGGCGGTAGGGCGAGAGGCGGTCGATCGCGCCGCGCCATTGATAGCTGTTGAGCGGGAAGCCGTGCAGGAACAGCGCGGCCGGGCCGCTGCCGCGATCGACGTAGGCGATCTCCCCGAAGCGATTGCTGGCGTAGCGGCGGGCTGCGTTGAAAGCGGCGACGCCGTCGAGGCTGCCGCCGCCGGAGCCGCTTGCGGCGGCGATGGCCTTCCGGGCGCCGCGAGGGGCGCAGGCGACCAGCGCGCCGGCGGCCAGGGTGCCGGCGGCGAGGCCGAGGAACTGTCTGCGATGCATGGCGATGCTCTCCGAATGGTCTTGCATGTGGGTAGGAGACGGCTGATGAGGGACGATGATTCGCTCGCGCCGGCATCGCGGCAATGACCTCCGAGGTCATGGCGCCATGACCTGCCAGGTCATGGTTTCGGATATGGGCGCGCCGTATGCTCCGTTCCCATGAACCGAGCCCACGCCCCCTTGCCGATGGCCATGCCCGCCTCCGCGGTGGGCGGATTGCTGCGCGAATGGCGTGCCGCGCGGCGGCTCAGCCAGCTGGATCTGGCGCTGGAAGCCGGCATCTCTGCCCGTCACCTCAGCTGTGTCGAAACCGGCAAGGCGCAGGCCAGCCGCGAGATGCTGGCGCGGCTGGCCGACACGCTGGGCATGCCGCTGCGCGAGCGCAACTCACTATTGGTGGCGGCGGGTTTTGCGCCGAAGTATCCGGAAAGCGCACTGGCCACACCGGCGATGGCGCAGATCCGCAATGCCATCGACGCGATCCTGCAGCAGCAGGAGCCGTACCCCGCCTTCCTGCTCAATCGCCACTGGGATGTGCTGGGCGCCAACCGTGCCGCGGAGCGCATCGGCAACCATGTGATGCGCGGCAGGCCGAGCAAGCACACCAATATGCTGCGGCAGATGTTCGATCCGGAAGACTTCCGCCAGGCGGTGGTCAACTGGGAAGAGATCGCCGGGAGCATCGTGCGCCACCTGCACAACGAGGTGGCCGCGGCGCCTTCCGATACCCAGGCGCGTGAGTTGCTGGACGAAGTGCTTGCCTACCCGGGCGTGCCGGCCAGCTGGCGCACGCGCGACCTGTCCACCGCGCCGTCGCCGCTGATGACGACGGTGTTGCAGGGCGACGGCGAGCAGCTCAGTTTCTTCTCCACCATCACTACCTTCGGCACGCCGCGCGACGTGACGCTTGAAGAGTTGCACATCGAGTGCTGCTTCCCGATGGACGAGGCCACCGCCGCGCGTTGCCGCCAGTTGGCGGACGAGGATCCCTGAGCCAACCGGCTAGTGGCAGACCAGCACCGGCACGTCGCAGCACAGAATCACCTTGTGCGCGACATTGCTGAGCATCAGCCGCTCGATGCCGTTGTGCGTGTGCGCGTCCATCACGATCAGGTCGCAGTGGTGCTTGGTGGCGGCGCCGGCGATGGCCGCATAGGGGCGGTTGTCGAACACATATTCCGCATCGCAGGGCACGCCGGCCGCCTGGGCTTTCTCGCGCACCTCGTCGAGGTATTCCTGCGCATGCTCGATCGAGCGCCGCTTGCAGGCGTCGCCCTGGACCATGTCGGCGATGAAACTGACGGCGGGTAGGGGCGGCAGCACATGCAGGGCGTGCACGCGGGCGTGCAGTTGCGCGGCGAGGCGGATGCCCGTGTCGATGGCGTGGACGGAGGCGTCGGTGCCGTCGGTGGGAATGAGGATGTGCGTGTACATGGTCGTCTCCCTTATGACTCGCCTGCCGTGCGGATGGGGCGCGGCGAGGGCGGGTGACGGTTCCGGTATCCGCTGATTGGGGTGAGGTTGCAAGTGGTGCGCTTGGTGTATTGATTTCCTTCAAGTTGGAATCCTTCTCCCTCCGGCGACCCGAAGGTAGTCCCCGTGGGAGAGCACGCGGGGAGCGCACATGGATGTGCGCGGCTCTGAGGAGCGAGGAAGGTGGCGGCAGCCGGATGAGGGTACGGGCGAAGTCGAGCGCATCACTCCGCCCGTACCCTCACCCCAACCCCTCTCCCGGAGGGAGAGGGGCTCTGCGTTGCGGCATTCTCCCCTCCATCCGCCATAGCCAAAAAGAAAGCCGCGCTCTTGCAGGCGCGGCTTTCCCAGCAGACCAGGTCGGACTTACCAGATCTTCACCCGCTGCTTCGGATCCAGATAAAGCTTCTGCCCCGACTGCACCTTGAACGCGTCATACCAGGCATCCAGGTTGCGCACCGTCTGCGCGCGGAACGAACCCGGCGAATGCCCATCGCCGATCACCTGCGCACGCAAGGCCGCATCGCGCGTCTTGGTCCGCCAGGACTGCGCAAAGGCCAGGAAGAAGCGCTGGTCGCCGCTCAGTCCGTCGATCACCGGCGCCGGCTTGCCGCCCAGCGACTTGACGTAGGCGGCATGCGCAATCGCCAGGCCCGACACGTCGGCGATGTTCTCGCCCAGCGTCTGCTGGCCGTTGATATGCAGGCCCGGCAGCGGCTCGTAGGCGTTGTACTGTTCGACCAGCTTCTGGCCGGCGGCCTTGAAGTGGGCCTGGTCTTCCGGCGTCCACCAGTTGGCGAGGCGGCCTTCGGCGTCGAACTCCGCGCCGGTGTTGTCGAAGCTGTGGCTGATCTCGTGGCCGATCACCGCGCCGATCGAACCGTAGTTGGCGGCATCGTCCGCCTTCGGGTCGAAGAACGGCGCTTCCAGGATCGCGGCCGGGAAGTTCAGCGCGTTCTGCAGCGGCAGGTTCACCGCGTTCACCGTCTGCGGCGTCATCCACCACTCGCCCTTGTCCACCGGCTGGCCGAGCTTGGCCAACTGGTGCTTGTACTCGAACTCCTGCGCACGCAGCGAGTTGCCGAGCGCATCGTCCGCCTTGACGTCCAGCGACGAGTAATCGCGCCAGGTTTCCGGATAGCCCACGCCCACTTTGAGGGTGGCGATCTTGGCCTTGGCCTTCTGCTTGGTGACGGGGCTCATCCAGTCCAGCGTGTCGACGTGGTCGTTGAACGCGGCCTTGATGTTGTCGACCATCTGCGCCACCCGTGCCTTGGACGAGGCGGGGAAATAACGCTGCACGTAGATCTGGCCGACGGCATCGCCCAGCGCATCGCCAGTGGAGCCCACCGCGCGCTTCCAGCGATCACGCTGCTTCGGCGTGCCGTTCAAGGTGTGGCCGTAGAAGTCGAACTGCGCGTCGGCATAGGCCTTGGGCAGCAGGCCGGCGCTGTGGTTGAGTGTGTGGAAAGTCAGCCAGTCCTTCCAGGTCTGCAGCGGTTCGCTGGCGGTGAGGGCGGAGAGCTTGCTGATCGCTTCCGGCTGCCACGCGATCACGGTCTTCTGGCCGGACAGACCGGCGGCGGTGAAGTAAGCGTTCCAGTCCAGGCCCGGCGCCTTCTTGGCGAAGTCGGCCATCGCCCACGGATTGTTGGCCTTATGCACGTCCTCGCTCTCGACGATGCTGGCCTGCGCCTTGGCGATCTTGGTCTCCAGGGCGAGGATGGCGGCCGCCTTCGCGTCGGCATCCTGCGCGCCGCTCTGCTTGAGCAGGCTGGCGATATAGGCCTGGTACTTGGCGCGATAGCCCTTCATCTGGGCGTCGTCGTTGAGGTAGTAGTCGCGGTTGGGCATGCCGAGGCCACCCTGCAGCAGGTACGGCACGTTGTGCGAGGGATCTTCCAGGCCTTGCGTGACAAACAGGCCGAACAGGTTTTCCGTCCACCAGTTGGTGGCATTGATCGGATCGACGTCGGAGCGCAGCGTGCCGCCGAGCACGCGCGAGAGGTCGGTCTTGTTCTTGATCGCGTCGACCTCGGCCAGCTCCGCCTTGATCGGCGCCAGGCCATTCTTCTCGATCGCCGCCTCATTCATATACGCGGCGTAGTAGTCGGCGATCTTGCGCTCGTTGCTGCCGGCCTTGGGGTTGCTCTTGCCGGCGTCGCGGATCAGTTCGGCGTTGCGCTGCTCCGCCTTCTCGAACACCTTCAGGAAGATGCCGGTGCTGGAGCGGTCGGCCGGGATCTGCGCGGTCTTGGCCCAGTTGCCGCTGGCGTAGCCGTTGAAGTCGTCGCCGGGCTTCACGCTGTGGTCGATGCCGGCCAGGTCCACGCCGGAGGCGGAAGCGGGGGCGGGAGCGGCATGCGCGGTGGCGCAGGCGGCCGCGATGGCGGCGGCGAGAATCCAGCGATTCGACTTCATGGTGAATCTCCTTGGCATCGAGGATGGAAAAAAGCTGGCTCACGATAGACCCCGGGCCGCTGGCGCGGAGACATGACCAATGGGCTAGCGGCCGGCGAGGCACTAGACGACCGGTCTAATGGTGGCTAGAGTGCGCCGCCATGATCGCGACGGCCCCCTCCACCGACGTCCGCCAGCACATCCTCGATGTGGCTCGGCCGCTGTTGCTGAGCAAGGGTTTCACCGCCGTGGGTCTGGCCGAGGTGCTGGCCGCGGCGCGGGTGCCGAAGGGGTCGTTCTATCACTACTTCGGTTCCAAGGAGGCCTTCGGCGAGGCCGTGCTGGAGGACTACTTCGGCAACTACCTGGCGCATACCGACACGCTGTTGGCCGGAGAAGGCACGGCAGCGCAGCGCCTGTTGGCCTTCTTCAACGACTGGCTGGATTCGCAGACCGGCGACGAAGCGCAGAGCCGCTGTCTCGCGGTGAAGCTGGGCGCGGAGGTGTGCGATCTCTCGGAGAGCATGCGCACGGCGCTGGAACGCGGCACCGGTGGCGTGATCGAGCGGCTGGCGCGCTGCATCGAGGATGGGCGCGCGGATGGTTCGGTGGTGCCCGCATTGGAAGCACATGCGGTCGCGGCGATGCTCTACCAGAGCTGGCTGGGCGCGAGCCTGCTGGCAAAGATATCGCGCAACCGCGCGCCGCTCGACACGGCGATGATCGGCACGCGGCAACTGCTCGGTCTGCACGACAAGCTTTGAGGCGGGATCTGCGCAAGCGGCCCGCCTTTTTTGCACCCTACGACTAGACGATCGGTCTAATTCCCCACAGGAGTGATCCCCATGCCCCAGAACGACACCGTCAACCGCCGCCTCGTCCTCGCCGCGCATCCGAAGGGTGCGCCGACGCCGCAGGATCTGCGCCTGGAAGAAGTGCCCGTGCCGCAACCCGCCGAAGGCCAGGTGCTGCTGCGCACGCTGTATCTGTCGCTGGATCCGTACATGCGCGGCCTGATGAACGTAGTCGGCCCGAGCTATGCCGAGGCGGTGAAGCTGGGCGCGCCGATGGCGGGCGGTGCGGTAAGCCGGGTGGCGGCGTCGAAGCATCCGCACTTCAAGGTTGGCGACCTGGTGTTGGGCAATGCGGGGTGGCAGGACTATGCGTTGTCGGATGGCAAGGATCTGATGCCGCTCGGCGACATGGCGCGTCCGTCGCTGGCGCTCGGCGGCCTGGGCATGCCGGCGTTCACCGCGCACTACGGCTTGCTGGATATCGGCCAGCCCCAGCCGGGCGAGACGGTAGCGGTGGCTGCGGCGACCGGTGCGGTCGGTTCGGTGGTGGGGCAGATTGCGAAGTTGAAGGGTGCGCGTGTGGTTGGCATTGCCGGTGGTGCGGACAAGTGCAAGTACGCGGTGGAAGAGCTGGGCTTCGACGTGTGCCTGGATCGGCGCGATCCGGAGTTGGCGAAGAAGCTGGCCGAGGCTTGTCCGGACGGTATCGACGTGTATTTCGAGAATGTCGGCGGCGAGGTGTTCGATGCGGTGCTGCCGCTGCTCAACAACCATGCACGCGTGCCGGTGTGCGGGATCATTGCGCACTACAACGACAAGTCGCTGCCTGACGGACCGAATCGGCTGCCGTTGGCGATGTCTACCGTGTTGCAGAAGCGCGTGCGGATGGAGGGTTTCATCATCCTTGACCACTATGGCGAGCGGTTCCGGCGGTTCTTCCGGGAGATGGAGGAGTGGATCGCCACCGGGAAGGTGAAGGTGCGCGAGGATGTGGTGGAGGGGTTGGAGAACGCGCCGCAGGCGTTTATCGGGCTGCTTGAGGGGAAGAACTTCGGGAAGCTGGTGGTGAAGGTCGCCGACTGACCGGCGAAAACCTGCTCTTGCTTGTCAAAAGAGCCGGCGCAGGTTGGGGTGAGCGCAGCGAACCCCAACGTCGACACATCGATGTGCACCGCAACGTTGGGGTGCGCCTGCCGCTTACCCCAACCTACCTTCCTGCGCAGGAATGGCGAGCAAAAGAGCTGGCGTAGGTTGGGGTGAGCACAGCGAACCCCAACCCCGTCACATCGATGTGCACCGCAACGTTGGGGTGCGCCTGCGGCTTACCCCAACCTACGCCGGTTGTTCACGCCGGTTGTCGTTGCCGTTTCATGAGCGGAGAGGCGGTGGTCATGGCAACCGCGGCTCGCGGCGCGAAGCCGGCATGCCATCCGCATGGAACTCCAACGCCACCGGCTGGCCCTTCGCACCGCGCACGACGTGGATGTAGTCGGTGCCATCCCCGGCGTAATACAGTACGTCGCCCGCCGCGATTGCCAATTCGCGCTCCGGACCGCCGTCGCGCCGGATCGTCAGCTTCGCATCGCGCACACCCAGCGTATGCAGGCTGTCGCCGGAAATGCGATAGCTGCCGGCCAGAGGCTGCATGTCGCGTACGGACAGCGCGCGAGGTGTCCAGACCATATACGGATCGCCAACCGCAAGCGCACCCAGCCGGTGCGCAAGCGCGCGAGGATTGGGACGGCCGCCATCGGTATTGGCAAGCACCACCACCGTGACATCCTGTTCGGGAAAGTAGGTGTACTGCGTGGCGAAACCGGGAATGCCGCCGTTGTGCTCCCACACGGGCTTGCCGCGCACCGTGCCGGTGGCGACACCATAGCCGTAGGGCACCTGCTGTCCATCGGAGGTGGTCTTCGGACTGGTCATCGCGCGGCGCCACTCGGGCGGCAACAGATCGCCGTGCAGTGCGCGCAGGAACTTGAACAGATCGTCCGCCGTGGACGTCAACGCGCCGGCGGCGCCGGGGCCGGTCATGCTGGCGAAAGCCGCGTGCGTTGCGTTGCCCCTTTCATCGACGCTGTAGCCCTCGACCTGCCCCGGCACGATCTGTTCGTCGCCGGCATAGAGCGTGTGCTCCATGCCCGCCGGCACCAGCACGAGATCGTGCATGGCGCGATCCCAGGGCTGCCCGGTCACGCGCTCGATCACCGCACCCAGCAACATGTAGCCGGAGTTGCTGTAGCGCCACGCCGTGCCCGGCGCGAAATCGGGCGCCTTGTCTGCGATGCGCTTGACCAGCGTCCGGGTGTCGAGCGCTTCGGCCGGGTTGGCCTCCCAGTCGTCGCCGATGCCGGCGGTGTGGTCCAGCAGCTGTGCCAGGGTGATGTGCGAGCCATTGGGGAAATCCGGCAGGTAGCGCGACAGCGGACCGTCCAGCGACAGCTTGTGCGCGGCCGCGAGCTTCAGCACGGTGGCGGCGGTGAGCGTCTTGGTGATCGAGCCGATATGGAAGCGCTGTTCGGCCGACAGCGGCACGTCCAGTTCGAGATTGGCCACGCCGGCCGCGCTGCGGAAAAGCACTTGGTCACCCCGCGCCACCAGCGCCACGGCACCTGGGTTGCCATGGGCGATATCGCTGGCGAGCATGGCCTGCGCGCGCATGGCGAGATCTTCGGTGGCCGGCGCCGGAGAGGCGAGGCAGGACAGCAGGGCGAGCAGGCCGGCAGTGCGGAAGTAGTTCATGACGCCCCTGCATGCGTGGGTAGTAGCCGGGGACTGTAGCAGCACGGTAGGTTGGGGTGAGCCGCAGGCGAACCCCAACAATGCGATGCGCCTGGAGTCAACGATGTTGGGGTTATGGGCTGCATCAGCAGCCCACCCTCTGGGCCATCCGCTGCGCGGATGTTCGCTACGGCATCCTGCCTTCGCAGTCGCCTGCGGCCCACCCCAACCTGTGCCGGTTTTTTACTCCGCGCCGAGCAGCTCGATCTCGGCCAGCGCCGCCTTGGCCTCGTTGCCGAAGCTCACCCGGTACCACGCATAGCTGCCGGGCTTGCCGATGGTGAATGCGCGCGTCTGCCCCGGCCATGGGAAGCGTTCGCCGTGACGGCTGTCGAGCACGGTCCATTGCTTGCCATCGTTCGATCCTTCCAACTTCCAGTCGCCAGGCGCATTGCCGTTGATGGACGAAGTGAGCGTATACATCGCCAGCTTCGCCGCCGCCGGCGCATGCCAGCGCACGACGGCATGCGCATCGAGCGCGCTGTCGGTGCGTCCATCGTTGTCGAACAAGGCATCGATCTTGGCGATGCCGGTCGCCTCGCGCTCGCCCTTGCCGCCATCGGTGAGATCGCGCAGCGGCTTCGGCCCGGCCGGGCCGCTCAACGACGCCGGCAGCGCCGCTTCGTCGCTGGCCCAGTGCGAAGGCTCCGGCCCCATCTCGAAACTCAGCGTCGCCCCCTTGGCCAGCAACTCGTGCGGCAGGGTCAGGCGATGCCACGGTTGTCCATTCACCCGCAGGCCCTGCACATAGCGGTTGCGGTCGCTGACCTGCGGCGCATCGATCACGATGTGCCTGCCGCTGTCCAGCTTGATGTCCATATGCGGGAAGAACGGCGCGCCGATCACGTACTCCGGTGCGCCCATGCGCAACGGATAGAAGCCCGCGGCGCTGAACACATACCAGGCCGACATCTCGCCGTTGTCTTCGTCGCCGGGATAGCCCTGGCCGATATCGCTGCCGGCATACACGCGCGACAGCAGGTCGCGCACCTTGTCCTGCGTCTTCCACGGCTGCCCGGCGTAGGCATACATGTAGAGGATGTGGTGCGAGGGCTGGTTGCTGTGGCCGTACTGGCCCATGCGGATGTCGCGCGCTTCGAGCATCTCGTGGATCGGCTCGCCGTAGCCGCCGACATGGAACTCGCCGGGCGTGGCGAAGAACTGGTCCAGCTTGGCCGCGAGCCTGTCGCGTCCGCCGTACAGCGCGGCCAGGCCGGCGCCGTCATGCGGGGCGTGGAAGGCCATGTTCCAGGCATTGGTCTCGGTGTAGTCGTCGCCCCAGCGCAGCGGGTCGAACTGCGCCTTGGTGTAGCGCCACTTACCCTTGGCGTCGCGGCCGACGAAGAAGCCGATCTCCGGATTGAACAGGTTGACGTAGTCCTGCGCGCGCGAGTGGAAGTACGCCGCGTCGGTGGCGTAGTTGGCGGCGTAGGGATCCTTGGCGTCCTTGCTCGCAGCCAGCGCGGCGGCGAGGTTGCCGATGGCGAAGTCGTTGATATAGCCGTCCATCGACCAGGACAGGCCTTCCTTGGTGCCGGTGTCGACGTAGCCGTTGAAGTTGGAGCGCTCCAGCCCCTTGCGGCCGGCACCGGCAATAGGGCTGAGCACGGTCGCGTCCTTCAGTGCCGCCTGGTAGAAGCTGCGCACGTCGAAGTTGTGGATGCCCTTGAGCCAGGCATCGGCGAAAGCCACATCGGCGCTGGTGCCGACCATCAGGTCCGCATAGCCGGGCGAGGACCAGCGCGCGATCCAGCCGCCGTCGCGATACTCCTGCACGAAGCCGTCGATCAGCTCGCCGGCCTGCTTCGGCACCAGCAGGGTGTAGGCCGGCCAGGCGGTGCGATAAGTGTCCCAGAAACCGTTGTTGACGTAGACCTTGCCGTCGAGCACGCGTGCGCCGGTGTGGCTGGGCGTGTTCTCGCCGCTGCCGGCGGAGAACGGGCTGGCGTAGCGGTACATCGGCTTGGCCTGGTCGCCGACGTTCTCGTAGGCGGAGTTGGGATAGAGGAACAGGCGGTAAAGGTTGGAATACAGGGTGACCAGCTCGTCGTGGCTGGCGCCTTTCACGGCGAGGATGCCGAGCTGTTCGTCCCAGCGCTGGCGGGCACGTTCGCGCACGCTGTCGAAGTTGTCGTTCGGGGCGATCTCCAGCGCGAGGTTGTGCTTCGCCTGCTCGACGCTGATCAGCGAGGTGGCGATGCGCAGGTTCACCGTCTTGTGCTTCGCGGTATCGAAACCGAACCAGGCGGCGACGTGATCGCGGCCTTCGCCGGTGAGCTGGCCGCTCTCGCTGACCGGCTGGTCGACTTCGGCATAGAAGAACAAACGCGTGGCGCCGGTGGACAGGCGGCTCTTCACATCCGAGTAGCCGCTGAAGCTGCGCCCGGAAGGGTCGAGCGTGATGCCGCCCTGGTCGGTGCGGTTATCGAACACCAATTGGCTGCGAGCGTCGCGGAAGGTGAAACGGAACATCGCCGCGTGGTCGGCGGGCGCGATCTCGCTGACGATGCCATTGTCGAAACCCACCTTGTAGTAGTCGGCGCGCGCCACTTCGTCGGCGTGGCTGAAGCTGAGCGCACGCGCCTTGCGGTTGGCGGTGGGCGCGCCGCTGGCGACGCTGGCCGGCATCAGCTGGAAGGTCTGGCGGTCGCCCATCCACGGGCTGGGTTCGTGCGACAACACGAAGGCTTCCAGGCGCGGGCGGTTGTCCTCGCCGTTGCGCTGCTGGTACTGGTACATCCAGTCCGAGCCGGCGTCGGTCACCGGCGCCCAGAAGTTGAAGCCATGCGGCAGGGCGGTGGCGACGACGTTGTTGCCGCGCGAGAAGTCCGCGTTGGAGTTGGTGCCGCGCAGGGTGCTGACGTAGTCGCTGGGGCGCGTGGCGGTATCCGCCGGCGCGTCGCCGATGCGCAGGTCGTCCAGATAGCCTTCCACCGCGCCGGCGGGACCGTCCTGCGCGAGCACGATGCGCTTGATGGTGCGGCCTTGCGCCACCGCGGCGACGTCGACCACCAGGCGGTTCCACTGGTTGGGATAGAGCGTGCGGCCTTCGCCCTGCGCGCGTGCGCTGGCGCCGACACGGTGTTGATCGCGCGCGGCGTGCGCGGAGAGGCGCGTGCCGTCGTCGAGGATCAAATCCACCGCGGTGTAGGTGGACGGGTTGGCGAGGTTGTCGCCGACGGTGACGGGGAACAGCAGGTACGAGAGTTGCGTGCGCGCGCCAACCGGGAGGTTGACGTCGAACAGCGCCGCCTCCTGCGGCTTGCCACCCTGGCCGCGGTAATGCAGCGAATGCAGGCCGGTGAAGCCGACGCCGGGCTTGGCGGTGAGTACGACGGTTTTATCCGGGCCGCCGGCGAGGTCGATCGCGAGGGGGGATTTGGACGTCTGAAGCGCGGAGTCGCTCTGTTCGAAGGAGCTGAAGAAGCCGCCGTCCTGGCTGGCGTGGGCCAGCGGCAGGGCGAGCAGGAGAGCGCAGGTCAGGAGACGCGGAGCGGAGATGCGGAGCCGATGGCGCATGCGTAGGTCTTCCCCTCTGGGGCGCGCGGTGCGTGGGGACCGCACGCGGAAGTCCGGATTTGAATCGTTCTAAATGGGGTGTGTCAAACGGCAGCGCAGCATGCCTGCTGCGCTGCTGCCCCTCTGGGAGGGGGCGAGGCGCAAGGGTAATGCGCTCCGCTCCGCCCGCACCCTCATCCGGCTGCCGCCACCTTCTCCCGGAGGGAGAAGGGTTCCACTTTGAAGGTTGAGGAATAACCGTAGCGTCTGTGCGTAGCTCGACGTAGAGCCCCTCTCCCTCCGGGAGAGGGGTGGGGGTGAGGGTACGGGCGGAGCGCGGAAGTAATGCGCTCCGCTCCGCCCGTACCCTCATCCGGCTGCCGCCACCTTCTCCCGGAGGGAGAAGGGTTCCACTTTGAAGGTTGAGGAATAACCGTAGCGTCTGTGCGTAGCTCGACGTAGAGCCCCTCTCCCTCCGGGAGAGGGGTGGGGGTGAGGGTACGGGCGGAGCGCGGAAGTGATGCGCTCCGCTCCGCCCGTACCCTCATC
>Ga0207671_10000030_pt1 | contig 248197 bp, 227 predicted proteins | sample KBSC24metaG_FD_184352 | JGI IMG/M metagenome (GOLD analysis project Ga0207671, IMG submission 184352) | Corn rhizosphere microbial communities from Kellogg Biological Station, Michigan, USA - KBS C2-4 metaG (SPAdes) (version 2) | ecosystem: Host-associated > Plants > Roots > Rhizosphere >...
ATAAGCCTTTGTGGTGGTAACATAAATAAAATGCTAAACAATCCTATATTTATCGTAATATTGCGATTGATATGGGAGCAACGAAGACAGACTTGTTTACAAAGAGGCAAAATGACATAGCGGCGATTGCAAAGGCAATTGCACACCCCGCGCGTATTGCCATACTACAGGAGTTGCTAAAGACGAATGCCTGCATTTGCGGTGACCTGGTAAATGAGCTGGGCCTGGCACAAGCTACAATTTCGCAGCACCTGAAAGAGCTGAAGAATGTGGGCCTGATAAAAGGCAATATTGAGGGAACGAGTGTCTGCTACTGCATTGACCAGAAAGTTTGGAATAACTGCAGGGAAGTATTTACACAGTTCTTTAAGGAGATGAAATTTAAAGAAAGCTGCTGCTAAAAATTTTTTGAACGCATTTATCGCAATATTACAATTAAATAAAAAGCATGAATACAGTCTTATTTGTTTGCATACACAATTCAGCCCGCAGCCAGATGGCAGAAGCATTCCTCAATGTATTGGGTAATAATAAATTTACTGCCGAAAGTGCAGGAATAGAAAAAGGAACACTTAATCCCTTCGTCGTTAAAGCCATGCAGGAAGTGGGCATTGACATAAGCGGTAACAAAACCAAAGAAGCGTTTGACTTCTTAAGACAAGGCAGAAAATTTGATGCTGTGATAACGGTGTGTGATGCTGCAAGCGCCGAAAAATGTCCTGTATTCCCAGGCAAAGTAAAACGACTTTCATGGTCTTTTGCGGACCCTTCTCAATTCCAGGGGAGCGAAGAAGAAAAACTGCAGCAGATAAGAATAGTAAGAGACCAGATAAAAGAAAAAGTGACTGAATTTATAACTGAAGCCAGTGTGCTAAGCTATTGGCTTTAATAACAAATAAAAAATCATACAATGAAACTGTCTGAAATAAAAGAACACCTGAAGACTGCGGAAGCTGTAAATTTTAAACTTCCCAACGGCGCATTCGTGCCGGAGCATTTTCATGTGACGGAAGTCGGCATTATTACCAAAGACTTTATTGATTGCGGCGGCACGGTGCGACATGAAAAAGTAGCCAACTTTCAGCTATGGAATGCCAATGACTTTGAGCACCGCCTGAAAGCAGAGAAGCTGCTGAAAATAATTGCGCTGTCAGAAAAAGTTTTGGGCATGGAAGATCTTGAGATAGAGGTGGAATATCAATCAGATACCATCGGCAAATATGATCTCGGGTTTGATGGTGAACATTTTTTACTACTGCCGAAGCAGACAGCCTGCCTGGCCCCTGATACCTGCGGTGTGCCTGCGCAAAAGCAGAAAATTTCTTTAGCCGAATTAACACCTTCTCAGCAAAGCTGCTGCACCCCGGGAGGTGGCTGTTGCTAACAAATATGAAACAATATATAGCAGAGCTGATAGGCACTTTTGCACTTGTGTTTTGCGGCACGGGCGCCATTGTTATAGATCAGCAGACGACGGGTGGTGTAGGCCATATAGGGATTGCCATAACCTTTGGACTGATCGTGATGAGCATGATCTATGCACTGGGTAATATCTCCGGGGCACATCTCAACCCGGCAGTAAGCATTGCTTTTAGTATCGCGCGGCATTTTCCTGCAAGACAGCTATTTCCGTATATCCTAAGCCAGCTGATTGGTGCAATACTCGCCAGCCTTACATTAAAATTCCTTTTCCCTGCCAATGAATTGTTAGGCACTACGCTTCCCGCAGGGTCGGATATGCAATCATTTATCCTGGAGTTTATACTGACCTTCTTTTTAATGCTGGTTATCATAGCCGTTGCTAAAGGCAGTATGGAACAGGGTATGTTTGCCGGTATGGCCATTGGCGGAGTAGTGGCATTGGAAGCTATGTTTGCCGGCCCAATCTGTGGTGCATCCATGAACCCTGCACGCTCATTTGCACCGGCAATTGTTTCAGGTCATACTGCACACCTGTGGCTTTACCTGACCGCACCTGTGGCAGGCGCTGCGGGAGCAGTTGTGGTATGGAAATATCTGCGCGGCTCTAATTGATATTTTACTAAATTTAGGCATGATTGAACGCATTTTTGATATTGTTGCCGAGCGCAGTGCTGCTGAAAAGGAAGATATAATGCTGGCGGCCAAAGAGAATGGCCAATGGCGGACTTACAGCTCGCAGATAGTGTGGAACACAGCAAGGAAACTGGCAGGTGGCATAGAAAGCCTGGGCATTGCCAATCAGGTGCTGGAGCCGGAGCAGCAGGAAAAAATTGCGATCATATCTGCTAACAGGCCGGAATGGATCATTACGGATGTAGCGGTGCAACTAACGGGTGCAGTACTTACGCCTATATATCCCACGGTGAGCCCAAACGATTTTGCGTTTATACTGAATGAAGCTGCTGTAAGTATTTTATTCATTGCGAACAATGATCTGTATGAGCGTTTTAAGGAAGCCTTTGCACAGATACCTACACTAAAACATATTTACTCTTTTGACCCAATAGAAGGCATAAGCAGCTGGAACGAGCTGATAAATAAAAACCTGGAGCCGGATGAGGAAGTGATAAAAAAGATAACGGCAGAGACACTGGCGACCATCATATACACATCAGGCACTACGGCAGACCCAAAGGGTGTGATGCTGAGCCACAAGAATATAGTGAGCAATGTGCAGGACTCAATGCCGGCCTTCACCTTTGCGCTAAAGGGAGAAAGAGCGCTTAGCTTTCTGCCACTCAATCACGTGTTTGAGCGTACGGTGAGCTATATATACATACAGGCTGGGATCTCGATATACTATGCGGAAACTATGGACACTATTGGCGACAACCTGCGGGAGGTAAAACCAATGGTGTTTACCACGGTACCACGCCTGCTGGAAAAAGTGTATGAGCGCATCTATAATACGGGCCTTTTGCTGAAGGGCATTAAACGTATCCTCTTCTTCTGGGCGCTAAATTTGGGCAAGCGTTTTGATAATGTGGACCATGGCAGCTTGTGGTACCGCATACAATTGGCCATTGCTAACAAGCTGGTATTTAGCAAATGGCGTGAAGCGCTGGGAGGCAATGTAAAGGCCATTGTAACTGGTTCTGCTGCCTGCCAGGAAAGGCTGATACGCATCTTTACCGCAGCGGGCATAGTGATAATGGAGGGTTACGGATTGACAGAAACATCACCAGTGGTATCTGTGAACCGCTATGAAGCGGAAGATCGCAGAGTGGGAACGATAGGCCCGCTGATAGATAATGTGCAGGTAAAAATAGCAGAGGACGGAGAAATACTATGCCGCGGCAATAATATAATGATGGGCTACTATAAGCATCCGCAGCAGACCGCTGAAGCAATGGAAGGCGGCTGGTTTCACACAGGTGATATAGGGCAGTGGGTAGAGAACCGTTTCCTGAAGATAACAGACCGTAAGAAAGAAATATTCAAAACATCGGGTGGTAAATATGTGGCGCCGCAGGTGATAGAGAACAAAATGAAGGAGAGCTCGCTGATAGAACAGATGATGGTGGAAGGGGCAGGGCGCAAGTTTGTAAGTGCCCTCATAGTGCCTGCATTTAATAACCTGCGCAAGGCACTGAAAGACCAGAACCCTGGCAAAGCATTTTCTGATGATAATGCTGAACTGGTAAAGCAACCAGAGGCGCAGGCGCTCATACAAGGTGTACTGGACAAGTACAACCCGCTCTTTAGTCACCCGGAACAAATAAAGAAGTTTGCACTGCTGCCGCAGGAATGGACGATAGACAGCAATGAAATGACACCTACACTGAAGCTGAAACGTAAGGTGATAGAGCAGAAATATGCCCCTGTAATAGAAAAGATGTATGAAGGGTAAAAATATTTTTTGACCTAACGCGTTGTTTCTCTTTTTATTAAGGATTGTATTTAATTATTTACCTGTTGTTGCACTAACATGCATTTTACCAATGCCTAACTTTGCAGCCCATTAGCCGCATTACTTCTCTTAGCGGCGTTACAATTTATATACAATGTCAGCAAATAAAGTTGAACAATCTGAGTCGGGCGCTATTCCTATTTCGCCATCGCTTACCATGCCTGGTGGCCCTGAAGAGCTGGAGCATGAAAAACAACCGGTAGGTAAACGCGTTCTTTACCTGAGCATACAGGCCATTTTCAATGCTATTATAATCGGGTTTGTAGCAAAAATATTGGTAGGGCTGATATGCCTTATCACTAACATAGCGTTTTATGGTAAGGTCTCATTTGCCAACAATTCGCCGGCTGGCAACCATCTGGGCTGGATGGTAGTGCTGGTACCTGTGGTGGGCGGTATTATAGTGGGTATCATGGCGCGTTTTGGTTCTGCAGCCATTCGCGGGCATGGCATACCGGAGGCTATGGAGCAGGTGCTGACCAACGACAGTAAAATAAAGCCGATCATTACTTTCCTTAAGCCTATATCTGCTGCTTTCGCTATTGGTACGGGTGGCCCGTTTGGTGCGGAAGGGCCTATCATTGCTACGGGCGGTGCATTCGGCTCTCTTACCGGGCAGCTAATGAAAATAACCTCCAGCGAGCGTAAGATAATGCTGGCTGCGGGCGCTTGCGCCGGTATGGCGGCCATATTCGGCTCTCCGCTGGCGGCAGTGTTGCTGGCCATTGAACTATTGTTGTTTGAATTTTCTCCACGCTCTATAATACCAGTTGCGCTTTCATGTGCCACAGGTGCGGCTGCTCACTATGCTTTGTTTGGCTCAGAATCGGTGTTTGCAATGCCTGCCATTCCGGAGCCTACCAGCATGGCCATGATGGTATATGTGGTGCTGGGCGCTGTAATAGGCGTAGCGGCAGCACTGGTATCGAAGGGGGTTTACCTGGTTGAAGATCTTTTTGAAAAGCTGCCCATACATTGGATGTGGTGGCCTGCTATAGGCGCTATTGCTGTTGGTGTGGTGGGTTATTTCGCCCCGCGTACACTGGGTGTGGGCTATAGCAATATCAGTGACCTCCTTACCGGCAATGTACCGGTGCAGGTTTTGTTAATGCTCTGCTTTATGAAATTCCTGTCATGGGTTATATCATTAGGTAGCGGCACATCAGGCGGAACGCTGGCACCATTGCTTACCATAGGCGGTGCACTGGGTGGCCTGCTGGGTATTGCCACGCTGGCTATTTTCCCGCACTGCGAAATAAATGTAATGACCTGTGTGCTGATAGGTATGGCGGCAATGTTTGCAGGTGCATCGCGTGCCTTGCTTACCTCTATTGTATTTGCGCTGGAAACTACTATGCAGCCACATGGCCTGCTGCCACTGCTGGGCGCTTGTACAGCAGCTTACTTCATTTCTTTCTTCCTGATGAAGGGAACAATCATGACAGAGAAAATAGAGCGTCGCGGCGTTTTTGCACCACATTCTTACGAGCCGGATGTATTGCAATCTGTAACTGTAAAAGAAGTATGTGAAGATGAAGGCAAAGTGCTGAACGAAGACTATACAATAGGTGCCGCACGCGAATGGATAAAAAATCATGCAGCCGAACAAGGACAAACTACTGCATTTATAGTAGTAGATAATGCCGGCAATTATAAGGGTGTAGTGAAGAGAAGTTTGATATTTGATAAGAAACACACTGATGACACACCTGTAAGTGAATTGATAGGCAGCAACTCGCCATACATTTATGAATACAACAGGCTAAGCATAGCTGTAGATATAATGGACCGTTATGACACAGATGTCCTGCCGGTAGTAACGCACGATAAAGATAAAAAGATAATAGGGCTGCTATCGCATAAGGCAATATTTATGGCCTACCGCAAGCGCAAGAATGACGAACTGATATACAAGCAGGAAATATCGCTCAGACCGCGTAGTATAAGTATATTAACGCGAGGAAACAGCTAAAAACAAAGGGCGCTCATTGAGCGCCCTTTGTTTTTATTATAAGACCTTATTCTTAGCTACCACTGCGGGACATAAGAACCATAGCACCAAGTACTATAAAGAGGATACAAAAAATAATAGCTATGATGGTGAATATACCCACATACTTGTACATTGACTTCTGATACCGAAGTCCGTCATTCAGGTGCGCTTGACTATTGCTGTTTATAGCAATTTTCATCTTGCCTGAAAACTTCATCAATGCATAGACCGGATAAAAATACACTGCCGGGAAGATGAGATATACCAGCCCTCTTGCAAGCCCGGTATTGAGCACAGTTTCGTTGCCGGGGAGTGTGCCAAAGGGCATAAGGATGATAAGCAATAAGCCTGTAAACAAGGTTAAGCCCATGCCGATAAAACCAAGTATGGCCATGAATTTTGTCCAGCGGACAGTTTCAAGCAGGTAAGCACGGCCCAGATTGTCTATCTCAAGGGGTTTGTTTTCAATTTGGGGATACATAGATTAGTTGTTTATAAACAATTAAAAAAATTAATAAGCCCTTGCAAATAATACACGCTGTGTAGAAGGGTTGCCGGTCAATACACATTTGCCTGCTTCCTGCTCATTATTAAGCGGTATGCAACGAATGGTTGCCTTTGTCATCTCTTTTATCTTTTCCTCCGTTTCAGAAGTGCCGTCCCAATGCGCTGATAAAAAGCCGCCTTTTTCATCCAGCACTTTTACAAACTCATCCCAGCTATCGACTTTGGTAATGTTGTCATCCCTGAATTTCAATGCGCGCTCAAACATTTGCTTTTGTATGTCCTCGAGGAGTTGCTCTATACTTTCAGCAAGACCATCCAGCTTGTACGAAGCTTTTTCCTTTGTATCACGGCGGGCTACTTCAGCCTGTCCATTTTCTAAGTCGCGAGGGCCGAGGGCTACGCGTACGGGTACGCCTTTCAGTTCATATTCTGCAAACTTCCAGCCTGGTCTTGTATTGTCGTCGTTGTCATACTTCACGCTTATTCCCTTTACCCTTAAGTCTTTCATTAAGCTATGCACCGTATCATCTATTCTTTTCCTCGCTTCCATGTCTTTGTTGTAGATAGGCACTATGACCACCTGCAAAGGCGCAAGGCGCGGAGGAAGTACAAGACCATTATCATCGCTATGCGCCATAACAAGAGCACCAACCAAACGGGTAGAAACACCCCAGGAAGTAGCCCATACATAGTCCATCTTATTATCCTTGTCGGTGAACTGGACATCAAAGGCTTTGGCAAAATTCTGACCTAAGAAGTGAGAAGTGCCTGCCTGGAGCGCTTTGCCATCCTGCATGAGCGCTTCTATGCAATAGGTATCTTCTGCACCTGCAAAACGTTCGTTGGCAGTTTTAACACCACGAACTACCGGCATCGCCATGTACTCTTCTGCAAAAGTGGCATACACGTCCAGCATTTTGCGTGTTTCTTCTATCGCTTCTTCGCGGGTGGCGTGTGCGGTATGGCCTTCCTGCCAGAGGAACTCTGCTGTGCGCAGGAAGAGGCGTGTGCGCATTTCCCAGCGTACTACATTGGCCCATTGGTTAATGAGCAAAGGCAGATCGCGGTAAGATTGCACCCAATTCTTATATGTACTCCATATAATGGTTTCTGAAGTTGGGCGAACAATGAGCTCTTCCTCAAGCTTTGCCTCAGGATCTACCACTACGCCACCGCCGTTAGGGTCGTTTTTAAGACGATAGTGGGTTACCACGGCACATTCCTTAGCAAAGCCTTCCACGTGGGCGGCTTCGCGACTTAAAAAGCTTTTGGGTATGAAAAGCGGGAAGTATGCGTTCTGGTGACCAGTATCCTTAAACATTTTGTCTAATACATGCTGCATATTCTCCCACAAAGCAAACCCATGTGGTTTTATTACCATGCAACCGCGTACTGCCGAATAGTCGGCCAAACCACCCTTCAGTACAATGTCATTATACCACTGGGAATAATCGTCATTTCTACTTGTTAAAACGTTGCTCATATTAAACCTGGCATATTTTTCGCTGTCTATAATTTATTGGTGAAGAGCGACAAAAGTAGTAATTTCACTAAGCAAATTTTACGTAAAACTTGAAATAGACATGAAACGTCTTTTTTTAATCGGTGCAGTTTTGTTGAGCATGGCTCCCCTAGGCTCGTATGCTCAAAGCGACGATATATACACTAATGGTTCTGATGCGCAGAAACAGCAAAGTGGAGATGATCGTCAGTACAATAATAACAATCGTCAGCAATACCAATCGGAGTATGCTGATCAAAACCAGGATCAGGATTATAATAATGTGAGTGATGAAGGTAACAGCGAGGAATATATAGATTACAACGACGATTATACATATGCTTCACATTTGCGTCGTTTCAATGAGCCTTTTTATAATATGGGTTATTACAGCCCGTACTACAATCCATACTGGTATGATCCGTTCTGGTCAGACCCTATGTGGGGTTATAATCCGTGGATGGGCTCCGGCATATCTGTAGGTTTTAGTTTTGGCGGACCTTATTGGTCATCGTACTGGGGCTGGAACTCCTGGTATGGTTATCCGGGCTTTAGCTGCTGGGGATATCCCGCGTATGCAGGTGGCTGGTTTGGTCCATATTATGGCGGATTTTGGAACGGCTACTACGGCGGCTTGTATAATGGCTATGGCGGCTATACAGGTGCACATACTGTACTTTATGGTCCACGCTATGCAGCAAACAGCCGTTACAATGGCCTTGGCTACCGCGCAGCGTACGGAACAACCGTTCGTCCATTTATGGCCCGCGGCAATATGCCGGGTAATATGAACGGCAGAATGATATCTAACTCAAATATGCCGGTTTCCCGCAGCTACAATAATAGCGGCATGAACAATGTGCAGCCTGGCAGAATGCAGCGCGCGAATGGCGGATACGGTGGACCTCAAAACTATAGCAACAATGGTGGCCGCCAGTTTAACAGCTCGCAGGCACCAATGCGCAGTGCACCAGCCTATAACAATGCGCCGCGTATGAGTGCGCCCGCAGCTCGCAGCTTTAACGGCGGCGGATTTGGTGGTGGCCGCAGTGGATTTGGCGGCGGTGGCGGACGTGCCTTTAGCGGCGGCGGCGGTGGACGCAGCTTTGGTGGCGGTGGTGGCCACATGAGCAGCCACAGATAATTGGTAAATAAAGAATTGTATATATTATGTCCCGTTTTGCGACGGGACATTTTTTATACGCCAGGTTTGTTAAAAAAAATATAAGGCATGTCAATACTTAAACATATCGGCATGTTATTTGTCAAAGAAATATTAAAACCGGTTTATGAATAGCGGAAAAATCTTATCTCTTAGTCTTTTATTGGCCGGAGGAATTACTTCTTCCACATTTGCTCAAGATATTACAGACGCACTTAGGTATTCTTATCTATCGCCAATGGGGACGGCCCGTTCAATAGGCTTTGGCAATGCCTTGGGCTCCGTGGGCGGTGACTTCAGCTCGCTGAGCGTAAACCCTGCAGGTATAGGCATATACAGGACCTCTGAAATAATGATAACACCTGCACTAAGAATGAATTCGGCAGATGCAAGCTACCAGGGCAATGGCACGAGTGATAATAATACAAGATTCAATTTTAATAATGCGGGTGTAGTGTTCAGTAATGCATTAAGGGGCCGCAGGTATGAGCGCAGCAAATGGAAAGCAGTTTCCTTTGCTATAGGCTTTAACAGGCTGGCTGATTTTAACAGGGATTACAACTATAATGGCAATAATTCGGGACCTAATAGCAGCAGCTATTCGGAGCTGTTTGCTATAGATGCAAACAATAATGGCCAGCTGGGGCAAACTGCAAGTGATGTGGGCCTTGTGAAGCTGGACGCACAAAATTTATATAAAACGGTAGTGCCCTGGGAAGCTGGCATAAACCAGGGACGCACAGTGAGCGAACGAGGCGGCATAAATGAAATAGATATCTCCTTTGGCGGCAACTATATGGAGCACCTAATGCTGGGGGCCACCATAGGCATTCCGATCATTGACTATAGCAGAGATGAGCTGGTGACAGAATCGGCGCTAACTGCGACGCCGGATTTCAGCAGTTATACCATGCATACTAACTTGAGCACCCATGGCGATGGTATAAACCTGAAGCTGGGTGCTATCTATAAATTCAATGATTACTTCAGAATAGGTGCAGCGGTGCATACACCAACTTACTATGGTATGCATGATGAGTCGAATACCACGCTGAACAATAACGGAGTTGGTTCCGAGTCCTATGGTCTGGCCTATGATTATAACTTAATGACACCATGGCGCGGTGTGCTGAGTGCAACAGGTATAATAGGGAAATACGGCTTTATTTCAGCAGACTTTGAATATGTGGACTATAGCAGTGCCCGATACACCTTTGATATAGCTAATAAAGACCTTGAGCAACAAGTAAATAGTGATATAAAAAGCACATACAAAGCAGCGCCAATCTTTAGGCTGGGTGCAGAGGGAAGAGTAACAAAGAACTTTATGCTGCGTGCTGGCTTTGGATACTATGGCAGTCCGGCACAAAATAGCTCGATGCAGGACAATCGTATAGATGTATCAGGTGGTGTTGGTTTCCGATTCGATCATTTTTATATAGACCTTGCTTACGTGCATACGCAGTTGAACGGACAGGAACAATTTTATCAGCTTACCTACCTGGATAATAATACCGGCCTGCCATATAACATAACGCAAACTGCCAGCCTGCAAAACAACCTGAATACAGCGGTGATGACAGTTGGCTTTAAATTCTAAACCATTTCTAGTTTATATTAAAAAAGCTCCCTATAAGGGAGCTTTTTTATGCACATTTGCGACCAAACAGGAGATAAAACCTTTTGGTATAAGGTGTAATCGTTTATTTTGCAAAACAAGAAAGAAAGGAAGAGAAAGATGGCAGAAACAGCAAATCAATACACGGAAGAGAGCATACGGTCGTTAGACTGGCGGGAGCATATACGCCTGCGCCCAGGCATGTACATAGGAAAGCTGGGTGATGGCAGCAGTATGGACGATGGTATATACATACTGATGAAAGAAGTGATAGACAACTGTATAGATGAATATACAATGGGCTATGGCAAGCGTGTGGAAATAACAATAACAGACGGCAGCGTGACGGTGCGCGACTATGGCCGCGGCATACCGCTGGGGAAAGTAGTGGATGTGGTAAGCAAAATAAATACCGGCGCCAAATATGACAGTAAAGCATTTCAGAAATCCGTGGGGCTGAATGGTGTGGGTACGAAAGCAGTGAATGCGTTGAGCTCGTATTTTAAAGTAGCTGCCTTCCGAGAAGGAAAAACAAAAGTGGCGGAATTTGAACAGGGCGTGCTGACGAAAGAACATAAAGAAGCAGCCACCAATGAGCAGAATGGAACGCTGGTAACCTTTAGGCCAGATAGCACTGTTTTTAAGCATTACCATTTCATACACGAGTACATAGAAAACCAGATATGGAATTACTGCTTCCTGAATGCGGGGCTACAGATAAATTTCAACGGAAGGAATTATGTATCGAAGAATGGCTTGCTGGACTTGCTGCAGCGTCGTACGAACGCAGATGAACTGCGCTATCCAATCATTCACCTGAAAGGAAATGATATAGAAGTGGCGCTCTCGCATACGGGTGACTATGGTGAAGAGCTATACTCATTTGTAAACGGGCAGCATACCACACAGGGGGGTACACACCAGGGGGCTTTTCGTGAAGCCTTTGTGAAAGTGATACGTGATTTTTACAAAAAGGACTATGATGCAGCCGATGTGCGCCAAAGTATAGTGGCAGCAGTATCTGTACGTGTGCAAGAACCCGTTTTTGAATCGCAGACGAAGACGAAGCTGGGCTCGCAATATGTGTGGGAGAACGGGCCATCGATGAAGGCCTTTGTAACAGACTTCCTAGGTAAGGAACTGGATAACTACCTGCATAAAAACCCTTCGGTAGCAGACGCGCTGAAAAAGCGTATTGAGCAGAGTGAGCGTGAGCGTAAAGAGCTTTCCGGCATACGCAAGCTGGCAAATGAGCGTGCTAAGAAAGCTAATCTTCATAACAAGAAGTTGCGCGACTGCCGTATACATCTGAACGATGAACCTCCTGCAAAGGGCAAAGAAGAATTCATAGAAAAACAACTGGAATCGACCATATTCATTACCGAAGGTGATTCAGCATCAGGCTCTATAACTAAAAGCAGAAGAGTGGATACACAAGCGGTTTTTAGCCTGCGTGGTAAGCCGCTGAACAGCTATGGATTGACAAAGAAAGTGGTGTACGAAAATGAAGAATTTAACCTGCTGCAACATGCGCTGAATATAGAAGCAGGGCTGGAAGGCCTACGGTATAACAATATAGTAATAGCTACAGATGCCGATGTGGATGGCATGCACATACGCCTGCTGATAATGACCTTCTTCCTACAATTTTTCCCTGACCTGGTGCGTGCGGGGCATATACATATATTGCAGACGCCACTCTTCCGTGTGCGTAACAAGCAAAAAACGATATACTGCTATACAGATGAGGAAAGACAACGCGCAATAGCCGAGCTGGGCAATAAACCTGAGATAACACGCTTTAAAGGATTGGGTGAAATATCGCCGGAGGAGTTTGCGCAATTTATAGGTGATGATATGCGCAAAGACCCTGTGCTGCTAAGTCAGGATGCTGTTATACAGAAGCTGCTGGAATACTATATGGGCAAGAACACGCCTCAGCGCCAAACCTTTATTATAGACAACCTGAAAGTAGAAAAGGACCTGGCTGAAGAACTGGGAGCAGAAATATCATAATGAAAGAAACAACCGATAACAAAAGCACCTCGCAAGAGGTGCTTTTGTTATTTAATAAACACCCAGACCTAACTCCCTGAGCCATTCGACAACTTCTTCCAATGTTTTACCTAAGCTATCTTTCAGGCGATGCAATAGATCATGTTCTTTACCCTCCTCGTAGTGCAGATCTTCGTCTGTAAGATGCGGATATTGTTCTTTTATGCGTTCTTTCCAGGGCTGCCAATTGTCTTTATTGAGCTTTTCCATTGTGTTGCTGTTTTATAATAACATAATAAAATTAAACCGTTAATTCTTAAATAAATGTGACAGCAGTGTGGCGCTGAGATATTACATTAAATATAGAAAACAAATCAAAAAATGTTTGAGAGAAAAAAGAGAGGCGACTAAAAATAAAAAAGCCAGCCTGAGAACAGGCCAGCCCCTATAAACCCTATCACCATGAAAACTTCGTAAATATCTTAACAGTTAAAAAACTGGTTTTTCTTTATTTTATATAAAGTTACAATTTTAAAAAGAACTAAAAAAATGATCTTCGTCATGTCTGAATTTAAGCTTTTTAGCTGCTTTTCTATGACATTAGAAAGTTAAGAAAGATTTTTAGATTTTCAAAAAAAATAAGAGAAAATTTTAAAAAAGTTTTCATTGAGTTGATGATAATATCGGAACAAATTGATTTTACAATCATATTGCAAATCTTTATTATTAGCCGAAGTACTTTTATGAAGCTGTAAGGGAATAGTGTACCGATAAACTCCATCAAAAAATAGGCAAATGAAAAGAATCTTTACACTGATGATCTTTTTTTGCTGCAGTCACCTGAATGCACAGCATATAATCTTCCAACAAGACTTTGATCATTTCCCCGGGTACAATATAATGGGATGGCACCAGGAATTTACAGGTGCTGTTCCCTGGTTTGCAGGTCTGCCCTATGAGGTGGGTGACTGCATGAGCCCGCTAATGGGGCGCACTGCGGGAACCAACAAGGTTGCTTGTATCCCTGACTGTTCAGATATGGGTGGCAACTATAATAATTTCAATGTATTCTCATATACACCGCCTATTCATTTTTCTACCGTACATGGCGCATGGCTGCGATACGACTCGTACTTTGAAAAGATGACTCATTTATCTTATTCTGAAAAAGCAACAGTTGAAATATCGACAGACAGCGGTGTAACATGGACTGTGCTACAGGACGTGCCAGCTAACCCTACACTTGCTAACTTTACTACATACTACATTGATCTATCTGCATACAACTTTGCGCAAAATATATGGATCGGTTTTCGGTACAGCGATGATTCGTGTACCATTGCAATGAAAGGATGGGCAATAGATAATGTACAGGTATTTGTGCCCGACCACAAAGACCTGGCACTAGTAGAGATGACGCCAAACGACTCGTTGCTAAGCTATGCAACACAGAAGACGGGCATACTGCATACAGGAACCGTGTATAACGCAGGATTGGATACAATAAGGTCTTTTACGGTGCGGTATAAGCAGGATGGAGGACCACTGGAATCGGCAACGATTAGTGGTGTGAGCATACCGCGATTTAGCACGTACACATTTACGCATCCCTATCTTGACACTGTTACGGGAATAGGCAACTATAATATAACGATGTGGGTAGAGACCAGCGGAGATTTAAATCATACCAATGATACGCAGCATACTGTGATAAGGGGTACTTATTTTATGCCGGTGAAGCGACTGGCAATAGAGGAGGGGACGGGGGTATGGGATTCGCTTTGTCCGCAAGGGTGGGTGTATATGAACCAGCTGGTGACGAGCGATATAGATGCGTGTGAAATATCGGTACATGATGGTGGTGATATAATGAGGGACAGTGTATATGCTGAATACCTTTACTACCTGCACTATGACTACGTGCCATACATACTAATGGACAGGAAGAAGATAGAGGTGGACAGTTTTTTTAGCGAGGTGGATGTGCAGCGACACCACTTTGGGTTTGCGGATATAAAACTTGACCCTGTGGTAACTGGAAGTAAGCTAAGCGTTACAGCACATGTAAAACCTGCCATAGATATAAGCGGAGACCTAAGGCTGCTGATGGTGCTAACGGAAGACGATGTGACGGGGCCATCGCCATACTATGATCAGCTGAATAACTATGCTGGAGGCGGCCGAGGCGTGATGGGCGGCTTTGAAAGCAAGCCGGGCAGAGTGCCGGCATCGGATATGTATTACAACTTTGTAGCGCGTAATGCTGTACCCGGGCCGGCAGGTGATACGTCATCATTGCCGGCAAGCCTGATACATAACGATGTGTATGATTATACATTTACTACAACGCTGAGCCCGGCCTGGCATAAGCTGCGTGCTATAGTAATGTTGTTGCGGAATGATGATACCAGCGTGCTGAATGCAAACAAAACTGAATGGTACCTCAATGTGAGTGAGCCTGATGTGGCAACAATAGATGCAGGTATTTATCCTAATCCTTCCAGTGATTTTGCACAGGTTTACTTTAACCTGAATGAGCGGGAAAATGTAAGTCTTGCCATAACTGACATAAGTGGCAGATTGCTGTATGAGCGCCCAGTCAGCAGCTATCAGCCGGGCAGGAATGAACTATGGCTACCTGTGCAACGTCTACCAACAGGATTGTACCTGGTGACGCTAAGCTCGGACCATGCCAGGAAAACAATGAAGCTCGATGTGGTGCATTAGTACAACGTAATGATTACTTTAGAGTAATCATTGACATAGATATGAATGAACTACGCACCTTTCAGGAGTTTGAAAATATAGCAGATGCAGAGGATATGGCTGCCATACTGAAGCAGCATGATATAGACGGCAGGGTGGAAAAATACAACCCGCTGCTGGACCAAAATATTATTGGTAAGCAATACAATGAGTATATACAGCTGAAGCTGGCGCCCGGCGACTTTGATAAAGCACGAAAAGTGCTGATAGATGCGACGAATATAGATATGGATAAAGTGGACAGGCACTACATGCTGTTTTCGCTTAGTGACAAAGAGCTAATGGAGGTAATAGCTAAGCCTGACGAATGGGGCGTATATAATTATAAGCTGGCACAACTGATATTGAAGGAAAGAAATGTATCGATGCCAGAGGAAGCAATAGCACAACTGAAACAAGAACATGAAGCAGAGCTGCATAAACCGAAATCAGTAGATGGGATATGGATATTTTTATGCTACTTCTTTCCTATCATAATTATACTGGGTTGCCTGCTTAAGAGTAGTCGTGTTTTAAATACTGCGTATGCAATAAGCTTTTTCCCAGGGTTTTTCAGCGTAATAGTTGGCAGCAGGCTAATGCGCGCAAAAAAGACTTTGCCTGATGGAAGGCTGATGTGGACATATAATAAACGATTGCGCATTCATGGCCGCATTATGTTCTATCTCGGCCTGCTTGCTTTTGTTCTTGCGATATATACAATGATAATGATAAGCTAAGTTATAGCTGGTCTACAACAATGCATTGTCCCTATTATCGATAAACTTTACTTGCTTGCGGCTGTTTTCAGGGAATTGCATTTTCTGTATCATGGCTGCGGAATGAAATTGCAGCAATGGTACAACACGCAATTTTGCCTGTAACAGAGGACGCAATTTTATTTCACATTCATCTACCGATAAGGGTGTGTTGAGATGCAGGCGTATTTCGTCTGTGCCCAGGTCGTTGGTGAATACTTCCAGCACATAGTCTTTTATAAAAGGAATGCTGCCCAGTATATCGAACACTGCGGGAGGGTAAAGTGTAGTGCCTTTATATTTTATCATTTGCTGCTTGCGGCCTAATACCGGGCTTAGCCTACGGGTCATACGACCACAAGCGCAAGGGATGTCATAGTATGTGACGATATCACCTGTCCGATAGCGTAGCAGCGGCATACCTTCTACGCCGAGTGTTGTAATAACTAACTCTCCATTTTCACCCTGCTTCAATGGGGTGCCATGATCATCTATTACTTCAAATATTATGAGGTCAGGCTGATGATGGCCGCCGAGGCCTGCACTGCACTCTGTAAATGCTGTTTGCATTTCTGTAGATGCGTAGGTGTTGTATAGTTTTATAGGCCAGTCTTTGTATATCCGCTCACCAAGAGTATTTAACTCAAAATCACCCTGGCGTATGCTTTCACCTATGCATATAGCTTTTTGCACAGGAGTATGCTTCAGGTCCACATCATTTTCTTTGGCCCATTCTATCAGTTTGAGCATAAAAGAAGGTACACTAACGATGCTGGTGGATTGTAGTCTGAAGATAGTATCCCATTGCATGGACGGCAGGCCTGGACCTGTACGTACAAGAGAAGCACCCAGCTTGCGAATGCCATTGTAATAGGCGATGCCGGCCATAAATTGCCTGTCAAGCGTGAGCATGAGCTGGTATATGTCTTCTTGTTTTCCACCGGCACAGCGGAAGGATTGTTCTTCATTGTAGGCAAGCCTTTGCAGGTCGGTTTCAGTAAGAGCTATGGTGACCGGCTTGCCGAGGGTGCCTGATGTGGCAGTGTATTCTTTTATATCGTTGGCCGGTGTGCAGAGAAAATCCCAATTGTGCTCCTGCATATCACTTTTTGAAGTGGTGGGCAGAAACTGGAGATCGTGCAGGCTATTAATATTGTTAATATTTATATGATGCTCCTGGAAGATGCGCTGGTAAAACGGCGAATACGCTTTCAAATATTCAAGTAAACCCTTTAAAGCGCCCGATTGCCAGGCGTTTTGTACAGCTAACGGCTCGTATGCTAATTGGGGATGGAAAGACATCCTGATGATTTTTCTGTAAAATACGATGTTTTTAAGCGTCAGCAGTTGATTATAGACGTATTCTTAAAACCTATTTTTCATTTTTCATTTCCCTGTTATATCTTTGCACATGGCAATAAAATCTAAGTTCTACGGCGAAGGCCTCACATTTGATGATGTGCTTCTTATGCCGGCTTACTCTGAAGTACTCCCCCGCGAAGTAAGTATTACCACACAGTTAACAAAAGAAATACGCTTAAACATCCCCATGATATCCGCTGCAATGGATACTGTGACGGAAGACAGACTGGCAATTGCACTGGCACGTGAAGGTGGCCTTGGCATACTGCACAAGAATATGAGCATTGAAAAGCAGGCAGAGCTGGTGCGCAAAGTAAAACGCTATGAGAGCGGCCTGATACTGGACCCGATAACACTTTCGCCTGAAGCAAGTGTGAGTGATGCAATCAAGGTGATGCGTGATAATAAGATAGGAGGCATCCCTATAGTAGATAAGAACAATATACTGGTGGGCATTCTTACAAACCGTGATATGCGTTTTGAAAAGAACCTGAAGAAGAAGGTGAACGAGATAATGACCAAGGACAACCTGGTAACCGCCCCATCTGGCACCAGTATGCAGAAGGCTGAAAAAATACTGGAACAATATAAGATTGAAAAACTGCCTATAGTAGATAAGAAAGGCAAGCTGATAGGCCTTATTACTTTCCGCGATATCATTCACGTAAAAAGTCATCCTAATGCCTGTAAAGACCAGTTTGGTAGATTGCTGGTGGGTGCTGCTGTAGGTATAACGGCTGATACGTTGGAACGTGTGGAAGCACTTAAACAAGCAGGTGTAGATGTGATAACATTGGATAGCGCACATGGTCACTCAAAAGGCGTAATAGACATGGTGCGCACTGTGAAGAAAGTATACAAGACACTGCCGCTGATAGGTGGTAACGTGGCTACTGCCGCAGGCGCTAAAGCACTGGCTGATGCGGGTGCTGATGCGGTGAAAATAGGGGTTGGGCCAGGCTCTATATGTACTACACGTATAGTAACGGGTGCCGGTGCGCCACAGCTTACTGCCATTATGGAAGCTGCTGCTGCATTGAAAAAACAAGGTATACCTGTAATAGCTGATGGCGGTATACGCTATACAGGTGATATGGTGAAGGCCCTGGCTGCAGGTGCAAGCTGTGTGATGGCAGGTTCTATATTTGCAGGTACGGAAGAAAGTCCTGGTGAAACGATTATATACGAAGGACGTAAGTTCAAATCATACCGCGGTATGGGCTCTGTAGAGGCTATGCAGGAAGGTTCTAAAGATCGTTACTTCCAGGATGTGGAAGCCGATATTAAAAAACTGGTGCCGGAAGGTATAGTAGGCCGCGTACCATACAAAGGTATGCTGAACGAAGTGGTACAACAGTTTGTAGGTGGCCTGCGTGCAGGTATGGGCTACTGTGGTGCTAAAGATATTAGGACGCTGCAGGAAGAAGCGCAGTTTGTGCGTATAACGCCAGCAAGCATGGCTGAAAGTCATCCGCATGATGTGGTGATCACTAAGGAAGCACCAAACTATAGCAGATAATTTAAAATTGATTAATAAAACAGAAAGGCCCGGCAACTGCCGGGCCTTTCTTATGTACAGTGGTTAGTAAGCTTATTCTTCAGTATCAAAACCGTGCATTACGGGCTTGTCTTTTACAATGCTGTACACCACGGGTGCCTGATGATAGATGCCATTATTGAATTTATTGCCTAAAACAATGATCGTAAAATTGTCTGCAATAAAACGATAAAAGGATGTGTTGTTGCCATGCCACCAGCCATTGTGATAAATGATCTTGCCGCCATCAGGATAGCAAAGCATGCGCCAGCCGAGGCCATAGTTCTTAATGCCCTTCTTCTCGAATGAGCATGGACCATAAGCAAGTTCTATTGTTTCGTTATCCAGTAGCTTGTTTTGATAGAAGGACTGGTCCCAGCGGTACATATCTTCAGGGGTGCTGTAAATATTTTTATCGCCATATACACCATCTGCAAACATATCCGGCTCGCGACGCCAGTTGTATTTGTAGCTTATAGTAGCATTTGCAGGCAGCCTATTGGGTGTATAGAAAACAAAAGTATGTTCCATACCCAGCGGCTCAAATATATACTTGCGCATAAACTCAGGATAAGGCATAGCAGTTACTTCTTCTATTACCATTGCCAGCAGAGCATAGTTCGTATTGCAATAAGTAAAACGATGGTTTGGTGTAAACTCGAGATGCGGTTTATATCTCGCCATCATCTGCAGCATTTCTTTATTAGATACAGGTGTTTGGGTGTCCTTGCGATATATAGGTATCCATTTAGTATAATCCGGTACGCCTGATCTATGATTGAGCAGCATTCGGAGGGTTATGCCCTGGTATGGGAAATCTTTAAGATAGTGCTGAACAGGATCATCTATATTCAAATACTTACGTTGGTACAGATATAGAATAGCGGCACCGGTAAACGTTTTAGATACAGATGCAAGCTGCGAACTATTGTCCGGGCCCCAAGGTACATGCTGCTCCCTATTAGCATAGCCGTAGTAACGCTCGTATAATACTTTGCCTTTGTAGCCTACCAGCACAGCGCCATTAAAGCCCATGCGCGCCTGCGCATTGTAATATGCATCGAGACCGTGAATGATGCGCTGACTTTCTGCAGTACTTGAATCTGCATAAACAAGCGGTGCCGGAATTACTTTGCCAGGGTTATCATGAAAACCAGGTTTTAGAGGAGTGCGCGCGGCGACAGGATCGGTTTTGGAATGGCAGGCAAGCAGTATGATGAATAAAAGAGGAGTAGCAATGTAAGAGTGAAACGATCTGCGCATAACGGTTTTACTAAAGCAACAAAAAACTTTTTAACGAATGGTTACAAATATAAAACAGCCCTCAGGCACTCTTAGGGCTTAACTCAATTTTAACAAATTTCACAACATCATCTATCAATTCATAATAACATTGTGCCAGATGATAATAGTTGACGATAAAAATTTTATATGCGTTTTCAACGGGCGGCATATATGTGGCGCGACGATGTAAGCCGTTGAGCGAGCGCTGCATGCCAACGACAGTGCGGTAATTGTACAACCAGTTATGCTCCTTCATATGTGGAAAATATCTGGCGAAAACAGAAGGAAGCCATACCTCATTTTGGTCAAGCATAGCATATGTATCCTGAGTAAATTTCAAAAGCACCTCTTCCGTTTTAAAAAACTTGGGGTCTGAGGCAAGATAGTGGTCAAGCAGGCAATCGAAAATAGGTCCTGAATACAAACCATACTGTGGCCGGAATAGTATCTTGGCCCTTTGCACCGAAGGATGTTTATCTGTGAACTCATCTATTTTTCGGTGCAATACAATGCCATTCCTTATCCCTTCCGGAAAGGTTTCCAGCGGGAGCTTGCCCTTCACATGATCTGCTATAAGATTGCCGGTAAGTATTTCTGCATTGCCAAAAGAAAGCATGGCATGCCCCAGGTAATTCATATGGCCACGAAGTTACAAATAAAGGGTAAAACGACACAACGTTGCCATTTATTTCAAGGCTTCTGGCAAGCCATTCAAGTCCTGCTGCATAGTTTTCAGCTCGATCACCAGTTTGTCTAAATACATCATTTGTGTGTCATTGAGCAGGAAAGGAATTTTATAATCGGTATCTACCGCGTGTAATTGGGTATTGATATCAGGGTTTACAGATTTTATTGTTTCCATCACTTCATTAAAGCGCACCAAGGCTTCTATAATACGTGTTTGCTGATCAATAGAGGTAGTAGAAAAAGTTTTGGCTTGCTCCTGTTCGAGATTGATATTGTTGAGATTCCTTGTAATACGCACATTATGCGTGATCAGTTCGTAATAAAGCGGGGCATTGCTCTGGGCCTTCGGCTCCTGTTGGTAGCGATTGAGAGAGTCAAATACATTGCTGTTTTTTGACTCTACGTTACGTTTGCTGCGTGTCCAGTTCACATTTATTTTTCCAGCGAAGAAGGTGTTGAGCAGATACTGATAATTGCAGCTCACTGCTTCTGTGAGGTATTTTGGCAACAACTTTCGGTCCCAGGTAGGTAACAGCGCAAAACCCGCTGTGACAGCCAGTATGCCGCCACCAATGGTGCATAGCGCACGTGTTATAATTAACTTGTCATCGATAGGACCTTCAATATTGAAAAGCAGTACGAGATTAATAGTTATTACGTAAGCAGCTATTGCGTAATTCTTCCGCAGGTAATAAACCATTAGTATAAATGTAATAAAGAGTATGGCTTCCTGCAGGTGCAGGCTGGTGGGTATACGCAGCAGCAAGCCGCCGGTGAGGCCGCCAAGTAAGGTACCGGCAATACGATCTATTGCTTTTTTGAAAGTAGCGCCGAAATAGGGCTGTATAATAATCATCACACTGAAAGGCAGCCAGTAACCGTGATCTATCTTAAACCATTTGAAGATAGCCATACCAAGAGTAGCCGCCAGGGCTGTTCGCAGGGCGTAGCGCGTTGTGAACGTGTTGAAATTGAACAGGATACCTATGTTCTTTATCAAATATTTAGGATGCAGTACAAACAAGCTTTTTATAAGTGAGTAGGAGCGATAAACAGGCTTGTCTTTCCCCATTATGTCAAGTCGCTCCATAGAGCTTTCTATCAGCTTTATGCTGCGCTCTACAAGCTGTAATATCCTGTTTATGGCACGTTGCTGTTCGGGTTTGTCTGTTACGGGTGTTTCCTTTATTAATGCAATCAGTTTCCTGAGCTTATTGATGCGAGATTTTGTCAGCAGCGCGTCCTCCGGTTTTATTGACATAACCAGGGTAGCCATGCGTTCTGTAGTCTGTTTTACGGTTCTGAAGAGGGAAGCCAGCTTTACACGTTGTTGCCGCTCAATATCTTTTATATTAAGCGTTTCCATCTCTTCGCTCATAGCAGTAATAGCTACTGCCACAAGGCTGGTGGATTTGCGCAATTGCGCCAGCTGGTATTCACTTTTTTCTTTTTCGCTTACCTGGTGCGCCATGGATTCATAGAACTGGTATGAGCTGTCCAGCGCAGCGCGTACATCTTTTTCTTTGAGGTATATATCGCGCAGGCCACTTCGCTGCTCATCAGGATCCCAGCCTTTTGAAACCGTATCCATAAGGGCTGCAATGTTGCGCCATATCAGCGCTATCTGTCTTCTGTAAGGTTGTGCATCGGGCATAAAGAGGGCTATGACAAGACTCACACCTATAGTCCATGCTGCCCCAATGGCTATTAATACCGCTCTATTATATACAGCTGGTAGTGTATGTGCAGGATATGCATTACAAATAATGAACAGCAAGTAAACGCAAATTGAAAGTGCGCTACCACGATCGCCTAAATTTTTAAATAACCCGGATATGAAACCTACGAGCAGCATGCCTAACACGCTGAATAAAATGCTATCTCCCGTAATGGTACCAAATACAGCAAATAAGAGAGAAAGTACCGCGCTGCTCAGCAGCACGCCCAGGCGCCAGGTGTAGGAGCCTTTCAGTTCTATCCAGCAGATACATTCAGCTACCAGGGTTATCCATACTGCTTGTATTACATGCCCCGTAGCAAGTCCCCATATAAGCGGTACTGTTGCTGCAACTGCCAGGCGTATACCCCAGCTGATGCGAGGCTCAAAACTCTCATTTTCCAGTAGCTTGCTGAAGCCCTTGTATGGCAGTAACCGAAACACGCTGTGAAGAAACTATTTTTTTAATGAAAGTTGTGCATCCACCACAGCAGCTACTGGCTTTTCAGTCACTATTCCCTCCCAAAGGCGTTTGAATTTGTGCACAGGATCTATGACAATGGTTGCAGGTAATGCGCCATGCCAGCCCTCATCTATATTAGGTATGAAAATATCGGCATTTGTTTCATTCATCCAAACCACTTCCGGTTGCAGCCCTTTACTTTTGATGAACTGAACTATTGTAAGCGGAAATGCTTCTTTAAAATCGAAGCTCATCAGTATTACTTTCACAGGCTTGTGTTCATATCTTTTTTCAAGCTCATTAAATACAGGTAGCTCTTTTACGCAGGGTGCACACCAGGTGGCCCAGAAATTGAGGATATAAATAGTGTCCTTGTTGGAGGCCCTTTTCATCAGGTCTTTGGAGCTGTATGATTTTACATTCTGTGCGCCGGCAAGCGTGGCGAAAAGCATAAGGACTATAATGTTGAATATCTTTTTCATTGTGTGCTAATTAATGGATAAAAGTATATGCCTTTTAAAAATAGGCGCAATATTTGTTTTAGTTATACGATAGGGTTTTAATATTATCGTACCAATAGTAAGTTTCCGCTATTTGCAGTAGGTTTGCCCCTGCTATTTAAATTGATATATGGATAAAGTATCCGCACTAAAGAAGAAGATAGATGAAGCAATGCTGGGCGGTGGCGCCAAACGCATTGAGGGACAACATAAAAAAGGAAAGCTGACAGCGCGTGAGCGTTTGCAGTTACTTCTGGACGAAGGCTCTTTTGAAGAGATAGGTATGCTGGTAACGCATCGCAGTCGTGACTTTGGTATGGAGAAGGAGATATACCCTGGCGATGGCGTGGTGACGGGCTATGGCACTGTGCACGGCAGGCTGGTATATGTGTACTCGCAGGACTTTACTGTATTTGGCGGTAGTCTTTCAGAAACCCATGCGGAAAAGATATGCCGTATAATGGATCTTGCTATGCAGAATGGCGCACCGGTAATAGGGCTGAATGATAGCGGTGGTGCACGTATACAGGAAGGCGTAGTATCATTGGGTGGTTATGCAGATATATTTCATCGCAACGTAAAAGCGTCGGGAGTTATTCCGCAAATATCGGCTATAATGGGCCCATGCGCGGGTGGGGCAGTATATTCTCCGGCCATTACAGATTTTATACTAATGGTGGAAAATACCTCTTATATGTTTGTGACTGGTCCTAACGTGGTGAAGACCGTAACGCATGAGAATGTGACAAGCGAGGAGCTGGGTGGGGCGCAGACACACGCTTCAAAATCGGGCGTAACACATTTTGCCTGTGGCAATGAGCTGGAGTGTATAGAGAACATAAAGAAGCTACTAAGCTACATACCGCAAAACTGTGAAGAGGATGCACCGGTATATGACTATGAGATGGGTGATGAACTACGCCCGGCGTTAAATAGCATAGTGCCGGACAATGCTAATCAACCTTATGATATAAAAGAGGTGATAGCGAATGTAGTGGATGAAGAATCTTTTACGGAAGTACATAAGGACTACGCTGAAAATATTGTTGTTGGCTTTGCGCGCATTGCCGGTCGCAGCATAGGTATCGTTGCAAACCAGCCTGCTATGCTGGCCGGTGTGCTGGATATTAATGCAAGTAAAAAAGGCGCACGTTTTGTACGCTTCTGCGATGCTTTTAATGTGCCGCTGCTGGTGCTGGTAGATGTGCCGGGCTTCTTGCCGGGTACTGATCAGGAGTGGGGTGGGATCATAACCAACGGAGCCAAGCTGCTGTATGCACTAAGCGAAGCGACGGTACCAAAGCTTACAGTTATTACACGCAAGGCATATGGCGGTGCGTATGATGTAATGAACTCAAAACATATAGGGGCCGATATGAACTTTGCATGGCCCACTGCGGAGATAGCAGTAATGGGTGCTAAAGGTGCTGCAGAAATCATTTTTAAGAAAGAAATAGCAGAAGCGACCGACCATGAAGCAAAATGGAAAGAAAAGGAAAATGAGTACCTGGAAAAATTTGCCAACCCATATGGTGCGGCAGCGCGCGGCTTTATAGATGAGGTGATACTGCCTGAAGAAACGCGTATAAAGCTGATAAAAGCATATAAAATGCTGGAACAGAAAGTAGGAGATACGCCGAAACGTAAGCACGGTAACATACCGCTGTAAGGGTAATATAAACAACTAATTCTAAAGTACGGCTGCAATTGTAGTCGTACTTTTGTTTTTGTAATGAAGAGGATTGTAAATACATTAATAGAATGGATATTGTACACGAGCTTCTTTGCCGCATGTTGTGCTGTAGGCCTTAGTATGGCTACCGAACGCTTGCTTATTTCCATTATCCCTCCGTTGTTTACTTCATTGCATGTCTTCGTATTTGGCGCTACACTGTTGGTTTACAACACACACCATATCATAAAGAAATCGAGTGCAAAACTTTCTGATATTTATATCTGGACACAGCATTATAAGTTTTGGCACTATATGTTGTGTGTTACGGGGTTGCTTATGTGTATTATCTCACTGTTCTGGCTTTCCTGGAAGATATGGGTGGGCTGTATGGTGCTGGGACTGTTGTCGTTTGCCTATTCTATACCCATGCTGCCGTTTAAAAATAAAAAACGTATCCGCGATTTTGGCTGGATAAAAATTAGCGTGCTTACCAGTGTGTGGACTATCGTTACCAGCATATTGCCCATGCTGTATTGGAACAAGCCCATTCTGGCTTATCCTTATGAGATACTGATGCGTTTTATTTTCATGTTCACGCTTTGTGTGGCGTTTGATATACGTGATATGCAAACGGATATAGAAGCAGATATTTATACACTGCCCAATCTTATTGGCCTTAAGAACAGTTACCGGCTTATAGATACGGCCATCGTAGTTTTTGCACTTCTCTGTATTATACAATACTTTCGTTATCCCGTAAGGCCACGATTGATAGCTGATCTGCTTGCTGCTTTCTTGACCAAGCTGGCCGTGGAATACAGCAAACGATTTCCTTCAGACAAAGTGTACCTGGGCATAATAGATGGTATGATGCTGGTGTACGCAGTACTCATCTTATTGTATTAAAAAAGCCGACTGTATCAGCCGGCCTTTTTTAAGAAATAGTTTAGTCTTATTGCTTCGCTATCTGCAATGTATGCTGCGCACCGTCTTTTACTATTTGCAGCAGGTACATGCCTGCATTCCAGCTTGCTGTGTTTATTGTAATCTTGTTGTTTGCAATTGTAAGGGCATTGTTCAGGCTCATTATTTTTTTGCCGGACAGATCATAAGCATTCAGTACATAGTTGCCTGTAGCATTGCCTATCTCTACCGTCAACATATTGCCTGCAGGATTTGGATATGCATTAATCTGTACATTGTCGAACACATTTGTTACGTCGGCGCTTGAGCTTTCTGTAATAGTAAGTGGGGCCGCAGGATTAGGGATGTCTCCATAATCATTAGTGCCGTTATTATTTACCGCATTTAAAATGCCGTAAAAAGTAACACTACCACTTCCCTTGGCAGGTGCAGTCCAGTCCATACTGGCCAGATATTTATTGCCGGTGCCTGGAATAGAGCCGTTATGTTCCACTATCTGTCTGCCACTTAGCACTTTTATATGGATATTGCTTGCTGACACAGCAAACTTGCCGGCCTGGCTTTGGTCGCTCAATACAGCGGCCAACTGAAACCCAAAATGAGTAAGGGCTGTATTGCTATTAGTGCCGCTGAGATTTACGGTATAAGTTCTGCCGGCATTATATTGGGTAACAGCAAGACCTGTACTTTTATCTATCACGTATATGGTGTCCTGTGTGCTTGTTGAATTATTTGCATGACAACCACCACCTGTATTACAATTAGTGCTGCCGCCCGTATCTCCAGTTAAATCTAATAAAGCCTGTGTGGCGGGCCCATAAGTGTAGCTGGACAAAGACAAAAAGCCGATCAGTGCAGCAGAAGTGAAAAGTACAATTCTTTTTTTCATTAGTTTGATTTGTGTATCTGACTGTAAATTAACAGGTTAGTGCAATATAAGCCGCTTTGTTTTTAATGCCTGATCGCTTTTTATGAAGGGGTATTTTTTTTAGATAAAACCTGAAAATGAAGAAATGAAGTAAATGCATAAGGCCCACCAGGAGGCAGGCCTTAACTATATGGAGGACAAAGGTGTTAATTTTTGATGAGCGGTATGGTACGCAGGAGATTGTTGCCAATTATTTGAATTTGGTAAATACCGGCTTTCAAATCAGTGGTATTGAGGTTGTAAGCGGATGTGTTGGCGTTGAGTTCAAGGTTGGTGCTCATTAATGCCTTGCCGCTCATATCATACACTTTTACTGTGTATATCCCGTTGGCTGCATTTGAAAAACTTAGCTGTAGCTTATTTTGTACAGGATTAGGGTATGCTGTAATACTTACGTTTTTAGTTAGTTCAGGTACGTAGCTTCCGCCAGCTTCCCGCAATGCGACGGGTGTGCCTGCATTTGGCTGATCGCCCGCTTCCGTTCCGTCGCCATCTGCGGCTAATAGCAGGCTATAGAGCGTTACAGTGCCAGCGCCGGGTGCCGGAGCAGTCCATTGAAAATCGGCTTCATATACACCGGGGCTTGTGGTATACGGTATTAGGCGCTTATTTTCCATTAACTGCAGGCCACTGATAAGAGGCGTGGTGTGCTGATCTGTTGATGATCCAATAATAAATGATCCAGCTTGTACATTGCCAGCGCTCACAGCTGCTACCTGGAAACCATAGCCGGGCATAGATGAGCCGTTTACGCCTGTAAGCTTCACATAATAAACAGCACTGGGTGTGTAATAAGTTACCTGCGGACCTCCTATTGAATTGCTTACGGTAAGCTGCACGGTGGTGTTGCTATTATTGGGGCTGTGGCAACCGGAACCTGCACAATTGCCTGGGCCTCCTGCGGCGGTACAATTCAGCGACGCATGGTTGCCAGGTCCGTCGGAATAGCTGGATAGACCCAGCGCCAGGAACGCCACGCCTACAAGTAGTAAAACTTTCTTTTTCATTCATTGGAGATTTAGAGCGTAAGTAACCGGCAATAAAGACGCAGGCTAATGCCCGTTGGTTGGGCAAGGGGAATAAAAAAACCTTCCGTTGTAAAACGGAAGGTTTTAAAATATTATTAAAGAGACTTTACTGTTTCAGAACCGATATTGTATGCTGTGCATTGCCTTTAGCAAATTGTAATTGGTAAATTCCTTTAGGCCAGGAACTTGTGTTGATTTGTGTATTGAAAGACGCACTATTAATATTAAAGTCTTGTGTTAAAAGTCGCCTTCCGCTTATATCGAAAACGCTAAACGTATAGCTCCCTCTTTGCAAATTGTTCATGCTGATGTGCAGTTGATCTTTTAGCGGATTGGGATAGCAGGAAAAATGTATGTTATTAAAGACGCTATTTACGTTTTCTAAACTATCACCATTTACATAAATAACTCCGTCTCTGGGCCCCATAAATGTCACATCGTTTGCAGAAGTTCCGTCGCTATCCACTGCACATAATACGTACCAAAAACCAATAGTGTCTGCAGCAGTTGTGTCCGGTGCTTGCCAATAAAACGTCGCCTCCCATGAGCTGCGAACTGAACTTGAACCGTGGTCGGTAATTCTGTTCGTATTTTCTATTAAATACGTTCCGCTTATCGCAAAAGTGTCGGTTGTACTTGGAGTTTTATTCGTAAAAGGATTCCATGCATATTCTGCCGGAGAGCCACGTCTTACAGCTGCAGGAGTTCCATGAAATCGGTCAGATCCGGCCATCCAACCCACTAATGAACATTGGAAACCAAAGCTGGGAAGTGCAGGAGTGGGCTCGGATGAATAAGCCCCACTTATTTTTACAATATACTTATGTCCCGGTGTAAAAATGCCGGTGGATAAAACATTCGGCGTCACGGATATATCTGTAAGTGCAAAATTGAGCGTAAAAGGTGTTACCGTTACAGTGTCATGGCAACCAGTTCCGCTGCTGCAACCTGTTACAGTTGGATATCCGCCATGGGTAGGATTCCCAGTTCGGTTTTCTTTGCCCGTACCCGCAAGCATTATACGTTCGCCTTCTTTAAAACTTATAACGATGGGAATGGCAAAAAGAAGTGTACAAAAGAGTAGTAGATTTTTTTTCATAAAAGATGTTTTGGGGGCATATACAGTATTAAATATACAAATTTTACATAATAAAAAAGCCTCCCTTTTAAGGAGGCTTTTTTATTATGTATTAAAGAGATTTTATTGTTTCACAACCGATATAGTGTGCTGTGCACCGTCTTTAGTTAGCTGCACTTGGTAAATGCCATTTGTCCAGCTTGCTGTGTTGATGTGTGCATTGTAGGAAGTGCTGTTAATATTCAAGTTTTGAGTGAATACTTTTCTGCCATTCATATCAAATACATTAACACCATAAACACCTGTTTTAATATTGTTCATAGAAATGTTTAGCTGGTTGCTTACCGGGTTAGGATAAGAAGAGAAGCTTACATTGTTGAACACGTTCTTAATACTTGCAGTTAACGAGTTGTAATATATAGCACCGCCCGCAGGTCCAGTGAAGGTGACATCACCTGCAGATGTATTATCGCTATCTACAGCGCAGAGGATATACCAGAAGCCAATAGAGTCGGCTATTACAGAATCCGGAGCCTGCCAGTAAAAATCAGCTTCCCATGAGCTACGTGCAGGGCTTGAACCATGATTTGTCAATCTGGCAGTGTTTTCTATGAAATAAGCACCGCTTGATACAAAGGTATCTACCTGAGTTGGTGTGCCTTTTGTAAACGGATTCCATGCAAAGTCAGCAGGAGAACCACGTTTTACAGCTGGCGGCGCGCCATGGAATCTGTCAGAGCCTTTTTCCCAGCCTACGGTAGCACACTGGAAACCGAAGCTTGGCAAATGAACTGTTGGTTCTACCGAATAAGCGCCTGTTATTTTTACTAAATACTTCTGACCAGGTATATAAGAACCAGTACTGAGAAGATTTGTAGAAGTATTTGTCAAAGAAAAACTAAGTGTAAATGGATTGGTTGGTGCGTCGTGACAGCCGCTACCTGAGCTGCAATCATTCTGTCCAAGATAACCAGCAGGGGTTGGGCTCCCTGTACGGTTTACCACGCCAAGACCGGCGGAACCTGCTACCATGCCCTCTTTAAAACTGGAAAAGGTGATTGTTAGTATGCCTGCTAATGCACTAAAAAGTAGAATCTTACGTTTCATGAGCTCTTTTTTAATTAAGTTTTTTAAAGGTTTTTGTTGGCGTAAATTTGCATTTAATTATGGGTCACAAAAAATTAATACGCTTCAACGCATTAAATTCCTTCTCTAATGTACTACAATATCCCGAGAAAATAAAAGGAGAATGGCAACTTTTTTTTAAGAATTCCAATCCTTTAGTGCTTGAGCTGGCTTGCGGTAAAGGTGAGTATAGCGTAAACCTGGGGCGCCAAAATCCTGATAAAAACTATATCGGGGTGGATATCAAAGGGAATCGTATATACACCGGTGCTAAAATGGCCCTTGACGAAGGTTTAAATAACGTAGCTTTCCTGCGTATACAGATAGGACAGATCACGAAATATTTTTCAGAAAACGAGGTGTCGGAAATATGGATCATCTTCCCCGATCCGTTTCTTAAAGACTCAAAAGCGAAAAACAGGCTCACGCATCCCCGCTTTCTGCACCAATACCAGCAGATACTAAAGCAGGGCGGCCGCATTAACCTTAAGACCGACTCGAAAGAGCTATATGACTTTACTGTAGAGACTACGGCCGAACAACGCTGTATCGTGCATGACAACATTGTGGATGTGTATGGAACCGGCAAAGCTGTTGGTCCGCTGGCCATACAAACATTTTATGAAAAAATGCACCTGGCTGAGGGGCGCACCATATATTTCATTTCATTTTCCCTGCCGGAAACCGAAATACCATTACCGGAAAGATTTGCAAAACATGAACAAGCCCTTGACGGAGAATAGGGATTATTATATTTTGCCCGATGGTAGGCTGGTATTTACTGCCCTGTATCTGTCAGAGCGTGGTTATTGCTGTGGCAATGGCTGTCTCAACTGCCCATATGACTATATAAATGTAAAAGAACCCAGGCGCAGCGAACTGCTGGAAACACGCAAAGGCTATGAAAACGGAAAACAATGATAAGGCAAATATCTACGACGCTATTTTCGAAATAGTACGCCTGATTCCCAAAGGTAGAGTAACAAGCTACGGTGCAATTGGCGCTGCCATTGGCCTTAAATCAAGCGCACGTTTCATTGGCCATGTGCTGCGCGATGCGGGCAATGCCAGGCCTAAAGTACCTGCATATCGCGTGGTAAACAGTAAAGGCCTGCTTACCGGCAAACATCATTTTAGCCCACCCGAAAAAATGCAGCAGCTGCTGGAGAAAGAAGGTGTGAAAGTGAAGAACGATGCAGTAGTAGATTTCAAGAATCTCTTCTGGGACCCGGTTAGGGAATTATCTATATAGAAGCAGGTGGAATAGTTTTTGTTACTTTCATAACCAAATGTATGGAGGTTTAATACCCAATTAGATTTATGAGTATAACAGGGGATAAAAGATACGGAGGTAGGCTGATGGTTTTGTGGATAGTTTTATTGTGTTCGTCATTTATGGCCTGTAATAATAATCCTAATAGGCATGGCTTTAAGGAGCGTATTATAGCCAGCGGAGCAGATAGCAAGGAATTTGCGGAAAAGCTAAGCGCCATATTCCCTGATATGGACAGTTCTGATAGCAAGAAGCACATTGTTACTATAGCAGATAATATGCGCTATGCGTATGAGCTGAACCAATATGCACCTTTGTGGCTTTCTTCCGGTAAGCCCAATTCAGCCACAGAAAAATTTCTTTCAGAATTAGATAATATTCAATGGGATGGCATTGATCCTGAAAGATATCATTTATCGGCACTGAAACAGTTGCGCGACAACTTTAACGCAAAAAATGCGGATGTAAACTATCTCATAAATTTCGATACCACTTTTACAAATAGTTACCTGCTTGCTGCACATGACCTGTTGATGGGCGAAATAGTTCTCAAAACTGTAGATTCTTTGTGGTATCATAAAAATGACAGCAGCTGGACTGCACCTGAACATCTCGTTGCAAAAGATGCAAATTTCCCTTCTCTTGATATTTATCGCAGCAAAGTACCCACCTATACACTGCTGCGCGATCAATACCAATTTTACGCTAAGCTGCAGTCTGACTCTACTTTAATGGCTGATATCAACAAATTGCAGGGTGGCTATATGCCGAAGAAAGGTGATGAAAGTATAAGCTATATCATAAAGACGGAGATGCCATGGGCCAACAATGAAAGTGATACCATGAGCGAGTGGCAGCAGATGGTTGAAAACTATCAATACTATAACGATATACACGCCAGTGGCAAGCTGGACAGCTTTACGCTTGCAAGGCTTGCTCGTACACCGCAACAGATAAATGATGCAATAAAGCTGAATATGGAACGCGTGCGTTGGATGCAGCAAAATATAGGCGACCTATATATAATAGTCGATGTGCCGGTGATGGAATTGTTTTTTAGGAAGGGTGGTGAAAATGTAATGCATATGCGCACAGTAGTGGGCAAGCCTGAAAGACAAACGCCATCGTTGGATGCTAATATGGCGAATGTTGTTATCAATCCGCCATGGGGCGTACCCCCTACTATTATGAAGAAGGATGTAATGCCGGGCATGTCAAAAAGCGGTCTTAAATATCTAAAGACAAAAGGCTTGAAAGTTTATGACCATAAAGGTAACGAGATAGATGCATCACGCGTAACTGAAAAAAATTACAAACAATATGTATTCAGGCAAGATCCCGGAGATGATAATGCGCTTGGTTATGTGAAATTCAACCTGCCTAACAAATGGGATATCTACCTCCATGACACACCTCACCGCAATGATTTTCCAAAGCGCAACCGTTTCCTTAGTTCGGGCTGCATACGCCTGGAACAGCCACAGCAAATGGCACTGTACATCTTAGGTGAGTTGGAGAATAAAAGATATACGCAGGAGCGATTGGACTCTGTTATTCAAACTCATAAAACGCGTTGGGAGATACTAAAAACAAAGATACCGGTGCACGTTCTTTACCTCACCACATTTGAAGATACCACAGGTCAGCACCTCCGTTTTATACGTGATATTTATAACAGAGATGCTGCCGTATTATCCGCATTAAAGTGAGCGGTTCAGATGCTTCACGCTATCAATCTTGCCCGTGCTGCTCACGTATTGGATAAGCGTGTCTCGGCTTGTCGCAATTGCGGGTTGCTGAAACATTAAGTCGGTTTTGCCACCAGGCAGCTGAGTTACCTTCTTATTCATCCAATAAGAACTTGCTAAAAAATTCTTTTCAGGATAGTAGATAAACAAACAGCTACCGCCTTTTATAGCATTTATAATAGGGCCTGATAGTTTTGACGGTACCGCAGGGCAACCCCAGCTACGTCCCAGCTTCTGGTTGTTTTCAATGAAATTTCCGGATACATAGTCAGCGCCATGCACTACTACTGAACGATCGTAGGCCGCATTATTAAAGCCCTTGTCCATACCATACAAACGCAGTGATGCACCGTGTTCGCCATCATAAATATCGCCTGTTACATAAAACCCAAGACTGCTTTTATGCGAGTTCGTAGCATTGGAGAAAGATGTAGCAAATTCTTCACCTGAACCCTGTCCATGCGCTACATAAGTGTTGAAAAGCACCTTTTTCTTTGAAAGGTCAATTACCCACATACGGTTCCTGGTAGACGATTCGGTCATATCGCAGACAGTCAGCATCTGACAGCCAGGGGTCAGCTTACCTTCATTATACAAGTTCAAATAACCATGGTATGCTTTTGCAAACACATCATAGTTCAGCGTATCCACGCCACTAAAATTTATTTGTTTGTAAATATTGCCGATATACTGATCCACAGTTGTGGTTGCAGGGATAGCAGGCATAGGTTCATCGGCCTTTACAGTTTTAAACGACATAGCTGTAACAAGATACATGCTAAGACACAGCACCAATTTCTTCATTGATCTCATGAATTTTTATAACAGTAAATGTTGTTTCGGAATGATTCAAAGATAATATAGTGGCTATTTACAGCAAAGAAATACAAGTCCTTTTAACTCGATTTTAACTGCTATATGACACTGTTTTTACAATAAATTCCTTATGTAAAATGCATGTCATATTTTATTGTATTATATAGATGAGCGATGTTCATATAAGGCTGCTTTATGCTGCTTTTAATGCATAAAAATTTTGATGTACATTTGGCGCGCTAAAAATACATAATGAAACAAGTATATATCGTATCTGCTGCGCGCACACCTATAGGTAGCTGGGGCGGATCATTAAAAGACTTTTCTGCTACAAAGCTTGGTTCTATAGCCATAAAAGGCGCACTGGAAAGAGCGGGTGTAGACCCTAAAGAAGTGAATGAAGTACTGATGGGCTGCGTAATGCAGGCTAATCTGGGTCAGGCTCCGGCCCGCCAGGCTGCCCGTTTTGCAGGTGTGCCGGATAATGTGCCATGTACTACTGTGAATAAGGTATGTGCCAGTGGTATGAAAGCTATAATACAGGGTGCACAATCTATAATGCTGGGTGATAATGATGTGGTGGTAGCAGGCGGTATGGAAAGCATGAGCAATGTCCCTTTTTATAGTCCTAACCTTCGCTGGGGCAATAAATATGGTGATGTGAAAATGATAGATGGTCTTGCTAAGGACGGTCTTACTGATGTTTATCATAACTACCCTATGGGCAATGCTGCCGAGCTTTGTGCTGCAGAATGCAACATTAGTCGTGGCGAGCAGGACGAATTTGCTATACAGAGCTACAAACGCAGCCAGGCAGCACAAACAGCCGGCTTGTTTGACAACGAGATAGTGCCTGTGGAAATACCGCAGAAAAAAGGCGACCCGATAAAGTTCAGCAAGGACGAAGAACCGTGGAATGTAAAGTTTGAAAAAATACCTGATCTGAAATCGGCGTTTGTAAAAGACGGTTCTGTAACTGCAGCTAATGCAAGTACCATGAATGATGGTGCCGCTGCTGTAGTACTGATGAGCAAAGAAAAAGCAGACGCGTTAGGTATTAAACCACTGGCCGTAATAAAAGGCTATGCTGATGCAGAACAGGCACCGGAATGGTTTACAACTTCTCCTTCACTGGCAGTGCCTAAGGCCGTGTCTAAAGCTGGTCTGAAGATGGAGGACATCGAATACTTTGAACTGAATGAAGCATTTAGCGTAGTAGGTGTAGTAAACTCACAGAAGATGAAACTGAAGCCTGAGCAGGTGAATGTAAACGGTGGCGCTGTTGCGTTAGGTCATCCGCTGGGTGCCAGTGGTGCGCGTATATTGGTGACGTTGATAAATGTACTGAACCAGAAAGGTGCTAAGTATGGTGCTGCTGGCATCTGCAATGGCGGCGGTGGTGCAAGCGCAGTAGTAATAGAAAGACTGTAATAAGTATAATAAAATTTAAAAGCCCCCGCATTAATCGGGGGCTTTTTTATGCCATTACTTTAGTTCTTTTCTTCTCGCGATATCGCTCAAGGAAGGTTTCAAATTCATTTAAAGAAAAACTGCTTAGGTTATTCTTCGCAGTTAGTCCTCCTTTCTGGGCTATCATTGCGCCATAGTACACATCATTAAATCCATTCACGGAGTGAGCATCGGGGTCAATAGATAGCAATACGCCGCGTTCCACTGCATATTCTATCCAGCGCCAATCTATATCCAGCCTTCGCGGGTGCGCATTTATTTCTATCACCACATTATGTTCAGCACATGCATCAATTACTCGTTTATGATCAAGCGGGTAGCCTGCTCTTGAAAGTAGTAATCTGCCTGTAGGGTGCCCCAATATGGTAGTATATGGGTTGCTTATCGCAGTCAGCACACGGTCCATCGCTTTGTCCAGCGACATCTTTAGGTTGCTGTGTACAGAAGCAATCACCAGGTCAAATGTGTCCAGCACACGCGGATTATAATCAAGGTTACCGTCGCTCAGTATATCTGCTTCTATGCTTTTGAATATCTTAAATGGTTTTAGCTTTTCATTCAAGGCATCTATTTCCTGGTGTTGCGCAGCAATGCGTTCCGGCGATAGGCCATTGGCGTAAAACGCAACCTGTGAGTGATCGCTTATCACCAGGTATTCAAACCCTTTGTCTTTAGCAGCCTTTGCCATCTTTTCTATAGTATCCATACCGTCGCTCCATGTGGAGTGGGAGTGTATGATACTCTTTATGTCCTTAGCTGTTATTAGTTCGCTTAAGGTATTGTTTGCAGCTTTTTGCAAAATATCAGCTGTTTCGCGCAGTGCAGCCGGTATGTATTGCAGCTTGTTTGCGGCAAAAATTTCTTCTTCACTTTTTGCAGCTTCGGGCAAGTTGTACTTTTCAAAAAAGGCTGCCATAAATTCTTCACTGCCAGTACTTGTGAATAGAGTAGCGTGAAAATGCTCTTTATCAGTAAAGTGAAAACGCAATACTGGTTGATTAGGAATGCGCAATTCTAATCGACTATTTAGCACTTCTTCCATTACTGCATCTGCCACGGTTTCAAAATACGCGCACAAGTTTTCTTTAGGCAGGTCGCACACTATGTCTATACCATCCACTGTTTCCGTTTGCCTGCGTACACCGCCGGCTACAGAAAACAGATTGTTAGGATAAGCTTGTTGTAATTGACTAACTACACTGTCAGCCACATGTTCCACTTCAGCCCACAGGTGGTGCCCCTGGTTTTGCTGATAGTACTTTATGCTTTGCAACACATTTTCCTGTGTCTTTGCACCGAAGCCTTTTATAGCCGCAAGCCTGTTTTCATTGCAGGCATATTCCAGCTCGCCCAGGCTTTCTATGCTCATCTCTTTCCATATCTGTGCTATCTTTTTCGGCCCCAGGCCTTTTATCTGCATCATTTCCAGTATACCCTCAGGCGTAGTGGCCAGCAGCTTTTCCAATTGGCTTAGCTTGCCGGTTTGCAGCAGCTCTTTTATCTTTTGTCCGGTAGTTTCACCAATACCGCGAATGCCAAAAAGTTCAGCATCATCCATCTCAATTATTTCCTTCGGTAGTCGCTCAATATTGAACGCAGCGCTGCCATATGATTTTGATTTAAAGCTGTTCTCTCCGTGTATGTCCATTAGTTTGGAGAGCAGGGAAAAATGGTCTGCTATTTCGTAGTTGGTCATAGATTGTATAAAGCTCTAAAGAAGGGAATATTAATTAGCGGCTACCACATTGGTCGCTTTGTCCTTCACCCATTCCAGCACTATTTCCAATTGCTCTTCGCGGCTTAGGTTACCATTGTCCAGCACTATGGCATCTTCTGCCTGGTGCAGCGGACTTTCTGCACGATTGGCGTCTATATAGTCGCGTAACTCAAGGTTATGGCGCACTTCGTCTATGCTTATATGCGGGTTGGTAGCATACAGTTCCTCAAAGCGGCGTTTTATGCGTATGTCCGGGTCGGCCGTCATAAATATTTTCAGTTCAGCATCCGGGAAAACTACAGTGCCTATATCGCGTCCATCCATCACTATGCCTTTCTTCCTGCCCATTCGTTTTTGCTGCGCTACCGCAAAGCTGCGTACTTCTCTTATAGCGGCTACTTCGCTCACTTTATCGGCCACTAGCATTTCACGTATTAGGTGTTCTACATTTTCTTCATTCAGGCATATTTCAGAGCGATCGTCAACTTCATTATATTCAAATGACAAGTGAATATTGGCCAGTGCTTCCAACACTTGGTCATGATCATTCAGGTCTATGCTATTTCTAAGAAAATAAAGTGTTATGGCCCTGTACATAGCCCCGCTGTCTATATAAACATAGCCCAGTTTCGTTGCCAGCTGACGCGCCAATGTACTCTTCCCGCAGGACGAATACCCATCTATCGCTATTACTATCTTATGGGCTGACATAGAAATATCGTTTTGGCAAATTTCAGCTTTCTTATCCTCAAATAAAAGCCTCCATCGCTTTATTAAGAAATATTTACAGGGAATTAAAGGATGCTATAGAAACAAACTCATATATACATTTCCTTAAAAAGTTAATATAATTCATTTCAAGGCTTTTAAAGTTACCACATATCCCAAAAAACACCAAATAAAAAGCGCCCCCGGAAGGACGCTTTTTAATTTGTTAAAATATCAAAGACTGCCGGAGCAGCATTGATCTTTATGCCTTGCTTTCTGCAAAATATTTATGGAAATATGGGATGGTTTCTATGCCCTTAAAGTAGTTGACAACATCATACTTCTCGTTTGGCGAGTGTATATTGTCATTATCCAGCCCAAAGCCCAGTAGTACTGTTTTCAGCCCCAGTACACTTTCAAACAGCGCCACTATAGGAATGCTTCCGCCACCACGTGTAGGTATCGGGTCTTTGCCAAATGTTGTTTTTATAGCTTTTGCTGCCGCCTGGTATGCTGGGGAATTGGTAGGGGTTACCACTGCCTCGCCACCATGGTGTCGGCTCACTTTTACTGTTACATAGGCCGGTGCTATACTTTCAAAATGCTTCTGGAACAGGTCGCTTATTTCTTCGCTCTTTTGGTTAGGCACTAGGCGCATAGATATTTTTGCAAATGCTTTGCTTGGCAGCACCGTTTTTGCACCTTCGCCAGTGTAACCACCCCATATGCCGTTCACATCCAGGGTTGGGCGCACGCCGGTGCGTTCCAGTGTAGTGTAGCCTTTTTCGCCCCATACTTCTTTTACACCCAGGTCTTTTTTGTATTCTTCCAGGTTAAATGGTGCAGCGTTCAGCGCCTTGCGTTCTTCAGCGCTCAGCTCTTCCACTTTGTCATAGAAGCCCGGTATGGTTATGTGGTTATTTTCATCATGCAGGCTTGCTATCATCTTAGCCAGTATGTTTATCGGGTTGGCAACAGCACCGCCGTATACACCACTGTGCAGGTCGCGGTTAGGTCCTGTCACTTCCACTTCCATATAGGCAAGGCCGCGAAGGCCGCTTTCTATGCTTGGGTGCTCCATGCTTATCATTGAGGTATCAGATACCAGCACTATGTCAGCCTTCAGTTTTTCCTTATTGTCCTCCAGGAATTTGCCCAGGTTGCTTGAACCTACTTCTTCTTCGCCTTCTATCATTATTTTCACATTGCAGGGCAGGCTGTTGGTCTTTGCCATCACTTCCAGCGCCTTTATGTGCATGAACATCTGCCCTTTATCGTCACATGCGCCACGGGCATATATTTTGCCATCTTTTATCACCGGCTCAAAGGGGCCGCTGTGCCACAAGTTCAGCGGGTCTGCAGGCTGCACATCGTAGTGGCCATATACCAGCACCGTGGGTAGCTTCGGGTCTACTATTTTTTCGCCATATACTATTGGGTGGCCAGCAGTAGGCATTATTTCAGCTTTATCAGCGCCTGCCTTCAGCATGTTCTCTTTTACGGCTTCGGCACAGCGTTTTACATCGTCTTTATATTTGCTGTCGGCGCTTACAGAAGGTATGCGCAGCAGGTCCAGCAGTTCATCCAGAAAGCGGTCTTTGTTTTGCGACAGGTAGTCGTTCCAGGCTTGCATGATTTTTCAATGTTTAGGCCTCAAATGTAAGACACTGCAATTAAATGTCGGGTGTGATTTTTGGGGTGCCCGCTATTGCGATGTTATTTAACACCTACGGCGTTGATACTGTTCAGGGCCTGTATTGCTTAGGAGCAATAAATATTGCTATTGCAAATATGAGTTTGTGTAAATAAAAAAGGTTTCTCCAAAAGAAACCCTTAAACCATCACCCCTATCAATATTTTTCAGTTAAGTGTAAAGAACATTCCTATCGCCAGCGTTAGCATAGCCACTGTAATAATAGATAATACCACGCTCACGGGATTCAATGCTGTTGTTTTGTTATTAATATATTTTTCCATTTCAGCTGCGTTTCGTTGTTGTTATTTTAAAAGTAGACAACTCAATACAAACTGAATGTAGAATAAATTCTTTTTAAAAAAGTATAAATATGTTTTTGGCTTTACAGCTTCGTCAGCTTCATTGTTTTTATTAACGCGCCGTTCTGCACATTCACTAAGTATATTCCAGCGGGGTAGCTCCTTATGTCAAAGTTGGCAATGATCGTGTTATTTTTGGGGCTAAATGTTTTCTGTGCTATCATTTTCCCGCTGATATCTGTAATGCTTATTGCTGCATCTTTTGCAATATTGCTTATCTCAATATTCACTTGTTCATTCGCAGGATTAGGATACATGCTTATATTGTCGGTGACCTTGCTTACTTCAGGTACTGATAACGCACATCCTATCGCTATTGCCCTGTTCAGCACTTCGTCTACTCCATGTCTTACACCTGCTACCGTAGGCGTCACAACGGTATCCGGCACTATACCTACGCGTTCGGTACTGTCACCGTTAGGATAGTAGACCCCCAATGTAGTAAACCCTGTATGCAAATCCTGGCTCACGCGGAAGTAAGTAATATTACCATCTGTGCCTGCTGTCTGACTGCCCAGCACTATGGCGCCTGGCATAGCCCTGAATATCATACTGCAAAATTCAGCAGAACTTTGTGTCTCCTGGTTCACTAGTATAATGATCTTCCCTTTATAGTAGTTCGGGTTGCTGGCCAGGCCAAGACTGTCATAATACCACGAGTAAGTGCCGGGATAAGTAACATCTGGTTGGGTAAGTTTTGAAAATACTTTGCTGTGTGGGTACATAACATTGGCCAGATCCCAGGCACTGCCGTCATAAGGGTAATTTCTCAGATCAATAACAATGGCGGGTTTTGAATACAATGCATCATACATTGCTGGTATTTGTGCATCCTGGAAATTGCCCATGTTTATATACCCCACGTTACACTTCAGCGTGGTCCATGATATAAGATTTAAAGAATCCGCCGGATAATAATAGTTAGGAAACCATCCATCCGATAAATAATCAATGCGATTTGAATAAACAGTATGGCTTGCACCCGTACTATCCTGAACCTGCATCACGGCAGTAGAGCCATAGCCTCCCGATAGCATCGCGTAAATAAGATCTCGCCTGAAGACTGCTGTATTGCCATCCGAGAAATAAGGCCGTAGGCTATCTTCCCATTGCGTAGGCGACAATCCATCTAAAGAAAGTATCTCATCGCCATTGCTAATTCCCGATACGCCTGAGAGCGCAATAATGTATTTGTTCTCAATATACTTTACCACAAGCTTCGGAAAATAATAGCCATTGTAGGGAAATGCATCATAATCACTATAGGTAAGTCCCTCAACATGCGCATCATCAAATTGGCCGGTGAACAGTAACTCAGCCTTAACCCAATCACCGTAGCTGCTTGCATTTACAATACCCGGTATTGCGTTGTATAAAATAGTGTCTATAGACTTGTCAAAGACATATGTATATGGATCAAAATAGTTGACGATGTTCCAATGCTTAAAGAGCATGAGCGCCCTATGAAATTCATCAGGTGCTGTAGTGTAAGCATTTCTATTGTACAATACAGTGTCAAACGGAAATACCAGCCAGCCGCCGTAGTATGGAGAAACGGTTGTATAGGTATTGTTCTGTACCCAGCATATAGGGTGCGGTCTGAAGTTGTTCTTTATTGTATCCAGTGTTACCTGCACATCCGTCCTGAAGACAGGGTCACTTATCCAGCTGAAGTTTCTATTTCGCTTTAATTCTGCGGGAAGTGTATCAGGCAAGGGGGCAGTGGCAATGGTCATTGACCCGGCAGCTGCCAGCATGCTATCAAGCGCGTCGTTGAATGCTGCGTTCGTAGCGGCTGCTTTTACTTTTGGCAACGTCACAATCAGTACGCTATCCCAGTTCACACTGCATGTGCTCACACCCGAATGAAAGTACTTTACAAAGCCCCACACCTTGCCCGTGTAGTATAGCTTCTGCTGGTAACTGAGTGATTGCCCGAAGGCTGAAATGTTTAAAAGAATAATTGCGAAGGAAAGTAAGAGCTTTTTCATGAAGGAGGCATGTTTAGGTGAATAGATATATGTAAATTATTTCCTTTTCATGAAACTTGTATGTAAAAAAAATGATGACAATTGGTAAGTTATCCGCATAAAAAAATGCCCCTTGATATAAGGAGCATTCATATACAATGTGTTATGTGTTAGGCTGCGTTTTCCAGATAGTTTTTCAGGTTGGTGCCTAGTATAAATGTCCAGCCTTTTGCAAAGCTTTCCCTTGCAAAATCTTTCAGCGGCGGAAAGCTTTCCAGCCCTTCATGTGTCAGGCGTACACGTGTATTATTGCCTTCTCCAAACAATTCCCAGGTAACGAATGAATTGCCCTCGTAGCCATCATAGCGCCAGCTGTGTTTCAGCTTTTTATTTGGTATTGCTTCAAGTACTTCGCATATATGCTTGTACTGCTGTTCCGGCGAGCCACCGATAAAGGTGAAAACAAAGCCTGGTTCCGCTTTGAACTCATCCAATTGAAAATACCATTTCTTCATTTTTTCCTTGTCAGTAATTGCGCTCCATACAGCGCTAGCAGGAACTGCGTAGCTGCGCTCTATTACAAATGGTGTAGTATCCATATACAGTGGTTTTATGTTTATTTCTTTTTAGCTTGTTTCTTTTCCTGCTCCAGGAAATCGCCCAGTGCGTCCAGCTTTTTATTCCAGAAGGCGCTATAACGCTCCGTCCACTCAGCCACAGTTTTCAGCTTGCTAAGATTTGCCTGGCAATGACGTTCGCGTCCTTCCTGCCTTATGATTATAAGGCCGCACTCTGTAAGTATTTTCACATGCTTCGATATGGCAGGCCTGCTTATATCAAAATGCTCCGCCACGCTGTTCAGCGTTAATGATTCATAGGCCAGCAGGTTTATTATCTCCCTGCGCGTCGGGTCTGCTATTGCCTGGAAAACGTCTCTTCTCATTATTTTGTAACTGTTCGGTTACAAATTTATATATAACCGTTCGGTTACGCAAATATTTTTTCAAAAAAATAAGTCGCGTGTTAGTGCGACTTATTCAAATCTGTTTAAAACGATACTACATCTGGTGCAGGCTCCAGCCGTTTCCATCCGGGTCTTTAAAGCCGGCAAACTTGCCCCATTGCATCTGTTCTATTTTGCCCATATTTACTCCTCTTTCCTGCAGGGCTTTGGCATCTCGTTCTATATTATCTGTTTTTATCAGCATGCCTTGCATACAGCCTGCCGGCATATTAGGGAACCAATTTACCAGCGTGATGGTAACAGCATCACCCGGCAATCCAAGTTGTATCCATTTCTGGTTGCCGAAAGCGCTTTCGTTCACTATTGTAAAGCCTGCCTGCTCTACATAAAATTTTTTTGCAACTTCCTGGTCTGTCACCGGGACGGAGATAAGTTCTATTGCTTTCATTTTTTATTTGTTTTAGCGGTTCTTTTATTTAATAGTTTTTCAAGGTTCAGCATCTTTTCTTTCCAGAATTGTTCAAAGAACACGATCCATTCTTTCACCTCATTAAAGCCTTTTGAGCTCAACTCACAATATCGCTCGCGCCCTTGTTCAGTTATGGCTATAAAGCCTGCCTCTTCCAGTATCTTTATATGTTTCGATACTGCAGGTCTGCTTATATCAAAACTGTCAGCTATGGTATTTATCGTTAGCTTGTTTTTTGTCAGCATCATCAGTATATCCCTTCTACCCGGGTCTGCTATGGCATGGAAGGGGTCGTAGTTATATCTGTCCATGGCTTAGTTTTTCCAATGTTTTTACCAATCGTTTTGTACCCAGTTTTTTCCAGCCCTTTTCCATCACCAGCCGTGCAAAGAGATTCTTCATGCCTTTGAAGCCGCGGTGTTCCAGGCGCAGTTGTGTGCCATTGTTTTTTTCTTTCAGTATCCAGGTTACGGTTGTGTCCAGGTGTACTTTGCCCGATGCTGCACCGCCCTGCCAGCGATACACTATTTTTTTTAGCGGCACTATTTCCAGCACTGTGCCGTATACGATACCGTCCCAGTTAAAGACAGGTATTGGCTTTGATCGAAATTGAAATTTGTGCCCAACTATAGGCTTGAAATCATTTTTCATAAACCACTCACCTAGCAATTCAGCATTTGTAAGGCATTCCCACACTTCCTCCGGTGCCTGCGGGTACCACCAGTCCAATAATATATCACGTTCCATTCGTGTAACTTTTTTATTACACAAATATAAGTAACTTTTTTATTACGCAAAATATTTTTTGAAATACTGTTTCAGGTCAGCTATGGGGTAGTGTAGTACTTTTTTAATTCCTGCAGCAGGGAGTCATGTGTTAGTATCTTGCCGCGCACTATGGTAGCTTCTACTTTGCGCAGGTTATCAATATCCTCCAGCGGATTATCAGCTAGCAGCACCATATCGGCGCGCTTACGTTCTGTTATAGTGCCCCATTCATTTGCTGCATGCATACAGTTTGCTGCATTGGTGGTTGCGCACTTCAGTACATCGTATGGCGTTATGCCGGCTGCAGTAAACAATTTCATTTCATCTATAAAATTATATCCAGGAATAATAAAATCCCCTGATGTCGCACTTATAAGAAATTGTACACCGCGCTTTTGCATGGGCAATAACAGTTTTTTGTATATAGCTACAGACTCACTGTCATACAGCACATTCTTTGCAAACTCCACAGGATCTTTTCTATACACTTTCATATCTTCATCTGTATAGGTTTGGATAAAAGCATCAAGACTGTCCTTTGGCATAAATGCTATGTTATAAGCATTGTGCTCATAAAATGCTCTTTTCTGCTCCATGGATGTCTGCATGCCTGTAGCCACATACCAGTATACATTTGGCAATGTATATAGATGCTTGCTTACCATCGTATCTACTACCCGCCAGAATAAGTTGCTATCTTTTTTATAAAGTGCCACAAAAGGGTCAATATGCTCAATGCTCAGTTGGTTCGCAGCTACAGCTTTTTGTAGATCGTTTCGCGGTGCGTGGCCCGTTAGATCCATGTGTAGTGATCGCGCTATATTCACTAGCGTATCATACTGTTGAAAATTAAGCCCATACAGGTATTTTACAAAATCATACCCTTGTTGTTTGTATTTGATCAATGAATCTCTGCATTCCTCTGCGCTAAAAGTTTTACTGTTCCGGAAGAATGGAGTAGAAATATATAGCTGACAGCCTAACATTTCTCCTTTATTTATCCGCTCGCGCAATGCCAGGTTATTTTGGCTGCCACGCATCTGCCGCATAGTAGTTACACCGCTCAGTAGACTCATCAACTGAAACTCGCTGTCCTGGAAGACTGAGTTTTTATTAGGCAGGTGCACGTGCATATCAGCCAGCCCGGGTATTAGGTATTTGTTAGTGCCGTCTATCACTTCATATCCTTTGTAGTTACTTCTATTTGCCGGCTTCAGGCTTTTTATCAATCCGTGTTCTATCAGCACATCCTGTTTTTGTAGCACGGCGGGCTTTGCCGGGTCCATAGAAATAACATTTACATTTCTTATCACGGTTTTCTTTTCTGATGTTTTTTGCGCCTTCAGGCTTTTGCAAAAGAATAAGCAAAAGAATAGGGGAAATAAGTAAGCGTATCTCATACTTGTAGTTTGGTACAGCTAAGTTATCAGTACTGTTTTTGCTAAAATTGTAAAATATTGCAGATTAGTGCTCAATGCTTATTCCCCGCTTGTAACTAAGTGGTGCAACCCCAATATATTTCTTGAAATAGTGAATAAAATGGCTCTGGTCGTAGAAGCCGGTCTCAAGGGCTACTTCCACTATTGGCATATTTTGGGCTATCATTAGCTTCGCCTTGTTTATCCGTTCCAGCAGAAGGTACGATACAGGCGTTAATCCGGTATAGATTTTAAACTGTCGTATAAATTCGAATTTATCCATGCCGTAGCGTGCAGCTATTTTGTCTATAGCCAGCTTGTCAGCGTAATTTTGTCGCATATATGCAGCGGCATCTTGTAGTGCATTAGATTTTACTACATCAGCCTCCGGTCTCTGTATGGCGTAAGCAATTATCAGGTAGTATAGCGCCGTTTTTAACAACGCTTCCCGTCTTTCTTCCGCTGTATGAAATTGTAGCAGCAACGAGCAGAGTTTTGCATCGTCAACTATTTCTTTCGGAAACCAAATTTCATTACTTGGGCTAAGGCCCATCTCCCGCTGTATATATTTCATCACAGCACGGTCCACATACATGGTACGATATTTCCAGCTGTCATTGTCGTAGTATCTATTTGCGTGTATATCGTATGGATTTATGATTACTACTGCATTTGCATGTGCCAATACTTCTTTGTCACCATAGGCAAGTCGTTCTATCCCATGTTCTATTATACCTATGCTGTAGCTGTCATGAAAATGACTTGGGAAGCATTGCTTTTTAAAAGTTGCTTCCTTCAGTTCCAGCCCATCAAAAATGGAAAGTTTCGTAGTGATTATTTTCATGCCATAGTAAAATAAAAAATAGCTACAGCAATAGGAAACAATGACTAAACTATAACATTTATTTAGCTACGCTATCAGCCGTTTGAAAAGGCGCAATACCAGTATCACGAACAATGCAATTACTGCCAGTGCAATTATAGGTAGCGCAATAGTGTTTAAGGTGGCGGCAGCGCTTTTATATATTCTGCCCAGCCAGCCCACTGCCGGTATGCAGAGTATGCTGAAGACTAGTAGTGCCAATATCCAGTAAGTATGTATTCGGGGTTGCTTCTTATCATTTATCAGGCCACCCAGCTCTTGATTTTCATTATTATCATTGGCAGTATTCATGGCCTTTCCCTTTATTGTTATAAAACTAACAAGTATTTGGGTTTTAACATTATAGCAAAATAAAAAGGGCAGCCAGACGGCAGCCCTTTACAAAAAGTTAATTTCACTTAGTTTATTCCCAGCAGCTCTACATCAAATATCAGTGTGCTGTTAGGGCCTATCAGTGCGCTCACTTGCCTGTCGCCATATGCCAGGTCTGCTGGTATAAAGAAACGCCACTTGCTACCTACCGGCATCAGTTGCAGCCCCTCGGTCCATCCTTTTATCACCATATTCAATGGAAAGGTTGCGGGCTGGCCTCTTTTTACCGAGCTGTCAAATACAGTGCCGTCTATCAGTGTGCCATGGTAGTGGCAGGTCACATTATTAAATGCCGTTGGTTTTTCGCCGTTGCCTTCCACCAGCACTTCATATTGCAGGCCGCTTGGCAGTTCGGTTACGCCTGGCTTTAATTTATTGGCTGCTAAAAAATCTTGTCCGGCTTTCAGGTTAGCCGCAGATGCTTCTTGTTTCATCTTAAATAGTTTGTCTGCAATACCCATTGCACAATTATTATTGTTTGCCGTAAAGGTAGTTTAAGTGTTGCACCAAAATGCGCCTGGTTTAAGGGGGCCTGAATATAATGTTGTTTTTGTTATGTGTGCACGCTGCTTAATTCCGTACCTTAGTAAATTATTTTGTCTTAGCTTTGCACACTTTTAAACATCGCTTCCAAATATGAAGTTGTCGCAGTTCAAATTCGAATTACCGTTAAATCTCATTGCCCAACATCCTGCCAAAACACGTGAAGAAAGCCGTTTGATGGTGGTGCATCGTGATACCGGTAAAATTGAACATAAAACTTTCAAAGACGTTCTCGGCTACTACAACGACAAGGATGTAATGATAGTGAATAACACCAAGGTATTTCCTGCACGCCTTTATGGCCGTAAGGAAAAGACTGGTGCCAAGATAGAAGTGTTCCTGCTACGCGAGCTTAACAAACCAAATCGCCTTTGGGACGTTATTGTAGATCCTGCCCGTAAAATTCGCGTAGGTAACAAATTGTACTTTGGAGACAACGATGAACTGGTAGCAGAAGTGATTGATAATACCACTTCCCGCGGCCGTACCATCCGTTTCCTGTTCGACGGTGATGATAATGCGTTTAAAGCCATGCTGGAAACATTGGGTGAAACTCCGCTGCCCAAATACATAAAGCGCAAGCCTGAAGAAGAAGATAAAGAACGCTATCAAACGGTATATGCTAAGTACGAAGGCGCGGTAGCTGCACCTACTGCCGGGCTGCATTTCAGCCGCGAGCTCATTAAACGCCTGGAAATAGTAGGTGTTAAATTTGCAGAAGTTACGCTCCATACCGGTCTGGGTACTTTCCGTCCTATTGAGGTAGAAGATCTTTCTAAGCACAAAATGGATGCAGAATATTTCAAGGTTGACGAATACGCGGCACATATTGTAAATAAAGCTAAAGCAGAAAATCGTAATATATGCTCAGTGGGCACCACCACCATGCGTGCCATTGAGAGTGCAGTTACTGCACAGGGGCTGCTGAAACCGGAAGAAGGCTGGACCAATCTTTTCATCCATCCGCCATACGATTTTTCCATAGCCAATTCATTAATAACTAATTTCCACCTGCCTAAAACAAGCCTGCTCATCATGGTTTGCGCCTTTGCAGGCTACGATCTTACTATGGAGGCCTACCATACAGCCATTAAAGAAAAGTACCGTTTCTTTAGCTATGGCGATGCTATGATCGTTCTGTAGTAGTATTTATACACAATACACGGTGGATAAAAAACGTTTTTAAGGCGTGCGTTTATTACGCACGCTTTGTATTTTTGAGAATCCAAGCATATGCAGCAAAAAATAAAAAATATAATAAAATCTTCCATCGATACTAAGGAGAAAGTACTGAATGATACGTCTTTATTAGAGAGGATTGAGCAGTTGACGAATGCAATTGTAAAGGCTTTTCAGAATGGAAATAAAGTACTGCTTTGCGGTAATGGTGGCAGCGCTGCAGATGCCCAGCATATAGCTGCTGAATTTAGCGGCCGCTTTTACACCGATAGAAATCCCCTCCCTTCGGAAGCCTTACATTGTAATACTTCGTATATAACGGCAGTAGCCAACGATTACGGTTATGATGTCGTCTATAGTAGAATGGTGAAAGGAATGGGAAAACCGGGCGACGTGCTTATTGGCCTTAGTACATCCGGCAATTCTGTTAATATTATAAAAGCTATAGAGCAGGCAAAAGAAATTGGTATGATTACTGCATGCTTTACAGGAGAGACCGGAGGAAAAATGAAAACCCTCTGTGATTATTTGATTAATGTACCTAGTACCGATACGCCACGAATACAGGAAGCCCACATCACTATTGGACATACAATATGCCAATTGGTAGAAGAACAACTATTTTAAAATTTTAATGGACATGAACCCCTTTAACGTTGGTGGACAAGTAGACAAAAACTGGACATTATTCCTGGACCGAGATGGAGTGATAAATGTAGAAACAGTAGGGTCTTACGTAACAAGCTGGGATGAGTTTCAATTTTGTGACGGAGCGCTGCAGGCATTGCATTCTTTATCAGAGATTTTTGGAAACATTGTTGTAGTTAGCAATCAGCGCGGCGTAGGCCGCGGCATTATGACTTTTGATGTGCTAAAAGATATTAATAACCACATGAGCCAATCTGTGCGCGATGCTGCCGGCCGTATAGATAAGATATACTGCTGCACCGCTGTATCAGATGAGGACCACAATCGCAAGCCTAATATAGGTATGGCTATGCAGGCCAAGCAGGACTTCCCTGACATTGACTTTAAGCGCAGCATCATTGTTGGGAACAGCGTCACTGATATGGAATTTGGTAAGCGCTTGGCTATGCACACAGTATTTTTAACCACAAAGCATGAGCCTTTCCTGCTGCCGCATGACCTTATTGACGAGCAATACCCGTCTTTACTGGCCTGGGCAAAAACCCTTAGAGCAGCCGAACTGGTATAGTAGTTAGAAAAAAATAATATAAAGGCATGTGCATACGCATATGCCTTTATTTATTGATGATAAAGCCTCTTCTGGCTTGGTTTTAGCCATTCACAAGGTCGATCCTATTATTTCCGCTATTTTTTTTAATAAATAAAAAGTTTTTCATTACCTTTGCAGTCCTTTTAAAATATGGCTAAACAGTCTTTAATCAAACAGGACGGAACAATCATCGAAGCTCTGTCAAATGCCATGTTCCGCGTCCGCCTTGAAAACGGGCACGAAATATTGGCCACAATATCAGGTAAAATGCGCATGCACTACATACGTATCCTGCCTGGTGATAAAGTAGGAGTAGAAATGAGTCCGTACGATTTAAGTCGCGGCCGTATTATATATCGTTATAAATAAAACAACATAAACATAACCAAGTCATGAAGGTTAGAGCAGCAATAAAAAAGCGCAGTGCCGATTGCAAGATTGTACGCCGCAAGGGTAAACTGTATATCATAAACAAAAAGAATCCGCGCTTTAAACAAAGACAAGGATAATTTAATTACTTAAATCTAAATATTCAATATTAATGGCTCGTATAGCTGGTATTGATCTTCCAAAGAACAAACGTGGTGAGATAGCGCTCACTTACATCTACGGTATTGGCCGTAGCACCGCTCAGTATATCCTGGATAAAGCTGGTATCAATTATGATAAGAAAGCTGCAGACTGGAATGATGAGGACTTGAATGCTATCCGTAACATCATCACTACTGAGTTCAAAGTAGAAGGTCAGTTGCGTTCTGAAGTGCAAATGAACATCAAGCGCCTCATGGATATCGCTTGTTATCGCGGTGTGCGTCACCGTAAAGGTCTTCCTTTACGTGGTCAGCGTACTCGTACTAACAGCCGTACCCGTAAAGGTAAGCGTCGTACAGTTGCAGGTAAGAAGAAAGCACCTAAGAAGTAATCTTAGGGCCACTGCCGGATCCGCTGGGGTGCAGCGTGGAGGAGTGGCTCGGGGTTGGCTAAGGCCAACTTATTTATTGTTTGACTACCTTATTTTAAAAACAAAATGGCAAAAGCCCAACAACAAGGTTCAGCTAAAACCGCAGCTAAAAAGCGCGTAGTGAAGGTGGATGCACACGGCGATGTGCATATCAGTGCCACTTTCAACAACATCATCATCAGCATTACCAACAAGTCTGGTCAGGTTATCTCCTGGTCTTCTGCCGGTAAAATGGGTTTCCGTGGCTCTAAGAAAAACACTCCGTATGCAGCCCAGATGGCCGCTCAGGAATGTGCTAAAGTAGCTTCAGACGCTGGTATGAAAAAGGCAGACGTTTATGTTAAAGGTCCGGGTTCTGGCCGCGAAGGCGCTATCCGTTCTTTGAACAATAACGGCATCGAAGTAACTTCTATCAAAGACGTTACTCCTTTACCACACAATGGTTGCCGCCCTGCTAAGAAACGCAGAGTTTAATCAATTTTCAGTATTCATTTTTTATTCATTATATACTGTCCCGGATCGGCTTTTACGATTTTTAAATGAGACGGGGCAGTTAAACAAAAAATCGTCATGGCACGTTATACAGGACCAAAAAACAGAATCTGCCGTATCTTCGGCGAACCTATTCTCGGTTCAGGCAAAAGCCTTTCTAAGAATAGCAATCCTCCGGGTCAGCATGGCCCTACCCGCAAGCGTAAAACTCCTAGCGAATACGCTGTGCAGTTAAAGGAAAAACAAAAGGCTAAATACACGTACGGTTTGCTGGAAAAACAATTCCGCAATACCTACGTTGAAGCTTCTCGCCTGAAAGGCGCTACTGGTGAAAACCTTATAAAGCTGCTCGAAGCTCGTCTTGACAATGCAGTATATCGTATGGGTATCGCTCCTACACGTCCTGCAGCTCGTCAGCTGGTTTCTCACAAGCACGTTATGGTTAATGGCGAAGTGGTAAACATCCCATCTTACAGCCTGAAACCTGGTGATATAGTAGAACTGAAGCCAAAGAGCAAAGTGAACACTGCAGTTACCAGCATGGTACGCGGTAAGAACCAGAAGATCAATTGGGTTGACTGGAACGAAAAAGATTTCAAAGGTACATACATAGCCCACCCAGAGCGTGACAACGTTCCGGAAAATATCAAGGAACAATTGATAGTGGAATTGTACTCTAAGTAATAAAAATGGAGCGTCCCTGCAACGGGACGCTTTCCCAGTTTTTTGATAGGCTTTTATTATTATATTTATGCTCCGTTTAGGAACTGATAAAATAAAAAAGTCCATCTAAAGTTTAAATAACAAAGTAAAATTCAAAAACCTCAATATGGCTATATTGAATTTCCAAAAACCGGATAAGATAGCGCTTCAGAAAGCCAACGACTTTGAAGCTCTTTTCGAATTCCGTCCTCTGGAACCCGGTTTCGGTGTTACCATTGGTAATGCACTGCGCCGCGTATTGCTTTCTTCTCTGGAAGGCTATGCGATCACTGCTATCAAGATAGCTGGTGCAGATCATGAATTTGCAACTATTAAAGGTGTGTTGGAAGACGTAACTGAGATCATCCTTAACCTCAAACAGGTACGCCTGAAGAAAATAGGTGATAGCGACGTTACCGGTGACAAAGTTGAGCTTACCATAAAAGGAAAAGAAACATTCACTGCTGGTATGATAGGCGAATTGCTGCCTAACTTCCAGGTAATGAACCCTGAGCTGGTTATATGCAGCATGGAGCCCGGCACTACTTTCCAGATCGAACTGCACATTGGCAAAGGCCGTGGTTATGTTCCTTCTGAAGAAAATCGTCCTAAAGACGCACCTCTGGGCATCATAGCTATCGATTCTATTTACACTCCTATTAAGAATGTAAAATATACGATCGAAAATACCCGCGTTGAGCAGCGCACTGACTTCGAAAAGCTGATCATGGAAGTTGCTACAGATGGTACTATCCATCCTGAAGAAGCCGTGAAAGAAGCTTCACGTATCCTTATCCAGCACTTAATGATCATCACTGATGAGAATATCTCTCTGGATACTAAGCGCGAAGAAAAAGAAACAGTTGTAGATGAAGAAACACTGCAGCTGCGCAAGGTATTGAACACTCCGCTTGAAGATCTCGAACTTTCTGTACGTGCATTCAACTGCCTGAAAGCTGCTAAGATCAACTCTCTCAGCGAACTCGTTCAGTACACTCAGGAAGAACTGATGAAATTCCGCAACTTCGGTCAGAAATCTCTGTCTGAAATTGAACAGGTGCTTGGCGAACGTGGCCTGCACTTCGGTATGGACATCAGCAAGTTCCGCCGCGGAGAAGACTAATAAAACTACAATCGGCATTCATAGCACAAGCTGTGAATGCCGATTTTTTAATTTTTATATTTTTTAATTAACCGTAGTACCTCGCAACTCCTTGACACGGTGCGGGGGAAGTCACCGGAAGGTGAAACTAAAATTTAAACGTCATGCGTCACGGAGACAAAATCAAAAACTTAGGCCGTACAGCCTCACATCGCGCAGCATTGCTGTCAAACCTCACAGCACAGCTCATCACACACAAGCGCATCGTTACTACACTTGCTAAAGCTAAATCTCTGCGTGTATATGCTGAGCCGCTTATCAATCGTGCTAAGAACGATAGCATGCACAACCGTCGTGTTGTGTTCAGCCATCTGCAAGACAAATACGCTGTTACCGAACTGTTCACAGTTATCGGCGACAAAATAGCTAGCCGTCCCGGTGGTTACACACGTATCATTAAGCTGCCTACACGTATGGGTGATGCTGCTGATATGGCTATGATAGAACTGGTTGACTTCAACGAGATCTACAACAAAGAAACAAACACCGGCGCTGCTAAGAAAACACGTCGTGGTCGTAGCAAAACTGCTGCTCCTAAAGTTGCACCCGCTGCTGAAGCTCCTGTACAGGAAACAGCTGCTACAGAAGCACCTGCTACAGAAGCAACTGAATCTACAGAAACACCGGCTGCAGAATAAGAATAAATATAAGAGTCAACACATAAAGAAAGGGCTGCAATTTGCAGCCCTTTCCATTTTTGTTTGTGCTTGTCATTATTCGTTTTCTTCTTTTTCGTCTCTTGTCTTCGAAGATTTCTGTGTTCTTTTGGTTTCCTTCAGTGCCTTATCTATTATCCATTCCAGCTGCCCATTCACACTGCGAAACTCATCCGCAGCCCATTTCTCCAGGGCCTTGAATGTGTCCTCATCCACACGCAATACAAATGTCTTCTTAGCAGCCAAAAGTCTTTTATTTCTAAATTATCTATTGATATAGCGATCCCGTATTCAACACCGGCTGTGCACCGCGTTCACCGCACAGCACCACCAGCAGGTTGCTTACCATGGTAGCTTTCTTCTCTTCATCCAGTTCCACTATATGCTTGCTGCTTAGCGTTTCCAGCGCCATTTCCACCATGCCCACTGCACCTTCCACTATTTTGTAGCGTGCAGCTACTATAGCGGTTGCCTGTTGGCGTTGCAGCATAGCCCCTGCTATTTCCTGCGCATATGCCAGGTGGCTGATGCGGGCTTCATTAGCTACTATGCCTGCCTTAGTCAGGCGTGCGTTCAGTTCATTTTGCAGTAGTTCTTGCACTTTATCGCCCCCATCGCGCAGTGTTATGCTTGCATGCTCATCTTCGATATTGTCGTAGGCAAAGCCCATAGCCATATTGCGTAGCGCAGCTTCACTCTGCATGCGCACATAGGCCACATAGTCGGCCACCTCATACGCAGCCTTGTAAGTATCTTCTACCTGCCACACCAGCACAGCCGCTATTTCTATCGGGTTACCCATCTTGTCATTCACCTTCAGGGTAGGCGTAGCCAGGTTCTGTGCTCGCTGACTTATTTTAATAGTAGCATACAGTGGATTTACAAAGAAGATGCCATTCTCCTTCACAGTGCCCACATACTTGCCAAAGAAGTTCAGTACACGTGCATGGTTAGGTTGCACTACCGTTATACCTTTCCATATCAGCCCTGCTACAGCTAGCAGCACCACAGCAGGAACGCCCATAGCAGGATTAGCATTCGTTTGTGTCAGAAAGTATATAGCGCAGCCAATACATGCTAGTGAAATAAGTAAAGCAAGAAATCCGTTTACGGGTTTTATTATCTTTTCCATGATTGTTTTTATTATGATATCAAAATGATATCATAAAATTAGATACTCTTTATGTAATAAAAAAATATTTTACGCATTACTCTATATATAAATGGAATATATTTTTATACTTTAGCGCCACACTCACAAACAGGCGCACACATGAAAAAAGTTTTAAAGGTACTTGGCTACCTTGTTCTGCTTATTATCGTAGCTATTGCAGGTTTAATGGTTTACGCAAAAGCTGCTCTTCCAAATGTAGGCCCTGCACAGGCCGATATGAAAGTGCAAATAACCCCCGAACGCGTTGCCCGAGGCAAATATCTCGCCAATGCAGTTGTCGCCTGTATGGATTGTCATTCCACCCGCGACTGGTCAAAATTTGCAGGTCCGCTCATTCCTGGTACACTGGGCAAGGGCGGCGAACGTTTCGATCATAACCTCGGTTTCCCCGGCACATACTATTCGCGCAATATCACGCCCACGGGTATCAGCCGCTACACCGATGGCGAATTGTTTCGCGTCATCACCACTGGCGTAGATAAAGAAGGCAAAGCGCTGTTCCCCGTTATGCCATATCCTTACTACGGCAAAATGGATCCTGAAGATATAAAATCCATCATAGCATACATACGCACGCTGCAGCCGCTTGAAAATAAGATTCCGGCGCCTCAGTCCGACTTCCCGATGAATTTTATCATCAACACCATACCTAAAAAAGGTGAGCCGCAACAACGCCCTGATCCATCTAACCGGATGGCCTACGGTAAATACCTGGTAAACGCTGCCGGTTGTATAGAATGTCATACAAAGGTTGATAAAGGGCAGATCATTCCGGAGCTTGCATTTAGTGGTGGCCGCGAGTTTGTTTTCCCTGATGGTTCCATTGTCCGCTCAGCAAACATCACACCCGATCAAACAGGCATTGCAGAGTGGAATGAAGATGCATTTATCAATCGTTTTAAAAGTTATGCAGATACCTCTTACAAACCACAGACTGTAAGCCCTGGTACTTTCAACAGCATCATGCCCTGGATGATGTACAGCCAGATGACCCGCGAAGACCTCGCCGCCATCTACACATACATACACAGTCTGCAGCCAATAAAAAATATAGTGGTAAAATTCAGTCCCGCCACGAAAGCCATAGCAAAGAATTAAACACGCCGTTTCTATTCATTACAACAAAGCCTTTTGCAAGTCAAAAGGCTTTTTCTTTGTCAAAAATATTTTTTAACTAATTTTTTACTCAAATAACGTATATTTACGTTGCATAGCAAAGAAATTAGTTGTGAAACATCTTACAAAAGCAGAAGAACAGATCATGCAGGTTATTTGGCAGAAAGAACGCTGCCTTGTGCGCGACATAGTGGAAGCCTTGACCGTAGCCATTCCGCAGACTACCGTATCCTCTGTAGTGCGCATTCTCGAGCGCAAAGGATTCGTAGGGCATAAAGCTTATGGCAAAACCTACGAATACTTTCCGCTTGTGCAAAAGCAGGATTTTAGAAAGAGTAGTGTCAAAACCTGGATCAATAATTACTTCGAAGGCTCACCAAAACAACTTGTGTCTTTCCTCGTAGCAGAGAATGAATTGGAGTTAAAAGAGCTGGATGACTTAATGAAAGAGTTAGAAAAAATTAAGAAGACGAAAATAAAAAAGTAATGTAATCTTAAAACATACAGCCATGGCCTATCTGTTGAAGCTAACCGTCATATGGACCTTGTTGCTCATCCTCTTCGAAGTGTTTTATAAAGGCAGCAATCGGTTCACGCTCAATCGTTTTTTTCTGATCTTGTCGGTCATTGCCGGCATATTGCTGCCGCTTATATCGCTGCCATCATCTGCTTCAGTCGCTGTCTATAATACACGTGCTTTGTATGCCCCGGTTCTTAATAGCGTACCTGCAGCCGCAATATCTGCCACTACATCTGTAGCCACATCTGGTATAGTCACAACGGGTCTCGATATTCTCTCGGTCATGCTTGTTATTTACTTGGTAGGTGTTGCGTTCCTATGTCTTCGGGCCTTGCGTGAACTAGTCAGTATGTTGCGTCTTATTCAGCGTGCCAGCTTTCAGACAATAGATGGTCATAAAGTCATTATCACCGGCAAAGTGCACGCACCATATTCTTTCTTTAGCCTCATATTTATCGGCCATACCAATACATATAAAACATCCGAGCTGGATTTTATCCTTCTTCACGAAGCCGCACATAGCAATAAAAAGCATTGGGCCGATCTGTTACTGATGCAGCTCTTTTGCATAGCCTTCTGGTTTCACCCGCTCATCTGGCGCTATCGCTATCTGCTGCAGTTGCAGCATGAGTACGAAGCAGATCAGATTGCTGCGCAGCTTGATGCATATGCATATGGCCACTTCCTTTTGCAGCAAACAATGCTGGGCGGAGTGCCTCAGATAGCTCATTCTTTTCATTTTTCACCTATCAAAAACCGGATTAGTATGCTAACAAAAAATCAAAACCGCAAGCGCAGCCCCTGGAAGTATTTACTTTTTATTCCTACGCTCCTTATTTGTACGGTGCTCATGGCCAACCCTACATGGCGTAGTAATGTAACAGTATTTAAAGGCAACACATTTGCTTGGCGCGAAACAGATACTATGTATTACAATGCAGAAAAACATCGGCCTGAAATTGCTGCAAAGACCAGGGACAGAAGGCAGATAATATATAGTATGAACAACCAGCCCGTTTATCTCAATGAATATTTAAAAACACCAGCCACATTTTCGGGAAAGGAAGAAGATTACATCGACTATCTGAAAGAAACATTTCACGCCCTTTGCAAACACACACCTGATAGTCTTGCAGGCATAAGTGTTGTAAGCATCGTGGTTGATAAAAAAGGTAAAGTGGTCAATTATGATGTCCGCTACTTCAATCCCCTTTCTCATACCTACAAAGACAACCGTCACGATTGGGATCCACTATTCGACATACAACCCAAATTAAATAGCATAATGGACAAAGTCATCACCGAAGGGCCCGCCTGGAAGCCTGCCTATAAAGATGACAAACCTGTAAACAGCGTCGTTAGTTTTGCCAATATAGGCTGCTAACGCTGCGCGCCAGGATATTTTATGCTGAAAAGAGTTGCTATGTGCAACTCTTTTTTTCCAAATGATAAATGAAACTACAAAAGATCAAGCCAAATCAAAGCCGTCATTTCGAACGACAGAGAGAAATCTCCTGAACATATGCACTTTGTTGACTTCTGCTGTTTGCGCTTAGGCCCCCTGCTCTTCAGGATTTGCAATTCCCGAATAACAATGATTACCACGCCCGACCTTCCATTAATCTCACAAGCCTCTGTGCTCTTCGGGTTTGCAATCCCGAAGTAAACTGCCCGGATTTTGCAATCCCCGAAAACATGATAATCATCCTTCCGTGTTCAAATATTTCATCGGCCTTTTAGAAGTTAATATTAGCAGCATATATTTAAGGTGTTATTTTAACGATCGCGGTAAAACGTAAAGTATTTTATCATGCAGCTTAATATGAGATTATTCCTACAGTCTTTTACTCTTTCAGCCATTTTTAACACAATGATATCTTTTACGCTGCATGCACAAACACCTGATTACAGGGTAGGAGAGCTAGTAAAAGAATATGCTATAAGGGATAGCATATATTGGCCCACATCCATCATCAGCGACAATAACATATCGACAGTTGTAAGCCATAATCTGCCCGATATAAGATGTTTCAATGAAAAGGGCGAAGCACTGCGGACATTAAACTGCATGGCAAGCATAGTAACATTTATCGATTTGGTTAATGACGACAAAGTAGAAGTGGATTCCGCTGGCGAATCGTTAGAGGACTACCTTGAAAAGAACACAATTTTATATCTCAATGGCAAGCCGCTATCTCTAAAAAATCTGCCTCGAAAGAAATACTATATTTTTTATTCCTACACTTATAACGTTGAAAGTAAAGTGCAATTGAAAGACGTGCAGGAAGCATATAGGACTTTGAATAAAGCATATCAAAAACTAAATAAATCGAAAGCCGTATTTTATAATGTCTGCATCACCGGCATTGCAGTAAATAATACCAAGTTGGTACAATAAGCAAATTTCCTTTAAAGGCGTAACAAAAGCTACCGGAGTTAATTAGCCCAGCAGCACAGTAGTACTGTCGCTCATAGTAGCACCCTCCGGGAAAATTGAAGCTTTTTTCCGGTGGCTTTCTTTTGCGTACTTTTCTTTGCCGCCAAAGAAAAGTACGAACACGCGCTATACAAGCAACACGAAGAATCAAAATACTAATCTTCACTCTTCGGAATTTGTAATCCCCGAGTAATAATAATTATAACGCGGCCATACCTTAATCTAAAAAATCCCGGTTTTGTTGATATCTTAATTTGGAAACACCCTCGGCACTATAGTAACTTGCTATAAGCAGCAGCGCTACAAAACTGCAGCACAGTTCTTAAAAAATGAAATGTAACACATGGGGTACGAATGGGTAAAGAAGGGGCATGAATGGGGCATAAATGGGAAATTTGAAAAAGTGTTATACGGTTACCCACGCAGCATTTCAGCCATTTTATATAACACCCCATTAATTGTTACAAAACATTCCCCTCGTGACAGGGGGAGGGGGTGTGTTCACTTTCTATTGATCTTTAAAAACAACAAACTATTTAAACAATCCACAATCATTTTTACTTTTTAATTTTGAGTTTTTACTTCGAAGCATGCAATTCGCAAACGTAGTTGGCCAGCAAACGGCAAAGAAGGGATTACTGGGTATGTGGCAGCAGGGGCATATGCCTCATGCGCTCATGCTGGTAGGGGCAGAAGGCACAGGCGGCCTGCCAATGGCATTGGCACTGGCGCAATATATTTTTTGCGAAAACAAGCAGGCGGCAGACGCTTGCGGCGTATGTCCCTCCTGCAACAGGGTGGCGCGGCTCGAGCATGCCGATCTGCATCTCAGCTTCCCCTCTGTGCCACCAAAACCGGGGGTAAAAGCCATGAGCCAGCACTATATGGAGGAGTTTCGTGAGTTTGTACGCCAAACACCCTATGGCACCACTTATGATTGGTTACAGGCTATTAATGCGGAGAATAAACAGGGCAATATCACCGCTGAAGAATGCCGCGATATTATAGAAAAGCTGAATCTTAAATCATATGAAGGCGGCCGCAAGCTGCAGATCATCTGGCGACCGGAATACCTGGGCAAGGAAGGCAATATATTGCTGAAGCTTATAGAAGAGCCACCTGCGGATACCATTATGATATTGGTGGCAGAGAATACAGAAGATGTGCTGGCAACTATTCTCTCCCGCACTCAGATTGTACGTCTCGCTCCTTTACCTGCAGCAGATATAGCAGCAGCATTAACGGCAGCCTCCCTGGCAGATTCACGTCGCGCAGCCCAGGTAGCCCATCTGGCAAATGGCAGCTATACGGAGGCGCTCCGCATTGTCCGCCATGCTGATAATGATCTTTTCCCCGAGGTGCGTACCTGGTTCAATGCCTTGTTTACAAAAAATGGGATAGCGGTCGCCAAATTTGCAGAAGATTGGAGTAAGTCCGGGCGCGAGCAGCAGAAGAATTTCCTTTACTACGTAATTCAATTGTTGGAGCAGGCCATTCGCATGCGCTATATGCCACAGCAGCAGGCAGCCCTGCCGGCAGAGGAAACCCAGTTCGTGCAGAAGCTGGCAAACATGAGTATTCCTTTCGAAGCCCTGGGCGAAATGGTAAAGAAAATAACCGATACCATCTTTTATATTGAAAGAAATGCTCATTCAAAGACCCAGCTCCACGCATTATGCATACGCCTCCAGTACATTATCCAAAACAAAGCGCTAACTTTGTGACAATATTTTACTATTTTTCACAATCTGCAGGTGAGCAATTCTGTGCGTAAGATAAAAATGTGAAGATGTGCCAATACCATTCGGTACTATTGATAGGGTTAGTCAATATTACCGTTGTAATAATAAAGGCCGTTAAGTTCTTCAAAATAGTGTAGATGCAATTGCAAGCCACCTGCTGTCAATATAAATTATATATATAAATGGGATGTGGCAATTGTGGGAGCGGCGCAAGCGGAAAACCCGGCGGATGCAAAGGAAATGGTGGATGTAGCACTGGTGGTTGCAACCGTATGAATGTTTTCGACTGGCTCAGCGCTTTACCCCTTTACGATAGTGCAAAACCTTACCCGATAATAGAAGTATCGTTCAGTAAGGGAAGCCGTAAGGAATTTTTTAAGAACAATACCAATCATATACTGGAAAAAGGCCAATGGATAGCCGTTGAAGGTGTAAGCGGGTACGATATAGGCCAGGTGAGCCTTACAGGCGAGCTGGTGAAACTGCAGCTTAAGAAGTATGGTATTGAGGATCAGAACGCGCTGAAGCGTGTACTGCACCCCGCTACCGAAGATGAGCTGAAAAGTTACGAAAAGCATAAGCTCCGCGAACCGGAAGTGCTGCTTCAGTCTCGTGCCATGGCACGCAACCTGAAGCTGGAAATGAAGCTGGCCGAAGTGGAAGTACAGGCCGATGGCAAAAAAGGCACTTTCTTCTACACCGCCGACCAGCGTGTGGATTTTCGTGAGCTCATCAAAATATACGCCTCCGAATTTAAGCTGAAGGTTGAAATGCGCCAGATAGGTGCCCGTCAGGAAAGTGCTAAAGTAGGTGGCATAGGTAGCTGCGGTCGCGAATTGTGTTGTAGCACATGGCTGTCAGATTTCAAGTCGGTTAACACTACTGCTGCGCGCTACCAGAATCTTTCCATCAACCAGACAAAACTTTCCGGCCAGTGCGGACGCCTCAAATGCTGCCTCAACTACGAGCTGGATACTTATATGGATGCCTTGCGGGTATTCCCCGATAATGCGGAGCAAATAGAGACAATAAAAGGCAAGGCAACCCTCCAGAAACGCGATATTTTTAAAAATCTCATGTGGTACAGCTACTCCGATAGCAACAAACAGTACCCCATGACCATCGTTCGCGTGAAGGAAATACTGAAGCTAAATAAAGAAGGTATAAAGCCGGAAGAGCTGCAGGCAGTAGAGCTGGAAACAGGGAACAAGGCCAATGTGAAGGTAGACGTCGGCTTCGTAAATGATGTAGGCCAGATCACCCTCCGCTCGCTGGAAAAAGGTAGCAAGAAAAAGAAGCCAGGCGGAAACAATAATAACAGGCAACAACAAGCCTCCATTGGCCAGCAAAATAAACAACAACAAGGCCAGCAAAGGCAACAGCAAGGCCAGAGGCCACAAAATGCTAAAGCAACCCAGGGAAATAACGATCAAAACAACCAGGGCCAGCAAAGGCAGCAGCGCCAACCTCAAGGTGGCGGCCAGCAGCAACAAGGTCCAAGACAAGGCAACCAGCAAAATCCCAAACAGGCACAGCCCGGCAACCAGCAGCAACGACAAGGTGATAGTCAACAAGCGCGAGGCCCAAGACCTGAACGAGGCCCACAGCAGCCCCGCCCGGAACGAGGCCCGAGACCAAACAACAATCAGCAAAACCGGCCCAAAGAAAGACCAAAACCATCTGACAAACCAGCCGAATAAAAATACAAGAGGCCTTCCACGGAAGGCCTCTTATTATCTTCAAATAGTATAACCTAAAACTCTACATGCAAACGAAAAGAAAACACATTCACTGGCCCACGATCCTTATTGTATCCGGGGTTTAGCACAAACTGGTAATCTCCCGTAAACCATATACCCGCAGCTATAGGCTTAAAACTATAATACGCCTCTGCAGCAGTTTCACGTCCATAGTTCAGCTTGCCATCCCCCAGCTGAAACCCAAGTCCACCATCTGCCAGGTATTGTTTATGATCGCTTGAGAGCCCGTTTGTCACCAATGCTATACCCACATTATCATCTGTCCTGTGCCATGCATTACCACTAATATTTGCACCCAATGAAAACGTATTGTCAGCCTCCGTAAAACACCATGTTTCAGTCTTGCCATCATTCCACCCCAGCCGCGCAAACAATCCCAAATTTTTGGTCACTTGCTGGTCAGCATTTAGGCAAAGGCCTATCTTAGTGTTACCATATTTGCGTGTGCTCGTTACATCAGGTGGGTTAGCGGTATCTGAATGCATTATAGCCTGACTATAGTTACCCATGTGGCCATCATTTACATAGCCGAGTAATCTTACGGTTCCGCTTTGCCCATGTATTTTGTAAGCCTGATCTATTTCAGCATTTACAGAGATCTCCTGGCTTAGGTCGGTATTCAGCTCAGAGCCGTTTGCTACTATAGGCAGTGTAGCTAGCGCAACTTTATAGGCAGTGTTCTTTATCTGCAGCTGTGTAATGAAGCTGTATGTATAGCCACGTAAATTGGCAGCATAGTCCCAGGCAGCATTGTTCATTAGTGCCCAGTTCATAAACTGCATACGTGGTGAGTTAGAACATAGGTTGTTATCAAACAGATCACCTAATGATAGCTTACCGAGGTAAAAGCGCAGATAATTCGTTGGATCATTTGTTTGCAGCTGGTTCGCCACGTCAGCCACTTGCTGTACATCTTTACTAAGCGCTATAGTCTGTTTAAAATAGCCCCTGGCCAGATAAAGCGTAGGCGAAGGGTCACCAACCCTGAAAGTTTCACCATTAGTAGAAGCTGCAAGGCCAAAAGCACCGCTTAAACCAGCACCTCCGGCAATCTCAGGGTTCACATATATTTCAGCGCCTTTCCATAGTCTTACGCCGAGAAAAAGAGTGGCAGTTATAGAATTCTCCCTTTCTTCCTTGCTCTTAAGGCTATTTGGCCCGCTATAGCCAGAATGAAACTCAGGTTTGTATTGGTAGATATAGGTAGTCTGAAAATGCACATTAAAACGCTGTGCCGTGGAATCCCCGGCATAAAGCACGCATGACAACAGTAATGCTACTATAGTAGATATAGTAAATTTCATTATTTTTTAAATTGGCTGCAAAGATAGGTTCCTAATCCTCACTATAGTGCTTGTACTCAATAATTAATAATAATAAAAAATGAGCCCCACAGTATATGCAGGGCTCACATATAATTCCTTATTAAAATTGCTTAATTACCGTATTCACTTAAGAATTTTATGCGCATCATTTGTAAATGTTCAAGGCTTACATCTCTATCTTTAAATTCCTCGTACGCATGGTCCAAATTGTCATCATGGCTGCTGCGGAAGTAATCAAAAATATCTTCCTGTTCGTATTCGTCTAATTCCTGTTCCAGGCAGTAGTCAAGATTCAGTTTGGTGCCGCTTGCCACTATGGTTTCCATTTCCACCAGCAGGTCCTGCAGGCTCAGATTCTTGTTTTTGGCAATGGTATCCAGCGGTATCTTTTTGTCAATATTCTGAATGATGAATACCTTCATGCCACTTTTGTTCACTACGCTTTTCATTACAAAATCGTCTGGCTTTGTAATGTCGTTTTCTTCTACGTATTTGGCTATAAGTTCAATGAATTTCCTGCCGTATCGTATCGCTTTTCCTTTGCTTACACCTTGTATCTTTTCCAACTCATCCATTGTAGTAGGATAGTTGATAGCCATATCCTCCAGGGAGTTTTCAAGGAAAATAACAAATGGTGGCAGTGATTTCTCTTTGGCTACCTGCTTGCGCAAGTCTTTCAGCATGTTAAAGAGCTCAGGATCGGCCACTACAGGTCCATTGGCTGTGCTTACTTCATCATCATCACCAATAACGTCTTCAAAGCGATGATTCAGCGCCACCATTATAGAGTATGGTTTTTTAAGGAATTTGCGTCCTTTATCTGTAATCTTCAGTAAACCATATTCTTCAATGTCTTTCCTTATCATACCTTCCAGCATCATTTGACGTATAAGGGAATTCCAGAAGTTGGCGTCCATTTGCATGATAAGGCCACTGCCAAAAGACTTTAGTTTATCGTGGCGGAAGGTTTGTATTTGCGGATTGATTTTGCCTAGTATGATGTTTACCACATAGTCTATACCAAATCGTTCATCCAGTTCATTTATCGTATCCAGCGTTATTTTTATGCTGTCTTTAACTTCAAGTTTTTCCTTAGGATTTAAACAGTTATCACAGTTACCACAGTTTTCTTCAGTATAGCTTTCGCCGAAATAATGCAGCAATAGCTTTCGCCGACATACGCCGCTTTCTACGTACGCTACCGTTTCAGATATTAGCTGTGCGCCCATTTCGCGTTCACTTAGCGGCTTATCCCTCATTAGGTGCTCTAGCTTCTGTACGTCTTTATGCGAATAATAAAGTACACATTTACCCTCCATGCCATCACGTCCTGCACGTCCTGTTTCCTGGTAATAGTTTTCCAGTGATTTTGGTACGTTGTAATGGATTACAAAGCGTACATCCGGCTTGTCGATACCCATACCAAATGCAATAGTTGCAACTATTACATTTACATCTTCCATCAGGAACATGTCCTGGCGCTGACTGCGTATAGGAGCATCAAGACCGGCATGATAAGCTACCGCAGAAATGCCATTTGCGTTTAGCGTATTGGCAAGTTCTTCTGTTGTCTTCCTGTTTAAAGTGTAGATAATTCCACTCTTTCCTTTCATGGAATGAACGAACTTTACTATGCTTTTAAGTGCCTGTTCCTTCGTTCCTTTAGGCAATACTTCGTATAGCAAATTTGCACGGTTAAAGGATGCAACAAATACATTTGGCTCCCTTAAAGAAAGGTTTTTTACTATATCGTCCTGCACTTTAGGGGTAGCTGTAGCTGTAAGCGCTATTATAGGCAACTCGGGGTTAATCATATCAATCATATCCCTCAACTTGCGATATTCAGGGCGAAAATCATGTCCCCATTCTGAAATGCAGTGCGCTTCGTCAACTGCAATAAAAGATATTTCTATGTCAGAGAAAAAATCTATGTTTTCTTGTTTTGTAAGTGTTTCTGGTGCCACGTACAGCATTTTTGTACGTCCTTCCAGAAGGTCGGTCTTTACTTTCTTTTGCTGAGCCTTTGTAAGGGTGGAGTTGAGAAAATGTGCCACGTTGTCGCTGCTGCTATAACCACGTATCAGGTCCACCTGGTTTTTCATCAGGGCTATAAGTGGAGATACTATTATCGCTACGCCCTCACTTAATATTGCGGGGAGCTGGTAGCAAAGTGATTTACCACCACCTGTAGGCATTATGACAAAAGTGTCTTTGCCGCTGAGAATGCTCTTTATGATTTTTTCCTGTTCTCCTTTGAATCCGTCAAAACCAAAATTCTCCTGAAGTGCTTTCTTTAAATTTAATTTGCTTGTAGTGGGGCTGGCCATATACACGTGTGTTTTACCTGAGGTAATTAATCAATCCTCACAAAATATAATAAAATAATATAATAGGGTGGTTGAGAGGTCTGCGAATTTACGACAGTTAAAATAAGTAAACTAAAAGAAAGAAGCAAGAATTGTTAAAAAGCGTTTAAAGTCTCAACATATTATAATTTGGAATTGATAAAGGTCATATAGTCTACAAAAAGCTTTATTATAAGCGATTATAAGAAATGCTCGACATCGCCGGCATAGACCACTATATAAAAATGATAGTAAACTAAAGATGACAAGAAGTTGCCGTACTTAGATGAGCTTGGATGTAAGCCTGGTTATAATTGCAGTCGCTTACGGCATATGCCTTCGTGTCGTTATGCAAATCGTATACATGCGTCTGGCTTGTTCCATTAATTGAATAGGTGCAAGTTCACATGTACCCGCTATTATCCGCCTTACTGCAAGAGGAAAATGTGAGTAAACTTGCAATTGTAAGCATCGAAAACATGCAAATAGCCTTCATTATTTATGACGTTTTGGTTGCAGCTAACATAAAGAATAAATTTAAAGTAATGTATTGTTTCTTTAATGCGATTTAAGCTAGTAATCTTCGATATTTAAATAATGCACGTTGAAATCGTAGTCTTTATCTAAAAACTGCAATAACCGGCTGAAATTCTCCGGCTCATTAACAAAATCGAATGAGGAGGTATCTATTATCAACGTTTTTTGAATTTCTTGTTTTATATATTGCTGGTAAACCTGTTGCACTCTTTCCAGATATTCTGCTGTTATTGACTGCTCATATGTACGGCCCCGCTGCCTTATGTTTTGCATTAATTTATTAACAGGAGCATGAAGATATATAAGCAGATCTGGTGAGGGCAGGTTTGTTGCGGTGATATCAAACAATCTTTGAAATAATTCGTATTCCTGATCCTTAAGGTTAACACGTGCAAATAATTTGCTTTTGGTGAGTATATAATCACTTATAACAGTTTCCTGAAAAAGATCGTGATTTGATGCAAATTGCTTTAGCTGTTTGAACCTGTCTGCAAGAAAAGAGAGTTCCAATGGAAAGGCATATCGTTCAGCATCCTGGTAAAATTTAGGCAAGAAATTATTGTCAGCAAATTCTTCCAAAACAAGGCGGCTATTATAATGCTGCGCAAGCAAATTGGCTAAGGTACTTTTGCCTACTCCGATATTCCCTTCTATAGCTATGTAATGATAGTTCATGTGCAATCGCCAAAGATAAGGTCCCGATGGTAGAACAATGAAGAATGTGGATATCTCTTAAGAGTATGATTTGAGCTTCTTTACCGGTAAAGGATCAGAACAGTCTTCCAGCAATTGAAAGATGGTTTTATTTAATAAAGGGTGAATGAGATCAGGGGCAATTTCACATAAAGGTGCAAGCGTGAAGCGTCGCTCGGCGAGAAAAGGATGAGGAATTTGCAATTCAGGTAGGTCTACCGTCATATCGTCCAATAATAATATATCTATGTCTAAGGTACGCTGACCCCATTTAACATTGCGTTGCCGGCCAAGCTTATGCTCTATTTCCTGTACGCACATTAATAGCTCTGCAGAGCTCAGTAAGGTGCGCACACATATCACCTGATTCAGAAAATCAGGTTGTTCTTCAAGCCCCCATGCGGCAGTTTCATAGATGGATGAAGTGTTTATTAACACGCAGCCACTGGCCATAATCATTTCTTTCCCTTTGTGTAGCCATTCAAGCCGATCGCCTTCATTGCTGCCCAATAGTAAATATGCTGCTTTCATGTGGGCGCAAATATAGCGCCACTTATTTAAAAAAATGACCTTCAAAATCACCCCAACCCCTATGTTTCAATAATAAATAAGATATGATGAAGCCTTGTATCTTTGCTTTTGTAGTTTTAAAAACAACTGAAAGAACAATGAAACAATTTTTTAAAATGTTCTTTGCATCGCTGCTCGCAATGATAGTGATGGGAATAATTGCCGTGGGACTTCTAATAGGTTCTATAACGGCTCTTGTGGCAAGAGCAAGCAAAGAGACAAAAGTAAAACAAGGCAGTGTGCTGGTAGTAGACCTACAAAAGCATATTCATGAAGTGGGAGAAGAAAATCCTTTTGCTATCTTTAATAGTGACGCATCATCACCTGCGGGGATGTATGATGTGGTACATGCAATAGCAAAAGCAAAGACAGACAACAATATTAAAGGGATTATTATAAAGTTGCATTCAGGTAATAATGGGTGGGCTACATTACAGCAACTGCGTATAGCACTGAAAGATTTTAAGACCAGTAACAAATTTGTTTATGCATATGGCGAAGATATTCCGCAGAGCGCTTATTATGTAGCATCGGTAGCCGACAGTATTTATTTGAACCCTGTGGGCGATATAGCGCTGAAAGGTTTTGCTACAGTGCTTCCATTTTTTAAAAATACGCTGGATAGGCTGGATCTACAACCGGAAATATTTTACGCTGGTAAGTTTAAGAGTGCTACTGAGCCTTTCCGCGCAGACAAAATGAGTGAACCGAACAAACTACAAACAAGCCGCCTGCAACATAATTTTTGGAATGAATATATGAAGGCTGTGATGGAGCATACGCATGTAGATAGTTCAGCGATAAACCAATGGGCAGCTACGGGTGCCATACAATTCCCTTCTGATGCGTTGAAGTATAAACTGGTAGATGGTTTGCGTTACTGGGATGAAGTGGAGCAAAGTATAAGAACCAAAACAAATCAAAAAGATACGGAGAACATTAAATATATTTCACTTGGCGAGTATGCGTCAACCGTAAAAACAGCGATTGTAAGCGGAAACAGGATAGCGGTGTTATATGCTGAGGGTGATATAGTAGATGGTGAGCAAAATGACGATTACGAGATAGCATCTAAAACATTTATTCAAAACATTCGCAAGCTGCGTGATAATAAAGATATTAAGGCTGTGGTGCTGCGTGTGAATTCACCGGGTGGAAGCGCGTTAGCATCAGAGGTTATTCTGCGTGAATTACAATTACTAAGGAAAAAGAAACCACTTGTTGTATCCATGGGTGATGTAGCTGCATCTGGTGGATATTATATCTCATCACAGGCAGATAGCATATTTGCCTTGCCAACTACTATAACAGGTAGTATAGGTGTATTCTCAATGATGTTTAATGTTGGGAAGCTAATGAACAGCAAGCTGGGAGTGACCTTTGATGGAGTAAAAACTGCCCCATATGCAGACTTTCCAACAGGTACCCGCGCCTTGACGCCTGAGGAGGGCCGGCGCATGCAGAACAGCGTGGATACCATTTATTCGATATTTAAAAGCCGGGTATCCGCTGGCAGAAGAATTGCATCGGCGGACGTGGATAGCATAGCGCAGGGCAGGGTATGGACCGGATATGATGCCTTGAACATTCACCTGGTAGATGCTATAGGTGATCTTAACCGCGCTATTAAGAGTGCAGCGTCACTGGCCAAAGTAAGCGACTATAAAATTGTTACATATCCGCAGCCGGGGGACAGATGGGAAACTATAATACGTAAGCTAAGAGGTAATAACATAGGGGATGCTGCTATAAAGCAGACCATCAAGGAACAATTAGGAACAGAATACGGCTGGTATAAAAAACTACAATCATTGGGTGACATGAATGGCAAAGCCATGATGGCAATGCCTTTTGATGTAAGTATTCAATAAGACTTAAAAATAAAAAAAAGCGCTGCGGTAACTGCCGTAGCGCTTTTTTTTATTTTTTTGAAATCCGAAAATGAAAAGTTGCCGTAAGTGAATATGCAAACCAAATAATCAAAAACACAAACCAACTTTTATGAAACGTTTATTTATTCTGCCTGTTTTAGCTATTGCGTTATTAACAGGCAACACGACAACAAGTTTTGCAGGCGAAAAAACAGTGATGGTAGGCGGCGCGGCAATGTACCCAAGCAAGAACATTGTACAAAATGCAGTGAACTCAAAAGACCATACAACATTGGTAGCTGCAGTTAAAGCCGCTGGTCTGGTAGAAACGCTGGAAGGCCCGGGCCCATTTACAGTATTTGCGCCTACAAATGAAGCGTTTAACAGGCTGCCTGCAGGTACGGTGGAAAACCTTGTTAAACCTGAAAATAAAGATATGCTTACCAAAATACTCACATATCACGTAGTTTCAGGTAAGTATAGCGCTCAGAAACTGATGGATATGGTAAAGGAAGGCCATGGCAAAGCCGAGCTAACTACTGTGCAGGGCGAAATGCTGACCGTAATGCAGAAAGGGAACACATTGTGGCTAAAGGATGCAAAAGGTGGCATGGCCAAAATAACCATCAAAGATGTATTTCAAAGCAATGGCGTGATATTGGTTGTAGACCACGTATTAATGCCTTAATGTATTTGCCAGTTTCATAGTATCTTTAGGGGGAAATTCGTTTCCCCTTTTTTATTATAAGATGGCAATTAGCAAAGAAACTATCTCGGTATTTGATATTTTTAAGATCGGCGTAGGCCCCAGCAGTTCTCATACGTTAGGACCATGGCGCGCAGCATTGCGTTTTTTGGATGGATTAAAGCCATACGGCCTGCAACATATAGTAAATGTGCGTGTGCTGCTGTACGGCTCACTGGCAAAGACCGGTAAAGGGCATGGTACTGATGTGGCTGTGATATTGGGCTTGTGCGGCGAAGATCCGGTGACGTTTGATGTAAACCAGATATCGCCGCGCATAGAACAAATAAGTGAACAGCGTAAGATGAAGCTAGGTAAAGAAAAAGAAATAAGCTTTGACCCTGCTATAGATGTTGAATTCCTTTTTACGGAAAGTCTGCCATATCACCCTAATGCGCTCACATTTCTTTGCACTTTTGGTGATGGTAAAGAGATAGCAGAAACATTTTACTCCATAGGCGGCGGCTTTGTAGTGAAAGAAGGCGAAGAGAATGGTGCAGGTGGAAATATTGATTTGCCGTATCCAATACAAGTAGCAGACGACCTGCAAAAATGGACAAATCTGACAGGTATGAGCATTTCTGAAGTGGTGATGGAAAATGAAAAGGCCTGGAGAAGCGAGGAAGAAACTAAAGCAGGTGTTGCCCGCATATGGGACGTGATGCGCGACTGTATATACCGCGGATGCCATATAGGTGGCCATTTACCGGGTGGACTGAATGTAACCCGCCGTGCGGCAGGGTTAAATAAAAAACTGCTGGTAGGCAAAACATACAATAGCTATGACGAATGGGTAAATGTGATTAGAAGTGGCGGACAGGAATTTAAATACACGCTGGATTGGGTAAGTTGCTTTGCATTGGCTGTGAATGAAGAAAATGCATCATTTAGCCGTGTAGTTACCGCGCCTACCAATGGTGCAGCGGGTGTTGTGCCGGCAGTATTGCAATATTACATTACCTTCTGTGATGGTAATGACTACGATAAGATAACCCGTTTTCTTCTTACGGCATCTGAGATAGGAAGCATTTTCAAAAAAGGTGCCACCCTGTCTGCCGCTATGGGCGGCTGCCAGGCTGAAATAGGTGTGTCGTCTTCAATGGCTGCAGCAGGCCTTACAGAATGTATGGGTGGGACTGTGGAGCAATGCCTGATGGCAGCTGAAATAGCTATGGAGCACCACCTGGGTCTTACCTGCGATCCCGTTGCAGGATTGGTACAGGTGCCCTGCATAGAACGCAATACCATGGGTGCAATAAAAGCCATTACTGCCTCACAGCTCGCACTGCAAAGTGTGCCGGGAAATGCACGTGTGTCGCTTGATGCAGTGGTAAATACTATGTGGCAAACAGCGCTCGACATGAACCAGAAATACAAAGAAACAGCAGAAGGCGGCCTGGCAGTGAATATACCGCTGGGGCTAAGTGAGTGTTAGGTTTTTTGAGGGATATTATAAAAATAACAATTACAGTGAGGTAACCGTTGCTTTATTGCATAACGGGGTATAATTTGTATTTTTCGCTAAAATGTACCCAGTGAAAAAGATAATTACCCTGATTTGTTTTCTGTTGTCCTTTTATGGAAATGTCTTTGCCCAACTTAAAAATGAAGCATTCCTTCGGGATAACTTGCCCAAAACAACTTATAGCATCGATCCGGATGCCAATAAAATAATACTAAACGAAACACAATCTGTAGAGATAATACGTAATGGATATCGTTTTGAGCAGGTTTACCATTGTTATAAGGCCATAAAAATACTTAAACAAACAGGTAATAGTGATGCTGATATTTTTGTTGGCTATCGGTCGCCTTCAAATCTCACCGGTGCCACTTATAACCTTGTCGGCGATGAGATTGTAAAAACACCATTGCCAGACGATGCGATATATACCAGAAAGGTAACGGGTCTTGTAGATGAGATACGCTTTTCTTTATCTAAAGTCAAAGAAGGCTCTATTATTGAATATTCGTACGATATAATGGGTGGTGCGGAAATGGTTTTGCCGCCATGGATTGTGCAAGAAGAAAGCCCCAAGCTTTTTAGTAAATATACATTGGAAGCACCCAACACCTTTAATTATTCGCAGGTAAGCCAAGGCTACCTTATGCTTAAAGATTATCCTAACGAAGCTGCCGCAATAAAAGACAATTCTGATGGATACCTTGTAACCTCTGCGCTGGTAAACGATCGCTATTCCACCACATGTGTAAGAAGGAATATATCGGCCATACACCCTGAGCCATTTATAAGCTCGGTAGCTAATTATGCGCAAAGAATGGATTTTCAGTTGGCCGGCATTACAATAACGTCAGGCAACATGAACGCCATATATACAACCTGGGGCAAGCTAAATAAAGCTTTGAACGATGATGAAAACTTTGGCAAGCAGATCAATGACCTTAACAGGTTTCTGGACCATGTAGTAGATTCCCTTACCCGTGGTGCTGAGACAAAACTGCAAAAGATAGAGAACATTTTTGCCTATGTGCGTTCCAATTTTTACTGTAGTAGTGAGTACGGTGTTAAATGTTCTATTGACAATGCAAAAGTTTTAAGAAGTAAGCGAGGAACAGTTGCAGATATAAATTTACTACTTGTGGCGATGTTAAAACATGCAGACATAGATGCAGATCCTGTTATACTAAGCAGGCAAGGCATGCTTAGAGTAAGTAAGGCATACCCGCTTGTTGACAGGTTTAACTATACTATATGCATGGCAAGCATTGACTCCAATCGATATTTAATGGATGCGTCAGGGAAATTTAATAGCTTTAATTCCTTGCCGCTTTATTGCTACAATGGTTATGCACGTATAATAAGTGGCGGAGATGGAGCTGAGCTAAATTTATCAGTATCTGATGTTCTTGAGAAGAATGTCTATGTGGTGAACGTATCCGTATTTACCGATAGCTTAATTAAAATAACTGTGGCAGAAAAGTTGGGTAAGATAGTATCCAGAAAATTAAGAGAACAATGGGATGAAGACTCTGCAACCAAAAGGAATTATTTTAGTGAAAAAACGCAGGGGTTTTCGGACAATGTGAATATATCAAACATTGAAATAATAAATCTGGATAATCCGGACACTAACCTTATTGTTAAGTATACATTGAATATGTCGAGTGACAAACATGATGTGTATTATTTAAATGCTCAGCTTATAAAGTTTTTTAAGGACAATCCCTTTAAGGAAAATACACGCAGATTACCCATTGAGTTGCCATATAAGATGGACTATCGTTACATATTTAACATGCATGTCCCAGATAATATAAACATAGATGACTTGCCTCAATCTACGGATCTTAAATATGGTGATGGTGATATGGACTTCAAAAATATTGTAAGTTTTGACAGCAGTTCGCGCATGTTGCTTATCAATACAAGCTTTGAATCCAAAGAGACAGCTTATAAGGTTGAGAACTATACAAATATTAAGAAGTTTTTTGAAAAAATGATATTGGAGGAGAGTTCCATGATAACACTGAAAAAGAAAAAGCCTAGTAAATGAAAAAAATATACCTGATTGCAACGCTATTTTTCTGTTTGGTCGTTTTCCCATGTTGGGCAGATGGCGGTTATGATGTGAAGAGCATAGCTCCTGAATTAACTGCTAATGCGAATATGGTAATTCGCAATCATCATACACTTATTCGTATCGTGTCACTTAATGAAATTTATGTCAGGGAGGCTTATGCTGTAACTATTTTAAATGAAAAAGGTTATGAAGCATCCAAGCTTAGATTGTTTTATAATAAGTTCATTAAAATAAAAAGTATTGCAGGGCGTATATATAATGGCGAAGGCAAGGAAATAAGAAAATTAAATGCGGCTAATGTACATGACATGCCAATAGACGCTGGTGGTGCATTTGTTGATGATTACCGGCTAAAAGTATTTGATTTCAACTATGCAACATACCCTTTTACAGTAGAGTTTGAAATTGAGACGAAGTATAACTATTCATTTTATTTACCTGATTGGCAACCTCAAGATCGTTATAAATGTTCCCTAGAATCTGCTGATGTAAATGTCGAGTACCCGGACGATATCGCATTGCGATATAGAATATATCATATTGACAACAAACCGGAAGAAACAAAAGAAGGAGACAAAAAGATATTTAGTCTTGCAATTTCTAATCTTCCTTCGGTGAGAGAAGATGAATTGGCACCCCACGAGAATTATATATTCCCCTCACTCGTTTTAGTGTCTGACAAATTTGAGCTTGAAGATAGGCAAGGGAGTATGGAGTCGTGGGCCTCGCTTGGTAAGTTTATTTATGATCTTAATGCCAATCGTGATGAGTTGCCGGAGGAAATAAAGAAAGCCGTTCATCAGTTAACAGACACATGTCATAACAGTGCGGAAAAAATCAGTTTGCTTTATGGCTATTTACAGCATAACACAAGATATGTGGGTATTCAACTAGGCATTGGTGGCTGGCAGACATTTGACGCGAATTTTGTAGGTACTAAGGGATATGGCGACTGTAAGGCATTGTCTAACTATATGCATTCATTGTTGAAGGAAGCCGGTATTACTTCTTACCAGGCTTTGGTATACGCCGGCGAAAATGATGCAATACAAATGGATCTTGATTTTCCGCATAACCAATTTGATCATGCGATTTTATGTGTCCCCGCTAATAAAGATACAACATGGCTTGAGTGTACGTCTAATACGCTACCCGCAGGTTATCTGTCGGATTTTACCAGCGACAGAAATGTGCTAATGCTTGCACCAGACGGTGGTCATGTAATACACACACCGATATACACAGATAAGGATAACGTCATTAGTCGTAACGCGGTAGTGCATGTAGATAGTAATGATATGCTTAAAGGTGATGTAGTATTTAACTATAAGGGCTTTTTCTATGATAGAGAAAAGCATAGATTGCTGGACCAACCAAAAGACAAAATTGAGTATCAACTGAATAGCAAATTTTCCTTACCTAATAATAAGATAACAAATTACCATACAGATGAAGGTGTCGTTGGCTGCATTCCATTCTTTCGGGAACAAATTGTATTATCCGGCACACCCAATATCACCCGCAGTGGTAAGCGTATATTTATAACACCTGATATAATGATGCATACGCCTGAGATATTGCAAAATGAAACAAGGACGAAATCGTTTGCTATTGACCGTTCTTATCAGGTAAATGATACATTGTCGATGTCAATTGATGGTAAATACAATATGGAATCAATGCCGGCAGAAATAAAGCTAAGCTATTCATTTGGTGAGCTGGCTTATAAAATGAATTTTGAAAATAACGAGATAAAAATAGTTCGGCACTATCGCCAGGTGAAAGGTATTTATGCACCTACTGCTTATGCTGATTATGTTTCCTTTATTAAGGCAGCTAACCTTAGCTCGGGGCAGAAGAAAGTGGTGCTGGTAAAGACTGAATAAGGCATGGGTTGCTTTATAAAAGGTATCTAAGACCGGAGTGGCATAATATCAATAACTCTTTAAGAATAAAGTGAAACTGATGTTTAAGATTTTAGTAGTAATACTATCTGTATTATATCCGTGTCTGGCTTTCTGTCAGGAAGTAGACAAGAGTTTTTTAAAGGAGAATTTGTCAAAGGCTAATTATTCCATTGATCTCGATGCAGAAGAAATTATCTTGAAGGAGGGAATCTCAGTTGAAATTAACTATACGAATAGATTCGAAAGGAAAGTGCGTTACTACAGGTTAATTAAAATATTAAAGCAATCAGCAACAGACCTTGCCGATGTTGTAGTTGATGGTGATGCGAAGAATGTCCAGGCAACTACCTACAACCTGGAAGGGGATAATATAACGCAGAAAAATATAGACAATAATGAGGTGTTCAAATATAAAGCTAAAGGCAAAAAAGGGGCTCTGGAAACAAAATTCACCTTACCCGGTGTTAAAAAAGGGGCAATATTAGAATACTCTTATCAAATAGTAGAACCTCTTGGCGCAGTTCTTCCGCATTGGCAAATACAGGAAGAGTATCCTAAGTTATATAGTAAATACGAAATAGACGCACCCAATGAGATTCTCTATTTTATGGTAAGTCAAGGTGATATAGCTTTTAAAAGCTATCCCGAAATAAAAGATGCAGAGAAGGAGCAATCTGAAGCTTACAGTGTGCGCGGTAATTCTTATTACGACAATAGGTATAATGTGGCCTGGATTAAAAAAAATATAAAGGGTATGCATTCGGAGCCATTTGTAAGAAGCATAGAAAATTACAGGCAAAGAGTAGATTTTCAGGTTGCAGGAACCCTGCAGCAGACCGAAAAGATATTGACCTGGAAGGACCTTAACAGGAAGCTGTGCAAGCACGAATTTTTTGGATGGGCACTTGATGGTGAAGATAATTCATTGTATGACAAAACAGAGACGTTTGCCGGCAAAGGCAGCGATCCATTAAGCGTGGCAAAAAAGATTTTTAGCTACGTAAGAAACGGCTTTGAATGTAGCGAAGAGCCAGCTATGTTCAGCTCATCAGAATTGAAAAATGTTATTAAGAGTAGGAGAGGTTCTGAAGAGCAACTTAATTTACTTTTAGTAGCAATGCTAAGGCATGCAAAGCTGGATGCTTGTCCGATTATTTTAAGTAAGGCAAATGAGATAAAAGTTGACAAAGATTATCCACTTCTAAACAGGTTTAATTATGTTGTTTGCGCTGTTAAAATCGACAACAAGCGATATTTGTTGGATGCGTCGGGTAAATTCAATTCATTTGGGATACTGCCTATATACTGCTACAATGGTTATGCCCGCCTGATAAACAAGGAAGATGGGGAAAGCCTGCTATTGGATGCAGCTGATATAACTGAACGTGATATTGTTCTGGCAAGTGTTCAAAGTATTAATAACAACGAAATTAAAATTAATGTTCAGGAGAAAATAGGGCTCATATCATCAGAAGAGCTGCGCAATAAATGGAAAGAGGACTCTTCTAAACAGAAAACTTACATTACAGAGCAGTTGCAAAATTTTTCAGGAAAGGAAAGAATATCCGGATTGGCTGTGGAGAATTATGATAATCCTGATACCAATCTGGTAATAACGTTCACCATTGATTTTCCGCTGGGATCAGGCAATGTTTTTTATTTGGATAACCAGATGGTAAAATACTTTAGTAAAAATCCGTTTAATGAAAGCCAGCGACAGCTTCCTATTGAGCTGCCATATAAGATTGATTGGCTTTATATCTTTTCTTTTCAATTGCCTGCAAATTTGCAATTGGATGATTTACCGGAATCAAATATGCTGACTTATAATGGAGATGAATTAAAATATAAAAGTTCTGCATTATACGATAGTTTGACAAGGATGCTAATGATAAGGACATCCTATACGACTAATAAAACAGCTTTTCCTGTAGAAGCCTATGATGACATTAAGAGCTTTTTTGAAAAGATGATATTAGAAAGTAATAAAATGATCATCCTAAAGCGAAATAAATCGTGAGAGGGACCAAATTTTAGTTCAGGTCAAAAGAAAGTTGTTTTTTTGAATAAAGATTGATGAGATATGGTAAATTTTGAACAACTATTCCATTCGAAATATAATAAAGACAATTTCTTCCTGATGGCTGGGCCATGTGTAATAGAGAATGAAGAAGTGGTAATGAGCACAGCAGAAAAAATTTTGAGTATTTGCGAGCGATTGAAAATCCCTTACATTTTCAAATCCTCTTACCGCAAAGCTAATCGTACAAGGCTGGACAGTTTTACCGGTATAGGTGATGAAAAGGCATTGAAGCTGTTGGCCAAAGTGCGCGATACCTTTCATGTACCCGTAGTTACGGATATACATGCAGCAGATGAAGCTGCCATGGCAGCGGAATATGTGGACGTATTGCAAATACCAGCTTTCCTATGCCGGCAGACGGATATACTGGTGGCTGCAGCAGAAACAGGCAAAGTAGTGAATGTGAAGAAAGGTCAATTCCTGTCGCCGGAAGCTATGCAGTTTGCGGTGGATAAGCTTACTCAGAGCAATAATGAACAAATAATACTTACAGACCGCGGTGCCACTTTCGGATACCACGACTTGATAGTGGATTACCGTGGCATACCTACCATGCAGGCTATGAATGTACCTGTGGTGCTGGATTGTACTCATTCGCTGCAGCAGCCTAATCAATCAAGTGGTGTAACAGGCGGCAATCCTGCTATGATTGAAACAATTGCCAGAGCCGGTATAGCTGTAGGCGCAGATGGTTTATTCATAGAAACGCATCCAAATCCTGCCATTGCAAAATCTGATGGAGCCAACATGCTGCGACTTGAGCTGCTGGAACCTCTACTGGAAAAGCTTGTGCGTTTAAGGGCTGTAATAAATACCTTTTAATGCACTTTAAATAATATCATTCATGATTTAGAATACCCCCTTTCAGGGGGTATTCGCTTTTTATACAGTCAATAACTGGAAAAATTGCAGCTTATCTTATAAGTTTGTGCAATTCTAATTTACTTTAACAATGCTCATTAATAGAAAAGCATATTTGCTTATTGCAGCAAGTGTTGCATCATTGCAACTACAGGCGCAGAAAAAGCAATTCACCATTGCAGAAGCCACAAGTGGTATGGCTACAACACTGGCGACTCAAAGTGTAAAGCAACCATCGTGGCAGCCAGGTACTGATCGCTTCTGGCAGGTGGTAAAAGCCAATGGTACTGAGGCCATGGTCTTCAATAATTATGCGCAGCATACCTCCGACACCGTGCTAACGTTGAAGCAACTGAATGATGCAACTAAGGGCGAAATGAAGTCAATGCCTGCTATCCATTGGCTTGATAAAGAGTACGCCTATTATACCAATGGGCAGGATATAGAAAAAGGGATATTGACAGCAAAAGGATTTAACTGGACTCATTTGGTAAAGCTACCTAAAGATGCAGATAATGTAGAAGTGGACAAAAGCAGGAAGATAGCCTATACGATAAATAATAACTTATGGCTGCAACAGGAAGACAAAGCAGCTGTGCGCATAACAAACGATGCGGATATAAACATTGTGAATGGCGAAGCAGTACACCGCAACGAGTTTGGCATAGATAAAGGCATTTTCTTCTCGCCCAAAGGCAACTACCTGGCCTATTATAAAATGGACCAGACCATGGTGAATGATTATCCTATTATAAATTGGGATACAATACCTGCTAATCCACATATCATTAAGTACCCTATGGCCGACGGTACTTCTCACCAGGTTACTCTATGTATTTACAATCCTGCGAATGGCAGAACTGTTACTATGAATACCGGGGAGCCTAAAGATCATTACCTGACCTGTGTAACATGGAGCCCCGATGAAAAATATATGTATATCGCTATCCTGAATAGAGACCAGAATCATTTATGGCTGAATCAATATGATGCGGAAACAGGCAAACAAATAAAAACACTGTTTGAAGAAAAAGACCCCAAATATGTACAACCATTACACTCACTTACCTTCTTGCCGGGTAGCAATGATAAATTTATCTGGTGGAGTCAACGCGATGGTTATATGCACCTGTACCTCTATAACACAAACGGAAAGCTAGTACGGCAGCTGACATCCGGCAACTGGGTAGTAAATGAGCTAACAGGTTTTAACGAAGCAGAGCACGGAGTGATTTATACCTCTTCTGAGGTATCCCCACTGGAAAAGCACGCTTACGTAGTGAACTGGAACAATGGCAATACAAGGCGCATAGACAAAGGCGAAGGCATGCACAATATAAGCAGCAGTGAAGATGGCAGGTATATATTTGACAGCTATTCTGCAGCACACACGCCACGCAAAAGCGTGATACGTGCTACAGATGATAGTTACTCAAAAGTATTGATTGATGCTACAGATCCGCTTGCTGATTATGACAGGCCACGGATACGTGAAATAAAACTGAAAGCGGCGGATGGTAAGACTACATTGTATGGTAAGCTGATATTACCAACCCATTTTGATAGTACAAAAAAATACCCGGTTATAGTTTACCTGTATAATGGCCCCAATGTTCAGCTAATACATAACTCTTTCCCGGAGAGTGGCAACCTGTGGTATGAATACATGGCACAACGTGGCTACATCGTATTTACTATGGATGGCAGAGGCAGCAGCAACAGGGGCTTGGCGTTTGAACAGGTTACTTTCCGTCACTTGGGCAATGTAGAGATGCAGGACCAGCTGAAAGGTGTAGATTTTCTTAAATCGCTACCTTATGTAGATGCTAGCAGAATGGGGATACATGGCTGGAGCTTTGGCGGTTTTATGACTACCTCTATCATGCTGAAACATCCTGATGTATTTAAGTGCGCTGTTGCAGGAGGCCCTGTTATGGACTGGAAAATGTATGAGGTTATGTATACCGAGCGTTATATGGATACGCCTAAAGATAACCCCGATGGTTATGAAGACGCAAATCTGCTTGATAAAGTAAAAAATCTGAAAGGCAAATTGCTGCTAATACATGGCACCGCTGATAATACGGTAGTATGGCAGCACAGTATAGACTTCATAAAGAAATGTGTTGACGAGGGCGTGCAGCTTGATTATTTTGTTTATCCCGGTCATGAGCACAATGTGCGCGGAAAAGACAGGGTACACCTGATGCAGAAAATAACTGACTACTTTGATGAGTACCTGAAGAAATAAAATGAAAAGAGGCTGCAATTTGCAGCCTCTTTTTTTGTTTATGGTTGTGAATTATAACCTGTCTTTAAGGCCCAGCACATCTTTCATTTCAAAAATGCCTTCCTTGCCATTAATGAACTCTGCTGCCAGTACAGCACCCAGTGCAAAACCATCACGGTTGTGTGCTGTATGTATAATCTCTATATCATCTATTGCAGACGTATATTTTACATTGTGTGTACCCGGCACGCCTTCTACACGGTGCGCAATAATGGGAAATGATTCAGGATTATCAGTCCTATCCTTAGTCCAATGATGCTTGCGCTGTATATTCATCAGTATCTGCTCTGCCAGTGTTATGGCAGTACCACTGGGCGCATCTTTTTTCTGCGTATGATGTGTTTCTTCTATGCTCACATCGTAGTTAGGCTGCTCATCCATCATGGATGCGAGGAGTTTATTTATCTCGAAGAAAATATTTACTCCTATGCTGAAGTTTGAAGCATGTAAAAAGGCGAGCTTATTTTCTGTGGCCTTATATTTAGCCTGAGAAAGGCCGTGATTCCAACCGGTAGTGCCGCATACTACAGAAACACCAGCCTGCAGACATTTCATTACATTTTCTTCAGCAGCTTCAGGCCGAGTAAATTCTATTGCAACATCAGCCTTCTTCAGGTTGTCAGCATTCATTTCATGCTTGTTGGCAGTGCTTATGCGTAACACTATATTGTGTCCGCGTTCCTGGGCTATACGCTCTATGGTTTGCCCCATTTTGCCATAGCCTATCAATGCTATATTCATGCGTTTATACTAAAAGTGAGATAATGGTGAAAGCAGCAAAGACCACACTGGCTATACCGTTAGTATTTGCAAATGCCATATTTACCTTGCTAAGGTCTGTAGGTTTTACAAGCATGTGTTGGTAGGTGAGCATGCATATATAGAACAGTGCGCCAATCCAATATATCCAGTGAAATCCACCAATAATACCTGCTGCAATAATGAATATAGCAGATACCACATGCAATAAAGTAGAAACAGTAAGAGCGCCTTTCACGCCAAATGCAGCAGGTATAGAATGCAGCTTCTGACTTTTGTCAAAATCTTCATCCTGCAAGGCATAAATAATATCAAAACCCGAAACCCATGTAAGCACAGAGAAGGAAAACATTAATGGCGCCCATGCAAAATGTCCCGTTACAGCCAGGTATGCTCCTATCGGTGATAAAGACAATCCAACACCCAATACAAGATGGCAAAGCGCTGTAATGCGCTTTGTATAGCTGTAAAATAAGATAACAAACAATGCTACAAAAGAAAGATAAAAACACAGCGCATTAATAAACCATGTAGTTACCACAAACAATAAGGAATTGACTATGGTAAATGCTAACGCCTGTTGCGGCTTTACAATGCCTGCCGGTATTTCTCTTTTTGCAGTGCGGGGGTTCAGTGCATCAAATTTTCTATCCAGATAGCGGTTGAATGACATGGCAGCACTACGGGCAAATACCATGCAGAGTAGCATCTTTACAAATAATGTCCAGTCGAGCGGTTTGTGCTCCTGCATTATAGCAAGCGTAAAACCAATCAACGCAAATGGCAAAGCAAAAACGGTATGACTGAATTTTATCAGTGACAGATAGTTCTTTACCCGCTGGAATATGGAAATGTTTATTGTACTCATTTTGGTGTTACTTCTGCTTCAAAACCTATTGACATTGCTTCCTGTTGAGCATTTGAATGCACCAGCACATTCTTTTGCTGGTGGCCAGGATGGCGCGCACTGTTATACTGCACCATTATTTCACCTTCACCGCCCGGTGGTATAGGTTCTTTTGAGAAAGTAGGAACTGTACAGCCGCAGGTTACATCGGTTTTTGATATAAGCAGCGGGTTAGCGCCTGTATTCTTAAATTTAAATGCATGCTTTACTATATCGCCTTCTTTCAGCGTACCGAAGTTGTACTTCGTTTCATAAAACTGAATAGTTGTTTTAGGCATATTGGCTATCTGCTCTTCCCTATTTATAGATTGCTGGTAAGTAAGCCCATTGCCGGGGCCTGAGCCGATATTGTATTTATTAAATAGTGCAGTTTCGCTTACGCCGCTCAGCTCTACAAGCGCTATTACAAAAAGAGAAAGTGCTAATACGGTGAGTAAAACTGTTTTTAATTGTGCGTTCATGCTTGTTTTATAATTTTTGCAAAGTTATTAACTGTTTTCTTCCCATACCTGTGCCAGGTGTACAAGCGTTTCTACTGCCTTTTCCATATCTTGTACACTTACATACTCTTGTTTTGAGTGTATGCCCATTTCACCAGTGAAAATGTTAGGGCAGGGCAGGCCCATAAACGACAAGCGGGAGCCATCTGTACCGCCGCGTATGCTCATACGTTGCACATTCATATCTGCACGTTTATATGCTTCTTCTGCATAGCTCATCACCTGTGGTTGCTTGTCTAGCATCTCCTTCATATTGCGATACTGTTCTTTTACCACAAAATCAGCATTCATGCCGGGGTAGGCAGCTATGGTTTTGTCTACTAGTCCCTTTAGTTTTTGTTCATATATAGCCAGGTCGGGTGTATGAAAGCTGCGTATAATGAACTGAACAGTCGTTTTTTCAATGCCGCCTTCTACATGTACCGGGTGGACAAAGCCTTGCATGCCTTCTGTGGTTTCAGGACTCCATTCATTTTTAGGTAGCATATCCAGGAAGCTGGCTGCAGCCTTTATAGCACTCACCATTTTGCCTTTGGCATAGCCCGGGTGTGCACTTACACCATTGAAGGTTACAATCACGGCATCAGCAGAGAATGTTTCGCCTTCCAGGTGGCTGCGTTCGCCACCATCCAGTGTATAACCAAAATCTGCACCCAGTTTTTTCATATCCACTTTAGCCACACCACGTCCCACTTCCTCATCAGGAGTAAAGAGTATACGTATTTTACCATGTGGTATTTCCGGGTGTTGTATCAGGTACTGTGCAAGGTCCATTATGATGGCCACACCTGCTTTATCATCCGCTCCCAGCAGTGTAGTGCCAGATGCTGTTATAATATCGTCACCTATCCTTTCTTTCAGATATGGATGATTATGTGTATTTATCACTACTGTTGGATCATCAGGCAGCACCATATCCTTGCCATCATAGTTCATATGTAGTATGGGCTTCACGCCGGCCCCGCTACAATCGGGAGCTGTATCTACATGTGAGCAATAGCATAATACAGGTACATTCTTTTTTGAAGTAGCAGGTATGGTACCATATACATAGCCATATTCATCCAGTTCTGCATCAGCAATACCTATTTCTTTCAATTCCTTTACCAGTATACGGCTCAGGTCTTTTTGCTTTTCCGTTGAAGGCTGTGTATCAGATGCGGGATCGCTTTGTGTATCCACCTGCACGTAGCTCATAAAACGGTCTGCTACGCTATGCTTATAATTGGCTATTGACATTTATATTATTTGAAGGCGTAAAAATAGTCATTATGTAAACATCACATTAAGTATTGTATCTTTATTTGTATGAAAGGTTTCGGCAAGAATTTTTCGGAAATAGTCACGCTTACATTCACGCTTTTTGCTGTTATTGATGTCCTGGGCTCCATTCCGGTCATTCTTTCGTTGCGCAAACGCATGGGAGAGATAAATGCCTGGCTGGCTACGCTGGTATCAGGTGCGCTTATGTTAGCCTTCTTCTTTATAGGTGAGCAGATGCTCAATTTTATGGGGCTGGATATTCACTCTTTTGCTATTGCCGGCTCTATTGTTATCTTCATTTTGGGGCTTGAAATGGTGCTCGGTTGGGAATTTTTTAAGAGCGAAAATGACTTAAAAACAGGCGCTGTTGTGCCGATAGCCTTTCCTATTATTGCCGGCTCTGGTACGCTTACCACCATTATGTCACTTAAAGCAGAATATAGTCCATATAATATATTAATAGCCATTTTAATAAATTTGGTATTTATATATCTTACGCTCCGTTCTATGGATCTTTTAGAACGCTTGTTAGGACCTTCGGGTATATCGGTGGTGCGTAAATTTTTTGGAGTTATACTTTTAGCTATTGCTGTTAAAATTTTCAGAGCTAATATTGCTATTTAAAATCTGTCAAAAATATGATGTCTGATATTTTAAAAGTAGCCAACATGTATGGCGATGGTTTGAAGCAGGTGATGGAAAGAAGGGGAAAATGGATAAAAAAATCTGCTGAAGTAAAAGAATACATATCTCAAATAGCCACTTACCTGAATGAAAATGCTAGCTACAAGCCGGGCTACTATGTAGATACCTTCTATGCTTTTGATGATAAAATAAATGGTACCTGCGTAGAAATGCCATCTATTACTTTTCGTTCTGGAGATATACCTATGGCGCTTACCTTTAAAAATAAGGACGGTAATTCTATTTCTTATGCTGAAAAGGGTTTTCAGGTAACTTTTAACCCCACGCCCACTGGCGAAATAGCGGTCATGTTATTTCCGCATCATAGTGATTTTTATAAAACAGAGCAGCCTTATTTTACACTTATGATCATCGATAATATGGATGATCTTACTAACGACTTTATAGATAAAGTACTTACCCAGGCTATGCAGGAAGCATATTATACCAGCTTCACAGGTATGGCTGATACAAATAATGAAGTGGGGGAAATGGCTTCTAAAACGTATACTCCCATAGGGTTTAAACGTTTTGAAACTACGGAGAAGGCTAAGGCCCCCACTGTTTAAAAAATAATAGGAGCTGGTTATTTGATCAGCTCCGTAAATGCGAAAGTTTTTCCGCTAAATAAGCCTTTATCACTAAGTTTCAGGTCCGGTATTACAAGTAATGCCATAAACGATAAAGTCATAAAGGGGGCCTTTAGTTGGGAGCCCAACTCTTTTGCCATGGCATCCAATTCAGCATATTGTTGTGCTACTTTGTAGCCATCTTGGGTACTCATAAGGCCAGCTACGGGTAGCGACATACAACATACGTTTGCTTCACTTGTTGCCACCGCAATACCACCTTTATTTTCTATCAGTGCATTCACGGCTGCGCAAATAGATGCATCGTCAACGCCTACTGCAATAATATTATGGCAATCATGTGCAACGGTAGATGCTAGTGCGCCCTGCTTCAGCCTGAAGTTTTTGATGAATGCTTTAGCTATTGGTGCATCCCTTGTATAGCGGTTTACTACGGCGATCTTTAAGAGATCATTTTCTACATCACTAACTAGTTTCCCATTTTCTGTTTTTCCCGGTAAAGCAAGTTCATTAGTTATTAATTGGCCCTCAATCGCTTCTATTATACGTATCTCAGGATTGCTTGAATTGGATATTATTTCAAAATCAGTGATAACTTTTTTTGAAGCCTGGAAATTATTTATTGCATGTACAGACACTTCAGGCAATAAGCTTCTGCCTTTCTCGGCCACTAACTGTCCATTAATGTATGTCTGTAATACTTCAAACTGTTGAAGATTGTTGATCACTATAAAATCGGCTGCGTCGTTTTCTCTTAATAATCCCACAGGTAATTTGTAATGCAATACCGGATTGACACAAGCAGCGCGCAAAATATTAAACAAATCATATCCTTTTATTAAGGCTCTTTGTACGTGGTTGTTTATATGGTGCAATACCAGCTCATCAGGATGTTTATCGTCACTGCAAAACATTACCCTTTCAGGATGCAATGCAAGCAGTGGTACCAAAGCCTCAAAATTTTTTGCTGCACTACCTTCCCTTATCAGTATATGCATGCCTGCTTTCACTTTATTAAGCGCTTCTTCCAGTGTAAAGCATTCATGGTCAGTGGTAATGCCTGCGGAGGCATAAGTTTCAGCTACGTGGCCTTTTAAGCCTGGGGCATGTCCGTCTATTGGTTTGCCAACATTTTTAGCGGCCTCTATTTTTGCCATTACCTCAGCATCTTTATTCAGCACGCCAGGGTAATTCATCATTTCAGACAAGTACCATATATCCGGATTATGTAACAATTCGCTTACTGCATCGGCATCAAGTATTGCACCGGTAGTTTCAAAACTGGTAGCTGGCACACAGGATGGTGCCCCAAAGAAAAATTTGAAAGACGTATGTTGGCTATTGTCAATCATATATTGCACGCCTTCTATGCCGCACACATTAGCTATTTCATGCGGATCAGATACCGTGGCTACAGAACCATGTATTGTGGCAAGCCGTGCAAAAGCTGTAGGTACAAGCATAGAGCTTTCTATATGTACATGCGCATCAATAAAGCCTGGCAAAATGTATTGCTTTGGTGCTTCCTCCAGTTCAGTTACTTTAGAAATTCGCCCTTCAGTAACGTTAATCTCAGCAGGATAGATCCGCTTTTGAAACAAGTCAACTAAGTGACCCTTAATTGAAAATGAATACATTGGTAAGTGTATGTTTAAAGAAGTGATTTGCCCAATCTTGTCATTTCCACTTTCATGCCTATTAAATGTATCATCAGGCTTGCCCGATTTTTAGCCTGCTCTGCATTTTCTCCTACAAAAAGGTCATCTACTGTTTCCGTCCATAATGCCAGCCAGCGGTCGTAATGCTCTTTTTGCAACGTAATTCTTTTATCTATATCAACATGTTTCTTTATTACGTTACCGGTATAGCCGGGCGTATTTAGTAATACGCTTCCCCAAAAACGATACATGATAGGTAAGTGATGCGACCAGTCATCACCAATAATGTTTTTAAAGATGTGGCCAATCGTTTCATCAGGTCTTACCTTATCATAAAACGTGTTTACCAGTAGCATTATATCGTTGTCGGTTGTAATGTCTTTTTTCACTTGTGTAAGTTCTCCCAGACAAAATTAGTTTTAATTTATGTGTGGCATATGTAAAGATGGTGGTATTGTTTACTTTTATTTTATATTGTTGAAGCTACCCGCTTTATGAAATATATCCTTTCTATATTATTAGTTTTTCTCTTTTCGCTATCGTATGCTATAGGCGATACTGCTGTAATAAAACATTTTACTGCGGATAATGGATTGCCGTCAAATAATGTTTATGGCGTGACGGCAGATAATTGTGGATACATCTGGTTCAATACAGATAATGGAGTGGTAAAATATAATGGCTATACCTTTAAACTATTTACCACTGCCGATGAATTGCCGTCAAATGATATATGGAAACTATTTCCTGATAAACAAGGGAGATTGTGGGTTGTCACATTTTCCAATAAAATTGGCTACATAAAGGACGACAAATATAAAGTGGTTATCACTTCGAAAGATCACATGATCTACCCTTATTTTATGAACTGTGATGGAAATAGTGTAAATTTTTTTTACGGCTACGCGGGTAACGAAAAGTTGGCAAAAATTAATGAAAAAGACTCAGTGGAGGCGAGCTCTTTTGAAATACCTGGAAAAAAAATTGTTGTTGCCACTATATCATTTGATAATACATTGGTGACCTCTGTTAATGATAGCGTACTCTATATACAGGATTTAAGTAAGAGTTTAAAAATAATTGATACTCAAAAAACAAAGTTCTCTCTATGGAATTTTACGTTTAGTTACGGGGGAGGCCTTACCTACTACGATCACAGATTAATAGATTTAATGCAGGGGTATGACAATATTGGAGTAGTTGATGGCGATTTAAAAAGCTTTAAAAAAATATATTTTTCTGATGTTGGCGGTGAAAGAGAAGAAGCAATATACACAGCTTATAAAGATGATAGTGCTTTAAATATAATAACAGGAAAGGCTATTTATAGGATTGGTAAAAATTTTGAGAAATGGCGGCGTATTCCGTTTACCGCCGCAACAGTCATGCCGTTTCAAATATCATATTACTATCCCGGTAACCTTGGAACTGAATGGTTTGCAACTGCTGGAGATGGTGTTCTGTGCAAATTTAATGCATATAATTTTTTTATACCTGATAGCGCACTGGCTCCTCTTTTTAATACAACATTTATTGGGTCGCTAAATAATGGCAGCACCTATTGGGTAGATAAAATGCATAAAACTCTTTATCAGGTTAATGCGTTTGGAAAAATTAGGAAATTCATTGTCCCGAAAGATGCTGCACTTTTAGATAGGATTAGCAGTAAAAGTGATTCTGATTTTTATCTTCATGCAAGTGGGGGGACATACATATTTAACCTTAAACATAACACGTTCACTTCTCTGACTGATTATTTGTCGGTTGATACAGTTAAACGCTTTTCTCTTGCCGGAGAACCACCCGTTTCCACTGACTTGCCAGGTATTGGGTACGCATTAAAGTCTATAAAAGGTCTCAAAGAAATTGCGAAGAATAAATGGGTAATATTTAACCTGCGGCCCTCGGTGCGAATTATGGAATTGCATAACCATACATTGATATTTAAAGGCTTGGATTCAGACAGGGTGAAGGATATGTATTATGATAGCATCGACCATTTTATTTTTTTTACTGATTTAAATAAAGTTACTGTCTACAACATAACTGCTGATAAGTATGTATCGCTGGATCTTCAAACCTTAAATCTTCTTAAAATAAATTCCGTACATCAATTAACAGGAGATGTATATTCCAATATTTACTTGTTGGATAACGACAAAATATGGATGTATAATGTAAGGTCGCAGCGAGCAATGCAACTGAAATGCAATTTTAACCTTTCAAATGCATCAATTTATGTTTTCAGGGACTATCTTTTTATAGCGGGCAAATTTGGAATTGCTTATACAAAAATTATGGGGCAGCTTGAATTAGAAGATTTTCATTTCGCAGTGAATATTAATAAATACAACCGTATTTATGATTTTGTCATTAATAGTCAAGGTATAGTGTATATGTCAACAGACAAAGGCTTTTTTGACTTTAATGTGAACAGGCTAACAAGTTCACAACTAAACGGACCACAAAAGGGACAGATGTTTACATTGAACCTTAGCCTGCCATTTCAGAAGCAGATACATAGTGGAGATACAATTGACATTAATCAGAGTGCTAGCAATATAAGTTTAAACGTCATTAATCTATTTGGAAGTGGAAATATTCAGTACTATTACCGACTGGCGGATGATAGTGGCTGGCAGCAAGCAAGTACAGGCGACATCCTTATTGGGGGATTGCAGGCAGGCCGCTACTATAAAATAAGATGTAGGTTGCAGGATAATGCCTGGGTAAGCAACGAGTATGATTTTTATATTTACAGAATACCATACTGGTGGCAAAAAAAAGGTTGGGTTACAATATTCTGGGTAGTGGGCATACTTGTATTTGCTGTCATTGTTTTGCTGATCATATTGGTAACAAGAAGCATAGTTGCTAAGGCTAATGAGAAAAAACGTTCACTCACTGAGCTAGAGCTGCGTGCTTTATATGCACAGATCAATCCCCACTTTATATTTAATACCCTTAGTGCCACCCAATATTTTATTAATCGCAGGGAGTATGATAATGCATATGTACATATCAATAAGTTCTCACGCCTTATAAGGGCATATTTAAAGTCGTCTCAGGAGCGATATATAACTTTGTCTGATGAAATAGATATGCTTAAGAACTACATAGAATTGCAAAAAACCAGGTTTGAAGATAAGTTGGAATATAAGATAGAGATAGATAATAAAGTGCCTGTTAAGAGCATTCAAATCCCTTCATTATTGTTGCAGCCGTTAGTAGAGAATGCTATAAATCATGGGTTGTTTCATAGTAAGGATGGTGGGCTATTAATAATAAAGTTTATACAAGGAAGCAGCAATGATGAGCTGATATGCATAATAGATGATAATGGAATAGGTCGTAGCAAGGCAAAAGAAATAAAAGAAAGTAGTGCAGTTAAGCATGATTCTTACGGGACTAAACTTACCAGGCAGTTAATTGACGTTTTTAAAGAGTTTGAGAGTATGGGTATAATACTGGAGTATATAGATAAGCAATTGCCGGAAACGGGCACTATAGTAAAACTAACTATTAAAAATGTAAAATATATAGCCTAAGTGGGATAAGCCATGTCTAGAACCTGCATCTTAATATTACTCTTGGTACTGAACGCTGCAAACATTTGGGCTGTAAATGATTCTGTCTGTATGCGGCGTTTTTCAATAGCAAATGGCTTGCCTTCAAATAATGTATACGCGGTGACAAGAGATAAGTATGGATATATATGGTTCAATACCGACAATGGAGTAGCAAAATATAATGGATACAGTTTTAGAATATTCACAACCGCGGACGGATTACCTTCAAACGACGTCTGGAAGTTGTATGCAGATAGGAGAGGACGGCTCTGGGTTAGCACTCATTCCAATAAAATTGGCTACATAAAGGATGACAAGTATAAAGTAGTCATTAATGCAAAAGACAAAATTATTCATCCTGGTTGGATTAATTCTGACGAGAAAAATGTTTACTTCCTTTACGGTACCAGCGGGCATCTAAAGCTAGCTATAGTTGACCCAAATGACTCTGTACATATTATGTCTTTCGAAATACCGGGTAAAAAAACCTGGTTAAATATTATAACGTTCGATCAAACGTTAATAACCTCCGATAAAGACAGCGTGATTTATACGCGGGATTTACGAAAGGACATAAACAAAGTAGATACACAGAGAGTTGACTTTTCCATGTATAACTTTCAGGATGTATTTGGTCCAAGCCTTAGCTATTATCATCGCCGGCTTATTGATATTAATGCGGGCTTTGACCGTATTGGGATAGCAGACAAGGATCTTAAAAGGTTTAAGGCAAAGTATTTTACAGATTTTGGAGGCGAAAAGGAAGAGCTCATATACACCTATTATAAGGAACTAGATAAAGACTCCTTAACTGTCCTCACCAACAGAGCCATTTATAGATTTGACAGTACTTTGGCCTGGAGGCGCACCCCATTTTCTGCAATAGTGGAGAAAGGTATGCAAATTTCATACTATTACGTAGATGATTGGGGAAACAAATGGTTTGCAATGCCTGGGTATGGTGCGTTGTGTAAATTTCACTTGCTGAATTTCTTTATTCCCGATAGCACGCTCTCAATGCTGTTTAATACCACGTTCATAGGTGAATTAAATAATGGAAACACTTATTGGGTAGATAAGAAGAATAACATTCTCTATCAATTAAACACGGAAAAGAAAATCAGTAGAATTTTAGCGCCACCAGATGAAATACCGGTAAAAATTGATAATAAAAGTGATTCGGATTTTTATTTTCATACAAATCATGCTTCCTATGTGTATAATTTTAGGCGCAATAAGATGATGCCGTTAGTGAATTACTTATCGATAGATACTGTTAAGCGATTCCTGATACCTGCGGAGCCCATTTTATCTACTAATTCTTCGGTATCCAGGCTTGCACATGTTTTTACATCTACTCTCGGTATAATGAGTATCGGAGCATACAGGTGGCTATTATTTAATACCTGGTCGGTTAAGGTAATGGAGTTGCAAGGGCATACAGCGATTTTTAAAGGTCTTGATTCTGATCGTGCGAGCAAAATGTATTTTGATAGTGTTGATCATTTAGTTTTTTTCACTGACCAGAACAAGATATCCATATATAGCATAAGTTCGGGTAGATATACTCCTATTGACCCGGACGTACTAAGCTTTTTAGGCATCAATTCAATACATGCACTAACGGGAGACAGGTACTCCAATATCTATGTATTGGACAATGACAAGATAACGCTATTTAATGTCATGTCCCGGCGATCAATGGAATTGAAATGTAATTTTAATTTATCAAATGCCGCAATATTTGTTTATAAGAATTACCTTTTCGTAGTAGGAAAATTTGGTCTTGCCTATGCGGAAATTAACGGGACATTGCAAGTAGGCACATTTCACATAGCTGCGAGCATGAGCAGTTATAATCGTGTTCGCGATTTAGTTATTAATAGCGTGGGCACAATATATATATCTACGGACAAGGGCATTTTTGATTTTTCGGTAGATAAGCTAATAAATTCACGCTTAATTGATCCCCGGCATGATGAACTATTTGCATTAAATCTTGGACAGCCATTTCAGAAGCGTATTTACGGAGGCGATACAATTAATCTCGACCAGGGTATAAATAATATAAGCCTGAACGTTGTAAATGTACTGAGCGATGGAAATATACAATACTCTTACAAAATAGATGGGTATAGCGACTGGCAGCAAACGGCGGCAGGTGACATCCTTACCGGGGCACTGAAAGCTGACCATTATTACAAAGTAACTTGCAGGGTGCAGGATAATGCATGGGTGAGCAATGAGTATGATTTTTACGTTTATCGCATGCCGTATTGGTGGCAGAGGAGCAGCTGGATATTAGTTTTCTGGATTTCAGGTGTGCTTTTGTTTGCAACTGCTATATTAATAGCCGTATTGGTAACAAGACGGGTGGTAGCGCGGGCTAATGATAAAAAAAGAGCGCTGACTGAACTGGAGTTGCGCGCTATATACGCGCAAATCAATCCCCACTTTATTTTCAATACGCTTAGTGCCACCCTGTATTTTATTAATCGCAAGCAATTTGATGATGCATATGTGCACGTCAACAAATTTTCAAAGCTGATACGAGGCTATTTAAAATCGGCCCAGGAGCGATATGTTACGCTTGGTGAAGAGCTTGAGATGCTGAAAAACTATGTGGAGCTACAAAAGGCAAGGTTTGAAGAAAAATTTGATTATAGTATTGAAGTTGATAACAAGCTACCAGTTAATAATATGAAAATTCCGTCTTTACTATTGCAGCCACTGGTTGAAAATGCTATTAATCATGGATTGTTTCACCGAAAGGTAGGAGGGGAGTTATCACTGAGATTTCTACAGGGAGTAACATCCGATGAGCTGATCTGCATAATAGATGATAACGGAGTAGGCAGAGAACGGGCAAGAGAAATAAAAGCTGCAAGCGGTGTGCAATACGAATCGTACGGTACTAAGCTAACGAAACAGCTGATAGATGTATTTGCTGAATTTGAAAAGATGGGAATAGTACTTGAGTATATAGACAAACAACTGCCGGAAACTGGGACTATAGTAAAACTAACCATTAAAAATATAAAGTATGTTGCCTGAGAATAATGACTAAAATTTACACCTTAATATTATTTCTGATGCTTAGTATGCATTTGTATGGCTTAAGCGATACTGCAATACTAAGACACTTTACCATTGAAAATGGCCTACCGTCAAATAATGTATATGCTGTAACCCAGGATAAGTATGGTTATATGTGGTTTAATACAGATAATGGTGTAGTAAAATATAATGGATATACATTTAAATTGTTTACTGTAAGAGATGGTTTGCCATCGAATGATGTTTGGAAGTTATACCCTGATAAAAGGGGGCGCATGTGGGTGAGCACTCATGCCAATATAATAGGTTATATAAAAGATGATAAATATAAAGCGCTAATTACATCTAAGACTAAGGCAATACATCCCAATTATATTAATTGCGACAAAAATAACGTTTACTTTCTTTACGGAGATTTAGGTGAAATGGTACTTGCAGTAGTGGATAGTAACGATGATGTTAAGACTTCTTTAATAAGTTCTATTGGTAATAAAAGGTCACGCGCTATTTTTAATTCCATTGGTGAAAAAAATGTACTGATTGTAGCAAAGAGCGATAGTACGATTTATACCCGACATTTGTCTGAAAGCCTAATAAAAACTGATTCTGAGAAAATGAATTTTTCAATATGGAAGTTTACGATAGATGGCGGAGCGATGAGTTATTATGGGGGAAAACTGATAAACCTGGGTTTGGCACACAATTATATTTTAGTGGTTAATCAAGATGGCAAGTATTTTGATAAAATATATTTTCCGCAATTTGGCGGAAAAAACAATGAAACAATTTATACCAGCTACGAGGAAAATGATTCGATGACGGTAATTACTAATGCTGCCGCGTATAGAATAAATCCCGACTTGATCCATGCAAGGAGAATAGACTTTACTGGCTTATTGCCGAATGGTCAGTTAGCATATTATACGATTGATAAATTTGGTAATGAATGGTATGCAAGCGTTAATAAAGGGGTCTGGTGCCAATATCAATTATCTAATGTTTTGCGTGCGAATAGAACTTCAGAACAACTTTTAAATACTACTTTAATTGGTAAGTTAAGCAACGGGAATACCTATTGGTATAATAAAAAAGTAAATGAAATTTTAGAATTGTCTAAAGATAAGAAGGTAAAAAAAGTAAATCCTCCTAATAACGAAATTCCAAATGTTATAACAAATAAGAATGATTCAGAATTTTATATGGGTACGAATAAGAATACTTATATATTTAGTGAACGCACTTATAATTATTACACGCTATCTGATTATTATTCCATAAATTCTATAAAACGCTATAATCTCGCTGTTGAACCTGCGTATGTTACGGATAAAAAAATGGTTAGGTCTGGGTTCTATCACTCATATAATATCATCCAATTAAGAACAAATAAGTGGCTGGAGATAACATTGAATCCTACTCTAAGAGTGATTGAAGTAAATAACGGAGTAGCAGTCATAAAAGGATTGGATAATCAGCGTATAACTAATATGTGTTATGATAGTTTGGACAACCTGTACATATTTTCCGGTGTAAATAAAATGGCTGCTTATAACCCCCGGAATGATAAATATATATCAGTTGATCTTGAAATCTTAAATAGCATAGGAATAAATGCAGTGCAAGGAATTGCTGCGGATAAATTCTCAAATATCTATATTCTGAATAATGATAGACTGGTTGCTTATAACATGCATGCTCAGCGAATACAATATTTGAAATGTGGTTTTAATCTTTCGGATGCGCACCTATGCATTTATGGAAATATGATTTTTGTAGCAGGTAAATTCGGATTAGCCTACGCCAAAATTTTAGGGCCTTTGGATTTAGGTAAATTTAAAGTTGCTGTAAATCAAAATAGCTATAACCGTGTTTATGATTTTGTTATTAATAAACAGGGGACAATATATATATTCACAGATAAAGGTGTGATTGATGTGAATGCGGAGGAAATCATTAATAGGAAATTAGCTGATCCCAATGGTTTTTTTATGCTTAATATAAATGCACCAATTCATAGACGTATAATAGGTAACGATACTGTTAACTTTTCGCAGGATGTAGATAAAATTTCGCTTAATATAGTCAACCTGGTTGGTAAGGGAAATATTCAATACAATTATGTGATTGAAGGTTACGGTGGTTGGCAGGAAACAACGACAGGCGAAATAGTTACCAGTACATTGAAAGCAGGGCGTTATTATAAAGTAAGGTGTAGTATTCGGGATGATGCATGGGTGAGTAAGGAATTTGTGTTTTACATTTATAGAGTGCCCTATTGGTGGCAAAAGACGAATTGGATAATTGTATTTTGGATATCGGGTATATTAGCTTTTGGGGCGATTATATTTATAGTAATGTTATTAACAAGACGGGCGGTTGCGAAAGCAAATGATAAGAAGCGGGCACTCACCGAGCTGGAGCTGCGTGCTATATATGCTCAGATCAATCCACATTTTATTTTTAATACACTTAGCGCTACTTTATATTTTATCAACAAAAGGAAATTTGATGAGGCATACCTGCATATAAATAAATTCTCGCGGCTGATAAGGGGATATTTAAAATCATCGCAGGAACGTTATATAACACTGGCAGATGAGATAGAGATGCTAAGGAACTATATAGAGCTGCAGAAAACAAGATTTGAGGATAAGCTGGAGTACCAGATAGAAATAGACAATAAAGTGCCAGTAAATAATATCCAGATTCCGTCTTTACTATTGCAGCCATTGGTAGAAAACGCAATAAATCATGGGTTATTTCATCGTAAGGAAGGTGGCGTATTATTATTGCAATTTTTACAGGGGGAATCGTCGCAGGAATTGATATGCATAATAGATGATAATGGGGTGGGGCGGAGCAGGGCCAAAGAGATAAAGGAGAGCAGTACTGTGCAGTATGACTCCTACGGTACCAAGCTCACGAAGCAATTAATAGATGTGTTTAAAGAGTTTGAGAAGATGGGGATAGTACTGGAGTATATAGACAAGCAACTACCGGAAACGGGGACCATAGTAAAACTAACCATCAAAAATATAAAATATGTTGCCTGAGATCACTTGTATAATAATAGATGACGAACAAAAAGCTATAGACCTATTAGAGCGCAGACTTAGTATTTTATTTCCAAATATTAAAGTGAAAGGAAAATACACAGAATGGGATAGAGGATTGGAAGCATTAGGAACGCAACGAATTGATTTGCTGTTTCTTGATGTGTCCATGCCAGAGAAGACAGGGATTGATCTCTTAAAACTAATACCCAACGGCAATTTCCAGGTTATATTTATTACCGCTCATTCTGAATTTGCGCTTGACGCAATAAAGCTCTCTGCGGTGGGATATGTACTTAAGCCCATTGATGACTATGAACTTTCTTTTGCGGTGAATAAAGCATTGGAAAAAATAAAAAATAGTAATGCTCCGGCGCCAGTTGTAAATCAAAATAGCAGCAATCCCTTAAAAATTGGTATCCCTAATACTAAGGGCGTTGACTACCTGAACATTGACGATATCCTTTATTTCGAAAGCGTAAACAAATACACGAAGGTTGTTACAAAATCATTCAGTATCATCAGCTCGTATAACCTTGCCGAATTTAAGAAGATAGTAAACCAACAACATTTTCAGCAAGTACACCGATCGTACATAGTAAATGTCAACCACATAAAAAGATATGAGACGTTGGGTATCCTATTAATGGAAGATAATATGCAAATACCCGTATCAAAGAACTTCAAGGCTGATTTTATTAGTGTCTTTGGCAAAATAAGCAGGACGGCGGGGATTAAAGGCAAAGAAAATGAATAAGTTATAAACCTTTCCTCCGTCATAAACCCACTTTCGTCCAACCAAAACGGCATTTCGGCAAATGCCTTATTCAACCCTCAATTATCCTTTGTTTCTTTGGTGTATAGTAAAAACGCTGATTGAAATCACCCAGTTCCCTATAAACCTCTGTCAAAGCTTCGTTCAGAGCTTCATTTATACACTTATACCCCTGCCGGATAATAGAGATTATTCGGCATTTTTATTTTCAGAAGCCGCAGATCAGGCATTAACATAAAAGCAGAAAACTTCTCCGGGGCCATGTACACCCACTACCAGCGTTTTTTCAATATCTGCAGTGCGGCTGGGACCGGTGTTGAGGTTTATCATAGATGGCATTTGACTGCCATATTTCTTTTTTAGCAAGTTTATGGCCTGTTCAATATCCGGTACAACCTGGTTGGCATATGCCACCACGAGGTGGACGGGATAAAAAACAGGGGCCGTGCGGCCCATTTGCTGCCTGCTGCTGAAGATGATAGAGCCGGTACGAGCTACCAGTGTTTCACAGTCCGTAATACAGGCGTCTGCGCTTTCTACCATCTCCGCTGCGCTGTGTACAATTTGCAGTTTGTTGTTTTGAAACAGCTGTAGCAGGCGACTGTCTGAACATAGCATCTGCTTCCATCCCCGACTTTCGTAGAGGTTGTGGATATTTTCCAGCAGATCCTGTTCGTTATCGCAGAATACGAATTTGCCACCTAAAGCGATGAAGGCGTTTGCAAAGTTTTCCTCAACAGACATATCATTCTCAGCAAAGATATTTCCGCTTGCTTCCTTCTCTACTTCGGGGAAAGGTATGGGTACTGGTTTATCTGCCAATCCCTTTCGAATGCGCGATAGAATATTCTCTTTTGCTTTGGATGTTTTTAATGTCTGCATGTCTATGGAAATGATATACAAAAATAAGTGTGCTGCTTTCTGAATGTACCCTTTTGTCCCTATGCGAAAGAAAAAAATACGCTTTTTTAAAGGAGTAGGCTGAAAAGCCCTGCCAGTAAACCGTATAATGATTTAAAATATGGTATAATAGGGTATAAAATGGTATAAATGGGTGGTGGGAAGGTATGATAAGGTATAAACAGGTAATAGGAAGGTATAAATAGGTATAATTTAACCCTCCCGACCTCCCTAAAGGGAGAAGTTATTTTGGGTTTACAGTATGTCAAAGAACCTTTATGCAATTAGCCTTGATGGGACCTGGTGCATATTTTCAGGAGATTTATCTCGGTCTATCCGTCTTTTCAAAGATCTCGATGAGAGAGTTCTCGCATTTGCTCGAAATGACGTCCTTGATTAGGCAAGATACTATTGTTAACATGCGGTTTCCAAATTAAGATGTCCACATTAGTTGTAAGTCGTAAGTCATAAGTTGGAAGGTTAAATAAAACAAAAAGGACTGACCATGCGGTCAGTCCTTTTATATAATTCTGTTAGTCTATTAAGACTGGTAGGTATCTGATTCTACCACGCCTGTTACCGGGGGAATGCCTTCGTTAGGAGTCATGTCCTCGTATGGGCGTTTGCCAATCAAGCGTTCCAGATCGTCTTTATAAAGCACTTCTTTTTTCAGTAATTCTGTAGCCAAAGCTTTCAAAGCATCCATGTGCTGTGTTAGCAGTTCTTTGGTACGTACATATTGCGCAGCGATCATTATGCGTAACTCCTGATCTATGAGCTTGGCAGTTTCTTCAGAGTATGGTTTACTCATGTTGTATTCCTGCTGGCCATCATGGTACGATACATTACCGATCTTGTCGTTCATACCATAAATGCTTATCATAGAGAAAGCCATTTTGGTAATGCGTTCCAGGTCATTCTGTGCGCCGGTAGATATCTGCCCAAAGATGAGTTCTTCAGCCGCACGGCCACCAAATAAAGCCACCATCTGGTCTTGCATTTGGGCTATTGTGTAGAGATATTGCTCTTTAGGCAAGTACTGGGCATAACCTAATGCTGCAACGCCACGTGGTACTATAGATACCTTGATAAGTGGGAAGGCATGCTCCAGGAACCAGCCACAAACTGCGTGGCCTGCTTCGTGATACGCTATTACCTGCTTTTCTTCAGGAGATATAATCTTGTTTTTCTTTTCAAGGCCCCCAATTACACGATCAATAGCATCATTGAAGTCGCTCATGTCCACCTCTGTCTTGCCTTTACGGGCAGCTATCAAGGCGGCCTCGTTACAAATATTAGCTATATCAGCTCCTGCAAAACCAGGGGTTTGCGCAGCGAGTTTTTTAATATTAAGATCGGCTGATTTTTTAATTGGCTGCAGGTGAACTTCAAATATTTTTTCGCGGCCTTTTACATCCGGAATATCGATAGATATCTGTCGATCGAAGCGGCCGGGACGAAGTAAGGCAGTATCCAGTACATCAGGACGGTTAGTAGCTGCCAGTACTATGATACCGCTATCGCCACTAAAGCCATCCATTTCTACCAGCAACTGATTCAGTGTGTTTTCACGCTCGTCGTTGCTCATTACCACATTCTTGCCACGTGCCCGGCCTATAGCGTCTATTTCATCAATAAACACAATACAAGGTGCTTTTTCACGTGCCTGCTTGAACAGATCGCGTACACGGCTGGCACCCACACCTACGAACAGCTCCACAAAGTCGGACCCTGACATTGAAAAGAACGGAACCTGTGCCTCGCCTGCTACAGCCTTTGCCAACAATGTTTTACCGGTTCCCGGAGGGCCTACAAGCAATGCACCTTTAGGTATCTTGCCACCCAGCGAAGTATATTTTTTCGGATTCTTCAGGAAGTCAACTATTTCCATCACTTCCACCTTCGCTTCATCCAGGCCAGCAACGTCATTGAAAGTGATATTTACCCGGGTGCCTTTTTCAAAAAGCTGTGCCTTAGACTTGCCTATATTAAAGATGCCCCCTGCACCACCGCCTGATGCGCCACTACCCATCTTACGGAAGATAAGGAACCACATAGCTACCAGGAATATAAGCGGCAGGAATATAGAATTAAGTATAGAATGCAATAGATCGCCGCGTGTATGGTAATATACCTTTACCTGCATGTTTTCAGGTATATTCTTTTGCGCATCAGCAAGCTCACGGCTAAACTGATCTACAGAACCAATACGGAAAGAGAACTGAGGTCCTTTGTCGTTATTGTTTAAGGTCAGCGGGGGTTGTTTGCCATTAGCTTGAGGCTGTTCTGCTGCCATAGCGGCGGCAGTAAGATATACCTCTACAGATTCGTTGTTTATCACATCCAGCTTAGCAACTTTTCCTTTGTCCAGGTATTCGGTTTTAAATTCCTGAAAGCTATATTCGCGGGTATTGCCGCTGAGGCTGCTGCTGAAAAACTGCACGCCTACTATAGCCAGCAAAATGATGCCGTAGATCCAGTATATATTGAACCGTGGGCCTTTGCGTGGGGTTTTATTATCGCCAGATCCCGGGCCGGGTCTTTGTTTATTATTATCTTCCATGTGTTCGTTCAGACGTTATTTCGAATTAGTGTATTATTTATCGTTGTGTTCAGTTCGTTCAGCGTCGGCCCATAAAGCTTCGAGATTGTAAAACTTACGTTCGTCGCGCTGAAAGATATGTACCACAATATTTACATAGTCAACAAGAGTCCAATTGTCGCCACGCTCAACGTGGTAAGGTTTTTCGCCGCATTCCTGGAAAATCATATCCTCCACATTATCAGCAATTGCTTTAACCTGTATGTTCGAGTTTGCTTCGCACAATACAAAAAAATCGGCTACTGCTTCATCAATCTTTTTCAGATCAAGCGATACGATCTTTTCCCCTTTTTTGTCTTTGATTGCCTCAAGGATGGTTTTGAATAATTTGCTGTTTCTCGTAAGGCGTGTAACCGGTTTTTTCCGCCCCTGCAATGCACTTATTAATTTCTCCAAAATTGCTTAAAATCTATTTTTGTTTTGCAATATCAATACAATTAATCAAATTTATAAAATCTTTTTGGCATAGACGTTATGGCTTTACCCAGTGCCCCGATAATAGAACTTGATACTATTGACAGTACCAATAACTATGCCATGCAGCTGATAGATGCCGATACGGCACAGCATGGCCTGACAATAACTGCGCAGCAGCAAACAAAAGGCAAAGGACAACGAGGGCGACAGTGGGCAGATATACCCGGTGAAAGCCTCCTGATGACCATAATTTGCGTTCCTGACCGCGGTATTGATTCACAATTTGTATTTAATGCGTCCATTGCGGTGGCTGTAGCGGAAGTTTTACAGGATTTATACGAAAACTGGCATGTTTCCATCAAGTGGCCAAACGACATTATTATCAATGACAAAAAGGCAGGAGGTATATTGATTGAAAATATACTTCGCGGCCATGAATGGATGTATGCGGTAATAGGCCTGGGAATGAATGTACTGCAGGACAGCTTTCCGGACAATTTGCCATATGCAACCTCATTGAAAATTGCGTCCGGCAAAGAGTATAAGCCCGTGGAAATAAGGGACCTGATACGTAAAAATATACTGAGGTATATAGACACTCATAAGTCAGCTGAAGAAGTAATGCACCTATATAATCAATCTCTTTACAGAAAGGGTGATACCCAAAAATTTACCGATGGCTCTATAGACTGGCCTGCCATAATACAAAGTGCCATGGCCGACGGCACGCTGCAGGTGCGCGTGGCAGATGGCAGTATAGTGCACTACACCCATGGGGTAGTGGCCTGGAAGTGGGAGTAGTTATTTTTCTGTTATAATTTTCTGAGATCCATTTCAGCCCAGTTATTCAACATTTTTTGACCGTTAAAGGTGCCTACCGACTCCGGATGGAACTGGATGCCTATGCATGGATAGATAGTATGGGCGAGCGCCATAATAATACCATCAGCCGTGTGAGCTATAGCCTGCATACCCGTGTTTTCAAAATGCTCTAATGCCAGAGAATGATAGCGCATTGCAGTAAAGGGATTTTCTATGCCCTGAAATAAGGAATGACCATTATGAAAAACATCTGCTATTTTACCATGCGTAGGAGTGCTGTGAACGAGCTTTGCACCAAAGTACATGCCGAGTGCCTGGTGGCCAAGGCAAACGCCAAGGATGGGTATCTTGTTATGAAAATGAGCTATTGCCTGCATGCTGATGCCGGCCTGTAGCGGCGTTTCCGGGCCGGGGGAAATAATTAAACGTTCTGGCTTTAATTCTGTTAATTGCTCTAATGACAATTCATCATTGCGATACACTTTGCAATCATTGCCTGTTTGCAACAGGTAGTGGTGCAATATGTACGTGAACGAATCGTAATTATCTATCAGCACCCACATGGTCCGGCAATTTTTGATTAACATGCTCGAAGAAATGCTGCAGGTCGCCAAACACATTTTTAGCAAAGGGCAGGAGGGCGCCTATATGCTTAAATACCCAGGGAGCTAAGGGCGATAGGTACTTATATGTTTTAGAATAAGCTATGGTTTCCGGCGATATAAGGTGCATCTGGTTACTTATCCATAAAATAGAGCTCCATACAACCGCTGCGAGAAAAGCATACAACAGACCGCCAATACCTTTATCCACCCAGCCCAGCATAACTGCTTTGGCAGTAGTTTCCAGGGCCTTGGCTATGAGGCGTACTATAAGTACTACGCCAATGAAGAGAATGATATAGCTGATAAGCTGGCCCCAGCCGGAGGTAATGATGCCTTTATCGAAGAGGTATTTTGCCAGTATATGTGACAGCTTGAGTGCACAGATAATGCCCAGCAATATAGCCAGCAGAGAAAACGCGGCTATAATGAATCCCTTCATATAGCCGCGAATGAAAAAGAGTAATATCAGTATGATGCCTATAAGGTCGAGGACCATATCAGGCGTTTTGTGCGAGTAATTGTTTCACTGTTTCGGAAATGGCTTTGCCATCTGCCTTACCTGCCAACTGTTTTGTTGCCATGCCCATCACCTTACCCATGTCGGCAGGTGATTTTGCGCCCACTTGTTCTATTATGGCTTTCAGTTCCTTGTTCAGCTCTTCCTGGCTCATTTGTGCAGGCAGGAAACGTTCAATAATAACCAGTTCTTCACGCTCTTTTTGCGCCAAGTCTTCACGGTTCTGTTTTTCAAATATTTCCAAAGAATCGCGACGTTGTTTTGCCAGCTTTTGCAGCATTTTTGTTTCTGCAGCTTCTGTCATTGTATCGCTGCCGCCTTCGGCTGTTTTTTCAATCAGTATAGCAGCCTTAATGGCACGCAGGGTACGCAGCGCAGCTTCGTTCTTGTCGCGCATGGCCTGCTTCAGCTCTTCCATTACTTTTTGTTCCAGTGACATATTGTGTAGGTCTTTAGAATTACTTTATTGATTTTTTTCCAGTGCAGCAGCGGCCTTTTTATGAAAGCTCTTTGCGAACTCTCTCAGCTCATCTGCCAGCTCTGCATTTTTTGTGGCGCGGGTATAGGTATCGGCCATGCCAAAGAACGTTTGGTAAAAGAAGTCGTTCATTTCGTCTACCATCATTTTGGTTGTCCAGAGGTCTATGCGCAAGGCTGATTTTTCTTCGCCGTCCCAGAGGCCCAGCAGAATTGCTTTCGCCTTCTGATAGCCGTCCACACCGCCATCCGGTGCATTCCACTCTATTACTTCCGGCATTTTCTCATTATCCAGCTCTACCTGGATGTTTATGTTAGATCTATTGCTCATATTTATCTTTCAAGCTGTAAAAATATTCAAAAAGCATTAGTAAGCGCTTTTTGCCCATTTATTAAGTTGGTTTATGCAGGCGGCTATATCTTTTGGCAGGGGAGCCTCTGCAATTATTGTTTCGCCATCCTCTGTTTTGAACTCCAGGCGCTGCGCATGAAGCGCAAGCCTGCTGAGTAGGGGACGTTCCTGCTCATCTTTGTCAGACAGCTTATATTTTCGTTTGATAGCAGATAAAAGGAAAGGCATACCATCGCCATACAGCTCGTCGCAAACTATGGGATGACCTATGGACTGCATGTGTACACGTATCTGGTGTGTACGGCCGGTATGTATCTGAAACTCTACGAATGAATAAAGGGGCCATTGCTCTATCACTTTATAATCTGTGATGGAAGGCTTTCCTTTGCGTGCCGTTATCATTTTGCCTTTTATGGCAGGATGTTCAACTATCGCCTTTTCTATACGGCCTTCTTCGGGTATTACGCGACCATTTACCAGGCCCACATAGAACTTGCTTACTTCACGCTCCTGGAAGAGGCCGGAGAGGTACTTGTGTGCCGCCTCATTTTTGGCAAAGCATATTACACCACTTGTATCACGGTCCAGACGGTGGACGATCCATATTTTTTGTCCCAGTTTAGCCTCCAGCAGGCGGCCAAGGGAGGGGAGTGTGGTATTGAACCTGTCCGGTATCACAAGCATACCTGCAGGCTTGTTCACTATTACCAGGTCATTATTTTCAAATAGTATGTCTAATTGCATAGTTAGTCTTTAAAATATTCCTTGAGGCATTTGTCCTCCTGCTTTCTCATTTCTTCCTTGTCCGCAGTTTTTTTGTCTTTAAAACCGCACAAATGTAATGCACCATGAAAAATAACACGATGCAGCTCATTTGCGTAGTGCACACCAAAGTTGGCCGCATTTTCCTTTACTCTGTCCACGCTTATGTATATTTCACCCAGCAGCTCATCAGGCTGCTCACTCATGTCAAAAGTAATAATATCTGTAAGCGTATCGTGATTCAGGAACTGCTGATTCATGGCCAGCAGGTAAGTGTCGTCGCAAAAGACATACTGTAGCTGTATCCCCTTGATCTTTTTCAAATGTTTGGCTATCAATTTGTCAAGAAAAGCGGATAGCTTTCGTTTATCCTTTAATTTTGCGGCAACTTCCTGTTCATAAAATCTTGCAGACATGCAATGAATTTTTTGCAAAGGTCGTAACAATTTTTCAGCTGCTGCTTAAATACTTAATTTTGTCCTAATGAATGTGTTGGAAGAGAATGTAGTACAGCTTTCAAAGTTATCTACGGGTAGACGTGCCGTTATCAAATCTCACGATGAAAGCGATTTTCAGTTAACGTTAATGGAAATGGGCTGTATACCGGGCGAGCCTGTATGGGTAGAAATGGTGGCGCCCCTGGGCGACCCAATGGCTATACAGATAGCCGGTTACTACCTGAGCATCCGCAAAAAAGATGCGGACAAGATATGGGTGGAGCTAAAGTAATATCTGTCTTTCTAAGATTATATTTAAATAAATTACTACGGCATAGCCACCGCTGCTCTCTGCTTTTTATTAGTTTTGTCTCATGCATATAGGGTTGTATTTTGGTAGCTTTAATCCCATTCACATAGGTCATTTAATAGTAGCTAATCATATAGTAGAGCATAGCGAGATAGATAAGGTTTGGTTTGTAGTGTCGCCGCATAACCCGCTTAAGGACTCACACTCTTTGCTAAATGAATACCACCGTTTGCATCTTGTAAATCTTGCCATTGAAGAGAATTCTAAATTCAGGGCCAGCAATGTGGAGTTTCATTTGCCCAAGCCGTCTTATACTATAAATACACTCACTTACCTGACAGAGAAATTTCCGCTGGAAAAGTTTTCCATCATCATGGGTTCGGATAGTTTTCAGAATATACACCGTTGGAAGAACTTTGAACAGCTGGTAAAGCAATACTCATTCATTGTGTACTTGCGACCCGGCTTTGAGGTGAAAGAGATGCATGGTGCAGATGTAACGGTGTTGCAGGCACCTATGCTGGAGGTGTCATCCACCTACATACGCGACCAGATAAAGCAGAAGCGGTCTATACGCTATATAGTGCCTGACGCGGTGGCGGAGTATATACTGACCAATAAGTATTATCAGAAGTAGCTAATCATCTGTATTGATAGGGTTTATTTCATTTGGACTTACGTTCTGCGGAGAAAATTCTACACGGTATATCTCTACCAATACCAGTATATAAGACAGCAGCAAAGGGCCAAAAATGAAGCCTATAAAGCCAAACATGGGTATGCCTACCAGCACGCCCATTATGGTGATGACCGGATGCACATTGCCTATGCGTTTGAGCAGGGTAAAGCGAAGTACATTATCCAGCGTTGCTATTACCGCTGCACCGTAGAGTAATACACCTACCCCCTGTCCTACCTGTCCTTTGGCTATCATTAGTATAGAAATGGGTATCCATATAGCAGCAGTGCCTACAACGGGTAGTAAAGAGAAAACGCCGGTAACTATGCCCCAAAGTATTGGATCCTCCACCCGAAAAATGAAATAGCCGATACAGGCCGTTACTGCCTGACAGGCTGCAAGGACCGGAATACCTATGGCATTAGATACAACCATGGTGCGCGTGGCTTCCCAAATATTGTCAATATTCTCTCCTTTCAGTGGCAGGAGGCGCTGTATGTTGCGCTCCATTTTACGGCCATCCATTAGCATGAAATAAAGTAGGAAAAATGCAAGGATAGCGTTTGCCAGCATTAGCATGGTGGCACCTAAAATACCAGGCAACTGGGAGGCGATGCTTTTAATAATATCCTGTATTTGCAGTTCATTTACATTTGCCTGCGGCATGTAATGCTGTACCTGCTGCTTGATTGTCTCTATATTATGTTTTAGTTCGTCCGGGTTGTTGACAAAAGAAGTGAAGCGAGGCAACAGTACTTCGATCAATAAAATAATAGGTACTACAAAAACAATGATACCAATCAGTATAAATAATGCGGCAGTTAAAGATTTTTTCCAGTTCTTTACAACGGTAAGATTAAAGAAGCGCTTACGCATGAGTATATATAAGGTGACAGCGCCCAGAACGCCGGAAAAATAGTCTCTCAGTTCCCAGCATAGGATACTGCTTAGGCTTATAATAATGCCTAACAATAGAAATTGTTTCAGCTTGTCCGGGTTAATGATATTCATTGAATATTGCTGTAATCTTAACATTATTAAAACCCTGCCATCAAAAACGATTGGCATGATATTTATTACTTTTGTGAACAGATACACTATCATTCATTGCTAAAACAAATAATTATGGCAAACACAGGAAAAACTGTCGCTACATTACTGATAGGTGCGGCAGTAGGCGCAGCAGTGGGTTACATACTTGCTACTGATAAAGACAAACGTCAGGAAACTTTTGACAAAATGAAGGACCAGCTCAGTAATCTTAAAACGAAGTTTGCGAAGAAAGCAGAAGATGTAGAACACGACATCTATAGCGCTTAATCTGATAAAGCATGAACGTTATCAGTAAGTGGTTCGATAAAATAGCTCAATATTTCAGTGTCCATATCCGTTCTATACAACTAACCATTGTGGAGCGTATGGCTGCATTATTGAGCTATTTTATTTTTGCGCTCATTATGCTGTTCTTCGGCTTTGCCATTCTCTTTTTCCTTGGATTTGGTGTGGCGGAAGTTTTTATACACCTGCTGAACAGCCGTATTGGTGGTTTCTTCCTCACGGTTGGTATGTATGCATGCTTAATGCTGTTGGTGTTCCTGTTCCGAAAAACTATTCTGAGAGGTTTCGCATCCATATTTATAAAAATCATGACCACGGATGAGGACGAAAATGATAAAGATGTAATTATATAAGCCGTGTAGATATTCGAAAAAAATTGCCATGAGACTTTATCCCAAAAGACTGAATAACCTTGCCGAATTAAAGCGGGAAAAGATGTTGCTGAAGGAACAGCGTGAGCAGACCGACCTTCATCATCTTTTTACGAGCAACGGCATGGGTGCTGAAGCAGGCGAAGATGAAGGTGTGGGCGCAGGTGGCGGCTTATTGGGTATGGCATTATCACTTTTGGGATCTGAATCGTTGTTTGGTGCGGCTGTAAAACATCTTCCTTCTATATTTAGCCTGTTTTCGAAAAAGGAAACAAAGCAGCAGGCAAATAAAAAATCAAAGGCAGCGACTGAAGATGAAAAGCACACTTCGTTAGTTATGAAAGTAGTGAAGGAAGTAGGCCTTGGTTACTTAAAATGGAAGGCCATAGAACTGGGCTTTAAAGGTGTAAAAAAGCTCGTCAATTCCCGCAAACAGAAACATGAGGCTTAGATTTTAGTCCTTTTCATGTAGCGCTATGAGTGGTATATGACTCATGCCTGCTATTGCTTTGGTTTTACTTTTATGAAATAATGCATCCCAGAACGAATGCCTGTGTGGTGTTATTGCCAACCAGTCTATATGATTAGCCGATACAAATTGCTGTATGGCTTCTTCTATATTTTCGCTGTCAGCAAAATGATAGCTTGGCTTCAGAATACCAAGGGCTGCATGCATGGCTTCTGTATCAGCTATTGTTTCTTCGTTCAGGTCTTTATTGTTATGTCCAATATGTAATATATGCAGGGTGGCTTTTGTTTCTTCCACCAGCGATAGCAGTTGCTCTGCGGGAAACTTTTGGCTGACCTTTTTATAGTCGGCAGCCAGGCAAATATTTCTCACGGGCTGGTATATAGCATCGGGTGGTATTGCTGCTACGGGGCAGGGGAGATTCTTTAGGGCACTGACCACCGTGCTGCCTATCCACAAGCCCGTATCGCCGCTTCCGCTATTGCCCAGTATTACTATCCATGGCGTTAGAACTTCCATACAGTCAAGCAGGCAATCTACTATTTCGCCATACATTACTTTGCTTTCTATTTCCAGTGTAGGGAAAGTTTCTTTAAGCCGGTTTATCAACTTGGCCATGCGATCATCTGCTATGTGCTGGCCATCGCTCATGGGCATTACCGGAATAGGCGTATCGCTTATAGTAACCGGGATAATATAGGAGTGGACCACAAGAACAGATGCATTGCTCGCCGTCGCCAGCTGACAGGCATAGTTTACGGCTTTGGTTGCAACATCAGAGAAATCAGTAGCTGCTATTATTTGGAGCATGGCGAACGTGTTTCGTTACAAAAAGTACGAAAAAAATGATACCAAACAATTGGAAAGCAGAAAGAAAGGCCGGGTTAGTGCTTTTTTGGAGAAATATGAAGCGCCTTTAAAATAACCAGACCTATGGTGGTGAAAATGATCTTTATGTCTCCCAGTACGCTACGGTGCTTCAGGTAATAAACATCCCACTGCACTCTTTTGCGCAGGTCGCGCTCCATGCTTATTTCACCTATATAGCCTTTTATCTGCGCCATACCAGTCATGCCAGGTATAGCTTCGTGGCGAAGATTGTAGTAAGGAACGCTTTGGGAATAGTAACGTGTATGGTATAGCATATGCGGACGGGGACCTACTATGCTCATATCGCCCAGCAATACATTGAAGAATTGCGGCGTTTCATCAATATGTGTCATACGCAGGAACTTTCCTATAGGCGTTATACGTTTATCGCCTTTTGATGCCTGGCGCGTGTCTGCATCATCATTCACATACATGGTGCGGAACTTAAAGCAGTCGAACTCTATGCCCTTATAACCTGTACGTTTTTGAATAAAGAATACGGGGCCTTTTGAGCTGAGTTTTATGAGCAGCGCAACAATAGGCAGGAGCCACGACATTACAAGAAGAGTAAATGTGAGGGAAATGGTAAGATCTATAGCACGCTTTACCGTATAGTAATATGATGGCGGCTGATAAACCATGTATCTCTGGTTTATCTCCTGAAACATCTCCCGTATCAGGCCAACTTCTGATTGTGGTGCTACATATCTTTCAGGCCTTTCTACAGGAATATTTACTACAAAAGGATGTTCCATTATCTAAATAAAAATGTATTATCTGATTCTCACCTTATTACCACAAAAATCGTGTCAAATTTACCACACAAAGGTCAAAAAAATTATTTACAATTTGATAATGAGTATTCTAAGCGTTTTGTGAAAGTTTAGAATTATAAAAGATCTGCCAAAAAATACTTGAAATAAATAAATAATAAATAATGCCAGCCTGCGTTTGCAAAGCTGACTCTTGCAATATTATGAATAAAAATGATGCATTAAAAAGCAGGAAAATATTTTTCTCTGGTATTGCTTTTAAATAGAAAAAAGGAACAAATATAAATAAAATGAATGTAGCAAGGCCTATTATTCCAAGCATCATAAACATCTGTAGGAATTGGTTATGCAGGTTGAATTGCCATATATACGGATTATAACGAGTATCTATTTTGCTATCATACACATGTAGTTTTTGCTTCTGGTACAGCTGCACATCCCCATTTCCGCATCCCTTCCAATATAGATCGTGTTCTTTTATGTTTTCGAGCGCGGTTTTCCAAATGAAGAGCCTTAAAGTGAGATTGCTAAAATGTTTACCTGATGGATCGTCTGATTGCCATGCATTATAGTTGTCATCTTTTAATATCTGCACGTAGCGCACCCTTATAGGGTTGTTGGTGAAGGCCAGCAGGCAAAGAGATATAACAAGCACAGATGCTACTATAATTTGAGGCACCAACAGGCTTTTGCGTCTACGCTTATAAATAAATGCCGGCAATACGATGATTATGAAGAATAGCAGTAATGTCTTGGATGATAAGAGTACAAGGAAAAGGATCTGTATGCAAACAACGATATAGTAAAACGGTTTGCGCTTAAAGAGCTTTACTTCTGTCCAATCGTGCAGCAGCAAAATACTGATGGAAAAGATACTATACAATGCATAATAAATGGCGTTTGCATCAAAATCCGCCACCAGCGTATGGTAAAAAAAATGCTCTATAGTATGGGTTTTCAACCAAATAATACAGGCACGCAATAGAAAAAAAACAGCTAACAGGCTGATACTACTTACAAAGGCGGCGAAAATTCTTTCCAAAACACGCTTATTTATTGCCGGCCCGAGCCCCACAACAATGGGTAATATGACAAAGCTGGCCTTTTTGCCTAAGTCCATAAGCGATTGCTGCTTGTCCGTGCTGTAAAAGTAGCTGATGCCATGCAGGACAAAAAGTATGATGGGAAGCCAGAGCATTTTGCGCTGCCCCAGGTTCTTGAAGAATGTTTTAAAATTGGCAGAAAACAGCCAGCTAATGCATAATAATATTACAGATGAAGAGCCAAATGAGTAGGGCAGTGGAATAGCAAAAGCAACAATATATAGGCAGGTATAATAAAATTGAGTGCTTTTGTTAAAAGGCATGGACAAATTTAATAGATAAAACATAATACTGCTATTAACATTGTGTCATTACCGGTCATTAACATTTACCACCTTTGGAAAAAAATGCCGAATTTTGACCGATTAATCTGTGTTTATACCTGGCTAATTAAAGAGACGTCCCAAACATGGCTTTTCAAATACCGTAACAACTGTAACAGAGCTAAAGCAGCCAGGCTAAAATAATGAATAGAAAACACATTAAAACTTTCTCTGCTACTACTTTCCAAATCATTACTAACCAGTTTTTGGGATTAGCCTTGTTTATTTTGCTGGCCTTATGTGTAAGCAAAAATGATTTTGGAGACCTTAACTGGTCACTGGCGGTGGGTTCTACTGTTTGCATTATCCTTACTTTCGGTTTTGACCATATTGTAGTAAAAAAACTTTCTGCCGGAGATAATATACAGCAAACAGCGGGAGCTTACCTAAGCCATGCGGTCATTTTATCTATACTGGCGGTTGTTGTTATGTTTGTGCATTCAAGGCTTTTCCCGGGTACTCACCAGGTGCACAAACTGTTGCTCGTCATTTTTATAAGCAGCCTGCTCACGTTTATGAGCTCACCCTATAAGCAATTAGCTAATGGTACAGAGCATTACTGGCATCTGGCTATTATGAGCATTATAGGAAATCTTTCAAAAGTTATAGGGCTTCTAATAATGCTGGCATTAAAGCGAATGGACGTTGCTGCGTTGGCAATAGTATTTATATCGTCTGGTGCCATAGAATTGTGTGTGTGTGCTTTTGTTGCCTATACCATCTTAAAAAGGCCACTGAAGCTGTCGTTTAACGTGAGTGCCTATAAAGCTTTGGTAAAAGAGGCGCTGCCGCAAATGGGGGTTGTGCTGCTTGATTCCTCATTTGCCAGAATAGACTGGATATTGATGGGTATACTAAGCACCAACATCTTTACAGCAGATTACAGCTTTGCTTATAAAGCTTTTGAATCCTCCCGTATACCCTTACTCATTATAGCTCCGGTACTACTACCCAAATTATCAAAGCTATATAGCCGGGAAGGGGTATTTACAGATACTGCTATAAAAGAGCTGAATAGCCTTTGGAAAATAGAAAGTGTTATCTGCGTCATCATTCCATTGATGCTCAATGTTTGCTGGGAAGATCTTATTAATGCGTTTACCCATAATAGGTATGGTGCTTCTACCAAATGGGTGTACGCTATACTTTCTTTTTCGCTTCCCATGCTATATATTACCAATTATCTTTGGACCATTGCCTTTGCACAGGGCCGGCTGAAGCTTACTTTTAAAATATCGGCAGCAGTAACCATTACCAATTTTGTACTTAATATTCTGCTCATCAGGTATTTTAATGCCGTGGGCGCTGCCATAGCTTTTTCAAGCAGCACATTGCTACAGTTAATACTTTACCGGGCAACAGTAAAAGAGAGGCAGCTTGACAATAGGCTGGGCCATTTTATTAAAACCATGTTATTGGGTATATTGATAGTTGCCCTATTTCAATACATTCATTTATTCTGGATGTTAAAGATGGCTGCAGGTTTATTGCTATTTTTGACGCTAATTTATGCCCTGGGCATATATAGGACCAATCCATTGAAATTGTTTAAAAATAACGGCATCGGGAAATAAAGCACATGAATGAAGCAAAAAACAAGGGCTTGTTAAATTGCCTCCGTTCCATTGATTGGTTCTTGTTGGTTTTTATTTCCCTTTTTACAATGGATAAAGTTGTGCTGAAGCCGGTGGTGCTTATTGCCGGACTTATTTATATTGGCCGATATTTATCTATTAGACAAATAAGGCAAGCGCCATTATTCTATTTGCTAATACCAGTCCTGGAAATTATCAAGCTGCTTTTTCTAAACCATGATTTTTCATCTGGACATATTGTTTCTTTTCTAGTAGGGGAATGTTACTGGCTTATGTGTTTGCTGGCCTTTGTGATGATGGCAACTGAAGTAAAGAGAATGTCTACCCTTAACATTAGCCGGACACTTATAGCATTCTTTTTTATTAACTTTTTTTGGTCGCTTGGCAACCTGGTGCATGTCATCGTGCTGGCACATACCATCAATCCTTATAGTTCAGTATTGCTGGCTTATGGCAATTCTACCGGCGATTACATAAAGGGCATCTTTATGGGGCCATGTTATATAAACGCATTTGTCAACTCATTTTTCGCTATTTACTTTTTATATAGTAAACGCTATTTTCTTACTTTTTTAGCTGTGCTTACTGCATGCCTTACTACCAGCAATTTTGTAAACATCATCTTTATTCCTGTGTTATTGGTGCTGGCTTTTGTGATGAAAGACAAAAAAGCGAAATGGATTATTTTAGGACAGCTTGTATTGTTTGCAGTCTTTTACATTTTTGCATCTTATGATAACCTGGTTTATCTATTCAGTTCGCTGCGGGCGAAAGAAGATTTTACCCAGATGCCGCTCTCATCAGGCGAAAAAAAGTTATTGAAACCAAATGGCAAAGCAGTTTCTGTAGAACAAACCTATAATTACCTGCTCAGCAGTCCCGGGCATTTTTTATTTGGTTCGGGTATTGGTGATTTTTCTTCTCAGCTTGCGGTGCGAACTTCAGATCTTAATATTAAAAATAGCTCGCGTCTATTCAAGCTGCTGCCGCGACATATGTCGCCTGATTTTTTGCAAAATCACTATCGCATATATTCTTTGGTGTACAGTTTGCCGCCTGCCTATCATTCAATACGTCATTTGCCATCCTCCTTTCTCAATCAGATATTTGGTGAATATGGCGTGGTTGGTTTTTTGATCTTTATTTTATTCTACGTTTTTTATGTTTTCAGGCGACATAAACAAATAAGCTATAGTCTGGTAATGATGATATTGCTGGGCTGCTATCTAATGTTCGATTATTTGTTTGAATATCTTTCGGTAGTCGTAATTTTTGAATTATTTTTTCTGCTGGACTTAAAACAACATCAGGAAAAGAACACACGGTAAATGGATAGAGCAGATGAACCTTTAATTTCTGTGATAGTGCCTTGTTATAATTATGGCAGGTTTCTCGCTGACGCGCTGGATAGCGTGAGCAGGCAAACCTATACCAATTGGGAGTGTATTATTATAAACGATGGATCTACGGACAATACTGAGATAATTGCGCAGCAATACGTGCAAAAAGATGCTCGTTTTATTTATATGCGTCAGAAAAATGAAGGTATAGCTGCTACACGCAATAACGCGCTGAAGCAGGCAAAGGGCAGCTACATACAATTTCTGGATGCAGATGATCTGCTGGAGCATAACAAATTGAAACTGCAGTTGCAGTACTTGGAGCAGCATACCAATATAGACATTGTGTATGGAGATGCGCTCTTCTTTCAGACAGAAATGCCCAACGTATTTTCTACGGGACGATCAGAAGGTAAGAAGGCCAATAAAACAATGAAAATATCGGGTAGTGATGCCGTGATGGTGCGCAGCATAGCACGTGATAATTTTATTGAAATATCGGCCCCGCTGCTACGAAAGGCCATCTTTACGAAGACGGGTGATTTTGACGCTACCTACAAATCATATGAAGACTGGCATTTTTGGTTTAAGTGTGCGCTGGCCGGTGTGAAATTTAAATATCTGCCGGAGCAAGGTACACATACTTATATACGCCATGGACATGCCAGCCTGATGACAGATAGTAAACAGCTCATAAAGTCCGGCATACAGTTTCGCCGATATATGCAGCGTATGCTGGCAGGAGGCATAAAACGTTATAACGCGTATCGCATTATGAAGTTGTACATTAAAAATATTATCCGGTAGCTCTAAGGCTTATGATAGATACCAACATCATAATACTGAACTGGAACAACGGAGCCGACACGGTGGCTTGCATCAATAGCGTCATTGCGCTGCCTGATGCCCGCATCACTGTGCTGGATAATTTCTCTACAGATAACTCAGTTGAGATCATTCTTAACTACCTGAAAGCTAATTCGCTTTACTACATAATTACGGATCTGGCTGCCAATGAAGAATTAAATGAGCTGCCAGCAAAGGTGGTGGTGGTGCGTGCGCCACAGAACCTGGGCTTTGCGCGGGGCTGTAATGCTATAATGCGCCATTATCTAAATGCGAATATAAAATACACCTGGCTGCTGAATAATGATGCTATTGTAAAGGATAACGCATTGCAGGCGATGATAGAGAAAATGGAAGCGGATGATAAAAATGCTTTTGTCGGATCTGTAATAATGGACTACTACAAGCCCACGCAAATACAGTGCTTTGGTGTTGACTATTATAAATACTTTGGCGTATCGAAACTAATACTGAAACACCAGGAGTGGGCGCAAGTAGATAAAAATGCGCTGCCCGTAAATAGAATTGAGTTTCAGCATGGTGCCAGCCTACTGATACGTATGAGCACTTTGAACGACATTGGCCTGATGGATGAAGACTTCTTTCTGTATTTTGAAGAGCAGGACTGGCAATTCAGGGCGTGTGCAATGGGCTACAAAAATGTAATTGCAGAAAAAAGCCTGGTATATCATAAAGGTAGTGTAAGTACAAGTACAAAAAAATATCTTTTCTACTATTACTATAATAAGTCGGCAATTCTGTTCTCCCGTAAACATTATAATGTGTTCGTTGTTTTAAGTGCCATAGTAATGCTAACGGGTATTACATTTGTGCGAACAAAGCTTACCATGAAAAGCCTTGCATGGGGTATGAAGGGAATGCTGAATGCTTTGTTCAAAAAGCTATAATGAGTCTGCAAAGAGTTGCCATATTCGATTTCAATTTTGTTTCTGCGTCATCTGTTTCAGATGTAGTGGCGGATATTATGTTGAATATTGAAAGGGACGACGCTGACGGTTTTCTTATCACGCCTAATGCCTATCAGCTGGTGCATTTTGCAGAAAAGAAGAACAAAGCCATAAAGCAATTTTATCAGCATGCTGATTATGTATTGCCGGACGGGATGCCTATTGTATGGCTGGGCAGAATGCTGAAGAAAGATATAGGGCATCGCCTCACTGGTAGCGATCTGTTTCCTGCCATTTGGAAAGAGATAAAGGAACGGAAATTATATGCGACACTGGTACTGCCGGATAACTATATAAGCCACTTGTTCAAAGAAGAATATTCGCATTGTAATTGTTTTGTGCCTGATTTCTTTAATGCGGCAGATGATGCATATATCAGTAACCTGGCAGACAGCCTGGCAGATGATGTAGTGAAAAATAATGCGCGCTTTGTTTTCCTGGGCCTCGGATTTCCCAAGCAGGAACTACTGGGAATGCAAGCAGCAAAGAAGCTGAAAGAAAGGGGATACAATAAGCCAGTGATGTTCCTGTTGCTGGGCGCGTCTTTTGAATTTTATTTTGGTATGAAGAAGCGAGCTCCTGAGTTCTTTCAAAAGTCTGGTCTGGAATGGCTATACCGCTTTGCTAAGGAACCGCGGCGCTTGTGGAAGCGATATACTATAGATAATGTTCGCTTCCTTTCCATAGTGGTTAAGGAATTGTTCAAATAAAAAAGCGCAGCCCGAGGTGCTGCGCTTTCACTTTTTTATCAGTTGTTATTTTGCTGATCTTGTTTTGAACTTATTAATGGCGTTTCGCGTAAAATCACTTAATACCAATCGTCCGCTTATGGCTGCACGTTCAGCGAGCAGTTGGTCCCAGTGGGCGGTGCCATGCCAGAATATCTTTTTCAATTCAGCCATTGCTTCCGGACTGCTTTGCGCAAGCTTGCCGGCAAGCTTTTTCACTGCATCATCCACTTCAGCTATTGTTCTATGTACTTCAGAATAAAGGCTATGCTTCTTAGCCCAGTCTGCTGAGCGCCATTCCGTAGCATCTATAGCCAGCTGAGAGAAAGCAGAAACACCAACTTTACGCTCCACCGCAGGGCCTACCACAAATGGGCCTATGCCCACTGCCAGCTCACTTAGTTTCACCAGAGATTCTTCTGTTGCTATGGCATAGTCAGCAGCAGCTATAAGGCCTACGCCGCCGCCTACTGCTTTGCCCTGCACGCGTACTATTATCAGCTGGTGGCATTTGCGCATTTCATTGATTACATGTGCAAAGCCGCTAAAGAATTTTTTGCCGTCTGCTTCATTGCTAATGGCGATCAACTCATCAAAAGATGCACCTGCGCAAAATGCACGCTCACCTGCGCTCTGCAGCACTATTACCTTTACCCGGTGATCAATACCGATATGATTTATAGTTTTTGCAAGCTGTTCCAGTATGCTTTCTGGCAGGGCATTGCTTGAAGGGTGGTAGAACTCAATGGTAGCTATACCATGTTCTATCTCTGTGTGTACATAACCGTCGGGGTGTTGCATGGTTTGTTTTTATTCTATTGTTACTTCCTTGAAATTTAATTTTGGTTCAACATCTTTACCATAGTTAATATAGTTGCTATAGCTACTGTTTCTCCGGTTTCATCGTATACATCCACCAGCCATTTCACTATGCCTTTCGCTATGTCATTTTCGTCGCGTTTTTCTTGTGCCGTTTTTTCTTTTATGGTCAGGCGCACACCTATGGTCATGCCGGGGTATACCGGTTTGGTGAAGCGGGCTTCGTCTATGCCGTAGTTCAGCAGCACAGGCCCCTTCTTAGGGTCAACAAATAAGCCCGCTGCTTTTGATAGTACAAAGTATCCGTGCGCCACTCTTCCTTCAAATATGGTTCCTTCCAGCGATGTTGCATCCATGTGTGCATAGAAGTTATCGCCGCTTACGTTTGCAAAATTGGTGATGTCTGCTTCGGTTACAGTATGCTTTGCGGTAGTAACAGTATCGCCTATTTCCAGCTCTTCAAAATGCTTGCGGAACGGATGTACCGGTGATTCTTTCTGTTTGCCGCCTTGCTGATATACATTGGTAATGCGTGATATAGTAGTAGGTGAGCCCTGTATGGCCACACGGTGCAGGTAATGCAACACGCCACGCTTGCCACCCATTTCCTCACCACCGCCGGCACGGCCGGGGCCGCCATGTGTCAGCAACGGCATTGGTGAACCATGACCTGTACTTTCTTTGGCACAGTCGTTATTCAATATCAATATACGGCCATGCATAGATGCCGCGCCTAATACAAATTCTTTTGCCACATCGTCATCCTGCGTTATCAGTGAGCCTACCAACGATCCTTTACCCATTTTCGCGAGGGCGATGGCTTCATCAAGTGTATTGTAAGGCATAATGGTTGACACAGGACCAAATGCTTCTATATTATGAACATCCGTTTTATGGAACGGATCTGTATTCAGAAACACCAGCGGTGGCAGGAACGCACCTTTTTCTTTGTCGGCACCTATTACTTCAAAATGTTCCAGGTCGCCTATCACTATCTCCTGCGATTTCGCTAGTTGCTGCACACGTTCACGCACTTCATTGCGCTGTGATAAACCGGCTAATGGGCCCATGCGCACGCCTTCAGCACTAGGGTCGCCTATGGTAGTTCCTTTCAGTCTTTTGCCCAGCGCTATCTGTACGTCTTCCACACGGTCTGCAGGTACTATGATACGGCGTATAGCAGTACATTTTTGCCCTGCTTTTACTGTTATTTCACGCGATACTTCTTTTATAAAGATGTCAAATTCAGGCATATCCTTATGCACATCAGGTCCCAGCACGCTGCAGTTTAATGAATCGGCCTCCAGGTTGAAGTCAACAGCTTCTGAAACTACACGCGGGTGCGATTTCAGCTTGCGTCCTGTTTCGGCAGAGCCGGTAAAGGTTACCACATCCTGTGTTTGCACATAATCTATTATGCCACGTGCCGAGCCGCATATCAATTGCAGCGAACCCTCCGGCAGTATGTTTGATTTTATGATCTCTTCAAATACCGCTTCAGTAAGATAAGATGTGAGCGTAGCAGGCTTTACAATGGCAGGTACGCCGGCCAGCAGGTTCACTGCTATCTTTTCCAGCATGCCCCAGACAGGGAAGTTAAATGCATTGATGTGTATAGCCACACCTTCCAGCGGTACCATTATATGGTGGCCGATGAAGGTATTGTTCTTCGAGAGCTTTGCGGCTTCGCCATCTACATAAAAGCGCTCGTCAGGAAACTGGCGGCGCAGGCTTGCATAGGCAAACAGGTTGCCGATACCACCTTCTATATCCACCCATGAATCGGCACGCGTAGCGCCGGTGTAAGTGCTTATCTTATAAAAATATTCTTTGCGTTCCAGCAGGTACATTGCCAGTGCCTTCAGCATACGGCCACGGTCATGAAAAGTGAGCTTACGCAATGCCGGACCACCCACCTTGCGCGCATAGTTCATCATGGCGCCAAAATCCAGTCCCTCACTGCTGGCTGTATAAATAGCGTCACCGGTTATCGCATTGAATAGTGCGTCGCCTTCCGTTTTGCCATTTACCCATTTGCCTTCAGCATAATTCTTTAATTGTGTTACAGGCATCTTTATATTAATGAAATATGAATAATATTCTATGTTTTGAAATAGACCGCAATTTATAATATTTGCAGGGATTTTACCTTTATGATCCTTATGAAACGGTATTTTGCGGTTCTTTTGTGTGCCTTGCTTTTGTTGCTTTTTTACTGCCCTGCATTTGGGCAAAAGCAATCTGTGTTTGTGTTTGATACCTCTGTTGCCTTGCCTAAGGGGGGCATTTACAATCATGTAAGGGTTATAGACGAACGCCCCGATAAAAGCAACCTTGGGCTTGACAAAATAAGGTTTAATACAAAATTACTGGTAACAGAGAAGCCTTTTGCCGATGAGCTGGCTGAATTTGGGGAAAATCTCGTTAGAAAAATTGCTCCAAGGGCAGATAATACACTGCTCATCGTACTGCACCAGTTTCAAGTGGAAAGCAATGTAAAAGGTTTTGTCACTACGCTATATCTTGATGCTGATTATTATCTCAGCACTCCTTTGGGAGGCTATCAATTTTTATTTACTGTAGATAATCTAACAGAAGTAAAAACTACCGATGTTAGAAGAGATATAAACATTCTATTCGCTCATCTGTTTAATGAGGCAGCAAATATTAAAGTTACGTTACCGCCGAAAGATAGTATATATACCCAAGCACAGGCTGCAAATAAACTTGCAGATATAAAAAAGCAACTGCCTGTCTATAATACAAGTAACTATAAAGTGGGTGTTTATTACACCATAGATCAGTTTCTAAATAACACACCGGGAGATACCTTGTTTAAGGAGGATGATCACTATGTGAAGATCGGTAACTCGCCAAAGTTTTATTATGTGGATAAGAGAGGCTGGGCAAATGGTCGCATAAGAGAAAAAGATTTCTTTGCTGTATATAATGGCAAGCGTTGGTTTAAATCTACCAAAGATGGCAGTTTTGGTATGGATAAAATAGACGACGATTTTTATTTCAAAGCTGAGAAAAAGAGTATCGACGCATATTATAACAATTCCCCTTTTGCTGCTGTTGGCTATATCAGTGGGGGCTTGGTAGGAGGAATGATTGTTGGCGCTGTTGTTGGTGCAGTTACCACAACGCTTGACAAAACTGCAGACGTATCAAATGAAGATATAACACAGGAAAACCCTAAGAATGGGAAGGGACACAAAACAGAAATATTCTACCTCTTCAAAGTAGACCCTGTCAGTAAAACATTTATTCCTGCAAAGAGATTACAGTAATTATTCAGCTACACCAAATTGCTTTAAGTGATGTACAGCATGTTTGTGCAGCAATTGAATAGACTGATCATAATTCAATTCGCCGAATATAGGGTTGGTCATTAATTGTTGCGGCTGGTGTTCAAAGGTTTTGAAAAGATCATTGATCTCTGACTGTAGAGCTGCAATAGCATTCTGTATTGTATCATGCTTTTCTGCGGCTGGTATATCAGGCATCAACGGATTGCCCGTATTTTCTTTAAAAGGCTTTTCGGTTTCCATAAAGGCCCGGTATTTTGGTAGCGCTTCCGCATCTGTTACCACAGGGCGCACATCTTTACCATTAGCTATGCGTGTGTAGTCGGTCATGTGCTCAATCATTTGCTGCGCATTCATTTTGCCCCACAGCGGTTTGGTTGCAGGGTTTATTTGTTGCAACAGCGGAATGTATTCATGTTTTAGAAACGCTGCCTTCTGTGCTATATTTTCCATCTTACAAAAGTTGTTTTATCAGGGATTCCTGTGTTATACCTTCTGCTTCGGCTTTGTAGTTGCGTAGCACACGATGCTTTAATACCGGCATCGCCATAGCCTGTACATCTTCTATATCGGGCGAATATTTGCCATTCAGCAATGCATTGCATTTGGCCCCCAGTATCAAATATTGAGACGCACGCGGGCCGGCGCCATAAGCTACATATTGCGTGGTTACATTCCCTGCATTGCCTGATGATGGCCTTGTTTTTTGTACCAGTCCTACTGCATACTCCAGCACATTGTCCGGTACCGGTACACGGCGCACCAGGTCCTGGAAATAGAGTATTTCTTCTGCGCCCAATACTTTTTGCAGTTCTTTAGTTATAGCTCCTGTGGTATTGCGTACTATCGTCACCTCTTCTGCAAAGCTTGGATAATCCAGCGTTATCTGGAACATAAAACGGTCTAGCTGCGCTTCCGGCAGCGGATAAGTGCCTTCCTGCTCTATTGGGTTCTGGGTAGCTAATACAAAGAAGGGTGATGGCAGCTTGTAGACTGTGCCACCTATGGTCACATTGCGTTCCTGCATGGCCTCCAGCAGTGCTGCCTGTGTTTTGGGTGGCGTACGGTTTATTTCATCTGCCAGAATGATATTGGCAAATATGGGACCCTTTAGAAAGCGGAATTGTCTTTGCTCATCCAGTATCTCGGCACCTGTTATGTCGCTTGGCATCAGGTCCGGTGTAAACTGTATGCGCTTAAATGACAGGTCCATCACATCTGCCACAGTTTTCACAAGCAAGGTTTTTGCGAGCCCCGGCACGCCCACCAGCAGGCTATGCCCATTGCACAATATAGAGATGAGCAGCTTGTTCACTACATCGTCCTGTCCTACTATTACATGTGCTATTGCTTTTCTTATAGCTTCATATTTTTCTTTCAAGGCATTTGCCGCATCTATATCTGTCGTGTAAGACTGCATGTTTCCCGGGGCTTTATGTATATTAATGTGGAAGTTCTATTATTTTGTGTAAACTAACAAATACTATTAATCGTGGATATTACGCTAAATGAGGCCCAGCAGCAGGTGGATGAATGGATAAAAACCGTAGGGGTACGTTATTTTAATGAGCTCACGAATCTGGGCATACTTATGGAGGAAACAGGCGAGTTGGCCCGCATTATTGTGCGCAAGTATGGTGAGCAGTCCTTTAAAGAAAGCGATAAAAACAAAGACCTGGCCGACGAAATGGCTGATGTGCTATGGGTGCTCATTTGCCTTGCAAATCAAACCGGTGTAAACCTGACTGACGCATTAGCTAAGAACTTCCAAAAAAAGAATATACGCGACGCCGAGCGGCATAAGCAGAACGATAAGCTGCAATAAATAACAATAAAGGCTGCCGAATGGCAGCCTTTATTGTTTATAAATACTGTATAGCTTATTTGATCACAGTCAGCTTGCTGCCTATTGCGTCACCATTGCTGGTAGTTACAGTGTACAGGTAGTTGCCTGCCGCCATGTTAGCAGTAGATACCGCGATGCTATGTTCGCCATTATCCAGACCTTTCTGCTGAATAGTGTTCAGTACACGACCGCTCATGTCCATAATTTGAACTGTAACATCAGCATTCTTAGCTAAAGAGAATTTGATATTGGTGTTGTTGATAGAAGGGTTAGGATATGCACCGGAGAAGCTCAGGTCACCTTTAGTTATACTGCCAACACCTAGCCCGTCGATTTCTACTATAGGAACTAAAGCAAGAAAACCTTGGTACCCATAATCCTGATAAAGATCTCTCCACATACTATTCCTGTATACACAATTGCGTGACTGGTACATTTTATAAGAACCATGATCTACATAATAATCATCATGACCAGGATAGAAAGTAAGGCCCACTGGCTTGGCAGTTTCTGCTACAGTAACTGTATCCTGCGGTGATCCTAATGTGTAAGTGTTGCCGAACATATAACCTACAAAGAACGGTTTGCTTACTTCAGCATATGCGCTGAATGCAGTAAATGTTCTTTTTACACTCAACGGGTTAATAATACCCGTATTGACCTGTAGATCTGCGAAGGTGGCTCCCGTTGAAGTTAAAGAAGCACCAGGGAAACCGGCAACAGAATCATTGCCAAGACCCGTAGGGTAGGCATTCATATTCGTGCTGTCAGCAGCCCATACATGAAAAGTAAGTGATTCTGAACCCACTGTGTTTAATGAGCCGCCCCATATGCTGAGCATACCAACAACCTTGTAAACTTTCGTAGAATTAAAAGAAGGATTGTAGGCTTCAGCTGCTCCCATTGTCTGGTCAGATGGTACAGGAGCAGGGTTGCTAATGGCTGCTCCATCGTTCATGCCAGTCAGATAACCGCTACCGTTTGCTGCAGGATAAGATTCCACAGAGTCCATTTGGGCATTATTTGGAGCATTATATAACGTGTCAACTTGTGCAAAGCTGCTGTAGCTGGTGATAGCTCCCAACACTAAGAGTAAGGCTTTCTTCATAATATCGTTTTTAAGTTAAGTCTGTAGCGAATTTAATTGTTTTTTTCGAAGGCGTAAATATTCTGTCATATTTTTTAGAAGTAAATTATTCAAAAGCAATGCTGTAAATAGGCCTATTCTACGGCTGATTACCTTAAATTTGTAACACTGAGGGATTAAAATATCCTTTTTGTTTTTACGTAAGTAATAGACATTCAAAACGCATATAAGTTTAATTGAAAGAATGATCTTTTCCTCTAAATTGATAGAAGACGCAGTGCAGGAATTTGCCAAACTTCCCGGAATAGGGAAAAAAACTGCCCTGCGTATGGTTTTGCAGCTGCTGAAAATGGAAAAGCAGGCCGTGGATGGTTTCACCGGCGCCCTGTCGCGTATGCGTCATGAAGTGCAGTTTTGCAAAATATGTAATAATGTGTCCGACGCAGATGTTTGTGTGATCTGTGCCAATCGCTCGCGCAATCATGGTCAGGTATGTGTAGTAGAAAACATCCGCGATGTAATTGCTATAGAAAGCACGCAGCAGTTCAATGGCTTATATCATGTGCTGGGTGGTATTCTTTCACCGCTGGATGGCATAGGCCCGGAACAATTATATATCAGCTCTCTTCATGACCGTGTGAAGAACAATGAGGTGGAGGAGCTTATTATGGCGCTTAGCCCTACAATAGAGGGTGATACTACGGTTTACTATATTGCCCGCCAGCTAAAAGATCTGCCGGTGAATATTACAACCATTGCCCGTGGTATAGCTTTTGGTGGGGAACTTGAGTATGCTGATGAAATGACGCTGGCACGCTCTATAGCCAAACGATTGCCTATAGAAAACTATGTGAGTGTTCAGTCAAAGTCTTAATTTACTTCTACTTGCCCTTCAAAAACAAAGGTGGCAGGCCCTTTCAGTACTACATTTTTTGCAGTGTCAGTGCTGTCTTTAGTGAAGGACACGCTTAGTGTGCCGCCAGGTGTATACAGTGTAGTATTAAAATCTCCTGTAGCTTTTGCAGTGGCTGCAATAGCACTCGCCGTTACACCCGTGCCGCAGCTCAGCGTTTCATCTTCTACACCACGCTCGTAGGTGCGCACCCATAGTTTGCCATTCTGCAACTGTACAAAATTTACGTTTATCCCCTTTGGCTGAAACTCATCCTGGTTGCGGATGCGTTTGCCTTCAGTAAACACATCTGTATTTTGCACATCGTTCACCCATTGCACATAGTGCGGGGATCCGGTATTTAATATTGTGTAACTGTCTGCAAAGTTTATTCCTGCTACGTCCTGCATATGCAGGCTCACAGTGCCATCCTCATTTATGGTAGCATCATGCGAACCATCTATAGCTACAAATCTTGCGCTCCTGTTCACTATGCCCAGCTTGTGAGCAAATGCTGTGATACATCTGCCGCCATTTCCACACATGGTACTTTCACCACCGTCTGAATTGTAATAAACCATACGGAAATCAAAGCCATCAGCATTTTCCAATAGCATTAGTCCATCTGCACCAATGCCAAACCGCCTGTGACATAAAAAAGCCACCTGCTCTGTTGTAAGCGCTATCTTCCCTTCACGATTATCTACAAGTATAAAATCGTTGCCTGTGCCCTGGTATTTGTTAAATAAGATGTTCATCTAAATGCAAAGTTAGCGATTGCCTATATATTGTTCCGCCCGGGAATTAGGGTCATTCGTGCTCCCTTTTGTATATAAGATGCTGCGCCATTGGCTATTTCTTACCTCACCCGGTATTGTTGAGTGTAGTAGACGCATATCGGTTACATATTCTGAGGGCCTGTAAAAAAGAAATACTGCGTTAGTTTGATTGCTGCCTACCTTTTTTGCGCCAAGTGAGCTGTATTGCCATACTTCGTAGGGCAGCGCGCCCACTTCATTTTCCACCTGCACACGTTCAGTCGGTTTACCGTATTTCAGATATACAAATCCCCTGTCTGTTTCGTAGCCGGGCGTTTCGTTTGTTCCAAATAATTTATTCACTTCGCGCACCTGGTTACTAAAATCCTTCCATGCCTGTTCGGGGTCTTTGGGATTGATGGAGGAAAAATGATTGTAAATAAAATAGCGCATATACAGGTCATCCGGTTTTTTTAAAAACGCGCGTATCGCCTGCATTTCCACTGCGGTGCTCACCGGTATCAACATTCTTAAAATGGCTTTCGCCTGTACCAGGCTATACTTGCCAATAAATGTTTTATTCAGATTCAGCGTATTGATATTTACAAAACCCGTATCTGTGGCGGCCGTATCGTTTTTCGCCACTGTCGGCTTTGCATTGCTGCGCTGAAAAAAAGTTGACTGAGAAGCTATCACCACACCGGTTCTGTCTTCAAGCGAAAAATTCAGATAATAATTGCCGGAGGGTAGCGCTTCAATATTAAAACTGCCCGGATATGCCTGTTTCCCTTTCTTTGCTACAGAATCAACCGTTACGTACTTGAGATATGGACTTTCTAATGACCTTTGCGATATGTATGTCCGCTCTATCAATGGGCTTACATCAGAGCGTTCCGCATTGTACAGTTCCGCATAGTAGTGCAGCACGTTTCTGCTATTGTCAAAAAAGTTAGCGCATAGCGGTACGCGTTGTTCGCCATTTTTCAAAAAGATAGATTCCTGGTTCGACTTATAAGATGTGTCCAGAAATTCAATATCACTGAAGAAGGGCTTTGTATTGGCGCTGTTGACCACGAATGAATCCTTGTAGTCAAACTTGTTCATCGTATCTACCATGTCATCCAGCTTCATTTCCAGCTTTATTATACCATCGCTTATATCAAAGCGGCGCATATTCAGCATGTTTTCAGCTGCCACTTCTTTTATCGATGCATAACCTGGTGTGCGTGCAAACCATTGTTCATTTACTATTATGCCGGTGTCGTTTCTTATTATGCAGCTTATGCGCATTTTGCCTGCCAGCTTGCCGTCTTCCATTTTTGCGAAACGCAGGCTCACTGGCGACATTTGCCAGTATACTTCAACGTAAGGTTTTTTATCGTAAAAGGTACAGTGCGCTACTATAGCATCTACTGCCCCTGCCTGTGTAGCTATGAGCAGCAGCAAAATATGGATTCGGAACCAGCGTGGCATTTTTATTATTTCGCGCAAATTACTAAATAGCGTTCTTTTGCACAGATATGGTTGAAATTATAACATCTTTTATACCTTTTCCTAATATCTATTGGTGGGCAATTGCAGCACAGGCTGATGTTGTGTGTTTTGATAAAGCAGAGCATTTTCAGAAAATGACCTATAGGAACAGGTATTATATTTCAGGCTCCGGCGGCTTGCTTCAGCTCAGTGTTCCACTGGCCGGGGGACGTAATAAACGCATGTCAATGGCTGAAGCAGAAATATCAGATAGAGATAACTGGCAGTTGCAGCACTGGCGTACTATAGTTTCCGTTTACAGGCGTGCACCATATTTCGAGTTTTATGAAATGGAATTGCAACAACTGTTTGAAACCTCATTCAGGTATTTGATAGATTTCAATCTCGCCAGTATACATTGGCTTAAAAAGCAATTGAAGATTCAGTTCGAAGAAGCATTCACTACACAGTACATAAAAGAATACCCAACAGAAAGCACTGATTTAAGAACAATGCTACCGGGAATAGAAAAAGCTACAAATTTCAACTTCCCACTTTACTGCCAGCTCTTTCAGGAACGTGTAGGTTTTTTGCCCAATCTCAGTATGCTTGATCTGTTATTTTCGGAAGGGCCTTATGCGATGCAATGGATAAATGCAAATCGGGAACAGATACTTGCAGGAGTAGCAAGCTGATTAGCGATTGCGCTGTTTATCAAATTTCTTCATCTTCCATACACCATACATAGCTTCCTTTACTATGCCTTTGGTCATTTTCGATGCACCTTCTACACGGTCAATAAAGGTGATGGGAACCTCATTTATTTTAAAGCCCAGCTTCCACGCACGATATTTCATTTCTATTTGGAAAGCATAACCTATGAACTGTACTTTATCCAGCGGTATAGATTCCAGCACTTCTCTTCTATAGCATACAAAGCCCGCTGTTGGGTCTTCCACAGGCATCCATGTAATGAGTTTGGTGTAGAATGCACCGCCTTTCGATATCAGTATACGATCCCAGGGCCAGTTTTTTACTTTCCCCCCTCTTACATAGCGCGAGCCTATTGCTACATCGGCACCCTTTGCGCAGGCCTCATAAAGGCGTATCAGGTCATCAGGATTATGAGAAAAGTCAGCATCCATTTCAAATATATACTTGTAACCATGCTGCAATGCCCATTTAAAACCAAATATATATGCCGTGCCCAGGCCCGATTTGCCGGCCCTTTCAACTAAGTGTAATTGGGTAGGAAATTCCTGCTGCAGCAATTTTACAATAGCTGCAGTGCCATCCGGAGAGCTGTCGTCTACTATCAGAATATGAAAATCACCCGCAAGTGAAAAAACCTTGCGAACAATTTTTTCAATATTTTCCTTCTCGTTGTAGGTAGGTATTACTACTATCTTGTCCAATGGAGGGGCAAAAAATTAAGAGTGCCAAAATAAGAAATAAAACAAAATGTTACTGTTAATCCTGGTTAAACTTTCATCCCGGCCTTCCGCAGCTTCATTTTGTTCAGTATTTCTGAGATCTTTTGTTTGGTATGAAGGCTGAAATCGGCCTGCATCATCCAGTCATAGTATTGGGGTTCTATAGTAAATATTTCTTCTACTTTCCTGCCCTTATACTTACCAAAGTTAAAAACCGGGTGTCCGTCTTTTAGCAGTATGCGGCGTGCATAGTCTACATACTGTTCTGTATTTGTAAAGTCGTGCAGCGCTTTCACCTCGTTACTCAGGTCGTTATACCGGTCCAGCTGTGCTTCCAGCACTTCTATGGTCGCTAATATGTCTTGCTCAGCACTATGGGCATTTTCCAGCGTTTTGTCGCAATAGAACTTATAAGCAGCGCTTAGCGTGCGGGCTTCCATTTTAAAGAATACCTGCTGCACATCTATCATATGCCTTTCAGTAAAATCTACGTTTATACCTGAGCGTAAAAATTCTTCAGCCAACAGTGGCAGGTCAAATTTACTGGAGTTATACCCCCCCATATCGCAGTTCTTTATCCATTCAAACAGCTCATGTGCTATATGCTTGAACATCGGCGCATCCTTTATATCCTCGTCCGAAATGCCGTGTATGGCAGTTACAGACGCGGGTATAGGCATACCGGGGTTCAATCTTTTTACATAACTGTCTCTCCTGCCATCAGGGTTCAGTTTCACAAAAGCCAGTTCCACAATGCGGTCTTTGGCATGGTCAGTGCCCGTAGTTTCAAGGTCAAAGAATACTATGGGCCGTTTTAGAGATAATTGGGACATTGAATAATATATATGGCAAAGTTACAGCGAACTTACACTATTCCAGTCAATTCCGTCGAAAGTGCCAGAACTCATTAGCAAAAGGCAAATCGGCCTTGTCGCTTCTTTTACTAGTTTCTTTACTGTTTCTTCCAGTTTGGCCTTCTCGTCTATTACCACCAGGTCTTTTCTGCCAAAGTGTTTTTGTACCGTATCTGTATGCAGCTCAGGCAGTCCTTTTAGTGCAATTGCATGATGGCTGAAATAAACTATTGCCTTGTCTGAAGCACTCATGCTATTTGTATATTCAGTTAAAAACTTTTCACTCAGACTACTATAGGTATGCAGCTCAAAGCAAGCTATCAGCTCCCTGTTCGGGTACGCCTCACGCACCGCATCCAGCGTAGCTTTCAGTTTTGACGGTGCATGGGCAAAGTCGCGGTATACTACCAGCCTTTCTTCTTCTTTTAGCTTTTCCAGTCGTTTGGCGGCACCGCCGAAGCTGGCAATGGCTTTGTAGCAGTCCTGCTCGCTAATGCCCAGTTCCATACATACATCAATAGCTGCATTCATATTCAGCAGATTATGTCTGCCAAATACCGATACCTCTATGGGGCCATATGTGGTATCCAGCACCGCAATGCCGTTTTCATAGTGAAACATCGGCATGCCATATGGCACAGCTTTCAGGTGACCTGTGGTGCTTTTTACCAGTTTTTGTACTTCCGGATCTTCGTTGTTGTAATAAAGACTGGCTCCGGCTTCCATATTGCTCAGGTAGTTCTCAAACTGGCTCAGGTAGTTCTCGTAAGTAGGGAATACGTTTACATGGTCCCAGGCTATACCGCTCAGCACGCTTATATGCGGGTGATAAAAGAATATTTTAGGGCGTTTTTCTTCAACTGATGCCGGGTATTCATCGCCTTCCAGTATAATCAACGGAGCATCACTTAATTGTACTGATTGGTCAAATCCGGCCACTTTTGCCCCCACCAGGTAGTCAAATTTAACATTTTGTTTTTTTAATATATGCATCACCATCGAGGTGATTGTTGTCTTCCCATGGCTACCAGCTACCACCACACGCTTCTTGTCCTTACTTACTTCATATATGTATTGCGGAAATGAATATATAGGGACCTTTAGCTCTTTGGCGGCAATTAACTCCGGGTTATCGGCTTTGGCGTGCATGCCTAGCACTATAGCGTCTATATTTTTTGTTATTTTTTCAGGGTACCAGCCACTTTTTTCGGGCAAAATGCCTGCTTTAGCCAGGTTTGTTTTAGCCGGATCATTGATTTCATCATCACTTCCGGTTACCTGGTTACCCTGTCTTTTTAGGGCTAAAGCTAGTTGATGCATTACCGCTCCACCTATGGCTATAAAATGTATATGCTTCATAAAAATTTCTTATCTTCGTACAAAAGTAACAGAGGTTTTTACTACAAAGACAAAAGTATTATGCAAATATTCTCAAACTATCGTCGTATAGCTACTATTGTTGCAATCGTAGCTGTAGCTTTCCTGGCATCGTGTGCAAATGGTGGTACCCAGAAATATGGCTGTCCTAACCATTTACACATTAATATTGGTTCTATTATTCGCTAACAAAGGATTCAATTCAATTTTTTATTGCATGTAAGGGCTTGATTGGCAAGCTAAAGCTATGTTTTAACCATACATGACATAAAGTAATAAGCGGGATACCAGACTTTCTGATATCCCGCTTTAATTATTTGTAACGATCTGTTATAGAAAGGCATAAGATATATGCACTTGTACATTGCGTTGTTGCCATGCGCCTGAAACATTGGTATTGTTCAGGCTCGACAAGCCGAGTATATAGCGTGCGCCGATATTTATATGCAGTGGCAATTTCAGTTCCAGTCCTACCACACCAGACAGATCGCCAGATTTAAATAAACCCTTGGCATCCTTTACAATATTGTCAACGTCATTTACAGAAACTACACCGCTATATTGCGGACCCACTTGCAGCCACAACAATGGTATCAGTTTTAACTGAAATAGTACAGGTATGCTCAGGTACGTAACTTTAAATGAGCCGTTTTTAGCAGAGTCGGCGGCATTGTTATAAAAACCGCTGTACGCATCATAAAAATTATGTCCGGACACCGTATAACTTGTTTGGCTAAAAAACGCTTCCACTTGCACGCCTACCCGGTGTTCTCGCAGTCCTACGGCTACACCGCCTAAAAAACCTGCTTTATAGCCATTGTCCCAGCTATCACCTGATAGTTTGGCCACATTGGCTCCCAGCTTTATAGCCAGGTCTACTTTAGGTATGCTCACTGATTTGTCCTGCGCCCACATTGCCGCAGGCGATATAAGCATAACGAATGCTAAAAGTAATTTTCTAAGTTTCATGATGTTATAGCTATTTAACTGTGTCAGTTACTGACATGCAAACATAAGACACAAAAAGTATGCCTTAGCTTAATCTGCCTCCTGTTCTACTATTAAAAATTTATTGTCCATAGGCTGCATACAGTCTTTTAGCAAATCAAAAAAGCGATTGCCATGCAGCAGGTAATAGGTGGAGAAGTTTTCAACTCTTTCCTGCAGACTGCCATTGGGAAACAACAGGCTTTTTAATCGCGTTATTTTTTCCAGCTGCACATGCATTTTTCTTTTTTCGGCCCGTAGCATTTTCTTTTCCAGCACTTCCAGCTGATGCTTTATTTTGGTTATCACTGCATCAGAGGATGCTTGCAGTGTTGTATCCAGGTTGCTGGCTTTTTGTTTCAGGCCTCTCAATATATGTTCTATGTCTTCTGTTTCTGCTGTTGTTTGCCATTCATCATTGCTATTATGCATCACATATTCACGTAGTAGGTCTGCCTCCGGCTGAAATATATCTTTCATATCAAGTGCTAACTTTTTCCTCAGCTTGGCAGCGGCGGGTTCTATCCAAAGCACAGACTGCCTTAGCAAAACGGCAGGATAAAAAACATTGTAATGGGCAAATAAAGTTTTCAGCTGCATCCAGTAAGCTACTTCCGATCCGCCTCCTATAAAGGCTACGTCAGGTAAAATGCTCTCCTGAAATACCCCTCTCAGTATCACGTTGGGACTAAAGCGTTCGGGGTGTTCGTCTATTTCCTGCAGCAGCGCTGCTTCATCCCAGCTTATGTCGGTATTTACTGCCTGCCATCTGTTTCCTGCTTTTTCTATTCGTTCGCGTAGCCCGTCTACCAGGTAAAAAAGATTAATGGCTCTCGGGTGGGCTTGTGCTTTATAGTATCGGGATAATTTTTCTATTTGTTCGCTTACTATTTTATTTGCTGTTTCATGCAGCAAATCATCTTTCAGTATATGAAGTATACATCGCTTAAAGGATGCTTCATCCGGGTCCAGCACTATTAGTCCGTACCGGCCAAAGAGTTCATTTACTAAGTATTGGGTGGCTTGCCCTATGGTAGCGTGTTGCAGGTAGGCCTGGCTTATCATTTCTTTCAGCTGATTCAGGTGTTCGCCGGGAGGGCCAAATAACTTAAACAGCTCATGAAACAAAGTTTTCAACCCGTCTGTTGTCATTCTGCCTACAGCTCCGCTCTGCCCATTAGCTTTCCATACATATTTGTCGCCATTGTATCTGAAAGTGCCTAGCTCATCCAGGTCATTGTCTTCACTGCCCATGTAGTATACAGGCACAAAGTTCTTCTCCGGCACAAGGGTCTTCAGCTCTTCGGCCAGCTTTATAGCATGCAGTATTTTATAAATGAAATAGAGGTAGCCTGTCAGTAGGTTGGGCTGGTGTGCGGTACAGATAGTGTATGTATTGTCCAGCGCCAGCAACTTCAGATTCTGTTCTACCTTCTCGTGTTTGGGCAGTTGCTCGTATTGTTTGTTCAGCGTTTCTGTCAGCACTCGGCGGTTCACGGGGTATTTTTCTCTATCATTTATAGCCTGCAATATGCCTTCTTTATTGGGCGCATACGTATAAAAAGCTTGTAAGTTTTCAGCTGTGTTCAGATAATCGGTTACCAGGTGAGAGAAAGCTCCTGTATCGCTATATGGCAAATGCGTAAAGCTGGTAGGCACAATAATACGATTTTTGAAAAGCGAAGTTAACAGTAGCCGTTCATAATTCCCTAATATCTCGATAGTTGAAATCAATGACTGGCTTATGCGTAATTTTTATTGAAATATTCCCGTATTCCTGTACTTTTCGCTCATGAACCCATCCAATAGCATTAAAAACTGGGCTGAAGACGAACGTCCTCGTGAAAAGATGTTGCAAAAATCAGCGGCTTCGCTTACTGATGCCGAGCTGCTGGCCATTCTCATTTCCAGTGGTACCAAAGAAAAATCTGCTTTAGACCTTGCCCGAGAAATACTGAGCCTGGCTGATAATAACCTGCAACAGCTCGGACGCCTGAGTGTATTGGAACTACAAAAAACAAAAGGGATAGGGGAGGCGAGGGCCATAACCATAGCCGCAGCTATGGAGCTGGGTCGCCGCAGGCAAATGAGCGCAGCATTAAACCGCCCAACAATTACAAAAAGTGCTGATGCCGCAGAGATAGTTATTCCGCTGCTTGGCGATCTTAACCACGAAGTTTTCTGCGTCTTATACCTCAACCAGGCAAATAGAGTCATGAAGCATGAGCTCCTGAGCAGCGGTGGCCTTACGGGTACGGTGGCAGACATACGCATGGTACTTAAAAATGCATTGTTGCATGGTGCCAATCAGCTTATAGTAGCGCACAATCATCCCTCCGGCAATAATAAAGTAAGCGCAGCGGACAAGGAACTGACCAGTAAGCTGCAGCAAGCTGCGGCCATTATGGACATTAAACTCCTCGACCATCTCATTGTCACAAGTACAACATATTTGAGTTTCGCCGATGAAGGGCTTATCTGATAGTGGCTATTTATTGCTATCTTGCAACCATTCACTTGGTTATACTTTTTTAATATTAAATATTTTACCATTTAGCAGGCGCTATGCTTAAAATTGGAATATTTGGTGCAGGCCACCTGGGCAAGATACATATGCAGCAGTGGCAGGAAATTGCAGGTATTCAGCTGGTAGGTTTTTTTGATCCCGATGATGCACAGGCCGCCACGGCAATTGCGCAATACCAGGTTCCCCGTTATCTGGATATTGACGAGCTGATACAGGCTGTAGATGCCGTTGATATTATTTCTACCACCACCACGCACTACGAAATAGCTAAACGCTGCCTGCTCAGTGGTAAACACATTTTTGTTGAAAAACCCCTTGCGCATACGCTTGATGAAGGCCGAGAGCTGGTGAAGCTTGTAAAGGAAGCCAATGTGAAATGCCAGGTGGGCCATGTAGAACGTTACAATCCGGCATATCTTGCTCTTGGCGAGCAATCCTTGCAGCCTATGTTCATTGAGGCGCACCGCCTTGCACAGTTCAATCCGCGTGGTACAGATGTTTCCGTGATACTGGACCTTATGATACACGATATAGATATCGTGCTGCATCTGGTTAAGTCCCCTGTACGCCGTATATCTGCAAGTGGTGTATCTGTGCTTAGCGAAACTGCAGACATAGCCAATGCACGTATCGAGTTCGACAACGGTTGCGTAGCAAACCTTACCTCCAGCCGCATATCACTGAAGAAAATGCGCAAAATGCGCCTCTTTCAGCGTGATGCATACATAGGCATCGACTTCCTCGACAAGAAAGCAGAAGTAATACGCATGAAGGAACCAGGCATGCAGAGTGGCATGATGGATTTTCCGATAGAAGTGGCTAATGGCGAAAAGAAGATTATATCCGTACAAATGCCCGAAGTGCCTTTGTCAAATGCCATAAGAATGGAGCTGGCAGAATTTGCTGATGCCGTGCAGAATGATAAACCTGTACGGGTATCGGTCTATGATGGCTTCCAGGCTATGGATGTAGCGCACCAGATATTGAGGAAGATGAGTCAGCATAACGAACTGCACAGTGTGTAACAGGCCCTTTAACTCTTAGAATCTTTACCAATGAAACCATTTCATATAATTGTTGCTCTCTTATTAGGCTCATGCTGGATGAGCTGTAACGTCATAAACCCGCCGGAAAAAGTACCAACTTATGTGCACATAGATTCTTTTGCTTTCCGCACGCCACCGGCCAGCCTTGGCACAGCATCGCATGCTATTTCATCAGTGTATGTTTTTTACAATAATAACCCCATCGGCTTTTTTGATCTACCTGCAACGTTCCCAGTTATTACCACAAGCGATTCCGGTGTTATAACGGTAAGCCCCGCAGTAGCTGTAAACGGCCTCTATAATTTCCAGTCTCCATACAAATACTATAGTGATGATACCATGGTGCTGAAAACCAATCCTGGTAAGATTACTAACTACCTGCCTACAACTGGCTACCTAATACCTTATACGCACGTGCCATGGCAAAATAATTTTGACAATGGTATTGATCTGAAAAACGTTGATTCCGGAGATAAAAGACAGATCGTACTGGATAATAACAAAGCCGACATTTTTGAAGGCTCAGCTGGTAGAGTTGACTTAAATTTACCCGATACAAATCAATTCATTGTTTCCGCCAGCCATCCTTTTACAATCGACGTAAACGGACAAACATATCTTGAGCTTAACTATAAAGGTACCGCAACTTTTCAGATTGGGTTGTATGCAATTAATAGTACTAATGGTGATGGTGAACAATTTCTAGCCGGTGGCAATCCCAGTCCGAATCAATGGAAGAAGCTGTACGTATCATTACAAACCGTTGCACAGCAATATCCCAATGGTCAGTATTACATTTTGATCAAATTCCTGGTAGCCGACGGACAATCCACAGGCTACGTTCTATTAGATAATCTTAAAGTAGTCGGCGATCAGTAAAATATGCAGCTACCTAAGGCCAAAAGAAAAGCAATAAGCCAACTGGTGCTGCTGGATTATATAGCAGCAGCTGTAGCATGGATGACATTTTGGATCTACCGTCACCAGCTTATCAGTCATGCTTCCTTTGCTGATGCCGTTCATCTCTTTCGTTTGAAGGACTATATCGCAGGCCTTATTATACTACCCGGCGGCTGGTTGTTCCTGTATCTTTTGTCGGGTACCTACTTTGATCTTTATCGCAAGTCACGCCTTAATGAAATAAACCGCACACTCATATCCTGCATCATTGGCAGCATATTAGTTGCGCTCATTGTTTTTGCAAATGATGAAAATGATTATTCTTACTTCATCCGCATGACAGGGCGCTACTTACTCATCCATACGGCTTACACGCTCATCCTGCGCCTGCTTATACTCAATCATGTAAAGAATAACCTGGTTCGCGGTAAGGTAGGTTTCAAAACACTCATCATAGGCGGCAATCAGGAGGCGATAAACATCTACAAAGAAGTTGTTGAAAACCCGAAGGTATTGGGTAACATTTTCGAAGGCTTTATCTACTCTAACAAGGAAGCCTCAAACGGTATGAGTAAGCTGCTCCCGCAACTGGGCCATCTTTCCGAGCTGGAAAACATAATTGACAAACACGGCATAGAAGAAGTAATAGTAGCAGTGGATTCTGCTGAACACCATTTGCTTGAAAATATTCTTACGCGCCTCAGCTACCGCCCTGTAGTGGTAAAAGTATTGCCAGACTATTATGATATCATTTCGGGTTCGGTAAAAACAAACAATGTGTATGATGCTATCCTCATTCACATTCACCCCGATCTTATGCCTGACTGGCAACGTGTATGCAAGCGCGCTATAGACATCACTGCCGCATTATTTGCGCTCATCATTCTTTCGCCACTCTATCTTTTTGCAGCTATAAAAGTTAAACTATCTTCGCGCGGCCCAGTTATCTATAAGCAAGAGCGCATCGGTCTCTTCGGTCGTCCGTTCTGCATTTATAAGTTCCGTTCCATGGTAGTAAATGCCGAAGAGAACGGTCCTGCGCTCTCCAGCGAAATGGACCCGCGCATCACACCCTGGGGAAGGTTTATGCGTAAATGGCGTATAGACGAGCTGCCCCAGTTCTTCAACATTCTTATGGGTGATATGTCATTGGTAGGCCCCAGACCGGAACGAAAACATTTTATAGATATCATCAGCCAGTCAAACCCGCACTACAAATACCTGCACAAAGTAAAACCCGGCCTCACATCATGGGGGATGGTGCAATTTGGCTATGCTGAAAACGTACAGGAAATGGTAGACCGCATGAAATACGATCTCCTCTACATCGAGAACTGCTCCCTCGCCCTAGATATCAAGATCATGCTTTACACCTTTATGGTAATATTTCAGGGCAGGGGCAAGTAAGCTTCTTTCTCCAGGTACATCATCGCTTCGCCCACTATAAAGAAGCTGCCGGTTATTAATAACGCATCTTCACTGTTCATATTTTCTTTTGCTGCCTGCACAGCCGCGGCAACACTGCTATATGCATTGCCCATCAAATGTTTTTTTTCAGCCTGCTCTTTTAATTCATCTGCTGGTAATGCTCTTGCCAGTTGCGCATTGCAGAAATAGTAAACAGAGTCCTTAGGAAACATAGCAAGCGAAGCGCTCACATCTTTATCTTTCACAAAACCCACTACTATATGCTTTTGCTTTGCAGGCACATCCTTCCACTGTTTCATCACCTCGGTTATACCGGCAGCATTGTGTCCCACATCACATATCACAGCAGGGTTTTGCTGCAGCCATTCCCATCTGCCACGTAGGCCCGTCAGTTCTTTTACTTTAGATAATGCTTCAAATATTTTAGGCAGACTTAGATTCAACCCCTGGTTAGCAGCCAGCACTTCTGCAGCAGCCAATACCGTTTTTATATTGTGCTGCTGGTAGCTGCCCATCAGGTCTGTATGCATATCATACATTTCCCTTTGTGCGCGCTGTACCGCTTTAAAATATTGATACTTTGCATCCTGTTTCACCTTCACCAGGTCCCAAAGTGCCTCTGCATAGTACAGTGTACTTTTATTCCTCAGCGCATGCTCCAGGAACACCCGTTCTGTTTCATCCTGCTGCTCACCCAGTACCACAGGCACTTCCTTTTTTATAATGCCTGCCTTCTCTGCGGCTATTTCAGGTAGTGTATTACCTAGTAAATCCTGATGATCGTAACTTATGTTTGTAATTATGGAAAGGATCGGTGTTATAATATTCGTACTGTCGAGCCTGCCACCCAGTCCTGTTTCTATCACAGCTATGTCCACCTTTTCATCTGCAAAGGCAGCAAAGGCCATAGCCACCGTTATCTCAAAAAAAGAAGGTTGTATTGCCTCAATAGCAGGCTTATGGTCCGTCACAAATTCCACCACCCATTCCTTCGACACTAACTCGCCGTTAATCCGTATGCGCTCTCTGAAGTCCACGAGATGCGGTGAAGTATAAAGTCCCACCTTATAGCCCGCATGCTGCAGCACAGCTGCCAGCATATGGCTGGTGCTGCCCTTGCCATTAGTGCCCGCTATGTGTATGCTTTTAAATTGCTCCTGTGGCTCATCCAGCATCTTGCACAGCTTGCGTATATTCACCAGGTCAGCTTTTATAGCGGCCTTCCCCTGTTGGGAAAACATAGGTAAGCGTTCATACAGGTAATCCAATGTCTGGCTGTAGGTAGCTTTTGTACTCATAAATTATCAGGATCAGGAGCGTGTTTTAAACACGAATGTAATATTACCAAATTGTTCTTCAGGTGCATTATCACTTTTATTGAAGCGCACCTTGTCTACCTTATGCAGGGCAAGTGCTCTTAGTTCAGCACTGCTGGCAGAAACGATCTGTTTGCTCACTATTTCACCATTTCTGTTCACCGTTACGCGTATCACCACCTTGCCTTGTTCTTTAAAGCTGGCATCACGACCGGGGAAAGCTACAATGTTCCTGCCTGTCAGTGTATGGCTTATGCCGCCGTTCCCATTGCCGGGGCTGCCCACATAGTTAGTTGCGCCCGGTGTGCCGTTGGGTACACCGCGGTCGCCATTGCCGGTAGTATTTCCTTCGCTGCTCCCGTTCATGTTCTGCATAGCTCCATTGCCTCCTCTGCCTGTGCCGCCGGCATATACAAATTTCGGTCTTTGCTGCTGCCGTTTATGGTTATTGCTTATGGTTTGCTCAATAGCCTTGTGCCTGTTGTTGTCTGTTTCGGTGTTGTTGCGGATATTACTTTTGGTGGCGGCAGTGTTTACAGCAGGGGCATCATTATCGTTGCCTTGCAGCATGTCCTTTGTCTGTTCGCTTTGCTGTGCTGCTGCCTGGTGTGCTGCCGCGGCTTCATCCGGCGCAGGCTGGTCTATGGCCATTGGCTGATCTTTACCACTGCCATTGTCACTGGTGCCCAGGTTCACCTCCATGCCCATTTCAGGCGGGGTCACGGTTACTGGCAGCGTATAGCGCCACATGAAAAATAAAAGCAGCAATGCCACATGCACCCCTATGGTCCATGCCAGCGCTTTTACGTTTATATTTTGTGCAGGTGCTGCAGTCATGCTTTATGTATGAGCCCGATAAAATTAATTAAAAGACCCGTAGATAAATTGTTAATGTGCAAAATCCTTATCGTAATTTTTCATACGCTCCACCGGCGGATTAAAATACCCGAATTTCAGCTTAGGAAATTCCTCGCGTATCAGTTCCATTAGCTGCCTTATACCCAGGAAGTCGCCGGTATCACCCATGTTCATCTTGCCCAGGTACCAGTCAGGATCTATATTGAAGTTGCGCCACTGTATCATGCTCAGGTCTGTAGTCTTTATCAGCTCACGCAGTGCTTCATATTCTTCTATGCTGTCCGTCATTCCGGGGAATACAAAGTAGTTTATCGATGCCCAGCCATCATACTTGCGCACCACGCGCAGACTTTCTACTATATCAGCAAATTTGTAATTGTTCGGCTGGTAGTACTTGGTATAAATATCCTCGCGTGCCGAGTTCATGCTCACGCGTATGCTGTTCAGTCCCGCCTGCATCAGCGCTTCCACTGCTGCAGGTTTGCTGCCATTGGTGTTTATATTTATGCTGCCTTTATTAGTATGCTTGCGTATTTCTATTATGGCCTCACGTATGGTTTCCCACATCAGCAATGGTTCACCCTCGCAGCCTTGCCCGAAGCTCACTATAGGGTAGGGAGCCGTTTCCAGGTGCGGCACCGTAAACTCCACTATCTCTGCAGCTGTTGGTTTGAATTGTAATCTATCCTGTGTAGACACAATGGTCTCATCTTCCGGCTGAAAAGATATACAGCCTATACAGTTAGCATTGCACGCAGGTGATGTCGGTATCGGGCATTCCCAGCGCCCCATAAAGTAGTTCCTCGCAGCAGGGCAATGATAAGTAAGTGCGCAGTTATCTGCCAGGTGTTTCACCAGCCTGTTATGTGGGTATGCTTGCAGAAAATCTGCCACACCTTCTTTTACCTTGCTATCACTAAAGCCGCTGCACTCCTGGCGTATATCCTGTTCTATGCGCATTGCAGGCACATAAAATTTATCATCCTGCCAGCCCGCTGCGGTATAGCAAAATAGCGGCAGCGTAGGCGCATCCGGCAGCGTTTCATAAGCCGCTACATAAAAGCCCGTATGTGCTGGCGGTATAAAGGCAGCTACAGCCCATCCTTTTTCGCACAGGCGCATTTCGCCCGTCTCCACGTCTATGCCTATGCCTCTACGGCCCGGTAGCTCGTACAGCGATCCGCCATCCGGCAATTCTATCCAGTCCTCCTCATCTATAGGCAATGCTTCCCAGCCCGACCTGCCTACTGCATACAGCGTGGTATCTTCAAAAATATTACCCTTCCCGTCAGAATATAATAAGTACATAAATCAATTTTCAAATAATAATACAATAAAGCCGCCTTTGGGGCGTTGCTACCAGTCGGCCACTCTTTTCCCTTTCCCTTCTTCTATCAGCTTATTACAGAAAGCATCAAAGCTGGCCACATCCAGTTCTGTTTTTTTCACATTCCACTGAAAAAGTTTGTTGTCTGCACAGTCTACAGTTAGTGTGCCATAGCGTAGCAATACTCTTTCCACCTCGCGCCAGTCTATAAATCGTTTTCTCGAGTTCACCGGCAATCTTATGCCTTGCTCGTCCACCATTATACGCAGATTGTTTTCACTGCTTTCCCACAGCAGTGCAATAAGGATAGACGCGCTCAGCACGCCAAACATCGTACTAGGCACCCACCATTTGTGCATGGCGCAGTAGCTCAGCAGGCATAGGAAAATAAGCAATTCCATTATCCTGAATACCCTGTTAGCGGCGGTTAGTACCAGCCACTTGTGTTTTACCACAGTTGTTACCAGTAGAAATAGCCCTGCTATAACCAGCGCAATACCCCAGTATTTCAATGGCTTGGATATAGCAAGAAAAACGGCACCGGTACCCAGAAAGATAAAACCCGACATCAAATGCATCGCAGTACTCTGGTGTGGCTTCACCTTTTCCTCAGTCAGCAGCAGCTCAAAACTCATAAGGCTGCAAAGGTAAGCCATTGCCGTCAAACAGATATTAAATGAATATGTAAATAATTAACCTATTGCAGGTAAAAAGTATCGGCTTTATGCTCTTCAAAGCTGTTCAGCTCCAGGCAGCAGCAGTCAGTCTCCATCACCAGTTCATGCCATACGTATGGGGGCACTTCCAGTTTCACAGGCCCGCTTACCACGGCGCTCTGCAATTCCGTTTCATCTATATGCCGCCAGTTCACCCGGCAGCTGCCATGCAGTATCATAAAGATTTCCGGATCCTTGGTTGCAGATATGCCTTTGTGGTAATGCCGCCCGCTCACTGTTCCCGCCTTGCGATATACTATTAGTTGCTTCCCGCTGCGCTCATGCGCATACTCGCAGGTATACCCACGCTCATCACTCCCGCTCAGTTCCAGTGCTGTAATTTTCATTGATTCCTTGTTAAATCAGCCTCACGGCACACCCACCGTATCATTAGCTTCACCCGGCAGCTTCACATCAAAGTCTTTCAGTCCTTTATTCACATCACCCTGCACTACCAGCTTTTCTTCCTCCGCCATCTTGCGCAGGCGCCAGCCCAGGTACAGGTCGCCTGTAGGTATATTATATTTGCTCAGTGCCTGGCTCACTATGCGCGAACCTTTTTGAAATTGGTGCGAACAGAAGCTCGTCAGTTGTCCGTCATAGTGGTCCTCCGTTCTCGAGCTCAATTTCTTTCCACCCTCATGTGTGCGTATGCCGGCATTTTCATCCGTCAGCTTGCGCCATTCGTAGGTATCCATTTCCACCTCCGGCAGCGTCACCTGTCGCGCCAGCTTACGGGCTTTCACCAATTCTTTTGGCAGTATCTCACTTATGTTCTTTGGGTAGTACACACGTCCCTTTTCATCCAGGAAGGGCAGCCCCGCAATAGGCACTATATAAAAGCGTCCCTGGTGCTTGCTCAGGTAAGTTAGCATCCAGTGGTAGGCGCACACATCCGCAGCAGCAGGCGCCATCCAGAACCATGCTTTTATTTCCGGGTCATCATACATCGCCTTGCTTATCTCCAGCAGGCGTTCTATATCATCCACCTGTGCAGGATTCTTTTCATTGTTCACCACCGTATTCCAGAACGCGCTGCGCATCTGGCTAAAGGTTGTTCCCTCTTCCTTTTTCAGAGGTCCCACGTTCAGTATATCCTTCATCACCACCACCTCGCCCTGCATCGCAGGTTCACTCATCACCGCCTCCCTCAGAGGCTCTGCCGCCATATCACCTACTACTATATGATAGATCATTTATTAAAACGTATTATTAAGCGCAAAAATAGAAGGTTTAGGGAATAAATGAGAATTTGAGAATTGCTCCTCGAAATGTGAATATATTAGTATATCTATTTTCGCCTCATGTTTATTTGATGGAAGACTTTAATAATATTAGTAACCGCGAAATGTTCAGACCTGACAAGCGAACTTTGTTCGGAACATCAGAAGATTTTGATAGTTTACCGGCACCGCACAAAGAACAGATTAGGTTCTTAGATCATCACGCCTTCGTGTATCTGCGAACACTTTTTCGCGTCGCTCAAATGGGTGGTACAGGCAGCTTTAAAGATTTCTCAAAAGATGATTATAAAGAAATCGAAGAATTTAATGATAAAGACAATGGCGAAAAACAATTGAAACAATGGCTTTATGAACGAGGTATACCTTTCTCAAAAAACGTTTTTATTCTTGCAGATCAGGCAATATACACTACTTGGAAAATAATAGTGGAATATGCCTTCGAAGCATTTTGGAATAAAGACGTCTACGTTTTCGATCAAAGCCTTACCTGGTGCTTGTTTCATTTCCATCATGACAAATATTTCTTCGGTAATAAACGCATTTCCGAAAAAGCCGAGAACAACAAAAAACAGACGTTATACTTAGATCTGAAAAATCAGTATCCCGATATTTCATTTCCTTATTGAAAAAGTATAATTTTTGTGTCTATTCATAATGCTGGAAAATTAAGGTGTCGCTGATAAGTTTATAAGAGCCATTTATACAATTAGCTCGAAAACGATAAAAGCTACTCCAGACATATTTATTGTTCAATTTCCCCCATCCTTCTACCGACACATTATACTCATTTTTCTCGTTAGCTACCGGCCATGGATAATATTGCAGCCCATTGCCTTCCTTTTCCATTTCCTTTTGTTTCTTTACGATTGGAGCAAAGCTTTCCAATTTAGAAAGCGCTATGTTTTCTCTTTCAAGCTCCGTATCAACAGCTTTCTCAAATTTATCACGCCAATCCTTGCCATGCTTTGCAGCTATTAGCGGTTCCACAATATTGTTATTGCTATCTGCACGGTTTTCTATTTCTTCAGATACATCGCAATTGGCTATCGCAAAGAATTCAAATCCCCATCTGTCAGCAATTACATTTTCCGAGTTTTGTCGCTTAAAATTCGGCAGCCCATAAACCAATATTCTAAGTTTCCTTTTCGATGAATGTTGAGCATTAGCACGAGTGCCTAGACAAACCAAACAGAGTAATGAAATAGCAAAAAAACAAATCGATTTTAATCTGTATAATTTCAAAAGAATTGAGTAGGGGTTTCCATAATAACGTTGGTCATTTGTTTATATTGCTTGGCCTCGCCGCCTAAAGTAGCGGGTGCTTAAGATATAAAAATAAAGCAAGTAGCGTTTCGATAATCATTCATTATCTTCAATTCGAATCTTAAACACTACACCATATGTACCCAATGCTGAAATATTTATTTACTGCGGCATTATTCTTCAATTTCTCTATTGCGCATGGCCAAAGAATCAGTTATGACGATTGGAATAATCAGGCAAAAGATAATATTCGTTTGCTACCGGAGTATGGGCATGTTCAAAAAACGGATGAACAAAAGAGGTTAGATGAAAATCTTATAGAAGAAGAAACTAAGCAAGAAGGAACCCGCCGGAAGGCTTCAGAACATTTGATCTCTCTGGGTTTTAACTATTTGACGCGAGGAGACGCGAAAACAGCTATGTATCGCTTCAACCAAGCCTGGTTATTAGACCCTGCAAATGAAAATGTTTATTGGGGCTTCGGCGCCGTCTATTTCAGCTTTAATGATTTTAAAAAAGCTGAAGCGCAATATGATAAAGGCTTAAAGATGAATCCAAATAATACAAACATCCTCACAGACAAGGCAACAATATATCTGGGTGATTTTGAGGAAAGGCACGATAAGAATAGCTTTAACAAAGCACTTGCTCTATTTCAAAAATCATATTCAATTGATCCGACAAACCAGAATACAACTTATAAATTGTCTGTTCTTTATTTTGTCAATAAAGATTGTAAAAATGCATTGAAGTATTTTTTAGAATGTAAAAAATATGGTGGCCGGCCAATAGTGCCCGAATACGAAAAAGCAATGAAAGAAACCTGCAAATACTCAAAATAAATCTCGTCGATTTTTACTTTCAATAGTTTCTGAATTCTCATTTTATTCCCTTAGGCAAAACCGCCATTTTAAAATACTGATCCTCCCTATAATCCTGTATATGCTCCGGCCATTCAATATGCCGTATGCGTATTACAAAGCTTGAGTCAGAAAGAAAAGAAAGCTCGCCAAATTGCTTTCCTGCTTCTCCCAGGTAAAACAATGAAAAGGAATTATTTTTCTCCTTGCCCGAAGGATAGAAATTAAGATATGCAGTGCATACATTGCGGCGCACCGTTGCATCATCAGCGCTTTCCACCCATTCCTGGTAAACTAAAGTAGAAGTATCCTTTTTTGAAAGCTCGGCATCTTCTTTCGAAAGAAAAACAAAGAAATCCCTTTCGCTTAAAGATGCACAGGTATCATTTATGCATCGTTTTTCAAGCAGCCAGGTTCTGCCTTCTAACCGTCGCAAAGCAACATTATATGGTTGCGATTTCTGTTGTCCGTGGGCGGGGCAACACAGTAGGCAGAGTATAATAGCAAGATAAGTTTGTCTCACACCGCAATATATCAAATACGAAGACTCGAATTTCTTCTTTCTCGAATACTCTTTCAACAACCAACAATCCTTTTTGAATTTTAATTTTGATTTTTACTTCTCAAATGTGGACATCTTAATTTGGAACTCGCATGTTAATAATAGTACCTTGCAGATACGGCATTCGCAATATGCCATCAGCTAATTAGCTAATCATCATATTAGCTAATTAAGCAAGTTCTTTGACATACTATAAACCCTTCTAAAGCTATTGGCTAATCAGCTAATCATCACATTAGCTAATTGAAAATGCGACATTTTGTAACCTTTTGTAACATTCTGGTAGATTTTCAAAAAACTAATAAGGCAGCAAAATCAATGCTTTGCCGTATGAAACCTCCCAAAAGCTCCCAAAACTTTTTTCTGTAGCAATGTCACATTTCTCAATAAAGCAGTTCCTCTATCCGTTACATAATATATTTTTACACGTAGTTTTGAACTGATGATCTCCACGATGAAAAGATATATAGGTATTGTACTGCTGCTTGTTTTTTCAGCCGCACAGGCTAATGCACAAATAGAGTTATCCAACGCTATTGAATTTGGCTACCCTGTGCTGCTTAACAAGAGCAATTCAAATATGTTCTATAGCCAGGTAACAGGTGGTCTGCGTTTTGGCCTCAGCTTTAAGCCGGAGGGAACGCAGTTCTTTCCTACGCTCAATTTCTCCTTTGGTCGCACACGCCTGCCTATGGCGCAGTTTGAACAGAATGTGGCCGTCATCAATATGAATTACCTCAGCCTTATGCTGCATGGCAACTTCGTTATACCTTTTGAAAATGGTAATACACTGTATGTATTAGGCGGCATAGGCTTCACCAAGCTGAAGGAGCGCGGACTGGCCATCAGCGGCCACGATGCCCTGGCCATGACGATACATAAGGACTCGGTATTGTATCCCAACAAAGTATTTCCTTCCGTAGGCCTGGGCTTTGAATATGTATATGGCTCTGCGGTCAATAGCAAGGTGTACCTGAGCTTCGGCTTCATGATGCAGTACATATACCTCTTCACCGGGCATAATGAGTACTTTGCTACAGTGGTAGACGACCAGGGCCGCGACGTGCCTGTACAGGGCAACATGACAGGCCATGTATTTGCGCCTACTGTCAATATTACATTACACTGGCTCACCGGCAACAGCCTCATCTTCTGGAAGAAGAAAGACAGCCACTACATGTAGCGTTGGTGTAATGTTATATTCTGCGGCCGCTCATATCAGCTATTCAAATTATCTATTACTTTTGCCAGCAAAATTCGAAAACATTCACACATGAGTTTTATAACAAATATTGTTGCCCGCCAGATACTCGACTCCCGCGGCAACCCTACAGTAGAAGTTGACGTTCATACCTCCGATGGTTTTCTTGGCCGTGCCGCTGTGCCTTCAGGCGCCTCTACCGGCAAGCACGAAGCAGTAGAGCTGCGTGATAACAACAAGAAAATATACATGGGTAAGGGCGTAACCAAAGCTGTAGACCATGTGAATGAGAAAATAGCTGAAGAACTGTACGGCTGGGACGTTACCGACCAGAAAGGTATAGATGATGCTATGCTGGATATGGATGGCACCGAAAACAAAGGCACACTGGGTGCTAACGCTATACTGGCTGTGAGCATGGCGGTGGCTAAGGCTGCTGCACAGGCTACAGGTCTTTCCCTGTATCGCTACATAGGTGGTGCTAATGCAAGAACATTGCCGGTGCCTATGATGAACATACTGAATGGTGGTGCGCATGCTGATAATAAAATAGACTTCCAGGAATTCATGGTGATGCCTATAGGTGCTGAAAGCTTTAGCGAAGGCCTGCGTTGGGGCGTGGAAATATTCCACCACCTGAAGACTGTGTTGAAAGACAAAGGTTACTCAACCAACGTAGGTGATGAAGGCGGCTTTGCACCTAACATACAGAGCAATGAAGAGGCAATAGAAACAGTGCTGAAAGCCATAGAAAAAGCCGGCTACAAACCAGGCGAACAAGTGGCAATAGCAATGGATGCCGCTAACAGCGAACTGTATGACGTAAAGAGCAAGAAGTACATCTTCCATAAATCGAACGGTAAGACACTGAGCAGCGAAGAGCTGGTAGAATACTGGGTGAAATGGTGCAAGAAATACCCGATAGTAAGCATTGAAGATGGTATGGCAGAAGATGACTGGAAAGGCTGGAAACAATTGACAGACGCGCTGGGCAGCAAAGTGCAGCTGGTAGGCGACGATCTGTTTGTGACCAATGTAAAACGCTTGGAGAAAGGTATAAACGAAGGTATTGCTAATGCACTGCTGGTAAAAGTAAACCAGATAGGTACCCTGTCTGAAACCATAGATGCAGTGACCATGGCACAGCACAACCGCTACAATACTATTATGAGTCATCGCTCCGGCGAAACAGAAGATGTTACCATTGCAGACCTTGCTGTGGCGCTGAACTGTGGCCAGATAAAAACAGGCTCTGCCAGCCGCACCGATCGTATTGCTAAGTACAACCAGCTGTTGCGCATAGAAGAGGAACTGGGTGCTAATGCCTATTTTCCGCAAAAAGCTATTAAATTTGGTAAATAATAATCTGCGTTTATGAGAAAAGTATGGAACGTACTCACCAATAAGTTCTTCCTTACAGGAGTGGCCTTCATAGCATGGATGGCCTACTTCGATCAGAACGACTTTATGCTGATGCAGCAACGCAAGAAGGAGCTGCAGGCTACCAAAGACAATATTGCCTATCTGAATACAGAGATCGCCCGCATGGAAAAGGAAAACGCAGACATACGCACCAACCCTAAAAAGCTGGAACAGTTTGCCCGCGAGAACTTCCGCATGAAGCGCGACAATGAAGATCTTTACGTGATAGACAGAAGCAAATAAAAACAAAACATCCCGGCATTTACCGGGATGTTTTACTTAATATCATTCTGTTCGCATTCTCAATAAAGTCCTCCGGCTCATTAGGACTTACCAGGTACTTTCGTTTGTTTGTGGTTATCATCACCAGCTTGCTGCGATCTGTGCAATGAGCTCTTACCCAGCCCATGGAGGAATACCAGAAGATGCCCAGGTAGCCCATGAAGCCGCCACTGCCAAATACACGAAGGCCGGCACCCAGCTCTCCGGGTTGTACCCGCGCAACTCTGGTTATTTCATCTATCGATATAAGCTTGGTATTTAAAAACCTGTTTATCTCAATACCCGCAGTATTGACCGCATACCGGGAAGGAGCAAAGAGAAATGTAATGCCAAAGGCAATGAATACGAGCCATATAGGTAGATGGGCTAATCCTTTTCTGCCTGCGTGGTACACGATAAAGGCAAACAGCAACAGAACGCCTATGGTGAGCACTTTTGCCAGTGTATCCAGTTTGGCAAGGTATTGTTTCATTAGCTTAGTTTTCTTCGCTTCATTTCCTTGGTAATGAGTGTTAACTCTCTGCCTGTTTGCCCAGCCACCGAAGTATTCTCCTGCGCACGGCGTATCAGGTAGGGTATTACATCCCGCACAGGGCCGTAGGGCAGGTACTTAGCCACATGAAAACCTTCATGTGCCATGTTGAAGGATATATTGTCGCTCATACCATAGAGCTGCGAAAAGTAGATGTTCGGTGCGTTGTTAGGAATGCCATGGTCCTGCATATACTTTGCAGCCAGCAGGCAGCTCTTCTCATTGTGCGTGCCTATGAACAGCGCCAGTTTGCTAAGGTTATCCAGGCAAAAATCAACTGCAGCGTCATAATCGCGATCTGTGCTCGCTTTGTCCGGCTGTATAGGATCGGGGTAGCCCATTTCGGCAGCGCGTTTGCGTTCCTTTTCCATATAGGCCCCGCGTACCAGCTTAGCCCCCAGCAAGTAACCTTTTTGCTCAGCCTCAGCCAGTGCTTGCTTCAAAAAAGGAAGAGACTGATGGCCATACATCTGAAAGGTGTTGAAGATATATACTTTGCCATGGTTATACTGCTCCATCATGGCATTAGTGAGCTGATTTACAGGTTCTTGTATCCAGGTTTCCTCCGCATCTACCAGTACCATTATGTTATTGTCCACAGCAGCTTTGCATATCCGGTCTATTCGCTTATACACGCGTTGCCATTCGGCAGTTTCAGCATCGTTTAGCGTTTGGGCTGCATGTATCTTTTCAAGCAATGCAAAGCGCGCAAAGCCGGTGATCTTGATGCTTATAAATGGTATATGTTGTTGAGTAGCAGCGTATTCTATTGCTTTTATAAACTCAGGGACCGCTTTATCAAATTCAGCTTCGCCCTCTTTGCCTTCCACACCATAATCCAGTATCACGCCAATGTCATATTTTCCCAACACTTCTGCTGTACGTGCTGCATCGGCCATTGTTTCACCTCCGCAAAACTGATTGAAAATAGTCTTTTTTATAAGCCCTTCTATAGGCAGATGTATGCCGAGTGCAGTCTTGGTAGCTATAATACCCAGCTTCGTTAAAAGTGGCGAATTCATTGAAGAAAACAGGAATTTTGCCTGCTTCAGATCTTTGTCGCTGCGGTACTTAAAAGCGATCTCGGTATTATCAAATTCAGGGAGCATGTATTATTATATAAGCGGTTGCAAAAATAGCAGCCATTATTGAGGCTTGAAAATTTCTTTGGGCTTAAATTTTTTTGTGACTGGAGCTAATATCCCTATCTTTACCCAAAATCATTTCTATCTATTAAAAATATATTGCGATGAAAAAATTGCTTTTACTCTCAACAGCGGCGGCTTTATCAATAAGCGCGTTTGCTCAGTCAGGAAGCAGGTCTATTATGCTGGAAAATGAGGCTCAGAACAGAACCCCCATTAACACAATAAAACCTGGTGCGCATCCTGCAAATCCTGCACAGTACAATGCTACTTCTACATGGAGCAAAGGTGCTAAGAAAACTTTCCCAACAGGACAGTATTTCAGCCAGTTCCCATTTGTTGACGCGCTGTTAGGTAACACAATGTCCGGTGGCCAGGAACAACTGCAGCCAATATGGTTCGATTCTACTGTTAGGCAGCTTTTCAGCACAGGCTATGGCACTATCAACTATTCTAGTGCTGCCGCCAACATTGATCCGATGTCTTCAATGTTCAGCAGCGATACAGACCTGGTAAACCTGGTTTATGGCCAGACAGCAGGTACCACCATGAAAGTAGATACTTCTGATGATTACACTATAGATTCAGTGTACATTACTGGTGCATACATTATTGCAAAACCAACGCGTACCACTAACGACTCACTTATCATCTCTGTAGCACCTACAGGAGGTTATTACTACTTTGTAAGCTCTACAAGTGCATGGATCACAAACTACGGCTTGACTTCATCTGATACACTTCGTGGTTATGCTCCGCTTGATGTGGACAGCATACACAGAACACTGACTTCTTACACTCTTACATCTAAAACATTTGTAGTTCCGCTGGATCCTGCTACTGTAGGTTCTGTACCTGCTGCAGATGGTTCTGTTACGCTGCACGTTTTCGGATATGCAGTACCCGGCGGCCTGGTAATTCCGAAAGGTCATAGCTTTGCAATAAGCGCTACATTCAAATCTACAGATACATGGACCCGCAACGTAGACTCAATTAACGAGTTCAACCGTTTCGAACCACTGTGGGGTTATGAATATCCTTACCCTTCAGGTGGCTACATGACTTACTGGCGCAATACTTACAAGAACGACCGTAACATGGGTGACCTGATGTTCTCTACAGACAGCTCACAGTACCTGCCTTCACTGCCTGTACAGGGCTGGAACCTGCCAAACTCTAAGTTCTTCTCTTACGAATATCCTGATATGGGTGCATGGATAACTTGTACTTCTTGTTCTGCAATTACGACTGCAGTTAACAATGTAGTAAATACAATAGCGGGCGTTAAGGTATATCCTAACCCAGCTAACGACCAGGTATCTATAGCTTACAGATTATCTCAGTCTTCTGACGTAACTGTTACCCTAACTAACGTATTAGGCCAGGTAGTAAGCACTCAGAATGCCGGTAACGCACTGAATGGCCATGTAGTATTCAATACTTCAAGCCTGGCTGAAGGTGTATACCTTTACACTCTGACTGCTAATGGCGAACGTTCTACAGGTCGCGTAGTAGTTGCACACTAAGAAATAAAACAAGTAAATAATAGAAAGAGAGTAACATTTGTTACTCTCTTTTGCTTTTTAGACCAAAATTTTCTTACACATTAGTGACTATATAATCAGTATCTTTTATGTCAAAAAAGGGTATATTAGAGGTACAAAAGCTAATGACATGAAGAAAATTTTATTACTCCTTACCTCAATAACCCTTTCTTTCCTTTCCCAGGCGCAGTATGCAAACAGGTCTGTAATGCTGACAGATGATGCAAATGTGTTTCATACTCCTACAGAGACCACGAAAGGCGTTAGCGCGCCGGAAAGTCATCCTTTAGGCTTTCTGAATGCAGGTTATAAAAGTGCAGGTGCAAAAACTACAGGGAGCACTATTTATCCAAGATGGTATAGTCATTACTTCGTAGTAGATCAGCTATTGGGTGGGGCTTTTACAGGTTCTTCTCCGCTATTTACACAAATCCCTATATGGAATGACTCTGCGGTAACCCAGCGTTTCTATGATGGTGTACACTACTACTATGGCGGTATTAACTTCTGTGGCGTTGCCCAGGTAATAGATCCAATACATTTTCAGGAATTCAGAGACACAGATCTTTTAGGGCTTATTTATGGTACCGGCACCAGCCAGTTTTTGCAGGTAACTGATACTAATACTTATACTGTGGATAGTGTGGCACTGGAGGCAGGCTATATAAGGATAGCAAGCAGGGGATCCATTGTGGATACGCTGATTCTTTCTGTAGCGCCATGCAGGCATGCCTATGTATACGGCTTAACAGCATGGCCAATGGTCAATGATATAAATATAGGGACAGATACTGCATTAATTGGATTTGCTCCGATAACTGTAGACAGTGATTTGCGTGCGGCAAATTCAGAAGTGCCTTCCTTCCCCGGACAAAAATGGAAAGTATTGCTTCAGGCTTCTGATGGCGATACTACTTTTAGTGTAGGCGGTGTACCAGGATATGACAGTGTAAAAACAAAGGTTTATACCGTTCCAAATGGTGGAGTAAAAATACCTGCCGGATATGGCTTTGTAATAACAGCAACATTCAAATCCGGTGAACCGGATAGTAATATCCATGCGGGTGTGGACTCTTTCAGTAAGTTCAATCACTGGATGCCAGTTACAGGTTATGAATATCCTTATCCAACTGGTGGTTATATGACCTATTGGTACAACCAATATAACGATGAGAACTCTTCCAATATGTTGTTCCCTAAAAAGACATCGTATTACGAACCTACAATTTATGTGCAGGCGCATAACAACAACAAAAATTTTGACTATCAATACCATAACATACAAGGCCATGTTGTGTGCGCCACATGTCCAAGCATAGCGGATGCTCCAACTGATACGTCTTTCCACCATTTGGGAGGATCAGGTCTCAGCGTGAATACTGTAAAGAACATTATAGGTACAGTGATGGCATTGCCTAACCCCGCAAATACACAACTGAATATTCCATTTACCCTACAACAAAGTGCTAACACAAGAATATATCTTACAAATACTATAGGTCAAGTAATTGCTGTCCAAAACCTAGGCAAGGTAACCAGCGGCAGAGCTGAATTCAATGTTTCAGGTCTTAGTAGCGGTATGTATTTCTACACGCTGAATGCAGGTGGTGAGAGAATTACCGGAAGGATTGCAATAGTGCACTAAGTTAGTTTTAATCTTTTTTATAAAGAGGGCAGCAACCGCTGCCCTCTTGCTTTTTGTAAAAGATGACAATGATATTGCATTGTTTTTATAAGTATTGAAGAGGGGGTTATTTAACTTTATAAAAAACAACTTTATGAAGCCTCTATACACCATTCTTATTATTCTGACAATGCTATCTAATTTAGCCTCTGCGCAAAATTCCAATCAGTCAAATAGTAATACTCCCCATCCATCAGAAAAAATGATAAATAGCAGCGGCGAAAAGCTAACCCGCTTACACAGCAGATGGTATTGCTATTATGATTTTATTGATGCCTTAATTGGAAATACGATGTCCGGAGGACAATATGTAGCGCTACCAATGTGGCATGACCCTGGAATGCTACTCGGAAGTTCTATTTCGGGAACTGATACAGTGAATTGTTTATCGATAGCACAGATCATAGATCCGGTAAGCAGTATTTACAGCAGTGATACTGATCTAATGAAGCTCATTGATAGTACGGTAGCAGCAGGTAATGTCTTACAGGTGGGAGAGACAGATGGCTATATGATAGATTCTATTTCGATAGTTGGTAATTATTATATAGCAAAGCCATTACGTACAACGGCGGATTCCTTAATAATATCTATAACGCCGAATATCAGATACTATAAAGACACAGCTGGCTGGATAACGTCATATGGCATAACAGATTCTTTAATTGCTTTTGCACCCAGAAATGTAGATAGTATACACAGATGTGCATATAGTGATACTATAGCCGTTCCGGGAAAGACCTGGGCGGTACCTTTAACAACTGCGATGGCGGCTGGTGTTACAAAGTATAAGTTTGCGCCACCTGGCGGTCCGGTATATATTCCTGCAGGTTATCATGCAGCAATTACGGTTACCTTTAAATCAACCGATAGCTGGGTAAAAAATGTGGATTCTATAACTGAGTTTAACTGTTTTACTCCCCTGTTCGGATATGAATATCCCTATCCGTCTGGTGGATACATGACCTACTGGCGCAACACTTATTCAAATGATTGCCATGGATCATCTCTAATGCATAATAATGATTCAGCCCATTATATCCCTGCGATCATTGAGCAGGGTAAAGGGCTGCCTGCTACAAAATTTTCCCAATATGAATATGCGGACGTAGGTGCGCATGTTGTTTGCATTACTTGCGGAACAGCGGATATTAAAGATGTTCCCAATTCTATAAAAACGACTACCGCATATCCTAATCCTGCAAATAATGAAGTTACAATTCCAATTGTATTATCCAGACCAGAAGATATAGAAATAGAACTGATAAATGCTGCCGGGCAGGTGTTGCAGACAAAAAGTATTAATGGAGCACTAAATGAAAAAGTGACTTTCAATACAAAAAGCCTTTCGCAAGGTGTGTACTTTTATTCTGTTAAAGCCGGAAATGAACAGCAAAGCGGAAGAATTGTAATTGTACATCAATGATAATTAATAAAAGCTATTACATATTTGAAAAAGGCGATATTCATTATTGCCTTTTTTCTTTTTTCGGGAACAATACTTTATTATTGCACACGTCCGGCTAAAAATCAGGCCGGACTGGTACCGTTTTTTAAAAGTAAATACACGAATGGCAAAGAACTTGTTGATAGTTGAGTCGCCCGCAAAAGCAAAAACAATAGAAAAAATATTGGGCAGTGATTTTGAGGTAAAGTCTTGCTACGGCCATATCCGCGACCTGGAAAAGGAGGATATGGGAATAGATATACAGCACGGTTTTCAACCAAAATATAAGATATCTGACGATAAGGAAAAGGTGGTGAAAGAATTAAAATCCCTGGCAAAAAAATCTGAAGATGTTTGGCTGGCAACGGATGAGGACCGTGAAGGGGAAGCTATATCATGGCACTTGTGCGAGGTGCTGGGCCTCAACCCGACCACTACAAAACGTATAGTTTTTCACGAAATAACGAAGCCGGCTATATTGAAGGCTGTAGAGAAGCCACGCCATGTAAATATGGATCTGGTGAATGCACAGCAGGCAAGACGTGTGCTGGATCGCATAGTGGGCTTTGAACTGTCGCCGGTATTATGGCGGAAGATGAGCATGCGCAATAACCTGTCCGCAGGGCGCGTACAATCTGTGGCAGTGCGTTTGATAGCTGAACGTGAACGTGAGATCACAAGATTTACGACACAGAGCAGCTTTAAAATAGAAGCCATCTTCCAGGCGCCAGATGCTAATAAAAGGAATGTATATTTTAAAGCAGAAGGGCCGGATAAAATAAAGACCAACGATACGGCGAAGGCCTATCTTGAAAAATGCATCGGCGCCACTTATACAGTAAAAGATGTGCAGGTGAAACCAGCGAAAAAATCGCCGGCAGCGCCATTTACCACATCTACATTGCAGCAGGAAGCCAGCCGTAAACTGGGTTACTCTGTTTCTAAAACAATGCTACTGGCACAGAAGCTGTACGAAAACGGGCATATTACCTATATGCGTACAGACTCAGTAAATCTATCTGAAACTGCTATAGACGGCATACGCAAAACGGTGACAACACAGTATGGTGAAAAATACTACCAGCACCGTAAATACAAAACAAAGAATGAAAGCGCACAGGAAGCGCACGAAGCTATAAGGCCTACGGATATGGATGTGACGTCGGCGGGTGATGCAGATACCAAAAGGCTTTATGACCTGATATGGAAACGTACTATGGCGTGCCAGATGGCAGATGCACAGCTGGAACGTACCATAGCTAAAATAGAAGTGTCTGCGCATCAGGATCCGTTGACAGCTACAGGCGAAGTATTACGTTTTGATGGCTTTTTGAAAGTATACATAGAGAGCAGGGATGATGAAGATGGTGAAGAAGAAGAGAATGAAGGGATGTTGCCACCACTTACGGTAGGACAGCAGCTGGACCTGGAACAAATGCTGGCCAATGAGAGATTTACAAGACCGCTGCCAAGATATACGGAAGCATCGTTGGTAAAGAAACTGGAAGAGCTGGGTATAGGCCGCCCTTCTACGTACGCGCCCACCATTAGTACCATACAGCAACGCGGCTATGTAGAAAAGCGTGATAAAGAGGGCGTGAAACGTGACGTGCAAACCATAACATTGAAGGGAGATAAAATAACTGAGCGTACGGATAGTGAAAATGTGGGTGCAGAGCGTGCAAAACTATTCCCTACGGATCTGGGACTTGTTGTTACGGACTTTCTGAATGAACATTTCCATTCAGTAATGGACTATGGTTTTACAGCCAAGATAGAAGAGGAATTTGATGAGATAGCAGAGGGTAAGAAAGTATGGAATAAAATGCTGGACACTTTCTACACGCCGTTTCATAAGCAGGTAGAAGATACAATAGAAAATGCAGGCCGTGCGAAGGGTGAGCGTGTATTAGGTACGGAAGAAAGCACCGGTAAGCCGGTGGTAGCGCGCCTGGGTCGTTTTGGGCCAATGGTGCAAATAGGTGCTACTGACGAAGAGGAAAAGCCAAGATTTGCCAAACTGCGAGCTAACCAGAGCATAGAGACCATAACCATGGAAGAGGCCATGGAGTTGTTTAAACTGCCAAGGAAGATAGGTCTTTTTGAAGGAGAAGATGTGGTGGTAAATATTGGCCGCTTTGGTCCATACGCACAACATGCGGGTAAGTTCTATTCACTGAAAAAGGAAATGGACCCTTATGTAGTGGAACTGGATGAAGTAGCACCGCTGATAGAAGAAAAGCGCAAGGCTGCTGCGGAAAGCACTATTAAGGTATTTGAAAAGGAAAAGATAAAAATACTGAAAGGTCCTTACGGCCCATATATAAAACAAGGTCTGCGGAACTATAAAATTCCGAAAGAAAAAATTGAAACACCTGAAGCGCTTACCATAGAAGAGGTGAAAGTAATAATTGAGGAAGCGAAAGCAAATCCCCCTAAAAAATCAGCAAAAGGCAGAAAGACAAAATGATTTTTTTGTTGTAACTTGATTGTGCGAGAAAAGGCGATAGATATGCAGCAAAATAAAGAGATCAATGCGTTGCTGAAACTAATAGATGATCCTGACGACGAAGTGTTTGACACCGTTGCTGATAAGCTGCTGCACTACGGTAAAGAAATTATTCCTAACCTGGAACAACTATGGGAAGTAACTGCGGATGAGAGTTTGCAGGAGCGTATAGAATTGTTGATACACCGGGTACATTTCCAGGACCTGCAACAAGACTTCCTTGAATGGAGCAAATCAAAACATCCTGAATTGCTGCGTGGCGCCATACTGGTGGCGAAATTTCAATTCCCTGATCTGAATGTGCCTGCACTGCTTTCACAATTTGACCAGATAAGAAGAAATATATGGCTTGAACTGAATAATTATCTTACGCCACTTGAACAGGTTAATGTTTTCAATAGCATTCTTTACAATTACTATAAACTACAGGGGCATGAACTCACAGACCGTGAGCCCAAATACTTTTTTATAAACCAGGTGCTGGAAAGCAAACAGGGAAATGCATACTCCCTGGGGGTGTTATATCTGGCGCTTTGCGAATTGCTGGACATTCCCATTTTTGCGGTAGATGTACCGCGCCAGTTTGTATTCGCATATATCGATACACTTCATCATTTCTTTGCGCAGGAGAGTGAAGGGGTGCAGCAAATACAATTCTTCGTTGATCCCATTACCGGCATGGTATATACGCACAAAGATGTCGATGCATATCTGCGTAAGATAAATGCGCACGACAAGGAGCAATACTTTGTTCCGCTTCTTACCAAACGTGTTATCTTCAAAATGCTGGAAGAACTGGCACTTTGTTACCGCTACCGCCGCGAGGACCAGAAGGCTGATGAGATACAGCAACTGATGCGCATACTGGTAGAAGAGTAAAACTTATTTTCCTGAGATTAATAAGAGATCGGCTAATGCAATGGCTGTGGCAGCCTCCACCACTACAGGCACGCGCAAGGCAATGCATAAGTCATGGCGTCCCTTCACCTGGAAACTTTCCACAGATTGTGTTGCATTGTTCCATGTCTGCTGTTCTTTTGGTGTGCTGCTGGTGGGTTTTACTGCTACTCGGAAATAAAGCTCATTGCCATTACTGATACCGCCATTAATGCCGCCTGCATTGTTTGTTCGAGTGCTGCCCTGTGCATCTATTATTGCGTCATTGTGTTCGCTGCCTTTCATTTTTGCAGCATGAAATCCGCTACCGAACTCGATACCTTTGATGGCAGGTACTGCAAATATAGCATGGCTAATAGCAGACTCAACAGAATCGAAAAACGGTTCACCTACGCCAATTGGTAAATGATTTACAATGCAGGATACTATGCCGCCGATACTGTCCTGTTCTTCTACTGCTTTGCTTATGGCCTCGTCAATATTTGTATTGCCTCCGGCTTCTATTAGAGTGGCGTTAACAGTTACATTGCCCAGCGTTTTTTTAGCTACTACACCCGCAGCAACGAGTGCTACCGTTAGTCGGCCTGATGAATGTCCGCCACCGCGGTAATCATTATGACCTTTGAACTTTTCATGCAGCACAAAGTCCGCATGGCCTGGTCTTGGTGTATTTCTTATTGCTTCGTAGTCGGTAGATTTAGTGTTATTGTTTTCAAACACAATGGTAATGGGAGCACCTGTTGTTTTATTATTGAATACTCCGCTTACTATTTTGGGAATATCATCTTCTTTGCGGGGCGTAGTACCCACAGCCCCTGCTTTTCTTCTTTCGAGGTCTACGGTAAAGTCTTCCGGCCGCAGACTGATGCCTGTAGGGCAACCGTCAATGGTTACGCCTATTAATACACCATGTGATTCACCAAATATGCTTATGCTGAATAGTCTGCCGAAAGAATTCATAACTATAAAATTGAGTCTTCTGTTATGGTGCAAGAGGCGCCAAGTGAAATTAAATGATCAAAGAAATCAGGGTATGATTTGTTTATGGCTTCAATATCAAGTATTGTTACCGGACCTTTTGCGCACAGTGCGCCGATAGCAGCTGCCATCACAATGCGGTGGTCGTTGAAGGAATCGATAGTACAATAGTCAAGTCGTCGTTTCCCATTGATGAAAAGCTCATCTTCATCTATTGAATAAAATACACCAAACTGGTGCAGCATCTCGGTGATGCTTTCTGCACGGTTGCTTTCTTTATGCCATAACCTGTGGATGCCGTTTATATTGCAGTCATTGTTGCTGGTAGCAGCTAATATGGAAAGCATAGGAAACAGATCGGGGCAATTAGTAGCATCGAAGTCAAAGCTACTAATATCACATATTTGAACAGATACTGCATGCTCTTTTAGCACCACATTTGCATTAAGGTTTTGCAACAGCGATAGCAGGGCTGCATCTGCCTGTTTTGAATAAGGATGCAAGCCTTCTATTGTTATATTACCCGCAATACAACCAGCTACCAGCCAACAAGCAGCGCTACTCCAGTCACCCTCTATAGTTATATCTATATGGGCCTTCTCATTAAACTGCGCAGGGTGAATATGAAATACTTGGAAGTTAGTATGAGATACCGGTCTGCCAAAAGTCTCTAAGACAGACAGCGTGAGCTCTATATAGGGTGTGCTTTTTAAATTCAATACTTCAATATCTACCGCTTCGGTAGCACTGTACGCAAACGCGAAGAGCAGGCCACTCAAAAACTGGGAGCTTACGGAGCCATCTATAGTTATCCTGGTCGGTTTAAGAGGCCCTTGTATTGTAAATGGGATAGAACCTGTAAAGTCAGTCAGTCTTACACCTGCTACCGAAAAAGTTTTACTAAATGCATCCATTGGGCGGCTGAGTAGGCTGCCATGGCCGTTAATCTTTATTGCTTTGTCGCTCAAAGCGGCTATTGGTGTAAACAATCTCGCAGAAAGGCCGCTTTCACCACAATCTATACTATCATTAATGGGAATAACTCCGTCGCTCTGTATATCTATGCGTTCGGCTGATTGATGGGTTATTCTTGCACCAAGCTGTTGTATAATATTTAAAGCAGCTTTATCATCATTAGAACGACCAGGGTTATATATGGTAGTAGTGCCTTTATGCAGTAACGCGGCAGCGCAGGCACGCTGCATCATACTTTTTGATGCAGGTATCTTCACTGTACCACTTATGTTACCTGGATTAATAATTGCCTGCATGTACAAATGTTTCTAAAGCCTGTTGTATAGTTTCGAAAGAAAGATTTTTTACTACTCCTTCACCGATCCTGTTCAACACTATGTAATCTATGTTTTCGTGATATCGTTTTTTGTCCATTTTTAAAAGATCCATCACTGCCTTCACATCAATGTTGCGCCTGGCAGGCAGCCTGTATTGCTGTAGTAATGCAGAAATGTTTGCCTTTGTGTCAACATTCAAACCCGATGTTCTTTCAGAAACGATGCAGGCTATAATCATGCCCAGCGCCACGGCATAACCATGGGGTAGCTTGTAAAGCGTTTCTATGGCGTGACCGGCAGTATGTCCGAAATTGAGAAGTTTTCTGTTGCCATTTTCTTTTTCATCGACCAGCACTGTTTTGTTTTTCCATTCTACACAGGTAGCGATCAGTTCTTCCAGAGCGCTACTGTTCTCTTTATAGAATTGAATATTATGCCGACTTAGCGTATCAAATAGTTTTTCATCGAAGAGGCAAGCGTATTTAATTACTTCTGCAAAGCCATTGCTCCATTCTTCATCAGGTAGTGTTTTGAGGAAGGATGTATCATACAGTATAAACTTAGGCTGTTGTATGCAACCAAGTATGTTTTTATGCAAACCCAGATTTATTCCATTTTTACCACCTACTGCGGCATCTACCATTGCCAGTAGCGTAGTGGGTATATAACCAAATGCTACACCGCGCATATATATAGATGCTATAAAGCCGGTAATGTCTGTCACCATGCCACCGCCCAGGGCAATGAGCATAGTGTTTCGGTGGGCCTCGCGTTGCAGGAGCTCTTCTGCAAGCATCTTTATAGTATCCCAGTTTTTGTTTGCTTCGCCGGCGGGAAGTATTATGACTTCACGATTTTTTAAAAAATCAGGATATAGCGCTGCAATATGGTTATCTGTAACAAATATGCACTTTCGGTTATCTGCAAGCGTTTCCGGTGCCTTAGCTGTATTGTTAAAAACATAGGTTACCTCGCCAGTAGGAAAAGAAAGTGAATACTGCATGTGTTGTAAAGATGGCCAAAATTACTGTTTAGGGTCTATATATATGCTATCTATCGGCTTATAAGTGCAGGAATTCAGTCACTCAGGCATTATTTGTACCTTTGCGGACTAATTTTGAAACAGTGCCAGAGGGCGCAGCACAGTATGAGCAAGAAAGGGAAAGTATTGGTGGCTATGAGTGGCGGTATTGACAGTACCGTATCTGCTTTGTTATTGCATGAACAAGGGTATGAAGTAGTTGGTATTACCATGAAAACATGGGACTATGCTTCATCCGGTGGTAGCAAGAAGGAGACGGGCTGCTGCAATCTCGACTCATTTAATGATGCCCGTATGGCTGCTGTAGAGCATGGCTTCCCTCATTACATACTCGATATTCGTGAGGAATTTGGCAGCCATGTGATAGATAATTTCGTGGAAGAATATATGGCCGGCCGTACGCCTAACCCATGTGTGCTTTGCAATACCCATATAAAATGGGCAGCCCTGTTGAAGCGTGCCAATATGCTGGATTGCGAATACATAGCTACTGGCCACTATGTGAAGGTGCGTGAAGAAAATAATCGCTTTGTGCTGTCAAAAGCGAAAGATCTTACCAAAGATCAAAGCTACGTGCTCTGGGGCCTTGGGCAGGATTGTCTGAGCCGCAGCATATATCCGCTGGGCGATATGCTAAAAACCGAAGTGCGCCAACTAGCCTATGATATGGGATATAAGGAACTTTCTGTGAAGGCAGAGAGTTACGAAATATGCTTTGTGCCAGATAATGACTATAGAGGCTTCCTAAAGCGCCAGATACCTACGCTGGAGGCTGAAGTGGAAGGAGGTAACTTTATACTTACAGACGGCAAGGTGGTGGGGAAGCACAGGGGCTATCCTTTCTACACAATAGGGCAGCGCAAAGGGCTTGATATAGCTCTTGGTAAGCCAATGTTTGTAACTAAGATCATCCCTGAAACCAATACGGTAGTGCTGGGTGAAGCACATGAGCTGCAGCAGTCGGAAATGATAGTAGCCGGGCTGAATATGGTGAAATACGAGGCCATTACTGAGCCAATGGCGCTTACCACCAAAATACGCTACAAAGATCCGGGTACAGAAAGCACCGTAACACCTGTTGGAGATATGGTGAAAGTGCATTTCAACCATTCTGTAAATAGCATTGCTCCTGGCCAGTCGGCCGTTCTCTATGAGGGCGACGATGTGGTAGCGGGCGGCATTATTAGAATGGGTATGTAAACAGCTATATTGCTGTAATGTATATATGTGCTTGTCTTTAGTATCATCGATACTAAAAAAACTAAAGTATCTGTGGGAAGAAGTATATTTCTTTTCGTTTCTTTAATTATATTTACGCTAAACAACTTCGATTTCAATCTGTATGAATAGAAAGTATCTACCCATATTACTTCTGGCGGTTTTGTTTTCAGCGCTCTTTTTTTCATGCAAAAAGAGCAAAAATTCCAATCCGAATGCAGATAAGACTTTGCAATATTTCCCTTTAGAAAAAGGAAAATATATAGTGTATGATGTGGATTCTACATCATGGATTGATACAAGTTGTCTTGAATTTCACCATACTTACCAGCTTCGCTATCTGGTGGTGGATACTTTTACAGATGAGCAACAGAATATCAATTATGTGATCAACTCATTTGTAAACTCTGCAAAAACAGGTGGCCAGTGGATAGCAAACGATGTGTTTTATGCTGCAGTGACACCTGATGGGCTGGTGGTAAATAAAGACAGGCTTAAATTTGTAAAACTGGTTTTCCCTGTGGAAAGTGGCACAACTTTTCAGGGTAATAAATTGGTAGATACCCGCGATACTGATTATGCTTATTTCCGTAACTGGAATTATACATATCAGAACGTAGGGCAAAGCTTTACATCAGGTACTGAATCTTTCGATAATACGGTTACCGTAGCCGAGAAAGACGAAACTGTTGGAGATATGAATGCACAACCCGATTCCCTTGCCAGCCGTACTTTCTTTCAGGAAGTGTATGCATACAATGTAGGCCTTGTTTACAGCCAGCAAACACATTGGACTTACGATCCTAACTTTGCGATGTGTAAAAAAGGCTACTCTGTAGTAATGCAGGCGGTGGCGCACAATTAATTGCTTATAAATGAGGCTTAGATCTGCCATACTGTGTGTATTGACTTGTGTATTGATCGGCTGTTCTTACATTGCCCGGGCAGGAGCTCCTCAATATGCCTACAGAGTAAGATTTACTGATAAAAAAGGTTCTCTAAGCTTAAGCGATTCAGCGTCTTTTCTTTCTCCAAGAGCCCTTGCCAGACGTCATAGTAGGGGCGTAACTGTAGATAGTACTGATATTCCCGTATCTCCTGCATATATAGATAGCGCGCTAACGCTGACTGGTGGTAAGATGCATGTAGTATCCCGTTGGCTGAACCAATGTGTGATATTACTTACTGATTCTTCTCAGGTCAATAATCTTAAAGGAAAGCCATATGTTATAGATTATACTTACCTGGCTTATTATCCTTCCGGTCTGCATAAGATAAGCGGCGGCAACCCTAAATTCAGTACGGAAACAAAAGCATTTAAAAATGCACCTGCTGCAAAAAAAACTGACAACTATGGCAGCGCCAGCTCACAGACCTTATTTGTAAATGGCAACTATCTGCATGATGCCGGTTACAGAGGTGAAGGAATGATCATTACGGTATTGGATGCAGGTTTTGTATCGGTAGATACTCATCCTGTTTTTGACAGTCTAAGAACTGCAGGAGGGCTGCTGGACGTCCACAATTTTGTGCTGAATACAGACGATGTTTATGGGTATGATAACCATGGTACCGAAGTGCTGTCTATAATGGCGGGCAATGAGCCGGGCATATATGTAGGTGCAGCACCGCATGCCTCATATGCCTTATATATAACGGAAGATGACAGCTCTGAACAACCTGTAGAGATGGACAATTTGCTTGCCGGTATTGAACGTGCAGACAGTCTGGGTACTGATGTGATCTCTGTGTCGCTTGGCTATGATATTTTCGATTATTCGTCATTAAGCTACAGCGATATTGACGGTAAATCGACAGATGCTGCAAAGGCGGCAAATATGGCCACGAAAAAGGGAATACTATTTGTATCATCGGCAGGCAATGATGGGGGCACTTCATGGCACTATGTACTTACACCCGGTGATGCTGACAGTACGCTGACTGTAGGATCCGTATATTCTGATAAAACAACCGACCCGGAAACAGGACATGGTCCAAACGCTGCAGGGCAAAGAAAACCTGATGTTTGCGATTTGGGTATAGATGTCATTGTTGCGAATGCTTATACAACAGGCTTGGGTGCGGATGCAGGCACTTCAATGGCTACTCCGCAAATTGCAGGTTGGGCTACCTGTTTATGGCAGGCAAAGGGTTATCTGAAACCCGCAGCTATACGTGACTTTATTATTAAAAGTGCAGATCATTATACCACTCCCGATTACAACGTAGGCTGGGGCACGCCTGATTTCCAAACGGCTTTGATGCTGCTGGGCGTAAAAGATGCTCCAAACCCGTACGGGGTTAACTGGGTAACTGCAGGGCCGAATCCTTTTACGAATGAAATAGATGTTCAGATAAGCGTGTCGCTTTCGCAAATTGCCTATTTCAATCTTATTGATATAGCAGGCAGGTCTATCCTAAAAACAAATCGATTGATTAATGGATCACCTGGTTCTATCGTGAAACTACAAGTACCTCAAAGCCTGCCCGCAGGTATATACTTGCTGCGTGTGGCTGCAAACGGACAAAAAACGACTTTAAAGCTGGAGCATCACTAAGCTTTCTTTTGAAGTACGGTTATAAACATGCTGTCAGCTTTGTTACCTATCCCATTAATTAGCTTCGTGTCTTCTATTTCCAGCGCGACGTTTTTTAAAAGTGTTTTTACTACATTTTCGTTCTCTTCTCTAAAAATAGAACAGGTAATGTAAATAAGCCTGCCGCCATTCTTTAGCACCGACACAACATTACTGCTTATCTTTTTCTGTAAAGCAGCGATTTCGTCTGCTACGCGAGGTTCGAAGAAGTAAAGCTGCTCAGGCGTCCTTGCCCATGTACCGGAGCCGGTACACGGTACGTCGCAAATAATGTTGTCAAATTGCTGCTTGCCCAAATTATTATTTAGCTGTTGTTTGTCTGCTACATCAATATTGTAGCTTGCAGGCGGTGTAAGATGATATAATTTGAATCTCTCTTTAAGGTTGTGCAAAATGCTATCACGCTTGTCGGATACCGTAAGCTGCACTTTAGACTCCATGTCTTTTAACAACAATGATTTTCCGCCTGCGCCGGAGCAGCAATCATACCATTGCTCATTTGCTTTGGGATGAAAGTAGGTCCCCGTTTGTTGTGACGATGCGTCCTGCACTACATAGGCGTCCTCTGGTAATAATTTATCTATTGAAGCGCCGTTGGGGAGTGCCAAACAGTTTTCATCACACTGTGTAAAAGATATTTCGGCATCTCGCAGCAGCTTTAATATTTGCTCCTTTTGTTTTCTAACGCGTATAAAGAGTGATGGTTGCTGTAGCATAGAAAATAGCCAGCCTTCCCGGCTAATGCCGTCAGATAGCTGCAGTGGGTATGGAAAGATTTTGTTGATATCAAAACCCATCCCACGACTTTCAAGTGCCTGCAAGCGATCCTGTATGCTTGCCTCGCCGTTAAAATTCCATTCGGCGGGTACTATATAGTTGGCAAGCTTTTCATTTGTGCTGCATAAAAAAAGACATGCATTCATCTTTTCTTCAAAAGACAATGAGGCATCCCATCCTTTTGAACAACGGTACCAGCTGTAGGCCATTTCGCTAAGCAGTTTCCTGTCTCTGCTACCAAGCTTAGGATACACCCTGAAATAATTTTTCAGGTAGTGTGTAAGTGGCATACCGCCATTGTATTCACTAACTATGGTTTGTATGTGCTGTTGTATATAGCGCATGTTGCTGCAAATAAACAAAAAGCCACTGTGAAAGTGGCCTTTATAAATCTATTTAATGATTTGAAATTATAATTCTAATAAAGTTTTTACAGGGTCTTGTCCAAAGAGCAACAACTCAGGATTTTCAAGCAATTCCTTCACACGTACCAGGAAGCTAACTGATTCGCGGCCATCAATAATACGGTGGTCATAGCTCAGCGCCAGGTACATCATTGGTCTTATTTCCACCTTGCCATTTATGGCCATCGGACGGTCCTGTATTTTATGCATACCCAGTATGGCAGACTGTGGTATATTAATAATAGGGGTAGACATCAGCGAACCAAATACACCACCATTGGTTATCGTAAAGGTACCACCCGTCATTTCTTCTATGGTCAGTTTGTTTTCACGGGCTTTCTTTGCTAGTTCTCCTACCTTGCCTTCTATCTCGGCCATGCTCAGGCTTTCAGCATTGCGTATCACAGGTACTACCAGACCTTTAGGGGCTGATACGGCAATAGATATATCGCAATACTGATGGTAAACCAACTCTTCACCATCTATATACGCATTCACCGCAGGCCATTCCTGCAATGCTATACAAACTGCTTTGGTAAAGAAGGACATAAAGCCAAGGTTCACACCATGAGATTCCTTAAAGGTATCCTTATACTGCTTGCGTATTTCCATTATACGCGTCATATCCACTTCATTAAAAGTGGTAAGCATCGCAGTGCTGTTCTTTGCTTCTACCAGGCGACGTGATACTGTTTTGCGGAGGTTGCTCATTTTCTCACGCTTGTCTTCACGGCTAAATGCCTCGCTGCCACCTTTCCTGCCAGGATGAGATAGTGCTTCCAGTACATCCTGCTTCATTATGCGCCCCAGGCTTCCTGTACCTTTTACATCGGCAGGTTTCACCTGTTTTTCAGCCATTATCGCTTGTGCTACCGGAGTGGCTTTTACATCACTCTGTGCGGGAGCTGCTGCCGGTTTCGCTTCTGTTTTCGTTTCGGTTTTAGCAGGTGCTTCTTCTTTTTTAGAAGTCGGTGCTGCAGGAGCCGGTGTCGCTGCGCTCGCTGGTTTTGCGGCTGTTTCATCTATCCGGCATACCACGTCACCTATGGCAAGCGTATCACCTTCTTTGGCTATAATATGCAGAATACCAGCCTGCTCTGCATTAAGTTCGAAAGTTGCTTTTTCAGATTCCAGTTCACACAATACCTCATCTCTGTTTACATAATCACCTTCTTTTTTCAGCCAGTTTGCCAGGCTTACTTCACTAATGGATTCGCCTACAGTCGGAACTTTAATATCTATCATGGAAAGACCACCTTTTAAATGGTGTGCTAAATTAGCAAACCCCCGCGGATTATTCAAAAATACCCTATTCTTCCGCCGCAGTTGCGGATACCGGACCTTCAGGCTGGGTGAAAGCAAAGGGCAGTAAATGGCTTGTATCTTCCACCATTAGTATTCTGCCATCAGGGCTGCACATATAGATGCTTATGGGGCTGTTTTGTGCTATTTGGGTCTCCAGCAGTGCTTGGCGACATGCGCCGCAGGGTGCTATGGGCTTCTCATCATTCACCTTTCCGGTATATGTTATAGCTATAGCGCGTATTTTCTCGCGTTCATTATGGTTATTCAGTGCATATAGTACAGCTCTTTCTGCACAAACTCCTTCGGGGTTTACCGCGTTTACCTGGCTATTTGCAGTCACTATCGTTCCGTTTTCCGTTAGTATAGCTGCGCCAACCGTAAGCTTAGGCCGCCCGCTATCTATACTGGCGGCCACGCTTTCCGCGGCAGCAACCAGATTTTGTATATGTTCCGGCAACTGATTCTTGAGTGATTGCCGGTATGCGAAACAGAACTGTTCCATAAAGCTTTTGTATATTAGAATACAATCATCTTGCCAGCAGCATAAACATGATTTATTCCACCCATTCGCACACAAAAACGTTCGTATCATGCCCGCCGCCGTTGTGGCGGTTGCTGCTAAAAATGAAGTGTTTCCCATCTGGTGAAAACATAGGGAAAGCGTCAAAACTGCCATCGTGGGATATTCGCTCCAAACCACTGCCATCCAGTTTTATCAGGTAAAGATTAAATGGAAAACCACGTTCATATTCATAGTCGCTGGCAAAAACAATTTTCTTTCCATCTGGAGTGAACGCCGGAGCCCAGTTTGCTTTGCCCAGCTGTGTCACCTGGTGGGCGTCGCTGCCATCGGCATTTGCTACAAATAGCTCCATATGCGTAGGCATCACTAGTCCCCTTGCCAGCAGATCTTTGTATTCCTTTATTTCCTCATCAGTTTTGGGCCTTGATGCCCGCCATACTATCTTTTTTCCGTCTGGTGAAAAGCAAGCGCCGCCATCATAACCAAGTGTATTGGTTATTTGTTTCACATGTTTGCCATCTATGTCCATCGTATAGATATCTATATCCCCGTTACGCATCGAGGTAAACACTATTCTATCTCCCTTGGGCGATATGGTGGCTTCGGCATCATAACCAGGTGTATTGGTAAGCTGTTTTACAATCTTACCGTTCAGGTCTGCTTCATAAATATCATAACTCTCATATATAGGCCACACATACTTTTTTATCACACTTCTGTCGGGCACTGGCGGGCAGGTATCAGCAGTTTTATGGGTGGAAGCATATAGGAAATGCTTATGGTCCGGCATCAGGTAGGCACAGGTGGTACGCCCCTTACCTGTACTTACTAATTTATAATGAAATTTATCCCCTGGTTTTCGAGTGATGGCTCCATAAAATATCTGATCACACATCAGGCCTTCTTTTGGATTGGTACGTTGAAATGTGATATGTTCATTGTCAAACCCGAAATAGGCTTCTGCATTATCGCCACCAAAGGTAAGCTGACGCAGGTTTTTAAAATGCTTTTCGTCAGGATATGCCAGGCTATCCTGTGCGTATACTTTTAGTGCAAAGAGCATTATGAAGAAGCAGGTGATATATCTCAGTTTCATGAACATTATTTGCAATGAAAGATAGGATAAAAACAAAATATTAAGATTTCTTCTGCTTTTTTAAACAGTTAGGTAATAACTTAAAAAACTTTGTTTATATTCATAGTGTTGTAAGGTGAATAATTCTGATGGTGATGTAAAGAAATTTATGAAAATTATGTTTTATCTCCGTATCAATTAGTTTGTTAGGTAGAGAAGAAAAATTCACTATATTAGCCGATAATTAAAATAGGTATTTGTTTAATGTTTTGGAGAGAGAGGAATGTGCCGCATTAAACAATGAGAGACAGAGGATTGGGCAGCTTTTTATAATAACGCATAAAGTTAAAAGTATGAAGAAACAAACCCTTGTACGCGTAGCATTAGCCGACGACAACATTATAATGCGTAAAGGCCTAATCTCTTTACTGGCAGACAATGGAAACCACAGAGTTGAAATAGAAGCCGATAATGGTAAAGACCTTGTAAAAAAACTGGAACAGGCAAAAACGCTGCCAGACATTGTTGTAATGGAAATTACCATGCAGCAGCTAAATGGATACCAGACTTTAAAGCTCATAAAAGAGAAATGGCCTGCGCTAAAAGTCCTGATATTTACAGCTATCAATAACGAATATAGCGTAAATAAGATGTTACAGGATGGTGCCAGCGGCTATTTGTTGAAGACTTGCAGTCCTAAGGAATTTGAAAAAGCTATAGATGCTATAGCACAAACCGGTTATTATTATTCACGTACTGTTACCAAAAAACTGGTAAAGGCTATAAAGAGCAAAGAAATTGTACCTGCAAAGATTACTGAAAAGGAAAAACGTTTTCTTGCTTTTTGCTGTACAGATCTTACTTACGAAGACATTGCCGGCCGCTGCAAACTAAGCCGCAGGACGATAGAAAGTACCCGCGACCGCCTCTTTGTAAAGCTGAGCATTGAAAGCCGTGTGGGCCTTGCAAAATTTGCAATGCAAACCGGTATAGTAGAGGTATAGTTCCGCTTTACTTACCTGCTTTCCCAACAAAATCGTTGAGTGTGAATGTGTCTTTCAGACGCACACCGCGGTCTGTGTCCTGCAGAGAGCAACATTCTATCTGCGGGTCATGCTCGAAGAATAATGTATAGTTGTTGGCAGCTGCCTCATTTAGCAATCTGCGCTTTTCTGACAGTGTGTCCAGTGGGCGCATGTCATAGGCCATTACCCATGGCAGCGGCAGGTGTGCTGTGCTGGGAAATAGATCGGCACAGTATAACAGCGTTTGACCATTATAATTTATCTGTGGCAGCATCATAGCTTCAGTATGACCGTTTACATAGCGTATGCGTATGTCATCAATCCACTCGGTATTATCAGCAGAGTCGATAAACCTCAATTGGCCACTCTCCTGTATTGGCAATATATTTTCTTTTAAGAACGATGCCTTTTCGCGTTCATTAGGTTTCACTGCCAATTGCCAGTGCTTTTCATTACTCCAGTAAAAAGCATTTTTGAAAGTAGGTATCAGCTTCTCGCCATCCCTTTTTATGGCACCGCCACAGTGATCAAAGTGCAAATGCGTAAGAAATACATCGGTAATATCATCTGTGGAAAAACCATGCTTTGCCAGGCTTTTTTCAAGCGTATCGTTGCCATGCAGGTAATAATAGCCAAAGAATTTTTCGTCTTGCTTGGTGCCTATACCTGTATCCACCAGTATTCGGTAGTTGCCATGTTCTATCAGCAGGCAGCGCATGGCCCAGCTGCACATATTATTATCATCGGCAGGGTTTGCTTTGTTCCACATGCTCTTAGGCACTACACCAAACATAGCGCCACCATCCAACTTAAAATGACCGGTTTCAATAGTAAACAGTCTCATGGTTCTTATAAATTACTTGTTGCAAAATTGAGTTTTTCTTTGCTGTTTTTGTTAATGGCCAGATAGAGCAAAAGTGCTCCCGCGGCAAAAAAACCGATCAGTGTCAGTACTGAATTTCGCATAGAGCCGGTTATTTCCTCAATGAAGCCAAAAGAAAACATACCTACTACGATTGCTATTTTCTCTGTGACATCGTAAAAACTGAAGAATGAAGCAGTGTCATGAGTGGGAGGCATTAATTTAGAATACGTAGAACGACTAAGTGATTGTATCCCACCCATTACCAAACCTACCGCGCTGGCAATAATGTAAAACTGTATTTCTGTTTGGAGGTAATAACCATAAATGCAAATAAGCATCCACATAACTACCACACCAATTAACACTTTCAAATTGCCGAAAATTGCGGAGAGCCTCGACATCATCCATGCCCCGATAATTGCTACTAACTGAATTACCACCACCGTAATAATTAATTTGGTAGCTTCCAGTTTGAGGACTTTATCGCCAAAGTCGACTGCAACTAACATCACAGTTTGTACGCCAATGCTATAAAGAAAGAATGCAGCAAGATATAATTTCAACACCGGCAATTCCCGTAGCTGTTTCCACACTTTTCGCAATTCCTTAAAGCCGGCAGTTAATACATTCCTTTTTTTATCGGTTTGTAGTGATTGTGTTTTTGGCAGGTGCTTAAATGTTATTTGCGCAAACCCCATCCACCAGAGGCCTACCAATAAAAAGGTTATTAAAACGGGTTCTGCACTATGTTTTTCAGGCCATAAACTTACCAATCCAAAACCAATAAGCTGTAATAATACACTGCCTATATAACCATATGCAAATCCTTGAGCGCTTACCTTATCCTGTTCCTCCTCCAGGGTTATCTCCGGCAAATAAGAATTATAGAATACCAGACTTCCGCAGTAACCGATCGCAGCAAGGATGAAGCAAACAATTCCAATTGCAATTCTATTTGCATTAAAGAAATACATTCCACAGCATGAAAGACTTCCTAAATAGCAGAAAAATTGCATAAAACGTTTCTTGTTTCCTTTATAATCTGCTATGGATGATAAGATGGGTGACAGAAATGCAATTATCAGGTAGGCTAGTGCCAATGAGTAATCTTTCAATGCAGTATTTACAAAATATCTACCCATAAATGGAACACCTTTAGGGTAATGTTCTGTACTCGTTACGGCATTATAGTAAACCGGAAAGAAAGTAGTAGTAATAACAAGATTGTATGTGCTATTTGCCCAATCGTACATAGACCATGCGCGATGCACTTTTTTATTTGAAGTGACGGGCGCCGGCGTATTCGTAGTTACTATTGATTCCATATCAAATTAAAAGTAGCAGATTTCAATATTACGATGTATTATTTTTTTAAAAAATAAACCGAAACATCATTGACGCTCCGGTTTATAATAATTATAATATTGCTTAGCTCGCCAGAAAGTTGCACAGCTTATACAGTACGCGTGCGCCTACTATGTCATCAATGCAGTCTACATTATGTTCACCGCATGATACTTCATTCAGATCAAAGCCCACTATCTGCTTGCCACTTTCTTTCACTTTCTTAAATAGGTAGAATACTTGCTCCAGCTCAAAGCCACCGGGCACCGGTGTGCCAGTGTTAGGGCACAGCTTTGGGTCCAGCCCATCAATATCAAAGCTTATATATACTTTTTGCGGTAGCTGATCCACTATCTGCTCACATATAGTCTTCCAGGTAGCGCCTTCAAATTGTTGTTCTTTTATGTCCTTATCAAAGAAGGTCGCAATGCGGTCAGGGTTTTGTCTTACCATCATCAGTTCTTCATCACAATAGTCGCGTATACCCACCTGTACTAGTTTTTTTACCTGCGGCACCTCGTTCAGCACATTGTACATGATAGACGCATGAGAGTAAGTAAATCCTTCGTAGGCCTCACGCAGGTCGGCATGCGCATCTACCTGCAATACGCCAAATTCGTTGTGCACATCGCCCAGTGCTTTTATAAAGCCAAGCGGTGTGCTGTGGTCACCACCTATCAGCCCCACTTTTTTTCCTTCTTTCAGCAGTCTGGCGGTCATTTCATACACCCAATTGTAAAGCATTGCGCTGCCCTGGTTTATCTCTACCATTTTTTCAGACAATTGTTCGTTGTCGGAAACATTGCCGCCATCTACTATATGAGAAATGATGAGTTGGGCACACTGGCGCAGATAATCGCTTTTGCGGCGTATGTTCTTATCCACAGGCAGCATATGGAAGCCTTTTTTCCATACGTCAGTCATATCCGGGTCATACAGGTCCACCTGCATAGATGCGTCATATATATATTCCGGCCCGCGGGCTGTACCCTGCCTGTAAGACACGGTCACTTCCCAGGGGATAGGCAGCAGCACTACGGCTGCTTCATCTTCTTTAAACGGAAGGCCAAATATATTGTTTGATTTTAATCCGACTGAATTCGGGTCGAAATTTGAAAGGTCTGCCATATAAATTCTATATATAGGACGCGAAATTAAAACTTAAATCAAACAAATGTCTTTTCGTACCTTTGCGTACATAAAAATTAACGAACGCGGACACGATTTTCCCTGTATAAAATCCGCATTGTCAGCATATAAGTTTTATGAAAAAGTCACACATTGTTTTATTAGTTCTGGTTGCGGCAGCGGTATGTGTAATAGTAAGTATGTTCGGCGACTTCAGCACTTATGAAACCTTCGCCTCCGCATCGGCTCAGCCGGGTAAGTCTTATCATGTAATAGGCGTATTGCAAAAAGATAAAGCAATGACTTATGATCCCAGGGTAGATCCTAATCATTTTACCTTTTTTGTAAAAGATAAGGCAGGCAGTATCAGCAAAGTGATTTTCAATGGTACAAAACCTACAGACATCGAAAAGTCTGAACAGATAGTGATGACGGGCTATGCGCAGGATGGCACATTTCATTGTTCCAAGATCCAGATGAAATGCCCGTCTAAATACAAAAAGGATATGGTTGCAGTAGGTAACCAAAGTTAATGCCATGTTTAGTTTAATTCAGTCAACTACATAACTTGGAGACAACACAATACATTGGGGAACATTTATGGCCCGGTTACCTGGGTCATTTTTTTGTTATCCTGTCTTTCGTAGCAGCCCTTTTCAGTACATTCAGTTATTTCAGTGCGGTACGCACAGAAAATAAGGATATTGCCAATAGCAATATCTGGCGCTCGCTGGGGCGCGGCAGTTTTATCATGCATGCATTGTCTGTAGTTGCCATCTTTGGCGCGCTATATTATATTATAGAAAGCCATCTTTTCGAATATCATTATGCCTGGGAGCATTCATCACGCGACCTTCGTTCTAAATATTTACTTTCATGCTTTTGGGAAGGGCAGCAGGGGAGTTTCATGCTCTGGACCTTCTGGCATTGCGTGTTGGGTATTATAGTGATGCGCACATCACACCTGCTGGAAACACGTGTGATGACTATCATTTCACTGGTGCAGGTCTTCCTGGTGAGCATGATAGTGGGCATTTATTTTGGCCCTGATATAAAGATGGGTAGCACACCTTTCATGTTGCTGCGTAATGCCATGCAGGGTGCGCCTATATTTGCCAATGCCAATTACATGAGCATGATACATGATGGTAATGGCCTGAATGTATTGCTGCAAAACTACTGGATGGTAATACATCCGCCTATATTGTTCCTTGGCTTTGCCTCTACGCTCATTCCTTTCTCGTATTGCATAGCAGCACTCTGGAAAAACGATTATCAACTGTTTGCAAAATCAGCACTTACCTGGTCATTGTTTTCAGGGGCAGTATTAGGTACGGGCATCATAATGGGCGGCGCATGGGCCTATGAGTCGCTAAACTTTGGTGGTTACTGGGCCTGGGACCCGGTGGAGAATGCATCGCTTATGCCATGGCTCACATTGGTGGCAGGCCTGCACACATTGCTTGTTTACAAAGCCACCCGACGCTCGCTTATAGCTACATTCATATTTTTTCTGTTCACTTATTGTCTCGTTTGGTATTCTACTTTCCTTACCCGGACAGGTATTTTAGGTAAAACTTCGGTGCACGCTTTTACCGGAGATGGTAAGGCTTTAACCTATCATTTATTGGTAGTAATAGGTGTCTTGCTTTTAATTTCGGTAGGTTTAATGATAAGGAGATGGAAAGTATTGCCAAGAGTAAAAACCGAAGAAGAAACCTGGTCCCGAGAGTTTTGGATGTTTGTTGGTTCCTTTATTTTACTGCTGTCTTCCATACAAATATCTATTACTACTTCCATACCGGTTTGGTCTCCATTAGCTAAATGGATAACAGGCAAGGACGTAGCCCCGCCGGTAAACCCCGTACAACATTACAACAGCATCCAGGTTTGGGTGGCTATCATTGTCGGTTTGCTTTCGGCTACGGTGCTGTATTTCAAGTTTAAGCATAGTGATATGAAAGTAGCGGGCCGCCGCCTGGGTGTCACTGCTGTCATTGCACTTGCGCTTACATTGTTTATTGGCATTGGTCAGAAGATCACTGCATGGCAGTATGATCTCATGCTTTTCTCTGCCTGCTATGGCATTGTTGCCAATATCTATTATGCCATTGCCATTCAGAAAGGCAAGCTCAAAAAGATGGGTCCTCCTATAGCACATCTTGGTTTTGCTATGGTTTTGCTGGGCATTCTACTTTCTTCGTATAATAAACAGGTTATCTCCATCAACACTCTTGGCGAAACTTTCCAGTTAGGTAAAGGCTCACAGGAAGCGGATGCAAAGGAAAGTCGCGACAATGTATTGATGTTTAATAGCGTACCTGTAGTAATGGGCGATTATGTTGCAACTTATGAGGGTGACTCCACATCTCAAAAGGACAAGCGCACTTTCTACGTTGTAGACTACAAGCGCATTGATCCCAATTCAAAAAAAGAAGTAGAGCACTTTAAGTTATATCCTGATGCCTTTGTGAATAAGAAGACGGCGAATATGGGTATTACGCCTAATCCTGCTACAAGACACTATTGGGATCATGATATCTTTACGTACGTTACTTCTATCAGTGTAAAAAATCAGGAGGATACAAATACTTACCAGAGCCATGTAGTACATACCGGCGATACAATTTTTATTAATAATGGCTATGTGATCTTCAATGGCTTCAATACATCTATTAATGATCCGCGCTATACACCTGCCGCAGGTGATATTGCAGTAGCGGCTAAACTGGGCGTATTCAACCTTAAAGGCCCGGTACGCACCTTAGCACCTATTTATCTTATTCGTGACAAGTATGAGGCGCCTATAGAAGATACGCTTTCATCTATGGGACTCTATGTTCGCTTCAATAAAATAATTCCAGCACAGAATGCCGCAGATATAATGATAAAGCAAACGCATGCAAATGACGATTATATAACCTTGAAGGCCTTGCTTTTCCCTTATATCAATGTGTTATGGCTTGGAGTAGTTGTGATGGTGCTGGGCTTCCTTCTTAGCATCTGGAACCAGCTTTCTAAAAAGATACAAAATGTAAAAGCAATTTAGCATCTGACAGAATTTAAATATTGGAAGGCTCCGGTAACGGAGCCTTTACTTTTGCAGAAGATATTATTGTCAGATGCTTTGATCATAAGTTCAAATAAAAATCCCCGTAACAAGTGTTACGGGGATTTTTATTTGAAATATATTCTTGAATTACTTTTCCCAAACAGAAGGAGAGCCGCCGTTCAGACCAAAATTGTCCGTATGGCCGTTTCTTACAGAATAGTAAATCACCATTTTTGCATGATTTGTATAATGTGGATCTGGAATAATATACCCATTACCCTGAATAGTATCGCTTTCTACCACCTGGAAAGGAATATATATGGTATCACCTTTTACAGAACCGTTTACAGAAGAAGTTAGCTGATTATAGAAATTTGATATTTTAATATCAGTAATACCGGTAGAAGCTGCTTCTAAAGAAACCGAATAGTTGTGTGTGCCCGGATTAAGGGTGCTGGTTTCGGTCACATTCCATCTGCCAATGAATTTGTCTCTGCTAACCGACTCACACTGAACACCTTCGTAACCAGTCTGGCAGCTGCAAGCTCCATCAGTACAAACACCTCCGTAGGCACAAACGATAGCTTTGCATTTATCGGGTGTACAGGAAGAATATGTTATAGCCGAAAAAGCAGCAACTGTGCCTAACGCCGAGAGAATAATAAGTTTTAAACGAGCTTTCATTAATCCAGAAAGTTTTTTACGGAGCTTAAAGATAAAAGAAACAAATTTAAAATGCAATCAGTGCCATAATTTTTATTGGACCAACCGCTATTCTGCTGTTAATATATTCCATTACTTGGAATTTACATAGCGAGCTTTAAAAATAATTTTTTATACTATCTTTCTACTTCCGCTTTGTATGCCTTTATACCTCTATAAATGGCCAATGCCACTTCCTGTTGCCCCTTCTCTGAATTCAGGTATGCCTCCTCATCCGGGTTGTTTATAAAACCTACTTCCACCAGCACGCCCGGCATAGCACTACCCGCCAACACTTCCAGTCCTTTTTGCTTTACGCCCAGGTCGGTTCTGCCTTCCATGGCAAACTGGTTCTGTATTTTAGTGCCCAGGGATATGCTTCTACCCTGGAAGGTTTGTATATATTGAGCTATTACTATAGCTGTCTGAGGGTCGTTCTCGTTCAGTAGCCCCGGTTCGGATGTTACGCTATCGCCATATTCGCCTATGGCTTCTTCCTTCTGCGAGTTGCGGTGCAGCCCCAGTACATAGGTTTCTACACCCCTGCTGGTATACTGCTCATGGTGGCGCACCACACTATATACTTTTTGTTTTATCCTTCTTCTGCCTCGCTTCACGGTACGGTAACCCTCGAAAACCCGGGTTATCCTGTCTGCCGTTGAGTTGGCATGTACTGATATAAAGAGGTCCGCTTTGCTTTGGTTGGCCACCTCGTGCCTGTCTACCAGGCTGGGATATTCATCAGTTGTGCGGGTATATATTACCCTTACGTCTTTCATGCTGTCGGCCATTATCTTTCCCAGATGTAGTACTACACCGAGGGTTACATTTTTTTCTTCAGAGAATTGGCCTCGTGCTCCCACATCGTGTCCGCCATGGCCGGCATCCAGCACAATTTTTGTGATCTTTTTTCCGTTAGCAAAAAGCAAGAAGGGTATAGTACTCATTGCCGCAATGAGTACTGACAGTTTAATGCGCATAATTAAATTAACAGTTAAGATAAATATACAAACTATAAAACGTAGTGAGCAAATAACTATTTTTGCGCGTTCATGAGCTTGTGCGGCAAAATTATCTCAAAAATCGCTTCCTTGCATTACCTGGCCGTATTCCTGGTGATGTTTTTTATCGTTGTATTAACAAAGAATGCTCATGCGCAGGTGCTAAAACCTACAATGAAGGCCGATTCTACGCTTTCTGTCAAAGACAGTCTCATGTCAGACTCTGCCATATTATCTCTCGATACTTTAAATAAAGACACGACAAAACTTGCAGATACATCTAAAAGAGCAAGAATGGAAAGAGAGTTGGGAATCCGTATTTCCAAAGATGAAATGACTGATGTGGTGAAAGCTGAATCACAAGACTCCGCAGTGCTGGATATGCGTCGTAACCTTTTTTATCTCTATGGCAATGCTAAGGTGGACTACACAGATATGGAAGTAAAGGCAGGACGAATAAAGTTCGATCAGTCAACCAATATCGTATCTGCAGAGCCGCTTAAAGATACCTTGGCAGTGAACCCCGAGCGGCCTTCGTTCTCCCAGGGAAAAGAGAAATTCACTTACGATTCGCTGCTATATAATTTTAAAACAAAAAAGGGTCTGGTGCGCGAGGTGCGTAGCCAATACGGCGAAGGCTTCGTGCACAGCGAGCAGGTAAAACGCAATCCCGATCAGTCTATTTACGGCTATAGGAATGTTTACACTACCTGCGCGCTGGATACGCCGCACTTTGGCATTGTAGCCCGGAAGATAAAAGTAATACCTGGGCGTGTTATAGCGTCCGGCGCTGCCAATATTGAAATAGAGGGAATTCCCACGCCTATTTATTTGCCATTTGGTTTGTTCCCCATATCGCAAAAGCAGCGTTCCGGTTTCATTATCCCCACATATACCATAGAAGATGCCCGTGGCTTAGGCCTTGTGAACGGAGGCTATTATTTTAACTTAAGCAACAAATCTGATTTGTTGTTTAGCAGCAGTTTTTACACCAAAGGTAGCTGGGCCGTAAGCGGTCTTACTCGCTACTCCGATATTTATCATTATAATGGCGACCTCCAATTTGCCTACGCTTTAAATAAAACCGGGCAGGACTATGAGCAGGGCGCCTCTATAACAAAGGATTTCAGGCTGGTATGGCATCATAGAACAGACTCAAAAGCAAAGCCGGGAGAAACCTTTAATGCGTCAGTAGATGCTGGTACCTCCACCTATTATTCTAATAATAGCTATGATGTAAACCAGATAATGCAAAACCAGTACTCGTCTAACATCAGCTATTCTAAAAACTGGATAGGTACGCCTTTCAGCCTTACGGTAAGTGCCCGCCATAGTCAAAATACGCAAACGAGGGTAGTGGACGTAACGCTGCCGGAGTTGAATTTTTACATTGCCCAGTTCAATCCATTTCAGCGTAGAGGTAGCATAGGCACGCACTGGTACGATAAAATAACGGCCAGCTATACCTTCAACGCGCAAAACCATACTACATTTATAGATAGCACATTCAGCTTTAATGATCTTTCGTTGAATAATATGAATTATGGTGCGCATCATTCTATTCCGATCAGTGCGTCATATACAGTGCTGCGCTTTATAAATATGTCTTTCAGCGCCAACTACAATGAATACTGGAACACAGAGCAATTATTTACACAGTTCGATCCTGCGAGAAATGGACTGGATAGTGTGGAGAATCGTGGGTTTTATGCAACTCGGGATTTTAATGCAGGTGTTAACTTCAGCACGCGTATATATGGTATGAAGCTGTTTAAGACGGGGAAGATAAGAGGTATCCGTCACGTACTTACACCAGCCCTTGGTTTTACCTATCGTCCTGACTTTGGCGCCTCTCCATTCAATTATTATTATCTCAGCCGTGTAGATAGTTTCAATTATCGCTACCAGTCCCCATACCAAACCTCGGTAATAGGTTATCCACCTTCGGGTAAACAAGGGCTTATTACATTTGGCTTAGGTAATACCTTACAAATGAAAACCCGATCGGCAAAGGATACCATCACGGGTTTTCGCAATATATCGCTTATCGATGGCTTCGATATCGGCACCAGCTACAACATGGCTGTCGATTCATTCCAGTGGGCACCGCTTACACTCTCATTCAGAACAAATGTATTGGATAAGCTGAATATAACTGCCAGAGCAGACTTTGATCCTTATGCTATAGATTATACTACAGGCCGGCGTACACCTGAGCTATTGCTGGACAAAGGTGATGGCCTTTTGCATTTTTCCGATGCCCAGATCTCATTAGGTACTAACTTTCACTCCAAATCAAAAAGCTCTTCGAGTAATACCAATAGTGATGAATACACGCGCCTGATGCGCAATAATGGTCGTGCTGATTATGTAGACTTTAATATTCCCTGGAGCTTTAATGTATCGTATTCATTGACAGTAAACAGCAGTCCATCTCTTTATAGCCATAAGGATACTTTCACAGTTGCGCAATATGCACAGTTTCAGGGCGATTTCAATGTTACCCCAACCTGGAAAGTAGGTTTCAGCAGTGGTTATGATTTTACAGCCCACCAGCTTTCCCCTACGCAGCTAAATCTTTATCGCGATCTCCATTGTTGGGAAATGCGCCTTTCTGCCATCCCCTTTGGTCCGCGAAAGCTTTATACGTTCACGCTCAACGTAAAGGCTGCCATACTGCAGGATATGAAGCTGACGCGGCGACGGGATTTCCGCGATGCTGCTTACTAAATGCCTGTTTAATCTTATTATTAAAATATTTTTTCTGTTATAAGTCATACAAAAACTTTGAGGTAGTACTTTTGCCCCTCATTTGATTATTTTTGCACTGAGCTATTAACTATATAAAAAGCTATTTATGGCTATCGTTGATTTAGTAATGCCCAAAATGGGAGAGAGTATAATGGAAGCTACCGTGTTGAAATGGCACAAGCATCCCGGTGATAAGGTGAAGATGGACGAGACTTTGCTGGAAATTGCTACTGACAAGGTAGATAGCGAAGTGCCTTCTACAGCAGAAGGTGTTGTTACCGAAATACTTTTCAAGGAGAATGATGTAGTGCCTGTAGGTACTGTCATTGCCCGTATAGATACGGTAGGCGCAGGCGCACAGGCTCCCCCTCAATCGGCAGCTCCGGTTCAGGCAGCTCCTGCACCGCAGTCGGCACCGCAACCACAGCCTATAGTAAATGCAGCTCCAATACAGGCAGTGCCGGCATCAGGCGCACAGACAGCTAATATAGAAGGTGGTCGCTTTTACTCCCCGCTGGTGCTTAATATAGCTGCCAAAGAAGGAATTGGCATGGCCGAGCTGGAAAAAATACCAGGCACAGGCAATGAAGGTCGCGTAACAAAGAAGGATATACTTTCATATGTAGGCGATCGTCAGAATGGCGCAGCTGTTTTACAGGCAGCTCCGGTTCTTCAGCCTGCAGTTGCAGCACCCGCACTACAGGCTACTCCTCAGCCACAGGCAGCTCCGGTTCAGTCATCGCCTCTGCCGTCCGCTCCCGCAGCTATAAACGGCAATGTGGAAATAGTGGAAATGGACCGCATGCGCAAGCTGATAGCAGAGCATATGGTGCGCAGTAAATCTACTTCTCCGCACGTTACCAGCTTTACAGAAGCCGATGTTACAAATATTGTGCGCTGGAGAGAAAAGGCAAAGAAAGAATTTGAAAAGAAATATGGTGAAAAGATCACCTTCACACCTATCTTTATTGAGGCCATAGTTAATTGCATCCGCAAATATCCAATGATAAATGCGAGCATTGATGGAGATAGGATCATCATTAAGAAGGATATAAATATAGGCATGGCTGCAGCACTGCCAAGCGGCAATCTCATAGTGCCGGTTATTAAAAATGCAGATACCAAAAATTTACTGGGCTTAAGTAAAGATGTAAATACACTGGCTAACAACGCCCGTAACAATAAATTGAAGGCTGACGACACACAAGGCGGTACCTTCACTCTAACTAACGTTGGTACATTTGGCAGTCTTATGGGTACACCAATTATCAATCAGCCGCAGGTTGCTATCTTGGCAGTTGGCAGCATTAAAAAACGCCCGGTAGTGCTGGAAACGACAGAAGGAGATGTGATTGCCATTCGCCACATGATGTATCTGTCAATGAGTTATGATCACCGTATAGTTGACGGTGCGCTGGGTGCAAGTTTTTTAACTGCTGTGGCAAATGAGCTGGAAGCTTTCGATATCAACCGCGCAGTGTAAAATATTTCTGTAATTAAAAATTATCGAAGCCTGCCGTAGTGCAGGCTTCGTTTTTATAATAGCCTGTATCACAGCGTGGAAGTATAGTGATCTCATCATTCAACGCCCGCGCAAAAAAAGATGAAAAAATTAATCGAAGTTTCTTGTTCTTCAAAAAAGTTTTTCGTAGCAAAATCATCAAAAAATATTCCATTCATTCAAACGTCCAATCTGTAATTACAATTAAACAAACAAGGGTGTTTTTATTTTTTTTTTCAACAAAATGTTAGCAATTTCGTCCTCCTGCTAAAGAAAATTAGCAGGGCAATATCAAGAGCGAGCGTGATAAGATTTGAGGTGTCAGGAGCAATAATTTTTTAACAACTGTAGTGACAGGATAACCCGTAAGATGAGTGATTTTTTTTCGGGCAATAAATTCGTCTCTATATCTTAAGGAATTATGGAAAATTGATATTAACTTCAGCAACGATAACAACACATGACTAACAATCTTTACAATACAACTTCCGGTAATTTAAATGAGGCTGAAGCTGCCTGGGAAAAGTGTTTAGGGATTATAAAAGATAACGTTAACTGGCGTACTTATCAAACATGGTTTGAGCCTATTAAAGCGGTAGCACTTACAGAAGGTAATATCTTAACGCTGCAGGTACCCAGTCAGTTTTTTTATGAATGGCTTGAAGAGCATTATGTAGAGCTGTTGGGTAAAACCATCAAGCGTGTGTTGGGTAAGGAAGGCCGCCTTGAGTACCGCATACTTATGGAAAGCACTTCGTCTCAGCGAAATCCTGCTTCCATCAATATGCCGGGTAGCACACATACAAAACCGTCAAAGGAAAATAATTATGTGGACATGCCATTGAAATGGGATGACCCGCATAATATAAAAACACCTTACGCTATTCCGGGCCTAAAGCGTATGCAGATAGACCCGCAGCTGAATGCAAATTATACTTTCGAAAACTATGTAGAAGGTGATTGCAATAGGGTAGCCCGTTCGGCAGGCCTGCATGTGGCACAGAAACCTGGCGCCACGTCATTTAACCCGCTGGTTATTTTTGGTGGTGTAGGATGGGGTAAAACTCACCTGGTACAGGCTATAGGTAATGAAGTACGTCGCCAGCATCCTAACAAAGCTGTGTTGTATGTAAGCGCCGAAAAATTCATCAATCAGTTTATAGATCACTCAAAGAATAATGAAATAAATGATTTCATTCATTTCTATCAGCTTATAGATGTGCTGATACTGGATGATATTCATTTGTTCGTACCCGCTACTAAAACGCAGGAAGTTTTCTTTGCCATATTCAATCACCTGCACCAAAGCGGTAAGCAAATCATTCTTACCAGCGATACACCGCCAAAAGATCTGGATGGTATGCAGGAGCGTTTGCTTAGCCGTTTCCGCTGGGGCTTGAATGCAGATATTCAGCCACCTGATTTCGAAACACGTCAGGCTATCCTGCAGATGAAAATGAGGCACGAGGGTTTGGAAATACCGGATGAAGTAGTGAAGTATGTAGCATATAATGTACAAACAAACGTACGTGAACTGGAGGGTGCACTGATAGCTTTGTTTGCGCAGGCTACACTCAATAAAAAGGAAATTGACATTGATCTGGCAAAGCGTGTGATGAAGAACTTTGTGAAGACCGCCGCACGCGAGGTTACTATTGAGAACATACAAAAGATGGTATGCGATTATTTCCATATACCGTATGATCGCCTGTTGGCCAAAACACGCAAGCGTGAAGTGGTGCAGGCAAGACAGATAACAATGTACTTTGCAAAAAAATTCACAAAGAGCTCACTCAAACATATTGGCGAACACTTTGGAGGATTTGATCATACAACAGTGATTCACTCTTGTCAGACCGTGGAAAATCTTATGGATACTGATGCTGAGTACAAAGAGCACCTGCTTGAGCTGCAACAAAAAGTACAGTTGGCAAGTATATAATTTGCTGAAAAAATCTTTTGTTTTATCGTCAATACCATTATCTTTGCATTCCCTTTTTAAGGGCACTAATAAAAAAACAAGTTCTTTCATTTATGCTGCAGCACGGCAGGCAGCAATAAAAGGTGAGGTGGGTGAGTGGCCGATACCAATAGTTTGCTAAACTGTCGTACGTTGTTAAAACGTACCGCGGGTTCGAATCCCGCCCTCACCGCTGAATCTATCAAAAGTATTTTGGTAGGTTGGCTATCAAAAAGTTCGGGGAGTAGCGCAGGCCGGTAGCGCATCTGGTTTGGGACCAGGGGGTCGCAGGTTCGAATCCTGTCTCCCCGACTTAAAGGAACACAGTAGTGTTCGAAAGCCTTCAAATCGCAAGATTTGGAGGCTTTTTTCTTGATTTCATAAGACTACCCTCATTTTATTCATATGCCTAATAATTAAGTCCTTCGATTATTCTACAGCGCTGTAACCTCTGTCGCTTCCAGAAGTTCTTTCAAAAACTTTTTGGGCGCATCTGTCTCCGATCCAAATCCACCCATGGTAAGCCCGTAGCCAAATAAAAGCATGCATGTAGGAATTAATATAATAGTGAAGGCACGTTTTGAAGGATGCAAGATGGCCAGGAGCAATGCTCCGATAAAAACAAGGCTTACAAATCCCATCCATATGCACATGAAAATAATGGCAAACTGACCTGGTTTAGCTACCACCTCAATATACGTTTTGCCATTATTGGTGAAAATAGCGCCTGTAGATACTGGTGAAAAGTCATTTCTTCCTGCTATTCTTCTGCTTATACTAAATCCATTTTCCCACACCGTACCTTGGAAAACGATTTTGTAACTATACTTCCACGAAGGGAAAAAACTATAAACTTCCGACTCTACATTTTCAAATAGCCGTTTATTTACTTCATTTATATTTAGCGAAGTTTCCAGTATATACTTTTCATAGGGTAGAAATTTGCTCAGTTTCATAAGTTTATCAAACATACACCAGCCAGATCAATTTTTTTGCCTGCTTTATTATATGATTTAATTGATGCTAGAATCATCTGTCATAACCTCCCCGTCTGCTGGCATTAATATATAGTGCTGCTACGTTATGGAACAGAAACCAGCACTCACAGGGGAAAGACATGAGTTACTCTGGCAGATAGAAAAAACTGCTGAATTGCCTATAGCAATTTTGGGTGTCGTCTGGCTAGTGCTGCTCATCATTGAAATGACGAATGGCTTATCGCATTTGCTTAAAGTTTTAAGCGCAGCCATATGGGTTATTTTCATTTTAGATTTTGTTCTTCGTTTCATCATTGCCCCCGATAAAAGAGCTTATCTGAAAAAGGAGTGGCTCGTTGCCCTGTCTCTGTTTGTGCCGGCAATCCGCCTAATACGCATTTTTAGGGTGGTTCGCATACTAGGCGTTGTGCAGGGTACCAGTATTGTAACTATGATAGGTACGATAAACCGCAGTATGCGCAGTTTCAATGCCACACTTCGGCGCCGTGGGTTTATTTATATTGTGCTATTGACCCTTGTTGTTATACTTGTTGGCGCGGCCGGCATGTACGCATTTGAACGAAATCAGCCGGGCAGTTTTAATAGTTATGGCGATGCTATCTGGTGGACTACAATGCTGCTCATAACAATAGGGAGTCAATATTGGCCGCATACACCCGCCGGCAAAACATTGTCAGTATTTATTTCCATTTATGGTTTTTCAGTATTAGGATATATCACAGCCACCCTTGCATCCTTTTTTGTAGGGAGGGATGCTGAACGTACAGACGGCCCGGTGGCCGGTTCAGACGACATTGCAAAGCTACGCGAGCAAATTGCGGTACTTTCTAAACTTATTGAGGAACAGAATAATAGAAAAAGTGCTTTGTCAAAAAATGATGAAACCCTTCAGTAGCTGACTTACATCATAGATAGCCTTGATTGATATCATCCGGTGCTGTTTTACAGATAGATAGCTTTACTAAAAGAGGTATCTATGAAAAAGAATCTTTTTCTGAAAGGTTTATTATATGGTTTTCTCAGTTGGGCAGTGCCCTTTGCTGTATCCTTTATTTTTTACAGACCTGGTGGCATCATAACCAGTAACGATTTTTTTCGGTCTGTTATGATAGCGACAGCTGCTATTTCTGGAGCCTTTTTTTTATATCGTTATTTCAAAAAGGTTGAACAATATTATATGCTCAATGCTTTTATTGTAGGCTTAGGGTGGTTTGCACTTGCTTTGTTACTTGACGCAGCTTTGTTATTACCTGTTATTAATATTTCCTTTGGGAGTTATTTTAAATCTATTGCTGCACGTTATATCATATTGCCGGCTATGAGTATTGTAATAGGTCTTCTACTTCAAAAGAGATATAAAAAGTCTCCTTCTCTATAGCTATTTTAATAAATCGTACACGTCTTTATAATATTCTACTATTCCATTTTCATTAACTTCTGCCGTCATATACACCACAAATGTAGGCACAGGCGTGGGAATAGGTTGTATCACTGGTTTCTGATTGTGAAAGCAAGCCTTAAGAAAAGCTGTATCTACTGGTTCGGGCAATAAAAGGTTCGCAAGCCCAATTGGGTCTTGTATACGGATACAACCATGACTGCGCCAACGGCTAACAGAAGAAAATGCGTATTTAAGATTTGTGTCGTGCATATAAACGGAATATGGACTGGTAATGTTAAATTTTAATACACCAAGCGGATTGTCACACCCAGTACCTTCACGTATCTGATATGGGAAATTATTTTTATTAAGTGCCTTCCAGTTTATAGCATAAGGTGATATGATATTTCCCCGCGAATTAAGAACAACCATATCCATTTTTGTCAGTAGTCCGGGGTTTCTTTTAAATGAGTGGAGCCATTCATTTACTGCAATGCTGTGTGGCATGTACCAGTAGGGGTATAAGACAACATCATGGCAGTATGACGCAAATCTTGGTGTCCGTTTATTGGGTTGCCCTAGTATTGCACGCATATTAAGTAACAGGTCGGTTTTTTTGTAATATCTGAGTGTGGCTGATGCAATGTTGACTACAATAAAGCTATCGAGCTGAAAATGCCATATCCAGCGATAGTAATTCATCGATATTATGAGTTTTTTTGTCCGGTTATTGTCTTTAATTCTTTTGCACGTATCCAGCTCTTTTTTTAGAAGTATGTAGTCTTTAGTTTGTGGCTCTAGCTTATTTAGGAAATTAACGAATTCTATGCCGTCTGCTACCTTGCTTAACCCAGCTAACAGATAGTTGTTATCAGTGTTTTGGTATCGCGCGGATATTTCATCATAACTAATCCATTGACTGATACTGTTTCCCTGGTATATATCCTTGCATAATGCAATGGCAGCATCTGTTATAAGGTGATCGGCTTTTTTTGCAAGCGCGGTATCAGTAGGTATGTGCTTATAATAATTGCTGATCTCATTTAAGTGATATTTTGCCGGATTGAGGCCTAGTTCTGTGGCATCATGAATAGATGTCATTAGTGCCCAGAATTTACTAGCCTGCGCTGTTGTTTGCGGTAGCCAGAATAATTCGTTGTTTGTCTGTTTATAAAAGCGCTTCACAAGTTCAGGATACAGCAGAGCTGTACTTGCTTTTGAAGATGATGCTGCTATCAAGAACAAAAAGGTAAGGGCAAATGTTAGTGGACGCATTTTTAATGTTCTATGCTGATTAGAAAAAGCGTTTTTTATATGGTTTAAATACCTTGATATACGTTTCGTTATTTAGTTTATATCCTATTCCAGGTTGGCTGGTATATCAGTTGCAACACTGATCCTAATCTTACTTGAGCGAAAAGCCGTCTACAACTTTTGTAGACGGCCATGTTGCTTGCCGTTGATACTACACCCACAGCGGCAGCTTCGTGCTATAAATTTCATACTAAACCACTCAACACTCTGTCATCTGGTTGCCTTAATACCCATAGCCATATTACATCCATTCTGCACTGAAGCGATTAAATGCGTGCCTTAAATCATTTACCACCTGTTCCTCCGCTTTATATTTATCTCCGAGCTCGCTGAATTGGTTACGAAATACTCCGTCTACATGCCCGGCTTTTGTCCGGACATCTTCACTCATTTCATATATGCTGTTTCGTATGTCATGTTGCAGGTGCTCGATATTGTTCTTCTGTATAGCAAACTGGTTTTCGTAGTGTTCCAGTTGTTTTGCTATTTCACCGGAGTTGTTTTTTCCACCTATTTCAGTAAGCCTGTTTTTGAGAATGCTTAAATCCTGTAGATAAAAGTCAAGACTTGAAAGCCATTCATTATAGGAATGGTCTATTTTTTGGATGTTTATATCACTCATGGCCTAAATAATTTTTAACAAAAATACTATCGGGAAAAAGTTACCGTAATGACGATGATCATTTCATTTTATGATTATAGTTATCCTGATATTGTTTTACCATAATTTTCTTTGTATACAAAACGAAAAACAAAATGCCATGGAATTATTGTAGTTCACAGGAGGCAGTTGCACTGGTAGAAAGTGGCAATCGGGTATTTATTCATGGTAGCGCGGCAACTCCGTTGCCATTAATAGAGGCTCTTTTAAATAGAGCGGGTGAAATAAATAATGTAGAGTTAGTAGCCATAAGTACATATGGCAATATAGATTGGGATAGGCCGGAAGTGCGTAAAAATTTTTACCTCAATTCTTTGTTCGTTTCCGCAAATGTGCGTGGTTGGGTAAATAGTAATGCAGGCGATTATGTGCCTGTTTTTCTTAGCGAAATACCGCAACTGTTCGAACGCAAAATATTACCTATAGATGTTGCTATTGTTCAGGTATCTCCGCCGGATGAACATGGCTATTGTACTCTTGGCACTTCGGTTGATGCAGCGCTTAGCGCGGTGCGCACAGCACACAAGGTCATAGCTCAGGTTAATCCCCGTATGCCACGTGTATTGGGTGATGGTATTATTCATAATTCCGTTTTCAGCGCTATGGTATGGCATGAAATGGAGCTGCCCGAAGTTAGTTACCACACTAAAAATAATGATATTACAGAACAAATAAGCAGGCAGGTTGCCGCATTAATAGATGATGGCGCTACATTACAGATGGGCATAGGCGGCATCTCTGATACCGTGTTGCAGTACTTAACGAATCACAAAGAACTTGGTGTGCATACGGAAATGTTTTCTGATAGTATTATACCACTCATTGAGAAGGGTATTATTACTAATCAGCATAAAAAGATACGATGTGGCATTACGGTGAGTTCATTTGTATTAGGCACACGCAAAGTATATAATTTTGTGCACGATAACCCTGCTGTAGCTTGTATGAATGTGGCATACGTAAATAATAGTAATGTTATTAGTCGCAATCCTAAAGTAATAGCTATAAACAGTGCCATAGAAGTAGATTTGACCGGGCAGATATGTGCTGACTCCATAGGTACGTATCAATATTCAGGCATCGGAGGACAAATGGACTTTATGCGTGGAGCTGCGTTATCTGAAGGTGGTAAGCCTATTATTGCATTGCCATCTACTACTGCAGATGGTACATCTCGCATAGTACCTTTCCTAAAGCAGGGTGCAGGAGTAGTCACCACACGTGGGCATATCCATTATGTGGTTACGGAATACGGTACTGTAAATTTATATGGAAAGAACATGGCCCAGCGTGCTAAACTGCTTACTTCCATTGCACATCCTGCCCATCGGGAAGAACTTGAAAAAGCAAGTTTTGAACGATTCGGAAGGGCTGAGAATTTATGCCGAGGCTAATTGCTTTCGACGAAAAAGAAGGTACTTGCTTCGGTTGGTAGCAGCAATTAACTGGTAGCCAGGTTCATAGCTTCGAATGGTACATCATTTTTGTTGTTGATAGCTTATTTCAATATGTTAACAGTTAAACTGCAGCAAATGATGATTTATGTGTTTATAAGTAAAATAGCCAATCTGTTCTTTAGTCATTTTACCGAAAAATGGGTGAATAAAGCTGTAATCAGGGTACTGATAAAATGGGTACGACCTGAGCTGCTTTACTAACTTTTCTTTTTCAAATGCCACATCAATATCTGTATCTGTAATTATAAGCTCTGGTATTGTTGGGCTGTTCTTCCTCAGGGTCTCGGTTTTAAGCTCCTTTTTCAAAAAAAATTTACCCAGTAAAAGTCCTATGAATGGCCGTTTATACAGCTTGTTCTGGTGTATCATCTCTTCCCAGGTATTGCAGTGCCGCAGCATTTGTCCCACATTCATCTTGCCCCACGCTGCAGTACTTTTTTCATTTAAGGTACCTATTCTGTTTACAAGGTCCTCCCTGGCTTTTTCATCAAATACTGTTCTCATGCGTTAGGAGTTTAGTTGTGATAAAGAAAACCAATTGCCTGAATCATCTGTAAAAAGAGCTTCATAACCATAAAACTCCTTTGTAGGCGCCTTCTTAAATACTACGCCTTTTGCTTTTAGCTCTTCATAAGTGGCTTCAAGATTATTGCAGGTGAAAACAGCCGCGCCAAAAGTGCCTTTCTTAATTAAATTTATCATTGTTTGCACAGTCTCTTTGTCAAACATACCGCCTTCTGCCACCAGGAATAATGTTATTTCCAATTCAGGCTGCTCTGGGGGTGTCACTGTAAGCCAGCGTGCATCCGGGCCCATTGGTGCATCTGTATGCACTTTAAAACCTAGTTTGTTTACATAAAAGTCATATGCACTGTCCTGGTTAAGCACATAGATACACATGTGTGTTACTTTGGTGATCATAGTATTCTGTTTTACATCACAAAAATGATAGTTATTGTTTACTATTAGCTATTCGATATTGCTTTTTTCCAGCCAAAGGTTTCTGCAAAGCAATTTGGAATAGCCGTAAGTGGCTTGTCAACATGCAATGCTCGTTTCAAAAGCTGGCGGCGCTGATAAATAGATGGGGATATGCCTGCATGCTTTTTAAATATCGCGGCGAAGGACGTGGAGCTATCAAATCCCACTAAAAAACTAACTTCTGAAACTGAGATATTTTTTGAAAGTAACAACTGTGCATTTTCTACGCGCACTTGCGTTAAATAGTTATGTGGTGTTTTGCCATACACTTCACGAAAAAGCCGTATGAAATGAAATTTAGAAAAGCAGGCTTCATCCGCAATATTAGACAGGTCAATACGTTCCGCATAATGCTTATCAATAAAAAGCTTAGCGTCAACAATACGCTTGTATAAGTACATTTTGGGATACTGCTCTGCGCCCATTTATCGAATTTGAATAAAAATAAGCTTTATACAACAATTTCCTTATTTTGTTGCTACCCGGGTTAATATCCTCTGTAGCATAATCAATCCTTATGAATTTTAATTTTTACGAACAGTATAAAAATTATCCTACCGTCGAGCTGCTAAAAATAGTACAGCAGCCGGCAGGGTATCAATCGGAAGCAATAGAAGCCGCCAACAGGCTGCTTTCTGAAAGAAACATTTCAGACATAGAGTTTGCCGAAGCAAAAGCCTATCATGAAGGTGTTATAGCAGCAGAGCACCGTAGGGAAGACACAAAGAGGTTATACAAAGACAAGGCTTTAGATATATTAGAGCCTGTTATAAAGCCGTCTCCGGAATTAAATCCGGAAAAATGGTTGGGGATATTCTTGCTCGCTGTTACCATTCAATATTTGTATTACTCGGTTAAATGTCTGATTCTTATAGTTGGATTTATAAGGATTGGTTGGAGTTTGTTTGACCTGAACTTATTCATTAAAGTATTGGAAGTAGTCTATACACCCATTCTTTTGTTATTGCTGTATAGACGCAGGAAATTGGGATGGATACTGCTATTTATTAACAGTGTGCTGATTGTGTTATTTGGACTAGCTGAAGCTCCGTTATTTTTTAGATATCAGGAAATTCATCACGGAAATACTGCTGTTTTTCTATTTCCTATTTTTCTAAATGTAGCCTTTGCCAATTTCCTGTTTCGCCAAAACATTGCCGATTTATTTAACGTTTTAAAGTTGACAAAAAGGAAAACACTAATGTACACGCTTGTTTTGGGAGTGCTATTTATATTGGCCGTTCAAATTGTGTCATCTTATGCAACCACAGGCCACCCGTTTAGCTTCTTAAGTCTTTGGTAGTAAAATTACCCCTTCACATACCCCATCGCTACCTTTGCAAATTCAGCCCACTTGCCTGCATGTACATAAGGCACCTGCACCCATTCTTTCATGGCCCGGCCCTTTCCTGATGGGTCAAACAATTGAGCGCCCTTCAGTTTTATTGCCGCTGCACGCACATCCTCCGGCAGCTTAAAGACCATCTCATCCTGAAAAAAGCAAATAAAAGCCTTGCCATTTACTTTAAAGCAGGGCTTACCAAACATCTGGCTTTTCTCAGCAGATTTCAATTTGTTTCCTATCTCGATAAATAATTCCTCTTCCATAAATCAATAGTCTATTAGCACTGCAATTTATTGCATCTGCATTGTACAAGGTATGCCGATTATAGCGAGCGCTAATTTTTCGTCAGAATGAAAGTATTTGCGTCAGTTGAGTAGCCGGAACAGTAAGCGGGGCAATCCATTTCTTCTACACTACCCGTTATGTTGTTTGAGGTAAAGTTGAAAATGCCTATGCGCACATTTCCTAATCCCAGGGCGGCTCCGGAGCTGCTATATAACATTTGCTGCTCATCCAGTGCAAACTTGCTGCCTGTTATTACACCTACAAATTGTAGCGGAAATGCCAGGGCAGGTGCAGGTAAACCGCAATTACTGCCCACACTTGTTTGCGCACTGGCTGATATTAGTGTCTCAGTTATGTTTACCATGCTGTCGCCCATAGCCGAAATTTGCCAGCTAACTTTCATGGTGAACTTGCTATAATGAGTATAGCTGCCGCAGCCATCACTATCAAAATAAAATGTTACTGGATTCGGAGTGGTCCAGGTGCCCTCCAGCTTTCTTGCAGGTGTTAATGGTGTGTTCTTTTCGCAACCCAGAAATAATAGGCTTGTTAACAAAGCACAGATAAATATTTTTACTTTCATAGAAAATGAATTTATGTACTTTATGTATTATAAAGTTCTAATATTTTAATGAATAATTAAAATTTCTATTTAAAGTCGATATTACCTTTGTTTTACCCTTTATATTAATTCAGAAAGCTTTCAGAATTTGAGTCGAAGTTTGACTGCTAAATAATCATCAATGAAAAAGATCCTTCTTCAGGTTTCCATAGTAACTATCGCACTGTTTTCAATTATTTCGGCGCAGGCGCAAAATCAGCCACATTCACCTAAGCATCATATTGTCGATACCTTTCACATTCAAAGTGCAGGCAGGTGGGATTACATAGCAATTAATCCCGTTTCACACGCTATATATGTTTCACATGCTACCCAGGTAAACATTCTTAATATCAAAGGCGATTCTATTGGTGTCATTCCTAACACACTGGGGGTACACGGCATAGCGTTTGCCACTCCATTCAAAAAAGGTTTTATCAGTAATGGAAAGGCAAATACGGTTACGGTATTCGATATGTTTACCAATAAAGAGCAGGCGCAGATAAAAACTGGGGAAAACCCGGATGCCATTATGTATGATACTTATTCAAAAAAAGTAGTCGTGTGCGATGGCAGAAGCAAAGACTTAACCATAATAGACCCTGCTAATAACGAAGTGGTAAAAACAATACCTCTTGGTGGCAAGCCTGAGACAGCAGTATCAGATGAAGCTGGCAATGTGTACGTAAATATTGAAGACAAGGATGAGATAATTAAAGTAAACATCACCAATTACACTGTGGAAGCGCATTGGCCCCTGATGAAGGGCAAATCTCCAACAGGCCTTGCTATTGACACGAAGACCAAACGCCTTTTTGCCGGCTGCGACAATCAACTACTGGTTGTAATGAACGCTGCAAACGGCAATATAGTTACCACTGAACCAATTGGTGATGGCTGCGATGGGGTTGCCTTCGATGCTCAGCGCAGGTATATATATTCCTCCAACGGAGAAGGTACACTTACTGTTATACGCGAAGCATCAGCAGACAAATATCAGCTGCTTGAAAATGTTCCTACGCTGCCGGGTGCCAGAACGCTTGCTGTAGACACAAAGTCGCATCTTATATACCTGCCTACGGCACGTTTTGTAAAGACCGGAGATAAGAAGCCTGCACGCAGACCAGATATGATTCCGGGCACATTTATGGTGCTTGTGGTGGAAGGCAAATAAGCTACTTTTACAGTAAACCACCGCAGGTGAAAATTCTTATAGTAGAAGACCAGCCGGCCTTGAATAAAAATATGGTAGACTATCTGTCTTCACAGCAGTACATCTGTGAGTCAGTAAGTAACTTTAGCGATGCGCAGGAAAAAATTGAACTCTATCAATACGACTGCATTGTGCTGGATATAATGCTGCCGGATGGTAATGGCTTGCAATTGTTGCAGCAGCTAAAGGAATCAAACAAGCTGGATGGTGTTATCATTATTTCTGCCCGAGATGAATTGGACGATAAGATTACAGGTTTAAAATTGGGAGCAGACGATTATCTCACTAAGCCATTTCACCTGTCTGAGCTTAGTGTGCGCATCGCCGCCATTATACGCCGCAAAAGTCTACAAGGCAGTAACCTGCTTCGTTATAACGAGATTGTAATTGATATACAGGCAAAGACGGTAGAGATAAATGATAAAGATATTAACCTTACCCGCAAGGAGTATGATTTACTTGTTTATTTTATTATCAACAAGCAGCGGGTACTTTCAAAAAATGCTATAGCAAGTCATCTTTGGGGTGATGATATGGATATGGCAGATAATTACGATTTTATTTATGCACATATAAAGAACCTGCGCAAAAAGCTGCTGGATGCGGGCGCACAGGACTATATTAAAAGTATATATGGCATGGGTTATAAATTTTCAGACCATTGAAATTATTTGCAAAATATAATCGCATAAATATTGCAGCTACCATCATTATTTTTCTTGCTGGTAGTTGTACTTTTTATTTTCTGCTCCGTTATATCCTGGTGCATCAGCTGGATGAAACGCTGCATGCAGAGCAGCAGGAAGTAGTAGAATATGTAGCTGCTCATCATCAGCTGCCAGATGTATCAAATTCCAAAGGCCAGCATATTTCTTTTGTTCGGACTGCATATATCGCCAAAGCACATCATTTTTCCAGCCTGCAGGACTACGATCATGGTCGCCAGTGGTACCGCGAAATAGCCTTCGGCGTTGATATAAATGGCACATACTACCTAGCCACTGTCAGCAAGCCGCTTGAGGAAACTGAAGATCTGCTGCAGATCATTATATCTGTTACTATAGCAATGATAGCACTCGTTTTGTTAGTAGCCTATGCTATTAACCGCCGTGTATTAGGCAAACTATGGCAGCCATTTTATTTTTCTATTGAAAAGATGCGCAGTTACGATGTAAATAAAGATAGCAGCATCGACCTGCCAACTACAAATATTGATGAATTCAGGTTGTTGAATGAGAGTGCCACTGCCATGACAGAACGTATCCAGACAGACTACCGTTCATTAAAGGAGTTTACAGGTCAGGCTGCACACGAAATGCAAACACCTCTGGCCATCATACGCACTCGCCTGGATATGCTGATACAGAATGAGGATCTTGCAGGCCGCAATCAGCAGCAGCTATTAGACATTGAGCGGTCTGTTAGCAAGCTGTCACGCCTTTACCAATCCCTGTTGTTACTCACACGCATTGAGAATAGGCAGTTTGCATTAAATGAAAATGTAGCGCTGGATAAGATATTAAATGAAAAAATGCAGGAGTATGCAGAGCTTGCAGAGGCTAAACAACTTAAAATAAAGCTTTCTGTATTGCCATACACTATATGCTTTCATCCTTTGCTTGCAGATATAATAGTTAGCAATCTCATTAACAATGCTATTCGGTATAACATTCCTAACGGACATATAGACATTTCTTTGCAGCAGGGCGTTCTTACAATCGCTAATACTTCCGAAATATCGGCCTTGGATGAACAAAAGGTCTTCCAGCGCTTTTACAGGCATCAGCAGGCCCGCCCCGATGGCAATGGCCTCGGCCTATCCATAGTAAAACAAATCTGCGATTTAGGCTCATTTAGCCTTCAATATCAATATGATAACGAAGAGCATCAGTTTAGCATAAAATTCGCTTAGCTCATAAGTTCAAAATTAGTTCAGAATTCATTTTTTTCTTTGCGTTGGCATGGGTTTAATTGTCAACATGAATATGAGAAAGTTTTTGTTTGCTGTTTTAATGCTATTGGTTTGCAATACTTCTGCCAATGCACAAACACATGACCTGGATTATTACATTAACCAGGCCATGGCGAACAGCCCATTACTAAAAGATTATACCAATCAATATTTGTCTGGCATCATTGATAGCCAGCGTCTTAAAGCTACCTACAAGCCACAGGTCAGCGCCACCAGTGCCAATACATATGCTCCTATAATAAATGGCTACGGCTATGACCAGGCAATAACAAATATAGGTGGCTACAGCGCTTTGCTTAATGTTGATAAAAATTTCATTGGCAGGAAAAACATTGGCAGCCAGTATGCAGCCATACACTTGCAGAATGATTCAATACAGGTGACCAAAAGAATATCAGAGCAAGATCTGAAGCGCACAGTTACAGCCCAATATATTACAGCTTACGGCGATCTGCAGCAATTGAATTTTAATATGGAGGTGACGCATCTGTTAAGCAATGAAGATACTATTCTGAGAAAGCTTACGCAAAGCAATGTATACAAGCAGACAGATTATCTCACATTTAAGGTTACAGAGCTCCAGCAACAGCTGCAGCAACGCCAGCTACGCATACAATACCAGACTGACTATGCTAATCTCAATTATCTGTGTGGTATATACGATACCAGCGCAGCGATATTATCTGCGCCCGATATTAGCGTAAATAACCTACCTGACCTCACCACCTCGGTTTTCTTTCGCAAATATGTTATCGACAGTCTGCGATTGCAAAACAGTATTTCCATACTTAATTATAGTTATCACCCTAAGCTGAATGCCTATGTCAATGGCGGCTGGTACTCTTCTTTGCTGTTCGAGCCATATAAGAACTTTGGCGTGGGCTTTGGGCTCAACCTCTCCGTGCCCATATATGATGGTAACCAACGCCGCCTGCAATACCGCAAAATAAAACTGCAGGAAGATACTCGTGCCAATTACGAGGATTTTTTTATAAGGCAATATAATCAGCAGATCGCGCAGCTTATGCAGCAGCTAAAAGCAACAGAACAGCTAATAGCAGAAATAAATGACCAGGTGAAATATACTGAAACGCTTATAAAGGTCGATGGTAAACAAATGCAAACGGGAGATACACGTATAGCAGATTATGTAATCGCTATAAATAATTATCTCACTACAAGAAACCTGCTCACACAAAATAGCATTAGCAGAATGCAGATTATTACACAAATAAATTATTGGAACAGATAAACGATACTTCATGTCTCATAGCTATAAATATTTGATTCTGTTTTGTTTAATGTCTATTGCTGTAATGTCCTGCAAAGGCGGTGCAAAAGACGCTGACGAGGATGAAGCTAAAGCAGCAGATGCAGTAACGCCTGTTACAGTAACATCCGTAAGCAATGCGCCATTGGCTGAATATATTGATCTCAATGCAACTGCCACCTTCCTTCAAAAAAACTATGTAAAGGCAAATACCGGTGGCTATATTCAAGCGGTAACTGTGCAGGTAGGTAAATATGTAAATAAAGGGGACAATTTATTTACGCTAAAGACCAAAGAATCTCAAAGCATCGGCAATAGTATTAGCAAACTCGATCCTTCATTTCGCTTTTCAGGTGTCAACACTATTAAGGCCTCCGGCGCTGGTTATATTACTCAGCTCAATCACCAGGCTGGCGACTATGTGCAGGATGGCGAGCAACTTGCTGTAATTAGCGATGTCAATAGTTTTGCATTTGTGCTTAGTCTGCCTTTTGAACTCCGTTCATACTTGAACAGCAATAAGCAGGTGCAGGTCGTCTTACCGGATAGTACCAAACTAATGGGTACAGTCACAGAGCAAATGCCCACGGTCGATGCTGCCTCACAAACACAAAATGTCGTGATTAAAGTGCCTGATAATCATTTGCCCGAAAATCTCGTAGCCAAAGTAAGGATAGTGAAATCTCAAAAAACTAATGCGCAGTCGCTTCCTAAGGCTGCGGTACTTACCAATGATATTCAGACTGAATTCTGGGTCATGAAAATGATTAATGGCAATACTGCTGTTAAAGTGGCAATAAAAAAGGGTATTGAAACAAAGGATATGATAGAGATTGTCGCTCCGGTATTTGCACCTTCAGACAAAATTCTCATTTCAGGAAATTATGGTTTGTCTGATACAGCCAAAGTAAAAATCGTACAATAAGCTTTATGAAGAACTTCTTCGTTTCATATAAGAATCCGTTGACGGTTGTGCTCGTGCTCATTATAATGGGTGGCTTGTTTGCATATAGCAAGATCAAGACGTCTTTGTTTCCCGAGGTCACATTTCCTAAAATAAAGATCATAGCGGATGCAGGATTGCAACCCGTTGATAAAATGATGGTGACAGTCACGAAGCCTTTGGAAAATGCAATAAAGCAGGTGCCTGATCTGGAAGATTTGCGTAGCACTACCAGCCGCGGTAGTTGTGAGATATCAGCCTTTATGAACTGGAGTGCTGATATCGACTTAAGCAAGCAACGCATTGAATCAAGGATACAGGAAATACGCAACGCCCTCCCTGCCGAAACGCAGATAACGGTCGAGAAGATGAACCCATCCATTCTGCAGGTAATGGGTTATACACTTGAAAGCAAAACGAAATCTCCAATAGAACTTCACCAGATAGCTACCTATACGGTTAAGCCATTCTTGTCACAGGTTACCGGCATATCACAAGTGCTTATTTCAGGTGGTAAGCAAAAGGAATATTGGCTCACACTCTATCCGCAAAAGCTTACATCACTCGCTATCAGTCCGGATAGTATCAACGCTGCCTTATCGCAAACTAATTTCATCAAATCAAATGGTTACCTGTCCGACTATAGGCATTTATACCTCACAGTTACGGACGCTACAGCCCATACATTAGATGATCTGAGGAATGTGGTGGTGCGTAATGACGGCAAACGAATAGTGCTCTTGAAAGACATAGCAGATGTAAACATTCATGAGGCAGTCGAATATGTGTGTATCAACGCCAATGGTCAGGATGCTGTATTGATTGGTGTGTTCAAGCAACCCAACGCCAATCTTATAGATGTATCTACACAAATAGAGAATAAGGTCAGGCAACTGCAGCAGATATTGCCTAGGGATGTTGTCATTAAACCATACTATATACAGGCCGATTTTGTAAATGATTCTATTAAAAGCGTTACAGACAGCCTCTGGGTTGGCTTGGCATTGGCTATTATAGTGGCTATCATTTTTCTTCGTTCACTTAAGGCTAGTGCCACCATACTTATTACTATACCTGTCACTCTCTGTCTTACACTAGTAATGGTATACGCCATAGGTTACACATTCAATATAATGACACTTGGCGCCATAGCTGCAGCCATAGGCTTAATAATAGATGATGCAATAGTAGTTGTAGAGCAGATTCATCGCACGCACGAAGAACATCCTGATGAACCTACTACTGCATTGCTGCAAAAAGCTATCCACTATTTATTCCCTGCCATGGTCGGCTCTTCTATAAGTACCATAGTTATATTTATTCCCTTTGTACTTATGTCGGGTGTGGCCGGTGCTTATTTCAAGGTCATGACCAATACTATGATTCTTACGCTTGCTTGTTCCTTCTTTGTTACATGGATATGTTTGCCGGTAGTCTACCTGTTGCTCAGTAGGCACAAAAAAGCAAGGGCAGGGGAGAAGGTTCCTTCTGGCCATGACGTAAAGCGACAAAAATGGGTATCTTATTTTATCACGCGTCCTGCTATTAGTATTATTGGTATTGCAGTATTGGTGTTGCTCATCATTCTTATTGTGCCTCATCTTGAAACAGGATTTTTACCGGAAATGGATGAGGGCAGCATTGTGCTGGACTATAGCTCTCCACCCGGCACTTCACTTGAAGAAACAGATTACATGCTTCGCCAGGTAGAAAAGATTATTACGGCTACACCGGAAGTGCAGGCATATTCGCGTCGCACAGGTACACAGATGGGCTTCTTTATTACAGAGCCTAATACCGGCGATTATCTCATTCAGCTAAAGAAAAAAAGAAGCCGTAGCACTGAAGAAGTAATAGCAGATATCCGTCATCATATTGAATCTACACAGCCCGCTTTGCGTATAGATTTTGGTCAGGTTATCGGTGATATGCTTGGGGATCTTATGACCTCAGTTCAGCCTATTGAAATAAAAATATTTGGGGACGATCAGGCAAAGTTACGCGAGCTTGCTACGCAGGTTGCAAATGAGGTGTCGAATGTAAAGGGTGCTGCCGATGTCTTTAACGGCATTGTTATCACTGGTCCTTCCATTAGCATAATACCGGATTTTAGTCGTCTTGCATTGTTTGGCATTACTCCCGCCAGCCTGCAGTATCAGGTGCAAACGGCAATGGAAGGAAATATAGTAGGCACCATTCCGGAGAAGGAACAACTCACCAATATTCGTATTGTATATCCCAATAGCAGGAAGCTAAGCGCTACAGACGTACAGAATATTCAGATCATGTTACCCGATGCTAAAATGCGGCCGCTTTCAGATCTGGCAACCGTTATAGTAACAGAAGGCGCTCCGGAAATTCAAAGAGAAAATCTTCAGTCTCAGCGGGCCGTTACGGCTCGTCTTGAAGGTCGTAGCCTCGGTAGCGTCGTATCAGATATAAAATCTGTTCTTGCCAAAAAGATAGTATTGCCATCTGGTTATCATATAGAATATGGTGGTTCTTATGCACAGCAGCAGCAGTCATTTAAAGAATTGCTTTTAATTCTCATCACCTCCAGCTTGCTGGTCTTTGGCGTCATATTGTTTCTCTTCAAGGAATTTCGAATTGCAACGCTTATTCTGCTCTTGGCGGTATTAGGCATTTCAGGTAGCTATATAGCGCTCTTTATTACGCACACATCGCTTAATGTGGGTAGCTATACTGGCCTTATCATGATAGTGGGTATCATTGGCGAGAATGCAATATTTACTTTCCTTCAGTTTAAAGAAGCACGTACATCTAAAGATGTAGATGAAGCAATTATCTATTCCATTTCTACTAGGCTCCGTCCAAAGCTCATGACTGCATTAGGTGCCATCATAGCGTTAATGCCCTTGGCTTTGGGTATAGGTACTGGCGCTCAGTTGCATCAGCCGTTAGCTATAGCTGTTATAGGTGGTTTTGTTATTGCCTTACCTTTGTTGCTCATTGTCTTACCTACCATGTTGCGCTTGTTATATAAAAATCAACAGTTCGTGGAGAATGATAAGAGTACACAGATATAAACCATTTTCTCACGAATAAAAACATAAGCATACAACATGTGGTGGATATATGCATTACTGTCAGCTTTTTTTGCAGCGCTTGTTGCGGTCTTTGCCAAGATAGGTATTAAAGGTGTTGACTCTGATCTTGCTACAGCAATCAGAACAGTGATCATATTGCTGTTAGCATGGGGTATAGCTATTTTCAGAGGCACTACTTCCCAATTAGGCGGACTTACTAAAACCAATTGGATATTCCTTATTCTTTCAGGCTGCGCAACAGGCTTGTCATGGTTGTTTTATTTTCGCGCGCTGCAGTTAGGAGAAGTCTCAAAAGTTGCCCCGATTGATAAACTAAGTGTTGCGCTAGCTATACTTATTTCCGTAGTATTTCTTGGCGAAACACTTACCTGGAAAGCTGCATTAGGTGCTGCCATGATAGTAGCGGGCACATTTGTCTTAATACTTGCAAAATAACAATTGGGGTAGGGTGGAGATGATAAATAGCAAAGGCCCTGCAAAATGCAGGGCCTTTGCTATTTTATAAATGCCTTCGATTATTTATTAATACTAAAGTGCAGTATTGAGCTATTATCATTAGCAGTCAGCTTCAGTATATACATCCCATTTGGCAGGTCACTGTTCAGTTTCACGCTTTCTTTCAGCGAACTATTTACCACCTGCACAGTTTCAGTATATACTATTTGTCCCACCACGTTCAGCACTTCAATAGTTGCTTCCTTAGGTTGTGCACCATTAAAGTCCGCAGTTACTGTGAAGTTGCCATTGTTAGGATTAGGATACATCGAAGCAACGCTTGCTCCTTCAGCTATTTCCACACCCAGGCGAGCGCTGCTGCCGGATGCCGTATTAGGCGATACGCACTGTGCATTGCTCACCACAGTACAGCTCATCACATCACCGTTATTCACATTGTTAGTAGCGTACGGATTGCTTGTAGCACCCGGTATCAATGTTCCATTTTTATACCATTGGTACGTTGGTGCAGATCCCCCATTTGTTACAGTAGCTGTAAATGTAATGGTTTGTCCAGGTGTTGTCACCCTGGTTGGGTAAGCCGATATGGTTACTGTAGGCACAATGAAGGGCAATACCGTCGCAATAATATAATTGCTGGTATCGTAGCGCTTTAAAGCACAATGGGAATCCTGTAATACGCAGTATATCGTATCTCCATCAATTAGTCGAGTCGTTCCCCATGCACTAGTGGTGGCACCTAATATAGCAGCACCGTTTACCATCCACTGATATAACGGCGTAACGCCGTCAAGGGAAGTTTTAGAAATAAAGCTGGTATATGTTCCAAGACAAAATGTATCTGATGCGGTGCTGGAAATGACAATGTTTATGCTGTCAGGATTATTTAATTTTACTAGGAAACTATCGGTGCGCTTACATCCTTTGTAAGTGATGTTCACATAATATTTTCCTGCTGTTGCAGTGTCAGCGTGTGTTATAATAGTATCAGATTGCAATGAAACAAAATGATCAGGCCCTTTCCATTGATAAGTTATACCACTGGGGCTGCCTTTTGCAAAAAGATGTAATGTATCTCCAATACAGATGGGGCTGTTAGTGCTGTCAGAAATAGCTGACGGATAAGTACTATTTACCTCTGCAGTAGTACTGTCATATGTTGATGGACAATCTCTGAAGGAGGTCATTACCTTATATGTGCCACTCATTGCAACCGTAGCTGATGTAAGTATTGGGTTTTGTACCGTGTCGATATATCCTCCTGGGCCAGTCCAACGATAATGTAATAATGATGAGAGAGTATTGTTTTGTAAGGTTATCCTCAATGTATCGCCAACGCATACAGGGCTGTTACTACTCACCACGGGACTCAGTAGCTTGCTTAGTATGTTTATGTTATAATAATCGTCAGGAGATTTAAAACTAGGACTACTTGCCGCAATTCGAATACGATAGCCAATTCCCGGCCTAATGCCACTGGGGATGGTTGCAATTATAGTATCTGAGCTTGAACTTGCTACGCTTCCTATAGAAATTGGACTGTTAAAACTTCCAGCTGAATCTGACAACTCCGCAGTAAATATATTGCCACTGTTAAAGTTATAGGAAGTGGTAAAGCGGAGGTTTAATGTACTTCCAATACATAAAATAGTATCAGTATATTTTTGATTTATAGTAACAGTAGTGTCAGGATTAAATTTTGTAAAGAAAGCGTCTTCGCCACTTGTGCTTCCTGGTACTCCGCCAATGTTTATTTGGAAGGGACTTGAACCAGTCGCCATACCGGTATCACTTGTAGTAGTTCCACAAAGATAGATGCTTCCATCATATGGAGAATAACAATTACCCAGGCTTTCTTCTGCGCCTGAACTACCAAAATAGGTGCCCCAAATAATTTGACCTAATGGATTGAACTTAGTTAAAAACGCATCTCCAAGTCCAATGCCGGGTGCGGCTATTGTCGCTTGATATACATCGCCGTTCGTTGTGGAAATATGATCGGTGCTATGGGTATACCCACTTACTAAAATATTTCCCTGGCCATCAAGTGAAAGGGTTCCTGTATTCTCATCGGTTGATGTCCCACCATAATAAGTTCCCCATTTGCGTTTGCCGGCTGTGTCAAATTTGGCTAAAAAAACATCATAATTGCCACCATAAAATGTTGACTGATAACACTTGCTTGATGCTATTCCTGTAGTGGATGACGTTGTTCCGGATATATATATTCCACCATTGGTATCGCATACCACGCCCTGGGCTATTGTTGAATTATTCCCATAGTATGTCCCCCATTTCAAATGACAACTTGAATCAAATTTTATTAAAAAACCACTTGATGGCATTGTGCCACCACTCATGCTTGTTTGATAGCCGTTGGATGTGGCAATATTACTATCACTTTGAGTAGCTCCTACGGCATAAATATTTCCCCATTTGTCGGTAGTCACATTATTCAAGACGTCGGTATTAGTACCTCCGTAGTAAGTGCTCCATACCCTTCGTCCATCAGATCTGAATTTTGCGATAAACATGTCGCCTGTTCCATGCATTACGGTGTCATAGGCTCCTGCGGTGTACATGATTCTAAGTCCCGTACTTCCTGTGCCGCCAGCAACGTATACATTGCCTTTAGGGTCAATTGTAAGGCTGCTGATGTTGTCATTACCGCTTCCTCCATAATAGGTACTCCATACTACCGACCCTAAGGAGTCAAATTTTGTTAAAAAGCCATCATCCAGGCCTCCACAGCTGGTCTGATAAGCACCTGAAGTTGCTATGTTAGATGGACTGCTGGTGCTGCCTGCTATGTATATGTAGCCATTTGAATCACATCCTATAGACTGAGCAGATTGTTGATATGTTCCACCAAAATATGTAGCCCATAACCTTTGACCATTTGAATTGAATTTGGCTAAAAAGGCGTCTCTGAATCCATGTAAAGATGTTGAATATGCACCTGTCGTTGCAATGTTTGATGTACTCAACGTATTTCCGGTAAAATATACATTTCCAGTCAGGTCACTTGTTAATGCCAGCGGAACGTCATCATTTGTTCCACCATAATATGTAGACCAAGCAACTTGCGGGTCAATAATTAGAGAGGAACTGTTGCGAGTTATATCGAAAGCTATTGTGTTTTTATTAAGGATATATTTAGATAGGATTTCTTCTCCAGTTGCTGCGTCATAACTATAAGGTTTTTTTTCTTCGATATTTCCCATCGGTAATGATATTACAATACCATTATTTTTTGAAAATAATTTGGTAGCCCCTTTGTATTTTAGTTTAATATCCTTTACCCTACCTCCCGGATGTACCAAAAAATCATATTCAAGTGAATTGTTTCGCGTATAGAGTATCCAATCTATATTGGGATACACATTTTTGTAGACTACTTTCGTGTAGGCATTAGCTACCACTTGTGGAACATTTGTTTTGTCGAGCCTATAACTTTCTTGATACGTCTGTTGCTCAACTGGAGTTGCTGTAGCGTATTTATTTGCGCCGACAAGCTGCATATCCACACGATATGATTTATAGTGCTTTTGCTTCGACTCCTTCCCGTCAGAAGAAAGGCTATCAAGGCTGGGGCCACGAAATTGGTAATGCAATTTACCATTGCCTACAAATACATCTATATTATTTCCGGACAACTTGTATTGAATGTCATTTCTCTTCTTAAAATGTTGGTCAGTGATTTGTCCTTTATTCTCAACAAAAACAAACGGTTTTTTCCAGCTTGTTTTTTGATTTGCTTCTTTTTTGAAAGCTTGTGCAAATGAGAAATTTGAAAAGAGCAAGAAGAAGATTATTAATCTAAATGAGATTCTGAGTTTAGTTCGCATAAGGTATAGTTCTCGATTATGTTCTGCAAGATATATACTTTATCAACCTCTAAAAAGAAAAGCCCTCTGTTACCAGAGGGCTTTTCTTTTTAGTTTATAAAATTACTTATTAATACTAAAGTGCAGTATTGAGCTATTATCATTAGCAGTCAGTTTCAGTATATACATCCCATTTGGCAGATCACTGTTCAGTTTCACGCTTTCTTTCAGCGAGCCATTTACCATCTGCACAGTTTCAGTATAAACTATTTGTCCCACCACATTCAGCACTTCAATAGTAGCTTCCTTAGGTTGCGCACCATTAAAGTCTGCAGTTACTGTGAAGTTGCCATTGTTAGGATTAGGATACATCGATGCAATGCTTGCACCTTCAGCTATTTCCACACCCAGGCGAGCGCTGCTGCCGGATGCCGTATTAGGCGATACGCACTGTGCATTGCTCACCACAGTACAGCTCATCACATCACCATTGTTCACATTGTTAGTAGCGTACGGATTGCTTGTAGCGCCCGGTATCAATGTGCCATTTTTATACCATTGGTACGTTGGTGCAGAGCCGCCATTTGTTACAGTAGCTGTAAATGTAATGGTTTGTCCAGGTGTTGTCACGCTGGTTGGGTAGGCTGATATGGTTACTGTAGGTGGCGTTATCGGCAGTATGGTTACAACCACATAGTTACTGGTATCCACAGCGTTTGCAATACAGGTTGCATTGCTGGTCATTATGCAATACACCGTATCGCCATTGCTCAGGTAAGGAGAACCCCATGCATTGCTTATGGCACCTATTTCAGTTATGCTGTTAACAACCCACTGGAACTGTGGAGCAGTACCACCCAGTGTAGTTGCAGTAGTAAAGTTTGCATCTTGTCCTTCGCAGAAGGTATCAGTTGGCACTGCTGTTACAGTTATACCTGTAGTGCCCGGTGCATTTACTACTGCGTCAACACTGTCTTTTGATTTGCATGTGTTGTAAATAGCGCTCACGTAGTATCTGCCGGTTGCAAATGCTGTTGCAGCAGTTATAGTCGGGTTCTGTAGTGTTGATGTAAATCCATTAGGCCCGGTCCAGCTATAAGTTACACCCGGTGTTGTGCTTTGGGCAAACAGGTAAAGCGTACCGCCTGCGCAAATCGGGGTGTTTACACTATCGGTTGGTGAGTTAGGAAAAACATTGTTCAGCACCACCGTTGTGTTGGCAGAGGTTCCTGGGCAACCGGGTCTTGTTGTTGTTACAGTATAGGTTCCGGCACTGCCAAGTGTGGTAACTGGTATCACAGGGTTCTGTGTATTTGCAGTATAGCCACTGGGTCCTGTCCAGCTAAATACAGTTACAGGTGGGTTTTCAGAATTGCTTGAGCTCAGTTTCAATGAATCGCCTACGCATATCGGACCGTTATTATTAGCTACGGGAGTAGCTATACCGCTTACAACATGTATGTTATAATATTCATCCGGTGAGGTAAATGCTGGACTTGTAGATACTATGCGAATTCTATATCCATTACCTATAGGCGTTGAAAGCGGAACAGTCGCACTGATAGTGCCCGAGCTGGTTGCGGTAGCACTGCCAATGTTCACAGGTGAAGCGAAGCTGCCAGTTGCATTGGATAGCTGCACGGTAAATGTGTTACCTGAGTTGAAATTATAAGTAGTTGTATAAGCAACATTCCATATTCCGCCTGGGCAAAGTATTGTATCAGTATAACGTTGTTTTACAAACACCATAGTGTCCGGATTAAACTTGGTGATAAACGCATCACCAACCAAAAATCCTGTAGTACCGCCTCCAAATGTCGACTGGTATGGTGCAATACCTTGTGCTATACCGTTCGAGCTGGTTGTCCAGCCGGTCATATACATTGCACCGTTTGATGTTGTGTATAATGCACCAGTTGCTTCATCATCACCTGTATTACCATAGTAAGTACCCCATATTATTTGTCCAAACGGCGTGAACTTAGTCAGAGTTGCGTCTTTATTTCCTCCAAATGTAGTTTGCACCGCTCCATTTATAGTAGTTGCAATGCCCGAAGTGCTGGCTGTATGACCAGCCATTATTATGTTGCCCCAGTTGTCAAAAGCTAGCCCGCCTGCAGTCACATCATTTCCGGCACCTCCGTAATAAGTTCCCCATAGTCTGTTGCCATCAGTAGTGAATTTTGCGAGGTACATATCCGTAGGTGTAGCACCACCGCCCGTTGTACCACCTGCAAAACTGGTTTGGTAAGCATTTGTAGATGAAATTGCAGTTGTAGAAGATGTGTATCCCAACAGATATAATGAACCAGATGTATCGCAAAGAACTGATTCACCATATGTCGAACCATTGCCATAATAAGTGCCCCATTTCAAATGGCAGGTTGAATCAAACTTTACGAGGAAAGAAGATATTGGATTAGTAGCCCCCGTTACTGTTGTTTGGTATGCGCCGGTTGTTGCTATGCCTGCTGAATCACTGTTTGTATTACCTGTGCCATATACATTGCCTGCACGGTCTGTACAAAGTGCCTGAAGCTGGTCTGCTTTTTTCCCACCGTAGTATGTGCTCCATACTCTCTTGCCGCTGCTTCTGAATTTGGCAATGAATATGTCATTGCTACCAGCTTCAGTAGTATCATAGCCATCAGTAGTGTACATAGCTCTGAAGTCGTTAGAGCTCGTCGTGCCGCCAAAATATACATCTCCATTTGCGTTACATGTTACTGCATAAGCGTAGTCATTACTTGCTCCACCATAATAGGTACTCCATTGCAGTGTGTCTGTATTGAATTTTGTTACAAAAGCATCACCCCCGAAGCCGGCACCGCCTGCGAAGCTTGTCTGGTATGCGCCGGTAGTTGCAATGCCAGAGTTGCTGGTAGTATATCCCACGGCATATACATTGCCCGATTTATCGCATGCTATTGCCTGTGCCTGCTCGTAGCCGGATCCGCCAATATAAGTTCCCCATGACAGTCCACCCGAAGAATTGAATTTGGCAACAAACGCATCGCCAAAACCACCCGCCAGCGTTGTAGAGTGTGCACCGGTAGTGGCAATATTTGTAGCGCTGTTTGTTACGCCTGCCACATATACATTTCCGCTGCCATCAGCTGCCGATGCCAGTGCCTGGTCTCCTGATGATCCACCGTAGTATGTAGCCCATTCTATCTGTGGATCTATTACTACAGTGCCATTATATTTTTCTGTGTTGAAGCTCAGCACATTCTTATTAAGTTCAAAGCTCGATGCTACCATTTTGCCGCTCATTGCTTCGTAGCTGTATGGTTTCTTCTCGGTCACATTCCCCATCGGCGACACTATAGCAATACTGCCATTCTCAGGCAGCATTTTTGTTGCGCCGTCATAGCGCAGCTTTATATCTTTCACATTACCGCCAGGCTTCACCACAAAGTCATACTCCAGCGCGTTGCCCTTCACGTACAGCACCCAGTCAATATTTGGGTACACATCTCTATAAGCTATTTTTTTGTACGAATGCACAGTCACTGTTGCATCGCCAAGCCTCGCCAGGTGATAACTTTCTCTATATTCCTGTATATCTGTGGCTACAGCCTTTGCGTTTTTATTAGCACCCACCAGCGCTACATCCACTCTGTAGGTTTTTGCGTCAAAGGTTTTGCTGCTTTTTGCGAATGCTACCTTGCTGAACTGGTAATGCAAAGCTCCGCTTCCCACAAACACATCCATGCCATTGCCCGACAGCTTATATTGTATATCCCCGCGGCTTTTATAGTGCTGATTGGTTATCTGCCCCTTGTTCTCCATAAAGACCAATGGTTTTTTTCCCATCATTGACTGTACGTTCCCCGCAGCAGGTTTTTTAGCCAGCATCGCAAACGGGCCGACTAAGCCACATAATAGAAGTGTATAGAACTTGGTACCATTAAAATGCATAAACCTTATTTTAATTTTTAGTTTAAGTACAATTAGTTGCCGAAAATTTAACTTTTCATACACAATGTATAAAAAAAATGTCATTATTTATGCTATCTCTCGCAAAAAAATAAGGCCTTGAATTTCAAGGACTTATGCTGATTATTACAAAAGTATTATTCTTATTAATTTTCCTCCTGTATAGGCTCGTTCATCGTCAGTTTCACGCGCTGTATTCTCATCTTGTCTATTGCCAGAACAGTAAAATCAAAATTACTGAAATGTATCACATCATTTACCAGCGGAAACTTGCCTGATATCTCCAGTATCAGCCCCGCCAGCGAATCACTCTCACCCCTCACGGCATCAAATATATCTGTCGGCTCGCCCAGTATCTTGCACACATCATTTATCAGCATTTTGCCTTCAAATATGTAATTCTGGTCATCTATCTTCTTGTAGTTAAGATCTTCTTCGTCAAATTCGTCTTTTATGTCGCCTATCACTTCTTCCATTATATCTTCCAGCGTTATAATGCCGGAGGTGCCGCCAAATTCATCCACCACTATGGCAAAATGTATATGCTTTAGCTGAAATTCTTTTAGCAGGTCCTCTATTAGCTTTCCTTCATGTATGAAGAAGGCAGGGCGTATCAGCTTATGCCAATCAAAATCATCTTGTTCGGAATACGGTAGAAAATCTTTGGTATGTATCATACCGGTTACTTTGTCAAGGCTATCTTTATATACAGGCAATCTTGAGTATCCCATTTCTATACAGAACTGTTGTACTTCCGGAAAAGTCATTTCATAGTCCAGTGCGCTCACGTCCATGCGGGTATGCATCACCTGGCGCACTGTTATATTGCCAAATTTTAATATGCCTTTAAATATGTTTACCTCTTCCTTGGTTGCAGTGTGTCCTACCGTTAGCTCTATAGCATGTTCAAAGTCTTCACTGCTTATGTTGTTTGCCTGTTTGCTGCCCAGTCTGCCTTCTATGAAGTTGGTGGATGATACCAGCATATTGCTCACCGGCCTGAAGATATTTAGCAGCACCTTTAAGGACGGGGCAGAAAATAATGCCATGCGCATATTGTTTTGCGTGGCATACACCTTTGGTAGTACTTCGCCAAACAATACCAATAGAAAAGTAACCACAATCACCTGCACCAGAAAGGATAACAGAGGGCTCACGCTCGGATTTATAAATTGTTCCACCAGCACGTTGGTAGATATTACTATGGCTATGTTTATAAAGTTATTGGCCACCAGTATGGTAGCTAGCAGTGCTTTAGGTTGGTCCAGTAGTTGCACCACCTGCCTTGCAGCCGGCCGCTCGTTCGATTTTAGATAATTAATATCCTTCGCACTTAGCGAAAAGAAAGCTGTTTCGGCGCCGGCTGTTATAGCCGTCATCAACAGCAGTATTAAGATAAGTATTATGAGAATGGTAACATTGGAAGCTGAAAATGTTGCTCCGCCATGAGTTGCTTGTAGTAATAGTGCCGTCAGTTTCGTCCCTCCTTCAGGTGTACTTTCCAAAATGCGCTTCGTTTGGTGAATGTATCAAAATTAAAGAAAGGAAAGATAATGGGAGACCAATTCCTTTCCTTTCTGCAAAAAAATGTAATATTTAATATTAGAATGGCAGGTCGTCCTTAGTTACAGGTCCTGGTGTCCCGGCATCATAGTTTATATTAACATCCGGACTGCTGAAGCCACTTACATCACCCGCCTCTGCCACATGGTCACTGCCTCCCTCTTTTCTTTTATCCAGCATCACCAGGTTATCTCCTACTATTTCTGTACTAAATCGACGGTTTTTGTCCTTATCCTCCCAGTTTCTTGTGCGTAATCTCCCCTCTATAAACACCAGGCTGCCTTTATGCAGGTATTTCTGTGCCAGTTCAGCCAGCCCTCGCCATAGTACCACCGTATGCCACTCCGTTTGTGATACCAGGTTGCCATTTTTGTCTTTAAAGGTTTCTGTAGTGGCCAGCGGGAACTTTGCCACCGCTATATTGCCTTCCAGGTACTGCAGGTCCGGGTCCTTTCCAAGATTTCCAATCAGCATAACTCTATTAACGCCTCTCATGTCGATTAATTTATCAATTAATAAAAAATTATAACCTTTAGCTTGTTTAAAAGTATAATTTTTTTTCTAAAAAAGAAAGCACGGTTTTAGGGAATGCGTAATTTTTTAACTCATCTATAGCAACCCAGCTGCCGCCTGTTACAGGCACTTTCATTTGGTCTTTCAGTTGTAAGCTAAAGAAATGTGTTTCTATCAGCTGGTGTGTTAGCCGCTGGGTCAGGAAGCCCTCGTATACTGGTTCTCCTGCCGCTTTGCTGATAAGTGGGTATTCACTTTTTTGCTGTAGCTTGTCCTGTTGTAGCGCTTGTTCTGCTTCTATCAGGTAGGGTTCATGCAGGTTTTCCCATATGTCTTTTGCCAGGCGCTTCCGTATCCATATTTTACCATTTGCATGTAGCAGCAGGTAGTGAAAGTATCGCTTCCGCACACGCTGCTTTTTACTGCGCACGGGTAGCACGCCTGTCAGTTCTTGTCTATATGCAATACAGTTTTTTTGCAGGGGGCATTCCCGGCATTTCGGTTGTTGTGGGGTGCACACCGTAGCGCCCAGGTCCATTATGGCCTGGTTATAACCGGCACTGTCATTGGTATACAGCAGCTCCTGCGCCAGCTGTTGAAATGTTTTTTTACCCTCCGTTGTATCAAAGGGTGTATCTATACCGAAGTACCGGCTCAGCACTCTATACACATTCCCGTCCACCACCGCATAGGGCAGTCCATAGGCAAATGACGCTATGGCCGCGGCCGTATATGGCCCTATGCCTTTCAGTGTTATTATTGCCTCATAGGTATGAGGAAATTTTCCGCCTAGTTTCTCACTTATATATCGCGCAGTCTCCAGCATGTTTTTGCAGCGGTTATAGTAGCCCAGTCCCTGCCACAGCCTGAAGGCTCCTTCATCTTTTGCCTGCGCCATATCATCTACAGTGGGGTAGGCGGCAATAAATTTCAGGTAGTAGGGCAACCCTTGCTGTGCCCTCGTTTGCTGCAGTATTATTTCAGATAGCCATATTTTATATGGGTCTTTCTCTTCCTTCCAGGGCAGGCTGCGGTCATTGCTCGTTTCATGCCAGTTTATCAGCGCCTTTGTAAAAAAGCCTTTCTGTCCTTTGCTCCATTCCATGCCTTTGCAATTTACATATTGCTATCAATAAAAATTCATGGGCTTCCAGGCCCAGAATCCTGCCCAAAATATGCTACTTTTGCGCCACAATTTTCTGCATAGATGGATCTGCATAATCTTAAACAAATGGCTACCCAGGTGCGCCGGGATATTATTCGTATGGTACACGCCTGCCAGAGCGGTCACCCCGGTGGTTCTCTTGGCTGTACAGATTTCATGGTAGCCTTGTATTTCGATACCATGAAGTACAATACTGACTTTAAGATGGATGGGATTGGCGAAGACCTCTTCTTCCTTTCCAACGGTCACATCTCTCCGGTTTTTTACAGTGTGTTAGCGCGCGCAGGTTATTTCCCTGTTGCAGAGCTGGCCACTTTCCGCCAGATAAATTCGCGCCTTCAGGGTCACCCCACCACGCACGAACATTTGCCGGGCGTACGCATCGCTTCCGGTTCTCTGGGCCAGGGCATGAGTGTAGCCGCAGGTGCAGCACTCGCTAAAAGGCTTAATAAGGACGATAGGATCGTTTATTCTCTCCACGGGGATGGTGAGCTGCAGGAAGGCCAGAATTGGGAAGCTATCATGTTCGCTGCTCATCACAAGATAGACAATATGATTGCCACTATCGACGTTAATGGTCAGCAGATAGATGGTCCTACTGCTCAGGTTATGAGCTTGGGCAATCTGCACCAGAAGTTTACCGCTTTCGGCTGGCATGTACTGGAAATGGATGGCAACAATATGGAAGAAGTAGTTGAAAAGCTGAAAGAGGCAAAAGCGGCCACTGGTAAAGGCAAACCTGTTTGTATTCTCATGCATACTATTATGGGCAAAGGGGTCGACTTTATGGAAGGCACGCATGAGTGGCACGGTATTGCTCCAAGTGATAAGCAACTGGAAGCAGGCCTTGCGCAGCTGCCGGTAACATTAGGAGATTATTAAGGGCTCAGTACCTTATTTATGCCTAACTTTAATAAGAGTATTAAGTTGATTTATATGAAAAAACTCCTGTTATACATATCGTCTGTATGTCTTGCAGGAGTTTTTTTTATGTCCTGTGCCAAGAAGGGACCTGACACTACGCCCACTACCATTTTAACCGGTCACTGGCAGGTAGTGCAAACCGCTACAGATGATAACGCTAATCGCAAGCTGGATCCGGAGGAGATACGTAGCCTCGATCCGGGCGTCACAGATTATTATCTTTTCAATAGCAACTATACCGGCACAGAAGAGGTCACTTACAATGGCACACCTACTGATTATAGCTTCGTATGGGGGCTTCCTCATAGCAGTCTGTTCCTGCAGATTTTTTTAGAAGGCCACGACAGCACTACTTATCACATTGTTACTTTTTCTACTGCCAATACCACCTTGCTCGATACCTCTCAGGCCATCTACAGCTGGAAGATAATGAAGAAAAGAACTTAAGTAAAAAAACAAAAAACGGGGTAGAGCAACTACCCCGTTTTCTTATACTTTGGCCTCGCAAAATGCGTGTATTGCATCACGCAGAAATAATGCCAGTCCTTTCCTGTATTTGTCATAGTATGCAGTAAAGCGTTCATCGTTTACATACATGTCACCCATGCATTGGTATATCTTTGGCGTCACGTCAAAGTGTTTACCCATCATTTCATAGTGCGCAGCTATTAGTTCCTGCACCTTTTTGTCTGAAGACTGCAGCTCCATTGCGGCTGCCAGTGCTTTATTTATTTCTTCGCCTTTTTGTTGCAGTGTTGCCCATTCTCCTTTGGTCATGGCCATTGCTTTTTGATTGGCGGTTGCAATGCGGTCCGCACCCCATCTTTCTGCAGCTTCTTGCTGCCAGGCTTCAGCCTGCTCTTTACTAAAGCCTTTATACATTTCGTTGTAGTCCATTTTTTTGTTTTTGTTTTTTAGTTGATCAATAGTGCTGTCAATAGTTTGCAACAACTGGCCTATGCGCTCTTTTCGCTTTTGCAATGCTGCCTTATGTTCTTGCATTGCGTTCAGTATATCAAACTCCGGGTCATCCAGTATTTCAGCTATCTGGCTTAGGGAAAAGTCAAGCTCCTTGTACAGCATTATTTGCTGCAGTCTTAGTAATTCCTTTTCGCTGTAGTACCTGTAGTTTGCATCGGTTCGCACTGCGGGTTGCAACAGGCCTATTTTGTCATAGTGGTGTAGTGTGCGCACACTTACACCTGCCAGCTTTGCTAATCCTTTCACAGAAAATTTATTCATGAAATAAACTTTATAATGCAAAGCTAGCCTATCACCTAAGGTTAGGGTCAAGGAAAAATGAAACTTTTTTTTCAACAGTACTTTTGGCAGCCTATTTCCTTTCAAATTGAGTACTTTCATCCTATGAAACGTATTCTGTTCATCGCATTACTTTCTCCGCTTCTATTTCTCTCATTTTTCGCGCAGGCGCAGTCTGCACGCGATAACGATCAGGTTTTCTTCAAAGTGCGCAGGCTCTTTAATGAACACAAAGCGGATTCTATTTATCAGATGACCGGAGAAGGCTTTCGCAAGCATGTGGACAGTGCATCATTTATGAGCGTTTCAGAAGAGAAGCTTTATCCCTTGGGCACTATCCAGGAGGCTGATTTTATGACCTATAGGTCAGGCGTCAGTAGCTACAAGGTCACTTATGGCGCCATGACGCTCGAAATGCTGATTGGGGTAGACAAAGAAGGCAAGATCGAAGCGCTCGCTTTCAAACAATATTTAAAGGCTGTAGATGATAAGGATTATGTAGTTGCCACCTCCAATCCTTTGCAAACTGATTTTGAAAAACAGCTCGACACTGTTGCCCGTCAGTATATCAGCAAGGTCAATACCGTTGGGCTTGCTATAGGCATTTTAAAGGAAGGCAAAGTTCAGTTCTATGCCTACGGGGAAACAGAGAAAGGGAATCGAAAATTACCCAATGAAGGGAGCATTTTTGAAATAGGTTCTATTACAAAAACCTTCACGGCAACTTTGCTTGCATACTACGTTAACGAAAAAAAGATTTCGCTTTCCGATCCCATTATCAAATATCTACCCGATTCCGTTGCTGCCAATCCGCAGCTAAAGGGCATAACAATATTAATGCTCAGCAACCATACATCTGGCCTTCCGCGCATGCCCGAAAATTTTGTGCAGGACCCTGCAGATTCATTGGATCCTTACAAACACCATACAGTTGATCTATTGTATTCAGCAGTCAAAGATTGCACCTTACAATCAAAGCCCGGAGAGAAATATGAATATTCAAATTTTGCTGTAGCACTTCTGGGTAATATACTCGAGCATATCAGCCAAAAATCTTTCGAAGCGATGGTTGAAGAAGTGATCTGTAAGCCTTTGCTAATGCAGCACACTTGGCAGCATATTCCGGAGGCGCAACAGAGGGATTTTGTTCGCCTATATAATGAAGATGGTAGCCCTACACCTGCATGGAATTTCTTAGCGTTTGCTCCGGCTGGAGCCTTGCATTCTAATACCAGTGATCTCTTATTATTTGCAAAAGCCAATATGCAGAAAGATAGATCTAAGCTGTCCACCGCCATGGCGCTCACGCACAAGATCACTTACAGCGGAACGCCTAAAGTTGCCTTAGGCTGGCATATCCTCACTACAAGCAATCAACCAATATACTGGCACAATGGCGGCACCTATGGCAGCAGTAGCTACATAGCCTTCGAGCCCTCAAAGGAAATTGCGGTAGTAATTCTCTCCAACGCCGCCGAATCCGTCGACGTAATGGCCCTCAGCATTCTCAGGTTATTGCAGTAATAAGTTGAGTAGGCATCCTTACCAACAAGCTGGTGTCCGATAAAATTGCAAAGTTGATAAGCGCGCTGTCGCAGCTCGCGCTAGACAAACGCACAACAAGCAAGTCTCTCACCACCTCCCTTGTTGGTGTTCTTCACCAACAAGCTCGCGCCGGACGCACATCCAACACGTTTTCAATTTTTACTGTTTCATTTTTAATTTGAAAAATGTGGACATCTTAATTTGGAATCCGCATCTTCACAATAGTATCTTGCTACATTAGGATAAGCCTCATCGAAGCCGTCATTTCGAACAAGGTGAGAACTTTTCTCATCGAGGTAATTGAAAGGACAAGAGAGGCCGAGATAAATCTCCTGAAAAAATGCACTATGCTTTACCAGAGCTAAATGCGTAAAAAGTTCTTTGACATACTGTAAACGCTTTTTCCGCCGGGTAATTTTCGCCCAACCGGAAATTCTTTGTCTAAGCCGCTACAGGCAGTCATATTACAATTCTTGCAGACGGAAAAAAGCAGAAAAAGCCGGAAATATCTGCAGCATCTGCGTTTGTGGAATAATAAGTGACTTTTGCAGATAAGAATTTTGCTAAAGGCTTTTTACTTTGTATTTTCTCAAATGCGACATTTTGTAACATTCTGGTAGATTTTCAAAAGTTTAATAACTCAACAAAATCAATACTTTACCTTATAAAAACCTCCCAAATGTCTCAAAACTTTTTCTTGTCAGAATGTAACATTCCGCAACGCAAGCGTCTTTTTCTTAGCTTTAATACCAAATCCTATTAGTAGGCATATAAACAATTTACCGCGTGAACATGAGGAGTATTTACTTAGCATCCATTCTGTTATTACTGAACTGCTTTAATGCATCCGCACAAACCTACCACAAGATCCAATGGGAAAAATCTCTTGGCGGCTCCAAAGGCGACCAGGCAAATGATATCCAGCAAACGGCTGATGGCGGTTATATAATGATAGGCACCACCACATCTAATGATGGTGACATCTCCGGCGCGATCGCTGCCACGGGTACCAATATTTGGGTGGTAAAGCTCAATAGTAAAGGTACTATCACCTGGCAGCAGGTATTGGGTGGAACTGATAATGACAACGCAGCATCCATTCGCCAGACAACTGATGGTGGTTACATTCTTGCTGGTACTTCCAGCTCTACAGATGGCAATGTTACCGGCAATCATGGCGGCTCCGATTTTTGGGTAGCAAAGCTCAATAGCACTGGTGCCCTGCAATGGCAGCGTTCACTTGGCGGTACTGCAGACGACTTTGCGGCGGCAATTCGCCAGACTAAAGACACAGGCTATATTGTTACTGGCTTCACTTCGTCTACAGACGGCAATGTCACCGGCAATCACGGTAGCTACGATTTCTGGGTGGTTAAGCTCGATGATACCGGCGCCATAAAATGGGAGAAAGCGCTCGGCGGCTCAAATGATGACCGTGCCGCATCCATTGAACAAACCACAGGTAACGGCTATATAATAGCTGGATACACAAATTCTGCTGATGGTGATATCTCTCACTACCGTGATACAGGCGGAAGGTATTCCGATTATTGGGTTGTGAAGATTAATGATACTGGGGCCATACAATGGCAAAAAACATATGGTGGCGAAGATTACGAATATGCTTCTTCAGTTAAGCAAACCACCGATGGCGGCTATGTCGTAGCCGGTTTTGCAAGCTCGGTTTACGGCGACGTAAAAGTCTCTTATGGCGATGGTGATATGTGGATGCTGAAGCTCAATGATACAGGCGCTATATCCTGGCAAAGGTCCTACGGCGGCTCTAATACAGACTATGCTACAGCAGTACAGCAAACCTTGGATGGTGGCTACGCATTAGCAGGCTACACCGCTTCTGACGATAGTGAGGTAACAGGCCACCGCACAGGTGGCAGCTTCGGCTACGATTACTGGTTTCTCAAGCTTAATGATACCGGCACCATACAATGGGAAAAATCACTAGGCGGCACAAATGACGATCAGGCTTACGCAATGCAGCAAACAGCGGATACGGGTTATATTCTTGCAGGTTACACGCTGTCCAACGATAGTGACGTTACGGGTTACCATGGCAATTCAGATTGCTGGATAGTAAAGCTGCACGATACGACCATTCATGTAAATGTTCCGGGCATCACAGGGAACAATGAGGTGATAAAGGTCTACCCGACAAATACAAAGGGCACCGTTTATATCGAACTGCCTGCTGACTACGCCAATGCAGTGCTTCATCTGTATAACATCGCAGGTCAGCCTGTTTCATTCAGCGAAGAAAAAGCAGCCACCAAACGCACCATACAGTTGCAGGACGCAGCCTCAGGCATGTACATCCTGCAGGTCGTAAATGAAAACCGTGTACAAACCTTCCGTATCTTATATCAGCCGTAAAAGAAAATCCCCGGCTCCAATAGGGGCCGGGGATCAAAATATATAAGTTCAGCGCATTATCTCAGCACCTCGCGCGATATCACTAGCTTCTGTATTTCACTGGTTCCTTCACCTATGGTACACAGCTTGCTGTCGCGATAGAACTTTTCAACAGGAAAATCCTTGGTATAACCATAGCCGCCAAATATTTGCACTGCATCAGTAGCTATCTGCACCGATATTTCAGACGCATAGTACTTAGCCATCGCCGATTCTTTGCTCATCTTCTCACCGCGGTTCTTCTTGTCCGCAGCCTGGTATATCAGCAACTCAGCCGCTTCTATCTTTAGCGCCATATCAGCCAGCTTAAATGCAATAGCCTGAAAGTTGGCAATTGGCTGGTCAAACTGGTTGCGCTCCTTAGCATATTTCAAAGACGCTTCATAGGCACCTTTTGCAATACCCAGCGCCAGCGCAGCTATCGATATACGGCCGCCATCCAGCACCTTCATCGCCTGGTGAAAACCATCACCTACTATGCCCATGCGTTGTGTATCAGGTATGCGACAGTTGTCAAATATCAGCTCCGCAGTTTCAGAGGCGCGCATGCCCAGCTTGTTCTCCTTCTTGCCTGCTGTAAAGCCCGGGGTGCCTCGTTCTACTATAAAGGCAGTAGCATTGTTCTTCGCCCGTGGCTCGCCTGTGCGGGCAAGCACCACAGCTACATTACCGCTTATGCCATGTGTTATCCAGTTCTTGGTACCGTTCAGCACCCAGTGGTCACCATCTTTTACAGCTGTGCAGCCCATATTGCCCGCATCGCTGCCCGTATTAGCCTCTGTAAGCCCCCATGCACCTATCCATTCGCCGGTAGCCAGCTTTGGTAGGTATTTCTTCTTCTGCTCTTCATTGCCGAAGTATAGTATATGGCCTGTGCAAAGCGAGTTATGTGCAGCAACAGAAAGGCCTATGGATCCGCAAACCTTGGCTACCTCACTTATCACAGTCACATATTCAAAATACCCCAGTCCGCTTCCGCCATACTCAGCAGGTACCAACACACCCATCAAGCCAAGTTCGCCCATCTTATGAAACACCTCCACCGGAAACTTCTGACTCTCATCCCATTCCATCATCTGCGGGCGTATGTGCTTGTTCGCAAATTCACGCACCATTTCAGCAATGTGCAGCTGGGTATCTGTATAATTAAAATCCATAAATCGTTTTGAAATCAGCCGCAATTTTACGACAATTTTGCCATTCTTTCATTAAGCAGCAATATGGCCGGGACTTAGCCTTTAATCCTTATATATGGTTCCAGCCGCTGGTAGTCTTCTTCGGTAAGGGTATACACCTTCTTCAGTTCCTCCTTGTGCCTGAAGACTTTACCCTTATTCCGCCAGTGCAGCAGTATTGCCGTGGTCTTCTCCCGCAATCCCAACTTGCGAAACCCGACGCTATCCAATGTATTCGGGTCAAAAGGGAACAAGACGCCTTCTTGCCTTTGATGAAAGGTGTTGTGCTCTGTGGTCTTTACTCGCTCTGTACGCGTTTCTGCAACGGGTACACTGACTTTGTTACTGTCTGTACTTGCATAATGTCGTTGCTGTGTATTACTTGCGGCTTCCTGCTTATAAGCATTCCACACGGCCACCAGCTTTTGTTGCTGCGCTGAATCCTTCGCAGGTCTAACCCAGAACTGCATAGTCGCTTTTACAAGTACAAGTGTCAGCAGCAAAGCCAGCAATATTACAAGCCCCATACGCTCCCGGCGGGTAAAAGACAAGTAAGACTTTAGAAGCTCTTTCATAGAATGGTGCTGTAAAATAGAGAAAGCTACCGTATTAGTAGCTTTCTCCTAGGCATTTTATATTTGGTTTAAAACGCTGCATTCTTCGGTGTACGAGGGAAAGGTATTACATCACGTATGTTGCCCATGCCGGTCACAAACTGCACAATGCGCTCAAAACCCAGTCCAAAGCCGGCATGTGGCACCGCACCAAAGCGACGTGTATCCAGGTACCATTGCATTTCTTCAGCGGGTATATGCATTTCCTCCATGCGTTGCAGCAGCTTTTCATAGCGCTCTTCACGTTGCGATCCGCCTACTATTTCACCTATGCCTGGTGCCAGTATATCCATTGCTGCTACCGTCTTGCCATCTTCATTCTGGCGCATATAAAAGGCCTTTATTTCTTTAGGATAGTCAGTAACTATCACAGGCTTCTTAAAGTGCTTCTCTACCAGGTAGCGCTCATGTTCGCTTTGCAGGTCTATGCCCCATTTTACCTCGTACTGGAATTTCTTCTTCTTATATGCGGGTGAGTTCAGCAGTATATCTATGCCTTCTGTATACGTTATGCGTTCAAACTTGTTGTTCAATACAAATTCCAGCTTTTCTATCAGGCCCATTTCGCTGCGCTCCTGCTGGGGTTTTTGCTTTTCTTCATCCACCAGCCGCTGTGCCAGAAATTCCAGGTCTTCGCGGTTATGTTCCAGTGCATAGCCTATTATATACCGTATAAAGCTTTCAGCGAGGTCCATGTTATCGCTCAACTCGTTAAACGCAACCTCAGGCTCTATCATCCAGAACTCTGCCAGGTGGCGGGTAGTGTTTGAGTTCTCTGCGCGGAATGTCGGACCGAAGGTATATACATCGCCAAATGCCATAGCACCAAGCTCTGCTTCTAGTTGGCCGCTCACCGTCAGGTTAGTAGCCTTGCCAAAGAAGTCTTCTCTAAAGTCTATTTTGCCATCTTCTGTACGCGGTGGATTATCAAAAGGCAGCGTACTTACTCTGAACATTTCACCCGCACCCTCAGCGTCTGAGGCTGTTATAATAGGTGTGTGCAGATATACAAAGCCTCTATCATTAAAAAACTTATGAATGGCATAAGCAAGTGTATGGCGCACACGGAATACAGCGCCAAATGTATTGGTGCGGAAGCGCAGGTGCGCTATCTCGCGCAGGTATTCCAGGCTTGGTTTGTTCTTCAGCTGCAGTGGGTATTGTTCAGGGTCACATGCACCCAGTAATTCTACCTTTTCAGCTTTTACTTCCACTTTCTGGCCCTTTCCCTGCGATGCTATTACTGTCCCCTCTACGCTTATTGAAGCACCTGGTGTTATAGAACGCAGCAGGCTTTCATCTGTATTAAGATCTATTACCACTTGCAGATTATTCATGCAAGAGCCATCATTCAGCGCTATAAATTGGTTATTGCGAAATGAGCGAACCCACCCTTTCACAGTTACCTTATAGTCTGTAGCCTCTTGCTGCAGTATGTCTTTGATCTTTGTGCGTGCCATAAAATTAGTTTGTCAATATTGGTTTTTAGTGTTAAGATTTGAATTTGGTAATATAATCATTTATGCTGTGTTGCAATATTTTCTTTGCCAGTCTTGCCCCCTGAAACTCTTCAATCTTTACCACTTTGTTTTCCAGGCGTTTGTATTCTTCAAAGAAGTGTCTTAGCTCATCTATGAAATGGGGAGATAACTCACTTATGTCGTTCACATGCGCCACACTCATATCATTGGCACACACTGCTATCAGTTTATCATCAGCCTCACCCTGGTCCAGCATGCGCATTACACCTATTATTTTAGCTTCCACCAGGCACAGCGGCTGCATATCTATTTGCGATAGTACTAATATGTCCAGCGGATCATGGTCGTCGCAGTAAGTTTGCGGTACAAATCCATAGTTGGCAGGGTAGTAAACGGATGAGTAAAGTACACGGTCCAGTCTCAGCATGCCGGTTTCCTTATCCAGCTCATATTTTGCACGTGAATTCTTAGGTATTTCTATTATTGCATTCACGCGTTCAGGCACATCTGAACCATAACTTACCTCATGCCAGGGGTTGAAGATCATAAATCTCGTCTTTAATTTTGCCGCAAAGGTAAATGTTAAAATTGCTTTAATCGGCTTGCGTTGATTTTAAAAACAATAATTTCGAAACTAATGCGTTAAACGGATGACCCGATTCGCAATTATATAGTACTCAAAACCTTGTCGCTTAAAGGCTTTGTCACAAAAATTACATTTGTGATATTTTTTTAGAGAGCAAATTGTTTTTTTGGTGTGTAAACATATCTTTGCAAGCACACTTTTTATTTTATTGCATTATTTTTAATATCTAACCGAAAACATAAAAAAATAAAAAATCAGAATTTATGGCAGAAGTAAAAACAGCCGCAGCAAGACCTTCAGCACCTCAGGGTAGTGCAGGTAAACCAAAGAATTCAAACAATTTTGTTACTAATCTTTTGGTCGTTATAGCATGTATTGTGGTTGGCTGGCTCGTTTGGAAATTTGTTTTGGGTAGTCCTTCTAATTTTAATGATGGCGAAACAAGAGAAAAAGCAAAAAATGGTTTGGGTACAATGTACCAGGGCGGTTTTGTGGTACCGGTTCTGATGGCAACATTATTAACCCTGTTGTGCTTTGTTATTGAACGCGGCCTCACTATTTTCCGCGCAAAAGGTAAAGTTGCTTCAGGCGAGTTTGTTCGTAAAGTGCAATATCACCTTGCTAATAAGAATGTGGATGCAGCGCTGGCTGAATGCGATAAACAAAGCGGTTCTGTAGGTAATGTAATGCGTTCAGGTCTGGTTAAATACCGCGAAATGGTAAATAACAACGAACTAGATACAGAACAGAAAATACTAAGCATTCAGAAAGAAATAGAAGAAGCTACTGCACTTGAGCTGCCGATGCTTGAAAAGAACCTCGTGTTCCTTTCTACCATCGCTTCATGCGCTACGCTCCTCGGTCTATTCGGTACGGTAATGGGTATGATCCGTTCATTTGCTGCCATGGCTCAGGCTGGTGCACCTGATGCTACTGCCCTTGCAGGCGGTATCTCTGAAGCGCTTATCAATACCGCTCTTGGTATCAGTACTTCTTTCCTGGCTATCATTTGTTACAACTTCTTTACTACTATTATAGACGGCATTACTTTCGGTATTGACGAAAGCGGTTTTACCTTAACGCAGAGCTTTGCTGCTAACTATAAATAATAGGGCAGATATCAGTAAAAAATGTGAACAAGATTTGTGGAATTTGAATGATATTGAATCTTATTAGTTAAACAGTAGAAGAAAAGATAAAACAATGCCTAAAGTAAAACTGCCTCGGAAAAGCACCAACATCGATATGACTGCGATGTGTGACGTTGCTTTCCTGTTGTTGACATTCTTCATGTTGGCTACAAAGTTTAAGCCTGAGGAACCGGTGATTGTTAAGACGCCAGCTTCTATCTCAGAAATACCGATACCGGATGTAGATATTATGCTGCTTACGGTTGATCCAAAAGGACGTGTATTTTTCTCGATTGATAACAAAGGGATTCGTAAATCATTGATATCCAACATCAATGATGAACGTAAGCTGGGGCTCACAAATGATGAAAAAAATGCTTTCGCTATCGGCCCGTCTATTGGTGTTCCGTTCAATCAGCTTAAAGCATTTTTGTCTGCAGATCCTAACGAACAGAAGCAAATGGTAACAAATGCACCCGGTATTCCGACAGATACTTCAGTAACCGATCAGAATAACGAGCTGGCCGCATGGATACAGAATGCAAGAACAGAAAATCCCAAGCTACGTATATGTATAAAAGCAGATGGAGCTGCATCTTATCCAAGTGTGCAAAAGATCATTAAAACACTGGAAGGTTGGAAGATTTTTAAATTTAACCTGATTACCAATATGAAGGCTGTACCTACGGGTACTGCAGCCTATGCAATGGAACAATCTGGAAAAGCGAAATAATTTATTAACAATATAAAAAGTTTAATTCCATGGCTGAATTAGATACCTCGAGTGGCGGGGGGCATAAAAAAGGCCCCGGCGTCAAAAAAGGTAAAAAGCTTTCGACGAGAATAGATCTCACGCCAATGGTGGACTTAGGTTTCCTGTTGATTACGTTCTTTATGTACACAACAACGTTAGCGAAACCTAAAACAATGCAGATAAACATGCCTTATAAGGATCCGAATATAACGGATACAACTAAGGTAAAGGAAAGTACAGCATTGACTATTCTGTTAAGTAGAAATCATCGTATTTATTATTATGAAGGAATTGGTAGTGACGCTACTAAGCCTCCAAAAGTAGAAGTCACAGGCTTTAGAGCTAAAGGTGGCATAAGAGATGAAATTATTTCTAAGATTAAAGCAGTGGACGCCTTAAAACAACAGGGTGTATTGACTGCCAAAGATGAAGCTACTGTATTGATAAAGCCGGATTCGACAAGTACATACGAAGATCTGGTGAATATTCTGGATGAAATGAGTATAAATGACGTAAAAACATACGCCATTGTAGATATTTCGCCGGTAGATCAGGGTTTTATTCAGGCTACTGAACAGGCTTCTGGTGTAAAATAAAATGATCGTAATGTGGAATTTTATTCCTTTTGCGTCTTAAACTAACAAAGGCATTTTTTAAAATGGATATTAATAAAATATTAAACAGTGACTACCTCGACATCTTGTTTGAGGGCCGTAATAAAAAATACGGCGGTTACGAGTTGCGCAGAAAATATCCGAATCGTATGCGCAATGCAACCTTAATAGGGATTGGCGTTGTAGCTGTTTTTGTTGGTGTCAATGTTTTGGCAAACATCAACACCGAAAAAGGCAAGAAATTAATAGCTATGACCAAGGAGGTGAAATTGGCGGAACCGCCACCGATAGATCCTCATAGGCCGCCACCACCGCCACCACCGCCACCGCCACCACCGGTGAAACCAACGGTGAAATTTACGCCTCCGGTTATTAAGAAGGATGAAGAGGTGAAGGAGGAAGAAAAACCACCAGAAGTTAAAGAACTGGACAATAAGGCTGTGGGGCTTAAAACCCAGGAAGGTGATCCTAACGGTATAGACCCCGGTATAGGTGACAAGCCAAGTACCGGCGCTGTGGCTGCACCTGCACCACAAATATTCAATTATGTGGAACAACAGCCGGAACCTTCAGTTGATATTAGTAGTTATGTGGGCAAAAACCTTCATTATCCTGAGTCAGCGAAGGAAAATAATATCGAAGGTCGCGTAGTAGTTAAGTTCGTTGTAAATGAAGATGGCAGCCTTAGCGATATCAGCGTTGTAAAAGGAATTGGTGGTGGTTGTGATGAAGAAGCGAAACGCGTTGTAGCCAGCATGCCTAAATGGAAACCTGGTAAACAAAACGGTCACGCGGTAAAGGTTTGGTTTAACCTGCCTATCATGTTCAAACTGCAATAATTAAATTGTTGATAACGAATAAAGGCTATCCTGATATGGATAGCCTTTTTAATTAAACATAATTTTAAGAAACAAACACGTGTAAGATAGCGTTATAGATATTATTTTTGAGCGCAAACACGCAGTTACCTTAATCATTTTCAAATTCATTAAATGAAAAATCTTTCCTCAGTTTTTAGTACGCTCGCTCTTATAGGTGTAATTATTCTTTTTATATTTCATTTCTCAGGTAACAGGAAAAATGAAGTGGCTACAAGCACCGCCCCTGTTACTGCGGGTGCCGGATCGCGTGTGGCATTTGTAAATATAGATTCGCTGGAAACGAATTCGAATTATGTGAAGGCGAAGAAGGATGAATTTAAAAAGCACCAGGATGCAATGAACGCTGAACTGGCACGCGCTGAACAGCAAATGGAAGCTGACGCCGCTGATGTACAAAGCAAAGCACAGGCAGGTACCCTTACCAAACCCGATTACGAAGCTGCACAAAAAAGACTGGGACAAATGCAGCAGAGCTATATGACCCGCAAACAATCGCTCACAGAGCAACTGCTGAAAGAACAAGACGATTTTAATAAAGACCTAAAAGACCGTCTTGATAGCTTTTTAGCCGACTATAATAAAGATAAACACTTCGACTATATTCTTTCATATGGTACAGGCGGTGCGGTGCTATATGGCAATAAAGAGCTGAATATTACTAATGAAGTGATAAAGGGCATGAATGCCCAGGCAAGCACAGCAGGTGATACAAAGAAAAAATAGTAGTATTTTTCCTGAAATAATAGTTCTTGGAAAACAAATCATCCTTTCAGAGATCGCTGACCTTGCTGGATGGGGCCCTACTGGTGATAGGCTCCATGATAGGCTCCGGTATCTTTATTGTTAGTGCAGATATTGCACGAACTGTAGGCAGTGCAGGCTGGCTGATAGTGGTATGGCTTATCTCCGGATTCATTACACTTGCGGCTGCTTTGAGCTATGGTGAGCTTAGCGGTATGTTTCCTAAGGCAGGTGGGCAGTATGTTTATCTGCGTGAGGCTTTTGGGAAATTGTATGGTTTCCTGTATGGCTGGTCGTTCTTTGCGGTGATACAGACGGGGACGATAGCCGCTGTAGGGGTCGCTTTTGCAAAATTTACAGGCTACCTGGTACCTTCTCTTGGTGATGAAAATATTTTGCTGGGGCAGGCTACAGGGTTTCATATCTCAGCTGCGCAATTGTTAGGTATTGGTGTTATAGTGCTGCTTACATTCATAAACACACTTGGTGTGAAGAGTGCTAAATGGATACAGTTCATTTTCACTTTCACCAAAATAGCGGCCATGGCTGCCTTAGTGATATTTGGCTTCATTCTGTTTAGGGATAAAGCTGTATGGCATAATAACTGGGACACCGCCTGGATGGCCAAGAAGATAACTATGACGCCGGGTATGATAACCCATGAAGGCTTATCGACAATGACACTGGTAATTGCTATGTGCGTCGCGATGGTGGGTGCTTTGTTCTCCAGCGATGCATGGAATAACGTAACCTTTATAGCCGGCGAAATAAAGAAGCCTGAAAGAAACATTGGTTTAAGTCTGTTCATTGGTACGTTGGTGGTAACGATATTGTATGTATCGATGAACCTGATGTACCTGAATGTGATGAGTATAAGCGAAATTGCCCATGCACCGTCAGACAGGGTGGCTGTAGCAGCATCGCTGAAGATATTTGGCTCTGTAGGTACAATGATAATAGCGTTGATGATAATGGTATCTACGTTTGGTTGTAATAATGGACTCATATTATCGGGCGCACGCGTGTACTATACAATGGCGAACGATGGTTTGTTTCTGCCGGCAGCGAAAAAGCTGAATGGCAAAGGCGTACCGGCAGCCGCGTTGTGGATGCAGTGTGTATGGGCGTCGCTGCTGTGCCTGAGTGGTAAGTATGGCGACCTGTTGGATTTTATCATCTTTACGGTGCTGCTGTTTTATATACTTACAATAGCTGCCATCTTTAAGCTGCGTAAGACACAGCCTGATATACCAAGACCTTATAAAGCATTTGGTTATCCGGTTATACCTTTGATATACATTTTGCTGGCATCCTTTATCTGCATTGTATTGCTGCGTTACAAGCCTGTGTATACATGGCCGGGCCTCATAATAGTGCTGACAGGGATACCGATATATTATATAGTAGAAAAGCGAGGTAACAAAAAGAATGGATAGAACTGAACTGGTACAGCTATTTGAGCGAATGAACGACCTGCACGTAGTGGTAGTGGGCGATGTGATGCTGGATAAATACTGGTGGGGAGATGTAGAACGCATATCGCCGGAGGCACCGGTGCCGGTGGTGTCTCTGCATAGGAGAGAGAGCAGGCTTGGTGGTGCGGCTAATGTGGCATTGAATTGCAAAGCGCTGGGTGCAAAGGTAACTATAGCCAGCGTAATAGGCGACGATAGCGATGGTGCATTGCTAAAGACATTGGTAGAGGAAGCTGAAATGAACAGCGAGCTGCTAATGCCCAGCAAACAAAGACCAACCACTACCAAAACACGCATAATGAGCCGGCAGCAGCAAATGCTGCGCATAGACGATGAGATAACCGATGAGCTATACCTGGAGGAAGAACATGCTTTCATAGATGTGGTATTGAAGTTTCTGCAGCGAGTAAAACCTGATGTGCTGATATATGAGGACTACAACAAAGGTGTGCTGAAAGAGAACGTAGTAGACCGTATAACAGCACATTGCAAGGAGATAGGTATAATGACGGCCGTGGACCCAAAGAAGCGCAACTTTCTTGCATACCGGAATGTAGATATATTCAAGCCTAATCTGAAGGAAGTAAGAGAGGCCCTGAATATTGAGCTTAGCCAGGTGAACGACGAAGCGCTAAACGCTGTACATGACAGCCTGAAAGAAACATTGCAACACAAAGTCACATTCATAACACTTTCTGAAAAAGGAGTGTTTTATAATGATAGCGAGACTACAGCTATTGTACCATCGCATATACGCAATATAGCGGACGTATCAGGTGCTGGGGATACGGTGATAGCTACTGCCTCCATGGTGTATGTACTGAGCCATAATGCTGCCCTAATGGCCGAGATATCGAACATAGCGGGTGGACTGGTGTGCGAGGAAGTGGGTGTGGTGCCTGTGAAGAAAGACCTACTGCAGGAAGAAAGCTTAAGACTGGTTAGTGCCTTATCGCTTTCTTAATGCAAACTATTTTAAAATTTCTACTTTATTCTTGCCAAGGTAGTTTTCCCAGTCTTTAAGCTGATTGCCTTTCAGTACCCGCGGAAATTTGTTCATAGCTCCCTCTTTGCCTTTAGCGCGGAGGTAGTCGTAGAAAACGCTGTTTGGCAATACTTCAACAAATATCTTTTTAAGCGCTGATGTGCGTTCTACCGCATAGTCGTCGTTGAGCTGACTAAGCGTTTCGTCGAGTATGTTGCATACCTCTTCCGGGTTGCATGCATCATCGCAGCCTATGTACCAGCGGTGCGCAAACAGGTTCTCGTATTTAAGGCCGGTAACCGTGAACTCGCGAATCGTGATGTTGAGTTTGCGGGAAACAGTGTCTATAGCCTTGTTCATATTGTCGACAGACATATGCTCGCCGCAGATGCTGAGGAACTGCTTGGTGCGGCCCACGATGGCTATCTCGCCCTCTGTGGCATCCGTAAAGCGAATGACATCGCCGATGATGTAGCGCCATGCGCCGGCACAGGTGCTGAGCATAACGGCATAGTCGGTGTCTTCTTTTACTTCATTTATCAGGTATGTTCTGGCACCTTGCTTAAAGTTGCCATCTTCATCAAAATTCTCTGCTGTGAAAGGAACGAATTCATAAAAGATACCTGTGTTCAATACCAGCTTGATACCTGCACCCGGCTTGGCCTGGAAACCAAAAGAGCCTTCGGAGGCCATGTAGGTTTCTATATAGGTGATAGGCTTACCCAGCAGCTTTTTAAAGCTTTCGCGGTAGGGCTCAAAAGATACGCCGCCGTGAATGTAGATGCTGAGGTTAGGCCATATCTCGTGTATATTTTTTACACCATGATAGCAAATTACCTCCTCCAGCACGATTTGCACCCAGGCAGGTACGCCACATACTATGCCCACGTCCCATTGTTTTGCCTTACGCACTATGAGCTTAATACGGTCTTCCCATTTTGGTCTGCGAGATATTTTCTGGCCGGGTTTGTAAAGCAGTGTGGATATCCAGCGGGGCATGTTCTTGGCACTAATGCCGCTCATATCTCCTTCGTAATAATCTTTTTTGTCAAACAGGGACGTAGTACCGCCCAGCATGAGGATACCTTTCTCAAAAGCAATGGGTGGTATCTCGAAGTTGGCCATGCTGTATAGCTGTTTGAAACCAACATTCTTTATAGACTTGATCATATCCTGCGTGACAGGGATATGTTTACTTGCAGCCTCTGAAGTGCCAGAGCTAAGTGCGAAATATTTTACCTTACCCGGCCATGCAACATTCTCCTCTCCCTCCTGACAGCGATACCACCACTGACTATGCATTTCATTATATGTATGGATGGGAACTGCCTTTCTGAAGGCTGAGACAAAATCAACTTCACTGCTTAATATATTGTCAAAGCCATAATGTTTTCCGAATGCTGTATATTGACCCCGCTCAAGCAGATGACGCAGTACGTGCCTTTGGTACGTAATAGGCGTAGCTACCGGAGGTTTAAATTTCTTTCTAAGTTGTAATGAGCGAGCTATAATATTGCCCAACAGTGCCATCTCTATTCAGTGCTTATTTTAGTACTCCAAAAAATTCCAAACCACAAACGTAGACAAAAATAACTATTCCACGAGTTATTCAAGGTTTTGAAGGGGTTTGGCTGAAGTATATAAGTTTTTGATAACAAAGGTTTAATGATGAGATACCCCAATGGTCCCATAAAAGTGAAATTTGAATAGTGGTTGTATATCAATGCTTTACATAAATTTTATGCCCCATTTGTGCCCCATGAGCCTAAAACCGGAATTTTCAGGATTAAGAATTGCCTGGGTTAAGTATAATATCAGAGAAAAAATTGGTGTTTTCGAGATTTTTGGCTGTATGCATTGCCCGGATTGAGCCTTAGCGAATTGAGTTAGGGTATAATTGGGTATAATTCAGTGGTTTTATACCTATATCAATGCAATAATGCTGCAATGTGATGCCAAATGCCGAGCGGCATTTAGGATTTATAGTATGTCAAAGAACTTTTATGCATTGTGCCTTAATGTGGCCAAGTGCATGGGGCTGGAGATTTATCCTGGCTTATCCGTCTTTTCAAAGGGCTCGATGAGAAAAATTCTCCTGCTGCCGAAATGATGACTGCGATTTGGCAAGGTAACATTATTAACATGCGGGTTCCAAATTAAGATGTCCACATTTTTTAAATGCTGAAGAACACCGATAAAGGAGAATAAAATAAAACAATCCCCGCGTTTCGAACGCGGGGATTGTTTTTAGGTAGGAGTGTGTTGCTTAGTTATCCAATAATCAGGTTGCCGCTTGTAGAGGCAAGGTCCCAAGATACTTTTACCCCTCCGGTAGAAGGAGAACAAGAACCGCAAGCCGGCAGATAAACGGGGCCAAGAGGAAATTGTGTGCATGGATGCGCTCCTGTAATATTACCAATAGAAACGCAAGGTATAGTGGCACAGATAGCGTCTGACCAGCATACATCGAAACCCAGTAATTCTGTAGTGCCGGACGCAACGCAACCGGGAAGAGTGGCTGTGCTGTGTGCAGCTACAGTAACACTCATACAAGTAAGTGTAACATTGCAAGTCGAAGTATTATAAACCAGGGCAGTGACTCTGACAGAGCAACCCGTGTTGTTTACGACGTCGCTTGCAAGAGCTTGTTGCGCCAAACCTACGAGCGCAATTAATGTTGCTAAAAAAAACTTTTTCATAGTCTTCGTTTTTTTGGTGAATAATAAAATTGTATAAGGCCTTATGGCTGCAAATGTATGGTGGAAAATAATTGTGTAGTACCGTTGTTTAACGGTATTTATGTTATTATAAAATGAAGAAAATAATAACACTACCTGGAAGATAGTTTGAAGGATAGATCGCTTCGGTGCTTATTTAGGTGCAAGTTGTTGATAGAGAATACCTACAGCAGAAGAAATCATTTTTTAAAAAATAGCGGATGGTTGCTATTCTTTCTTTTGTACAATACATGTATACCCTCTGCACTAAAGATGATAACAAAACCAAGAATAGGCGACATGTACCGAAGGATGGAAAGTACCAGCGTAGTCATAGCCCAGCTGTAGAGAATGATGCAAAAGAAAAAGAGGCATATATTGGACTTCTTTTTAGTTGTCGTCTTTAAAAAAGAAAAAACACCTATAACGGCAAGGATGAGGTACGCACCCATAAGTACCAAGTTAAATACCTCTTGGTGTTTGTTCTGAGATTCAACAGCATACCAGGAGCGCAAAATTTTTAGGCCTATCAATTGTAAAAAAGCTACGGGTGCGTGGCGAAACTGTTGTTTTAAAAACGGCGAAGTATTGGACTTAAAGTCTCGTAAATGCGTTGTTATGGTATCGGATAATCTTTCTGCCTGCGGAGAAAGATGCAAAGTTTGCCTGTAAGCGCAATTGTTGAAACGAAGACCATCCCATATGGATATCGGGCCTCCTATAGAGAGTGGAACCAGGTAGCCTTCCTGATGGGAAACGGGAATCTCCCACGGGGCGATGACAAGCAATGAGCTAAGTAATAGCAAGCCTGCAAGCACTAGTCGTTTTGCAAGCGGTAAAGAAAAAGTAAGCAGAATAAAAAGTGCAAATAAAAGAGGGAATAATATGCCAGCGGGGCGTGTGAGCATTGTAAAGCCTAGTAAGGCACCAATGGCGATAAACAGGAAGGGGCTATAAAGCCTGTTGATATAAGCGTTTAATAAAAAATACATGGCTGCATAAAACAGCAAGATATATGTGGGCTCTGATGCCACCCTGATAACTCCGAACTGAATGAAAGGGCACAATGAAAAAAGAATGGACGCGAGAATGCTAACTGGCTGAGAAAGAAATAGAACAGCAATTTTATAAACGAGAACTGTAGCCAGGGAAATAGCGAAAACAGAGTAAATGATATAAAATAATTGTGGTGTAGCATGAAATACAATGGACAGCTTAAAAAAGGCGGAAAAAAGATAAGGAATGACCGGAGGGTATCTGTCTAAAATAATGCCATTTTCAGTTATTAGTGAATGGCCATGTATAATATTGTTAAGTGAGGTATAATAGTCACCAGAAATGAAATTGTATTCTTTGGGGACTAATAATAAATATAGAGTGGAAATGCAAAGAGAATATACAACAATTGCAAGCGCGCTATGACTATGTGATTTAAAGTATGGCTGTTTCCAGATCATAATATATATCCACTTTATTTGAGCACTTCGAAGGTTTTCTTTTTACGTAAAAAAGGTTTTTCCAAAAAGGTATAGGATAGAAAAGATATTAAAATCGTCAAAACAACTACAGTGGGTAATAGTAATCTATGCCGTGGTACTATGCCATAAGCGTTGAACACGAATATTGATAGCGAAATGAATAAAGGGTGGTAAACATAAATACCATAAGATATTTTGCCCAGAAAGAACATAGGAGGGTTTTCAAGTATGCTTTTCTTCCGGACGCTTGTTATTTGATTGATTATAAATGCAGCGGCAATTAAGCTAACCACATTGTCGGTGTAAATTGAGAAGAAGTTGAAACGATAAAATGAAGCTAGGAAAACAAAACTCCAAAATGCTATGGGTATAAAAAGAGATTTGCAATGATGAAGCAGGAAACCGTTTTTCTGTTTATAATATATTGCAAAGAGCGCGCCAATAGCCATGCAATCGAATCTGCAGCTTTCTGCAAAATAAAAGAGATTTATATTTCCTGTTTTATCGCAATATATCTTTATAAGGGTGCGAACTATAATAATGGATACAATGAAAATAAATAGAAATCGCTTTTTGTTTTTTATGTATTGCAGTACAAAAGGCCAAAAAAGATAAAATTGTTCTTCGATTCCAATTGACCAAAGATGAGCCATGTCAGTTGGGGCCTGCTTTAAAAAAGTGACAGGGTAGTTGGGAAAAAAAACAAAATAGTATGGTAAGTTGCGAGCATTAGCAACGCCATCCTTAATAATAAAGGTATGGACAAGCAAGACGGCAATAATGAAGAAGAAGTACACAGGCCATATGCGAAGAATACGGCGCATGTAGAAATTTCTAAAATTTATCCTGTTTGTTATGTCTTGTTCTGTAAGCAGTAAATATGTAATAAGAAAGCCACTAAGTGTAAAAAAAACGATGACAGCATAACGAGGAAACTGATTCAGCATAGATGCTGTGTGCCCGAAGACAACGCCAATGGCAGCTATGGCACGGATACCATTTAGCCCTTTGAAATATGTTTTTTCTTTTGGCGTTATATTACTCAAAGAAGGGTGGTTTGTGCGTCGTAAGCTAAGAAATTATTGAACGTTATCGCAATATTCTTAATTATGGCGGACGTATTTACTTGCCCTGTGCATCACCTTTAAAATGGTTGATAGAAATGCAGCCGCTGACACCGATAGAAGAATTGGTGATGGCCCTTGAAAAGAAGCTAACGATAGAGGCTATGTTATAACCTGCTGCCCGACTATCATAGCCAGACTTAATGAGCTTATCGCTAACGGCAGCAAGATAATCGGCATTGGCTGCGTAGGGGTTTAATACAAAGGTGCCTATGCCAATGACCCTATCTTTATCCGGAGTGGCGCCAAGCTGAATGATGGGCCCGCCGGAATTGCCTTTGTTCATGGTTAGATCGAGCCAGGCAAGATCGCGATAGGCTATAGGCGTCGGTACCCCATTTTGTACTGTGCTAATAGTATCCTGCCATTTAGTAGATAAGATGCCTGTGGAAATAAATTGCTGCTTAATACCTAAAGGATACCCACAAGTATAAACCATATCGCCTTCCTGAATATCATTAAAGTCGCCCAAAGGAAGATAGCTGAACGTGCGGGTGGTGTCTACCACTTTAAGCGGGCAATAGTCAAAAGTAATGGCCTTTGCCATACCTACTCCTTTTTTGACCATATCTGTCATGTAAGCCGTAAGGTACCTATGGCCATACACGTCTTCCACCTCTATCTTTTTTATTTTAAGTATTTCATGCGTTACAGAATCGCGCACGCAGGCTGGCTCTACCACATGCCAGCAGGTAAGCAACCATCCATCAGGTGTGACGAAAAAGCCGGTGCCGCTGGCCTGTCCCTCAATGAGTATACGCACCACGCTGCTCTTTAATTTCTTAACACGCTCGGCACCCAGAGATTGCGCCTGAACAAAAAATGGGAAAAGGATGAAAATGAGCAGCAGTAAACGCTTCATGGGGAGTAACTATTTACTGCAATATACAAGACAAACACTGTTATTACCCTGGAAGGGGGATAAAGAGATAAAGCCTTTTCTGTACATTTACCGCTTATACACACAACAAATAATTGTTATGAACAAAAAGTTCATTGGCGTAGTAGCCACTTCTATTCTTTTTGCAGCCTGCGGACAACATGCTGAAACCACTGCTAAAACGGATATTTTAAAAACAGATCTGGACACGACGGTGAGCCCGGCAGAAGATTTTTTCGACTATGCCAATGGCGGCTGGATGAAAAAGAACCCGATACCTGCGGATGAAACAAGCTGGGGTATAGCGCAGCTGGTGCAGGAGGAACTGTACAACAGGCTGCTGCATATAAATGAAGATGCGGCAGGCAAGAAAGCGAAGAATGGTGTGACACAACAGATAGGTGACTTCTGGGCAACAGCTATGGACACAGTGGCCATAGAAAAGGCAGGCCTGGACCCGCTGTATGACGAGCTGGCGAAGATAAATGCACTGCAGACGCCTAAAGATGTGATGACACAAGCGGCGCATATGCATACCTACGGAGTAGGCGTGTTTTATGATGAAGGTGTATCGCAGGATGCGAAGAATAGCGATATGGAAGCATACTACATGACGCAGGGTGGTATAGGACTTCCTAACAGGGATTATTACTTTAATACAGACCCGCGAACTACCAAAATACGTGAGGCATATCCGCACTATGTGGCTACGATATTTAAGCTAATGGGCGCGGATAGCATTGAGGCTAATAAGAAGGCGGCAACGGTGGTGGCCCTGGAAACTAAGCTGGCAGCTGCAAGCCGCAAACTGGAAGCGCTGCGTGATCCGTATGCCAACTATAACAAAATGGCCATAGCAGAGCTGCCAAAATTATCACCCAGCATAGACTGGCCTACCTACCTGAAAGAAATGGGAGTGAGCCATGTGGACAGTGTGATAATAGGACAGCCGGAATTTTATAAGGCATTGGATAAAGTTATAAGCAGCGAAAATATACAGACGCTGAGAGACTACATGGGCTACAACCTGGTGCGTACCTATGCGCCATATATGAGCAAGCCATTTGTGGATGCCAACTTTGATTTTTATAGTGTCATTATTCGCGGAGCAAAACAACAACGTCCACGCTGGAAGCGTGTGCTGGATGCAGAAGAGCATGCTATGGGTGAAGCACTGGGCCAGCTGTTTGCCAAAGAATACTTTAATGAAAAAGCCAAGAAACGCTATGAGGACATAGTAGAAAATGTACGCAGCGCCTATAAGGCACGTATGGAAAAGCTGACCTGGATGAGCGATAGCACCAAGCAGAAAGCATTACATAAACTGGCTGCAATAACGAAGAAGGTAGGCTATCCTGATAAGTGGAAAGATTTCTCGCAGATGCAGATAGGCAGAAAATCATATGTGGAAAATATGATGCACGCTAACCAATGGTGGAATAACTATGACCTGAACAAACTAGGCAAACCGGTGGACAGAACAGAATGGGATATGACCCCGCAAACATATAATGCATATTACAATCCGAGCAATAATGAAATAGTGCTGCCTGCGGGTATATTTACTGTGCCGGGCTACAGGGATGAGGAACTGGACGATGCACTGGTGTATGGCTACGCAGCAGCCTCTACTGTAGGACATGAGATAACACATGGCTTTGATGACCAAGGTCGCCAATATGATGAACATGGCAACCTGCGCAACTGGTGGTCTCCGGCAGACTCTGCAGAATTTAAAAAGCGCTCGGAGGTGCTGGTGAAACAGTTTAGCGCAATGGTGGCAGTGGATACGCTGCATATAAATGGGGCTGCATCGCTGGGTGAAAATCTTGCGGACCTGGGTGGTATATTAATAGGCCTGGATGCCTTTAAACAAACAGAAGCATATAAAAAGAATGAAAGTATAAATGGACTGACGCCACTGCAGCGCTTTTTCCTGGGCTATTCGCTAGGCTGGATGTATGAAATACGCAATGAACAAATGGCCAGCCAGATACTGACGGACGTGCATGCACCCGCAAAATTCAGGGTAAATGGGCCATTCCCCAATGTGCCGGATTTCTACAAAGCCTTTAGTGTGAAGCCCGGTGATAAAATGTACCTGCCGGACAGTGCGCGGGTAAATTTGTGGTAAGAATAAGCTTTCAAAAAAATAATCTTAAACAAACGCCGGATATACCATCCGGCGTTTGTTATATGGCATAAAATTTGTTAATCTTTGCGCAATAATTTCCATCAATGAATATTAAAAAACTTTTGATTGCCAACAGGGGCGAGATATCTATACGCATATCCCGTGCCGCTACGGAACTTAACATACCTACAGTTGCGGTATTCACCTATGAAGACCGTTATTCATTGCATCGTTATAAAGCAGATGAAGCATACCAGATAGGCGCGGATAATGATCCGCTGAAGCCGTACCTGGACATAGAAGAGATAATAAGTGTGGCGAAAGACTGTGGTGCGAATGCCATACACCCTGGTTATGGATTTTTGAGTGAGAATGCAACATTCGCGCGCAGGTGCGGGGAAGAAGGAATCATATTCGTAGGGCCAAGTCCGGCTGCAATGGCCGCACTGGGCGATAAGGTGACTGCTAAGGAAGTGGCTATAAAAGCCGGCATACCTATAATAGAAAGTAACAAAGAAGATCTGACCAGCGAGGCCATAGCAATAAAAGAAGCTAACCGTATAGGCTACCCGCTGATGCTGAAAGCCGCCGCAGGCGGTGGTGGGCGTGGTATGCGCGTGGTGCGTAACGATGAACAGCTGAAGAAGAGCTACCATGAAGCAAAGAGCGAAGCGAAGAATGCCTTTGGTGATGATACGGTGTTCCTGGAGAAATTCGTAGAGCGGCCTAAGCATATAGAAGTGCAGATAGCTGCCGACCAGCATGGCAATACGGTGCACCTGTATGAGCGTGACTGCTCGGTACAGCGCCGTTTTCAGAAGGTAGTAGAAGTAGCGCCATCTGCAACACTGAAGAAAGAAACGCTGGATAAGCTGTATGGCTATGCGGTGAACATTGCAAAGGCAGTGAATTATAATAACTGCGGCACAGTGGAGTTCCTGGTGGACGGGAATGAAAACATCTACTTTATAGAAGTGAACCCGCGCATACAGGTAGAGCATACGGTGACAGAAATGATAACCGGTGTGGACCTGATAAAGACACAACTATATATAGCCAGCGGATATAAGCTGAGCGACCCTCAAATTAACCTGGGCGACCAGAAGGCTATACGCAAGATAGGCTTCGCTATACAATGCCGTATAACAACTGAAGATCCTGCCAATGATTTTAAGCCTGATTATGGCACACTGCATACCTATAGAAATGCGGCGGGCTTTGGTGTGCGGCTGGATGAGGGCAGTACCTATGCGGGTATGAAGATCAGCCCATTCTTTGACTCTATGCTGGTGAAAGTGAGTACGAGCGGTAATACGCTGGAAGATGCGGCGCATAAGATGCATCGCGCGCTGAGGGAGTTCCGCATACGCGGGGTGAAGAATAATATACAGTTCCTTGAGAATTTGATCACTAATCCTGATTTTATATCAGGTGAGGCTACGGTGAATTTTATACAGGAGCATCCTGAGCTGTTCCAGTTCTCTACACGACTAGACAGGGGTTCAAAGATGCTGAACTTCCTGGGTGAGATAACAGTGAATGGCAACCCGGACGTAAAGACTAAAATAGAAGGTAAAATATTTGAAAAGCCTGTAGTGCCAGGCTATGACCATGCGGCACCTTATCCGAAAGGAACAAAAGATCTGCTGACGGAGCTGGGGCCGGAAAAATTCAGTGAATGGCTGAAGAACGAAAAGAAGATACATTATACGGATACTACACTGCGTGATGCACATCAGAGCCTGTTGGCTACGCGCATGCGTACCTATGATATGCTGAAGGTGGCGAAGAGCTTTGCAATGAACCACCCGCAAACATTTAGTATGGAAGTGTGGGGCGGTGCAACCTTTGATGTGTGTATGCGCTTTTTGAAAGAAGACCCATGGAAGAGACTGGAAGCTATACGCAAAGCAGTGCCGAACATACTGCTGCAAATGCTGATACGTGGTTGCAATGGTGTTGGTTATGCGGCATACCCCGATAACCTGATAGAAAAATTTGTAGAGAAATCTTGGGAGACCGGTGTAGATATCTTCCGCATATTTGACTCGCTGAACTGGATGGAAAATGTGGCACCATGTATAGAGATAGTACGCAAACGCACCAAAGGCCTGGCAGAAGCGGCTCTTTGCTACACAGGTGATATAATGGACCCTAAGCGTACCAAGTACACGCTTGATTACTATCTGCGCCTGGCAAAAGACCTGGAGAATGCGGGGGCGCATATATTGGCTATAAAGGACATGTCGGGATTGTTGAAGCCGTATGCTGCTAAGATATTGGTGGAGGCGCTGAAGGATACAGTGAAGATACCGATACACCTGCATACACACGATACATCATCATTGCAACCTGCCAGCTACCTGATGGCTATAGATGCAGGCGTGAATGTGGTGGATTGTGCGTTGGGTTCGCTGTCGGGTCTTACTTCGCAACCTAACTTTAACGCGATAGTGGAAATGATGAAATTTCATGAGCGTGAAAATACCTACGATATAAAATCGCTTAACCAGTTCTCAAACTACTGGGAAGCTGTGCGTGAGTACTACTACCCGTTCGAATCGGGATTGAAGGCGAGCGCTGCTGAGGTGTTTCAGCATGAGATACCAGGTGGACAATATTCGAACCTGAAGCCACAAGCTGTAGCATTAGGGCTTGGCGATAAATTTGAAGAGATAAAAGAAATGTATGCTACGGTGAATGATATGTTTGGCGATATAGTGAAGGTGACACCGAGCTCGAAAGTGGTGGGTGATATGGCGCAGTTCATGGTGGCAAATAACCTGAGTAAGCAGGATGTATATGAGCGCGGAAACACGATATCTTTCCCTGAATCTGTACAGCAATTCTTTATGGGTGAGATAGGGCAACCTGAAGGTGGCCTGCCTAAAGAGCTGCAGCAGATAGTGCTGAAAGATAAAAAGCCATTTACAGACAGACCAAATAAACATCTGCCGCCAATAGATTTTGATAAGGACTTCAAAGTCTTTCAGGAGAAGTATGGTAATGACCTGACTTTGCTTGATTTCCTTTCTTACAAGTTCTACCCGAAGGTATTTGAAGAAGCATTGACCTTCTGGAGAGAATATGGTGATGTATCAGTAGTGCCTACGCCTACCTTCCTGTTTGGTATGAAAATGGGTGAGGACATAACTATTGATATTGCTAAGGGTAAAACGTTGCTGATACGCCTGCTGAGCATAGGCCCTGTGGATGACAACGGTAAGCGCACGGTCTTCTTTAAACTGAACGGCCAGACGCGCAATGTGGAAGTGCTGGACAGAAGCGTAAAAGTACACCGCGTAGAAAATAAGAAGACTGATAAGAGTAATGATAAACACGTAGGGGCACCGCTGCAGGGTATGCTATCGAAAGTGCTGGTGAAGAAGAGCGAGGCGATAAAGAAGAATCAGCCGCTATTTATAATAGAAGCCATGAAGATGGAAACGGTTATTACCGCGCCATTTGACGGTTCTGTTGGTCATATAGAATTGACACCTGGCACACTAGTGAATACAAATGACCTGGTGATGGAACTAAACTAATGACAAAGAAATGATAAACGAAACGCCTGAAGATGAGTTCTTCAGGCGTTATTTTTTAGAATAAATATTAAATTTGAGTATGCGCCAGATAATTTATACCCTTATTGTTATTTGCTCCATATTAGTATGGAGCTGTTCAAAGAGTAGCCAGGCAACTCCAAATGTGAAAACTAAATCGCCGGCTGATGTTGTTGGGGTTTATGCTGGAAATACACATTTTAATGAACATGACCTTTATATAGATTCCACCGGTTTAAAAGAAATTGTGATCGACAGTACTTTCCCGGATACTGTATGGGTAATGGGAAAGCCCGGTGGAAATGGAATTATTTTTTATTTCAAAAACTACAGTACCGCCAGAAAGCTCACTCCGCTACTTGACACTTTTGCCTATAATCCCACAAATTTTTATATGAGAGGCTATGAAGAAGGCACCGGTACGATGGCGGATTACGAAAAATTCAGCTTATTTTCCAATGATTCCCTTTATGGTGAACGCGGCTGGGCATTTGGATTTTCATATTTTTTCAGCCACAAAAATACATTCCGAGGTAAGAAGCTGTAGTCAACTAGTTGACCCAGCTTTCAGTTAATTCTTCTACGTGTGCGTTATTTCCCGTTAATTCTGCGAGGCGCTCTATTACACGTTCTACTAATGCATCGGGGCAGGAGGCGCCTGAAGTTATCATTACTTTTAATGGGCGGTTCGTTGGGAGATAATTATCTGTTATTGTTTCCGTATGTGTATGCAGATCGAAATGGTGAATGGTGCTGCCGGATACCAGGCAATCTTCATCCTTAATAAAATAAGTGGGTAGTTTTTCTTCGCAAAGTTCTACGAGGTGTGAGGTGTTTGAACTATTGTAGCCGCCAATCACGATCGCCATGTCCGCAGGCTGTTCCAACATTCCTTGTACGGAGCTTTGATTGTCGTTAGTTGCGTAGCAAAGCGTATCTCTGGTTTCTGCAAAATGCGCCGTAGTATTTTCAGACGTCAGGTTGTAATGCTGTACAATTACCTGCTTCAGATAATCAGCTATAGCCTGCGTTTCGCTGGCCAGCATGGTGGTTTGGTTTACTACACCTATGCGCTGCAGGTCTTTGGTTACATCAAAGCCTTCCGAATACTGGCCTTTGAAATCTGTATAGAAATTTTCAGCAGGCAGTGCGCCCGTAATGTATTTAGCCAAGTGCTGTGCCTGCTCCATATCCTTTACCACTACTGTGGGCGTATGCGCTTTGCTATGTGAAAAGGTAGCGCGCGTTTCTTCATGCTTAGGTTTGCCATGTACTATAATGGTGTAGCCTTCTTCTCCTATTTTCTCTGCTTTGTTCCATACGCGCTCCACAAATGGGCAGGTAGTCTCGTAGCGTGTGGGCTCTATGCCTTTGCTGCGTAAACGCTGTTCCAACTCAAGAGTTGTGCCGAATGCAGGAATAATAACAATATCATCGCTCGTCAGCTCGTTCCAGTCCATGAGCATTTTGCCCGAAGTATCCATAATGAACTGTACACCCAGGGCCTGCAAGTCTGCATTCACACCGGGATTGTGTATCATTTCACTGAGCAGGAACACACGCTTACCCGGATTTTCTGCTACTGCACGAAAAGCTATTTCAATGGCATTTTCCACTCCATAGCAAAAACCAAAATGACGGGCAAGAATGATCTGAAGTGAACCCAGCTCCAGAATGGTAGGGCTGAAGTCTTTCTTCATTTTATCATCTGCCTTGCGCTTTTGCTTAATGGCAGTTACCAGCGGACTGCGGTAATGAACAGGAACATTAAATGATTTCATCTACGTGTGCGAAGTTACTGACAATAGACTGTTTATGCACAATACTGTTCATCTTGATATATGCTTTTAAGGAAATTTCACATTGTGTTTAATAAATTATTTGAAAATTGTGTGTCTAAAGGCATCGATATACGTAAATTAGAAGACAGACGAATTAAATGCGCTATAGAGGGAGGCTAGTAATACTGCTTATTGTTATTATACTACTTACAGCACTGGAATATACCTTTCCAGGGCATCCGCACAATATTGTGCTGTATGATAAATACATCTTCCGGCCATACCAGTCATTCAGAAATCTCATTTTTGGCTGGATACCCTTTAGTGTGGGAGATATATTGTATGTACTGGGTGGACTATTAGTGATAAGCATAGTTGTGCGCTGGATATACCTAAGCGTAAAAATTAAGACGCATAAGCATGGGCTTGCATTGTCATCGCTTCACAACGTTATAGGGCTCGGTGTGCTTTATATACTGTTTATTGTTGGCTGGGGGGCTAATTATTATAAGCCTGCACTAGGCGTTTTCTGGCATCTGAATGAATCCGTGCCTGAAGACAGTATAATAACAGGCTTTGACCAGGAGCTGATAAATAAGCTAAATGCTTACGCGCCGCATTATCATGCGTTGTCATTTGCAGAGGTCAATAAAAGATCGCAGGAATACTACAGGAAATATACTGATGTACGTACAAAGCTTTCAGGCTTAAGAGTGAAGGCTTCTATGTTCAATTACCTGATGCAGAACCTGGGCATACAGGGGTATTACAATCCTTTTACCGGCGAAGCACAGGTAAATAAATATTTGCCCGGCTTTATGCTGCCATTTGTTATTTGCCATGAAATGGCCCACCAGTCAGGTATTGCCGCTGAAGGCGATGCAAACTTATTATCATATGTGGTGGGTACACGCGCTGATGATACTGCATTTAACTACAGTTGCTATTTGAACCTGTGGTTATATGCACAATCGCGACTTAGGTTTAGGGATTCTGCACTGGCAAGAAAGATGCGCAAACAGCTAAATCCGATCACTTTGGCTGAAATAGATACCCTACGGCAGATCCGACGCCGATATGAAGGCGATATGAGCCGATACAGCGGAAAGCTGTATGACGAATACCTGCGCATGCACGACCAGAAAGGTGGCATAAATAGTTATGACAATGTAACACTGAGTGCCTGGGCCTGGGAAGACAAACAGCAGCGGAATAAGGATACTATTATTAAAGTGCCTTAGCCTTTAAACTCGCCCCAAACACCGCGTAAAGTGTCTGCTATCTCGCCAAGTGTGCAAAGGTTCTCTACAGCATCAATTACAAACGGCATCAGATTTTCGCTCGTACCTGCTTTCGTCCTAATGGTTTCGAGGCATTCGGTTGCTTTTGTATTGTCCCTTTTTTCACGCAGCTTCTTCAGCTTTTCCGTCTGTACTGTACGAATAGAGTCGTTTATCTTGAATACAGGTGTTTTTTCTTTTTCTTTAGAAGTGAACTTGTTTACACCCACTATTATTTTTTCGCCATTCTCTATAGCCTGGTTGTATGCATAGGAGGCACGGGCTATTTCATCCTGCATGAAGTGTTGTTCAATGGCTTTTACAGCGCCGCCCAACACATCTATTTTGTCAATTAGTTTCCATGCTGCAGCCTCTACCTCATTTGTAAGCGATTCAACATAGAACGAACCGGCAAGTGGATCTACCGTTTGCGTAACACCGCTTTCGTAAGCTATTACCTGCTGCGTGCGCAGCGCAATAGTTGCTGCTTCCTCAGTAGGTAAAGACAATGCCTCATCATAACCATTAGTATGCAGCGACTGTGTGCCACCCAATACGGCGCTAAGTGCCTGTAGTGTAACGCGTACAATATTATTCTTAGGTTGTGGTGCTGTAAGTGTGCTGCCGCCTGTTTGGGTATGGAAGCGCAGCATTTGTGCTTTAGGGTCCGTAGCGCCCAGCTCTTTGGTAATGTGCGCCCACATGCGGCGGGCTGCACGGAATTTTGCTACTTCTTCAAACAGATTATTGTGGGCATTGAAGAAGAAAGAAAGACGCTGTGCAAATACATTTATGTCAAGACCTTTTTCTATAGCAGCTTTTAAGTAAGCTTTACCATTTGCAAGCGTAAACGCGAGCTCCTGCACTGCATTTGAACCAGCCTCGCGTATATGATAACCCGATATGGAAATGGTGTTCCATTTAGGTACTTCCTTACTGCAGTATTCAAAAATATCAGTGATGAGCCGCATGGAAGGCCCGGGTGGATAAATATAAGTGCCGCGCGCGGCGTATTCCTTCAATATGTCGTTTTGTATGGTGCCTGATATCTTTTTTATATCAGCGCCCTGCTTTTTTGCAAGGGCGATGTAGAGTGCCAGTAAAATGAATCCTGTTGCATTTATAGTCATAGATGTGGAAACATCCTGCAGGTTAATACCCTGAAACAGTATCTCCATATCTTCCAGAGAGTCTATAGCCACGCCAACCTTACCTACTTCACCTTCTGCCATTGCATGGTCCGAATCGTAACCGATCTGCGTAGGCAAGTCGAATGCCACCGACAGGCCCATTACACCCTGGCTTAATAGGTAGTGATAACGTTTGTTAGACTCTTCCGCTGTGCTAAAGCCTGCATACTGACGCATGGTCCATGGCCTATCGCGGTACATGGAGGCATGGATGCCACGTGTAAAAGGGAAAGTGCCGGGTGTTTCCGTCATTGCCACCGGCTCGCAATAAAGCGGCTTTATTTCAATGCCGGCATCAGTAGTTATTTTTTTACTGGTATTCTTGTCGCTCAAAACTTAGCTGATATTTTTATTGACTAATAAAGATTAGGCGGTAGCGCCCAATGACATTACTCTTTTGGCTTCGCGGTTTATTACCTGCAGGGCTACGTCTACAGGCA